>Ga0209676_1000223_pt1 | contig 124359 bp, 122 predicted proteins | sample AraplaCvi_mLB_r2_FD_184282 | JGI IMG/M metagenome (GOLD analysis project Ga0209676, IMG submission 184282) | Arabidopsis root microbial communities from North Carolina, USA - plate scrape MF_Cvi_mLB_r2 (SPAdes) (version 2) | ecosystem: Host-associated > Plants > Roots > Endosphere | place...
CGAGCCTGCTCGCGATGAGGCCATCCAACCCACCGCAAAAACCTCAGGAAACCCCACCATGCCCGCCATCCACAAATCCCGGGTCGAAATGCATTGCAAATGTGGGAGCGAGCCTGCTCGCGATGAGTCCATCCAACCCACCGCAAAAACCTCAGGAAACCCCACCATGCCCGCCATCCACAAATCCCGGGTCGAAATGCATTGCAAATGTGGGAGCGAGCCTGCTCGCGATGAGGCCATCCAACCCACCGCAAAAACCTCAGGAAACCCCACCATGCCCGCCATCCACAAATCCCGGGTCGAAATGCATTGCAAATGTGGGAGCGAGCCTGCTCGCGATGAGGCCATCACATTCACCGCCATCATTTCAGGAAATTCACCATGCCCACCCTCCACAAAATCCTGATCGCCAACCGCGGTGAAATCGCCTGCCGCATCCAGCGCACGGCCCAGGCGCTGGGCTATCGCACCGTCGCCGTGTTCAGCGATGCCGACGCCGATGCGCTGCATGTGCAAATGGCCGATCAGGCGGTGCACATCGGCCCGGCGCCGGTGCAGCAGTCCTACCTCAACATTCCGGCGATCATCGAAGCCGCCCGACGCAGCGGCGCCGATGCGATTCATCCCGGTTACGGCTTCCTCTCGGAAAACGCCGATTTCGCCCGCGCCTGCGCCGAAGCCGGGCTGATCTTCATCGGCCCCGGCGCCGACGCGATCGAACTGATGGGCAGCAAACGCCTGTCGAAGATCGCCATGCTTGAGGCCGGTGTTCCATGCATCGCTGGCTACCAAGGCGCCGCGCAGGACGACGCGACCCTGCTGGCCGAGGCCGAGCGCATCGGTTATCCGCTGATGATCAAGGCCAGCGCCGGTGGCGGTGGACGCGGCATGCGCCTGGTGCACGAGGCCAGCGAACTGGCGGCGCAACTGCGCACGGCTCGTTCCGAAGCACTGAACGGTTTCGGCAGTGACGAGTTGATCCTTGAGCAGGCACTGATCGAACCCCGCCATGTGGAAGTGCAGCTGTTCGGCGATCAGCACGGCCATCTGGTCTACCTCGGCGAACGCGATTGCTCGATCCAGCGCCGCCATCAGAAAGTCATCGAAGAAGCACCCTGCCCGGTGATGACCGCCGAGCTGCGCCAGGCCATGGGCGAGGCGGCGCTCAAGGCCGGGCGCGCGGTGGATTACGTCGGCGCTGGCACCGTGGAGTTTCTGCTCGACGCGCGCGGGCAGTTTTACTTTCTGGAGATGAACACGCGCCTGCAGGTCGAACACCCGGTGACGGAAATGATCACCGGACTTGATCTGGTCGCATGGCAGTTGCTGGTCGCCGAAGGCCAGCCGCTACCGCTGACGCAGGAACAGATTCATCTCGACGGTCACGCCATGGAAGTGCGCCTCTACGCTGAAGATCCCGCCGCGGACTTTCTCCCGCAAACCGGCCGGATCGCCGCATGGCAGCCAGCGCTGGGGCACGGCGCGCGCATCGATCACGGTCTGCTTGAAGGTCAGTCAGTCAGCCCGTTCTACGATCCAATGCTGGGCAAACTGATCGCCCACGGCGCCACTCGTGAAGAGGCGCGGCGCAAGCTGTTGCGTGCGGTGCAGGACACCGTGCTGCTCGGGGTGCAGAGCAATCAACGTTTGCTCGAAGGCCTGCTGCAACATCCGCAGTTCATCAGTGGCGACTTCAGCACCGCTTTCATCCAGCAGCACTTTTCCAGCCACGCCAGTCTCAACGCCCATGTGCCAACGACGGAGCAACTGGCGATTGCCGTGGTGTTGTTCTATCAGGCCAGCGCCCTGCCCCATCGCGCCCCTTTGAACGGCTGGCGCAACAACGCCAGTGTGCCGTTGCACTATCGACTCGGCAGTGACGAGCAGGACTGGGCACTGTCAGTGCTGGCGCGCAAATCCGGCGAATGCGTCGTGCAGGTCGGCGAACGCACGCTGGAATTGAAAGTCATCGAGCACACCGCGCAATCGGTCACCATGGAGGTCGACGGTCTGCGCCAGCGCCACGCCTATCGTCTGCACGACGGGCAGCTCTGGCTGTTCACCCATCCGGGCAGCCTGCGCCTGGAGGATCGAACTCATGCGCAGATCGGCAGTCAGACCAGCGTCGCCTGCGGCACCCTGAAAGCACCGATGGACGGTGCCATTGTCGACGTGCTGGTCAGCGAGGGCAGTACGGTCCGCAAGGGTCAATTGCTGGTGGTGCTGGAGGCAATGAAAATGGAGCATCCGCTGAAAGCCGGCATCGATGGCGTGCTCAAACGGGTGCAAGTGAAGGTCGGCGATCAGGTAAAAAATCGTCAGGTTCTGTTGCAGGTCGAGTAGTCGCCCGGACACAAGCGCGGGGTTTGACTACGCTCTGATAAATCAGAACGCGGAAATCAGGAACCCTGCGATGCCCCATTGGCTGGTCATAGATCTGGAAGCCACCACAGACGAGGGTGGCTGGCCGGTGACGGAAATGGAAATTATCGAGATCGGTGCGACGCTGGTCGATCGTGCCGGGCGCGAGCAGGATCACTTCCAGCGCTTCGTCAAACCGACCCGCCGTCCATTGCTGACGCCGTTCTGTCGGGAGCTGACGCACATCACCCAGGCCAACATCGATTCGGCACAACCGCTGAGCGAAGTCTGGCCGGCCTTCGAGCGCTGGCTGGCGCAGCATCAGGCCCGCCTTGAAGGCTGGGCCAGTTGGGGCGGTTACGATCGCCAGCAGCTGCTGCAGGAATGGCAGCGCCTGAACATCGACAGTGGGCTGAGCAAAGTGCCGCACATGAACCTCAAACAACGCTTCGCCAAGGCCCGCCGCCTGGAGCGACCGCTTGGGCTCAACGGCGCGCTGCAACTGGCGGGCATGCAGTTCAGCGGTCAACAGCATCGGGCCCTGGAAGATGCGCGCAATACTGCACGATTACTGCCGCTGGTCCTGCCGCTTTAGGGGCGTGACGAGGTTGCAAGCCTTGTGCATACTGGCCGCCCCCTTTCAAGCCCTTTTCGAGGAATCCGCCCATGTTTAAAGTCAACGAGTACTTCGACGGCACCGTCAAGTCGATCGCCTTTGGCACCGCTGAAGGTCCGGCGACCATTGGCGTCATGGCCCCGGGCGAATACGAATTCGGCACCAGCCAGCGGGAAATCATGCACGTCGTTTCCGGCGCGCTGAGTGTAAAACTGCCAGACAGCAGCGACTGGGAAACCTTCGCCGCGGGCAGCCAGTTCAACGTGCCGGCCAACAGCAAGTTCCAGCTGAAAGTCGCCGTCGATACCGCTTACCTGTGCGAATACCGCGGCTGATCCCGCCGGTTTCACCGCGCAAAAAAATGCCCGTGTCCAGAAGACACGGGCATTTTTCATTTCAGCGACAGCCTATTCGAGAACTTCCACCGGCATGCCGACTTCCAGGCGGCCGTTGCCGTCGTTGACCAGATTCTGCCCGAACATCGCACCATCGGCGGTAGAGCGGTGCTTTTGCAGTGTCGCAAAAGGCTCGCGATCAGCGCTGCGCTCACCGGTTTGCGGGTCGACCGTGGTCATGATGCAACGTGCGCACGGCTTGACCACGCGGAATTCGATGTCGCCGATGCGAATACGCTTCCAGTTGTCCTCGGCGTAAGGCGCGCTGCCTTCGATGACCAGGTTCGGGCGGAAACGCAGCATCTCCAGCGGTCGCCCGACTGTTTCCGCAAGCGCCAGCCGCGAGGCTTCGCCGATCAGCAGCAACGGATAACCGTCCGCGAACGACACTTGATCGTCGTCCTTGCCGAATCCCGACTGGGTGGTGCGCGCCCGCTCCAGTGGCATTTGCACCAGACGCGTCGGTTTGCCGAGGAAGTCGCTGACAAATCGCGCGGCTTGATCACCGGCGTCCGGCACACGCAGGGTGTCACGCCAGATCGTCACCCCGCGCAGCTCGGCGTCGGGCGCAGGCAATGGGACTTCGATGGAGCCCTGGTCTGGAGCGCTCAGGGTCAGACCGCCGCTGGCATTCCACAATGCCGACAACTGACTCATTTTCGCTTCGGCACGCTGGGTCAGAAAGCGTCCGCTGGCCTCGTCCACCAGCATCCAGCGTCGATCGCCCGCCAGGCCCAGCTTGTCCAGCTCGATGCTTTGCAGGATTTCGCCCTTGCCGGATTTCAACGGGTAACGATAAAGCGCGCTCAGACGCAGCATGGCCAGCTCCCTGATGGAAAAACGCCACCCTATACGAGCTTCAATGCTGAATCAAAGCCGTAGTGGGTTTGAACATATCCGTTGTGGGAGCGAGCCTGCTCGCGAAAGCGCAGGCTCAGACAGCATTGATGGTGAATGTGCCAGCGTCTTCGCGAGCAGGCTCGCTCCCACAGCATGCAAAATTTGCGTGTTTCAGGCCGGCACGGCGTCGAGCATCAGGCGCTGGCGCACCACATCGACCAATTTGTCCGGCTGGAACTTGGACAGGAAGTTGTCGCAGCCGACCTTCTTCACCATCGAGTCGTTGAAACTGCCAGACAGCGAGGTGTGCAGCACGACGTACAAGCCACGCAGACGCGGGTCGTTGCGGATTTCCGTGGTCAGACGGTAGCCGTCCATTTCCGGCATTTCTGCGTCGGTGAAGATCATCAGCAGTTTGTCAGTCATGTGCACGCCGGTATCGGCCCAGGCCTTGAGCATGTTCAAGGCTTTCAAACCGTCGCTGGCGATGTGCATTTTCACCCCGAGCTGGCCGAGGGTGTCGCGCAATTGCGAAAGCGCCACGTTGGAATCATCCACCAGCAACACTTCGCGCCCACGGGCGCGCTCCAGTACCGGGTCGTCGAGTTTCTCGCGCGAGACCTTGGCGTTGTACGGGACGATTTCGGCGAGGACTTTTTCCACGTCGATGATCTCGACCAGTTGATCGTCGACCTTGCTGATCGCAGTCAGGTAATGCTGGCGGCCGGCACTGGTCGGCGGCGGCAGAATGGCTTCCCAGTTCATGTTGACGATGCGGTCGACACCGCCAACAAGGAAGGCCTGCACCGAACGGTTGTATTCGGTGACGATGATCGTGCTGTTCGGGCCCGGCACCAGTGGGCGCATGCCGATCGCCTGGGACAGGTCGATCACTGGCAATGTCTGGCCGCGCAGATTGACCACGCCGCAGACAAAGGGATGACGCTGCGGCATCAGGGTCAGCTTCGGCAGTTGCAGGACTTCCTGAACCTTGAACACGTTGATCGCGAACAACTGGCGTCCGGCCAGGCGAAACATGAGGATTTCCAGGCGATTCTCACCCACCAGTTGCGTGCGTTGGTCTACCGTGTCGAGAATGCCGGCCATCAATGACTCCTGGGCTTGTTCTGATGAATTCACTATGGGGGTTTATCGGCCGCGTTCAGCTAATCTTGATTGCTGTAAGCAGCGCCGGTAAAAATGCCATAAACGCCCATTGATGTCACACTGACATCATGCTTTACTGGCGTTCGTGATTTCATCTGCTAGATTCATTGCGGCGCGACCTCGGTTTGCACGTTAGGTTCCCGCGCCTAAGGGATTCCCCTAGCCACAATCAGGCCCAACCTGATATTCGCCCTTTCCAATAGCCATTACTGTGACGCCATTCTCATTGCATGAACGGAGTCAGGCTATTGTGTGCGATCGCAATTCAGTGGCAACCCACCCTCTGGAACCCCTCGGTCCGTGCACCTGCACCGCCGGGCGCGATCTGCCGACGATCCACGATCGTCGCCACACACGGCCATCCGTCAACCAACACGACGTGGTGGAGATGAACATGCCAATCGACCGTAAAGACTGGGCGCAGCGCTTCCCCGAATTTCTGGTCGAGGCCGAAACGCTTCTCGCCAAGTCCGAAGAATGCCTGAATCACCTGCAACTGATCAGCAATGACAAGGATGCCATCGACTGCATGCTCGGCACCCTGCTCAAGCTGGCGGGCCGGGCCGAAGCATTGGCGCTGGAAGCGATCTCCGAGTTTTCCCTGCACATCTACAACCTGCTGAATCTGACCCAGGGTCATGTCGACCTGCACGAGCAGGCCCTCGATGCGCTGCGAGACTGCTTCACCCTGATGGCGTGGCAGCTTGAACTGGTCGATCCTAAAACCGGCCAACTGAGCCTCGATGAAAGCGAGCAGGCAGCCTTGCTTGAAGCGTTCGCGGCGCACATGGGTCAGGACGCCCTTGAACCGAAGACGGCGAGCAAACGTTTGCTCCCTTCGTCTCTGACGGCGCGCCAGGCTTGAGAAACCAGGCCGCGATACTGTCGTAATTGAATAGTTGATACCTGCCAGCGACAATCCGGGCAAAATAATCCGCCCGACCAACGGCTGATTTCCAAGTGCCGGCATCAGGGTTTTCCCTGTGTGCACCCGGCGATACTTCCAGGCAAATCGAAGTCGTCCAAATACAGTAATTCCAACTTTTCCAATATGGAACTTGCGTCCACGATCCGGTATTTCCTGACCAGATAGACATATATAGCGACCGCGACCAACGGTATGTTAAGTGGTATTATGCCGCCGGTTAGTTGCCTGCCGATTAATGGCACACTGACTTCAGCGTTTCGGTACCGATGTTATTGCCGGTCAATGATTGCTTAACGAATGCGGTTTGAATCAATAACATAATTGACAGTATTTCCACACAGAGATCCGCCCCTTACCGGCCGGTCTGCCCGCAGCGAACATCCATTGGCTCCATCCGTTATGTACGCCAGTCTCAAGTCACTCATTACATGGCCACCCTCACGGGAAAACGCCCGGCGCTTCACACTGGTGCTGTGTGTTCTGGCGACCCTTGGCAGTTTACTGGCCTATTGTTTTTCCGCAGGTATTCCGTTGGGGTTGCTGGCGATCGAGATCGCCGCGACCGCCTGCGTCTGGGTGCAATATCGCTTGTCGCGCAAGTCGATCAAGTTCCAGCCGCAAGAGCTGGCCGATCGTCTGCTGCAAGTCCAGGAAAACGAACGGCACCGCCTCAGCCGCGAATTGCATGACGATATCGGCCAATTGCTCACCGCCGCCAAACTGCAAAGTGACTGGCTCAAGCGTCGCCTGCCGGAAGATCTGCAGGAACAATGCGCGGTGCTGTGCGACACGCTGGACGAAACCCTGACCAAAGTGCGCGACGTCTCAGCCATTCTCAATCCGCGGCAATTGACCAGTCTGGGGCTTGAAGCCAGCCTGCGTGCGCATTTGCTCAAGACGCTGGCCAACAGCGCGGTCAACTGGAGCCTCGACTGCCAGCAACGGCTCAACGGCATTCCCGAGGAAATGGCCGTCGCGGCGTTTCGCATCGCTCAGGAAGCCGTGACCAATATCCTGCGCCACGCACAGGCAAAAAATCTGTTGATTCGAGTGCAGCGTCTGCCGCAAGGTCTGACTCTGCTGATCAGCGATGACGGTCTCGGTTTCGCCCCGGCGGCCGACCCGGCCAGAGAAGGCCAGCGCGGCATGGCCGGGATGGCCGAGCGCATCGAACAGTTGGGCGGCACATTGAGCGTTGTCAGCGAGCCGGGCAAAGGCACAAGAATCGAAGCACTTTTCCCCTGGGCGCCGCGAGCGCTCGAACGGGCCAGTACGAATAAGGTTATGCGTTGACTTGTAACTTACTTCTGGTGGATGACCACTCGCTGATCAGGGCCGGCGTGCGCGCTCTGGTACTGGATATTCCCGGTTACGCGGTAATCGGCGAAGCCAATGATGGTTCACAACTGCTCGAAATGGTCGAGCAATTGAGCCCCGACATCGTATTGCTGGACATTTCGATGAGGGAAACCGGGGGCCTGGAAGCGCTGCAACGCCTCAAGCGCGTGCGCCCGCAGAGCAAGGTGCTGATCCTGTCGATGCACACCGATCCGGCGCTGATCATGCAGGCGCTGGAGTCCGGTGCCCATGGCTACCTGCTCAAGGACACCACGGCCACCGAGCTCGAACACGCACTGGAAGCCCTGCGCAACAACGAACGCTACCTCAGCCCCGCCATTGCTCATACGGTGATCAACCAGGCATTGACCCGTAACCAGAAGAGCCAGCCGGACATCGCCGATTCGCACAACCTGACGGCGCGCCAGCTGGAAATCCTTCGGCTGATCGTACGAGGCAAATCCACCCGGGAAATCGCCAACGGCCTGGGCTTGAGCGTCAAGACCGTGGAAACCCATCGCGCGCAGATCATGAAACGCCTGCAGATCTACGACGTAGCGGGTCTGGTGCTATTCGCCGTGCGTGAACAGATCATCAGCCTAGATGACTGATTGACGCTTGTGGGCCCAATAGCGGCGAGTCTTTCGGCAGGTGCACCTGCAACGCTGCGGGTTTCGCCACGAAGCGCAGACTGTCGCCTTCCAGCGGCTCGCCGTCGAGATTGATGCTCAGCCCTTCGGCGACCTTGATCTCGACCCACGGCAACCGCGCGCGTACAAACATGTTGTCGAGGCCAAAGCCCTCGCTCAGCAAATTCTTCAGTGTCCCGACCAGTTCCTGCGGCGCCGGCAAAATGCTGATATCCAGCAGACCGTCGTCGACTCGCGCCTCGGGGCACAACACATGCCCGCCACCCGCCTGCCGACCGTTGCCGATGCCCAGTGCCAGCAGTTCGCCCTGCCAATGGAAATCCGGCCCCTGCAACTCACCGTAAGCGGCGTGCAGCTCGCTGAACCGGGTCAGACCAGTGAACAGATAAGCCGCGCCACCCAGGACTTTTTTCAGGTCTTCCGAGGTATTGGCGGTGACTTGGCTGCCGAATCCGCCCGTCGCCATGTTGAGGAAAATCTGCCCGCCGACTTCGCCCAGATCGATATCCGAAGGCTCGACGTCCAGCAGATCAAGGGCCTGCGCCGGCTCCAGGGAAATGCCGGCAGCCCGGGAAAAATCGTTGGCGGTGCCCAGTGGCAGCAAGACGAGACTGGCTTTTTGCGGATGCTGAGCCAATGCTTCGGCGATATCACGCAAGGTGCCGTCGCCGCCGCCGGCGATGATTTTCGTGTAGCCGGCGGCCAGCGCTTCTTCTACCAGACGCTGGGCGTCGCCGGCTTCCCAGGTCACTCGCACCGCAAGCTCCCAGCCTGACTCGCGCCTGGCCTCGACAGCGGCGCGGACATCCTCGTTGAGTGCCTGTTTGCCATGCAAGATCAGCAGTGCCCGGCGTTCACTCATAACGTCACTCCAAGAATTGAATCGGTTGAAACATCTTGACCACGGCGTGCCTCGAAAAAGCCACCGGGGAGAGCAATTAATTGCTGTTCGAACAGCAAGCTTCCTGCACAGCGGTATTTTTTCTTACGAAACAACAGGAATCGGCTTAATTGACCGCGCCCGGCCCTTGGGTCACCGTGTGCTGGCAGCATCAACCTTCAACCCAATAACACAAGGATGTGCCGGTAATGAACGGATCCCCCCCGATTTATTTTCATGAATCGCGTCATGGAAACATCAGCAAGCGTGCAGTTGATTCATTCAGCGAGTACTTCCATGCACAACCATGAAACCAAGGCACCGGTGAGCCCGGTCGCCGCGCTGGCCGAAAGTCGTGCCAGTAAAAAAGCGGATTTTTGCAACAGCGCCAAACCCACTGGAGAGTTTGATATGGAGCCCCGTGTCAGCGAGCTGGAAACCCATTTCAAATACATGCGCCGCGACATGGACGAAATGCTCAATGACGTCCGCACCATCAAACACCGTCTGGCGTATTCGGCGGGTGCGACCGCTGTCATCCTGGGACTGCTGGGATGGGTGGCCAACAGCCGGTTCGATCAGTTGGTGACACTGATCAGCAACTGACCGAACCAATCGTTGCACGCGCCGTGCGTACCCGTCGACGCGTGCATGGGTGAGAAGGTCTACCCCAGAAGCTCACTGAGCGCAATGAAGTTCACTTCATCACCCTCGCTCAGCGTGCGGCCTTCTCGGACTTCGACCAATCCGTCGGCCCACGCCGCGCTACGCAGCACACCCGAACTCTGGTTGCGGTAGATGATTGCCCGCCCGTGCTCGAGACGTCCGCGCAAATATTCGCGACGGTTTCCGGCCACCGGCCAGACAAAACCTGCTGGCACTGCAAACTTGAGCGGTTCGACGTCTTGCACACCCACGCGTCGCAACAGATAAGGCCGCGTCAGCAATGCGAACGTCACCAGCGTGGAGGCGGGATTGCCCGGCAGGCCAATCACTGGCACGTTGCGGAAATGGCCGAAGGTCAAAGGCTTCCCCGGCTTGATGGCGAGCTTCCACAAGGCCAGTTCGCCTTCTTCACGCAAGGCAATGCCGAGGAAATCCGCCTCACCGACCGAGACACCGCCGGTGGAAAGAATCAGATCGACATTTTGCAACTCGCCCAGCCGGGCCCTTGTGGTGGGCAGATCGTCCGGGAGAATTCCGCCATCGATGACTTCACAGCCCAGACGCTGCAGCCAGCTGCACAGAAGCACGCGGTTGCTGTTGTAGATCTGGCCTGGGCCCAGTGCCTGGCCGGGCTCAACCAGTTCGTCACCGGTGGACAATACCGCCACGCGCGGCTTGCGCACGACATTGAGGCCGGCGCAGCCAAGCGAAGCAGCCAGACCTTGCTCAATCGGCCCCAATCGGGTGCCTGCCTGCAGCACCAATTCGCCAACCGTGGTTTCCTGGCCCTGCGGACGAATGTTCTGGTCTGGTTTCAGCGTTTCAAGGAAACGCACTCGGCCGTCGGCCTGAACTTCAGCGTTTTCCTGCATCTCGACGCAGTCCGCGCCCGGCGGCAGCGGTGCCCCGGTAAAGATGCGAGCGCAAGTGCCTCGCTCCAACGGTTGCGGAGACCGCCCGGCGAAGACCTTTTGACTGACGGGCAGCGGCTCACCCTTCCAGTCAGCAAGGTTCAAGGCGTAGCCGTCCATGGCGCTGTTCGGCCAGGGCGGCAGATCCAGTGTCGAGATCAGATCTTCAGCCAGCACCCGTCCTTCCACCTGAGCCAGCGGCAAGTGCTCGCGCTCGACAATGCGCGATGCATCGGCCATGTCCAGCAAACGCTCGAGCGCCGCTTCGACGGGCAACAAACTGCCGGTCTTGCCTGGCTTACCCACGGGATTCACAAGGCGCCGCCTGCTTCAGATGGGTGACGAAGTTGCACGGACGATGACGGGCGTCCAGTTGCTCAGCGAGGATGCCGTCCCATCCGGTACGCACCGCATTGGTCGAACCTGGCAGGCAGCACACCAGCGTGCCGTTGGCCAGACCTGCCAGGGCACGGGACTGCACGGTCGACGTACCGATATCGGCCACGGAGATCTGGCGGAACAGTTCGCCAAAACCGTCGACCTGCTTGTCGAGCAGGCACGCCACTGCTTCCGGTGTGCTGTCACGGCCGGTGAAGCCGGTGCCGCCAGTGATCAGCACCACTTGAACGACATCGTCGGCAATCCAGTTGGCGACTTGTGCGCGAATTTTATACAGATCATCTTTTAGCAGAACGCGCTCGGCCAGCGCGTGGCCGGCCGCGATCAAGCGATCGACGAAGACCTGGCCGGAGGTATCGGTTTCCAGGGTTCGGGTATCGCTGACAGTCAGCACCGCGATATTGAGCGGCACGAAAGGTACATCAGCCTTGGCTTTCATAGGCTCTTCCAGTTGTAGGGGAAACAGCCCGGTGTTATATCACAGCGGCTCATTTTTCTGCCGCCCCTCTGGAGAGTCGTCATGCCCTTGAACAGCCCGTTGCCACCCTGCTCTGTCCTGCTTCTGGCCGGTGGACGCGGCCAGCGCATGGGCGGTCAGGACAAGGGGCTCATCGAATGGCTGGGCGAGCCTTTGATCGCGCATTTGCAGCGTAAGGTGCGACCGCTCACCGACGATCTCATTATTTCGTGCAACCGCAATCGCGAGCGTTATGCCGCGTTTGCCGACCAGTTGGTCATGGATGATGAGGGGGACTTTCCGGGCCCGTTGGCCGGGATTCGTGCAGGGCTGAAAGCGGCGCGCCATGCGCACTTGCTGGTATTGCCATGCGATGTGCCACGGATCGACGAGGCGTTGCTGCAAGCCATGCTTGCCACCGCCGGTCAGCAACGTGAAAAACCTTTAATGCTGCGCCACGCCGAGCACTGGGAACCGCTGCTGTGTGTGATTCCTGTGGCGCTATTGCCGGCATTCGAAGCGGCGTGGCAAAGCGGTGAACGCAGCCCCGGGCGGGTGATGCGCGGTCTGGGCGCCGTCGCATTGCAATGCCCCGACAACGACCCACGACTGGCCAACCTCAACACCCCCGAATTGTTACATCTGCATAACACTGTGTCAGACTGACATTATCCAAGGAACTCTCACGCCTTGTTTACGTCTCAAGCTCAGTAACCAGAAGATTTCCCATTCGGAGACACACTCATGACTCAACGGACCCTCGCCACTTTCATGCTCGCACTGGGCCTGGCAACCCTCGCCGGTTGCTCCTCGCCAACAGTGATCACCTTGAATGACGGTCGCGAAATCCAGGCCGTCGACACCCCGAAATACGATGATGATTCGGGCTTCTACGAGTTCCAGCAACTGGACGGCAAAGAAACCCGCATCAACAAGGATCAGGTTCGTACCGTTAAAGAGCTGTAAGGCTCCGGGTCGATACCGGATACACAAAAGCCCGCATTGCGATGCGGGCTTTTTCATGGGCGTAGCAAAAGTGGATCGGTTGTCACCACTGCAAGGTGATCCGGCTTTCGAACTCCCGTAATTCACCCGTCACCGGATCAATGAAGCGCAGGCCTTGCGCAAGCAGCTTCAATGGGTTGGCGTAGTCGTCCTCGACATCTTTCAGCACAGTCGGATAAAAAGGATCGTTGCAGATACTCGCCCCCAGCGCGGTCATGTGCACACGCAGCTGATGCTTCTTGCCGGTCACCGGAAACAGGCCATAGCGCCACAGATCGCCGTTTTTCTCGCGCACCTCGACCGCCGTTTCGGTATTACTGACACCAGGCCCCTCTTGCATGCGGAAGAATGGCTCGCCATCGACCAACCGGCTCTTGTGTACCAACGGAAAATTCAGATCGGGCAGCGCCGGGGCAATCGCTTCGTAGCGTTTGTCGATCTGCCGCGTCGGGAACAACGACTGATAGGCGGAACGGGTTTGCGGATTGGCCGAGAAAATCACCAGCCCTGCGGTGTGCCGATCGATGCGGTGCAGCGGGACCAGATGCGGATTGTCCAGCCGACGGATCAGCCGCCGCAGCAGGGTCTGTTCGACATATTCCCCGGCCGGCGTCACCGGCAGGAAATGAGGTTTGTCGGCCACCACCAGATGTTCATCGGCGTAGAGAATCGACTCGGCCACCGGGATCGGTTTCTCGTCCGGTACTTCGCGGAAGTAATGAATGCGCAAACCTTCCTTGTACGGCAAGTCCAGTGCAATCGGCTGGCCCTGTGCATCCAGCACCCGCCCCCGAGCAATCCGGTCGAGCCACTGCTCGCGGCCGATGGCACTGAAGTGCTCGCACAGGCAATCGAGGACCGTCAGCCAGGGACCGGGCGGCAAGTACAACGTGCTGGCCTGATTGTGCGCAGCGGAAAAAACGGGAGTGGACATACGAAACAGGAATCCTCAATGCAGGCCGGCATTATCCAACACCGAGGCAAAGCAACCTAGTGCAGTTTCTTCACGCCGGCACCGATTTGAGTGCCGCCGCTTCGGTGAACTCCTTCAGCCAGCGCAACACATCGACCGCCTCCCAGCGCCCCGGATCGTACAAGGCATACAGCAGGCCCTGATAACCGACCACATCCAGCTGCTTGTGATAACCGGCGCGTTGAAACAGGGCTTCGATTTCGGCAAAGCAGGTATTGAAATGCAGCTTGTTGAACGGCGTCTTGCCTTCCGTGACCAGCCCGTCCAGGCGCAATTCGAGGACGGCCTCGCGCACCACGTCGACCGACATCCGGTTAACGCTGCTCTTCAACTGTTCGACATTGACCACGGTTCATCCCTCTGACTCGATTGCTGTATGAACATACAGTAACCGAAGAAGCCGGGGAGTGCCAACGCAAGGATGGGTTGCTGCGACCAGCGGAATGAACAGGACAACTCTGCGTCAGCGTAAAAACGCCACGATTTCATCGCCACTGAACGGCCAATCCAGCTCCGCGCCAGTGTCGACCCGCCGCAGTACCGGAATGCGCAAGCTGTACTTTTCGAACCACGATTCGTCTTCGGCGATGTCCATCAGTTCCACCAGCAGACCATGCTCGACAAAGGGCATCAGCTCGGCTTCGGCGACTTCACACAGATGACACCCGAGGGTGCCGAACAGCTGACATTCAGGAGGCATGGCGGCATTACCGGAAAACAAGTGAGCCCATTCTAGGACGGTGCCGAACCCTCGTCGACCCGCCACCGCCCAAAGGATGCAACGCTGCTGGCGCAAAATCCTGACGCAAATCATTCGGCGCAAATTGCAATTGCGTCATCCTCGCGGACTTTTTGCCTCTACGCTTCAGAGGCCAACGCCCTGACAGCGGAGTGTCCCGTGTTTGCAAATCTGTTGATCATTCTCGCCTCGTCCCTGGTGGTGATTGCCCTGTTCCGGCGCCTGCGACTGCCACCGGTGCTGGGCTACCTGTGCGTGGGATTAATGGTCGGGCCGAACGCGTTCGACTGGGTCAACGAGAGCGAACATCTGCCGGATGTCGCTGAGTTGGGCGTAGTGTTCCTGCTGTTCTCGCTGGGCCTGGAGTTTTCCCTGTCGAAGATGATTGCGCTGCGTCAGGTGGTGTTTCGCCTCGGCAGTCAGCAGGTGCTCATCAGCACAGCCTTGCTCGGCACACTGTTGATGGGGCTGGGCATGCCGATAATGCCAGCGCTGTTGCTTGGTGCCGGTCTATCGCTGTCATCCACGGCGATTGTGACCAAGGAGCTGGGCAGTCTCGGTGAAGTATTCAGCAGCCACGGCCAGAACGCGGTCGGCGTGCTGTTGTTTCAGGACGTCGTCGCAGTGTTGCTGCTGACACTGGTGCCCGTGTTCGCCGGGACCAGCGAGCAGCCCTGGTACTGGGCCTTGCCGTTGACCCTGGGCAAAACCGTGGTGCTGTTCTTCGGCCTGCTGCTCGCCAGTCGCTGGTTGCTGCCAAGGCTGTTTCATGAAGTGGCGGCGTCACGCTCGGCGGAGCTGTTCGTCCTGCTGGCACTGGTGATCGTGCTGCTCACCGCATGGCTCACGCACTTGTTGGGCCTGTCGCCAGCCCTCGGCGCCTTTCTGGCCGGCATGTTGCTCGGGGAGAGCCATTACCGGCACCAGATCGAAGCCGACATCCGGCCTTTTCGCGACATCCTGCTCGGCGTGTTCTTCGTCAGCATCGGCATGCTGATCGACCTGCAATTGTTCGTCAGTCACAGCCTGTTGATCATCGGCCTGACGCTGGGACTGATGTTGGTCAAGGGCATCGTGGTTGCGCTGCTGGTGAAGTGGCGTGGCAGCGACAGCGAAACCGCGTGGCGCAGCGGTCTGGCGCTGGCCCAGGGCGGCGAATTCTGTTTTGCCTTGATGGCGCAGATGCAACAGAACAGTTTGCTGCCCGCCGAACCGGGTGCCCTGCTGCTCGCGGCGACGTTCTGTTCGATGCTGCTCACGCCGCTGCTTTTGCGCGCAGCGCCGCGCCTTGCCGCCGTTCTGCACCGCAAGCCCAATCAGGAAGCGCAGATCGAACAGATCAGCGCGCTCAACGCCGATCTCGACCAACATGTGGTGATCTGCGGCTACGGTCGCGTTGGCCAATCCATCGGGCGCTTCATGGGCAATGCCGGGCAAGCCTATGTCGCGCTGGACAACGACCCGGTACGGGTACAGGAAGCCGCTAGCGGGGAAAGCGACGTGCATTACGGCGACTCGGCGCGTGGCGAACTGCTTACTGCCGTTGGCCTGCTACGCGCGAGGCTGCTGGTGATTGCCGTAGATCAAAGTGATGTGGCGTTGCGCATCCTCCGCGAAGCGCGCCGACTCAACCCACAGGTGCCGATTCTGGTGCGCACCCGTGACGACAGCCAATCGGCCGAGCTCAGAGCCGCCGGCGCCACCGAGGTGGTGCCGGAGCTTCTGGAGTCGAGCCTGATGCTCGCTTCACACGCACTGATCATGCTTGGCCTGCCAGCGCATCAGGTGCAGGAGAAAGTCGATCAGGTGCGCATCGATCGCTATCGCCTCCTCCACGGTTTCTACCCCGGAGCCAATGATGAGGAAATCTAGTCCTGACTCACCGCGCCGATCTTGTGCAGCGACAGGTCGGCGCCGTAATACTCTTGTTCCTGACTCAGGCGCAGCCCATGCAGAGCCTTGATCGCGCCGTAAACTACAAAGCCGCCGACCAGCGCCACCACGACGCCGAGCACGGTGCCGATCACCTGGCTGATCAGACTCACCCCGCCCAGACCTCCCAGCGCAGTCTGGCCGAAAATGCCGCAGGCAATTGCGCCCCACACGCCACACACGCCGTGCAGCGGCCATACGCCGAGGACGTCATCGATGCGCCATCTGACTTGAGCAGCGGTAAAGCACCAGACAAACAAGGCTCCGGCAATTGCCCCCGTCACCAGTGCGCCGACCGGGTGCATCAGGTCGGATCCGGCACAGATCGCCACCAGACCGGCCAACGGGCCGTTGTGCAGAAAGCCCGGGTCATTGCGCCCGACGATCAACGCCGCGACGGTGCCGCCGACCATGGCCATCAGCGAGTTGACGGCGACCAGGCCACTGACACCTTGCAGCGTCTGCGCGCTCATCACGTTGAAGCCGAACCAGCCGACAATCAGGATCCACGAGCCCAGTGCCAGAAACGGGATGCTCGATGGCGCAAATGCGACCAGCCGACCATCGCGATAACGACCATTGCGCGGCCCGAGCAACAACACGGCGGCCAACGCCAGCCAACCGCCCATGGCGTGCACCACCACCGAGCCGGCGAAGTCGTGGAATGCGGCGCCAAACTTCGCCGCCAGCCAGCCTTGCAGGCCGAAGTTGCCGTTCCAGACCAGGCCCTCGAAAAACGGATAGATGAAGGCCACGATCAGCGCCGTCGCGCACAGCTGCGGGACGAAACGCGCGCGCTCGGCAATGCCGCCGGAAATGATCGCCGGGATCGCGGCAGCGAAGGTCAGCAGAAAGAAAAACTTCACCAGTCCATAGCCATGGTCGGCGCTGAGCACCGCGGCGGGTTGCATGAAGGTCACGCCATAGGAGATCCAATAGCCTATAAAGAAATAGGCCAGGGTCGAGACGGCGAAATCGCTGAGGATTTTCGACAGTGCGTTGACCTGATTCTTCTGCCGGACCGTGCCAACCTCCAGAAAGGCGAAACCGGCGTGCATCGCCAGTACCATCACCGCACCGATCAGAATGAACAACGTGTTGGAACTGTGAACCAGCGTGTCCACAGCGCTTTGCAGATTTTCCATGAGGAGGCAGACCTGAAGGCTAAAAAGGCACCAAAGCGGTTCATGGGGACATTTCATGCACCAAGTTGCGCCCCGTCAGTCATCCATCCACAAATGGGATGAACTGATTTGGCGCACTGTTGATGTCCGATCACGAACCGCAAGCAGATGAATTGGATTTTTTCGCCCGGCAACAGCGCACGGATACCAAGCGACGCACCACGACACAGCAAAAGTTGTACCAGGCATTTGCACTGAACCTTCACGCAAGGCTCATACTCGAACGCTTCAAAGCCACCTACGGAGATCCACCAATGGCCAGCATCAAGGCAAAGACTGCTCAAGAAATCCTGATGAACGACTTCCAGACTCTGGTTGCCGACACCGAACGCTTGCTCGAGCACACCAAGACCCTCGCTGGCGATCAGGCCGATGAGCTGCGCGCCCAGATTCATGACAGCCTGCTGCGCGCCCGGGAAACCCTGAAAGTGACTGAAGACACTCTGCGCGAACGCGGTCAGGCGGCGGTCACCGCTACTGAAGACTATGTGTCCGCCAACCCATGGCAATCGGTGGGCATCGCTGCCGGCGTCGGTTTCCTGATTGGCCTGCTGGCTACTCGGCGCTGATCATGTCGATCGGTGAATCCGGCCCGACTGCGGGCACCGCCTCCTCCACGCGTCGTCTCGGCGCCGCCGTTCTGGGCCTGCTGCACAGTCATGTCGAGTTGTTCGGCATCGAATTGCAGGAGCAGAAATCACGCACCGTCAGCCTGCTGCTGTTTGCCGGTCTGGCGCTGGTGTTTGCCCTGCTGTTGCTGGTGGGCCTGTCGACGCTGGTGATGATCATCTTCTGGGACACCTACCGTCTGGCGGCGATCATCGGCCTGTGCGTGTTCTACACGCTGGCGTCGATCTTCTGCGGCCTGCGCCTCAAAGCGGCGATTTTCGACGAGTCCTCGCCTTTCCACGGCACGCTCGAAGAGCTGGCCAACGACCGGGAGCGCCTGCTGCCATGAGCCTGCCTGAACTTCCGCACAACAGCTCGCGCCGGGAAATGCGCAAGGCCCTGATCCGCCTGCGCATGGAAATGCACCGTCAGGAAATCCGCCACGAAACCGCGCAAGTGCTGCAACCCTTGCAGCGCATGCGTGGCATGAAGCAGAACGTGCAGGACGGTTTCGGCATCAAGCATGCGCCGTTGTGGGGCGTGGCGGCGGTAACGCTGCTGGGTTTCCTCACCGGCAAAGGCTCGAAACGCAGCGGCGGTGGCGGTCTGACCCGCCTGCTGCGTCTCGGCACCACGCTCGGACCGCTGATCAAACTGGTCATGCACAGCTCGGGCAAACGCTGAGTCGGTCTCTCTGGCTACAATCTTGCAATAGCGCCGGGATGAATCTCCTTATCGGGGGATTCAATCCCGCGCGCCTATCCGGCAAACGCGGCCAACGAACAATAAGATTAAGGACTTGCCGTGATCGACGGGCAACCGCTCGCCTGCTTTCAGCCTTTCATTGACACCGCCACCGGACGCATTGCAGGCGTCGAAGCACTCGGCCGCTTGCGTCACGGCGATGGTCAGTTGACCTCGGTCGGACCGTTATTCGCCGATCCGCGCACCCCGGCCACCGCCCTGCGTCGTCTCGACCGGCAGATCCGTGATCATGCCTTGAGCCGCCTGCATGAGGCGCCGCCCGAATGGTTTCTCAGCCTCAACATGTCGCCGCGCTGGATCAGTCGCCTGCGTGCGGATCAGGCCTTGCCCAGTCTCAAGCAGTTGGCCCGGAACAAGGTTGATCCGCAGCGCATCGTGTTCGAAATCACCGAGCTGGGTGGTAACAGCGAACGTTTGTCACAGGTGGTCGGACGCTACCGCGACGCAGGCGCAAGAATCGCCATCGATGATTTCGGCGCTGGTTATTCGCAGCTGGATCGGGTGCTGGCCCTGCAACCGGACATTCTCAAGCTCGACATGCGCCTGTTCCAGGCAGCGGCCCTTGGTGGCCCGAGCAGCGATGTGGTCAAAGCACTCGCGCAAATGGCCGAGAAAACCGGCTGCTGGATCATCGCTGAAGGTGTCGAAACCGAAGCGCAGCTCAATTTCGCACTGGAATGCGGCTCGCGCTACGTGCAGGGTTTTCTCTTCGCCCGTGCGCAGGAAGATTTCTTCGCTACGGATGCTTTCGTCGCGCACTTCGCTCAACTGCGCCAGCGCTATGTGAAGCAGAAACTCAGCGAGCGCGGACGGCTGATGCAGATGCGCCAGCAGCTCAGTGAGTTGATGGCGATTCTGCAGCAATGGGCGCAGGCCCGCGCTCCGCTCAGCGCACTGCCAAAGCTGCAGGCGTTTCCCTGGCTGCTGCGCTTTTATCAATGTGATCGTCACGGCACGCAACTGACGCCCAACCTGGAATGGCGACACGACGGCTGGTTCGCCGATGATCGCTACCTGGGGCACAACTGGTCGTGGCGACCCTACTTCTATCATCTGCTCGCCGAAGGCTGGGAAGAACGCCGCCTGACCCTGTCGAGTACTTATCGCGATGCCACCAGCAACCAGTATTGCCTGACCGCCGGGCAGTTCTTCGATAACGGTGAACGCTTGCTGTTGATCGATATCGATGCGGCGGGCCTGTAGTTCTGCTTGCAGGCACGGGGCCGAACCGGGAAGCTAGGGCGATCAGTCACCAGACGGAGAGAATCAGCCTTGGATTGGCCTACCCTGCTCAACCGCGAACGCCTCGGCAAGCCGCTGCACAGCCCGCAAGAACTTGGCCGCAGCCCTTTTCACAAAGACCATGACCGCATCATTTTCTCCGGTGCCTTCCGCCGCCTCGGGCGCAAGACCCAAGTGCACCCGGTCACCAGCAACGATCACATTCACACGCGCCTGACCCACTCGCTGGAAGTCAGTTGCGTAGGCCGGTCGCTGGGCATGCGCGTCGGCGAAACCCTGCGCAGCGCGCTGCCGGAATGGTGCGACCCCGCCGACCTCGGCATGGTGGTGCAGTCGGCCTGCCTGGCTCACGACATCGGTAACCCGCCGTTCGGCCACTCCGGCGAAGACGCCATTCGCCACTGGTTTCAACAAGCCGCCGGGCGCGGCTGGCTCGATGGCATGAGCGAAGCCGAGCGCGGTGACTTCCTCAATTTCGAGGGCAATGCTCAAGGCTTTCGCGTGCTGACGCAATTGGAATATCACCAGTTCGATGGCGGCACCCGCCTGACCTACGCGACGCTGGGCACCTATCTGAAGTACCCGTGGACCGCGCGCCACGCTGACTCCCTTGGCTACAAGAAACACAAGTTCGGCTGCTACCAGAGCGAACTGCCGCTGCTCGAACAGATCGCTCACAAGCTCGGCCTGCCACAACTGGAAGATCAGCGCTGGGCACGCCATCCATTGGTGTATCTGATGGAGGCAGCCGACGACATCTGCTATGCGCTGATCGATCTCGAAGACGGTCTGGAGATGGAGCTCCTGGAATACGCCGAAGTCGAATCGCTGCTGCTCGGACTGGTTGGTGACGACCTGCCGGAAACCTATCGCCAGCTCGGCCCGCAGGATTCCCGGCGGCGCAAGCTGGCGATCCTGCGCGGCAAGGCCATCGAGCACTTGACCAACGCGGCGGCGCGGGCCTTTGTCGAACAACAGGAAGCCCTGCTTGCGGGCACGCTGCACGGCGATCTGGTCGAACACATGCACGGGCCGGCGAAACGCTGCGTGTTGAACGCCAAGGACATTGCCCGCAAGAAAATCTTTCAGGACAAGCGCAAGACCTTGCACGAAATCGGCGCGTATACGACGCTGGAAATCCTGCTCAATTCGTTCTGCGGCGCCGCGCTGGAGCAACACAACGGCCGCACGCCGTCGTTCAAGAGTCAGCGCATCCTCGATCTGCTCGGTAATAACGCCCCGGACCCGCGGGGGTCGTTGCACAGCTCGTTTCTGCGCATGATCGATTTCATCGCCGGCATGACCGACAGCTATGCCAGCGACATGGCGCTGGAAATGACCGGCCGCTCCAGCCACTGAGTCTGCTGCATCCAGTCGGGCGGGCACCATGACCGACTGGATACAACCAGCTGCCCCCCGCGATCATTCGGAAAACGCCGTGCTGGCCAGGGCAGCGCGTGAGCTGATATCGGAAAAGATAAACACCACGACGGCGCACTGTTAAACCCATATTTAAACACTTGCAAAATTATCAAAGCCCAACACTTGCAAACTCTGACAAGCCAACAGTGAAGTCCTGCCAACCCCGCACTTCCTTACGTCAAACCTAATTTTAACGTAGTCCCTTTCCTTATTACGCGTAGGACTAATCCTATAAGGTAGTCACGACACTGCCAGTCCATGCGAGCGCTCACGCATCTGAGCTAAGGTGCGCGCTTTATTCATGCTTGCATGGGACTCTATTTATGAACTCCGTTTTTATTGTGGACGACCATCCGGTTATCCGTCTCGCCGTCCGAATGCTGCTGGAACATGAAGGCTATAAGGTCGTCGGTGAATCCGATAACGGTGTCGATGCCATGCAAATGGTCCGCGAATGCATGCCTGACCTGGTCATCCTGGATGTCAGCATTCCCAAGCTGGACGGCCTCGAAGTGCTGGCCCGCTTCAACACCATGGGTTCGAATTTCAAGATTCTCATTCTGACCGCGCAATGTCCAACGCTGTTCGGGATTCGCTGCATGCAGTCCGGTGCCTCCGGTTATGTCTGTAAACAGGAAGATCTGAGCGAACTGGTCAGCGCAATCAAAGCGGTACTCTCCGGTTATAACTACTTCCCCAGCCAGGCACTTAATCCGGTGCGCTGTGACGACATCCGTTATGTCGAACTTGAATTATTCAAATCCGTCAATGATCGCGAATTGATGGTGCTGCAGTTATTTGCCCAGGGCCGTACCAATAAAGAAATTGCCAAGGGCATGTTTCTAAGTAACAAGACGGTGAGCACGTATAAAAAACGCCTGATGCAAAAACTCAAGGCCAGATCCCTTGTAGAACTTATCGAGATGGCCAAACGCAACGCTCTTGTGTGAGACCCTACATGCCCAGCCGTTTAAAGGACTATCTAATCGCCTGGAGCGCAGGTCTGTGCCTGAGCGCCAACGCATCTGCCATGCCAGGCGTCTCACCGGACTACGCCTTGCTCAGTCGCTCGGCCAGCGAAGCCGTCCAGGTTGTCTTGCAGCCTGCTCAGCGGCAATGGCTGCAGACTCGCAGCGAACTGGTGCTGGGAACCTCTGCACCTGACTACCCGCCATTCGACATGACCGTGAGCGGCAAGGACTACGAAGGACTCACCGCCGACTACGCGGGCATCCTCGGCCAGGCCACCGGCTTACCGATCAGGGTGCAACGTTTCCCCTCCCGCGACGCTGCCATTCGCGCTCTGGTCGACGGCCAGATCGACCTGCTCGGCACAGCCAACGGCTACGAAGCGGGCAACGCCAATCTGGCGTTCTCCAGACCTTACGCGGTCGATCAGCCAGTACTGGTGACCCGCGAGGATGAAACCCGCTCTCTGACCGAGGGTCTGGCCGGGCTGCGCCTGAGCATGGTTTATCACTACTTGCCACTGCCCGAGATCAGAGCGCTGTATCCCAAGGCGCTCATTACCTGTTATCCGTCCTACCAGAATGCAATCAACGCCGTGGCGTTCGACCAGGCCGATGTGTTTCTCGGCGATACCCTTTCCACCCACTACATGATCAACAAGGGGTATCTGAACAATGTCCGCATGGCCAACTTCGGCAAGCAGGAAGCGCAAGGGTTCAGCTTCGCCGTAAGGCGCAGCAATCCGCAACTGCTGGCCATTGTCGACACGGTGCTCGATGCCATTCCGGGCAGCCAGCGCGACGAAATCGGCAAACGCTGGAGCGCTGGCAGCGACCTGCTGCTCACCGACAGAAAACTGCAGTTGACCCATCGCGAGGAGAGCTGGCTCAAGCAGCATCCCGTAGTCAGCGTAGTGGTCAATGAAGCGTTCGCACCGTTGACCTTCTTCGACAGCGCCGGCAACTTTCGGGGCATCAGCGCCGATCTGCTCGAACTCATTCGCTTGCGCACCGGCCTGCGTTTCGAAATTCAGCGCAGTCGCAACGATGCGGAAATGATCAGACAGATCGACAACCACAAAGCCGATCTGATCGCCGCGCTGCTGCCCAGTGCCGAACGCGAAAAAACCCTGAGCTTCAGCCGGCCCTACCTTGAGAATTCCTACGTGCTGCTGACCCGCAAAAGCGCCGACGGCCCGACCAACCTGGCACAACTCAAAGGCAAGCGGCTGGCGATCGCCCAAGGCAATCCACTGGTCGATTACTTGCGGGAAGACTTCCCGGGCATTGAAGTGATCGAAACGCCCGACAGTTTCAGCGCGGTGTCGATGCTGGCTGAAAACCATGTCGACGGCGCCGTGAACTCACTGGTGATCGCCAACTACTTCATTTCATCGCGCATCTTTGCCCGGCCATTGCAGATCACCACCACCATCGGTACCGGTCAGGCCGCGTTTTCGCTGGCGACCGCCCGTGACAACAGCGAGCTCTCCTCGATCATCAACAAGGCACTGCTGAGCATCGCTCCGGAAGAACTGGGTGTGATCAACGGTCGCTGGCGTGGTTACTCCACTGCATCGCAGAACATCTGGCAAAACTATCAGCGCCTGTTCTATCAAGTCATCGCTGCCGCCGGCCTGATCCTGCTGCTGTTACTGACCTGGAACGCCTACATGCGCCATCAGATCAAACAGCGCCGCGCCGCCGAGCGCGCGTTGAACGATCAACTGGAGTTCATGCGATCTCTGGTCAACGGCACGCCGCATCCGATCTACGTGCGGGATCGCCAGGGTCTGCTGCAAAGTTGCAATGACAGCTATCTTCAGGCGTTCAACGCCAAGCGTGAGGACATCCTTGGCAAAGGGGTCATGCAGGGCACAGTGAGCAATGCTTTCGAGGCCCAGGCCTTCCACGCCGATTACCAGAGAGTCATCGCCGAAGGTACCGCGCTGATACTCGACCGCCCCCTGCACATCGGCAACCGCCGTCTGACGATTTACCACTGGATCCTCCCCTACCGCGACTCCAGCGGCGACGTCCAGGGCATCATCGGCGGCTGGATCGATATCAGTGAACGCCGTCAGTTGTTCGAGGAACTGCGCGCGGCCAAGGAGCAGGCAGACGAGGCAAACCGGGCCAAGAGCACGTTTCTGGCGACCATGAGCCATGAAATCCGTACACCGATGAACGCCGTGATCGGCATGCTCGAGCTGACCCTCAAACGCATCGAGCCCCAGCATCCGGATCGAGCATCCATCGACACGGCGTACCATTCGGCGAAGGATCTGTTGGGGTTGATTGGCGATATTCTCGACATCGCCCGCATCGAATCCGGGCGACTGAGCCTGTGTCCGGACTGGATCAACCTGGTCGACACGGTGACATCCGTGGCGCGCATCTTCGACGGTCTCGCCCGGCAGAAAAACCTCGCCCTGCAAGTCGTCTTCAATCCGCCGGACCCGGCCGTGGAGGTGCATCTGGATCCGCTGCGCTTCAAGCAGGTGCTGTCCAATCTGGTCAGCAATGCCATCAAATTCACCGACCACGGCCACGTGCGGATTACCCTTGACTTGATGACATCGGACGCAACCGGACGGGCTCTGATGCAATTGACCGTGCAGGACAGCGGTGTCGGGATCAGCGCCGAAGATCAACAGCGCCTGTTCGAACCGTTTGCCCAGGCACAAAATGGCAGTCGCCAGGCCACAAGCGGCGCCGGGCTGGGGCTGGTCATCAGTCGCAATCTGTGTGAAATGATGGGCGGACAACTGCAGCTCAACAGCCAGCCGGAACTGGGCACTCAGGTCTGCGTGTCCCTGCCACTGCAAATCCGCCCGGCAACGACACACCCAGCGAAAAGCGAGCCGGCGATCAAACCTGCAACGACGCCCCTGCATGTCCTTGTGGTCGACGACCATCCCGCCAACCGTTTGCTGATGTGCCAGCAGCTCGAGTTTCTCGGTCACCGCTTCAGCATCGCCGAAGATGGCCGCAGCGGCCTGGAACTGTGGCAGGCAGAGCATTTCGATCTGGTGATTGCCGACTGCAACATGCCCGTGATGAACGGATATGACCTGACTCGCGCCATCCGCCAGTTCGAGCTGCAAAATCGTCGTCCGCCGTGCACCGTGCTGGGTTTCACGGCCAACGCCCAGCCAGAGGAAGTCCAGCGCTGCAAACTCGCCGGCATGAACGATTGCCTGTTCAAGCCACTGAGCCTGACCCTGCTCGGACAGTGGATCGACGGGATCACGCCAGCGTCTCCCGCATCGGTGTTCGACCTGCAGAGTTTGTGCCTGCTGACCGGCAGCAACCCGGCGCAGACACGCCGCTTGCTGGTGGAGCTGCTCAAAAGCAGCCGCCTCGACCGCCAGGAACTGCTCACTCTTTCGCCTGCCGATGATCGCGAAGGACTGACAGTAGTCGCCCACAAGATCAAGGGCGCGGCACGCATCGCCCAGGCCTCGCGGCTGATCGAATGTTGCGATGCCCTCGAGGACGCTTGCCAGCAAGCGCTTCCCTCGCTGGAGATTGGCCGCCGATGGCAAGCAACCAGTCAGGCGATGCTCGAACTGGAGCAAGCCCTGCAACATCAATTGGCATTGGCCGACCAAGGCACAGTGAGCGAGTCTTAACTATGCTTGGGGCTGAGCAGTGAGTTAAACATTCATGGAGAGCCTGCAATGCCCAGCCCACTGCGCCCCGAGCAGCGCCGCTTGCCGCTGCACGTGCACATCAGCGTCATGTTCACTTTTCTTTTGTTGCTGACGGGCGTAGTGCTGGGCCTGTTCAATTACCGCCAGACCACGCAGATCATTCTGTCGAGCAGCGAGAAACTGTTCGATCGCATCGAACAGGATGTGCGCGATGACCTGCAGGCGACTTACCAGCCGATCCGCCATCTGTTGAGCCTGCTGGCAGATACCCCGGCGGCCCAGTCTGCTGATCTTGAGCATCGCCTGCCCTTGCTCAAGCCCTTCAGCCAGTCATTGGTCGACAACCCGGCGCTGGCTTCGCTGTATCTGGGTTACGCCAATGGCGACTTTTTCATGGTGCGGGCGCTGCGCACGGCGGCGCTCAAGGCCCAGTTGCAGGCGCCGGACACGGCGGTGTATCAGGTGTGGAGCATCGAGCACGATCCCCAAGGCGCCATACGCTCGCAATCACTGTTCTTTGATCAGGCCCTGACCCCGATCAGCCGCCGCGATCATCCGCAGGACGCCTACGATCCACGCAACCGGAACTGGTTCAGCGACGCTCTGCAACAGGCCGGGCAGATCACCACCGAACCCTACGTATTTTTCTCCACTCACAATGTCGGCACCACGCTGGCCCGGCGCAGCGGCGAGAACGCCGTGATTGGCGCCGACCTGACCCTCGCTTCGCTGTCGACCGCCCTTGGCAGGCACCGGGTCACGCCCTCTACGGAAATCGCGTTGTACGACACCGACGGCAATGCCGTGGCCTACCCCGACAGCCATCGCCTGATCGTCGACGACCGCTCGGCGCGGCTGGCCCGAGCGGCCGATCTGAGCCCCGAGCTGAACGCACTTTTCAGCGCAGGAGATATTGGCAAGCGCCTGCAGGTGAACGGCCGGCAATGGATCGTCGCCCGTACCGGCATTGAGGAAGGTGGGCCAAAAGGTCTGCAACTGGCGCTGCTGGTGCCGGAAGATGAATTACTGGCCGACGCTTTCCGCCTGCGCTGGCAAGGCGCGCTCATCACCCTGGCGATCTTGCTGCTGTGCCTGCCACTGGGCTGGGTGACTTCGCGGATCCTCGTCAAACCGCTGCATGCATTGGTCAAGGAAGCCGATGCCATTCGCAGCTTCGACTTCAACTTCCCACTGACCCGCCGCTCAGCCGTGCTGGAAATCGACCGATTGAGCCTGTCCATGGCGCGGATGAAAGACACCCTGGGCAGTTTCTTCCGGATCACCGACAGCCTGTGTGCCGAAACACGCTTCGCCCCGTTGCTTGAACGAGTGCTCTTCGAAACCGTGCAAATCGCCCAGGCTCAGGCCGGCCTGATCTATCTGCGTGAAGCCGACGGTGCCCGCATGGAACCTTATGGGCTGATCATCGATGGCGTACCGCAAGCACTGGAGGCGTTCGACATTCAGGGCCGTGAGCTGCATCAAAACAGCGGGCCAGCGTGGTTCGAACAATTGGCCAGCGCCAACAATACCGTTAGCCATCTGGGCTTCGATCAGGCTGGCGACTTGCAGAAAATCCTCCTGGCGATGCAGTCGCCACGCATCCACCTGATTGGTATCCGCCTGCACAACCAGCATGACGAAACCATCGGCCTGCTGATTCTGCTGGTCGATGACAGCGGTGCGCCGAGCGATCTGGAAAAACTGCGACCTGACCGCATCGCCTTTTTGCAGGCGGTGTCCGGCGCGGCGGCGGTGAGCATCGAAAGCCAGCGCCTGCAGGCCCGGCAGAAACAATTGCTCGATGCTTTCATCCAGCTGCTCGCCAGCGCGATCGACGCCAAGAGCCCGTACACCGGCGGCCACTGCCAGCGAGTACCGGAACTGACGCTGATGCTTGCCCAGGCTGCCGCCGCCAGTCAGGCGCCGGCGTTCAGTGCCTATCAGCCCAGTGAGGATGAATGGGAGGCGTTGCACATCGCCGCGTGGCTGCACGATTGCGGCAAGGTCACGACGCCGGAATACGTGGTCGACAAAGCCACCAAACTTGAAACGATCAACGACCGCATCCACGAAATCCGTACGCGTTTCGAAGTGCTCAAGCGTGATGTGTGGATCAACTACTGGCAGACGTTGGCGAACGGTGCAGACGACGCTGCGCTGGCCCGCTCGCGTGACCTCGAGTTGATAACGCTGGACGACGATTTTGCCTTTGTCGCCCGCTGCAATCTCGGTGGCGAGGCCATGGCCGAGGCTGATCTGCAACGCCTTGACCAGATCGCGCTACGCCCCTGGCTGCGCACGCTTGACGATCGCCTTGGTGTGTCATGGGAAGAACACCGCCGCCAGGCGAAAACGCCTGCGCCCACGCTGCCCGTCAGCGAAAGACTGCTGGCCGACAAACCCGAGCATCTGATCGAACGCGACCCGAACGAACTGATCCCGGAAGACAATCCCTGGGGTTTCAAACTCGATGTGCCCGCATACAAGTACAACCGCGGCGAGCTCTACAACCTGAAGATCGCCCGGGGCACGCTGACCCGCGAAGAGCGCTACATCATCAATCACCACATGGTGCAGACGATCATGATGCTCAGCCGCCTGCCCTTCCCCGGCCACCTCGACAGCATCGCCGAGATCGCTGGCGGCCATCACGAAAAAATGGACGGCACCGGCTACCCGAAACGGCTGAAGCGCGAGCAGATGAGCCTGCCGGCGCGGATGATGGCGATTGCCGATATTTTCGAAGCGCTGACCGCCGCCGATCGCCCTTACAAGAAAGCCAAATCGTTGAGCGAGGCGCTCGGGATCATGGCGACCATGTGCCGCGAAGCGCACATTGACGCGCCGCTGTTCGGCCTGTTCATCAACGAGGGGGTGTACATGCAGTACGCGACGCGGTTTCTCGATCCCGCGCAAATCGACAGCGTGGACACGGCCAGCCTGTTGCACAAGGCTGGCCTCAGCGGTTGATCAGCAGTCGGTCAGGCGCAGGAAAATCGCTGCCAACTGCTCGATCCCGGCCTGGTCTGCGGCGCCGAAACGCGCCAGCTTCGGGCTGTCGAGGTCAAGCACGCCAATCAGGCGACCGTCCTTGACCAACGGCACCACCAACTCACTGTTGGACGCGCTGTCGCAGGCGATGTGGCCGGGGAAGGCATGCACATCTTCGACGCGCTGAGTCTGCAGACTGGCAGCCGCCGCGCCACACACACCACGCCCGAACGGAATGCGCACGCACGCGATCTGGCCTTGAAACGGGCCGAGCACCAGCTCTTCGTTGCGGTTGAGGTAGAAGCCGGCCCAGTTCAGATCATCGAGTTGGTTGAACAGGAACGCGGAAAACTGCGCGGCATTGGCGATGAAATCGCGCTCGTCCGCCAGCAGCGACTCCAGTTGGGCAGCCAACATACCGTAGCCTTCGAGGCCCTGGCCGCTGTGTTGCAAATCAATCATGCCTTGTGCTCCAGCAATTTCAGTCCCACCCAGTAGCGGGCGAATTGATACGCGCAACGTCCGTTGCGATTACCGCGGCCGGTGGCCCAGCGCACGGCGAGAATGTCCAGTGCTTCGTCGCGCTGCCAGCTCAGGCCGGCCTTGGCGGCCAACTGGCCGATCCAGTGTTCGACGACATTGAGGAAGTGTTCCTGGGTAAACGGATAGAACGACAGCCACAGACCGAAGCGGTCCGACAGGGCGATCTTGTCTTCCACCGCTTCGCTGGGGTGCAGTTCGCCGTCGACGCGCTTCCAGTTTTCGTTGTCGCTTTCCTTTTCCGGCACCAGGTGGCGGCGGTTGGAAGTGGCGTACAGCAAGACGTTGTCGGGGGCCTGCTCGAGCGAACCGTCGAGCACGCTTTTCAGCACGCGGTAGTCGCCTTCGCCGGATTCGAACGACAAGTCATCACAGAACAGCACGAAACGTTGCGGCAATTTGGCGACCTGCTCGACCACCCGTGGCAAGTCCGCCAGATGATCGCGCTCGATCTCGATCAGACGCAGGCCCGCGCCGGCATGCTCGGCCAGCAACGCCCGTACCAGCGAGGACTTGCCAGTGCCGCGCGAGCCCCACAGCAAAGCGTGGTTGGCCGGCATGCCATCGAGAAACTGTTGCGTGTTGCGCCCCAATTGCTCCAACTGACGGTCGACGCCGATCAGGTCCGACAGGCGCATGTCGAGGCTGACTTCCAGCGGCAGCAGATAACCGCTGCGCCCGTCACGCTGCCAGCGCGCCGCCAGACACGTATTCCAGTCAATGACAGGACGCGGTGCCGGCAACAGTGGTTCGATTCGCGCCAGAACCGACTCGGCGCGTTCAAGAAAAGCATTCAATCGGGAATCCACGTCTTCTCCTCGGGCACTTTCACAGTGATGATGACGATCCGGCGACCCCGCACAGATAGAATTGCCCGACCAAGCCTTGTTACAAGGCGATTCGGGAACCTCGGTATCCATACATGATCGACTATGCTTGAGCAGCGAAGGGAAACGGAAGTGGTTCAACACCTCATGGATATCAAATTCACCCACCGGCTGTCATACAAGCAAGCCAGGCTTACCGTGCTGGTCGGGTTCATTCTGGGCACCCTGCTCAGTCTGCTGCAGATCGGCATCGATTATGCCAGCGAAGACGCTTCCATCAACCGGGAAATCCTCGCCCTGCTGGAAATCAGCCACAACCCGGCCTCGCGCATCGCCTACAACATCGACGCCGAACTGGCGCAGGAACTCACCCTGGGCCTGTTGCGCTCGCCGGCGATCATCGCCGCGCAACTGATCGACAACAACGAGACCGTGCTGGCCAACGTCAAACGCCCGGAACTGCAGAGCAACTATCGGCTGATCAGCGACTTCCTGTTCGGCGCCAAGCGTCATTTCGAAGACCGCCTGTACCTCGACCACTTGCCCAATGAATCCCTCGGCGTCCTCAAGCTCGAAGTCGACACCTATGCCTTCGGCAGCCGTTTCCTGCGACGTGCAGAAGTCACCCTGCTCAATGGCTTCGCCCGCAGCCTGCTGCTGACCGGGATCCTGCTGGCGCTGTTCTACGTGATGCTGACCAAGCCGCTGGTGCGAGTCATCCGCGAACTCAGCGGCCGCGATCCACGCAGCGCCGAGCCGACCACGCTGGAGTGCCCCGCCGGCCACGGCAACGATGAAATCGGTGTGCTGGTGAAAGTCGCCAATCAGCAATTCGAGAACATCGCCACCGAAATCCAGCAACGGCGTACAGCGGAAAACCGCCTGACCGAATACCTCGCACAACTTGAAGACATCGTCTCGGCGCGCACCGCCGAGCTCAAGGCGATCAACGCCCGTCTCAGCCAGTCCAACGAAGAACTCGAAGTGGCGCGCCGCACGGCGCTGGACATGGCCGAAGCGCGTTCGGCCTTTCTGGCCAACATGAGCCATGAAATCCGCACGCCGCTCAACGGCTTGCTGGGGATGATCGCGCTGTCGCTGGACGGCCCGCTGAACGCCGAGCAGCAGCAACAATTGTCGATTGCCCACGACTCGGGCAAGGTGCTGGTGGAACTGCTCAACGACATTCTCGACCTGTCGAAATTCGACGCCGGGCAACTGGAGCTGGAAAACATCCCGTTCGATCTCGGCTCGCTGATCGAGGACACGGCCAATCTGCTCTCACAAAATGCTGCGCCGAGCGTTGAGCTGACCTGTTTGATCGAGCCGCACTTCCCGGCCCTGGTGCTGGGGGACCCGACGCGAGTGCGGCAGATTGTCAGCAACCTTTTGTCCAATGCACTGAAATTCACCCGCTTCGGTCGGGTCGACGTGCGTTTGTCGGCGCACAAGCATGGCGTGCGCATCGAAGTCTGCGATACCGGCATCGGTATCGCCCAGGAAGCTCAGGTGAAAATCTTCCAGCCGTTCACTCAGGCCGGCGCTGGCATTACCCGTCAATACGGCGGCACCGGGCTGGGTCTGGCGCTGACGTACAACCTGTGCGAAGCCATGCAGGGCCGCCTGACCATCAGTTCCGAGAGCGGTTTCGGCAGCCAGTTCTGCGCCGATTTGCCCCTGCCAAGCCACACCCGCGCACTGGCGCCGGAGCCGTTACGCGGCAAGGTTCTGGCGATCACCGCCGCCAGCAGTGGTCTGGCAGAGCTGCTGAAAAGCCTGTTGCCGGTGTGGGGGCTGGAATACACGCAGCGCACCATCGATGATTCGCTGCTGGGCCTGAATCCTGACGTACTGATCACTGATTGCCCGGAGTGCCTGTTCGGCCTGCGCCCGAACATCACCGCACCGATTCTGCTGGTGACGGCTTACGGCAGTTTCCTGCCCAGCGAAGAAGCCGCCGCCCTCGCCCCGTTGCAGCAGCAAGCCCGGCCGCTGGCGCGCAACGCGCTCTATCAGCACCTGCGGCGGATTCTGCAACCGGATGTCGCCACCCTCAGTGAAACGCAAGCGGATGCCTCGCCGTCCACGCGTCGGGGCAAGGTGCTGCTGGTCGAGGACAACCCAGTCAATCAGTTGGTCGCCAAAGGCATGCTCGGCAAGCTTGGCTGCGATGTGGTGGTGGCGGGCCATGGCGCCGAGGCGCTGGACCAGCTGGAGTTTGCCGATTTCGATCTGGTGCTGATGGACTGCAACATGCCGGTGATGGATGGCTATGAAGCCAGTCGGCAGATTCGCCAGAGCGGACGCTGGCCGAATCTGCCGATCGTCGCGCTGACCGCCAATGCCATGTCCGAGGAGCGCGAACGCTGCCGCGCGGCCGGCATGAGCGATTATCTGGCCAAACCCTTTCGCCGCGAAGAACTCGCGGCGTTGCTCGATCAGTGGATGCCGACTACGTCAGCGCTTTGATCTGCCCCAGCAAGTGATCGAGGCCGGCCCGCAAGTCGTTGAGACGGTCGAGATCAACGTCGCTGTCGCATAACAGGCGCGCTTTCAGCGGCCCGACCTGTTCGCGCAATGCTGCGCCGACAGGCGTCAGGCTCAAATGCACCTCGCGCTCATCGCGCTCCGAGCGCCGGCGCTTGACCAGATCGATGTGCTCCAGACGCTTGAGCAACGGCGTCAACGTGCCCGAGTCCAGCGCCAGACGCTCACCGAGGGCTTTTACCGTCGGCTGCTCCGGTGCAGCGTCCTGCCACTCCCACAACACCAGCATCGCCAGGTACTGCGGGTAAGTCAGGCCCAACTGATCAAGCATCGGCTTGTAGGCGCGAATCACTGCCCGCGAGGCTGCGTAAAGCTTGAAGCACAACTGGCTGTCGAGCTTCAGCGAATCAACCGCCAGACTCATTTCAGCAAGGCTTCGATCTCGCCGCTCAGATCCTGCGGCTTGGTCGTCGGGGCGAAACGCTTGACTAACTGGCCGTCCTTGCCGATCAGGAACTTGGTGAAGTTCCACTTGATGCCCTGCGAGCCGAGCACGCCCGGGGCACGTTTTTTCAACTGCACGAACAGTGGATGAGCATCGGCGCCATTGACGTCGATCTTCTTGAACAGCGGGAAGCTGACGCCGAAATTCAGCTCGCAGAATTCGCTGATGGCGCCCTCAGTGCCCGGTTCCTGCTTGCCGAACTGGTTGCAGGGAAAGCCCAGCACCACCAGCCCCTGGTCCTTGTAGGTCTGCCAGAGCTCTTCGAGGCCTTTGTATTGCGGAGTGAAGCCACACTTGCTCGCCGTGTTGACCACCAGCACTGCTTTGCCAGCGAAGTCGGCGAGGGTCTTTTGCTCACCCTTGATGGTGGTGCAGGGGATATTCAGCAGGTTGTCGCTCATGAGATGGCTCCGCAATCGTGAGGAAAGGGCGAACATAACGAGCAATTGAATTGTGTGCAATTTAATTATTCGAAAAACAGGCGACATCGCGTCGCCTGGTTCGGTTATTCGCGGGGCTCGAGATTCAGGCACACCGAGTTGATGCAGTACCGCAGGCCAGTCGGTGGCGGGCCATCCGGGAATACATGGCCAAGATGGGCATCGCAGCGCGCGCATTTCACTTCGGTGCGGATCATGCCGTGGCTGGTATCACGGATTTCGGTCATCGCGCTTTCGCCGATCGGCGCGTAGAAGCTCGGCCAGCCGCAACCGGAATCGAACTTGGTCGTGGAATCGAACAGTGGTTCATTGCAGCAGATGCAGTGGTAGACACCGTCGGTTTTGGTGTCGTTGTATTTGCCGGAGAACGGGCGCTCGGTGGCACTCAGACGGCAGACGTTGTACTGCTCGGGGTCGAGCATGGCTTTCCACTCTTCCAGGGTTTTCTGCAACTTTTCCATCATCACACCTCAGCGGCTGAAAAAGCCCGATCTGTACCTTTTCCACGGATCGGGCGGCACGTATGATTGCGCCTCGTCACGCGCCAGTCTGGCAGCCAGACCGGGCGCATTCAAACGGATTCTGAGCGCTCAAGCGACAGACCTCCGCCTGTGCGAAGACGCAGCAATCCCAGTACGGTTGTCCACTTGCCGTCTGGATCGTTCATTTTCGGGATCACATCGCCATGCAGTTCAGCAAATCGAACAAGCTCGCCAACGTCTGCTACGACATTCGCGGCCCGGTGCTCAAGCACGCCAAACGACTGGAAGAGGAAGGCCAGCGCATCCTCAAGCTGAACATCGGCAACCCGGCGCCGTTTGGTTTCGAAGCGCCGGACGAAATCCTCCAGGACGTGATCCGCAACCTGCCGACCGCACAAGGCTACAGCGACTCCAAAGGCCTGTTCAGCGCGCGCAAAGCGGTGATGCAGTACTACCAGCAGAAACAGGTCGAGGGCGTCGGCATCGAAGACATCTACCTGGGCAACGGTGTTTCCGAGCTGATCGTGATGTCGCTACAGGCGCTGCTCAATAACGGCGACGAAGTGCTGGTGCCAGCGCCGGACTATCCGCTGTGGACCGCTGCGGTCAGCCTCGCCGGCGGTAATGCCGTGCATTACCTGTGCGATGAAGGCGCCGACTGGTTCCCGGACCTGGCCGACATCAAGGCCAGGATCACCCCGAACACCAAGGCCATGGTGATCATCAACCCGAACAACCCGACCGGTGCGGTGTACTCGAAGGAAGTGTTGCTGGGCATGCTGGAAATCGCCCGGGCGCACAACCTGGTGGTGTTCTCCGATGAAATCTACGACAAGATCCTGTATGACGATGCCGTGCACATCTGCACCGCTTCGCTGGCGCCGGACCTGCTCTGCCTGACCTTCAACGGCCTGTCGAAATCCTACCGCGTGGCCGGTTTCCGCTCCGGATGGATCGCCATCTCCGGGCCGAAACACAACGCACAGAGCTATATCGAAGGCATCGACATGCTGGCCAACATGCGTCTGTGCGCCAACGTGCCGAGCCAGCACGCGATCCAGACCGCGCTGGGCGGCTATCAGAGCATCAACGATCTGGTCCTGCCCCAGGGCCGCCTGCTGGAACAGCGCAACCGCACCTGGGAACTGCTCAATGACATTCCCGGTGTCAGCTGCGTCAAGCCGATGGGCGCGCTGTACGCATTCCCGAAAATCGACCCGAAGGTCTGCCCGATCCATAACGACGAGAAATTCGTCCTCGACCTGCTGCTCTCCGAGAAGCTGCTGGTGGTGCAAGGAACGGCATTCAACTGGCCCTGGCCGGATCACTTCCGTGTGGTCACCCTGCCCCGCGTCGATGATCTGGAAATGGCCATCGGCCGTATCGGCAACTTCCTCAAGTCCTACCGCCAGTAATAGGCCAGCAGTGCGCAACGGATCAGCCGTTGCGTACTGTCTGATTCAGCAACACATCTTTGTTCCGCACCTTTGCAGCCCTTCTACACTTGCGATGCGAGGCGTGCAGACGTGTCCGACCTAATGGCAGCGGGGCGCGAAGCTGTGTCATCCGCATCGGAATTGAGAGTGGGAATTTTCTTTTTCCTCAGGAAACCGCTGTAGGACACAGTTTGAAATAGTCACTCGGTTGAATAGCCCGGTGCCGCACCTTATATACCCCGCAGTACGCTACATCTTTAGCTTGAGGAGAGTTCTACAACCATGATGCGCATCCTGCTGTTTTTGGCCACTAACCTGGCGGTCGTGCTGATAGCCAGCATCACCCTGAGCCTGTTCGGCTTCAACGGGTTCATGGCGGCCAACGGGGTCGATCTCGACCTCAGTCAGCTGCTGGTTTTCTGTGCGGTCTTTGGTTTCGCCGGCTCGCTGTTCTCGCTGTTCATCTCCAAGTGGATGGCGAAGATGAGCACCGGAACGCAAATCATCAGCCAGCCACGCACTCGTCATGAGCAATGGCTGCTGCAAACGGTCGAGCAACTGTCCCGCGAAGCCGGGATCAAGATGCCTGAAGTCGGGATTTTCCCGGCCTACGAGGCGAATGCCTTCGCCACCGGCTGGAACAAGAACGACGCGCTGGTCGCGGTCAGCCAGGGCCTGCTCGAGCGTTTCTCGCCCGATGAAGTGAAAGCCGTACTGGCCCACGAAATCGGTCACGTTGCCAACGGTGACATGGTTACGCTGGCACTGATCCAGGGCGTGGTGAACACCTTTGTGATGTTCTTCGCGCGGATCATCGGCAACTTCGTCGACAAGGTGATCTTCAAGAACGAAGAAGGCCAGGGCATCGCCTACTACGTCGCGACCATCTTCGCCGAACTGGTGCTGGGCATTCTCGCCAGTGCGATCGTCATGTGGTTCTCGCGCAAGCGCGAATTCCGTGCCGACGAAGCCGGCGCCCGCCTGGCCGGTACCAGCGCGATGATCGGCGCGCTGCAACGCTTGCGCGCCGAACAGGGCTTGCCGGTGCATATGCCCGACACCCTGAACGCCTTTGGCATCAACGGTGGCATCAAACAGGGCTTCGCCCGTATGTTCATGAGCCATCCGCCGCTGGAAGAGCGTATTGACGCATTGCGTCGTCGCGGATGATTTGATCGCAATAAAAAAGAAGGCCCGCAGTGATGCGGGCCTTTTTTTGTGTCCGACGATTATGCGCTGGCAGTGCCAACCCTTTCGCGAGCAGGCTCGCTCCCACCTTTGGAATGCATTCCCCTGTGGGAGCGAGCCTGCTCGCGAAGACGCCGGAACTGTTAACAAAAAACTATCTGGAAGAAACCCGATAAACCCGCTCCACCAACCACTCAGCCCCGCCCTGCAGAAACTTGGGGCTCTCAGCCAGAATATCCCGCTCTTCCAGCCTCTCCACCTGCCGACCCTGGCCCAGCAACCGCTGCACTTCACCATCGCTCACCGCAAACGGCGGCCCCGGGATCTGCGTCTGGTCGTAATCCAGGGTAATCACCAACCCTTTCATCTCCGGCGCCAGCAACTGCTGCAGGTGCGCCGTGTAGCGCTCGCGCATCGCTTCCGGTAGGGCAATCAACGCGGCGCGGTCATACAACGCAGTGCAACCCGCGACATCCTCCGCCTTCAGCGCGAAAAAATCCCCGCACCAAAGTTCGACGGCATCACTTCGATAAACCTTGAACGCGCCCTGCTCGCTGATCTGCGGCTCAAGCTTGTGCTCAACGAAAAAATCCTCGACAGCCCTTTCCGCGAGCTCCACCCCAAGCACCTGATGCCCCTGCCCGGCAAGCCAGAGCAGATCCAGACTCTTCCCGCACAGCGGCACCAGCACACGCGCCGACGGTGCAATCGCCAGATCCGCCCAGTAGCGCTGCAAATACGGGTTGGCCTCGGGCTGGTGAAAGCCGATCTGGTTCGAATCCCATTTCTTGTACCAAAACTCAGGCTGCATGGATCACTCCCGGAAAACCGATGAAAAACCGCAGAAACTTATATTGGATTCAGATCGATGACCTGACTGAAGATGGCTCATCTTAACGCTGAGGAGTCCGCCCATGTTGCCCAGCCTGTTTATCTCCCACGGTTCACCGATGCTGGCACTGGAACCCGGTGCCAGCGGCCCGGCACTGGCGCGACTGGCCGCCGAACTGCCGCGCCCCAAAGCCATCGTCACCGTCTCGGCACACTGGGAAAGCCACGAACTGCTGGTCGGCAGCCATCCGCACCCGGAGACCTGGCACGACTTCGGCGGCTTTCCGCGAGCGTTGTTCGAAGTGCAATATCCGGCGCCGGGCAATCCGCAGTTGGCAGCCGAAGTGGCTGAGCTTCTCAACACCAATGACCTGCCGTCGCGCCTCGATCCGCAACGACCGTTCGATCATGGCGTCTGGGTGCCGTTGTCGCTGATGTATCCGCAGGCCGATATTCCGGTGGTGCAAGTCTCGCTGCCGAGTCGCGGCGGCCCGGCACTGCAGACGCGAGTTGGCCGTGCTCTGGCGAGCCTGCGCGAGCAAGGCGTTCTGTTGATCGGCTCCGGCAGCATCACCCACAACCTGCGCGAACTGGACTGGCACGCCGGGCCGGAAAGCATTGAGCCGTGGGCGCGGGATTTCCGTGACTGGATGATCGCCAGGCTTGCCGCCGACGATGAGGCGGCGCTGCATGATTATCGCCAGCAGGCACCGAGCGCCGTGCGCAGCCACCCGAGTGAAGAGCATTTGTTGCCGTTGTTCTTTGCTCGCGGTGCTGGCGGGATTTTCAGCGTGGCGCATCAGGGCTTTACGATGGGCGCGTTGGGTATGGATATTTATCGCTTCGGTTGAGGCCTTCGCGAGCAGGCTCGCTCCCACAGACGCCAAAACACAGGCAAAAAAAATCCCCGAACCAGTCGGGGATTTTTTATCTGCGATCAATCAGCCCAGAGGCGGATCAATCTTCGCGATAGCGACGCAGCTTCAACTGCTTGCCAGCAACGCGAGTGTCCTTCAGTTTGGTCAGGAGTTTTTCCAGACCTTCTTCCGGCAGCTCGACGAGGCTGAAGCTGTCACGCACCTGGATGCGACCGATCGCTTCACGGGCCAGACCGCCTTCGTTGAGGATGGCGCCCAACAGGTTTTTCGCAGCGATACCGTCACGCGCACCCAGCGCGGTACGGCAACGAGCACGGCCTTCGCCCAAAGGCATTGGCGCGCGACGCTCGCGATCACCACGGTCCGGACGATCACCGGAACGCTCAGGACGGTCGCCACGCGGTGCGTTGTTCGGCACCAGTGGACGTTCCTTCTCGATCGCCGCCAGGTTCAGCGCTTGACCGTTGGTAGCCTTGCGCAGCAGCGCAGCGGCCAGTGCACGCGGGGTGCAACCGATGTCGGCGGTCAGGCGATCGAGCAGCTCACCGTGAGTCGATTCGGCATCAGCGACCAGCGGCGACAGGCTGTTGGTCAGTTTCTTGATGCGGGCATCGAGCACAGCCTGAGCGTCCGGCAGACGCACTTCGGCAACCTTCTGACCGGTTACACGCTCGATCACTTGCAGCATGCGGCGCTCACGTGGAGTCACCAGCAGCAGGGCACGACCTTCGCGACCGGCACGGCCGGTACGGCCGATACGGTGCACGTAGGATTCCGGATCGTACGGCATGTCAACGTTGAACACGTGAGTGATACGCGGAACGTCGAGACCACGGGCAGCAACGTCGGTGGCAACAACGATGTCCAGACGGCCATCCTTCAGCGAGTCGATCACACGCTCACGCTGGTTCTGGGCGATGTCACCGTTCAACGCGGCGGCTTTGTAGCCTTTGGCGTCGAGGGCGCTGGCCAGGTCCAGGGTGGCCTGCTTGGTGCGCACGAACATGATCAGGGCGTCGAAGTCTTCGACTTCCAGCAGGCTGAGCACGGCCGAGGTTTTCTGGTCAGCGTGAACCAACAGGTGAGCCTGTTCGATCGCGGTAACAGTCTGGGTCTTGGTCTGGATCTTGACGTGTTGCGGATCGCGCAGGTGGCGTTCGGCAATGGCGCGGATCGACTGCGGCAGGGTCGCCGAGAACAAAACGGTCTGACGGGTCGCTGGCAGAGCCTTGAAGATGACTTCCAGGTCATCCATGAAGCCCAGCTTCAACATTTCGTCGGCTTCGTCGAGAACCAGATGGTTCACGGTCGACAGGACTTTCTCGTCGCGACGCAGGTGGTCGCACAGACGACCCGGAGTGGCGACAACGATCTGTGCGCCATTACGGATTGCCTTGAGTTGCGGGCCCATCGGCGCGCCGCCGTAAACGGCCACGACCGTAACGCCTGGCATTTGCTTGGCGTAGGTTTCAAAAGCGGTTGCTACTTGCAGCGCCAACTCTCGGGTTGGCGCCAGGATCAGGGCTTGCGGTTCGCGCTTGGCAGGATCGATGCGGTGCAGAATAGGCAGTGCGAACGCGGCGGTTTTACCGGTACCGGTTTGCGCCTGGCCAATCATGTCCTGGCCGGCCATGATGATCGGGATCGATTGCTGCTGAATCGCCGAAGGCTCCTCGTAGCCGGTCGCTGCGACGGCTGCAAGAATATTCGGGTTGAGATTAAAAGCGGCGAATCCGCCGGTTTCCTGGGTCATGGGTCTGCCTCTAAGTGCATCCGCAAAGACCCATGCTCCAAAGCTGCGCATGCCGTGTTGAGACTCAAGAGTCGCCCTGGCAGCTTTGTCGGCGGGGATTTGCGAAAACGAATGAATGAAGATGAATCGTCAAGGAAGAGCCCGCAGTGCGGACGTGCAGCCGAAGCTGACTTCGGGAAATTGCGCTACCTAAACGCGGCCCGGTTAAAGGCCGGCGCGCACTATACCGGATTTTGCCCAAAAAGGGAGCTTTTTTTATCGCCACAACCCGTGTGTCACCGCCGTGTAACGGGCTTTTGCGGATAATCGTGCAACGGTCTATTTTGCAAAGGCCCGGCCCTGCGGGTGATGACGCTTAAACGGTTCACCGACCTGCGGCAAAGCGCCGCGCACCCGTCCATCCTGCTCGAGGAATTCTTCATGAATCAGCCCTGCGCCGGCCGCGTCAGCCGAGAGAGTCGTGGTCACGTGTACCTGATCGGCCTTGATCGGGCGGCCAAGCGCAATGCCTTCGACCTCGATCTGCTCAATGAGCTGAGCCTGGCTTACGGCGAGTTCGAAGCCGACCGCGAAGCGCGGGTGGCCGTGGTGTTCGGCCACGGTGAACACTTCACCGCCGGGCTCGATCTGGTCAATGCCAGTGCCGCACTGGCCGAAGGCTGGCAGGTTCCGACCGGCGGTTGCGATCCCTGGGGTGTTTTCGTCGGGCCCCGGGTGAGCAAACCGGTGATCGTCGCCGCGCAAGGTTACTGCCTGACCATCGGCATCGAGCTGATGCTGGCGGCGGACATCAACCTGTGCGCGAGCAACACCCGCTTCGCGCAGATGGAAGTGCAGCGTGGGATCTTTCCGTTTGGCGGGGCGACTTTGCGTTTCCAGCAGATCGCCGGCTGGGGCAATGCGATGCGCTGGTTGCTCACGGGCGATGAGTTTGATGCCCACGAGGCGTTGCATCTGGGCCTGGTGCAGGAAGTGATGGCCAGTGAAGACCTGATGCCGCGGGCGATCGAGCTGGCCGAACGGATTGCCCGGCAGGCGCCGCTGGGCGTGCAGGCGACTTTGCTGTCGGCGCGAAAGGCGCGCTATGAGGGTGAGACGGCCGCGGCGCAGGCGTTACCGGCACTGGTGAAGAAGTTGCTTGCCACTGAGGATGCCAAGGAGGGGGTGCGGTCGCTGGTGGAGCGGCGCCCCGGCGTTTTCAAAGGCGTTTAGATCTGACGCGGACTTGAGGTCGCCTTCGCGAGCAGGCTCGCTCCCACAGGGAAAATGCATTCCAAATGTGGGAGCGAGCCTGCTTGCGAAGAGGCCGGCACTGCCGACTCAGGTCGCCGGGCGAATCGCCTTGATCAACGACTGCAACGAATACCCCAGCTGTGGCGCCAGCGCTTCGGCCCGTTGGGTCAGCGCCTGCAGATCCAGCGTCTGATCGAGGTCCGCCGGGACGATCAGAATCACGTTGCCCTCCTTCACCGGCAGCTCCCAGTAATGCCGGTGATAAAGACCGCGCAACAACGCCGCGCCCAGTGGTTTGCCATCGTCGGTGGCCCACTGGTTGATCACCAGCCAGCCGCCCGGATTCAGGCGCTTCTGGCAATCGCCGAGAAAGCTCCAGGCCAGATGCCCGACCCCGGGGCCGACATCGGTGTACAGGTCGACGAAAATCAGATCCGCCGGCTCGGCAGTGGGCAGCAGCTCAAGCGCATCGCCGACGCGGATGTACAGACGCGGATCGTCATCCAGACCGAGGTACTCGATGGCCAGACGCGGCACGTCCGGGCGCAGTTCGATGGCTTCGACGTCTTCCAGCGGCAGAAACTTGAGACAGGCCTGGGTCAGCGTGCCCGCCCCCAACCCGAGAAACAGCGCGCTCTCAGGTTGCTCGTGACACAGCGCGCCGATCAGCATCGCACGGGTGTAGTCATACTCCAGCCAGCTCGGGTCAGCGGTGAACACGCAACTCTGCTCGATCGCATCGCCGAATTCGAGAAAGCGGTAATCGGCCACTTCCAGCACGCGAATCACGCCGAACTCATCCTGTACTTCGGCGAGCAGATGCTCGACGCGCTCCTCAGTCATTTCGTCTCCTGATGGTCACCGGGCGCGGTGACGCGATGGCGCCGCTGTGGCACCGTGGCAAAGCGGCGATTGTCGGCGATGGGGCGGGAACAGGTCACGCACTAATTGCTGCTAACATGGCGCTCCCCTGCGTACGAACTTCGAGACCGTGATGAGCCAACCGTGGAGCCCTGACAGCTGGCGCGCCCTGCCGATCCAGCAACAACCGCAATACCCCGACGCCGCGCACCTGCGCCAGGTCGAGCAAACGCTGGCCAGTTATCCGCCGCTGGTGTTCGCCGGCGAAGCGCGCGAGCTGCGCCGTCAGTTCGCCGAAGTCACCCGGGGCCGGGCGTTTCTGTTGCAGGGCGGCGATTGCGCGGAAAGCTTCGCCGAGTTCTCCGCAGCGAAGATCCGCGACACCTTTAAAGTGTTGCTGCAAATGGCAATCGTCATGACCTTCGCCGCCGGCTGCCCGGTGGTCAAGGTCGGGCGCATGGCCGGTCAGTTCGCCAAGCCGCGTTCGGCCAACGACGAAACCATCGGCGGGGTGACTTTGCCGGCCTACCGTGGCGACATCGTCAACGGTATCGGCTTCGACGAAAAGAGCCGCGTGCCGGATCCGGAACGTCTGCTGCAGTCCTACCATCAGTCCACGGCGACCCTGAACCTGTTGCGCGCTTTTGCTCAGGGTGGTTTTGCCGACCTGCATCAAGTGCACAAGTGGAACCTGGATTTCATCGCCAACTCGGCGCTGGCCGAGAAGTACAGCCACCTCGCCGACCGCATCGATGAAACCCTGGCATTCATGCGCGCCTGCGGCATGGACAGCTCGCCGCAACTGCGCGAAACCAGTTTCTTCACCGCCCACGAAGCGTTGCTGCTGAACTACGAAGAAGCCTTCGTGCGCCGCGACAGCCTGACCAACGATTACTACGATTGCTCGGCGCACATGCTGTGGATCGGCGACCGCACCCGCCAGCTCGACGGCGCGCACGTCGAATTCCTGCGCGGGGTGAACAACCCGATCGGAGTCAAAGTGGGTCCGAGCATGAACCCCGATGACCTGATCCGCCTGATCGACGTGCTCAATCCCGACAACGATCCGGGCCGTCTGAACCTGATCGCGCGGATGGGCGCAAACAAGGTTGGCGATCACCTGCCGGCACTGATCCGCGCGGTGCAGCGCGAAGGCAAGCAAGTGCTGTGGAGCTCCGATCCGATGCACGGCAACACCATCAAGGCCAGCAGCGGCTACAAGACCCGCGACTTCGCGCAGATCCTTGGCGAAGTGAAGCAGTTCTTCCAGGTGCACGAAGCGGAAGGCAGTTATGCCGGCGGCATCCACATCGAGATGACCGGACAGAACGTCACCGAGTGCATTGGCGGCGCGCGGCCGATTACCGAGGATGGCTTGTCCGATCGTTATCACACCCATTGTGATCCACGGATGAATGCCGATCAGTCGCTGGAATTAGCGTTTTTGATTGCCGAGACGTTGAAGCAGGTCCGGCGCTAGACCGCGTCGCCCCCGTTCGCGAGCAGGCTCGCTCCCACATTTGGAATGCGTTTTCCGTGTGAGAGCGAGCCTGCTCGCGAAAGGGCCGGCTCAGGTACCCTCAATCTGCGCCAATGCCACCCGCAACCGGCCCGCACTCTCGCGCTGACAATTCAACTGCACCCGCTCAAGCCCTAACCAACCCGCCATCCGCCGCAAATTCAGGGCCAGCGCCAGCATCCCCTCCTCGTCCAGCCCCGGCTCTTCCTCGTGAACCGCATGCACCGCCAACTGCCCCGCCGCTCTTTCGGCGCGTAAATCGACTCGCGCCGCGATCCGCTCGTTGTGCAAAAAAGGCAGCACGTAATAGCCGTAAACCCGCTTGGGCTGCGGCGTGTAAATCTCCAGGCGGTAACGGAAATCGAACAGGCGCTCGGTGCGGCTGCGTTCCCAGATCAATGAGTCGAACGGCGACAACAGCGCACTGGCAATGACCTTGCGCGGCACTTTGGGCTCCGGCAGGCAATAGGCGATCTGCCGCCAGTCGCCGACTTCGCACATCTGCAATTGCCCCGCCTCGACCAACTCAGCCAGACGCGGCCGTGCATCCGCAGGATTCAGCCGGAAATAATCGCGCAAATCTTTCTCCGTACCGACGCCCAGCGCTTGCGCTGCGTGCAACAGCAAACCGCGTTGAGCTTCGGCCTCATCCGCCAGCGGCTGCTGCAGGATCGCTGCCGGAATCACCCGCGCGGGTAAATCGTACAAACGCTCAAACCCGCGTCGCCCCGCCACCGTTACCTCGCCTGCGGCGAACAACCATTCCAGCGCCTGTTTCTCAGCACTCCAGTCCCACCACGGCCCGGCCTTGTCTTCGCGGGTCGACAGACTTCCCGCGCCCAACGCGCCCCGCTCTTCAACCGTGGCCAGCACGCGGCGAATGATTTCCTGTTGTTCGCGACCAAACTTCGCCAAGTGCTGATAGATGTCCTCGCCCCGCCTGGCTCGCTGCATCCGCCAGCCCAGCAACGGATACATCGACAGCGGCAGCAGCGACGCTTCATGGCCCCAGTATTCGAACAGCGTACGGCGACGCCCCGAACTCCAGGCAGCCTGGTCGAGCAAGTCGGAAGAATAGGAACCAAGGCGGGAAAACAGCGGCAGGTAGTGCGAGCGCACCACGGCATTGACGGAATCGATTTGCAGCAGGCCCAGCCGATCGATCAGCCGGTGAGGTGGCTGGCGTTGACGGTCGGCAGCTGGCGCCCATTGAACCCTTGGGCAGCCAGCGCCAGACGTCGCGCCTGTTTGATGGAAAAGGACACTGTCGCGGGCATTGATTCCTCCATGTCTGCTCGCAACCTACCTCACCTGAAAGGGGTTTGTGTAGCGATGGCCTCATCATTTATGCATCGGGTCGTCCCAGAACGGCCGCACGGTTTCGTGTTCGACATCGGCGCGGCTGATGCCGATGTCTTTCAACGCTTCGTCGCTCAGCCCGGCAAGCATTTCCCGCTCACGGTGCAGCTCGTACCAACGGCTGAACTTGTGCAGCAGATCGGACACGATATGCCCGTGGCCAGCCTGCTGTTGTTCACTTACATACTCTCTTTGACCTTTCATCGTCTTGCCTCCTTTTGTGGATGGTTCAAGTCTCGCGCCGGCGCTAAGATCAATCCAACGAATGTTTCTGATGGCATGCATCACGGAGATTCATCAATTGTCCGCGTACCCCAGTATCGATACCGATGTCCTGCGCACCTTCGTCGCGATTGCCGATCAGGGCGGCTTCACCCGTGCTGGCGAGATGGTCAATCGCACCCAGTCGGCGGTGAGCATGCAGATGAAACGCCTGGAAGAAGACGTGTTGCAGCGCCAGCTGTTCGAGCGCGATGGTCGCCAGGTGCGCTTGACCGCTGAGGGCCAGGTGCTGCTCGGTTACGCGCGGCGCATCCTCAAGCTGCACAGTGAGGTGTTCAACACCCTGCGCGAGCCGCACATGGTCGGCACCGTGCGCATCGGTACTCCGGATGATTATGTGATGCGTTTTCTGCCGGGGATCCTGTCGCGATTTGCGCAGTTCTATCCGCTGATCCAGATCGAGGTGCATTGCGAGTCGAGCAAGCAGTTGCTGCAACGCACTGATCTGGATTTGTCGATCGTCACCCGTGAACCGGGTAACGAGATTGGCCAGTTGCTGCGCAAGGAGCGCTTTGTCTGGGCCGAGGCGCAGAACTTCAGCGCCCACGAACAGACGCCGCTGCCGCTGGCGATGTTCAACAGTGATTGTTTCTGCCGCTTGTGGGCGTGCAATGCGCTGGACGCGATGGGCCGCGATTACCGCATCGCCTACAACAGCAGCAGCCTGTCGGCGCTGATGGCCGTGGTCAGCGCGGGTCTGGCGATCACCGCGCAGCTGGAAAGCCTGATCACCCCGGACATGCGCATCCTCGGCGCCGCCGAAGACCTGCCGCTGTTGCCCGAGGCGAGCATCATGCTGATCCGCAACCTGAACAACCCGTCGCCGATCACCGAGTGCCTGGCCGAACACATCGTCGAAGGCTTCAAACTTTAAATGCGAGCATCACCGCACACAGCACCAGGAAGCCGCAGAACAGCCCGCGCAGCAGTTTCTCCGGCATGGCGTGGGCAACTTTCACGCCCCAACTGATGCTGAGCAGACCACCGGCTGCCAGCGGCAAACCGATCATCCAGTCGACTTCGTGGTGCACGGCGTAAGTCACTAGCGTCACACCGGTGCTCGGCAAGGCCAGCGCCAATGACAAGCCCTGAGCGACCACCTGCGTGGTGCCGAACAGGCTGGTCAGCACCGGCGTGGCGACCACGGCGCCGCCCACGCCGAACAAGCCGCCCATGGTTCCCGATGCGGCGCCAAGCACGCCCAGCCAAGGCCACGAATAGCGCATCTCGGCAGTCGATGCCGGGCGCGGGCCGAACATCTTCAACAGGTTGTAGGCCGACAGCGCCACCAGAAACGCGACAAAGCCGATGCGCATGGTTTGCGCATCAATGCCCACTGCCCAGATCGAGCCGAGCCAGGCGAAGCAGAAACCCATCACCGCCAGCGGCAGCGCATGGCGCAACTCGATGCGGTTGCGCTGGTGATAACGCCACAGCGCCAGCATGACGTTGGGCACCACCATCACCAGCGCCGTGCCTTGGGCGATCTGCTGATCAAGGCCGAACCACACGCCGAGCAACGGAATCGCGATCAAACCGCCGCCAATGCCAAAGATCCCGCCCAATGTGCCAAGGGCAGCGCCGAACAGCAGGTACAACAGAAAATCCATCACAAACGTAATCCTCTAACGACAGACGGCCAATGCTACGCACTCGCGCCTAGCGGGGAAACGCACAGCAACGCACAATGGCTGTGCCGATTTTGCACAAGCGTGGTTTCACATGAATCCCAACCAATTAACCGATCAGCTGGGTCTGTTTCTCGACGTGCTGGAGAGTGGCAGCTTTTCTGCCGCGTCGCGCCGTCATCCGCTGACGCCTTCCGCTGTAGCCCGGCGGATCGACAGCCTGGAAAGTGCCGTCGGCAGCCAGCTGTTTGTGCGCAGCACCCATGCCGTGCTGCCGACTTCGGCCGGACGGGCCTTTGCCGAACGGGCGCGGCGGATCATCGCCGAATTGCAGCTGGCCCGCGCCGAGGCCGTTTCGTTGAGCAGCGCGCCGGAAGGCTTGATCCGCATCGATGCGCCAGCGGCATTCGGACGGCGGCATCTGGCGCCGGTGATTGCCGACTTTCTCCTGCTGTACCCGGGACTCGATGTGCAGATGCATCTGATCGACAGCTTCATCGACATGGCCGGGAGCAGTCTGGGCAAGGTCGATCTGGTGCTGCGTACCGGGCAGTTGGCCGACTCGCGTCTGGTCGCCACGCCCTTGGCCAGCATGGTCCGCGTGGCCTGCGCGAGTCCTGACTACCTCAAGCGTCGTGGCATGCCCAATCATCCCGCGCAGTTGAGCGAACACGACGGCCTCGACTGGGAAGGCCTCGCCCCGCCCTTTGCCTGGAAATTCGAAGTGGATGGGCAGCTGCAACTGCACCGTCCGTCGCGCGTGCGCCTGAGCGCCAACAATGCCGAAGCTCTGGCATGTGGCGCGGCGGCGGGTCTGGGCGTCGCACACCTGCCGACCTGGCTGGCCAGTGAATACCTGCTGCGCGGCGAGCTGGTGCCGCTGTTCTGCGAAAACGGCCTGCCGCCACCGGAGTCTACCGGCATTTACGCGCTGCGCATGGAACAGCAGATCCATTCACGCAGTCGCCTGCTGCTGGAATACCTTAAAACCCGCTTCAGTCCGGTGCCGCCGTGGGATCTGGCGCTGCAACGGCAATTCGCCGGGCACTGACGCCGGGCATATTTATCTGGCGCATTAAAGGTTCGAGCGCTAGATTCAAAACGATCAACGATCAAGGCTTTGACATGACTTCCGAACGCGACAATTGCGACGACCTGCTGCTCGACAATCAGGCGTGCTTCGCCCTGCACTCGACCTCGCTGATGATGACCAAGGTCTACAAGCCGCTATTGCAGGCGCTGGGGCTGACCTATCCGCAGTATCTGGCGATGATGGTGTTGTGGGAGAAGGACGGTTTGACCGTCGGAGAAATCAGCGCGCGCCTGCTGACCGATCCGGGTTCGCTGACGCCGTTGCTCAAACGACTGGAAGCCGAAGGCCTGCTCAGCCGCACCCGCAGTCGTGAAGATGAACGCGTGGTAATTGTCGAGCTGACCGCAGCGGGCCGGGCATTGCGCGACAAGGCGCAGACCGTGCCGCAGTGCATTCTTGGCGCCAGCGGCTTCACCCTTGAACGCCTGCAGAAGTTACAGGCCGAGCTGCAAGCGCTGCGCGGTCATCTGCAAGACAGCCTCAATTAAGCCAAGCCACATTTCCCTGTGGGAGCGAGCCTGCTCGCGAAAGCGGCGCATCAGACGAAGCGGGTGTCGCCTGACAGGACGCGTTCGCGAGCAGGCTCGCTCCCACATTGATTTCAGCGCCTACAAAAATATTTTTCCCGCCTGAATTTCCTCGTCAAGTGCTCTAAATCAAGCCTTACGCTCCCTTGGCACGCTTTGCCCCTGAGCAAAGCGCAGCATTTCCCGAAAATTTATCTTGCGCGCTAAACATTAGCGCTATACATTCTCTCCACACCTACTTAGCGCGCAAATAATTAGCGCACACCACCACAACCAACGAGGCTCACATCATGCAAACTCTCTACACCGCAATCGCAACTTCCACTGGCGGCCGTGACGGTCGTGCGATCTCCAGCGACAACGTTCTCGACGTCAAACTGGCCACTCCGAAAGAACTCGGCGGTGCTGGCGGCGCGGCGACCAACCCTGAGCAACTGTTCGCTGCCGGTTACTCGGCCTGCTTCATCGGCGCACTGAAATTCGTTGCCAGCCAGACCAAGCGCAAAATTCCTGACGACGCATCGATCACCGCCCACGTCGGCATCGGCCAGATCCCTGGCGGTTTCGGTCTGGACATCGACTTGCACATCAGCCTGCCGGGCCTCGAACAGGCCGACGCGCAATCGCTGGTCGACGCTGCTCACCAGGTCTGCCCGTACTCCAACGCCACCCGTGGCAACGTCGATGTCCGTCTGCACGTGACCGTGTAAGCACTGAAGCCCCCGGCCCGAACAAGGAAATTGAACATGAACACTTTCAGCAAAGTCTTGACCGGTACCCTTCTCGCCCTGTCGGTGCACAGCGCTTTTGCCGGTGATGTCGAACACAACACCCAGGCATTCCTCGATGCGCTGAATTCAGGCAGCGGCAAGCCGATCGAGCAGCTGTCGCCCAAGGATGCCCGTGCCGTGCTGGTCGGCGCGCAGTCCGGGGTCAAGTTGACGTTGCCCAAAGCCGATGTCAGCGAGAAGACCATCCAGGTCGATGGCCAACCGTTGAGCCTGACCATCGTCCGGCCGGCCGGGGTCAAGGGTGAGCTGCCGGTGTTCATGTTCTTCCACGGCGGCGGCTGGGTACTGGGGGACTTCCCGACTCACGAACGCCTGGTGCGGGATCTGGTGGTCGGTTCGGGGGCGGCGGCGGTGTTCGTCAATTACACCCCATCGCCGGAAGCGCATTACCCGGTGGCAATCAATCAGGCCTACGCTGCGACCAAGTGGGTGGCGGAACACGGTAAAGAGATCAATGTCGACGGCAAGCGCCTGGCCGTGGCCGGCAACAGCGTCGGCGGCAACATGGCCGCAGTGGTCGCGCTGATGGCCAAGGACAAGGGCACCCCGGCAATCAAATTCCAGGTGCTGCTGTGGCCGGTGACCGATGCCAACTTCGACACCGGTTCGTACAACCAGTACGCCGAAGGGCACTTCCTCACCCGCAACATGATGAAGTGGTTCTGGGACAACTACACCACCGACGCCAAGCAGCGTAACGAGATCTACGCTTCACCGCTGCGCGCTACTACCGCACAGCTCAAAGGCCTGCCGCCTGCACTGGTGCAGACGGCCAGCGCCGATGTACTGCGCGATGAAGGCGAAGCCTATGCGCGCAAACTCGACGAAGCCGGAGTCCCGGTTACGTCGGTGCGCTACAACGGCATGATCCACGATTACGGTTTGCTCAACGTGGTCAGCCAGGTGCCAGCGGTGCGTTCGGCGATGTTGCAGGCTTCTGAAGAACTGAAGCAACACTTGAAATAAACACAGTCCCATTGTGGGAGCGAGCCTGCTCGCGAAAGCGTCCCGTCAGACAGCGCTTCATTGAATGACATACCGCATTCGCGAGCAGGCTCGCTCCCACAGGATTCCGAACAGGCACAAAAAAACCCGACTCAATGGTCGGGTTTTTTCTTTCCGCAAAAAGCAGTGCTTATTTCGCACGGCCTTTGTAGGAACCGCCTTCGCGGGTATCGATCTCGATCATGTCGCCGATTTCGATGAAGTCGGCAACCGACAGTTCGGTACCGTTCTTCAGTTTGGCAGGCTTCATCACCTTGCCGGAAGTGTCACCGCGAGCGGAGCCTTCGGTGTAGTCGACCTGACGCACGATGGTGGTCGGCAGCTCTACGGAAACCAGACGCTCTTCGAAGAACACGGCTTCGCAAACGTCGGTCATGCCTTCTTCAACGAAAGGCAGAACGCTTTCGATGTCTTCGGCGTTCAGCTCGTACATGGTGTAGTCAGTGGTGTCCATGAACGTGTAGGTGTCACCGCTGATGAACGACAGGGTGGCTTCTTTACGATCCAGGATCACGTCGTCCAGTTTGTCGTCCGCACCGTAAACGGTTTCGGTCTTGTAACCGGTCAGCAGGTTCTTCAGCTTGGTCTTCATGATCGCGCTGTTACGGCCCGACTTGGTGAATTCAGCTTTCTGAACCAGCCAAGGATCGTTGTCGATACGGATCACGGTACCGGGTTTGAGTTCTTTACCAGTTTTCATTGCGAATATCCGAATTTGGATGGGATTTACAAAAATCTAGGCCGCGTATCATATCCAATTTACATAAAACTGTACCAGCGCCGTGGCAAGATCCGCCTGCAAGGCCTGTTCCAGACACCATGCCTCGGCGTTTCCCTCAAGTTCTGGCCAATGTTTTCGCACCCTCAGCCAGTGCTCACCGATCGGTTGACCAGCGCTCCAGGCGCGCCACAGACCGTTCATCGCCTCAGCGGCCGCAGGTGAAAGCCCTTGGGTGTAGAGCGCGAGGAAAGCATCTAGCTTGTCCAGATGGATGTCGTCGTCCTGCTGATAGATGTGCCAGAGCATCGGCCGCCCCGCCCATTGCGCGCGCACGAATGAGTCTTCACCGCGCACCGCATTGAAATCGCAGCACCAGAGCAAATGATCGTATTGGTCCTGACGAACGAACGGCAGCACTTGCACGGTCAGCGACTCGCGCACATGAATCGCCTCGACCGTCAGGATTTCCACGTCCAGCCAGCGCGCCACATCACCGAGAATCCGCCCTTCCGGCACCAGCAGGTGCGTGGGCTGTGCATCGGCGGCGAGCACATCCAGCCAACTGGCCAACCCGGCATTCTCGTAAGCAAACAACGAGATCAGCTGTGCGCCGGGCGCAGGATCGATGCCCAGGCCCTGCAGGAATTGTCGCTGCGCCGGTCGATCCTGCTGAAACTGCCGACGCTCTTCGAGCAGTCCGCGTTCACGCAGCAGGCCGCCGGTGCCCGGTTTGAAGCCCGGAAAGAAGAAGAACTTCTGCACCGATTTGTATTTCACCGACGGCAAGCCGTGGCAACCGGTGACCCAGTCTTCGGCGCTGAGATAATCGAGGTTGAGCCACAGCGGCGGCGTTTTCCGGGCGGCCATGCTGTCCATGTAATCAGTCGGCAGTTGACAGGCGAAGGCTGCGATGACTACGTCGGCTGCGTCGGCGTGCAGCCATTCCTTCGGCCACTGACGCACGTCGACACCCTGCTGCCACTGCTGCGCAAGATCGATATCGATCTCTGGGCAGAGGCGCTCGAACGCACGCAGATCATCTACCCACAGGCGCACCGGCAAGGCCTGTTCGGCCACCAATTGCCGGGCCAGGCGCCAGGTCACGCCGATGTCGCCATAGTTGTCGACCACGGTGCAGAAAATATCCCAGCGGGGTTTCGCTTCAGACATGCCGTTCTCCCGTTGGCAAAAAACCTCGATTGTCCGCATAAATGCGCTCGCGCAGAAGAGCCGACGGCGATTAATCTTCGTGCGACAATCGTCACTTGCCTGCAACCATCCGCCAGGAGGCCGCCATGCCCTACCGTCCGAATCCGCGTCGTCCCTTGCCTGTTCAGCTTAGCGCGCTGCATCTGACCGGCAGCATCGCATTGGGCCTGTGGCTAGGGTTTCTCGCGATCGCGTTGACCTGCTGGCTGCTCTCGCGTCTGTTTTTTGCCGAGCAACTGGCCCCTGTCGCGCAAGCGGTGCAGCAGCGCGTCAATCCACCAGCAGCCGTCGAGCCACAGCCGGACGTTGCGCCGCCGCCAACGCCGATGTTCCAACAGTACGAAGAAAACCTGCGCAAGAATGAACAGCAGGCCCGACTGGATCAGGCACGCGCCAATTCGCGCAATGCATCCAATCCGAAATGCCAGTTCTGGCTGCAGCAGGACCAGACCGCGCCAACCGAAAAGAGCCGCGCCAACGTTTTGCAGTTCTGCGATTGATCATGAACAAACACAGCGTCCACCAATTGATTCTCGACAAGCTGCGCATCGACCTCGACATTGCCGAGCGCGCCGCGCAAACCGCTTACGAAACCGCGACCCACGAAGAAAACATCGCCGAAAACAAATACGACACCCTGGGGCTGGAGGCTTCGTATCTGGCGGCCGGTCAGGCGAAACGGGTTGAGGAGATCCGTCAGTCACTGGCGCTGTGCCAGAATCTGACGTTGCGTGCCTACGATGAAAACCGCGGTATCGAAGTCGGCGCCCTGCTCGGTCTGGAAGACGAAAAGGGTCGCGAGCAATGGCTGTTTCTGGCGCCGGATGCGGCGGGCCTGAAAGTCGACGTAGTGGGTCAGCCGATCACCGTCATCACCCCGCGGTCGCCACTGGGCGAAAGCCTGCTGGGCAAGTTCGAAGGCGATGAGGTGGAGATTCTGGTGGCGGGCACCCGGCAACAGTTCGCTGTCACCGAGGTGCTTTGAGGCGGGACCTTAGTGGACCGGCAGTTCGACACCGTCGAACAGCTCTTCCAGTTCCTGCTTGTTGTGGCACTGAATGGCTTTGGCCATGACTTCGCGGGTCAGGTGCGGGGCGAACTTCTCGATGAAGTCGCACATGAAACCACGCAGGAACGTGCCGCGACGGAAACCGATCTTGGTGATGCTCGACTCGAACAACTCGCTGGCATCCAGCACCACCAGGTCGTTATCGAGTTTGGTATCGACGGCCATTTTCGCCACGATGCCCACGCCCAGACCCAGGCGCACGTAGGTCTTGATCACGTCGGCGTCAGCAGCGGTGAATACCACTTTCGGGGTCAGCCCACGATGGCTGAACGCTTCGTCGAGTTTGGAGCGGCCGGTAAAACCGAACACATAAGTAACGATCGGGTATTCGGCCAGCGCTTCGAGGGTCAGCTTCGGCAGCTTGGTCAGCGGGTGCCCATGAGGCACGACCACGCAACGGTTCCAGCGGTAGCACGGCATCATCACCAGATCCCCGAACAGCTCCAGCGCTTCAGTGGCGATGGCGAAATCGACGGTGCCATCAGCGGCCATTTCGGCGATCTGCATCGGCGAGCCCTGATGCATGTGCAGCGCCACGTCCGGGTATTGCTTGATGAAATTGCTGATCACCGGCGGCAGCGCATAACGTGCCTGGGTGTGGGTGGTGGCGATCGACAGCGTGCCTTTTTTCTCGTTGGAGAATTCCTGGGCAATCTGCTTGATGCTCTCGACCTTGCGCAGAATCTCGCCGGCGGTGGTGATGATGCGCTCGCCGGCCGGGGTGACGCGGGTCAGGTGCTTGCCGCTGCGGGCGAAGACTTCGACGCCCAGTTCGTCTTCCAGCAGGCGGATCTGCTTACTGATGCCCGGTTGCGAGGTGTACAGGCTTTGGGCGGTAGCGGAAACGTTGAGGTCGTGGTGCGCCACTTCCCAGATGTAGCGCAGTTGTTGAAGCTTCATATCAATCCCTCAAAGCAGGTAGACGCCACGGGCATCAGCGACGGTATATAACTATATTAATGGTTTGAAGAATAAATCTAGAACTTTTTATCAAAACGCCATTATTCCTGCTTCAACGATCTTCCCGCCGCCGGCGCTCCATCAACGGCACCAGATACACCGGCACCTTGGCCAGTTGCAGCACCCGCGCCGCCGTGCGCCCCAACGGCGTTTCCGCGCCGACGCCATGGCTGTGACTGCCGACGATCAGCAGATCGACCGAGAGCTTGTGCACCTGATCGAGAATCACCTGCGACGGATCGCCCTGCAGCACGCGCACTGCGCGAATGCGCTGCAGATCCTGTTCGCCGTCGTCCCCCAGTTCTTCACGAAAGCTGTCGAGCACCCGCTGTTCGATATTGGCGATGACTGTTTTCAGACCCTGACTATGGAATTCGTTCAATGCCTGTTCGTCGAGATAGCTCTGCAGCACCGACTCGGCAAACAGGCCCATGGGTTCCACCGCGTGCACTACATACAGATCGGCATTGAAGGTGCGCGCCAACGCCAGGGCATGCTGCATCACGAACGGTGCATAAAGACCGAGGTCGGTGGCATACAGCATTGAGCGAATCATCGGGACCTCCTCGCGAGCCAACGATGGCGGAGATTGATTCAGCTTAGCAGTGCCTTGGCGAGTGCGACGTGCGACGCAACGTCCTGAATGAAAAGGCTCTAGATCGGCGGTTCGTTGCTGATGCCATGGGGTACATGGCCGGTGGCGACCACTTCACGGGCCAGCTCGCAATGGCCGGTCTGGTCATCGAAGAACACGTCAGCGGCGAAGGCTTCGAGGAACGCCGATTTGGTCAGGCCACCGAGAAACAGCGATTCATCGAGACGGATATCCCATTCCCGCAAGGTGCGAATCACCCGCTCATGGGCCGGCGCCGAACGCGCGGTCACCAGCGCCGTGCGGATCGGGCAGTCGTCGTCGGGAAACTCGCGCTGCAACAGATTCAGCGCAGCCAGGAAGCCTTTGAACGGCCCTCCACGTAACGGCTCGCGGGCCGACTCGCGTTCCTTGGCCTGAAACGCTTCCAGACCACCAGACTGATAGACGCGCTCGGACTCGTCGGAAAAAATCACCGCGTCACCGTCGAAGGCAATGCGCAATTCATCGCTGGCCGCGCGGCTGGCGCCACCGGACAGGATCGTTGCCGCGGCAAATCCTGCATCCAGCGCCGCGCGCACGTCTTCAGCGTGAGTCGAGAGAAACAGGTCACAACCAAACGCTTTCAGGTACGGATACGGACTGCGCCCACCAACGAACGCCGCGCGGGAAATCGCCAGCCCGTAATGGTGAATCGAATTGAACACGCGCAGCCCGGTGTCGGCGCTGTTGCGCGAGACCAGAATCACCTCGACCCGCGCGCGGCCGAGGCGACTGTTCAGGCTCAAGAGTTTTTCCACCAGCGGGAACGCATCGCCCGGCGCGAGAATTTCGTCTTCGTGCTCGATCTGATATTGCCGATAGGCTTCGACGCCGCTCGACAGGTAGACCTTGTGGCTTTCGCTCAGGTCGAACAAGGCGCGCGAGGAAATCGCCAGCACCAGTTTGTCATCGATGTTATTGGCCATGCCTTCCCCCAGAACAACCGACTCAAGTATTGCGTCGGTCGATGAAACCCAAATGGCGATACAACGCCTCGATGCGCGGCAACTCGCAGCCCGCCGCTTTCGCCGCCGCCAGTGGCCGGGCGTAGATCGCCTCCAGCTCCAGCGGGCGTTTGTGTGAAAAGTCGTGGTACATGCTCGGCCAGTAATCGGGCATTTTTTCCGTCATGGTAAACAGGTATTCGCCATAGCCGGGCGGGATCTCGTATCCGCAAGCCCTGGCGCCCTGCACCACTTCGGCCATCAGCGCCTGAATCGACACGCGGCTGTCGGCATCGGCCATCAGCGCTTCAGTGCCCGCGCCGAGCAACACCGAAAGTCCGTTGTAGGGAATATTCCACACCAGTTTCTGCCAGCGCGCCTGATGCACGTTGGCCATCGCTTGAGAGTCGATGCCAGCGGCGCGGAACAACCCGGCGCCTTCTTCGACAATCGCCATGCGCGCCACTTCATCGATGGCCGGACCGCTGTGGTAACCGACGTTCACCGCGCCAAGGGCCTGATGGGTAATCTGCCCGGGGCCTTCGCGATTTACGCAGATCAGACACAGGCCGCCAAGCAGATGCAGCGAATCCGGCAGCAGCGGCCGCAGGCTGTCTTCGACATCCAGACCGTTTTGCAGCAACAGCACTTTTGCGTCAGGTTTGGCCGCTTGAATGATCGCCGGCGCGAGACCTGCGTTGCTGGTGGTCTTGGTGCCGACCAGCAGCCAGTCGCAGTGCGGCATGTCTTCGGCAGCGCAATAGGCATTCGCCGGATTCAGGGTCAACGCACCGTGCACCGCACTGTTGATCTGCAAACCACGCTCCGCCACTGCGGAAAATTCGCTGCGCAACAAGAAGTGCACGTCGAAACCGGCACGCGCCAGCATCACCCCGTAGAATCCGCCGATTGCACCGGTGCCGATAATCCCCACCACCGGTTTGCTGACTGTCTCGCTCATGGCAACTCCTCTGCAATTCGACCCAGCGCCTGCGCCACGGCCTGGTTGAGACCGTCAACCGTCAGGCGGCTGTGCACTGCGCCAAAGAACTCGCCGTCGCGCACCACAAACAGCGCCGGCAAATGAAACACCTGATAACGCTCGACCAGGCCGCCATTGTTGCCGGCGTCGATCCAGCACAGCCGATCGATTGCCAGCGGCATGCCCGGCAACACCTCGCGGGCATAGCGACAACTGGCGCAGCCGACGCTGGTGAAAATCACCAGGCAAACCCCTTTCATCGCCAGCAGCCGCTGGTCGGCGTCAAAGTCGGTCAGCTCGGATTCGGCCACTATACTGGGAGAAACAATGTCAGATGGCCGACACAGGGAGTCTGTGCTCATGGGACGTTTCATTCCTCATCCGGACGAAGTGCCGGTTGAATTGACGTTACTCAAGCCTGAATGCATTTCCAGACAACAGCTGCACACTATCAGCCTCGGCGGCATCGCTTGCAATTACCACCGCGCCTGGCGCCATGGCACCGCGTTGCAAGTGCGCATGCCGACGCTGAATGCCGACTTCTGTTGTCCGGGCTACGTGGCCTGGTGTCTGCGCCGCAAAAAAGGCTATCTGGTGGGCATCGCCTTCACTGACGAACAGACTCTGTTCAGCGCGCGAATGGGTGAGCAGGTGTGTCAGATCGAACGCTATTCGCGCATGCATGACAGCCACGATGACCTGCAGGATATTCAGGCGCTGGCCCTGCAATGGGTCGAGGAGCATGCCGAAGAGTTCTCCCACGACAACCTGCGCAAGGCTTTTGCGCAGCCAGCGCTGGACTAAAGCACGGTTTGCCCATTGTCGAGCCGCGTCTGACGCGCTAAGGTTCGGCTCCCCCGACGCGCTAAATCTGCTGTGCTCCGCCGCGCGGGGATCGCTGGCGGCCGGCACCCGTGACCTGACGAGTAAACGATGGCTGATTTACCGATCAACGACCTAAACGTCGCCTCTAACGAGACCCTGATCACTCCCGATCAGCTCAAGCGTGATATCCCCCTGAGCGACGCCGCCCTGCGCACCGTCACCAAGGGCCGCGAAGTCATTCGCAACATTCTCGATGGCACCGACCACCGTCTGTTCGTCGTGATCGGCCCGTGCTCGATTCATGACATCAAGGCTGCCCACGAATACGCCGATCGCCTCAAGGTGCTGGCCGAGGAAGTCTCCGACACCCTGTACCTGGTCATGCGCGTGTATTTCGAGAAGCCGCGTACCACCGTCGGCTGGAAAGGTCTGATCAACGATCCGTACCTGGATGACTCGTTCAAGATCCAGGATGGCCTGCACATCGGTCGTCAGTTGCTGCTGGACCTGGCCGAAAAAGGCCTGCCGACCGCGACCGAAGCCCTCGACCCGATCTCCCCGCAATATCTGCAGGATCTGATCAGCTGGTCGGCCATCGGCGCGCGTACCACCGAATCCCAGACTCACCGCGAGATGGCTTCCGGCCTGTCCTCGGCGGTCGGCTTCAAGAACGGCACCGATGGCGGCCTGACCGTGGCGATCAACGCCTTGCAGTCGGTGTCCAGCCCGCATCGTTTCCTCGGCATCAACCAGGAAGGGGGCGTGTCGATCGTCACCACCAAAGGCAACGCCTACGGTCACGTGGTGCTGCGCGGCGGTAACGGCAAGCCGAACTATGACTCGGTCAGCGTGGCCCTGTGCGAGCAGGCGCTGAACAAAGCGAAGATCAAGCCGAACATCATGGTCGATTGCAGCCACGCCAACTCCAACAAGGACCCGGCCCTGCAACCGCTGGTGATGGAAAACGTCGCCAACCAGATCCTCGAAGGCAACCAGTCGATCATCGGCCTGATGGTTGAAAGCCACCTGAACTGGGGCTGCCAGGCGATCCCGAAAGACCTCGCCGACCTGCAATACGGCGTGTCGATCACCGATGCCTGCATCGATTGGTCCGCCACTGAAAACACCTTGCGCAGCATGCACGCCAAGCTCAAGGACGTATTGCCGAAACGCCAGCGCACGTAAGCATGGTTTCGCAGACATAAAAAAACGCCGGGCAATGCCCGGCGTTTTTGCGTGTGCGATTCAGATTTTTGCGGCGCGGCGCTGATGACGTTCCATGTAGCGCTCGACGTAGGAGCAGGACGGGATCACCGTGTAGCCCATTTCTTCGGCGTATTGCAGCGCGCGTTCAGTCAGCGCTGCGGCGATGCCACGACCGCGCAGGGCATTGGGCACGAAGGTGCGATAGATATCCAGGGTCTGCTTGCCCAGATCCATGTAGGTCAGGTAAGCACGATGACCGTCCACGGTGGTCTCGAATTGATGACCAGCCTGGTCATGGTGGATGGACAACGCCTCGCTCATCACTACTCCTCGCGGGTCTTGAATTGTGACCCCTACCTTACCGATGTTTTCCCGGCGAAGGAACATCTACGCCACCCCGTGCCTGATGGACACCGAGAAGAGCCACACCGATCTCGCGCAACCTGACACCTGTTGAATAGTAGGCACCATTGGCAAAAATGCTCAAGGTACGCTCGTCATCGCACAGTCGGTGGGCAAAGGCTTCGATGCTCGCAGGATGGCCGCAAGACGCTCTTCGCGTGCCGTTTGCCTGAACATTGCCGGAATGTTGAGACTTAAGACGTGCGACCTTTTTTAAAGTCACCTGAACATCAACAAAGATACGCGAAGCGGTTCGCAGAAGCAGAACAAAAGTGTGGACGAATTCATTTAGAAAGACTCTCGCCGAACTCGCAAAAAGAGCATGCGAGGGTGGGAACTTTTTCCGTTTGAGTCGCTCACACCGGGGCTTGCAGCTGGATATTTTTTATACAGCGCAGTTAAAAGTTGCTCGAAAAAGAATCAACGCCTACAATTTTTTTTGCTTCTTGCGCTACGTCAGTTTACTTACTACAAGTAATGGGTAGTATGTACGCCGGCTATTTCCTCAATCGTGAGGAGACAGCCACTTAATTTGAAAGTCCTTGAAGGGGAACACGATGAACAACGTTCTGAAATTCTCTGCTCTGGCTCTGGCCGCAGTTCTGGCTACCGGTTGCAGCAGCGCATCGAAAGAAACCGAAGCACGTCTGACCGCTACTGAAGACGCAGCTGCTCGCTCCCAGGCTCGTGCAGACGAAGCTTACCGTAAAGCTGATGAAGCTCTGGCTGCTGCTCAAAAAGCACAACAGACTGCTGACGAAGCTAACGAGCGTGCTCTGCGCATGCTGGAAAAAGCTAGCCGCAAGTAATAATCCTTCGGGATTGTTATCGAGCCGATCCGGTTTCCGGGTCGGCTTTTTTGTGCCCGGTACTTTCCTCCGGGCACTAAAAAACCCGCTGACGCTCTCGCATCGGCGGGTTTCGATCAACGCTTATTGCTGCAGATCGATCGGTGCACTGCTCACCATCGGCGCCGAAGCGTTCGGCACGGCGATCTCGACCGGCAGGCCATCTTCGGCCGCGACCACATCACGCACCACGTCCCAGTTCATGCGCAGGTTACTGGTGATGTCTTCACGCTTGAGCATCGCGTTGATCACCGCCGTGTGCTTGTCGACTACAGACGGGTTGCCGTTGTCGTCGAGCGGCGTGTGCGCTTCCAGATAGACCTTGCCGCCGCTGCGTCCGAACTTGTACGGATCGTTGATGATGCGCACCGAGGTGCCGACCGGGACCATGCCGGCCATCTCCAGCACGTTGTTGTTGAACATGCGGAAGCAACCGTGACTGGTGCGCATGCCGATGCCGAACTTCTTGTTCGAACCGTGGATCAGGTAACCCGGCGTGCCGAGAGTGAACTTGAACGGGCCCAGCGGATTGTCAGGTCCGGCTGGTACCACGTTGGGCAGCGGATCACCGTCTGCGGCGTGCTCAGCCTTGATCGAGGCCGGAGGAGTCCACGTCGGGTTCGGCGTCTTGGCGATGATCGAGGTATGCGCGATCGGCGAGCCCCAGCCCTCACGGCCGATGCCCAGCGGGAAGGTGTACACCACGTCGCGGCCTTTCGGGTAGTAATAGAGGCGGTATTCAGCGAGGTTGATGACGATGCCTTCACGCGGGCCCGGCGGCAGGATGAACCGGGTCGGCAGGACGATCTCGGTGCCGGCGCCCGGCAGCCAGGCATCGATGCCCGGGTTGGCCGCAACCATTTCCGAATAGCCCAGATCGTAAGTAGTGCCCAGGTCGGCGAAGGTGTCTTCGTACTTGGCTTTGATCACCTGCACCTGGCCGACGATATCCTCGCCGGGTGGTGGCAGGGGAAGCTCCAATGCAGCAACGGGACCGGCCACACACAGGGCGGCAAGTGACAGGCAGCGGGTGACGGCAGGAAAGCGCGGCAACATCCGGAAAATCCTTCGCATGATCATCAAGGGTATAAGGGCGCGATTGTACACCGCGGCTTGGGGATTCGGGGAGGTAGCGCGGCCATAGGCGACAGGGTGCGTTCAGGGTGGGAGCGAGCCTGCTCGCGAACGCAGTGTGTCAGCCAGCATGAATGTCGATTGAAAAGACCTTCGCGAGCAGGCTCGCTCCCACATTTTTGATCTTGAACACTCAGAGCTCGAAACGCAGCTCGGGCCAGATCGGCGAGGTACCGCGCTTCTGCGATTCGAGAATCGCCCGGCACAGCGAGCACAGGCGCTGATCCTGAAACACCCGGCGATCAACATTCGACCAGCGCGGTTGCGCCGGCAGCAGCGTGCCACAGAGCGTGCGGTCAGCCGAGCCTCCGAGTTCCAGCTGACGCGTCACCAGATGCACCCGCACTTCCTGGCAGGCGAACAGGTCCAGCTGCTCGTCAGGCTCGATCAGTTGGTAGGCAAACAGGGACCAGGCAGGACGCGGCATCGGGGGCTCCAAATTAGGGGGCGCCACATTAGCCGAAAGCCTGCCTGTAGAAAAGCCTCATAACAGCGGTTTTAGCGTCGGCCAGACATTTTCCAGCAACTTGCCCTGAGCCCCGGCGGCCGGGTGCAGACCGTCGGCTTGCATCAGGTCCGGATGACCGCCGACGCCTTCCAGAAAAAACGGCACCAGCGGGACCTTTTTCTCGTCAGCGAGCCTGCCGTAAACCTCGGCGAACGAATCGGTGTAACGCTTGCCATAGTTGGGTGGCAGTTGCATGCCGAGCAACAGCACTTTGGCGCCGCTCTGGCGCGAGCTGTCGATCATCGAGGCAAGATTTTGTTGCAATTGCGTTGGCGGCATCCCGCGCAGGCCATCGTTGCCACCCAGTTCGAGGATCACCAACTCAGGCTTATGCTCTGCAAGCAGCGCCGGCAGCCGCGCCTGGCCTCCGGCGCTGGTGTCGCCACTGATCGAGGCGTTGACCACTTTATCGTCGAAACCCTCTTGTTCGAGCCGCTGCTCAAGCAGCGACACCCACCCCAGACGGGTATCCAGGCCGAAACCGGCGCTGATACTATCGCCAACGATCAGGACAGTACCCGCCGCTGCGTTCTGGGCCATGCACATCAAGGCCAGGCCAGCACTCAAAAACCATACACGCATCGGATTCTCCATGGGCGCAAGCATTCTCACCGCGAAGAACCTCAGCAAAGTGGTCCCTAGCGCGGAAGGTGAACTGACTATCCTGCACGAACTCAGCCTGGAACTGAACAAGGGCGACAGCCTGGCCATCGTCGGCGCGTCCGGTTCCGGCAAATCCACCCTCCTCGGCCTGCTCGCCGGCCTCGACCTGCCGAGCAGCGGCGAAGTCACCCTCGCCGGCCAGGGCCTGAGCAATCTCGACGAAGACCAGCGCGCGCGAATCCGCGCCGAGCACGTCGGTTTTGTCTTCCAGTCGTTCCAGTTGCTCGACAGCCTCAATGCGCTGGAAAACGTCATGCTGCCGCTCGAGCTCGATGGCCGCAAAGATGCCCGCGAGCGCGCCACGCAACTGCTTCAGCGCGTCGGCCTCGGCCAGCGCCTGACCCACTCGCCGCGCCAGCTCTCCGGTGGCGAACAGCAACGTGTGGCCATCGCCCGCGCCTTCGCCGCCGAACCGGACGTGCTGTTCGCCGACGAACCCACCGGCAATCTCGACAGCCACACTGGCGAGCGCATCAGCGACTTGCTGTTCGAGTTGAACAAGGAACGCGGCACCACCCTGGTGCTGGTGACCCACGACGAACGCCTGGCCCATCGCTGCCGGCGCCTGATCCGTCTTGAAGCCGGGCTGCTGGTCGCCCCTCTGGAGCCTTGATGGCACGTCTGCCGCTGTTGCGTCTGTTCAGCCTCGCCCTGCGCCAGCTCATGCGCGATGCCCGCGCCGGTGAGTTGCGCGTGTTGTTCTTTGCGCTGGTGGTAGCCGTCGCGGCGAGCACCGCGATTGGCTATTTCGGCGCTCGCCTCAATGGCGCGATGATGCTGCGTGCCACCGAGTTTCTCGGTGCCGATCTGGTTCTGGAAGGCAGCTCGCCGGCCCGCGAGGAGCAAATCCGCAGCGGCACCGAACTGCGCCTGAATCATGCGCAAGTGGTGGAGTTCTCCAGCGTCATTGCCACCGACAACGGCATTCAGCTGTCGAGCATCAAAGCTGTCGACCGAGCCTATCCATTGCGTGGCGAGCTGAAAAGCGCGCCCGCGCCATTTGCCCAGGAAGAAGTCGGCGGCGAACCGCAACCCGGTGAAGCCTGGGTCGAGGCGCGTCTGTTGACCGCGCTGGATCTGAAGATCGGCGACAGCATCGATGTCGGCATGAAGACGTTGAAGCTGACGCGTGTGCTGACCTACGAGCCGGATCGCGCCGGCAACTTCTACAGCCTGACGCCCCGGGTGCTGATCAACCTCGATGACCTCGCCGCTACCGGCGTGGTGCAACCGGGCAGCCGGGTGAGCTACCGCGAACTGTGGCGCGGCGAACCGCAGGCGCTGGAAACCTATCGCGAACTGATCAAACCGGGCCTGGCTGCAAACCAGCGAATCCAGGATGCCCGTGATGGTAACCGGCAGATTGGCGGTGCGCTGGGCAAAGCCGAGCGCTATCTGAACATGGCCAGTCTGGTCGCGGTGTTGCTGGCCGGGGTGGCGGTGGCGTTGTCGGCCAACCGTTTCGCCAGCCGACGGTTTGACGCCAGTGCCTTGCTGCGCTGCCTCGGATTATCGCGGCGGGAAACCATGGTGCTGTTCAGTCTGCAGCTCACCGTGCTGGGTCTGATTGCGGCGATCAGTGGCGCCCTGCTCGGCTGGCTGGCGCAACTGGGCCTGTTCGCACTGCTGCATGATTTGCTGCCGAGCGATGTGCCGCCGGGCGGCCTGTTTCCAGCCATTGCCGGGATCGGCACCGGGCTGGTGGCATTGGCCGGTTTTGCCCTGCCGCCGCTGGCCGCCCTCGGTCGCGTGCCACCACTGCGGGTATTGCGTCGCGACATGCTGCCGATCCCCTCGAGTACGTGGATGGTCTATGGCGCGGCGCTGGGTGCGCTGGGCCTGATCATGTGGCGTCTGAGCCTCGACCTGCTGCTGACTTTCGCCCTGCTCGGCGGTGGCGTGGTCGCCGCGCTGGTGCTCGGCGGCCTGCTGCTGTTGTTGCTGCAAAGCCTGCGCCGCATGCTCGCCCGCGCCTCGTTGCCGTGGCGCCTGGGTCTTGGCCAGTTGTTGCGGCATCCGTTGGCCGCGGCCGGACAATCCCTGGCCTTCGGCCTGATCCTGTTGTCGATGGCGCTGATCGCGCTGCTGCGCGGTGAGTTGCTGGACACCTGGCAGAACCAGCTACCGAAAAATGCGCCGAACTACTTCGCGCTGAACATCCTCCCGGCTGACAAGCAGGCCTTCGCCGATCACCTGATCAAGGTGTCCGCGCAAGCGGCGCCGCTGTATCCAGTGGTGCCGGGGCGGCTGATCAGCATCAATGGCGAGGCGGTGCAACAAATCGTCAGCAAGGATTCGGCGGGTGACCGCGCCATTCAGCGTGATCTGAGCCTGACCTGGGCGGCGGATCTGCCGGCCGGCAACAAGCTCACCGCTGGCTCATGGTGGAGCGGTCAGCCGTCCGACGATGTGCCGGGCGTTTCCGTGGAAGGCAAAGTTGCCGAAAGCCTGAAACTCAAACTCGGCGATCACATGGTGTTCAGTGTCGGCGGGGTCAATCGCGAAGCAAAGGTCACCAGCCTGCGCGAGATCAACTGGGACAACTTCCAGCCGAACTTCTTCATGATTTTCCAGCCGGGCACCTTGAAGGATCTGCCGGCGACCTACCTGACCAGTTTCTATCTGGCGCCGGGGCACGATCAGCAGATCGTCGAGCTGTCGCGGACCTTCCCGGCGGTGACCATCCTGCAGGTCGAAGCCTTGCTCGAACAGCTGCGCAGCATCCTCGCCCAGGTCACTCTGGCGGTGGAATATGTGTTGTTGTTCGTTCTTGCTGCGGGGATGGCGGTGCTGTTCTCCGGCCTGCAGGCGACGCTGGATGAACGCATCCGCCAAGGTGCGCTGTTGCGTGCGCTGGGTGCCGAGCGACAGTTGCTGATCAAGGCGCGACGTATCGAGTTCGGTTTGCTGGGCGCGGTCAGCGGCTTGCTCGCGGCGATCGGTTCGGAGGTGGTCAGCCTGGTGCTGTACCGCTTCGCCTTCGACCTGCCATGGCATCCGCATCCCTGGCTGCTGGTGCTGCCGTTGATTGGCGCCGCATTGATAGGGGGAGCCGGAGTGTTCGGCACGCGTCGCGCACTGAACGCCAGCCCACTGACAGTGTTGCGCGAGGGTTGATAGACTCAGGCGGTCTTAATCACAAGAAGTTGCCATGAGCCGTTATCGCCCTCCCCGCACCGCCGGCACCGCGCTGATCACCCCCGAAGGTGAAGCGCGGATGCGCGCCGAATTCCATGAGTTGTGGCATGTGCGTCGCCCGCAGGTCACCCAGGCGGTGAGTGAAGCGGCGGCGCAGGGTGATCGTTCGGAAAACGCCGAGTACACCTACGGCAAAAAAATGCTGCGCGAAATTGACAGTCGCGTGCGTTTTCTCACCAAGCGTCTGGAAGCGCTCAAGGTAGTCAGCGAAAAACCCAGTGACCCGAACAAGGTCTATTTCGGTGCCTGGGTCACTATCGAAGACGAAGACGGCAAGCAGTCGCGCTACCGCATCGTCGGCCCCGATGAACTGGACCTCAAACTCGGTTTGATCAGCATCGACTCACCGCTGGCCCGCGCTCTCATCGGCAAGGCACTCGACGCCGAAGTGCGGGTGCAGACGCCGACCGGCGAGCAGTTCGTTTACATCGTGGCGATTGAATACCCGTAAGAACAATCAGCGCCGGGTGATCAAGCCCTGCCGCGCAACGCGGGTCAGTTGCTTGATCATTTCCGGCGCCTCTTCTGCGCTCGGCGCCTGAATCACCGCCAGATCAAAGCTGTCAGTAGCGAAACGCGCCAGCGACTCGCCGTCATCGACAAACTGGATCAGGAACGCGGCAGGACCGCCGCTGCGACGGGGCCAGCCATCGAGATAACGCAACAGCGTCGGCTGGTGTTTGCCGCCAAGAAGGATTTTCGGGTTGCGCTGGGTGACATGGGCCGTGATCGGCGCGGGACGTGCTGGAGGGCGTAGTGCATTCATCGTGTCGTGTCTCTGCCTCAAAAGTCTGCATGGCAGGTGAGAGGCAACACCGAACCAGCGCTTTAGCGGTATTTCGAAGCCCTGTTCCGGCTTCTGACGGTAACTGTAGAAGTCACCTGGCGCCCCGCAAGTAGCTGTTTAAATCGGCGCATGCGCAACATCCTAGAGAACGTGACCGACCAGTGTCAAGAATCGCCCGCAACAAAAAAAGGCCCGCGCAATGCGGGCCTTTGCCTTGAGCCAGAGCCTTCAACCGGCGATGGCGCGATCCGCCGAAAGCTTGCCGGCACCTTCGATCAGTACCGCGATGCTACCGGCCAGCAGAGCCAGGGCGAACTCATAACCGTTGTTGGCCATGAACAGACCGTTGCCGATGTGCACCGAGAAGATTGCCACCAGCGAGAGGAACGCCAGACCGAGTGCCGCCGGGCGTGCCAGCAGGCCGATGATCAGGGCCAGACCGGCGAAGAACTCGGTACCACCGGCCAGCGAGGCCATCAGGTAGCCCGGGGTCAGGCCGATGCTTTCCATCCATTGCGCGGTGCCGGCCAGGCCGTAGCCACCGAACAGACCAAAGAGTTTCTGCGAACCGTGGGCGGCGAAGATCACGCCAACAGCAATGCGCAGGACAGTCAGGCCGTAACCGGCGCGGGTGAACAGAACCTTGTTGATCAGAGAGCTCATGGTGCATTCCTTGTTGTGCAGAAGTGTTTGTGTGTTTGGGTTGGTCGCTATATTAATCAGTTTATTTCATGTTAAAAGCGCAAATATTTCGCCATAACAATCGAATTTTTAGATTATTTTCGTGTGACCACTTTCTGCTGGCGGGGCTCGAGCGACTCACGCTCCCGGTCGAATGCCAAGTAGTACTTGTTCACGCTATTAACATAGCTGACGGCGCCCATTCCCACCTGCTCCATGGCGATACGCTCGACCTGGAAAAACCACTGGTTGGGATTCAGGCCACGGCGGCGCGCTTCGGCACGCATGCCCTGCACGCGCTCAGGGCCGATGTTGTACGCAGCGAGGGTGAATGCCATGCGCTCACGCTCGTTGAGTTTGGGGCTGCTGAAAAATTTGCGGCGGATCATCGCCAGATACTTGGCGCCGGCCTGCACATTCGCATCGAGATTCTGGATATTGCTCACCCCGACCCGTTGCGCGGCGGACGGAGTGATCTGCATCAGCCCGGTCGGGCCGCTGCCGCTGCGGGCGTTGGGCTGCAGACGCGATTCCTTGAACGCCAGCGCCGCAAGATTGAGCCAGTCCATGTTCTGCGCGTCGGCGTGCTTTTGCAGGGTCGGGCGGAGTTTTTCCAGACGCTGGCGATCCCCCTTGGCCAGCGGATTGTGCACCTGGTACAAGCGCCGATAGATGCGCAGAAATGCGGCGTCTTCGTCAGAGGGTTTCTTGTAACCGGTGAGAAAGCGATCGATGCTCGCGCGCAACATCGACGCGTCGCGGCGCACGAACCAATGTTCCTCGCCCGGCTCGCCGAGTCTCAGTTGCCGGTCGAGGCGCAGCTTCGGCAGGATCTTGCCCCAGCGCTCGGCAATCGGCTGCTCGACGATGGTCAGGTGGAAAATCCCGCCCTGGACCATTTCCAGCACATCCTCCACGGCCAGCGTTGGATCGACCCATTCGATATTGATCGGTGCCAGTTTGTGCAGCGCCAGTTTCTGGTTGAGTTGGCTGACCACCTCCCCCGCCGCACTGCCAGTGGGCAGGGCCAGGGTTTTGCCAGAGAGTTGCTCGACCCTGGTGTAGCGGCGCTGGCCCTTGATGCCGACCAGCACCAGCGGCACGTTGCTGGCGATCGGCTCACTGCTGGCGACCGCATAGCCCGAAGGCAGATCGAGCAACTCGCCCGGCGCAACCATGTCACCTTCGCCGCGCTGCAAGGCGCCGAGCAATTGATCCTTGGCTTTGGGAATGATTTTGAGGGTGACTTGCTGGCCATCACGGGCATGGCCGTTGAGGTATTGCTCGAAGGCGCGCAGGCGGTGGTATTCGACACCAATGGCCTGGCCCTGGACTTCGCCGGAGCTGTTGCGGCTCTGATTGACCAGCACGCGCAACACGCGGCTGCTGCGAATGTCCGAGAGGTCGCGAACCTTGGTCGCCGGCACGGCTTGCAGCGGCCCGGGCAGGCGCGCGACCGCCGTCATCGGCAGCAGCAACGCAGCGCACAACAGCAGCAGAACCGAGGGACGATGCATCCACTCTCCGAAAAGAATACGGGGCGAACTCACCATGAAAGCGGCGAGATCACCGACGAAAACAGAGCGCTTTGTGCGCTGGTAAAGTGCGAGAGACTGGCACAGTGATGGCATTGCCGCCACCCCGGAGTCCCCCGCGGCCCCAACAGACAGCCATAAGTCGTTGTAGTTCTTGCCTTTTCTTATAAATCTACAGCTCTGATATGCTTTCCGGCCTTCGGCCCGAGGTAGCACCATGCAACTCATCGATATCGGCGTCAACCTGACCAACCCCAGTTTCGCCGACAAACACCAGACGGTGCTCGACCGCGCCTACGCCGCCGGGGTCTGCCAACTGGTGCTCACCGGCACCAGCGTCGAGGGCAGCGAGCAGGCGCTGGAGCTGTGCCAGCAACTGGACGAAAGCGGCCAACGACTGTTCGCCACTGCCGGTGTTCACCCACATTCGGCCAGCGACTGGAACGCTGACAGCGCGCGTCGTTTGCGCAGCCTGTTGAACGAACCCAATGTCGTCGCGGTAGGTGAATGCGGTCTGGATTTCAACCGCGACTTCTCCCCGCGTGCGCAGCAGGAAAAGGCCCTCGAAGAACATCTGGCGCTGGCCGCCGAGCTGCAACTGCCGGTGTTCCTGCATGAGCGTGACGCCAGCCAGCGCCTGCTGGAAATCCTCAAGGACTTCCGCGATCAACTGCCGGCGGCAGTGGTGCATTGCTTCACTGGCGAACAGAAAGCCCTGTTCAGCTACCTCGATCTGGATCTGCACATCGGCATTACCGGTTGGATCTGCGACGAGCGCCGCGGCACGCACCTGCATCCGCTGGTCAAGGAGATCAAGCCGGGACGGCTGATGCTGGAAAGCGATGCGCCGTATCTGCTGCCTCGCACGCTGCGGCCGAAGCCGAAAAACGGGCGCAATGAGCCGGCCTATCTGACCGAGGTGTTGCGCGAGGTGGCGTTGCATCGCGACGAGACCGAAGAAGCACTGGCCGCGCACACCACCGCGTGTGCCCGGGCATTCTTCAAACTCCCCATTCTCCCCTGACTCCACATTCCCCCTGTGGGAGCGAGCCTGCTCGCGAAAGCAGTGGTTCAGATGGCAACGATGTTGACTGACACGCCCTCTTCGCGAGCAGGCTCGCTCCCACAAGGGGGAACAATGCGCCCTGTTGATTCATATCAAGATCCGCAGACCTGCATAGCGGCACAATAATGGCACCTTGCCAAAACTGTTTCCGCTATCAGAGAAGACCTCCATGGGTGCCTGGCTTAGCAACATCTCGCTGAAATACAAATTCTGGGCGGTCAATGCGGTCGCCTTTGTCACAACGCTGCTGCTGGTGCTGTACGCCGTACATCTCGAACAGCAGGCCCGTGGCGACGCCGCTCAGGCATCCGCGCAGGCGCAGGCGCAATTGCTCAAGGCCTGGCCGCCCGGGCAGGCGCTGCCCAGATCCGCTCAGGTGCTGACCTTCAAGCGCGGTGAAGCGCCGCGTCTCAATGATCAACCGCTGCTGGAAATCAGCGGCAGCGTCGGTTGGAACGCCATCAATCATCTGCCGCTGTTTGGCGAAAATCCGTTGATCGGCGCCGAGGTGTTCAGTCGTGCCGACGGCGAACAAGTGGCAGTCATCGCCTATGGCCCGAGCCTGAGCCAAGTGTTCAGCGAGCGCTTCGCCAACTACGCGCTGGCGGTCTTCGTCCTGATGCTGGCAATGCTCGGCGCTTCGCAACTGTTGATCCGCTTTCTGCTCAGCCAGCTCAACACGTTGAAAGACGTGATGCTGCACGTTGAAGAAACCGGCGACCTTTCAGCTCGGGTGCCGCTGGTGGGCAGGGATGAAGTCGGGCAGATGGCCAATGCCTTCAACGCCATGCAGGCCGGATATCAACGCGTCGTGACGACAGTGGCCAACACCGCACGGCAACTGGATGTCGGTGCCGCGCGGTTGGCGGCGAGCATGAACGATGTGCGGCACGGCATGCTCGGGCAGCAGAGCGAAACCGATCAGGCCGCCACCGCGATCAACGAAATGACCGCCACCGTTTATCACATCGCGCAACACGCCGGCGCCACTCGCGATCTGTCGAAAACCGCCGACGGCCTCGCCGGCAGCGGCCAGCAAGTGGTCGCCCGGGTGCAGCAGTCGATTGCCGGGCTATCCAGTGGCGTGCAGCAGACGGCGCAAATGATTCAACGCCTGGCCGAAGACAGTCAGAAGATCAGCGGCGTGGTCAGCGTGATTCACAGCATCGCCGAACAGACCAATCTGCTGGCGCTCAACGCAGCGATCGAAGCTGCCCGTGCTGGGGAAATGGGTCGCGGCTTTGCCGTGGTCGCCGATGAAGTGCGTAACCTTGCCAAGCGCGTGCAGGCCTCCACCGACGAGATCACCGGTATGATCGCGGCGCTGCAGGCCGGCACCCGTGATGCGGTGGATTTCATGCAGGAGAGCTCGTACAAGGCTGACGATTGTGTGCAGCAGGCGCAGGAGGCCGGCGCAGCCCTGGCAGAGATCACCGGCGCGGTGGCGCAGATGCGCGAGAGCAACACGCAGATCGCCGTGGCGGCGGAGCAACAGAGTCAGGTTGCCGAGGAGATGAACCGTGCGGTGGTGAGTATTCGTGATGTGACCGAGAACACCGTGCAGCAGACGGTGGATTCGGCGACGACCAGTGATGAGTTGGCGACATTGGCAGGAGAGTTGAACAAGGCGATTGGGCAGTTGAAGCTTTAACATCAGAAGATCAAAAGATCGCAGCCTTTGGCAGCTCCTACGGGGGGAACGCATTTCAAATGTAGGAGTGAGCCTGTTCGCGATGGGGCCAGATCGGGCACCATCAAATACGGCCATTGCCGCTATCAACTCAATAGCCAACCTTGATTCGCCGCCCTCCGCGCCCGGGCCTATTCTTCAACCATGAAGTTCAACATGGATCGAGGAGTAGTAAACATGGGCAAACGTCACCCCAATCTTCCCGCGTGGCAATGGCGCGCCTACCCGGGCAATCATCAGCATCCGACCAATCTGGTCCTGCACCTGATTGCCGTGCCGCTGTTCATCGTGGCGTTTCTGCTGATCGTGTCGGGGGTGTTCAGCCTGAGCCTGGCCAGCGTCGCCATCGGCGTGATCGGTATCGTCGCGGCGCTGGGTCTGCAGCGTCACGGTCACAGCCTGGAGGCGCAAGCCTCCGAGCCGTTCAGTGATCGCCAGGATGCCGTCTCACGTTTGCTGGTCGAGCAGTTTCTGACCTTTCCGCGGTTCTTTCTCAGCGGTGGCTGGTGGCGCGCCTGGCGTGAGCGCCACCGTCGGCATTGAGTCAGGCAAAGATCGTCACGGTCTGGCGACTCATGGCTATCAACTCTCCCTTCGCGCTCCACAGCTTGGCGGCGACATGGCCGTAGCCGTCGGCGGCGTATTCGATATCGGCCAGGTATTGGCACCAGTCCAGCGTACTGAAGTCGTGTAACGGCTGAACGAATTCAATGGTCCAGGTCAGCGTGCTGCCCGGTGCAGGTTTCTTCAGATACGGTAACAGCGCCGGTGGCCAGGCATCCACCAGCGCCAACAGATGCGCCTCGTTGACCGGCTCCTCTTTGACATCCCCACGCAAGCGCACCCAACCGCCCATCAAGCGCGATGGCGTGCCGGAGAACGGAATGCCACCGACGCTCCAGCGCATGGCCAGGTGGCGCATGAATTCCGGGGTCACGCCTTTGATATACGGCAGCTCCTGACATTCGTCCCAGTGTTTCATCGCTGGCGCTGGATAGGCTTCAACGGCCACTTCCGAGGGCCGCGAGGCACCGAAGCTGCCCTGAATGATCGTCACCACCTGGCCATTCTGCATGGCTCGGCCCAACACCTGGCTGACCGCTTTGCCTTCGCGCAGCACGTCGACTTCGAAACTCACCGGCACGTCCGGCTCGACCGGGCCGACAAAGGTGATCGCCAGCGAACGCACCGGACGTTCCGACGGCACCCTGGCGCGCATGACTTCAAATTGCAGCGCGGCCACCAGTCCGCCAAAACTGGCCCGGCCCTGCCCCCATTCGGCGGAGATGGTCACTTCAGGTTGTTGGCGGACAGCATCGAGCAGATCGCAAAAGCGCATGGCAACCTCGGAAAGCGAAAAAGGAATGCGGGGATCTTAACCAGCCCGGGGCGGCGGCGCAGCGTCTATTCCGGTCAAATGGGCTGACAGATAGGCCTTGGCGCGATTCCTTTAAGCGACAAATCACCTTGTGGGAGCGAGCCTGCTCGCGAAAGCGGTGGATCAGTCGACAACGATTGCGACTGACACGGCCTCTTCGCGAGCAGGCTCGCTCCCACAAGGAAACGGAGTCATCCTCAGGAACGTTTGAAGCAAGTGGCGCTGAGCTTTTCCAGCACTTGATCGGCCTTCAGCTCTGCCTTGATCAATCCGGCCTGCCACGTTGCCACGCACGGTTGCAGATCGGCCTCCTGCTCTGCGCGCGCCAGCCATTGCCAGCAATCGTGCCAATCGCCCAATGCGCCTTGCGCGGATTTCAGTTGTTTGTAAGCCGGTTTCGGCAAGCGATCCAGTTGCGGATAAGCTTCGATGCCGTAGCGCACGCGTTTGATCAGCAGGCGCAGGCGATGACGGTCGTGGGCGGGATCGTGCAGCGCCGCATCGAGCTTCTGCCATTGTTTGCCCAGACGTTTTTCAATGCGCTTATCCAGATCCTTGAGCAGCCCCTGACGCTCGGACGCGCGCAAGAACCGTGGAAAGGCGTCAAGAATCATCAGCAACGAAGCAAGCTCCGCACTCGCCGCCAGCGCCGGATACGCCTCGGCCATCTGCGCCAGGCGCCGCTGCGCAGCCTCGGGCTGATCATGCTCGAGCAGATACGCCGCCAGCACTTCGCGATCACGCCACGGTGTGGTCAGATCGCCCACCGCCGAAGCCGCCGCCTCCAGTTGCTCGACACCCGGCAACCCGCGCAACGGCCGCAACAGACTGCGCAAGCGCCGCACCGTGGTGCGCAAATCATGCAACGCCTCGGGATCGGTGCGCGCATTCAACCTTGCCTGACACGCCAGCAGCCGCACATCCAGGCTCAACACATGAGCCACCAAACGATCGATCATAGGGGTCTACTCCGTAGGACAGCTTCGAGTTGCAAGCTACAAGCTGCAAGCTGCAAGCTGCAAGCTGCAAGCTGCAAGCTTCAAGCTGAACGCGGTCGTTTTAAGCTTGCCGCTTGCAGCTAGAAGCTTGCAGCTGCTTTTTTAACGTCCTGCTCGGGATTCGCGAATGTAGAATCGGGCTTTTTCGGCTTTCTTGCTGCAGCCTTCGAAGCCTTCGAATTGTTGCTGGGTCTTGGCGGCGGTCAGCAGCGACAGCGCTTTGGAATAGCTGACGGTGCCGGCGAAGCCTTCAGCCTTGGCCAGGTCCAGTTCGTGCCAGGCCGTATCGAGTTGGCTGCCGCAGCTGTCGCGGTACGCGGTTTTGCCGGCGCAACCGGCCAGAACCAGGGCCATCAACGGTACACAGATCCAGGCTTTCATCACTCACACCTCAAGGTAGGTCAACAGTCGTGCAGGTAAGACGGTCGAGCGGCGAAAAAGTGCCTCGCCCGCCGGCCAAACCGTGTGGCGCAGAGCATAGCGCGCAAGCGTGCGGCGCGAGCGAAAAACGACGTCACTGCCTCGCGCAACGACCTTGGCGATTGAGCCGCTTGGCCGATGCGTGCATTGTGCAGGCTTGTCCGGAGGAAGTTTGATGAAAAAGCGTGTCGCACTGGTGCTGGGCTCCGGTGGTGCCCGGGGCTATGCCCATATCGGCGTTATCGAAGAGATTGAAAGACGCGGCTACGACATCGCCTGCATTGCCGGTTGTTCGATGGGCGCGGTGGTCGGCGGGATCTATGCCGCCGGCAAGCTGGATGACTACCGGCGCTGGATCGAAAGCCTCGATTACCTCGACGTGCTGCGTCTGGTCGACGTCAGTTTCCGCCTCGGCGCGATTCGCGGTGAAAAGGTCTTCGGGCAGATTCGCAAGATCGTCGGCGAGATCAACATCGAAGACCTGCGCATCCCCTATACCGCTGTCGCCGCCGACCTGACCAATCAGCAGGAAATCTGGTTTCAGGAAGGCTGCCTGCATCAAGCCATGCGCGCCTCGGCGGCGATTCCCAGTCTGTTTACGCCGGTGATGCAGGGCAACCGCATGCTGGTCGACGGCGGCATTCTCAATCCGTTGCCGATCGTCCCGGTGGTGTCCAGTCACTGCGATCTGATCATCGCGGTCAACCTCAACGCCACCAATCAGCGTCATTACAAATTACCGGTGATCGAGCGGCCCGCCGCGTTCCGTTCGCGCTTCGACAGTCTGATCAAATCCATGGGTTCGAAGTTGCCATTCCGGCGCAAACAGGCCGAGCAGTTGTTGAAACTGGAACAGGAAGCCCTGCGCGCCGAAGCGGCGGAAATCAATCCGTGGCTCGAAGGCGTCGAACCGGAAAGCCAGCAACCGGCCGCCGCCCCGGAACGCGAAGGCGCACCGAAATCCGCCACCGGTTCGTTCATCATCGATAACGTCGGGCCGGCGTCGCTGCTGGATCTGATCAACCAGAGTTTCGAGGTGATGCAGACCTCACTGGCGCAGTACAAGATCGCCGGCTATCCGCCGGATATCCTGATCAACGTGCCGAAGCGGGTGTGCCGGTTTTTCGAGTTCTACAAGGCGCCGGAATTGATTGCGCTGGGCAGACAGATTGCCAGTGATACGCTGGATCGGTATGAGCGGGAGCAGGGTTGAACTGATCCGGATTTTTCAGAGTAATTGAAGGCCTCTTCGCGAGCAGGCTCGCTCCCACATTTAGAATGCATTCCCCTGTGGGAGCGAGCCTGCTCGCGAAGGCGTCAGATCAGCCAACTTCACTCAACAACCGATACCCGACCCCCGCCTCCGTCACAATAAACCGCGGCCGGGTCGGGTCATCCGCCAGTTTCTGCCGCAGATGCCCGACCACGATCCGCAGGTAATGACTGTCCTCGGTGTGCGTCGGTCCCCAGATATCCTTGAGCAATTGCTGCTGGGTGATCACTCGCCCCGGATGCCGCGCCAGTTGCGCGAGCACCGCGTATTCCTTTCGGGTCAGGGCGACTTCGGCGCCGTCGAGCAGCACCCGCCGATAGGCCAGATCCACGGTCAACGGGCCGACGTTCAGCGCCGCCGGCTGCGCCTCGCCCGCCGGGGCCTGGCGCAATAGCGCGCGAACCCGGGCGAGAAATTCCTGGATGCCGAAGGGTTTGGTCACGTAGTCATTCGCGCCGCCATCCAGCGCTTCGACCTTCTGCCCTTCACTGGCGCGCACCGACAGCACCAGCACTGGCGTGCTCGCCCATTCGCGCAACTCGCGCAGCACTTGCTGACCGTCCATGTCCGGCAGGCCGAGGTCGAGCACCACCAGGTCCGGTTTGCTCAGCGCGGCTTGCGCCAGGCCTTCGGCACCGGTACCCGCTTCGAGCACTTTATAGCCTTGTGAAGCGAGGCTGATGCGCAGGAATTTGCGGATCTGCGGTTCGTCGTCGATGACCAAAATGGTCGCGGTCTGGCTCATGAATTCACATCAACACAAAAGAGTGGCAAGAGAGTAGCGCAGTCGGCCTCAAGCTTCATTGTCCATCCCGGGTTGCGCCTGCAACGGCAGGTGCAAGGTGATGCAGGTGCCCCGCCCGTCGATGCCGTCAGCTACGGCGATGCGCCCACCGTGAGCGCCGACCATGCCCTGACAGATCGCCAGTCCCAATCCGGTGCCCTGGCCGCCGCGATCACCGCGCGCGGCGGTGTAGAACATGTCGAAAATCTTCGCGCGGTCCTCTTCGGGGATGCCCGGGCCCTCATCGCTGACCGAAAAGAAAATCTCCTGCTCATCCGCCCCGGCGCGCAGTTGCAAGCGACCGTGGCTCGGCGAAAAGCGCGCGGCGTTTTCCAGCACGTTGACCAGCGCTTGCTCGATCAACGCCGCGTGCACGTACAGCAGTGGCAACTCGGCCGGCACCTCGGTGCTGACCTGCAAAGGCGCCAGCACCGCGCGCAGGCGATTGAGCGCACTGCCGACGATATCCGCCGGTGACACCCAGTCCCGCGCCAGCTTCAAGGCGCCGTGGCCGAGGCGGGTCATGTCGAGCAGGTTCTGGATGTAGCGGTCGAGGCGTTCGGCTTCATCGCGGGTGCCTTCGAGCAACTCGCGGCGATCCTCCAGCGGGATCGCTTCGCCGAGGGCCAACAGGCTGTCGATGCTGCCGCGCATGGCGGTCAGTGGCGTGCGCAAATCGTGGGACACCGAGGCCAGCAAGGCGCTGCGCAGTTGCTCGGTTTCGCCATGCAGCCGCGCCGCTTCGAGGTCATCGGCCAACTGCGCGCGGGCCAGGGCCTGCGCCAGCGGCTGGCTCAGCGCAGTGAGCAAGCGTCGGCGCTGACCGCTCAAGGTCTGGCCTTCCCTGGCGCAAACACCGAGCAATGCCAGCGGCCCGTCCTCGACCGACAGCGGCCACCACCACCAACGCCCAAGCGGCAAGGTGCCGGTGCCCTTGCCCGCTGGTTGATCGTGTTGCCACGCCCAATCGGCGGCGGCGCGTTCGGCCTCGGTGAATTGCAGCGGCCCGCCGGTTTCGACTTTCCAGCCGCCCTGCCCGTCGCGGTTGAGCAGGCACAGTTGCAGGTCGCTCCAGCCTTCGAGGTGTTGTGCGGCGGCGCTGACCACGGCCTGGCGATCAGTCGCGGCGGTGAGTTTGCGCGACAGGTCGAGCAATTCGCTGGTCTCTTCCTGGGTATCGCGCAGGGCCTGCAATTGCCGCCGCTGACGTGCCGCGAGGTTGCCGGTGAGCGCCGCCATCAGCAGGAAAAACAGCAGCGTCAGCACGTCTTCTTCGCGCTGGATGCTGAGCGAGAAATTCGGCGGGATGAACAGGAAATCGTAGGTCAGAAACGACAGCGCCGCACACGCCAGCGCCGGGCCAAGGCTGCTTCGCACCGCCACCAGCAACACCGCTGCGAGAAACACCAGCGAGATGTTCGGCAGCGGCAACACGCTCGACACCGCCCAGGCCAGGGCACTGGCCAACAGCGTCGCGACCAGCGCCAGCGCATAGTCGAACCACACCAGCGTTAGCGGATTGCGCGGGCGTGGTGGGTGCTGTTCGTGATCACTGTCGAGGACGTTGATTTCCAGCCCATGAGCCTGACGCAGCAGCCGCGCCGCCAGGCCGCCGCCGAACAATCGACGGCGCAATCGCGGCCGCGACTGGCCGACCAGCAACAGACTGGCGCGGCGCTCGGCGGCGTGTTGAATCAGGGTTTTCGCCACTTCACCAGCGCGCAAAAGAACCACTTCGCCACCGAGGCGTTCGGCCAATTGCTGGGCGCTTTGCAGACGCAACCGCGATTGCTCGTCGCGGCCACTGCCGTTGTCGACATGCACCAGACTCCACGGCAGATGCCGGCGCTGGGCGACGCGGCTGGCATGACGCACCAGACGTTCGGCCTGCGCATCGCCATCGACACCAACCAGCAAACGCCCGCGCACCGCCGGCGCCGCCTGACCGAGCTGGCGATAGCCTTGGGCGAGATCGCTATCGACCTGCGCAGCAGCGGTCTGCATCGCCAGTTCCCGCAGGGCGGTGAGGTTGGTCTGGGTGAAGAACGCGTCGATAGCGGCGCGGGCCTGCTCCGGCACGTAGACCTTGCCTTCGCGCAGACGCTCGAGCAATTCACGCGGCGGCAGGTCGATCAGCAGCAGCTCATAAGCCTCCTGCAAGACCCAGTCCGGGAGCGTCTCGCGCACTTGCACGCCGGTGATGCCGCGCACCTGATCGTTGAGGCTTTCCAGGTGCTGGACGTTGACCGTGGTGAACACGTCGATGCCGGCGGCGAGCAGTTCCTGAATGTCTTGCCAGCGCTTGGCATGACGACTGCCGGGGGCGTTGCTGTGGGCCAGTTCGTCGACCAGTACCAGCTTGGGTCTGGCAGCGAGAATGCCGTCGAGGTCCATTTCTTCAAGCAGCACGCCACGGTATTCGCTGCGCACCAGCGGTTGCTGCGGCAGGCCACCAAGCAAGGCTTCGGTTTCGGCGCGGCCATGGGTTTCGACCACCCCGGCGAGAACTTTCACGCCCTGGCGCAGTTGCGTGTGGGCGGCCTGAAGCATGGCGTAGGTCTTGCCGACACCGGGGGCGGCGCCGAGAAAAACCTTGAGCCGGCCACGGCCATCGCGGGGCAGGTCTGCTAACAGCGCGTCGGCGCGGCCGGAGTCGCTCATGCTGGGATTGCCTTGTTCGGTTTGAGATTGGTGTGAAGCGTCAAGAGATCGCAGCCTTCGGCAGCTCCTACAGGGTAATGCGATTCATGTAGGAGCTGCCGAAGGCTGCGATCTTTTGATCTACAGGTTTTGCAGTGCCAGGTTCAGCTCCAGCACATTCACCACCGGCGGCCCCACCAGCGGCTGTTCGATGTGCTTATCGAGCAGTTGCTGCAAGGTCGACACCGGCAGGTTACGCGCCGCCGCAACACGCGCCAGTTGATAGGCAATTGCTGCCGGTGGCAAGTGCGGATCGAGGCCGCTGGCGGAGGTGGTCAGCAGTGCCAGTGGCACCGGGCCCTGGCCGGGGACTTGTTGTTTGTGGGCGTCTTCGATCACTCGGGCTGCCAGGGCCGGATTGCTCGGCGCGAGGTTGCTGGCGCTGCTGGCCACTGTGGCAAAAGCCCCGGCGGACGGGCGTGGGTGAAACCAGTTGTCGCCGCTGAAATCCTGGGCGATCAGCGACGAGCCGCGAACCTTGCCGTCGGCGTCGTGGATCAGGCTGCCGTTGGCTTGGGCCGGGAATGCGACCTGGGCGATGCCGGTGACTGCCAGTGGGTAGGCGACGCCGGTGATCAGGGTCATCAGCGCTAGCAGGGTCAGGGCCGGGCGTATCATTGTGGACATTTCAAGATCCTCGAATTCGTTGGGCAAACTTTTGCGGGGTGTCAGGGAGATCTTTTCCCCCTCACCCCAGCCCTCTCCCCCAAGGGGGCGAGGGGGAAAGGGAGCCGATCTTTGTGCTGTTCAAAACCCGAGTTCGGCTCGGGACTTCAGTCGGCAAACCTCCCGCAAACACCTCGGTCAGTCCCCTCTCCCTCTGGGAGAGGGCTAGGGTGAGGGGCTTTTTTCAACCTCACACCAGATGCAACGCCGTAAGCAGCATGTCGATCGCCTTGATCCCCACGAACGGCACGACAATCCCGCCCACGCCATAGATCAGCAGATTGCGCCGCAACAACGCCGCCGCACTCGCCGCTTGCACCCGCACGCCGCGCAACGCCAGTGGAATCAGCACAACGATGATCAGCGCGTTGAACACAATGGCCGAGAGAATCGCGCTCTGCGGACTGCTCAGGTGCATGATGTTCAGCACGCCCAGCTGCGGATAAATCGAGGCGAACAGCGCCGGCAGAATCGCGAAGTATTTGGCGATGTCGTTGGCGATGGAAAACGTCGTCAGCGCGCCACGGGTCACCAGCAATTCCTTGCCGATCTGCACCACGTCGAGCAGCTTGGTCGGGTCGCTGTCGAGATCGACCATGTTCGCCGCCTCGCGTGCCGCTTGCGTACCGTCGTTCATCGCCATGCCGACGTCTGCCTGGGCCAGTGCCGGGGCGTCGTTGGCACCGTCGCCGCACATGGCAACCAGGCGACCGTCGTTCTGCTCGTGACGAATGCGCGCGAGTTTTTTCTCCGGCGTGGCTTCGGCGAGCACGTCATCGACGCCCGCTTCAGCGGCGATGGCCGCAGCGGTCAGTGGGTTGTCGCCAGTGACCATCACCGTGCGAATCCCCAGTTTGCGCAGCTCGGCAAAACGCTCGCGGATGCCTGGCTTGACCACGTCCTTCAGATGAATCGCGCCAAGCAATTTGCCGTCAGCGCAGACCAGCAACGGCGTGCCGCCGCTCTGGGCGATCCTGTCGATTTCCCGCGCCAGCGCCGGGGCCAGATCGGTGCGCTGCTGACCGAGAAACGCCAGCAGCGAATCCACCGCACCTTTGCGATACACGCGGCCCTGATAATCCACGCCGGACAAGCGGGTTTCCGCGCTGAACGGTACGGCGGTCAGGGTTTCCGGGGCAGGCTCCGGTTGTGGATGCAGACCACGGAGGAACTCGACGATCGATTTGCCTTCAGCGGTTTCATCGGCAAGCGACGCAAACAACGCACCTTCGGACAGCTCACGGCCGGTCACACCCGGCGCGGCATACACCGCGCTGCAACGACGGTTACCGAAGGTGATGGTGCCGGTCTTGTCGAGCAACAGCACATGCACGTCACCCGCCGCTTCTACTGCGCGACCGGACTTGGCGATCACGTTGAGGCGCACCAGACGATCCATCCCGGCGATACCGATGGCCGACAGCAGACCGCCGATGGTGGTCGGAATCAGCGTGACCAATAACGCCACAAGGAACACCAGCGGCAGGCTGCCATTGGCAAAGTGCGCGAACGGTTGCAGGGTGACGACCACCAGCAGAAAGATCAGGGTCAGGCCGATCAGCAGAATGTCCAGCGCGACTTCGTTCGGGGTCTTCTGGCGTTTGGCGCCTTCGACCAGCGCGATCATGCGGTCGAGGGTCGATTCACCGGGATTGGCGGTGATCTTCACCAGCAGCCAGTCGGACACCAGCCGCGTGTTGCCGGTGACGGCGGAGCGGTCGCCACCGGATTCGCGGATCACCGGCGCCGATTCGCCGGTAATCGCCGCTTCGTTGACCGCCGCGATGCCTTCGATGACTTCGCCGTCACCGGGGATCATCTCGCCGGCCTCGACACGCACCACGTCGCCCTTGCGCAGATTGGCAGCCGGCACGATCTTGAAGCTGCCATCGGCTTGGCGGCAGCGCGCACTGAGGCCTTCGCTGCCGGCCTTGAGGCTGTCGGCGCGGGCCTTGCCGCGACCTTCGGCCAGGGCCTCGGCGAAGTTGGCGAACAGCACGGTGAACCACAGCCACAGGGCGATTTGTGCGGCGACGAAGGTCGGCACGTCGGCATCCGGGATGAAGCACAGCACGGTTGTGAAAATCGCCGTCAGTTCGACCACCAGCATCACTGGCGAACGCGCCAGTTGCCGTGGGTCGAGCTTGACGAAGGCTTGCACCAGCGCCGGCCGCCACAGGGCCGAGATCGCGGTTTTTGCTTGTTCCGGCGCCTTGACAGCGGCGGGTTTGATTGCAGGCATATTCATCGATGGATTCCTTAGAAGCCCATACTTAAATGTTCGGCGACAGGACCGAGCGCCAGCGTCGGCAAGAACGTCAGGCCGCCCACCAGCAAAATGGTCACGGTCAACAGGGTCACGAACAGCGGGCCGTGAGTCGGGAAGCTGTTCTGGCCGACCGGTGCGCTTTTCTTCATCGCCAGGCTGCCGGCCAATGCCAGCACCGGCAGGATGTAGCCGAATCGACCGATCAACATGCCCAGGCCGAGCATCAGGTTATGGAACGGGGTGTTCGCGCTCAGGCCACCGAATGCCGAGCCGTTGTTGGCGCTGGCCGAGGTGTAGGCGTAGAGCAACTGACTGAAACCGTGGGGGCCGGGGTTGCTGATGGTCGCCGCCGGGCCGGGTAGCACCGCAGCAATGGCGCCGAGCACCAGCACGCCGACCGGCATCACCAGCAGCGTCACCACCAGCAACTGCACTTCGCGGGCCTGGAGTTTCTTGCCGAGGTATTCCGGAGTGCGGCCGATCATCAGACCGGCGAGGAACACCGCGATCAGCACGTTGAGCAACATGCCGTACAGCCCGGCGCCGACACCGCCGAAGATCACCTCGCCGACCATCATGTTGACCAGCGCGACCATGCCGCTGAGCGGGTTGAGGCTGTCATGCATGGCGTTGACCGAACCGTTCGAGGCCGCCGTCGTCGTCACCGACCACAGCACCGTGGCAGTGGTGCCAAAGCGCGCTTCTTTGCCTTCCAGCGGCGCGGTCTGCTCGACGGCGGCGTTGTTCAGGGTCGGATTCGGCTGATACTCGGCCCACAGCGAGGTCGCGCCGCCGATCAGGAACAGCGCCAGCATGCAGGCGATGATCGCGCGGCTCTGACGCAGATCCTTGACGTAGTGGCCGAAGGTGAACACCAGCGCCACCGGAATCAGGATGATCGAAGCGACTTCGAACAGGTTGCTCCACGCGGTAGGGTTTTCGAACGGATGCGCCGAGTTGACGCCGAAGAAACCGCCACCGTTGGTGCCCAGTTGCTTGATCGCGATCTGGCTGGCGGCCGGGCCGAGCGGGATCACCTGATCGACGCCCTGCAGGGTCACGGTATTCACATACTGGGCGAAGGTTTGCGGCACGCCCTGCCAGACCAGATACAGCGCCAGCAGCAGACACAGCGGCAGCAGGCCATAGAGCGTGGCGCGGGTCATGTCGACCCAGAAGTTGCCGAGGGTTTTCGTCGATTTACGGCCGATGCCACGGCACAGCGCGACCAGAACGGCGAGGCCGGTGGCGGCGCTGACGAAGTTCTGCACGGTGAGGCCGACCATCTGGCTCAGGTAGCTGAGGGTTGCTTCGCCGCTGTAGGACTGCCAGTTGGTATTGGTCATGAAACTGACCGCGGTGTTGAACGCCTGCGTCCATTCCTGGCCGGGCAGGTTTTGCGGGTTCAGCGGCAGATGATCCTGGAACAGCAGAATCGCAAACAGCAGCAGGAAACCGGCGAGGTTGAAGGCCAGCAGCGCCAGCGTGTACTTCTGCCAGCTCTGCTCCGCCTGCGCATCGACCCCGGCGAGACGATAGCAACCACGCTCGACCGGGCCGAGAATCGGCGTCAGCCAGGTGCGCTGGCCCTCCATGACCTTGTAATAAAAGCGCCCGAGAAACGGCGCCGGCAGCAGGACCAGCGCGAAAAACCCGAGGATCAGCCAATAGTCATAACTGTGCATAGCCGCTCCTAGTTCCGGTCCGCGCGCAACAGCGCAACCAACAGATAAATGAACAGCCCCACTGCCAACAGCAGTGACACCCCGTCCAGAACGCTCATGGAAGATCTCCGTGTTACGGCGTATTGCCGTGTGTGCGCTGATTGTCGGGAAGGTCGCTGTAAAGGAACGAGAGCGAGGCGCGGCGCGGGACATAAAGAAAGCGTAAAGAGTGGGTTTATGCGGGCTTTACGGCTGAGTTTCGTGGTGTTTGGGCTGGCGCCTTCGCGAGCAGGCTCGCTCCCACAGGGGGGAGCGCATAACAAATGTGGGAGCGAGCCTGCTCGCGAAGGCGGCGGCGCAGACAACATCGCACCCAACTGGCGCACAAAACCCACACATCCAGCGCCAATCATCCCCGCTGCGACAGCTTTGAACTCATTACGACTTGTTTCAGCGCAATGGCACGCCCACTGCACGCGCCCTCCCCGGAGCTTTCCAACCATTGCGGGAGCAAGCGCATGAACACACAACTCAAACCGACGCTGGGCACGTTGCACCTGTGGGGCATTGCCGTGGGGCTGGTGATTTCCGGGGAATATTTCGGCTGGAGTTACGGCTGGGGCGTGGCGGGCACGCTGGGCTTTCTGGTGACTTCATTCATGGTCGCGACCATGTACACCTGTTTCATCTTCAGTTTCACCGAACTGACCACCGCAATTCCCCATGCCGGCGGACCATTCGCCTACAGCCGCCGTGCGTTCGGCGAGAAAGGCGGATTGATCGCCGGGCTGGCCACACTGATCGAATTCGTCTTCGCCCCGCCGGCGATTGCCTTGGCGATCGGTGCTTATCTGAATGTGCAATTTCCGGCCCTCGACCCGAAACACGCAGCGGTTGGCGCGTACTTCGTGTTCATGGGCCTGAACATTCTCGGGGTGAAACTGGCGGCGACGTTCGAGCTGATCGTCTGCGTGCTGGCGGTGGCTGAGTTGCTGGTATTCATGGGCGTAGTCGCGCCGGCGTTCAGCTTCAGCAATTTCGCCCTGAATGGCTGGGCCGGTTCCGACGTCTTCGGCGCGCCGGCGATTGCCGGGATGTTCGCGGCGATCCCGTTTGCCATCTGGTTCTTCCTCGCCATCGAAGGCGCAGCGATGGCCGCCGAAGAAGCCAAGGATCCGAAGCGCACGATCCCGAAAGCCTACATCAGCGGCATTCTGACCCTGGTGCTGCTGGCCATGGGCGTGATGTTCTTCGCAGGCGGCGTCGGCGACTGGCGCACCCTGGCCAACATCAACGATCCGTTGCCACAAGCGATGAAAACCGTGGTCGGTGACAACTCGGGCTGGCTGCACATGCTGGTGTGGATCGGCCTGTTCGGCCTGGTCGCCAGTTTTCACGGGATCATCCTCGGCTACTCACGACAGTTCTTCGCCCTCGCCCGCGCCGGCTATCTGCCTGCTTCGCTGGCTAAGCTCTCGCGCTTCCAGACACCCCACCGCGCGATCATCGCCGGCGGGCTCATCGGCATCGCCGCGATCTACAGCGATGGCCTGATCAACCTCGGCGGCATGACACTGACAGCGGCGATGATCACCATGGCCGTGTTCGGCGCAATCGTGATGTACATCATGAGCATGCTCAGCCTGTTCAAACTGCGTAAAACGGAACCGAATCTGGAGCGCACCTTCAGGGCGCCGTGTTACCCGCTGGTGCCGTTGATTGCGCTGATACTGGCCGTGGTTTGCCTGGTGGCGATGGCGTGGTTCAACACGCTGATCGGGCTGATTTTCCTCGGCTTCATGGCGGTCGGGTTCTGTTACTTCCTGCTGACCGGACAACTGCGCGCGGATGCGCCGGCGGATGCGATGCTCACAGGCCTGTAACGCCCCGTCCCCTACGAAAGTTTCGAATCCACCGGGGGCAAGCGGCCTGGAAGGGAACCACTGCGAGTTCACTTCGCTCAAAAGTGGTATGCAGCATCGCACGGCGAAATCCTCGCCCGTCGAGCTGCCATTAAGGAGAGCCGTTATGCCCTGGTATGCCTGGTTGATTCTGGTCGTTGCGATCGGCTCGATTGTTGGCGGATTGATGATGTTGCGCGACACCGCCAACAAGGTCGAACTGACCGATGAAGAACGCAAGCGCGTCGCGCAGCGCAATGCCGAAGCGGATGCCAAGGACGCACAGGACCGCTGACACCAGACCCCGCCGCAATGGCGGGGTTGGTTTTTCCAATGCAATCGGACTTACTGGCAGGCTTTTTAGATTTTAGAAGTACAGTCACCATTTAATCTTCCGTGGTTAAGATGGCAGCATCGTCGCGGAGAGCTCCACATGCGTTACTCGCCAGATCACAAAGCCCAGACCCATCAGCGCATCATCAAGGAAGCCTCGGCGCGCTTTCGCAAGGACGGCATCGGCGCGACCGGCCTGCAACCTTTGATGAAGGCCCTCGGCTTGACCCATGGCGGTTTCTACTCGCACTTCAAATCAAAGGAAGAACTGGTCGAAAAAGCCCTGCAAGCGGCCGGCGAGCAGGTCGCGGGCCTGTGTGAAGACATCTTCGCGCAGGAAAACCCTCTGCAGGTCTTTATCGATACCTACCTGTCAGAGTGGCATCAGACCTCGCCCCACGAAGGCTGCCCGCTGCTGACCATTTCCTCAGAGCTGGGCCTGCGCGGCCAGCCGAGCCCAACCAGCGACGAAGTCCTCAATGCTCGGCTCAGCCAGATTCAAGGCACACTCGCAGGCGACAATATTGCCGATCGCAGCATTGTCATCATGGCGACCCTGGCGGGTGCACTGCTGCTGTCGCGCAGCGTCGCCGATGCCGACTTCGCTCAGCGCATCCTCGACGTCACCCGCGAGCATCTCAAGCAATCGACCGATTAACCTTCCCAGCGCTTGAACAACACACTCGCATTGACCCCGCCAAAACCGAAGCCATTGGACAACGCAAACTCGATCGGCATCGACCGCGCCTCGCCATGGACAATGTCCACCCCTTCGCTCGCTGGATCCGGGTTTTCGAAGTTGAGCGTCGGCGGCACCACCTGATCACGGATCGCCAGCAGGGTGAAAATCGCTTCCAGCCCACCCGCCGCGCCGAGCAAATGACCGGTGGCGGATTTGGTCGACGTTACGGCGATTTTGTTCTGCGCACCGAACACCGCCTTGATCGCGGCCAACTCGCCCAGGTCGCCAACCGGCGTCGAAGTGGCGTGAGCGTTGAGATGTTGCACCTGCGCCGGCGTCACGCCACCCTGGGCCAAAGCCAGTTGCATCGCCCGCCGCGCGCCGCTGCCGTCTTCCGGCCCGGCGGTCAGATGATAGGCATCGGCGGTGGTGCCGTAGCCCACCAGTTCGGCCAACGGTTTTGCCCCCCGCGCCAGAGCATGCTCCAGCGACTCGATGACCAGCAGGCCGGCCCCCTCACCCATCACGAAGCCATCGCGCCCGCTGTCGAAGGGACGGGAAGCTTTCTCAGGGGTGTCGTTATAACCGCTGGACAACGCCCGCGCGGCGGCGAAACCGGCCAGACTGACGCGATCGATCGAAGCTTCCGCGCCGCCACATACGGCGATGTCCGCCTCTCCCGAGCGAATCAACCGCGCCGCGTCGCCGATCGCCTGAACCCCGGCGGCACATGCGGTCACCGGTGCGCCCAACGGCCCTTTGAGGCCATGCTGGATCGAGACATGACCGGCCGCGAGATTGACCAGAAACGATGGAATGGTGAACGGTGACAAACGCCGAGGACCACGGCTGTCGGTGGTACGCACGGCGTCGGCAATGGCCCCGAAACCGCCGACGCCCGAGCCGATGATCGTCGCCGTGCGCTCCTGGCTTTCAGAGTCCGCCGGATGCCAGCCGGCCTGCTCCAAAGCCTGCCGCGCCGCTTCCATGGCAAACAGGATGAAGCGATCCATCTTCTTCTGTTCTTTGGGTGGCGTTGCGCGATCCGGGTCGAACCCGGCGTCGGCGTCCTCCTCGACCATCGGCACACTGCCGCCCACCCGGGTCGGCAGATCAGCCACGACCGCGTCAGGCAAATTGCGCAACCCGGAATGCCCGGCGAGCAAACGCTGCCAGACGATTTCAACATCACTGCCCAAGGGTGAAACCAGGCCCATGCCCGTGACGACGACTCGACGTTGGTTCATACCGTGGTGACCCCTTTATCAATTCAAATATTCGACGTATCGCGGCGTGCTGCGATTCGGCTACTGCGTCAGCGACGAAATGCCGAGCAGCTCGGCCGCTGCCGTTTCGGCGGCTGAATCAGCCCCAAGCGGAATTTATTATAGGCATAATCAAGGCGCAATATGATACCCGTAATGTTTAGCCTGTAAGCCTCCACTGGTCGACAGCCAATAAAAAGGCCGGTCAATGACCGGCCTCTCGGCGTTGAACTGTCAGCTTAGTTCACTTCCAGCTTTTCACGGTTGCGATCCAGAATCGCCTTGCCGATCCCCTTCACTTCCAGCAACTCATCCACCGATGCGAAGGGCCCGTTTGTATCACGATACGCAACAATCGCTTGCGCCTTCGCCTCTCCCACACCCGACAACTCCTTTTGCAGTGTCGCCGCATCCGCGCTGTTGAGATCGACCTTCGCGCTTGCCGAGGGCGCAGCCGCCTCCATCAGCAAAGGCGCCTTTGTTGTCTCGGTCGGGGCTACAGGGGCAGCAATGGCAGCGATCGAGGCGCTGGTGAGGAAAGCAAAGATCAGCGAGTAGAAATAACCGGTACGCATAAGTGACGCTCCATCATCGTTTTAGAAAGCAGCTTTTCCCAAGCTGCTCTCCAAACGTAGGTCATGCTGGAGCGATGTCAAAAAAGCGTGCGTTACAGAATGTGAAACAATCAAGGCTCGAGGCGGCGTTGCTGGTAGATCCAGTCGACGATGTCGCCGTCGGGTGTATAGCCGCTGACGGTTTCGCGCAGGAGCTGCCGGACGTGGGTGTAGTTGTCGCTATCAACGGCTGACAGCAGTTCGCTTAGCCGCGCTTTCAGTACCTCCCATGGCAGATGGTCTTCATGGGCGCTCATGATCATCGGATGCGGGGTGGCGGCGACGTTATCGCCGATCAACAACTCTTCGTAGAGCTTTTCGCCGGGACGCAGCCCGGTGAACTCGATGGAAATATCGCCTTGCGGGTTGCGGTCCGAGCGCACACTCAGACCGGAGAGATGGATCATTTTCTCGGCGAGCTCGACGATCCTCACCGGCTCGCCCATGTCCAGCACGAACACATCGCCACCTTGCCCCATGGAGCCGGCCTGAATCACCAACTGCGCCGCCTCGGGGATGGTCATGAAGTAGCGGGTGATTTTCGGATGGGTAACCGTCAGCGGCCCGCCGGATTTGATTTGGCTGTGGAACAACGGGATCACCGAGCCGGACGACCCCAGTACATTGCCGAACCGAACCATGGTGAAGCGGGTTTTGTTGACCCTTGAAACGTTGGACTTGTCGCCAAACAGTACCGGAGCAATCTCGTGACTGAGCGCCTGCAGCACCAGCTCGGCCAGGCGTTTGGTACTGCCCATCACATTGGTCGGCCTAACAGCCTTGTCGGTCGAGATCAGCACGAAATTGGCGACACCCGATTGCAGGGCGGCCTGCGCAGTGTTCAAGGTGCCGATCACGTTGTTCAGCACGCCTTCGGCAATATTGTGCTCGACCATGGGTACATGTTTGTAAGCGGCGGCGTGATAAACAGTGTCGACGTGCCAGGTTTTCATCACGTCCAGCAGCTTGTGCGGATGGCGCACGGAGCCGAGGATGGGCAGCAGTCTGACCTTTCCCGACTCCCTGCAACTGCGCTGCTCGAGTTCGGACAGAATGCTGTAGAGATTGAATTCACTGTGATCGAACAACAGTAGCGTGGTCGGTCCCAAGGAAAAAATCTGCCGGCACAGCTCGGATCCGATCGACCCACCGGCACCGGTCACCATGACCACTTTGCCCTTGATGCAGCGCTGGAGCAGGTCCGGTTGCGCCGGCACAGCATCGCGCCCCAACAGGTCAGCAATGTCGACTTCCTGAATATCCTCGACTCTCACCCTGCCACTGGCCAGATCGGTGAAATTCGGCACGCTGCGGATATGCAGAGGAAAACCCTCGAGCAGATTGAGGATTTCCCGCCGCCTGGCCCGGGTGGAGGATGGGAGGGCCAGCAGGATTTCCTGCGCACCGGTGACGTCGATCATTTCCTGAATGTGCTTGGGTTTATAGACATGCAGACCCGAGATCGAACGGTCAGCGATACTGGCATCATCGTCGATGAAAGCCACGGGGCGCATGACCTTGCCCATGCGCAACGCGGCAACCAGCTGATTGCCGGCGACGCCGGCGCCGTAAATGGCGACCTTGGTCAGGCCGTTGTCACGATTGGTGAAGGGCACGTGCTGTGCTGCGGTGAACCAGTCGCCCATGAAGTACTGGCGCATGCACAGGCGCAGCCCGCCGATGATGACCAGGCTCAACCACCAGTAATTGAAAATGATCGAACGCGGGACCACAGCCTCATGGTTGCTGTACCAGTACACGACAACCGCCAGGATCAACGAAGAGAGACTGACGGCCTTGATGATGGCAATCAGGGCATCATTGCCGAAATAGCGCATGACCGCCCGATACATACCGAAGCGGATGAACAGGGGGATGGCGACCACGGGTGCGCAGACAAACAGCCAGACATGCACTCTGAACGGGTTATACATGTCATCGATGCCCAGGCGCACGATGAACGCCAGCCACAGGGCTGCCCAGACCAGGACGATGTCCGTTGCCACCTGAATCAGGCGCTTGCGTCGCCTTGGCAATGCGACGAGCCGTTCCCGAACCTTGTCCATCAACTCTTCAAACACTCAGTTTTCTCCCTTCAACTGCTGTATCCCTCTGCGAAACTGCTGGCATGCCCTGCACTGTAAACCCAAATGACAGAACTGTTACCCGCGTATCTCCGAGCTCTTTTCCAGTTCGCCGGCGCGATACCTGATCGCCAGCCACAGCAAAGGAGCATAGGCGACAATAATGCCCACGCTCCCGTCCAGACCGAAATGCATGACGGCCACGGCAATCGGCAACAGCCAAAACATATTGATCACGGCAACGGCAATAGTGACGGGCAGATGACTGCCAAACCGACGAGAGGCATATTGATAGGCATGACTGCGGTGCGCCTCATAAACTTTATCGCCGCGCAGCAGGCGCCGAAACAGCGTGAACGTCGCGTCGACAATGAATACGCCGAGCAGAATCAACCAGCCCCACAGCAGTTCGCCATTCTGTCCTGCCGCCTGGAGCGACAAGCCTCCCAGCACGATACCGAGAAACCCGCTGCCGGCATCGCCCATGAAGATCCTCGCGGGCGGGAAATTCCAGAACAGGAAACCGCCGACGCAAACTGCGAGCAACAGCGGGGCCCATACCAGCTGCGGCCAGCCACCCAGCCAGCCAAGAAGACAGGCGCCGAGGCACACGCAAATGGCTTCGACACTGGCGATACCGTCGATGCCATCCATGAAGTTGTAGAGATTGAGCAGCCAGACCAGATAAAAGGCCGCCAGCACATCACCGACAACGCCCAGGTCGACCAGCACGCCCCAAATCCGCAAGGCAGGCAGTCCGCCCATCCACCAGAGCAACCAGATCGCCGCGGCAAAATGCCCCAACAAGCGCCAGCGTGCGGCGATGTGTCCATGGTCGTCCATGAAACCAACCACGGCGACCAGCGTGCCCGCCCCGGCGATGGCCAGAAATGGCGCAAACGCGATCAGATCCCGCCACAGCAGATAAACCAGCGCCAATATGAATGTCAGAACAATCGCCACCCCGCCCCCGCGCGGGGTTGGCACCGAATGCGAGCTTCGCGCGTTGGGAATATCCATCAGACTGCGTGACAGTGCGTAATGGCGCAAAGCCCAGGTCAGCGTGAGGGAGAAAAGCGCGATGATCGCGATGAACCATCCGTAATTCATATTTCGCGAGTATCCAGAAAATGCTGCGCCGTCAGGCTCAAGGCGCGATCAAGGGGCACAGGAGGCACCCAGTTCAATAATTGGCGGTTCTTGCTGATGTCGACCTGCAGAGAACCGAAGATTCTCTGCGACAGGGCTTCACGCCCCAGCAACCTGGCCACACCGCTCATCAAGCCGACAGGGACCGGCACCAACCGGGCCGGTCTGCCGAGCGCGATGCCAAGCCTGCGCAACAGTTGAGTGGTCGACACATCTTCACCATCACTGGCCAGGAATACCTGGTTTGCAGCGGCCGGGTGCTCGACGCAGGTCAGCAAAAGGTCGATCAGATTGTCCAGCCCCAGCAGGCTGCGCCGATTGTCGACAGTACCGAATGGCAGCGGCACGCCTCGAACGAGCCAGCGCATCATGCCGAGGAAATTGGCTTTGACCCCAGGCCCGTAAACCAACACCGGTCGAATGATCACGACTTCCATGCCAGTCTCCTTCGCCAGCGCCTGCAACACCTGCTCCGCCTCGTATTTCGAGATACCGTACGGATCGACCGGAGCAGGTACGTCGTCGGCGCAATACGGCCGGCCCGGCGGAGTACCTTCGCCATTGACCTTGATCGAACTGACGAAGATGAAACGCCGCACTCCGGCCGCCGCGGCTTGCCGGGCAAGATCCAGCGTGCCTTGGACATTGACCTGACGAAACGCTGCCAGCGGATCAACAGCCACCTCTTTCATGACATGGACCCGGGCTGCCGCATGAATGACGCAATCGACGCCCTGCAACGCTTCCGACAGATCCTGCCCGCTGCCAAGACCGGACCACTGGATCGGACGCATGCGAGGGTCGACGGCCGTTTCGGCGCGGCGCAGAGGGGCCACGACACGGCAGTCGGCTGACGCGAGCAATTGCCCGATCAATGCCCGGCCCACGAAACCGTTGCCACCCGTTACCAGAAATGTCTTGGTGCTCATGGGCGACCCTTGAAGGAATGAATACTGCAAACACACTGCAGCGACGCTGTTGCGATGGCGAACCGCGCTTGTGGCACGACACCAGGAAATCCGATCGGCTATCGACACGAGGCGGGCAGTTTATTGAATCGTCGACGTCATAGCCACTTCTGTGGCGATAGCAATCCTGCAAGCTGCATCCAGCGCAAAGCCCGGCACTGGCGCTAATTGCACTTTGCTGTTGGAGCGGACTCAGGGTACGGATAGAATCCGTGCGGAAAAGTGATCGGAGCGCTCGCCGCTACTGGATTTTCAGATCCGTCATCACGCCAAATCTCGGCTAACACCGGCCAAAATCAAGATAGCAGACGCCTTTTGCTTCGAAATGGAGAGCACCCATGCAACAGATCAACAACCTCGCAGCGAAGATCGACAAGTTCAAGTCGCAGATTAATGCTTCGGTGCAGCGCGTGGTCGACAGCGGGTGGGTGGTTTTAGGACCGGAAGTCAAACGCTTTGAAACGGCATTCGCAGAGTATCTGCAGGCTGGCCATTGCGTCAGCGTCGCCAATGGAACCGACGCCATCGAGCTGGCGCTCAAGGCACTCGGTGTCGCTGAAGGCGATCAGGTCGCTACAGTGGCCAATGCCGGCATGTACACCACCACATCGGTACTGGCCATCGGCGCCACTCCGCTGTTCATGGATGTTGACCTGGACACTCATGTGGTCACATTGGCGAGCGTCCAGCAAGCGATCGAAGCCGGGGCCAAGGCCGTAGTCGTCACCCATCTGTACGGGCTGGCAGTGCCGGACATCAAGGCCATCGCCGCGTACTGCGCGGCGCACAAGGTTGCTCTGCTGGAAGATTGCGCCCAGGCTCATGGCGCCGAGCGCGATGGTCAGCGGGTGGGTACCTTCGGGGACGCTTCCAGTTTCAGCTTCTATCCTACGAAGAATCTCGGCGCCCTGGGCGACGGCGGCGCTGTCGTGACCAATTCGGCTGCGATAGCCCAGCGTGTGGCGCAATTGCGTCAGTACGGCTGGTCCTCCAAGTACTGCGTGGAGCTCGCGGGCGCCCGCAATAGCCGCCTGGATGAAATGCAGGCAGCCATCCTGTCCGAGTTCCTGCCGCACCTCGATGAGGGCAATGCCCGCCGTCGCGAAATTGCCCAGCGCTACCGCACCGAGATCCAGCACACAGAGGTCAGTCATGCGCAGGATGCAGGCCTGGCCTCGGTGGCCCATTTGTATGTGATCAAGTCCTCGAAGCGCGACGCCCTGCAGCAGCACTTGCGTCAGGCGCAGATCGCCTCTGACGTTCACTATCCGATTCCCGACTACAAACAACCGGTGTTCGGTGAGCAGTTTGCCGGCCTGAGCCTGGCCAATACCGAACAACTGGCATCGCTGATCCTGACGCTGCCCTGCTACCCGGAAATGAGCGATGAAGAAGTCGGCAACGTCATCGCTGCGGTCAATGGATGGGCTGCATGAGATATTCGGTCATCGTCCCGGTCTATAAAAACGCGGACTCCATCCCCCGGCTGATCCAGGCGCTGACGGACATGAACACCACCCTCGAGAACCAGCTCGAGGTGGTATTCGTCGTGGACGGCAGCCCTGACGATTCGTTTCTGCTGCTCAAACAGGCCTTGGGCGCAATGAGCTTTTCCGCACAACTGCTGGCCCACTCGCGCAACTTCGGTTCGTTCCCCGCCATACGCACCGGCCTGATGGCTGCCAAGGGTGATTATTTCGGTGTGATGGCCGCTGATCTGCAAGAGCCGCCAGAACTCCTGATCAACTTTTTCAGGTCGCTGGCCAACGATGAGTGCGACGTCGCCATCGGTACGCGCAACGCCCGCCAGGATCCGTTTTCCAGTCGGATGGCGTCATCGATCTTCTGGGGCCTGTATCGCCGCCTGGTGGTGCACGACATGCCAGCAGGAGGGGTCGACATCTTCGGCTGCAACAAAGCGTTTCGCGAGCAGCTGCTGCAGTTGAACGAGTCGCGCTCGTCGCTGATTGCGCTTATTTTCTGGCTCGGCTTTCGGCGCAAGTTCATCGAATATGAACGGCAGACACGCCTGGAAGGCAAATCGGCGTGGACCTTCAAGAAGAAGCTCGAGTACATGATGGACAGTGTGTTCGCGTTTACCGATTACCCGATCAGACTGCTCACACGCATGGGCGCCATGGGTTCGCTCATTTCGCTGTTCATCGGTTTCATGGTGATCGTTGCGAAGTTGTCTGGAGCTATCGAGGTGCCAGGGTATGCCGCCACCATGCTGGTGGTGCTCTTGTTGGGCACACTCAATCTGCTCGGCCTGGGACTCGTGGGCACCTATGCCTGGCGCGCCTACGAAAACAGCAAGCAGCGACCGCTTGCCATCGTCTGCATGAAACTCGACAACAAGGAACATTCCAATGACTGAGCCATTCATCCACGCCAGCGCCGATGTAAAGAGTTCGAAGATCGGCAAGAACACACGCATCTGGCAATACGTTGTGGTCTTCCCGGACGCGGTGATTGGTGACGACGTCAACGTCTGCTCGCATTCACTGATTGAAAATGACGTGGTCATCGGTGATCGCACCACCATCAAGTCCGGTGTTTACGTGTGGGACGGCTTGCGGATCGGCTCCGACGTATTCATCGGCCCGAACGCCACGTTCACCAACGACAAGTTCCCACGCTCCAAGGTATATCCGGAGTCGTTTTCGCAGACGGTCATCCAGGACGGCGCCTCGATTGGTGGCGGCGCGGTCATTCTGCCTGGCGTCACCATCGGTACCGGCGCAATGGTGGGTGCAGGTGCGGTCGTTACCAAATCCGTACCTCCCTACGCTATCGTGACCGGCTCCCCGGCGCGCATAACAGGCTACGTGGAAAACTCCGCATCCAGTAATGCCACCAAGACTCCTCCTGTCAAAACCCAGGAGCAGGATGATGCGGTAGTGCGTATCGGCGTCGGCGATGTCACCACCCATCGCTTCAAATACATTGCGGACATGCGCGGCGACCTCTCCGTAGGTGAGTTCCACAAGGAAATCCCGTTTACCCCCAAGCGTTATTTTCTCGTGTTCAATGTCCCGAGCCAGAAGACCCGCGGCGAGCATGCCCACCACAAGTGCCACCAGTTTTTGATTTGCGTGAAGGGCAGCTGCGCAGTGGTAGTCGACGACGGTACCAACCGAGCAGAAGTGATGCTCGATGCTCCGAACAAGGGCATCTACTTGCCGCCACTGACGTGGGGCATTCAGTACAAGTACTCGCACGATGCAGTACTGCTGGTGTTCACTTCGGACTACTACGAAGCTGACGACTACATTCGTGACTATTCGGATTTTGTAAAAATCACTTCGAAAAAAGCACCACTGTGATCGCACTTAAAGACAGCCCCCAAGTTCGCCGCTGGATCAGTTTTCTGATCGGCGGCGGTTTGAATACAGGGCTTACTTACTGCCTTTACCTGCTGCTGAGCCTGTGGATCAACTACCAGGTTGCTTACGCAATCGCTTATGCAGCAGGAATAATCTTTGCTTATTTTTTCAATTCGAAAATAGTGTTCAAGGTGGATCGCTCTTGGATTGGCATGGCCATCTACCCAAGCATCTACCTTCTGCAATATGCCATCGGTGCCCTCCTGCTCAACGTTCTGGTCGAGCGCCTGCATTTAAATAAAGCCATTGCCCCGATAATCGTCATATTGCTCTTGCTGCCGTGCAGCTACCTCTTGAACAAATTCGTCCTGAAGATCACTCATAAAACAAGACTGTCACGAGACTAACAGGCGTTAAATGACCATCAGCACTCAACCACAGTCATGTTCGGCGCGACAGGTTTCTCATGACAAAAAACTAAATTGGTTTGCTCATACCGCACCCGCGGCATTGATCGTCCTCTTCATGTGGCTGCCCTTCGGATTTACATTGACAGGGCTGCTTGAAGAATGGGGGGTCATTGGGTCATTCAGCAGAGTGGGAGTGTTTTTCCTGACCGATGCGTCCAGCGCGATGCCCGCGCACGCACTGCGACCACTCACCATTTTCCCTCACGCCGTTGCCTACAGCCTCGATCCAAACTCGTTTGACTATTGGCATGTTCTGCTGATCATTGCGCTGATATTGAAAGGCCTGTCCATCAGTATCATCGCGACACGTATCACCGGCGCACTCAAGTGGGGAATGCTGGCCAGCGTGTTGATCATCGTGTTTCCCGCTGACACCATGCAGCTGTCGTTCAGATCGATTCACATCAATTGGGCGTTCAGTCTGACGCTACTAGCCAGCGCCGTATTCCTGCAGGCGCTCGAGCAAAAGAACAAGTGGCGATCCTTCGCACTCAGTATTTGCGCCAGCCTGCTGCTCGGGGCAGGTTGTGCAATGTACGAAGTGGCATTACTGCTGGCCGTGATTCCGGCGTTGGTGATCTTGATCCAGATCGGTCTGCGTGGAGTTGCCCCCCACCTCAAAGCATTCTACGGACAACACCTGATCTGGGCCGCAGCACCGATTGCCTATGTCGCCTATGTCCTTCACACACTACCACTGGTACAGAGCTACCAAAGCGCCGTGGTGGGTGACAGCGCTTTCCATTCCTTCATCCAGAACTTCTCAAAGATATTCAGCCTGGGTGTACAGCGAAGCGTTCTGGGCGGCTGGATCGATGCGTGGAAAATCACTTACTTTGAAATCAGCAGTCACTGGTACCTGGCGATCGCCACTGCAATCCTCCTGGTCATCATCGCCGCTGTGAACAAAAGATCCATACACAATGCAAACCCAGGGCTGGAGCGTTCACAAAACCGGATCCTGCCTGCACGCATGGCTGTCACAGGCCTGATCCTTATTTGCCTGGGATACCTGCCGTTTATTTTCAACCCCGCACACATGGCCGTCAGTCAGAGAACATTCCTGTATGCCGCACCGGGCGCCATCCTGGTACTTCTCGCGTTATTCCTGATTGTCCATCGATACTCGAAAATCGCCACCACCGCCCTCTCGGCGTTGCTGATTTTCACGGGCCTGGGAGCCCAGCTATTCCAGTTTCAGCACTACATTGATATTTCAAAGAGGCAGCAGTCAGTTCTTAACGATATTGCCTACAACTTCGACGGCAACGCTCTCAACAAAACCGTACTGATCCTCGATTATTCCAATGAACTGAATCATGACTGGATGTTCCTCAACCCTGATTTGAGCGCCATACTTTTTCACGTGTACGGCAAACCGGTCGACACCGTGGAAATTTGTTATATGCCCAGTCACGAATGGCAACAGACGGATCCGCTGCAGCGCAAGGGCACCTGCGAGGAAACCGAGGACGGCTGGACACTCAACTACCCCGTTCCATTTGACTCGGCTGCGCCTGCCAGCAAAAAACTCTCCCGGGCGCAGGTCATCACCATCGCCGTCGGCAATGGGAAAACCGAACCCGCAAACACTGAACTGCAAGCCTGGCGTCTGCAACTGGATGCCAGCACCTCGCTCACAGGCGCCCGCCTTCGAGGCATCACCGAGACGCATCCCTGGTTCGACTTTTTCAGATTCCGTAATCGCAGCCAGGATGAGTATTACTGGGACTTCGGCAGATGGTGGAGCATGGCCCCGCCTATTGCAGGCTCGGGCTGGAGAAACACCGAATGGAAAACCAGGCGTTTTACACACACCGCCACAGCCTGGAAAATCGCCCCGCGCTCATCACTCAATTTTTATCTGACACCGGCCCCCGAGCCTTACGCCATTAGCGGCCTGTTCAATGACTTTGCCAATGAAAAGATTCGAGCTGAAATGCAGGTACTGGTAAATGGCACGGTTATTCCCGTGCAATGGCGTGCAGACGGCAGTTTCGAGGGTGGCCTGAAACCGGAACTGCTTAGATCGGGCCGCAACGTAATAGAGTTCGTATCGACTGTAGACAACAACCACGATGGTCTTGCGGCCAGACTGGACTGGGTACGGATCGCCAAACGACCCCATTGATCCACCCTCACAAAAACGATTGCGACGCCCCGCACGGTGCACAAAGGAGGAGTGGTATCACCTCCCCTTTGTGGAAAAGCTGGCATCGGAAGAAACGCCACCTCAATGACTTCGGCAGTCGAAGCGCAATACCACTGAGCGAGACCACGACTGCCACTCCAAGAATGAAAATCTACATACCAAGGGAATTTAATGGATAACCGAAGCTTGTTACTGATAGCCCGCTCCGAGTGGAAATATTTGCTCGCCGGAAGCATTGCCTCAGTTGCACTCGCCTGCCTCACCTTGTTTGGCTGGCCAAATTTTCTGCCGATTTCGATACACCAGCCATACCTGTACGCCGGCGATGGGCTTGCGATCGATTGGCTGGCCCAGAGAGCAACTGAAGGCTGGATATTCGACAACCCGAGGAGCGGCTTCCCGTTCGGCTCAAATTTTCTGGACTATCCAGGGTCGGACACTGGTAATTTTCTGATACTCAAAGCACTGGGAATCCTTACGGGCTCTGCCATACCGGCCGTGAATATTTATTTTCTGCTGAGTTTTCCTACGACCTTTCTGGCGACGTTCGTCGTATTTAGATACTTCAATATCAGACGCTCATTCTCCATAAGCTTAGCGCTGCTATTTACTTTCGCCCCTTTTCATTTCACCCGTTTCTTTTATGGCCACCTGCTGTATATGTGGTACTTCAGCGTTCCCCTGTTTTATTACTACGGCCACAAGATCTCGACCGGGGTCAAGCTGTTCGACCTCCGTCGCCCGGCAGGTGTCGCATCGCTACTTTTTGCGATTGCGATCCTCAGTTCGTTCGGTGTGTACTTTGCTTTTTTCGGGGCGCTGATATTAGTCGTCTGTGCAGTTCAAGGCAGCATTCGTGAAACCTCGGTGAAACCGCTTGTAGCAGGCGCGTTGTTCTCATTTGCAATCTTTACCGGGGTAGCCGCCAATCTTGCACCCAATATCATTGATCGTATCGTTTCCGCACCCAACCCCGAAGTCGCACAACGCCTCGCCATAGAAACAGAAATATTCAGCCTGAAAACCATGCACCTGTTACTGCCTCAACCAGAACACAGAATTAGTGCACTCGGTACTTCTACAGCGAATTATCAAGCGTTGTTCCCCCTTTCAAACACCACTTCCTACTTGGGCATCATGGGGATACTGGGTCTACTCGCAGTGCTTTTTTCGATCGTGAAGTCACTCGCCGGAAGAACCATTGACCCTCGCGCAGGCTTCGCCGCAGTCATCGTGCTAGCGATTATCCTGATAGCATCCCCTGGCGGGTTCAGTGTAATTTTCTCAATGCTCGTTACGCCTGCCATCAGAGGCTGGGATCGCATGGCGATTTTCGTCAACTTCGGCTGCCTGTTGGCGCTTGCAGTGGTTCTCAGCGAAAATAAAAAATGCAAGCAATTGATCGATAGCGCCCGACATGCGCCACTGGCTCTCGCTTCGATCATCCTGGTTATCGGCATTCTGGATCAGACACCCGCATCCTACCGCGCAAAAATCGATGGAGCGTTCGCTGTTTACCAGGTCGATTCGACATTCATCAAACAGATAGAAAGCACACTCCCCGTAGCGTCCGCCGTCTACCAACTCCCTTACATCGGCTTCCCCGAATCTCCACCGAAACACATGTTATCGGTGTATACGCCAGGCTCAGGCTTCATTAACTCAGAGAAGCTTCGCTGGAGTTTCGGCGGAATGAAGGGACGGGAAGGAGATTTGTATTATCGGGAACTAGAGAAGAAAACAGCTTCTGAGCAGCTTGAAGCAGTCAAAAAGATGGGGTTTGCCGCGATCTACATTGATACGCGCGGCTATGTCGACGGGGCCAGCTCGCTGATCAAAGACTTCACCGCACTTTTGGGAGCGCCCGCCCTGGTGCGCGCAGATGGCGCGGTAGTTTTGTTTAGAATACCTGCCAACGCTCAATAATTTTAAACCTGGTCAATGACAACAAGGATCGTTGTCATGACTGATGCGTGGCAATCACGAGCGCATTCGCTCTATTGGCCGCAGATCCTGCGATACAGTGCGGCGTAGGCGGTCACCATCTTCTCAGCCGAAAACACTTCATCATAACGCTGCTTGGCTCGACGCCCCATTTGTTCAACCATCGCAGTGTCATTCCACAGCCTGTTCATGGCCTCAGCCAGTGCGACAGCATCACGCGGCGGAACTACCAGCCCGGTATCACCGGCAATATTGATATAGGTCGTTCCCGAGCCGATCTCGCAGGAAATAAGCGGCTTGCCAAACATGGCAGCCTCAAGCAGCGAGATACCGAATGATTCGGAGCGAAGATGCGATGGAAAGACGAACGCATGGCACAGCGACAATAACGCTGCCTTGTCGTCATCCCCCAGCCCCCCCAGAAAATGTACATTCGACAGCTCTAGACGCTGAGCCTGATCCTTGAGCTCAGCTTCCTGATGCCCGCCACCCAGAATGACCACCGGTAGTCCGGTGATTTTTGCCGCGTCAAGCAGGTAGTCCAGCCCCTTGTAATAACGCAACGCGCCTACAAAGAGGAAAAATTTCGAGCCGAGCCTGTTGCGCCAGTAAGCAAGCTTTTCTTCCGATACTGAGGGATATGTTGTGCTGTCCAATCCATAAGGAATGATCTCGACTTTATCGCGGAAACGCGACAGCACCGGACTGCTTTGCACATAGTTCGGTGAAGACGCGACGATGCAATCGACACTCGAAAGGAAGCAGTTCATCAACGGCTGATACAACTTAAGCAACGTCTTCTGCTTAACGATATCGGAGTGGTAACTGACCACAGAAGGCTTGCCATGGCGAGTCGCAAAATGAACCAGATCCATATAAGGCCACGGGAAGTGGAAATGCACCACATCAGCCTCTTGGGCCAATGCGGAAAAGTCCTTGAACGCGGACAGAGAGAATCCCGTCGAGGCAACATGCATATCCAGCCTGGAGCGATGGGTCAGGTGATTACCCACTGTTTCATTACGAGCAGCGCCCCGTTCACTGAGGTACAGCACTTCTGAGGAAAACCCGTGTTCCGCGCCGCCTTGGGCTATCTGGAAAATGACCTGCTCGATCCCGCCCATCGTTTCCGGGTAATAGGTTTTGAAGAAGTGCAGAACCTTGATCATTTGGCGTCGATAACCTTTTGGTAGACCTGCAGCGTTTCTCGAGCACAACGCTCCCAGGAAAAGCCTTGAGCGTGCTTCATTCCCTTGATGACGGCGGCATCGCGCCAACACTGATCGGTCAGCCCGCGTTCGATAAGACCGGTCAGCGCTTCGACGTCCAGCGCGGCGCACATCAGCGCAGCATCACCCGCCACCTCAGGCAGCGATGAACTATTGGAGCAGACCACCGGCACCCCGGAGCTCATGGCTTCCAGAACCGGTAGACCGAAACCTTCATAAAGCGACGGAAACGCGAACAGACGTGCACCGGCAAACAGCAGGGGCAAGTCTGCGCTGGGGACGAATCCGAGATAGTGCGCCCAGCCTTCTCGCCTGGCGCTTTCGAGCTTCTCGTGAATCGCGTCGTTGCGCCAGCCGTGATACCCGGTAAGGATCAACGGCCAACGGGTTCGCAATGCAAGGGGCAATCGACCATAGGCGGCGAGTAAGGTCTCGATGTTCTTGCGTGGCTCGATCGTACCGACAAAAAGCGTGTAGCCATCGGGCTTCAAGCCATGGCGTGCAAGCACATCGCGAAGCTCGTGCGGCGCGCGAGGAAAGAACTCCGGAGAGCTGGCCAGCGGCACAGTATGGATTCGTTCGATGGGCCAGGAAAAATAGCTGGCCAGTTCCTGTCGCGTGAATTCCGAATCAGTGATCAGGGCATCAGCCCTGACCAGTGTGGTTTTCAGCTCTTTTTGCAGGTAACGGACTAACTGCGGCGCGTGACAATGCGCCCAGGTGAAGGGCGACAGGTCGTGAAACGTCGCCACGCTGCGCCCGGCAAAAGGCGGCAGATAATAATTGGGACTGTGGTAGAGAAAATCCCCGTGACCTTTCAGGGCAGCCTTGCGCAACATCGGCATCAATAGCCGATAAGCTTCTACTGCCAGAAAGTTCTTCTGCACCGCACGCTTCAAGCCGTAACCACTGCCTGACTCATTGGCAGCTGTGGGAAGTTCGGGCAGAAAACGTCGGCCGGCAAAAAATTGCAGGTCGGTAATTTCAGGACTTTGCTGAAGTCTCAGCGCAAGTTCATAGGTATAGCGGCCGATGCCAGTCAGCGGAAAGCGGATCGGCTCAACTGAAAGAACTAGCTTCATTTATTCCGCCGCAAGCATCCAGCTCAGAGTTTCTTCCAGCCTTGGCGTGTCCCAGCCCTGGACCAGCTCGCAAAGACGGGTATTGTCGCCGCACAGGATTTTGACTTCGTTGGCTCGGACGAACGCCGGGTTCACTTCGACTGCAAGTTGATGCCCCGTGATAGCCGAACACATGTCGATCACTTCACGCAGGGAATGACTTTTGCCCGAACTCACATTGACCGTCTGGCCAACAGGCCGCGCCTCGATCAAACCGCGATAAGCCTTGACCACTGCACGCACATCACTGAAGTCGCGAGATACATCAAGGTTGCCCAGCTCGATCTTGTCCGCACGCTGGCGGAAATGAGCGACGATCTTCGGCAGCAGAAAGCTCTCGGCCTGGCCGACACCGGTGTAATTGAAAGGACGTGTCACCACTATCGGCAAGCGGTTATGCCAAAGACTGGCCATGTATTCCATGGCCAGTTTGCTGACTGCGTAATCGTTGGCCGGTGCTGGCGGTGTGGTTTCACTGAGCAAACCCGCCGAAGCATTGCCATAGACATTGGCACTGCTTGCCAGCAGCACGCAGTCCGGCACCTTGCCACAGGCTGCGACGGCTTCCAGCAGGTGACGGGTGCCGATGAGATTGACGCGGTAAAACGTATCGGCCGCACCATGGGCCACGAAGGCGAGTGCGGCCAGATGAATTACCACGTCGGGTTGAATAGTTGCCAGTAACTCGCGCAAGGCAGGACCGTCGGCCAGATCAACCTGATAATAGCCAGGTTCATCCGACGGCTGTGTACCCATCCCTATCACTTCATAGCCACCGGCTTTCAGCTCAGCAGCCATGTACCGCCCGGTGAAACCTTGAATACCTGTGATCAACGCGCGTTTACCGGCAATACTCATCAGAACGAAAACCCTTTCTCATTTCGACGCAGATCCGCTTCGACCATCATGCGGCACAGCTCTTCAAGCGTGGTTTTTGGCTCCCAACCCAGCGCCGCTTTGGCTTTGGCAGGGTTGCCGATCAACAGCTCGACTTCGGTAGGACGGTAGAATTTCGGATTGATCGTGACCAACACCTTGCCAGTTGCCAGGTCTGTGCCCTTCTCGTCTTCAGCCGCACCGCTCCAGGACAAATCGATCCCGACCGCTTTGAACGCCATGGTAACGAAGTCACGCACGGTTTCGGTACGGTTGGTTGCCAAGACGAAGGTGTCCGGCTCATCGGCCTGCAGCATGCGCCACATACCTTCGACGTATTCTTTGGCAAAACCCCAGTCGCGCTTGGCGTCCAGATTGCCGAGTTCCATCTTGTCGAGCAGGCCCAGCTTGATCTTCGCCACGGAGTCGGTGATCTTGCGGGTAACGAACTCACGACCACGCAACGGGGACTCGTGGTTGAACAGAATGCCACTGGTCGCAAAAATCCCGTACGACTCGCGATAATTGATGGTCATCCAGTGTGCGTACAGCTTGGCTACACCGTATGGACTGCGCGGGTAGAAAGGCGTGCTTTCGATCTGAGGAATGGCCTGTACCTTGCCGAACATTTCGGAAGTCGAAGCCTGATAGAAACGCACCTTCGGGTTGACGATGCGAATCGCTTCCAGAAGGTTCACGCAACCCATACCGGTAATGTCACCGGTGGTCAGTGGCTGATCGAAAGACACCCCCACGAAACTCTGGGCTGCAAGGTTATACACCTCTGTGGCCTCAGTGGTTTGCAGCAGACGAATGCTGGCCGACAGATCAGTCAGGTCATATTCAACCAAATGCAGATTGGGATGCTTTTCAATACCAAGCTCCTCAATTCGCCAGAAATTGACAGAACTGGTTCGACGGTAGGTACCATAAACCGTGTAACCCTTTTCCAGCAGCAGTTCCGCCAAGTAGGCGCCGTCTTGCCCAGTAATGCCAGTAACGATAGCTTTCATGCGAATCCTCTAATCTCCATTTTAGTGCCTTGGCAGGCCCTGTTGTGTCGTGTGCGCGATTGTGCTCTGTTCAACAGAGCCACAAATTCTTGCAGATCATACAGATTGCGGGCTTGAACGACGATACCCAGCTACTTTCAACACGTAACAGTATACGTGCGCGTTTACGGCCTGACCGCGATCAGACTCGCAACCGGATACCTGAGACCCCAGCCTGCACGACCCAGCAAGCTTTGCATCCTCATCATAAAAATCAAGAACTTGAAGACCAGGCATAGATACCCGATATTGTGCGCCCAATCGAGCGAAGAAATAATGTACAAAGAGTGACACTCTCCGCCCTCCAGCCTAAAATGGCGTGTTTTTTTGATCAATAATCTGGTGCTATTAATGCGCAATGGTTCAGTAGGTATCGCCGTGTCGGACATCATCGCCGCGACAAGACGGTACGCTTTAGTAGGGATGCTAGGCTGGCAAGACGTCCGGCAGCGCTATAGAAGGTCAGCTCTGGGTCCGTTTTGGCTGACCATCAGCATGGGCGTCATGATCGGCACCATCGGTGTGGTCTTCGGTCAGATTTTCAACTCTCCCATGCAAGAGTTTCTGCCGTTTCTGGCCATCGGCATGATTCTCTGGAGCTTCATGTCCACGGTAATCGGTGAAGGCTGCACCGGTTTTATCGCAGCTGAAGGCATCATCAAACAACTGCCGATACCTCTGTTCGCGCACATCATGCGAATGATCTGGCGCAACATATTGATCCTCGGACACAACATTGTGATTTTCCCGCTGGTGTTGTTGGCCGTCGGCAAGCCTCTTACCTGGCTGGCGCTGATCAGCATTCCGGGCTTCCTGCTCGCCTTGCTCAACCTTACGTGGATTGCATTGCTGCTGGGCGTCCTGTGCGCGCGCTATCGTGATCTTCCACAGATTGTCGCAAGCTTGTTACAAGTAGTGTTCTACCTCACGCCAATCATGTGGATGCCCAGCCTGCTACCACAGCGAGCCGGACTGTACCTGCTCGACCTGAACCCGGCCTACCACATCATGTCTGTGGTTCGCTCGCCTCTGATCGGCGAGTTACCAACCGCGACCAACTGGTGGGTTTCCTTGGGCATGGCCGCCATCGGCTGGGCCGTTGCGCTCGTGGTATATGGTCGCTACAAGCGCCGCATCGCCTACTGGCTCTAAGAAGAATTACTAATGTCCTTGATCGAATTCAAAAATGTTTGCGTGGATTTCCCTATCTACAACGCCAATGGGCGCTCGCTGAAAAAGCGCCTGATACAGGTCGCCACCGGCGGACAGCTGGGTTCAGACGAGCAAGGCCGCGTGGTTGTCCGTGCTCTCGAAGACTTGACGTTCACTCTGCGCGATGGTGATCGGGTCGGCCTGCTTGGGCACAATGGCGCAGGCAAAAGCACCCTTTTGCGCCTGCTCAGCAGCGTCTACGAGCCTTCTTCGGGCACTGCACTGATCGAAGGTGATATCGGCTCTCTGATTGATATTTCTCTAGGCATTGACCCAGAGGCCACCGGCCGGGAAAACATTTTCCTGCGTGGTGGGATTCTCGGAATGACCAAGTCAGAGATAACCGAAAAGCTTGACGAGATCATCGAGTTTTCCGAGCTGGGCGATTTCGTCGACATGCCGATTCGCACCTACTCCTCAGGCATGCATCTTCGATTGGCTTTCGCGGTTTCAACCATCATCAAACCTCAAATCCTGTTGATGGATGAATGGCTCTCGGTCGGTGATGAAGGCTTCAAGCACAAAGCTGAAATCCGCATGAACGAACTGGTGAAATCGACGAATATTCTGGTAATCGCCAGCCATTCGCGCGAACTGGTAATGCACACCTGCAATCGAGTGCTGTGGCTGGAACACGGAAGGATAAAGATGGACGGCGACCCGACGACCGTCACTGCCGCGTATTTCGGAGCTTGAAGCAAATGAACAGCATTAAGCGCAATGGTGTGGATATAGAGGCAGCTTTTAAAAACGCCTCCATACAGCGGCTCTCAAATGCCCGAACCGCTACCAGCGAAAGCCTGCCTGAGACGAACATCGAGCATCCGGAAGCGAGCCTGATTGAGTCAACGCTCACTCATCCGGACTCCAGCCCCATGCATGATCTGGCTGGAAGTCCGAGTTGGCGCCTGATATTGAAGCATCGCACCAAGCAGACCCTTCGCAGGTTTGCCCGTGCATCCTTTCGTTTGACCAGGCCGTTTGCGCGCCCGGTGCTCGCGCGCATGCGTACTTACTTCATTTCATCTATCAGGCAGGAAATACTCCACGAGTTCAGCAAGCTTCAGGAGCAGCAACATCAGCAAATCGAGCATAGCGCACGATTGAATGCACAACGGCTCCATCAGCACGAGCAGATCGTATTGGAGCTTAAACGGCTTATGCATGCTTCGAAAGTTCAGACATCTTTCACGCAGAAACTTCTATCCACCCAGGAGGAAAACCTGCAGAAGCTCGAAAATCTGGATGTTGCGGAGAACATCAACAAACCCCAACTTGATCGGATTGAGCAATACGCACTTCTCGATGCCAATCGCGTCGCCATCAATTGCGGCCCGGACGAAACATTGGTCAAGACAGCCGTTGGCTACGTGCTCTGCGGATCCAAGGATCATGCGTTGCTGACTTGCCTGCTACAAGCCGGCGAGCTGGAGACAGGCACGCGCCTGCTGATTCAACGCCTGGTCAAGCCTGGTGACGTCTATGTAGATATCGGAGCAAACATCGGTCTTCACTCGATCGCTGCTGGACGCGCGATGGAGGGTCAGGGAAAGATCTTCGCATTCGAGCCATTTACGCCAACGCGTGAACTGCTGGAAAAGAACCTGTGGCTCAATGGCCTGTCTGCCATGAGCGAAGTGTCTCAATTCGCGCTTTCGGATCACGCTGGTAGCGAAAAACTGCACCTTGGCGCCACCAGCGGGCACCACTCGCTTTATGAGCTGGACAATCCATCTTTCGTTGCCACGACTACCGTGGACATCACCACCATCACCCTCGACGATGCCTTGCCCAAAGGTCAGCCGGTCAATCTGCTGAAAATTGATGCTGAAGGTGCCGAGATAGATATCATCAGCGGCGCAAGAAATCTGCTTGCCGCCAATCCTCATATCCTCTTGATCGTCGAGCTCGGCATTCCTCATCTGAAAAAGAATGCACTCCGTCTGGAAGATTGGCTGGGCCGCTTTACCGATCTGGGACTTACCTATCGGGTCATCAATGAGGAAACCGGCGAACTTGAGACTTGGTCTATTGAGCAATTAGCCAATATTGACTCAGTCAATTTGTTGTTTTCATCCCCCGATTCGCTGAAAGCTGGAGGGTTGGCGGCATGAAAAATGACATCATTGTCGTCGGGGCTGGTGGCCATGCGAAGGTCTGCATCGAATTGCTGCAAGCACAGGGCGATAACATCGCCTACTGCGTCGGAAACCCCGACAGCCCGGACACCTGCCTGGGCATTCCGGTTCTTAAAAGCGACGACCACCTCATTGCATTGCGCGAAGAGGGATATGAGCGGGTTTTCATTGCTATCGGCTCCAATCCGGTGCGTAACAAACTCGCAAAAAAAGCCGTCGAATGCGGATATCACCTGGTGAATGCAGTCAGCCCTGCGGCCGTTGTCTCACCCTCGGCATCGCTGGGCGTCGGCATAGCCATCATGGCTGGCGCGGTAGTCAATGCCGAGACACAAATCGGTGACCTGTGCATCGTCAACACGGGTGCCACCATCGACCATGACTGCGTGATTGGGCAAGCGGTACACATTGCTCCGCAATGCGCACTCGCGGGCAATGTTCAAGTAGGTAATCTCAGCTTTGTCGGCGTGGGCAGCAAAATCATTCCCGGGATCCACATTGGGGACTCGGTCATGGTGGGAGCTGGAAGCGTTGTGATATCGAATATCGGGCCAGCAACAACAGTTGTCGGTGTGCCAGCCAAAGCTTTACATAAAATTTGAAGGAACGAACATGAAACGTATTTCCGTCGCACAACCGAAACTTGCTGGCAATGAGCGCAACTATGTAATGGATTGCCTCGATACGAATTGGATTTCATCGAACGGCAAATACATCGGCGCTTTCGAAGAGAGCTTCGCAGCTTTCTGTGGCGTCAAACACGCCATCGCCACCAACAATGGCACAACAGCATTGCACTTGGCGCTGGTCGTTCTCGACCTGCAACCCGGTGACGAAGTTATTATTCCGACGGTGACTTACATCGCGACAGCGAACGCCGTACGTTATTGCGGAGCTACTCCGGTACTGGTGGACGTTTGTGCCGACACCATGAACATTGACCCGCAGACCATCGAAAGCAAGATCACCGCGAAGACCAAAGGCATTATTCCAGTTCACCTCTATGGTCATCCGGCCCAGATGGACGTCGTCAACCAAATCGCGCACAAGCATAATCTGTGGGTCGTCGAGGACGCCGCCGAAGCCCATGGTGCCGAAGTCAAAGGTAGCAAAGTGGGTAGCATGGGCACCTGCGCAACCTTCAGCTTTTTCGGCAACAAGATCGTCACAACCGGTGAAGGCGGGATGATCACTACCAATGACGACGAGCTTGCTGCCAAGCTGCGACTGTTCCGCGGCCAAGGCATGGATCCGAACCGTCGCTACTGGTTCCCGGTCATTGGTTACAACTACCGCATGACCAACATCCAGGCGGCCATCGGCCTTGCGCAAATGGAAAACATTGCGACCGCACTGGCCGACCGTGAGCGCATTGCCGGTTGGTACAACGAAGCGCTGGCTGACCTCAAGGACAAGATTGTCCTGCCAACCCAGGCCTCCTGGGCCAAACAGGTTTTCTGGATGTACAACATTTTCCTGGCCGACGGTGACGAACACAAACGTGATGCCGTGATGCAGAAGATGGACGAAATGGGCATTGAAACCCGACCTGTGTTCTACCCGATGCACGTCTTACCGCCGTACAAGGAAGACAACCATTACCCGGTAGCCGACCTCTGGTCCGGCCGCGGCATCAACCTGCCGACGCACCAGGATTTGACGCAAGAAGACATCATCAGAGTCGCAGCCAGCTTGCGTGAGGTCTTGACGGCCTGATGAAAATCGCACTTTGCTCCACGTTCGTTCCCTTCATTAGAGGTGGCGGAAGAAACATCGTCGACTGGCTGGCTTCTACCCTGACTGAAGCCGGCCATCAGGTCGAGATCGTTTATCTGCCCGAGCTGGATGCACCGGATCTTTTGTTTCAGCAGATGATGGCATTGCGCTGGGTGGATCTTCAGGCAGCTGACCGTGTCATCTGCTTCAGACCTCAATCACACCTGATTGAACACCCACACAAGATTCTGTGGTTCATTCACCACATTCGCGCGTTTTACGATATGTGGGACAGCCCTTATCGGGATTTTGCCGATGACACAAAACACCGTGCAATCCGGGAAGCGCTGTTCGATGCGGACACTCGCGCTCTGGGTGAAGCAAAGGCGATTTTCACCAACTCGAAAGTTGTGTCTGGAAGACTCAAAACCTTCAACGACGTCGACAGCGAAGTCCTCTACCCTCCCGTGTTTGAATCCGAACGCTTCTTCTGCTCCGGATACAATGACGAGATCGTGTACATGTGCCGCGTTGAGCATCATAAGCGCCAACACTTGCTTATCGAGGCACTGAGCTTCACCACGACCCCGGTTCGCTTGCGCATTCTAGGCACCGGTGCGAGCCCTGCCTACGTGGATGACCTTCGTCAAAAAATCAAGGACTACAATCTATCGGATCGAGTCACTCTCGAAGACCGCTGGATTACCGAAGAAGAAAAAGTCGCACATCTGTCAGTTTGTCTTGCTGCTGCGTACTTGCCGGTGGATGAAGATTCCTACGGGTATCCGAGCCTGGAAGCCAGTCACGCAGAGAAATCCGTTCTTACCACTACAGACTCCGGTGGAGTTCTGGAACTGGTTCAGGATGGTTTCAACGGCTATATCGCAGAACCAACACCCGAGTCATTAGCCAACGCAATGGACAAATTGTTCAGGGAGCGAAACGTGACAGAAGCCATGGGCAAGAACGCCAAACAGCGACTGGTTGATTTGAAAATTTCTTGGTCGCATGTGTTGGAGCGCCTTTTGGCATGAAAGTCTTGATCGTTAACAACATGGCTCCGTTCATCTGGGGCGGCGCAGAAGAACTGGCTGTCAACCTGGAAAAAAACCTGATCATTGCCGGGCATGATGCGGAAATCATGCGTATTCCTTTTCAATGGGAACCGGCTTCCAGGATCCCCTCGCAGATGTTGCTGGCACGTACTCTTGAAGTCTTCAATGCTGATCACGTCATTGCTCTCAAGTTTCCGGCGTATCTGATCCGGCACCACAGAAAATCCCTATGGCTGCTTCATCAATACCGCCAGGCCTATGATCTGTTCGATGTAGGGCAAACCAACCTGCCTGCGGACAAATCTGGCGATGACATTCGAAAAGCCATTATCCATGCTGATAATGAAAGTTTTGCTGAAAGTCGTCATATCTATACCAATTCCGAAATCACTCGGCAGCGGCTGCTCAAGTACAACGGCTTTGATTCTCAGGTGCTGCTGCCCCCCGTCAATGATCCGCAAGCCTTTGGCGGCGGCAAGCATGACGACTATATTTTTGCCGGCGGCAGAGTAAATGGCATGAAGCGCCAATACTTGCTACTGCAAGCGCTGGCCAAAGCCGACAAACGAGTCAAGTTAATTATCGCCGGCCCACCTGAATCCGAATCCGACACGAAACAACTGCATTCGATCGTTGAAGAGTTCGGCTTACAGGATCGCGTAAAGCTTGACCTGCGTTTCTTGCCCCGAGCCACGTACGCGGATTACGTTAATCGCGCCCTGGCCGTGGCATACATTCCTTTTGATGAAGATTCGCTGGGTTATGTGGCCATGGAAGCAGCCACCGCTCGTAAGGCCTTGATCACGACTACCGACAGCGGTGGCATCCTCGGACTGGTCAATCACGAGGAAACCGGCTGGAGAGCGGAACCGACAGTGCAAGGTCTGGCTGAAGCAATGAGCGCCGCCTATGAAAACAAGACCCGCACCCAACAGTATGGCGAGGACGCCCAGGCATTGTGGAACAGCCTTGGCATAAACTGGCCCGAGACCGTCGAGGCGCTGCTCAAATGAAACTTGTCATTTTCACACCAGGTGTCAAATCTTCAGCCATTGGTCGAATGACACGTCTCGTCGTGCGTGCCTTGCTGGCGCAAAAGCATCACGTAGTTCTCGTCCGAACCGAAAGCCAACATGTTCTCTCCAGAGAACCCCACGACTTCGGCTGTACGCTATTGCAGTGGACGGACGAAGCGCAGGTCGCCCATGAAATAGCGACCGCTGATAGCCTGATTTATCAAATTGGCGATAACTACGAGTTTCATGAAGGTGGCGTAACCTGGCTCCAAAAGGCACCTGGCATCGTCTGCCTGCACGACTTTTTTCTTGGCCATTTATTCTGGGGCTGGTCGCAGGAGCGCCGCGATCAAGCCCATAGCGTGCTGACCCGGTGGTACGGAGAGCAAGTTGCGGCCGATTACTTCAACGTCAGTGACAGCGCGGCCTTTATCAGGTCGACCCGGGAAGCCGCGCCTTTGACTGAATGGATCAGTTCGCTTGCCACCGGCGTGATGACTCATAGTTACTGGGGTTGTGATCGGGTCATGGCGGCATGCGCAGGCCCGGTTTTTGTAACGCCACTCGCCTACGATGCGCCAGGCGCTATCACGGCGACAGGTCAATCCAGTGGTGGTAAAAAACTGAAGGTATTGACCATTGGTCACGTCAATCCGAATAAACGAGTTGAGAGCTGCATCAAGGCAATTGCGAGCGATCCTCTGCTGAGGAAAAACCTGAGTTATCGGCTGGTCGGCGCAGTTGCTCCCGAAGTTGCCCAACAGCTCACAGAGTTGGCGGCCAGCAGCGGTGTCGAACTGGTTATTTCCAATGAAGTCGATGACGCTACTTTGTCACAGGCCATCAGGGAAGCCGATGTGATCAGCTGTCTGCGGTGGCCAAGCCTGGAAGCCGCCTCAGCTTCAGCCATTGAAGCGATGCTCTACGGCAAAGCAACGATCGTGACAGACACCGGTTTTTATAAAGAACTACCAGACCAGTATGTGCGCAAGGTGTCGCCCGACCAGGAGATGGAGGATCTGAAGCAGATCTTTCTTTCGCTGCACAACGATCGCGCCTCTACCGTGGATATTGGAAAAAATGCACAAGCGTGGGCGAAAGAAACATTTACAGCTGAAAACTATGCACACCGACTTGAACAAGCCATCCCGGTAGTTCGTCGCGCACAAGTAATCATCTCGGCGGTCGATCACTTTGCACATATCATTGATAGATGGTCAGCAAATCCTGAGTTGCTGACAACGCAAGACATCACCAAGCCGCTGAGCATTTTTAATACCAACACGATTGTCTGAATCTGCGTTTTCGGTGGATCACCCTGTGATCCACCGAAAACGTGTTACTGCTACTTCAGACTTGCAAAGATGAACTGTGCGGTCTCAGCCCAGGCCACAGGTTTATAATCTCGCTTGATAGCCTCTTCCTTGGCAGCAAGTGCGAAAGGATCGAAAGCATATTTCTGTAGTTCGGTGGCCCACACCGAAACATCCCACGGCTCCAGATAATCCAGAAGCTCTCCACCGACTTCAGGAATTGATGCCGCGCTCGAAGCCAGGCAATACTTGCCGGCCGCCAGGCTTTCCGCAACCGGCAACCCCCACCCTTCATACAACGATGGAAACGCAGTCATCATGCAATGACGATACAAATGCATGAGATCAGAATCGGACACATTGTTGAGAATGCGGATGTAGGGCTTCGTTCTCGGATCCAGCCGAATGTCCGCCAGTAAGTCTCCAACCCCCCATCCCGGCATTCCGACGAATACAAGTTTGGGCAAATCCTGAACGCCCTCGTCAATCAAACGGGCGTAGGCTCGGTAAAGGACTTCATGGTTCTTGCGGCGCTCGATCGTCGAAACGAACAGCACAAACCGCTCTTTGAGCAGCGCTTTCACTTCAGGGGAAATATTGTCGCTCAACTCATGAGAGAGCTGACATCCCAGCTTGACCACGGCGGTCTCGGGTACAGGCGCACCCAACTCTTCCAGCAGCGCCACAAGATCCTTGCGGGTGCATTCAGAGATACACAGAATCTTGTCCGCGCACCAGGCAACGTCGGTGAAGTAATTGGCAAACCTGGCTGCCACATCGCCGACACACAGGTGAGGAAGCCTGACCGGAATGACGTCGTAGCAGAAGAGAACAACGCGCAGGCCGACATTCTTCTTCAGCTCATACAGGTATGGAAGGTTCTTGTTATCCCAATCCAGCCCGACAGAAATGTAACTGTCACCTTTTGAAAAAGGATGTTCAGTGATGCTCGCCTGTTGCGACGACGGATTAAATACGTGGCCTCGATGAGCAGGCTTGAAAAAGCCTCTGAGCGCCGAGCGCAGGTGCCGAACACCGACAACGGCCTCGACGATGGATACGCGTCGCTGTTGGAAAAACTGATAGATGCGACCGCTGATTTTCGTCGGCAGTCGATTCAACACTTTAAGGGCTTTTTCTTTGACACGGGCTTCGATCGAACTCTTGTTCGAACTGATGACAGCCACTTGAGACGGGGCACTTGAATGCCCTGCCGATATTCTTTTCAGCGTCGCTGTCACTTCGCCCGCGCCAATGGCGCTGTAACCCGTAGAGTGGTTGTAGAAGCAGAACTTCACATCCTCACCCGCCGCAATCAGTTCAAGCGCATGGGCAGCCGCTTCCGCCTCGGTACGAATAATGCCTACCGCTGGCCGATGCCAGCCCAGGATGGTCGTTACATCAAACCAAGTGGTCATGCTTGCGCCTTCTTTTCTATGACTGCTGCCGCTGCACGCGGTATTGATTCCAGGCTTCGTGCCCAGGTCAGAGACTCCCGGGCGTCCTTGTCCGGCCCCTTGCTGTCAACTGTCGCAGGCCCTGTCAAACGGTTACGGATGGCCGCATGAAATTCACTTGGCGTGCGGGCAACGCTGATTTCCGGAAGATTCAAGTGCTGCTCGAAACCCCGGAACGCCGATTCGGTACCGACAACGTACTTGCCCGAATAGATGGCTTCAGCCGTCTTGATGTTTGAACCGCCGCCATGAGGAATCGGCAACAAAAATGCATGGGCGAGGGTTTTAACTGCATCCAGGTCGTCATCCGGCAGCATGTATAAAAGCTGCAGGCGCGAGAGGTTCAACTGACCCCAGCGACTGTCCCGAAGTGTCGACTCCAGGTGTTCACAGACACTGCCGACCACAACCAGTTTACTGTCGGGTGGAATGCAGGCCAGGGAACTGCCCAGGCACTCGTTGAAACCTTTGAAGTTGGGAGGATGAGCGCTGGCAACATAGAGAATCCACGGCGACCGGGGCAAACGCGACTTCCAGGTTTCAAGCACGTCAGCCTTGGCGTTCCAGGGCGCGATGCCGTTGGGAGCGAGCAAAGGCATTTTCGCGCCCCACTCCCTGAGGATGTCGAAGTCCGCCTGCGTGACGGCCACGGCGATGTCGGCCTCCAGCGCAGCCTTGCGCTCAAGCGCTTCGATATCGGCAATGACCGGCTCGGCACCCTTGATGTTGTAACTGTCGAGGATTTCCAGCTTGAGCGGCGCCTCGATGTTCTGCGAACCATAAACAAGGCACGCGTTGCTGTACTGAGGCATCTCCTTGATTTTCATCACCAGAGGCCAAAGCCATGGTTGCTCAACATGAATCACATCGATGACCGCAGGCAGCTTCTTGAGAATCTCGGCAAAGCCACCCTCTTGCGAAGCCGCGAACTCACCCGAAAGCAGATCGTTGATCAACGGCACATAGGTGCCCTTGTACTTTCTGAAGCTGCTACCGGCCGGGAATTTGACGTCGTTGGCACCCAATGTCGACGGCGGATAGCCTTCGGGTTCATAAACCGCCAGGTGTGTAACATCCCAACCGTTTTCGCTGAACGTTTTCGCGATATTGGCGACACGGACCTGCCCGCCATGTCGGGGGCTGATAATTGGGTAAGTACTTAGCAATAAAACCGTTTTCAAAATATGAACCTATTGAATTGATATTTCACAACCCGCGACCGCGCCACAATGTTGCGACCATCGAAGCACGGGCGCCGATGAATACCAAAAAACCGGAGTTCTCACGCCCCCTTGATCAACAACTCGAGATCCTTCAGACGCGCCCACATCAGCGCCTCATCGCCCTTCGCTTCAACGTTCAATCGCAACAGCGGCTCGGTATTTGAGCCGCGCAAATTAAAGCGCCAATCTGCAAAGGAAACGCTGATACCGTCGGTTTTGTCGAGCTTTGGATTCTGAGGCAAGTAATGCTCCAGAACCTTCTGCAACATGGCCGGCACATCCTCGACCCGGTAATTGATCTCACCGGTGCAAGGGTATGCAGAAATACGTTCATCAACCAGTTGGGCCAAAGTCTTGCCAGTGGAAGACATTAAAGCCGTCACCAACAACCACGGAATCATCCCGCTGTCGCAGTAGGCAAAGTCACGAAAGTAGTGGTGGGCACTCATTTCACCACCATAGATTGCATCTTCAACGCGCATGCGCTCTTTGATGAAGGCATGCCCGGTCTTGCACAGCACCGGCACTCCGCCCGCCTGCTCAACCTGATCGATGGTGTTCCAGGTCAGGCGCGGGTCGTGAATGATCTTGCTTCCCGGATGCTGCTTGAGGAGCATTTCCGCCAGCAGACCGACCAGGTAATAACCTTCGATAAACCGGCCTGTTTCATCGAAAAAGAAACAGCGGTCGAAATCCCCATCCCAGGCCAACCCGAGATCGCAAGCGTTGTCGAGCAGCGCCTGACGAGTCAGCTCACGGTTTTCGGGCAACAACGGGTTCGGTACGCCATTGGGAAAATTACCGTCTGGCTCAGCATTGATCAGCACCCATTCGAACGGCAGTTTGTCGATCAATGCCTGCAGAACCGGGCCGGCAGCGCCATTACCCGGATCTGCCAGTACCTTCAGAGGTTTCAAATCCGCAACGTTGATGTAGGTGAGCAAGTGATCGATGTAACGAGTTTTGTCTGACTCGTGGCGGACTTCGCCAGCCTTGTCGGCCAACTCGCCCAGGTCTCCACTTTCCACACGATCACGGATGGCGTTCAGACCGGTGTCACCGCTGATCGGGCGCGATTGCGACTTGACCAGTTTCATCCCGTTATAACCCTTGGGATTGTGGCTTGCAGTAATCATCACGCCGCCATCCGCATCGAATGCGCTCGTGGCGAAGTAGACTTCCTCGGTGCCGCACAGCCCGATATCGATAACGTCTGCGCCAGCCTCAATTAGCCCGCGAGTCATCGCATCAGCCAGCATCGGGCTTTCCAGCCGCATATCCCGCCCCAATACGATGCTTTTACCTCGCAACTCGGTGACCATTGCCCGGCCAATTCGATAGGCAACGTCCTCGTTGAGATCCGAAGGCACTTGGCCACGGATGTCATAAGCCTTGAAACACAGGGTTTTGATAGGGGTATGCATTCTGATCTCTTGCCCGGGAATCTGCGATGACGCACCTGACCGCAACGGCACATCATCTATGAGGATTGAATTTTGAAGGTCAACACATACAAATAAGCCCGACCGGTAAAATCGCCGATCAGGCTTATGGCTGCAACCCGCTGTTATTTATCTACGCGGCCGTAGTTGTCTTCGAAGCGGACGATATCGTCTTCACCCAGATAATCGCCGCTCTGCACCTCGATCAGCACCAGGTCAATGACGCCCGGGTTCATGAGGCGATGCTGGTGACCGGCACGGATGAACGTCGACTCGTTGGTGTTGAGCATCAGTTCCTGCTGGTCGTTGACCACGACCGCCATCCCGCTGACGACGATCCAGTGTTCACTGCGGTGATGATGCATCTGCAGCGACAGCGACGCCTTGGGCTTTACGACAATCCGCTTGATCTTGAAGCGTTCGCCGTTTTCCAGGGTAGTGTAGGTCCCCCATGGACGGTGGACCGTACGGTGCAGCAAATGCACGGTATGGCTGCACGCCTTGAGCTGATTGACAATGTGTTTCACGTCTTGAGCGTGATCTTTATGAGCAATCATCACCGCATCAGGTGTGTCGATGACCAACAGGTCTTCCACACCGACCAGCGCGGTCAGACGACCTTCGCTGTTCACATAATTATTGCGCGAGCCATGGGACAGCACTTCGCCTTCAAAGCGGTTGCCGTTTTCATCCGGCGCAGTCAGTTCGCTCACCGCGTTCCATGAGCCGATGTCACTCCAGCCGATGTCACACGGAATGGTTGCGACTTTCTGGGAACGCTCCATCAATGCATAGTCGATGGAAATATCCGGCACCCGCGCAAAGCTTTCGCTGTCCAGCGCCAGGCAACGATATTTGTTGGAGGAAGTCAGGCGAGACACCTCGATGGTCTTTGCAACCGCCTCGACAACGTCGGGGGCGTGCAGCCGAAGCTCTTCCAGGACGGTGCCTACACGGAAACAGAACATGCCCGAGTTCCAGAAATAGTTGCCGGCACTGACGTAGTTCTGTGCAGTCTCCAGATCAGGCTTCTCGACAAACCGGGCGACCTTCAGCCCGCCTTTGAGCGGCGCCTCTTTCTGCGCCTCGATGTAACCGAACCCGGTTTCCGGATAGGTCGGCTGAATGCCGAACGTGACCAGCCAGCCTTCACTGGCCAGCGCCACGGCATTGGACACCGCCGCGGCAAAGGCTTTTTCGTCCTGAATCAAGTGATCGGCTGCGAGCACCAGCATGTGCGCATCGGGGCCGTGGGTGGCCTCCAGTTGCAAGGCTGCCGCCGCGACTGCCGCGGCAGTATTGCGCCCGAACGGCTCGAGAATGAAGCCCTGCGCGTGCCTGGCCGTGTTGACGAGGCCGTATTCATCTTCAGTCTTGAACAGCAGCTCACGATTGGTCACGGTGAGGACTTCCACCACACCGTCCAGCCGTGAGGCGCGCAGGAACGTCTTCTGGATCAGATTCTGACCATCCGGCAACTCCATGAAGGGCTTGGGATGGGCTTCACGGGATACAGGCCACAACCGGCTGCCCACTCCGCCAGACAAAATTACGGGAATCAGTTCCATGCTCAAAGTCCTTAACCCTCTCTCCCGCCAATGATTGTCAGGAAAGCAGTCTCAATTATGTTTGCAATCCAACTGCACCAAACCCGGTGCAGAATCCTTGCCCCGCCTCTCGATCTCAAGACAGCGGGACTGATGACACATGCGCCCTCGCGAGCGCTGAATACGTTGCGTAATTGCCTGCCATTCTACAGCGCCAATCGCAATTGATACCTCGACAGAATGCAACAAACAGCGCTCGATAAACCGCGCCCGTCAACGTGCTGGCTGATCGAGCAGCTTCTGCAGATATTGCCCGTAACCGGTTTTCTTCAGGCGCAGCGCCTGAGCTTCGACTTGCTCTGCGCTGATCCAGCCGTTGTGGTAGGCGATTTCTTCAAGGCAAGCGACTTTGAGCCCCTGACGGTGCTCGATGGTGTGGACGAAATGCCCGGCTTCCAGCAGCGAGTCATGCGTACCGGTATCCAGCCAGGCAAAGCCGCGCCCCAACATTTCGACGTTCAGGGTTTTCTGTTCCAGATACGCGCGATTGATGTCGGTGATTTCCAGCTCGCCCCGCTCCGACGGTTTGATGTTCTTGGCAATTTCAACGACCTGGTTATCGTAGAAGTACAACCCGGTCACGGCGTAGTTGGATTTTGGCTTCAGTGGCTTTTCTTCGATGCTCAGCGCGCAGCCATTGGCATCGAATTCCACCACTCCGAAACGCTCCGGGTCGGACACGTGATAGCCGAACACTGTCGCGCCTGAGGCCTGAGCGTTGGCAGAGCGCAGGTTTTCAGTGAAGTACTGACCGTAAAAGATATTGTCGCCGAGAATCAGGCAGCAAGGGTCGCTACCGATAAACGACTCGCCGATGATAAACGCCTGCGCAAGGCCGTCCGGGCTCGGCTGCTCGGCATAACTCAACTCGATGCCATACAGACTGCCGTCACCCAGGAGCTTGCGGAAATTGGGCAAGTCTTCAGGGGTCGAAATGATCAGGATTTCTCGTATGCCCGCGAGCATGAGCACCGACAACGGATAGAAAATCATCGGTTTGTCGTAGATAGGCAGCAGCTGCTTGGACACCCCCAGCGTGACCGGATGCAAACGTGTCCCGGAGCCACCTGCCAGAATGATGCCTTTACGATTGGTCTTGATCATTTATTCAGAATTTCCCTGAGCATTCGGGTTACACCACTTTGCCAATCCGGCAAGTGTAGAGAAAAAGTAGCGCGCAGCTTTTGAGTATCCAGTCGCGAGTTCAGCGGCCGGTGCGCGGGCGTCGGATAGGCAGTGGTTTCGACCGGCTCGATAGCCTTCACGGCGAGCAATTCACCATTGGCTTTAGCGAAAGCGATCACCTCGCTTGCGTAGCCATGCCAGGACACTTCACCAGCGGCTGCCAAGTGGTACAACCCCGCCAGCTCGGGCTGTTGCAGGGCCTGGCGAAGCGCCTGAGCCGTTACGTCGGCAATCAGATCTGCACCGGTAGGCGCTCCAATCTGATCCGCGACCACGCCCAACGTTTCGCGATCCCTGGCCAAGCGCAGCATCGTCTTCGCGAAGTTGTTACCGCGAGCACCATAAACCCAGCTGGTACGGAAGATCAGGTGCTTGCAGCCCGATGCAGTGATTGCCCGCTCGCCGGCGAGTTTGCTGGAGCCATAGTGGTTCACCGGCGCAACGGCATCGGTTTCCCGCCACGCGGCAGTGCCCTGGCCATTGAAAACGTAATCAGTTGAGTAATGAACCAGCCAGGCACCGGAGGCGGCGGCTTCTTCAGCCATAACACCCGCTGCAATGCCGTTTACACGGTCAGCCAACTCGGTTTCCGATTCGGCTTTATCAACGGCAGTGTAAGCAGCAGCGTTAACGATGACGTCGGGCTGCACCTGCCGAATCGTCGCGCGAAGAGCCTCGGGATTCGACAGATCGCCATTCAATCCATCGGCCTGATGGCGATCAAGTGCAATCAACTCTCCAAGCGGAGCCAGAGAGCGTTGCAGCTCCCAGCCCACCTGACCGTTCTTGCCCAGCAACAGAATTTTCATGCGTTGTTCGAGCGATCCGTGTAGTTCTGATCGATCCACTGCTGATAGCTGCCGCTCTTCACGTGCTCAACCCAATCAGCGTTGTTCAAATACCACTCGACGGTCTTGCGGATCCCGGTCTCGAAGGTCTCTTCAGGCGCCCAACCCAATTCCCGCTGGATCTTGCTGGCATCGATTGCATAACGCTGATCATGCCCCGGGCGGTCCTGCACATAGGTAATCAGGCTGGCATGGGGACGATGGGCCGAATCAGGCCGCAACTCATCGAGCAACGAACACAGGGTATGCACCACGTCGATGTTCTGTTTTTCGTTGTGTCCACCGATGTTGTAGGTCTCACCGATGACGCCTTCGGTGACGACTTTGTACAACGCACGGGCATGATCCTCGACATACAACCAATCGCGAACCTGATCGCCTTTGCCGTACACCGGCAGCGGCTTGCCTTCAAGCGCGTTGAGAATGATCAGCGGGATCAGCTTCTCAGGGAAGTGACAAGGGCCATAGTTGTTCGAGCAGTTGGTCACCAGCGTAGGCAAGCCATAAGTGCGTGCCCAGGCACGAACCAGATGATCGGAGCTGGCCTTGCTCGCCGAGTAGGGTGAGCTTGGTTGATAAGGCGTGGTTTCGGTGAAGAGGTCTTCCGGACGTTCGAGGTCTCCGTAAACTTCGTCAGTCGAAATGTGGTGGAAGCGGAAGCGCGCTTTACGCGCATCGTCCAGCGCAGCCCAGTAGTGGCGCGCGGCCTCGAGCAGCGTGTAGGTACCGATGATATTGGTCTGGATGAAGTCGGACGGGCCCGATATCGAGCGATCGACGTGGGATTCTGCGGCCAGGTGCATGATGGCATCCGGTTGATGCTCACGCAGAACGCGGTCGATCTGCTCACGATCACAGATATCGACTCGCTCGAACGCATAACGCGAATTCTGGCTGACTTCCGCCAAGGACTCCAGATTGCCGGCGTACGTGAGTTTATCGACGTTAACGACTGCATCGGAAGTGTTGGAGATGATGTGACGGATGACTGCCGAGCCAATGAAGCCGGCACCGCCGGTAACTAGAATTTTCACGCGAAGCGATACCCTTGAGCTGCGGACAGCGCTGCCAGCGAGCGCGGTCTAGTCCATGAATGCAGAAGCCACTATCAGTCGGCATCCGTCAGAGTCAGTCTGAATCGACATGCAGAAGGCACGATCGAACAAGGGACGCATTTTACAGCTTAATGATGGTTTTACTAATGGATAAAGGCAGGCCGAGGCGCAATTTCGACAGATGCCTTGCGCCTGCCATTTTCAGACCATTCGCTTGCGTGCGGCTCTGGACGAACGCCCCAGAAACCAGCCCAATACCGGGCCGATCAGCATGCCAATCAGCAGCGCCAACACTGCAACCACCGAGACCGGCAACTGCGGGCCGGAAAAACCCAGAAACAAAAGCGCAACCGATTGCTGGTTCTCCAGTACAAACGCCAGAACAACCAGAACCATCAACAGAAGAAATACGCCAAGCAGTATGCGTTTCAGATTACGCATTCACGCGCCCTCGAATTTGAATAGCGAAGATCAAGCGCCCTCCTCCTCTTCCTCGTTCACGCGGTCACGCAATTCCTTGCCCGGTTTGAAATGCGGCACGAATTTGCCGTCCAGACTGACAGACTGGCCGGTCTTTGGGTTACGGCCGACCCGGGGCGCGCGGTAGTGCAGGGAGAAGCTGCCGAATCCACGGATCTCGATGCGATCACCGGTGGCAAGGCACTGAGACATTTGTTCAAGCATGGTCTTGATAGCCAGCTCAACATCCTTGGATGAGAGTAGCCCTTGATGGGTGACAATTCGTTCGATCAACTCCGACTTCGTCATATTTTTCCCTTCTTTTTCAAGCAGCTAGATCAGCGCTTGAAAGGTTTTAGCATGCCCCGAAGAATTTGAACAGCCCAGGGATTGACATATCTTCCCCCGCGTTAAAACGCCCATTTTCAGGGCATCGAACCCGCGAGCCGGAACGCTGCGCACCTAGCGACACATCACCAGCATGGTCCGGGTGACAAAGCCTGCGGGATTGAAGCCGAACGGATAGTCGTCTTCATCTTTCGCATCATCAGAGCGGGTGATCACCTTGTATCCCTTGGCCTTACACTCCTTCGCTGCACGTTTCTGACACTTTTCCCAACCGGAGCCCAGCCCCGAGCAGTCGACCTCGATACCGCTAACGCCACGCACTGCATGGGTCTTTGCGCTGGTGGTACACCCTGCCAGCGCCAATACCATTGCAACAACATATAACTTGTTCATCCACTTCCTTATGCCAGGCAAGCCCGACGACTACACGCTCAAGAACAAGCTTAGTCGCGAATAGGCGATTGATCCGATTAAAGAAACAGACCCACAGGCGGACGCAATGGTTTCATGCACGGGCGTACAAAGACCAAATCGCAGACACAAAAAAGGGCGACCGAAGTCGCCCTTTTTCATGATCAAGCAGAACTTAGTTCTGTTTGGCCATTGCTTGACGCAGCAGTGCCGCCATAGTGGTGTCAGCTGCTTCACCTTCCGGAGCTGCTTTCAGGCTCTGGATGGCTTCTTTCTCTTCAGCATCGTCTTTCGACTTGATCGAGAGCTGGATTACGCGGCTCTTGCGATCAACGCTGATGATCTTGGCTTCAACTTCCTGGCCTTCTTTCAGAACGTTGCGCGCGTCTTCAACGCGGTCACGGCTGATTTCGGAGGCTTTCAGGGTAGCTTCGATGTCGTCGGCCAGAACGATGATGGCGCCTTTGGCGTCAACTTCTTTCACGGTACCGGTCACGATAGCGCCCTTGTCGTTAACCGAGACGTACTCGGAGAACGGATCGCTTTCCAGTTGCTTGATGCCCAGGGAGATGCGCTCGCGCTCCGGGTCAACCGACAGGATGACAGTGTCCAGCTCGTCGCCCTTCTTGAAACGACGTACGGCTTCTTCGCCCACTTCGTTCCAGGAGATGTCGGACAGGTGAACCAGACCGTCGATGCCGCCGTCCAGACCAATGAAGATACCGAAATCGG
>Ga0209676_1000224_pt1 | contig 124160 bp, 129 predicted proteins | sample AraplaCvi_mLB_r2_FD_184282 | JGI IMG/M metagenome (GOLD analysis project Ga0209676, IMG submission 184282) | Arabidopsis root microbial communities from North Carolina, USA - plate scrape MF_Cvi_mLB_r2 (SPAdes) (version 2) | ecosystem: Host-associated > Plants > Roots > Endosphere | place...
CCTGATCCGCGAACTTCCATACGGGCCGGCGCTCAAGGGCGCACAACAGGCCGGACAGATGGCAGCATCCGATCAAGCGTCAGAGCTTCGAAATCCGTCTTGCGCTAAAGGGGGCGTCCACAGATGGTTTGCGGACGTTAGCCCACGACGTCCTCGACCCTCCCCGTTTCTGGGCAAACGAGGACGACAACAGGTCCGTCCACGAGTGAACCCATCGGGCTATAGGCGTCGAAGACCACGCTGATACGTCCGTCGGTCGCCCGATGGACCGTCCCAAACTCGTATCTCCAACCGCGCAAATCCAGTTGCGCCACGTGCGTTTTAGCAAGAGCGACCGCGTCGTCGTTCGAGATGCGAAGGCCTCTGTGTCCCATCAATACCAACGACGGTTTTCGCCAAGCGCTGGGAAAGCGACCACTACATCGCGTGCTCTATCGACGAAGTCTTCGGTCGCGGGATTGTGGGGCGTCGGCTCCTGGATCACGCGCTCAAGCTCAGAAAGTGCGAGAAGTTGAGAACGCACTTTCTGACTAATTGGGTGATCCATGAAAACGACCTGTTTTGGTCTCCAATGAGTGGCGATGACCGCTATACGATTTCCGGCAGCGGTCGCGATTGCGACGGCCTCTCGAATGGCCTCTGAGACAATCTGCGCTTCTGCTGTCATGTAAACAGCATTGCCGGTTGGCACCATGCGATCAAGTGGAGCTAAGGCGTCTGACTTGGATCGGGAGCAGGAAAGATCACCGCTCCAGAAACCGGACAATAGGTACCATGTCGGTGAGCGGGCCTGTCGGGCGTCTCCAAGGGCTCGCTATTCGACGCTAGTGGGTTAAGCCCTCGCGTGCGAACGGAAAGTTAGTATCGACAAAGATCTGTGTGAACTCAAACGGATCGACTTCGATGCCCGCTGCGCACGCGCGCGCAGACCCTTCGCTCCAAATACGATTGATTTCTTCGGGAAAATCGTCTGCGAAATCCATTTCGCGCGCGACGACCTCAATCCATGAATTTGCGACGCCGAAAGTCTCAAACAGAACGGGCTCGGCCGCAGCTAGGCCAGCCGCTAAGTTTTCATCTAAGGCGCCGATAGCTGCGAGAACATAGCTGTCGATGAACCGGAGAAATGGTTTTCCATCGTAGCGAGACATTGATGCGGTCTGACTCAAGTTTCAGGGCGTTCCGTGAAGCAACCCTATCTTTCGCGATGGAAGTGCGCCAGCGGCGGAGGTCCGCTCAGGGTCGTGAACAGCCCTCAGCGTCTGCCGCCGTCTATGCTCGCCTTTCCCTTCGCTCCGCAGACGGTGCAGCGAAGGCTACGAGCAAAGTCCATTGGCCGTTGCCAAGGGCCAGCCTTGGTTAAGATGGCCTGGCGGTTCCAGTGGACTGAGTAGCCGCAGATGCACCGGATCGTCATCCAGTCCAGCTTACCCGTACGCGGGTCCATGTCGGCCATGCGTCAACGGCCCGACTTCGGTGGAGCCCAGCCATAGCCGTAGTCCGTTGGGCTGAGGCCGGCGTCAACCAGCGTGGATATGACCTCCCATCGGTACTGTTCGGCGAGAGGGCCGGCGTCGATCGGGCCCGACACGGTGATCGCCGGCATTCCGGCCCCGCACCTCGGGCACGGCGTGCGACGCTGGATCTCCTCGAAAGTGCAGTTCAGCAGCGTCCGCGCGCGGCCGAGCATGACGTCGAGCCGCCACGTTTTGGTGGCGAAGCAGGACGCGCACTTGAAATGGACTTCGCCCTTGAGCTCCAGAACCCGGACCAGCTTGGTTCGGGCGACCCATGGGTCAAGTTCGACCATCTTGAGGCGTTCGCGGTCGCTGGGCTCAGGCATCAGCGTCAGAGCGGCGCCCGATCTGGTCGGGGTTCGGGTTCAGGTAGTAGTAGCGATGGCCGGTGAAAAATTCCGCCGCGACATCGATCGCCGACAGGCAGACATGGAGCATGTGGTAATGCGGGCTCGACGGTCTGACATTGCGCAGCTCAGCGATGATCGCCTCTCGGCCAGGGCGAAGCTTCTCCAAGACGGGGACAGGATTATCTAAGCCGCTCGAGCGGGTATGGCGTCGGGTCATGCTCTGCGATCCGGCTTTGAGGCGTGCGTCGTCGCGCGCTTCTGAACGCGTAGGGCTGGCATGAGGATGTCTCCGATGTTCCGTTAATGTTCTCATTCCGGAGGCTTGGAGAGTCAAGCGTATCGAGTCGGCAGGGGCCCCAGAGTGGGTTGGACAGTCGTCGAAATTGCCCAATGAAAACAAAGGGGAGGGGGAGGGGCGTTAGACAGCACAAGCCCTTGTGTGGCTTGGGTTTCCCCGGTCCCTCCAGGCCTACCAACCTTCTCAAGCATAAGCCGATCTCCGCTCGGCGGATAAGCTCGGGCGCGCCCGCGAAGCGCGTATGAGCGGGTAGGCTGTCGCCTGGGCGATCGGTGGAATTTACCTCCTGTGCAAACCAAGGTAAGGTTTGAAATTTGCGCGATGTGCAAAGTTTAATCTGCGTCAGACTCGGACGTATACGCCGCCGCGACCGATCGACTCACGCGAAGGAGGCGTGCAGAGTGGGGGTGTTGAAGGCGGAGGTTGTCGTGTTCGCGGTGACGCGTTTCTGCGTACAGGCCTTCGGAAGGCGGGGTGGAACGCTCATGCCGACCGAGGCGAAGGAGTGCTATTTCGAGGAGGACGCGCGACGCGAAATGCAGATCCTGGCCCGGCGTTCGTCGGGCGTGGCGCTGTATCGCGTGCGCGGCGAGCCGCTGTCGGGCCTATGGGGCAAGCCGCGGTTGATCGAGCGTCGGGGCGAGATCCTGGCGCTGGATTGAGCGGGTTTACACTACCTTCTTAAGGGTTTGTCCGATCTCAACCAGCTGCAGCCGCTGAACGGGCTGGAGCTGGTCCCAGATCGACCAGATCGCCTCTGAAGCCTCCGGGTCGCGCATGATCAGGTCGGCCGGCTCGCAACGATAGATGGTCGCCAGGGCCTCGAGCACGTCCTGGGAATAGCCGGTCTCGCCGCGCTCGACCCGCGAGAGCTGGGCGACCGAATACGGATAGCCGACCTCAAGCTCCAGGCGCTCGACAGCCTGCTCCAGGTTCATGGCGCGATGCTTGCGCCAGGCGCGGATGAAGGTCTTGCCGCGCCGCTTCGCCTTGGCCTGCCGGTCGGGTGTCATGCAAATCCCAGGGGAGCGAAAGGGGCAATGTCCCGACATTAAACACAAAATTTGCTTGCCATGCAAATTTGTATTTGGTACAAATTGGATATTCCGAGAACTCCGCCCTGGCGACGCGAGCCGGGCGGGATCTCTCCCGAAATTCAATCCACCGGCTTAAGCCGCAGGAAGCTCCAGATGATTCCGATCCAAGCGACCGGTTCGGCCGGTCAGGTGACCTCGCACGTCTATACGGCCCGTCGCACCGAGGCCGATCGCCGGCCGCCGCGCGCCATTCTCACCGCCCTGCTGATGGGTGATCCGCGTCCCGACCGCTACGCCGTGTCCGAGGCGATCCGCAGCCGGCTGTGCGGCGCCGTGTTGGATGGGCCCGTGGTTCCCACCAAGGTGCTGGCCGTGCTGGAGGCCCTGGCCGACGGCCCCCTGACCCTGGCGGACCTGGCCGACGAAATGGCCGTCAGCCTGTCGGCTGGCAGCGATCGGGCCCAGGCCGCGCGCCTGTCGGGCCTGATCGAGCGCCTGGGCGGCCGACCATGCCGGGTCAGCCTGACCGCCGCCGGCCGCGCCGTCCTGGAGGAGCAGGGCGGGTGAGCGGCTTGCAGGAGGAGATCGCCGAGGGCGCTATCGACCGCGCCGTCCAGGCCTGCGGACCGCGCAAGCCGATGCTGTGCGCGATCATCCGCGCCGCCGGTCGGATGCTGGCGGAGAGCGAAGGCCACGACTTTGTCACCCAGGTCTGCGCTGGCGAAGCCCGCCGCCATGCCCTGGCTCAGAACCGACGCGGCGTCCGCTTCGGGCGCTGAGCACGACATTCGAAAGAGAAGGGGATCGTCATTTCCGTCCAAGTCATCCGCCCGGAGGGGCTGACCGCGTCCGAACGCGCCGACATGGCGCGCGCCGATCGCGCGGCCAGCCTGGCGATCAGTCCCGCCGCCCGCCAGGCCGCGCGTGAGACTGTGCTGCGCATCGCCGGCGCCCAGTTGGCCCGTGCCGAGGAATCGGAGATCGCCGCTGGGCTGATCGAGACCCTGCATCTGGCCCAGGCGCGCGGCGAGGTTGTCGCCGGGGCTTCTGGCGCCGGACCCTTGCGGATTTCCACCCGCGATGGCCTGCGCAGCCTGCGCCAGGGCGATCATATCACCGACGCCCACTACGCCGTCGGTCTCTTATACCGCGCAGGCTTCGAGGCCCGCGGCCGTGATCTGCGCGCCGCCAGCCTGGAGCCCGGTCATAAGGGCGGTCACGACAACGATCGCTTCGTCGCCGCCCGGCTGCGGCGGGCCCGGATGCTGGACTTTGTGGCCCGCGCCGATCGCGCCGTGGCGATGTCGCTGGCCGACAAGCCCATGGCCCTGCGCCTGCTGCGCGCGGTGGCGGGCGAGGGGACCAGCCTGTCGGCCTGGGGCGCGGGTCGCGCCTTCACGCGCAATCGACAAGTCCTAGTCGAGACTCTGGACCTCGTTGTGGACTTAGCCAAGCAGATTGCGCGTGATCGCAACCGTAGGAACATTTAAAGAACAAATGGCTTGACTGTCGGGAAGGTAGATAGTCTAATCTGATCATTATGGGAGGTGTGCCTTTTGCAAGGCTTTCAACCTCCGAAGACTGAAGTTCAAACCTTTGATTTTTCCGGTTTCGACGGTTCGACTTGAGCCGCGAGCCGGTCTTTGGCGACCCCCCGCAGCTCCGTCGAGGCGCGGGGGCGTCTCGCCTGCTCATCCAGGAACCTCCCACATGATCCTCGCCCCCGCAGTCGGGAGCCGCCTGGCTTCCGCGACCCGTCCGCTCGCGCCGCTGCCGGCGGACCGCCGATGAGCGTGCTGAAGATCCGCGCGGCGCTGGAGACGGCGCTGGCCGCGATGAGCCCGGCCCTCGCCACGGCCTGGGAGAACATCGCCTACACGCCGACGGCGGGGACGCCGTACCAGCGGGTGTCGATGCTCTTCGCCGAGCCGGCCAACACCGAGTACGGCCGAAGCTTCCAGCAAGGCGGACAGTTCGTCGTCGCCCTGTGCTGGCCGCAGGGCGCGGGCGTGGCCGACCTGGCCGCTCGCATCGAGCTGCTGCGCTCGACCTTCTATCGCGGCGCGGCCTTCACCGCGGACGGCCTGACCACCCAGGTCGCCCGCACCCCTCTCATCCTGGCCGCGATGCTGGAGGGCGACCGCTACGTCGTGCCCGTCCAGATCCCGTTCGTGGCCACGATCACCAGCTGACGGCGGTCTCCGCCCGAAGGGACGGGCCCTTCCGCCTCGTCTGACCCACCCCTCCCGAAAACGACAAGGAGCAGATCCCCATGGCTGTCGCCCAGGGCATCAACAAGAAGACCGTCTACAAGAAGCAGACCGGCCTCGGCGCCGCCGCCACGGGCGCGGGCGGCCAGGTCGTGCGCCGCACCAGCTCGGTGTTCCAGGCCCCGCCGGACACTTTTGAAAGCAACGAAATCGTCAGCCATCAGCAGTCGACAGGCGTCGGCCTGGGCGTCGTCAAGCCGGCCGGCAAGATCGACGGCCTGCTGTCCCCGGGCACCTACGCCGCCCTGCTGGGCTCGCTGCTGCGCAAGGACATGACGGCGGGCGTTTCGGCCGCCGGCGCCACCATCACCATCGCCGCCTCAGGCCAGAACTGGACCCTGACCCGCGCTGCCGGCTCATACCTAACCGATGGCTTCAAGATCGGCGACGTGGTCCGCCTGACGGCCGGCGCCTTCAACGCCGCCAACACCCAGAAGAACCTGCTGATCGTTGGCCTGACCGCTCTGGCGGCCACTGTCCGCGTCGTCAATGGCGCGCCGCTGGTCGCCGAGAGCAATATCGCCAGCGCCACCGTGGCGGTGACCGGCAAGAAGTCGCTGGTCCCGCTGAGCGCCCACTCGAACGACTACTACACTTTCGAGGAGTGGTATCCCGACCTCGGCCGTTCCGAAACCTATGCCGACCAGCAGGTGGGCCAGGCCGCGCTGAACCTGCCGGCTACGGGTAACGCCACCATCAGCCTGGACACGGTCGGCCGCACCCGCACGCTGGGCGCGGCCCAGGTGCTGACCTCGCCCAACGCCGAGACGGTCACTGACATCCTGACGGCCGTGAACGGCGTGATCCTGGTCAACGGCGCGCCGGTGGCCAACGTCACCGGCGCCCAGGTGACCATCAACGGCAACGCCGCCCACAGCGACGCCGTGGTTGGCTCGAACGTGGTCGACGACATCCAGCGCGGTCGCCTGGCCGTGTCGGGCAGCTTCACCGCCAAGTTCGACAGCGTCACCCTGCAGACCATCTTCGATAATCGCTCGACCACCTCGCTGGTGCTGGCGGTGACCGAGGACGCCACGGCAAACGCCGACTTCGTGGTCATCAACCTGCCGATGATCAAGCTGACCGGCGACACGCCCGACGACGGCGAGAAGGCGGTGATCCGGACCTATCCGTTCACGGCCCAGATCAACAGCGCCGGCGGCGCGGCCTTGGCCACCGACCAGACCATCATCGCCATCCAGGACAGCGCCGCCTAACTGGCGCGGTCCTTTCTCCCTCCCCCTGAAGTCCCCTCAAAACTTAGCGGCCGGGTCGCGCCCGGCCGTCCTTTTCCAAGGACAGACCATGACCAAGTTCTCGACCGAAACCCTGTTCGACCTCACCGACCTGGACGCCGTCGCCGCCGGCGACACCCCGTTCGAAATCGAGTACGTCCGCGCCGACGGCACGGGCTCCGGCGTTTTCCTGCTGGTCCTGGGCGGCCAGTCCGAGAAGGTGCAGAGCGAGGTCAATCGCCTCGTCAACGACCGCCGCAAGCGTCAGGCCGTGGCCGCCGCCATGACCGGCCGGGCCAATCCCGAGAAGGCCGACTTCACGCCGATCGAGGACGACATCGCCTTCGGCCATCGCCTGACCGCCATCCGCCTGGTCGGCTGGCGCGGCATCAAGCAGGAGTGGTCGGCCGAGAACGCCTTCCGCCTGGTCAGCCGCAATTCCGAGATCGCCGAGCAGGTCACCACGGCGTCGAACAACCTCGGAAATTTTATGCCGGGCAAGTCCGCGGCCTGATCGCCTACGGCCGCGAGCAGTTCGAGCTCGCCGGCCGGCAGGACGACGGCGAGCCGCTGCGGACGCACCTGGAGAGCCTGGCCCGCCAGGGCGATCCCGAAGCGACCTGGCGCCTCGCCCATCCGCCGGCGCTGTCGCCGCACGTCGCCCACCTGTGGGGCTGGTACGCCGACCTCTGCCAGACCCGCCAGTCCGGCGGCTTTGGCCCCTCGCGCCTGTCGCGCCTGGAAATCCAGGCCTGGGAGCGCGACGAGGGCGTGCGGCTGGAGCCGTGGGAGCGGCGGGCCCTGATGGCCCTGGACGCTGAACATCTTCTGATCATGACGGCCCCCGCCAAGGGCGGCTGACCACCAACCGGGCTGCGCTCTCCTCGCGGGGAGCGCGGCCCGAAGCCTTTTTGGGAGAGCCGTTGTGGCTGATAAGGATCTGGATGAGCTGATCACGGACCTCAAGAAGGTCGCCGTCGCCACGGCCGGCCTGACGGTCGCGCAGATCGCGGTCAAGAAGGTGACCGATCAACTGACGGCCACCGTCGGCGCCTTCGACAAACAGGTGACGAAGGCCACGAAGGGCGTCGAGGACCTGACGGCCAAGGTCAACGCCCTCAACGGGCAGGCGGGCCGGGCCGCCGGAAACGTCGGCGACCTGGTGGGCCGATTCGATGACCTGCTCGGCAAGCTCGGGCCGCTGAGCGACGTGATGACGGCCGTCGGCGACCGGCTGGAGGTCGTGGCGGCCATGGCGCGACAGGGCTCTGCGTCGATCAACATTCACAACCAGTCGCTGGTCCAGCTGCAGTCGGCCAGTATCGCGGTGGCCAATGCCCAGGGCGCGGTCTCCGACGCGATGGGGAAGACCGAGGCCGCGGCCGACAAGAGCTCGGAAAAGCTCAAGAAGGTTCACGAGACAGCTCAGGAGCTGGGCGGCGCGATGATCGACGCTGTCGGCGCGCTAGCCTCCGGCGAAGCGCCCATGAAGGTGCTCACCGAAAAGGGCGGCGATGTCGCCAAGATGCTCCTGAAGGCCAAGGTGGACGGGGTCAGCCTCGTCGAGACGTTCAAGTCCCTCGGCCTGGCCACGGGCGTCTTGCAAGTGGCCACGACCAGCGCCGCCGCCGCGCAGGACGTGAATGCCGTGTCGGCTGGTGCGGCGACCGCGGCCATGGAGGCGCAAACGGTCGCCGCGGGCGAACTGGCCGCCGCCGAAAGCGTGGCGCTTGCTCCGCTGGGCGTCATCCTGGCGGGGATCGCCGTCGCGGCCGCCGGGGTCGCGGCCGTGTTCGCCATCGCCGCGCACGACATCAGCAAGAACGCCGGCGATCTGACCAGGGACATGGGCCTGACCGAAGAGCAGATGGGCCGGGTCAAGGACAAGTCCGTCACGATGGGGGACGTCGCCAAGGCCACCTTCGAGACGCTGGGCGACAGCTTGATGGGAGCGTTCGGGCCAGGCCTGAAGGCGATCGGCGAGGGCTTCACGTCCGCCTATCACACCGTCACGGACGTCTCGCTGAAGGCGGCGGCGTTCGCGGTCGGCGTCTTCGCCGGCGCGGTCCAGGCGATCCGCGTCGCCTGGGCGGTGCTGCCGGCGGCGATGGGCGACATCATCATCTCCGGCGTCAATCTGGTCCTGGATGGCGTGGGCAAGATGGTCAACGGCGCCATCGGGCTGGCCAACGGGCTGATCGGCACGGTCAACTGGCTGGCCAAGAAGCTGGGCCTGTCGCTGGCGCTTCCCGATCTCGGCCAGGTTCAGGTCGCCAAGCTGACGAACCAGTTCGCCGGCGCGGCCAAGTCGGCGGGAAGCGCGATCAGCGCCGCCTTCGGCAACGGCTTCAGGGGCGGCTTCGAGGGCGTGATGGACATCCCCGGCCGGATCGCCGGTCGCGCCGTGGAGATCGCCAAGGATCGGATCGAGAAGGAGGCTGGCGCAGCCGCGCCGCATTCTACGGGGGCCTCGCCCGGTCATGACGCGGGCCGCAAGGCCGCCGACATGATCAAGGCGCGCGACTACGGCCATCTTGATCGCCAGGAGCCGATCTCGCTCCAGCAAGATGCGCCTGTCGACGGCCTTCGTCCGGGCGTCTTCAGCGTCGAAGGCTTGAAGAGCTTCGAAGACCCGATCAGCAAGAATCTCGATGCTCTGATCAGCAAGCTGACCGACATCAACAAGCTGGCGCCGGAACTCGGCAAGCAGTTCGAGGCGGCGTTCGGCAAGACCGGCAAGGCGCTGAGCGATGTGCTGACCAGCTTTTCCGCCTATGCGCTGGAAGTCGCCAAGCTCGACAGGGACGCGCCCGGTGGCGTTCTCACGCCTGAGCAGCAGGAGAAGCGCACCCAGGTCCAAATCAAGGGTTACGCGGCCATGGCCGGCGCGGCCAAGGGGTTCTTCAAGGAGAATTCCGACGGCTACAAGGCCATGCAGGTCGCCGAGATCGCGTTCCACACGATCGAGACCCTCAACACCATAAAATCGATGGCGCTGCACGGCGCCGAGACGGCCAGCGCGGTGAGCGGCGAAGCCGCCAAGCAGGCTGCGTTCAGCGCCACGGCCTACGCCAAGACGCTGAGCGGCCTGCCGTTCCCGTTCAATCTGCTGGCCGGCGCGGCGGTTCTTGCCGCGCTCGTCCAGGCTGGCGCCGCGATCAAGGGCAAGCCGAGTGGCGGCGGTTCCGTCCCCGGCGCCAACGACATGAAGACGCGCCAGGACACGCAAGGCGCAGGCTCGGTCCTCGGCGATCCCAAGGCCAAGTCCGAGAGCCTGGAAAAGGCCCTGACCCATGCCCAGGCCTACGAGAACAAGGATCTCGAATACGGCAACGCCATGGTCCGCTCGCTGAAGTCGATCGACGACCAGATCGGCGCGGTCGCCTCGGCCTTGGCCAAGTCGTTCGGAGCCGGCGGCATGCTGAGCACGCAGGGCCTGAACCTGGGCAAGACCGGGACCTCGGCGACCCTGTCGAACCTGGGCTTCTCGAAGTCGACGACCCGGACACTGCAGGACCAGGGCATCCAGTTCGACGTCGCGACCCTGGGGGCGATCGGCGAGGGCGGGCTGTCCGGCTCGACCTATCAGCAGGTGCTGGAGACCACCAAGAAGAAGGCCTTCGGGGTCACGACCTCGAACAAGAGCAAGGTGATCACCGAGACCGGCGCTCTGGACGGCGATTTCCTTGATCAGATCACCAAGCTGGTCGGCTCGCTGGGCAAGGGCGTCACCGACGCGGCCAAGGCGCTGAAGGCGACGGGCGTCGAGGAAATCTTGGCCAGCTTCAAGGTCGAGCTGGGCAAGCTGTCCTTCAAGGACATGACCGGGACGCAGATCGAGGAGGCGCTGAACGCCGTCTTCGGCAAGCTGGGCGACGACATGGCCAAGGCCGCCGTGCCGGCGATCGCCCAGTTCCAGAAGGTGGGCGAAGGGGCTTTCGAGACCCTGGTCCGCGTGGCGAGGCAATATGAGGTGATCGACACGACGCTGAAGTCGGTCGGCATGACCTTCGCCACCGTGGGTGTGGCCTCGCTGGAAGCGCGTGAGCGCTTGGTCGACCTGGTCGGCGGCCTCGACAATCTTACCGACCAGACCGCCTTCTTCGCCGAGCACTTCCTGAGCGAGGACGAGCGGCTGAAGCCGGTCAAGGACTCGGTGGCCGGCAGGTTGGCCGAGTTGAAGCTGCCCGCCGACCTGTCGCGCGACGACTTCACGGCCCTGGTCCTCAAGCAGGACGTCTCCACCCAGGCCGGCGCCGAGCTTTACGCCGCTCTGATGGCCCTGGCGCCGGCGTTCGACAAGGTGGCCACGGCCGCGGAGACCGCCCAGAAGGCGGTCAGCGACAAGAAGGCCTCCATCCAGGACCAGATTGACGCCCTGGTGCTGTCGCCGGCCGAGCAACTGTCCAAGTCCCGCAAGGCGGAGATGAAGGCGGTCACGGAACTGGACCAGGCGCTGGCGCCATTCCTGGAGACCCTGTGGAAGGCGCAGGACGCCGCCGAGGCCGCCAGGCTGGCGACCGAGCAGTCCGGCATGCGCGCGGACCTTCTGGAAGCCCAGGGACGGAGCGAGGAGGCCAAGGCGCTGCGGCGCACCCTAGCCCTGGCGGCGATCAAGGACCCCATTCAGCAGGGTCTTCAGCAACAGATCTGGGCCGCTCAGGACGCCGCCGAGAAGGTGGCCGCCGCACGGGACGTGTTGACCCAGGCCTATCAGCGCGAGCACGACGCTATCCAGGCGACCAAGGACAAGTTCCAGGCGCTGTCGTCGTCGCTGCGGGCGTTCAGCGCCAGCTTGACGAGCACCATCGCCGGGACGGATTTGGCCACGCGCTACCGTATGGCGCGCCAGACCTTCCAGGCGACCGCGTCCCTGGCCCGACTGGGCGACCCCGACGCCATGGGCCGGCTGCAAGCCGATGGCGAGGCCTTTACCGCCGCCTCGCGCGACTACGTCTCGACCAGCCTGGACTATCTGCGTGATGTCGGCCTGGTCCGTTCGGCCGTCGACGAGGCGGCCGACACCGCCGACCGCCAGGTCTCGATCGCCGAGCGGCAGCTGGAAGCGCTGGACGCCTCGGTTCAGGGACTGATCCAGATCAACGGCAGCGTCGTTTCGGTGCGGGACGCGATCGCGGGGCTGCAGGCGGCCAATCAGGCCGCAGCGGCGGCGGGTGTGGTCGCTGTTGGCGGCCAGCCCATCCCTGGTGCGCAGAGCAGCGCACCAAGCACGCCTTCGCTCACCAATGCGCAAAAGGAGCTGAACAACGCCGCCTTCTTCTGGGGCCTGGTCAACAGCGACATGGGGCGCGCTACAGCGAACGATCCCTCGGACATCAACACCTACGCCAAGGGAATCGCGGCCCGGTACAGCCCCGGCTACCTGGACATCGTCAACAGCCAGGGGATCGACGCCGCCAACGCCTTGGTGGACGCCGGAAAGCTGACCTACGCGCAGGGCGGCGCGCTGAAATTCGCCACCGGCGGCGGGTTCGAGGTTGGCGGTTCCGGTCCGCCGGATTCCAAGCTTTTCAACTTGGCCCTCAGCCCGGGCGAGGCGGTCAATGTCCGCCGGGCCGACCAGAAAGACGACCCGTCCCTGATCAGTGAGCTGCGGCGCCTGCGCGAGGAGCTCGCGGACCTGCGCGCCACCAGCGCCCGGATCGCCACCAGCAACGACAAGATGGAGCGCACCTTGACCAACGTGACCGAAGGCGGCCGCGCCATGCAGACCCAGGCTGCCGCCTGATGCGCGCGCTTCCGCCCATTCCCATCACGCCCGCCCTCCTGACCAGCACCACCTGCGCCGAGCCGTCGGCGGGGGAGGCGGTCTGGAGCGCCGCCACGTCCTACAAGGGCGGCGACCGGGTCATCAGCACCACGACGCATCGCATCTACGAGTCGATCCCGAGCAAGAGTTCGGCGGTGATGATCACGATCAGCTCGGGGGTGATTACCTGGCCCAGCCATGGTCTGGCGGCCAATACCCCCATCACCTTTTCGACCACGGGCGGGCTGCCGTCGGGGCTGACGACGGGGACGACCTATTACGTCGTCGCCGACACGGCCAACACCTTCAAGGTCAGCGCGAGCAGCGGCGGTGGCGCGCTCGGGCTCAGCGGTTCGCAAAGCGGCGCCCACACGGCGCTGGTCAGCGTCAACCTCGGCCACGATCCGGCGACGGATACCGCGGGCTGGTGGCTCGACGTCGGCCCGACCAATCGCTGGGCCATGTTCGACCTGCTGCGCAACACCGGTACGACGACGGCCTCGCCGCTGACGGTCTCGATCACGCCGGGCCAGCGGGTGGATTCGATCGGCGTCGTCGGCATGGTCGCCGACACCGTGACGGTCTCGGTCAAGGTGGCCGGAGCGACCGTCTACACAGCTTCGGCCAACCTGCTGAACCGGCCAACCAGCGGCTGGTACGACTACTTCTTCGGCGCGTTCCGGTATCGCCAGGAGTTCGCCCGTTTCGACCTGCCGCCCTATACCAACGCGGTCATCACCATCACCCTGACCAAGGCCAACGGCGATGTCACCTGCGGCGGCGTGGTGCTGGGCTCGTCCGTCTATCTGGGCCGCACCCAGCACGACGCCGAGAGCGACGCGCTGAACTTCTCGAAGATCGACCGCGACGACTTCGGGACCGCCGCCCTCGTTCCCCGCCGCTCGGTGCCGCGCACCGTCCAGACCCTGCGCTGCAAGAAGACCGACGTCGATCGGATCCTGCAGCTGCGCGACGACCTCAACGCCGTGCCGGCGCTGTGGTCGGGCCTGGACGACCAGGACAGCGGCTACTTCTCGGCCCTGCTCATCGTCGGTGTCTACAAGCGGTTCACGATCTCGATGGACCAGCCGGAAGACGCCCTGATTTCCCTCGAACTGGAAGAGGTCTGATCCCGTGACCGCACAAATCACGGCGCTCCCCACGCCGCCGTCCACCAACGACCCCGCCAACTTCAACACCCGCGCCGACGCGTTCCTGGGGCAGATGCCGACCTTCGTGACGGAGGCGAACGCGCTGGCGACCGAAGTGAATGGCCTGGCGGTTCAAGTGACCCAGGACAAAGCGGCCGCGGCGGCTTCGGCGACTACCGCCACGACCAAAGCTTCGCAGGCGGCCGACCAGGTGGGGCTGGCGGCGAATCAGGTAACGCTGGCGGCCGGCCAGGTCACGCTGGCAGCCGGCCAGGTGACACTGGCGACCACCCAGGCGGGGATCGCGACCACCAAGGCCAACGACGCGGCCGCCATCCTGACGCAGGTCCAGAATGTCGCCTCGGGCGTGTCGTTCTCGACCAAGTCGCTGACCTCCAACGCCATCGCGGTCGGGACCAAGACCTGGACCGTCGACAGCGGCGAGAGCTTCGTCGCGGGCATGCCGATCTATGCCGTGGCTAGCAGCGACCCGAGCCGGTTCATGGTCGGAGTCTGCACCGCCTACGCCGGCGCCACCCTGACGGTCGCCGTCACTCAGGTCTCGGCGACCACCGGCACGGTCAGCAACTGGGACATCAGCATCGGCGGCGTTCCGGGCGTTCCCGGCGCCGGCTTCCCAGCTGGCGGTCTGCCCGGCCAGCTGTTCCGCAAGAAATCCGCCGTCGATTTCGACACCGAGTGGGTCCCGGACAACGGCGGCAACCTGTTCTCCTGGCAACAACAAGGGATCTGATCCATGGCCACCGCGCCCAATTTCGCGTCCACCACGCTGCCGCCCGACATCGTCCAGCTCACCGCCGCCAACACCAACCGCGACGGCACCGGCACGATGGTCAAGGTCGCTACCGGCACCGCCGCGGGCATCGTCACCGAGCAGCTTCGCGTCACCGCCACCGGCAACACGACGGCGGGCATGATCCGCTTTTTCCTGTCGCTGAACGGCGGGACGTCGAAGTTCTTCCTGACCGAAACGCCGGTGCTCGGCGCCAACCCTAGCGGCACCGCTCAGGCTTTCACCACAATCGTCGACGCCCTGACCGGCCTGACGCTTCAGGGGACGACCACCGAGCTCTACGCAGCCACCCACAACGCCGAAACCTTCAACGTCATCCACCACAAGGCGGGGCTCTAAGCATGGCTATTCCGAGTAGTTCTAATCGCGGTGTTTTGGGGCGAATTGGGGCGACGCAGGGGGCTGGTGCGGCCACTTCGGTAGTCGGACAGTCGACCGGTCCAGCCTTCGTTACCGCTTCGGGAATCCCACCGTTGGGGTGGTTAGGCATCTTCAACACAGGTCGATACTTGACCTTCCTTGATAGCGGGACATTCACGGCGCCGGTCTCTGGCTACTATCGCGTCCGTGTACTAGGCGCAGGTGGGAGTGGAGCAACGATCAGTGGCACAATGAAAAGAGCCACTGGCGGCGGTGGCGGCGGCTACTCGATGGGTACGATTTGGCTAACGCAAGGACAGAGCATTCCGGTCACAGTGGGAAAAGGCGGCGTCTGGAGTGGTGATGGCCAGCCGGGGAGCGTGGGCGGAACCTCCACCTTTGGAGCTTACATATCCGCTACAGGCGGTGCAGGCGGCCTCTGCGCGGACGCCGCAAAGGCGGTTGCAGGTGCTCTTGGAGGCGTCGGTACGGGTGGAAGCTTGATCAACGCCAATGGCGGCAAGTCCGGCTCGATCGACGCCAACGCAGGCTACTCCGCGAGCGGCGGCGGAGGCGCGGGCTCGCAGCTCGGTCATGGCGGAGACTCGGGATCGATCAGCGGCGGCGCAAGCAACAACAATGCTGCGACGGGCGGCGGGGGCGTCGGGGGGGCTACTTCGGCCAGCATCATACGAGGAAGCGAGCAGGCAACGGGGGGAGCCGGTGTTGCCAGCGCTTCGACTGCGCTGCTCGGTGGTTTTGACCTGTTGTCCGTCGGAGCGAACCTGAACATCAACGGTACCGTCAATTCCAGCAGCGCGGCTTTTCGCTTTCCCGGCGACGGCTTCGCGGGCGGCGGCGGCGGCCCCAACTACCATACCACGTCTAATGGTGGCATCGGCGGCACAGGAGCCGGCGGTGGCGCGACCATTGCATCAAACGGTACATGCACGTCTGGGGCTGGCGGTGTGTTCGGTGGAGCCGGCGCTGCCGCTAGTGCTAACGCCACCATTGCACCAAAACCAGGCTTCGGCGGCGGCGGGGGCGGCGCTGCGTGTAACGGTGGCGGCCAATCGACCGGCGGCGACGGCCTGATTGTTGTCGAGTGGTAGCCAGGCCAAGCGAAAGCTAACCCCATGGACATCCCCACCCTGATCGCCAAGTCGTGGCCCTACGTCGTGGTGGCCGCGCCGGGGATCTATGCGGTGGTCAAGGACCTCCTCGGCCGGCGGGCGATCGCTCGCAAGGCCGAGGCGGACTTGATGCAGATGGCGCAGGACGCCGCCTCCGGGGTGATCCACACCTTGCGCGAGGAGGCCGAACGCCTGGCCCAGCGCCTCGAACAGGTCGAGGCCGAGCTGGGCGACCTGCGCCGCGAGCATAGCCGCATGATCCTGGACAAGGACGCCCGCATCGCCCTCCTGGAAGGCGAGAAGCGGCAGCTGGAGGCCAGGGTCTCGGCCTATCGCCGGATCCTGGCCGCCAACGGCCTGGCCGACGAGCCGGCCTCCCAGCACTTCGAGGTGGCGGCCGGCGACAAGCCGGTCGTCATCCCCGCGGCGGTCGGCTGACCGCCTGAATCCCACAACAAAGGAGCCCACCCATGCCCACGCCCTCGGCGCGGGACGTTCCCGCCTGCGCGCTGGCTTTGATCCAGAGGTTCGAGGGACTGCACGACGGCGACAAGAAGACCGCCTTGCTGGAGCCCCAGGCCGATCCCGTCGGGATCTACACCGTCGGCTGGGGGCACGCCCTGTTCGCTGGCGGACGGCCGGTGAAGGATCGCGAGTATGCCTATCGGCTGTGGCGCGCGCGCTGGCCGGCCGGCATGGTTCGGGCCGACGCCGACGCGCTGCTGAAGGCCGACGCGCAAGCCGTGTGCGACAAGGTCGTCGCGCTGTTTCCCACGACCCGGCTGAGCGACGGCCAGCTGGGGGCCATGGTCAGCCTGGCCTATAACATCGGCGTCGGCGAGGTCGGCGGCGCGTCGGACTTTGCCGACAGCAGCGTGCGCCGGCGGCTGATCGCCGGCGACGTCCAGGGCGCGGGCGACGCCTTCCGGATGTGGCGCTTCGCCGGCGGTCGCGAACTGCCGGGCCTCGTCGCCCGCCGCGAGGCCGAGCGCGCGGTCTTCCTGGGTCGCTGAGCCCAAACGTCCAACCCTGAAGGAGTCTTCGATGAAACACGTCATCGCCCCGATGGCGGGCCTTGCGCTGCCCGTTCTTCTATCGGGCTGCGCCGGCCTGACCGCCGATCCCGCCGCCCTGGCCCAGGCCGTCAGGATCCTGAACGAGGGCTGCCAGCGCACCGTCGACCTGACGCTGGACAACAGCCAGCCCCGCGGCGGCTCGCTGAGAGTGACCCGCGCCTGCGCGCCGGCCGGGCTATCGGGTCCTAAACCTAGCGGCCAAAAAGAACCCCTGCCGGACGGATCCGACAGGGGGGCTGCAGGCTTTGGGGAAGAGGTCGGTCACTAGAACTTGTAGTTCAACCCCACCAGGAAGGTGCGGCCGTAGTTCTGGTAGTCGATGACTTGGCGCGGATCGTTGTTCTGGTAGGTGACGAAGGGCTCATTGGTCAGGTTGTTGACCTGGGCCAGCAGCGACAGGCCGTCCATCGGGCCGTCTGTGAAGGTGTAGCCGATCTGGCTGTCGATCACGGACTCGCCCTTGACCATCCGGTAGTTGCGACCATTGCCGAAGCCGGTGACCTCGCCCAGGAACTTGGAACGGTAGCGGTCGCTGACCCGGAACGAGAAGCCGTTCTTCTCGTAATAGACGGTCAGGTTGGCCACGGTCTTGGACAGGCCCGGGATCGGCGTGGCCTCGTCGCTGGGGTTCGGGTGGATCGTGCTTTCGGTGTACGAGGCGCTGAAGGTGGCGCCAAAGCCGTCCAGGATCGGGGTCAGCAGCGCGCCGGGCATCGAGGCGGCGAATTCGAGCCCCTTCACCACGCCGCCCTTGCCGTTCTGCGGCGTCGTCACCAGGCCCAGGCGCGTGGCCGGAGCCGGGTTGCCGCCGGTCGGGAAGCCGGTGAAGTCGAACACGACGCTCTGGTCGTACACGTAGGTCTTCAGGTCCTTGTAGAAGGCGGCCAGCGAGATGTAGGCCTGCCGGCCGAAATACTTCTCGTACGACACGTCGTAAGCGTCGGCCCGCCACGGCTCGAGCTCCGGATTGCCGCCGTTGCCGCTCCAGGGCGAGAAGTTGATGTTGGTGTTGCCGGACTTGGCCGGGTCATAGCTGAAGGTCTTGCTAGCGCGCATCTGGTCCATCCGCGGACGAGCCAGGGTGCGGGCGACGGCGAAGCGCAGGCTTTGCTCGTTAGGCAGTCGGAACTGCAGGTTCATGCTGGGCAGGAAGTCGACGTACGTCTTGCCGCCCGAGAGATTGGTGCGGGTGACGCCCGTACCCGTGCCGCTGGCCCCGAGGGCCGACGAGCTCTGGTCGGTGTGGACGATCTGGAAGCCGAAGTTGCCGGTCACCGGCACGCTGCCGACGGCGGCGTCGATATTGGCCTTCACATAGCCGATCGCGACCTTCTCCTCGACGTCCCAACTCTTGACCAGCACGTCGCTGTTCGGGTTGCGGACCAAGTCGTAGGTCCCGCCCTTGATCAGGGCGAACGGATCGTAGCTGACCATGCCCGGGATGCCGATGAAGGCCAGCGAGGTCGTGCCGACCAGGGCCGAGGACGGAACGGTGACGCTGGCGGGCGAGCCCTTCACGCGCAGGAACCACTCGTCGTTCACCAGGCCCTTGGAGCGTTCGCTGTAGTTGAAGCCGACCTCGAAGCTGGAGAGGCCGTCGTCCAAAGCGCGGTTGGCCGACAGGCGGACGGCTTTCAGCTCGTCCTCGATGGTCGGCTGGTTCAGATAGCCGTCCTGGCCGCCGGTGATGATGTCGCTGCCCCAGCCTTGCGAGCTCGTCAGCTTGATCAGGTTGGGATCGGCGTAGTTCAGGGTAGACTTGAAGACCGCCACGCCGTCGCCGTTCATCGCGAACGTCATGTTGTCGGTCGCCCCGGTCCCCGCGCGGCCCGTGCCGGCATAGGTCTCCAGGATCTGGTCGGTGCGCTCGACCTTGGAATACGACAGGTCGCTGACCAGGGTCCAGGCGTCGCCGAGGTTCAGCTTGTTGTTCCAGCCGACCGATTTGATCGTGGCGTCGCGATCATTGCCGTCGTTGCGGACCACGCCCTTGACGCCGTTGAAGGTCCCGCTGTTCACCATGCCGCCCGAGGCCTGGGCGTTGGTCAGCGGCACGCCGCCCCAGACCAGCGGCAGTTCGATGCCGCGCTGGATCTGGTGGTTCTTGAACTCCGAATAGAAGACGTCCAGAGACGAGCTGAAAGAGTCGGTCGGCTTGAACTCCAGGACGCCGATCACGCCGTCGCGCTTCAGCAGGCTGGACTGGACGTACGGCTTGGCGCCGCCGATCACCAGGTTGCCGGCCGCGTCGGTGGGGTAACCCCAGGCGTTCCAGCGCTCGGCCTGATAGGGCGACTCCATGTGGGCGTAGCCCAGCGCCAGGCCCAGCTTACCATCCATGAACTGGTCGATGTACGAGACCGAGATCCGGTTGCCGTGTGACTTGGCGCCGGCGTTGAGGGCGCCGATGTCGTTCCACTCGTAGCGGGCGCCGACCGCCAGGGCGCGCTTGCCAAAGGTCAGTGGGCGCACGGTGCGCATGTCGGCGGTGCCAGCCAGGCCCTGGCCGATCAGGCCGGCGTCGGGGGTCTTGTAGACCACGACGGCGCTCAGCAGTTCCGACGGATACTGGTCGAACTCGACGCCGCGGTTGTCGCCGGTCGAGACCTGCTCGCGGCCGTTCAGCAGGGCGGTGGTGAAGTCGGGAGCCAGGCCCCGGATCGAGATGACCTGGCCGCGGCCGTCCAGGCGCTGGGCGGTCAGGCCGGGCAGACGCGCGATCGACTCGGCGATCGACACATCCGGCAGCTTGCCGATGTCTTCAGCCGAGACGGCTTCGACGATCGAGGTCGAGCTCTTCTTCAGCGAGATGGCGCCCTCGATGCCGCGGCGGATGCCGGTGACGACGATCTCCTCGACCTTGCTGTCGTCTTGGGCGGCGGGGGCGGCCGTCTGAGCCTGGGCCACGCCGGTCATGGCGAACGCCAGCGCCAGGCCCGTGGCCCCTCCGGCCAGCAGCCCTGCGCGGCGGCGCGAGAATTGGGTGTTCATCGTCTCTCCCTCCCTGACCGGCCCTGCGCGTTATGCGTCTGCGGCGGACCGTTGCTGCAAACTACTGCAAATTAACGGGTCGTAATCAACCCAAAAAATTGCAAGCCGGCCGCCTCTGGTTCCGTAGCTGCGCCGGAATCTGCGCCCTGTGTGGCCTTAATGCGCCATATGGCGGTGTGACTCTTGGGCAATGTGGGCGCAAATCGCTTCAAGGAGGTGGATTGACAGGTTGCGATTGGCTCTGCAAATTCTTGCAAACAATTGCAATGGCGACCCCGGGGTGGAGGTTGCCGCCAAATGGGAGGGGAGCGATGTCGGCCTTGACGCCCTGGCGAAGGACGCTGCTGGCCGTGACGGCCTCAAGCGTGCTGGCTATGGGGGCGCTGGGGGCTGCCGCGGCGGCTCCCCAAGCGTCCTACCGGTTGCGCAAGCCGCAGGACGAGGTGATCTACTTCGTCCTGCCCGATCGCTTCGAGAATGGCGACGCGACCAATGACCACGGGGGCTTGAGGGGCGGCCCGCTGGTCGACGGCTTCGATCCGACGCGTGCGGGCTTCTATCACGGGGGCGACCTCAAGGGCGTGGCCCGGCGGCTGGACTACATCCGGGGGCTGGGCGCGACGGCGGTGTGGCTGGCGCCGATCTTCAAGAACCGCGCGGTGCAGGGACCGCCCGGCCATGAGTCGGCCGCGCACCACGGCTATTGGATCGCCGACTTCACCGACGTCGATCCGCACTTGGGAACCAAGGCCGACTTCAGGGCCCTGGTCGACGCGGCCCATGCCCGGGGGCTGAAGGTCTATATGGACATCGTCGTGAACCACACGGCCGATGTCATCCAGTACCGCGAGTGCCCGAACGGCCGCTGCGCCTATCGCGGCGTCGCCGACTATCCCTATACGCGCCAGGGTGGATTGGCTGGCGCGGCCATCAATGACGGTTTCGACGGCAAGGACTTCAGCAAGCTCAAGCGTCCCGACTGGGCCTATACGCCATACATCCCGGACGGGCAGGAACACGCCAAGGCGCCGGACTGGCTGAACGATCCGATCTACTACCATAACCGGGGTGACAGCACCTTCGCGGGCGAGAGCTCGCTGCTGGGCGACTTCGCCACGCTGGACGACGTGTTCACTGAGAACCCCCGGGTCGTGCAGGGCTTCATCGAGATCTACGGCGAGTGGATCGACGACTTCGGCGTCGACGGCTTCCGTATCGACACGGCCCGCCATGTGAACCCGCAGTTCTGGCAGGCCTTCGTCCCCGCGATGCTGGCCCGCGCCAAGGCCAGGGGGATCCCGAACTTCCACATCTTCGGCGAGGTGTTCGACCCGGATGTTGCGATGCTGGCCAGCCACACGCGCGTCGACAAGCTGCCGGCGGTGCTGGACTTCGCCTTCCAGTCGGCCGCGACCGACATCGCCATCGGCCGGACCGGGACCGACCGCCTGGCTCGCGTCTTCGCCGCCGACCCGGTCTATGAGGGCGGCGAGGCCGGGGCGCGCCAGCTGCCGACTTTCCTGGGCAATCACGACATGGGCCGCATCGGCTGGTTCATGCTGAAGGCTAAGCCGGACATTTCCGACGACGAGCTCCTGGCTCGCGTCACCCTTGCCAACGGCCTGATGCTGACGGCGCGCGGCGTTCCGACCCTCTATTACGGCGACGAGCAGGGCTTTACCGGCGATGGCGACTATGCCGACAGCCGCGAAGACATGTTCGAAAGCCAGGTCGCCAGCTACAACGACAACCGCCTGGTCGGTTCCAACGCCAAGGGTTCATTCTCGGCGTTCAAGACGGACGGCATCCTCTACCAGCGCATCGCCGCGCTTTCGAAGCTGCGCGTGGCGACACCCGCCCTTCGCGACGGGCGGCAGGTGGTCCGCGCCGCCAGCGACAAGCCGGGCCTCTTCGCGTTCTCGCGCCTGTTGGACAAGACCGAGGTGCTGGCGGTGTTCAATACCGGCGACCAGCCGCTGACGGCCAATATTCCGGTCGAGGCCGCTTCCGTCGCCTGGCGGTCGCTGCACGGCGCATGCGCCGCGACGGCCGGCGCGCCGGGCAGCTATGCCATCGCGCTTGCGCCGCTCGACTACAAGATTTGCGTTTCCGAGGGACGATAGTGACAGTTCAGGTTCTTGCTCGCCCCGGTGCGGAGACGTCGATGAACGCCGAATGGTGGCGTGGCGCCGTGATCTACCAGGTCTATCCGCGCAGCTTCGCCGACTCGAACGGTGACGGCGTCGGGGATCTGCCGGGCGTCACCGCGCACCTGGAGCACATCGCCTCGCTGGGCGTCGACGGGGTATGGCTGTCGCCGTTCTTCACCTCGCCGATGAAGGACTTCGGCTACGACGTCTCGGACTATCGCGACGTGGATCCGATTTTCGGGACCCTGGCCGATTTCGATGCCCTGATCGCCAAGGCCCACGCCCTGGACCTGAAGATCATCATCGACCTGGTGTTCTCGCACACCTCGGACGAACATCCGTGGTTCGCCGAAAGTCGCCAGGATCGAAACAATGCCAAGGCCGACTGGTTCGTCTGGGCCGACGCCAAGCCGGACGGCAGCCCGCCCAGCAACTGGCAGTCGGTGTTCGGCGGCCCGGCCTGGACCTGGGACGCGCGCCGCGGTCAGTACTACATGCACAACTTCCTGGCCTCGCAGCCGCAGCTGAACCTGCACAATCCGGCGGTCCAGGAAGCCCTGCTGGCCGTCACCCGGTTCTGGATCGACAAGGGCGTGGATGGCTTCCGCTTCGACGCCATCAACTTCTCGATGCACGACCCGGCGTTCACCGACAATCCGCCGCTGCCGCCCGGCGGCAAGCGCACGCGGCCGTTCGACTTTCAGGACAAGATCCACAACCAGAGCCACGCCGATATCCCGAAGTTCCTCAGCCGCCTGCGGGCGCTGACCGACGCGGCGGGCGGCCGGTTCTCAGTGGCCGAGGTCGGCGGCGACCATGCCGACCGCGAGATGAAGCTGTTCACGGCCGGCGACGACCGCCTGAACAGCGCCTATGGCTTCCTCTATCTCTATGCGGACCGCCTGACCGGCGACATGATCCCGAAGGGCGCGGCCATGTGGCCGGGGGCGGAGGGGGAGGGCTGGCCGTCCTGGACCTTCTCGAACCATGACGCCCCCCGAGCCGTCTCCCGCTGGGCCGAGGGGCGCGACCGCAAGGCCTTCGCCGAGATGTGCCTGCTGCTGCTGATGGGGCTGCGCGGCAACGTCTTCGTCTATCAGGGCGAGGAACTGGGCTTGCCTCAGGCCAATGTGCCGTTCGAGCGTCTGCAGGATCCCGAGGCCATCGCCAATTGGCCCCAGACCCTGGGCCGTGACGGCGCCCGCACGCCGATGCCGTGGCAGGCGGGCGTGCTGAACGCCGGCTTCTCGGCCGTGGAGCCATGGCTGCCAGTCGATCCCGAGCACCTGGCCCTGGCGGTCGACGCCCAGGAGGCCGATCCCGGCTCGACCCTGCACGTCGCCCGCCGGCTGATCGCCCTGCGCCGCGCCTATCCGGCCCTGCGCACCGGCGGGATCAGCTTCGTCGACACCAACAGCCCGCTGCTGATCTTCCAGCGCGGGGAGGGCGAGGGCGCGCTGCTGCTGGCCTTCAACCTTGGCCATGAGGCGGCGACGTGGTCGTTGCCCGAGGGCTGGGCCCTGGTCGACGGCGTCAACCTGGGCGGTGATGGTGAGATGCCGCCTTGCGCGGGGCTGATCGCGCGGCGGAGCTAGCCGCCGCAGCTTTCGCGGATGATCAGGTCGGTCGGAACGCGCTCGGAGCGGCTGGCGCGTTCGCCGCTGTCCAGCAGCTTGGAGACCATCAGCCTTCCGGCCTTGGCGGTGTCCTGGGCGATGGTGCTGAGGGCCGGGCTGGCGTAGCGGCTGAAGGGCACGTTGTCGAAGCCCATCACCGAGACGTCGCCCGGGACCGACAGGCCGGCGTGCTTCAAAGCTCTGATCGCTCCAAGCGCGATCAGGTCGGACGCGGCGACGACGCCGTCGAACGTCACGCCGTGATGGATCAGGCCGTCCAGCGCCGCCTCGGCCGACTCGACCTCGAAGTGGGCCGGGACGATCAGGTCCGGATCGACGCCCAGCTTGGCGTGTTCCAGGGCGTCGAGGTAGCCGCGATGCCGCTGCATGGCTTCCGGCGCCTCGGTGTCGCCCAGGAAGACGATGCGCTTGCGACCCAGCCGCTGCAGGTGAAGCGTGGCGCGGCGGCCGCCCATGACATTGTCCGAGCCGACCGAGCAGTAGTTCTGGTCCGGAAACTGCGCGCCCCAGACAACAAAACGGTTTTCGCTCTCGGCCAGACGGTTGAAAGCCGCGTGCAGCGAGCTCTGGCCCAGGAAGATCACCCCTTCGGCCCGGCTGGTGGTCATGGCCGCCGACAGGTCGTCGAAATTGGCCGGGGCGATGTGGCTGAGGATCACGTCGCAGCCCCGCTCGCGGGCCGCCTCGCCGACGCCAGCCAGCAGCTCCAGAAAGAACGGGTCGGACATGCCGCTGTCGCGGCTCTGCACGCGCGGGGTGACTATGGCGATCGTCGCCTCGGCCCCGATCGGGCCGGCGGGCATGTAGCGGCGGAAGGGGTAGTCCATCTCGCGCGCCAGCTTCCAGATCAGCTGCTTGGTGCGCTTGTTGACGGCCGGACTGTCGTTGAGGGCCCGTGACGCGGTCGAGATCGAGACCCCCGCCAGTTTGGCCAGGTCCTCCAGTCGCGTCGCCCCCTTGCTCACGCCCACTCACCCCTAGTGCAAAGATTTCTGCAAATATTTTCAATCGCCCATAAGGCGCCGTTCGGTCGGGTTTGCAAGTCGGGGCGGGGCGGTTTTCGTCGAAAATGCGGTATTGAAAATTAATGCAAATATCACCGAGAAAATGCCTGCCGACGAGGCGTTGAGTGCGTGGCTGGTCTGGTCGGGCCTCGCAATATCGTCAGTAAGGCATGGATTTATCGTTGCGCCTCGCAGCGGCGCATGCGCAAATGCCGGTCAAGTCGATCTATGAAAAAACTTGCGAACGCGCCGGAGGTAACCGGCGGTCGGAGCGGGCGGGAGGATCCATGGCCAGGCAGAGGCTGACGTTCCTGCAGATCTGGAACATGTGCTTTGGCTTCTTCGGAATCCAGATCGGCTTCGGCCTGCAGAACGCCAACACCAGCCGCATCTTCCAGACCCTGGGCGTCGACGTGAACCACTTGGCGATCCTGTGGATCGCCGCGCCGGCCACGGGCCTGCTGGTCCAGCCGATCATCGGCTACCTGTCCGACAAGACCTGGGGGCGCCTGGGTCGCCGCCGGCCGTACTTCTTCTGGGGCGCGATCCTCACGACCCTCGCCTTGTTCGTCATGCCCAATGCGCCCGCCCTGTGGGTGGCGGCTGGGGCGCTGTGGCTGATGGACGCCTCGATCAACATCACCATGGAGCCATTCCGGGCCTTCGTCGGCGACAACCTGCCCGACGAGCAGCGGGCGACCGGCTACGCCATGCAGAGCTTCTTTATTGGCCTGGGCGCGGTCCTGGCCTCGGCCCTGCCGTGGATGCTGACCAACTGGTTCCATGTCGCCAACACCGCCCCGGCGGGCCAGATCCCCGATGCGGTGCGGATCGCCTTCTACACCGGCGGCGCGGGCCTGCTGCTGGCGGTGATGTGGACGGTCTTCACGACCCGTGAATACAGCCCCGATCAGCTCGCCGCGTTCGAGACCGCCGAGCACGAGATGCGCGGCTTCGGCCCGCACGAGGAACCAGAACCGTCCGTCAACGCCTATGTCGCCTTGGGCGTCGGCGGCGTGCTGTCGGGCCTGGCCCTGGCGCTGATCGTCTGGGGCGCGCGGCTGGAAAAGGAGCTGTACGTCCTGGCCGGTCTGCTGTTCGCGTTCGGCGTGGCCGGCGTCGCCGGCGCGCGGTTCAAGCGTCTGGGCCGGACGGACAACGGCTTCTCCGAAGTGCTGTCCGACTTCTTCCGCATGCCCCGCACGATGCGCCAGCTGGCGGTGGTGCAGTTCTTCTCGTGGTTCGGCCTGTTCGCCATGTGGATCTACACGACCCCGGCGGTGGCGGCGGTCCACTTCCACGCGGTCGACGCCGCGTCCAAGGCCTATAACCAGGGCGCGGACTGGGTGGGCGTGCTGTTCGCCGTCTACAACGGCGTCGCGGCCCTGGCGGCGCTGGTCATTCCGCTGATGGTCCAGGCGACCAGCCGCCGTGTCAGCCATGCGGCGTGCCTGCTGCTGGGCGCCCTGGGCCTGCTGTCGTTCCTGCTGATCCGCCAGCCGGGCCTGCTGTGGATCGGCATGATCGGCGTCGGCTTCGCCTGGAGCTCGATCCTGTCGGCGCCATACTCGATCCTGGCCGGAGCCCTGCCAGCGCGGAAGATGGGCGTCTACATGGGCATCTTCAATTTCTTCATCGTCATCCCGCAGCTGCTGGCCGCGACCGTACTGGGTCTGCTGCTCAAGACCTTCTTCGGCGGCCAGGCGATCTGGGCCCTGGCGCTGGGCGCGGCCTCCTTGGCGATCGCCGCCGCCGCGACCTTCGCGGTCGAGGACCGGCGGTGACGATCCATCCCCTGAGCTTCAAGTCCGACGAGGCCGTAGCATGACGACCCTGAAAACCCTCACCCTGGCCTCGGCCGCCGTGCTCGCCGCCAGCGCGGCGGAGGCAGCTTCGACCACCTGGGCCTATTCGGCCAAGACCGGCGTCGGCGCGTCGTATGAGGCCTATGTCGACGGCGCCTACAAGGCCGGCGGCAAGACCGGGGCGGTGTCCAGGGTCTGGTTCTCGATCGCCGACGGCGTGCTGACCGAGACCATGTACGGCCTGATCCACGAGGCCCAGATCAAGCAGATGCGCATCGCCGTGCAGACCGCCTCTGGCTTGGCCGTCGAGGGCGCGGACACGACGTCCAAGACCGAATATCTGCACGTCGACGCCGCCGGCCGTCCGCTGTCGCCGGCCTACAAGATCACCACCACCGACAAGCGGGGCCGCTTCGTCATCGAGAAGCGGGTCTTCACCGATCCCGACCGCGACAGCCTGTTCGTGCGGGTGACGGTCAAGGCGCTGAAGGGCCCGGTGACCCCGACCCTGGTGCTGGAGCCGCATATGGCCAATACCGGCGGCGGCGACACGGGCGTGGCCTCCGCGGCGGCCCTGACGGCGTATGAAGGCAAGGCGTTCCTCAGCCTCAAAGGGGCCAAGGCCTTCGCCAAGGCCTCGGCCAGCGTGCTGAAGAACGGCGACGCCCTGGCGGGCCTGGAGGCGACGACCACTTCGGCCAAGGGCGCGATCGTCCTGACCGGCCAGCTGCCGACGGTAGCCAAGGAAGCGATCTTCGACTTCGCGCTCGGTTTCGGAGCCGAGGCCAAGGCTGCGGACGCGACCGCCGCCGCCACCCTGAAGACCGGCTACGCCGAGGTGCTGGCCCGCTTCAACGGCGAGGGCGCGCGGGTGGGCTGGGAGGACTATCTGGCCTCGCTGGCCGAGCTGCCGCGCCTGCGCGAGGCCTCGGAGGACGGCGGCAAGCTGGTCCAGGCCTCGGCCCTGATGCTGAAGGTCCAGGAGGACCGCACCCACGCCGGCGCCCTGATCGCCTCGCTGTCCAATCCGTGGGGCGACACCGTCGACGCGACCAAGTCGTCGACCGGCTACAAGGCCGTCTGGCCGCGCGACTTCTACCAGTGCGCCATGGCCCTGGCGGCCTTGGGCGACAAGGAGACGCCGCTTGCGGCTTTCCACTACCTGCCGACCGTGCAGGTCGGACCCAAGACGCCTGGCAATACGGGCGCGGGCGGCTGGTTCCTGCAGAAGTCGCATGTCGACGGCACGCCCGAATGGGTCGGCGTCCAGTTGGACCAGACGGCCATGCCGATCATGCTGGGCTGGAAGCTTTGGAAACTGGGCTGGTTATCGGAAGCGGAGCTTAAGACCCATTACGGCAAGATGCTGAAGCCGGCCGCCGACTTCCTGGTCAAGGGCGGCACGGTGGGCCTGGGCTGGAACCACGCCACCGTCATCCCGCCCTTCACCCAGCAGGAACGCTGGGAAGAGCAGGGCGGCTACTCGCCCTCGACGACCGCCGCCGTGATCGCCGGCCTGGTCGTGGCCGGCGACATTGCCGACCTGGCGGGCGACCCGACGGGCGCCGACCTCTACCGCAAGACCGCCGACGACTACTCTTCGAAGGTCGAGGCGCGCATGGTCACGACCAAGGGCAGCTTCGGCGACGGTCACTACTATCTGCGCCTCAACAGCGACCAGGATCCGAACAACAAGAGCCCGGTCGAGGAACGCAACGGCCAGCAAGCCGTGCCCGAAGACAAGATGCTGGACGCCGGATTCCTCGAACTCGTCCGCTACGGCGTTCGCCGCGCCGACGATCCGGCCATCGTCTCGACCCTGCCCAAGCTGGACGATCAGGCGATGGAGGACCTCTATCGCGTCCGCTACGACTTCAAGTTCCCTGGCGTCGAGGGGATCTTCCCCGGCTGGCGGCGCTATGGCGTCGACGGCTATGGCGAGGACGTCAAGACCGGCGCCAACTACGGCGCGGGCGACCAGATGCGCCCGGGCCAGCGCGGCCGAGTCTGGCCGATCTTCACCGGCGAGCGGGGGCACTACGAACTGGCCCTGGCTGGCCTCGGCGGCAAGCCCGACCCGGCGGCCGTTCGGAAGATCCGCGACACCTATGTCCGGGCCATGGAGCTGTTCGCCAACGAGGGCCTGCTGATCCCCGAACAGGTCTGGGACGGCGTCGGCGCTGAAAGCCCGCACGGTTATGCGCGCGGCGAGGGGACCGACAGCGCCACGCCGCTGGCCTGGAGCCACGCCGAATACGTCAAGCTGTTGCGGTCGGTCAGCGACGGTCAGGTATGGGACAACTATGCGCCCGTGAAGGCGCGTTTTTCCCGCTAGGGTAAGCATTCCAGGCGAGCGGATTGTCGCACCTGACCGCGCTCGAGGCATGGTTAACGGGCGCTTTAGGATTCGGCCGCGAGAGATGGGTTAACAGCCATTTCCGCGGCCGGAGACCCTTGAAATGACAGCCTTCCGTCGGTTGACCATCGCCTGGAAACTGATCCTGGTGGCCGGTCTTGCGATCGGCTTCCTGCTGATCGCCGCGGCCGTCGCCGTGTCGTCGCACACCAGCGCGATCGTCTCGGGGCTGACCAACCGCTATGCCGGCGCGGTCGCCGACGACGCGATCCAGGGCGTGCAGGCCGACATCGGCAAGGTGCAGTCGACGGCGCGGTCCATGGCCGTGTCGATCGGCGCGGCGCATGAGGCGGGCATGACCGACCGCGCCACCGTGGTCGGCATGCTCAAGCCGAACGCCGAGTCCTCGGACATGGTCCTGGGCAGCTGGTTCATGGGCAAGGAATTCGACGGCAAGGACGCCGAGTTCGCGGGCAAGACGGAGACCGGCTCCAACAAGGCCGGCGCCTTTACGCCCTACTGGGTGCATGACGGCGACAAGGTGATCTTCGAGCCGCTGAATGGAACGGACGACTTCGCCGAGGCCTATTTCACCACGCCCCAGCGGACGGGCAAGGCGGCCATCGTCGAGCCCTATTCCTACACCGTGGCCGGCAAGTCGGTGCTGATGACGTCGGTCGCCTATCCGGTCTATTCGCGGGGCCAGTTCCTCGGCGTGGCGGGCCTGGACCTGGCGCTGGACAGCCTTTCCAGGAAGCTGGGCGTCCTGAAGCCGCTGGGCGGCGGCCGGGTGATGCTATTGTCCTCGAGCGGCAAGTGGGTGGCGCATCCCGACGCGGCCAAGCGCATGCAGCCCTATGCCGACGTCGGCGCCGACCAGGTGCGGGGCGTCCTCGACGGCGGCGCAGCGATCGAGATCAAGGGCGTGGTCGATGGCGGCGCGCCGATGGCGCGCATCATCCGCCCCGTGCCGATGCCGTCCCTGAACACGACCTGGGCCTTGGTCATGGATGTGCCGGTGGCCGCCATCACGGGACCGGCCGACCGCCTGGCCAAGATCCTGTTCGTCGGGGGCCTGGTGATCACCGCCGCCGTGCTGGCGGCGCTGTTCTTCGCCAGCGCCGCCCTGGTCAAGACCCCCCTGACGGGCCTCACCCGCAGCGTCGACAAGCTCAGCGCCGGCCGCTACGACGAGGCCGTCCCCGGCGTGGACGGCGGCGACGAGATCGGCGCCATCGCCCGCGCCCTCGACGGCTTCCGCCACGACCTGGCCGACGGCCAGCGCCGCCGCGCCGAACAGGAGGCCGAGCGCGCCGCCGCCGAGGCCGAACGTCAGCGCCACGAGCAGATCGCGCGAGCTTCCGCCGCGGCCCAGGCCAAGGCGGTCGAGACGCTGGGCGAGGGCATGGAGCGCCTCGTAGACGGCGACCTGATCTGGCGCATGCGCGAGGACGACTTCCAGGGCGACGCGGTGAAGATGCCGCGCGACTTCAACGCCGCCGTCGAGAGCCTGCAGGCGACCATGGCCGGCATCCTCGGCGCCGCCCGCAGCATCCGCAGCGGCTGCGCCGAGATCAGCAACGCCGCCGACGACCTCTCGCAGCGCACCGAGCGCCAGGCCGCCGGCCTTGAACAGACCGCCGCCGCCCTCGACCAGATCACCGCCACGGTCAAGCGCAGCTCGGAAGGCGCCGAGCGGGCGCGCCAAGTCACCATCAGCGCGAAAGCCGCTGCGGAACGCAGCGGGGCGGTGGTCAAGGAAGCCGTCCAGGCCATGGGCGGCATCGAAAAGTCGTCGCAGTCGATCACCCAGATCATCGGCGTCATCGACGAGATCGCGTTCCAGACCAACCTTCTGGCGCTAAACGCCGGGGTCGAGGCGGCGCGGGCCGGGGACGCCGGTCGCGGCTTCGCGGTGGTCGCCCAGGAAGTCCGGGCCCTGGCGCAGCGCTCCGCCGACGCGGCCAAGGAGATCAAGGGCCTGATCAGCGCCTCGACAGACCAGGTCGGCAAGGGCGTCAAGCTGGTTGGCGAGACCGGCCAGACCCTGGACCAGATTCTGGTGCAGGTGACCGAGATCAACGAACTGGTCGGCGAGATCGCCGCCTCGGCCAAGGAACAGGCGACAAGCCTGGCCGAGGTGAACCAGGCGGTGAACCAGATGGACCAGGTCACTCAGCAGAACGCCGCCATGGTCGAGCAGTCGACCGCCGCCAGCCACGCCCTCTCCACCGAGGCCGCCGAGCTGGAGCGGCTGATCAGCCGCTTCCAGGTCGGGGCGGTGGTCCACGAGCTCCCCGTCCGCGTCGAGCGCCGCCCCGCCGCGCCGGCCCAGCGTCCGGCCGCGGCGCCCACGCGGGAAAGCTTCCGCCAGCGCTATGTCCACGGCTCCAGCGCCCTCAAGGTCGCGCCGGCCTCTCGTCCGGGCGGGTGGGAGGAGTTCTAGCCCAAATTAGCGGGGTTTGAGACGTTCCAGGACCAGCAGAGACACGCCCTGGCGCGGCAACTGGAAGGTCACGCTCGCGCCGCTCCTGGCCCAGATCGGCGTTGGGCCGCCGATCGTCGCCAGGCCGCTGGCCTGCTCCAGTTCGTCGTACTGAGGCTTGGTTGGGGCCATGGGCGAGCCCATCCGCTTCCACGCGCCGTACACATTGCTATGGTCCTCGTCGACCCGGTAGTGGGTCAGCTTGCCGCCGGCGAAACCCTTGGGCAGGTTCTTCAGCTCCAGCATGACGTCGGCAGCGGGTCCAGGCACGTCGTCATCGTGGTAGTTCCAGACCATGATGGCCACGCGGTCGTCGCCCAGACTGGCCAGGGCCCCGACGTCGGGCCGGCCGCGCACGCCGTCCTTCAGAATCTCGTCCAGCGGAATCTGGCCCGAGCTAACCGCCTCGATCCGGCGCGGACCCATCAGGCTGAACATCCGGAAGACATTGACGACAGCCAGGTCCAGGCCGTTGCTCGACAGCTGCCGGAAGCCGGCGAAATAGGGCTGGTCCTCGAACTCGAAAGCCCAGGTCAGGGCCCCGTCCAGGGTGACGCCGCGCCGCCTGGCCAGGTCGTGCTTGCGCGCGAAGCTGGCGGCCGTGTAGCTGGAATAGACCGTGCCGTTCCGGTAGCTGAGGCTGGGACCCTGACAGGCCGCGCAACCCTCGGGATCGGACTCGCCGATGACGATTGGCTTGTCCTTCAGGGCCGGCCGGGCCGCGATCATCGAGAAGCCCTTGTCGATGCCAGCGAGTTGGGCGGCGATGCCCATCTGGACATGGCCGTCGACAAACCGGGGCGAGCCCTTGGCGTGGAAGGCCAGGAAGTCTGTCGGCGTGCCCTTCTGGCCGTTGGCGTAGTTGGTCCCGTCCGTGACGTGGGTCAGGAAGTCTTCCATGAACTGGCCGCCGCTGCCGGCCACGTCCGGTCCGCCGACGCGCGCTGTCGGCAGGGCGCGCCGCACGCCGGCGATAGCGTAGTCGTGCAGCTTGTGGAACTCCTGCGGGGTGCCCTTCCAGTAGGCGGGACCGTTCGGCTCGTTCCAGACCTCAAAGTACCAGGTCTCGACCTCGGCCTGGCCATAACGCTCCACGCAGTGGCGCACCCACTGGTAGGCCAGCTCCGACCACTTGTCGTAATCCTTGGGCGGATAGCCCCAGCCGCCGCTGATCAGGTTGTAGTCGAAGCCCGGCCGCCAGGCGTGCTGGTAGGGCTCGGGCGCTGTCGACAGCGCCTTGGGCATGAAGCCGATCTGGACATAGGGCCGAACGCCATTGGCCAGGTAGGTGTCGAACAGGTGGTCGAGGATCGTCCAGTCGTAGACTGGCCGCCCTTGGGCGTCCTCGGTATAGACATTGGTGCTGCCCCACTTCAGGGCGGGCGTCCCGTCGCCGGTGTTCAAGAGGTTGTGGGTGCGGAAGTAGACGGCCCTGGGCTTCAGCGCGCCCAGGTGGCCCAGCAGCTTCCGGCCGTCCTTCATGGTCGCGTAGTTCGGCTCGTCGGCCCCGAAGAATCGCCAGATCGGCCGGAGGTCTTCCTGGGCTTTCCCCGCGTCGACGGTGATGGAGACGGGAATGGCCGCGGTGGTCTGAGCGAAGGCCGGGGCGCTCAGCAGTGAGAGAGCGGCCAGACAGCCGAGACCAACGCCGTTCCGCATGATTTCACTCCCTTGTTTCCCCTGGCGCCGTACTCCGCGCCGTTGGCGACATGCGTAGCATGGTGAAGAAGGAAGGAGGAATATGTCGGACAATATGTGGTTCAGGTAAACCAGCGGAATATCGGCTTCGTCGTTAGCTCTATTTCTAGTTTAGTAACGTCGATCGGCTATCGAGCGGGGAGTCTGGGGAGCCATCATGCGCCGCGCGTTGATCCACGCTATCGTCGGGCCGATCGCAGCCAATATTCTCATGGTGGCGATCGCCTTCACCACGTCCGTGCTGGCTGACCCGGCGGGGATCGGCGATCAGGTCGTTCGCGCGCTGAAGCTCGTACCGGCGTTGCTGACCATGGCGCAGCTGGCGGTCTTCGCCATCTGGGCGTTGTTGGCTTGGATCGGCATGCTGATCGCCGACGCGCGAGAGACGCGAACCGTCTTCGGTGTCGTGCGTCTTGCGATCGGGGCGGTGCTCATCGGTGGTCCCGGCCTGTTGGCCTTCATGACCTACGGGACGCGGCCGGTGGTGGCGGTTCTCGCCTGGACAGCGATCTGCGCTGGAAGTCTGGCGGCATGCCGGTCGGTCAGCCGTTGGGCGGGCGCCGAGCGGCTTCAGGCGAATGTGGCGTCGCTCGGCCAAGCGTCCGTCGCGCCAATCCCCGAACACCGCGCGGTCTTTGGCCGTCGCGGCCTGATCTGAGATCAGCTCCTTATCCCCTCGCATCCGCCGCCACCTGCGCTATATCCCACGCCATGGCCGAAGCGTTCAACAACCTCACCCTCTCCGCCGACAAGGCGACCCGCTATGCCGAGGTCGCCGAGGAGATCGCGTCCGTGCTGGACGGTGAGGGCAACCTGACCGCCCGCATGGCCACCGTGGCCTCGATGCTGGCCAACAGCTTCGACACCTATTTCTGGACCGGCTTCTACGTCGTGGATCCCAAAAAGGAGCGCGAGCTGGTGGTCGGGCCCTATCAGGGCACGCTGGGCTGCCTGCGCATCGCCTATGGGCGTGGGGTGTGCGGGACGGCGGCGGCGACGGGCCAGACCCAGCTGGCGCCGGATGTCCACGCCTTCCCCGGCCACATCGCCTGTGACAGCCGCTCGCAGAGCGAGATCGTCGTGCCTGTGTTCGATGCCGATGGCCAGCTGATCGCCGTGTTCGACGTTGACTCCGACCAGCCCGCCGCGTTCGACGAGACCGACCAGCTGTGGCTGGAGAAGATCCTCAAGGCGACGTTCCAGACGCCGGTTGTCTAGCGACGGATTTCGCGTCGGATTGTCCACACATGGCCCGCCGATTGCAGCGGGAGGTCCATCTTTCCCTAACCCGCCCCGGAGTAGGACAGGATGGACATGCTGGACGTCGAGACCCTTCACCCGAGCCTGCTGAGCGCCGAGGACGTGGCGCTGTGGCGGAGCCTGGCCGCCGCGCAAGGTGGGTTCGCCAACCCGTTGCTGGGCCCCGATTTCGCGCAAGCCGTTGGAAAGGTTCGTGAAGACGCCCGCGTCGCGGTGGTTCGCCGCGCAGGCGAAACGCTGGGCTTCCTGCCCTATCACCGCCGCCCGGGCGGTCTGGCGCGGCCGATCGGCTCGCCGCTGTCCGACTATCACGGCCTGGTCAGCCGTCCCGATACGGGACTTGATCTGGCGCAGGTGCTGCGGGCGGCCGACGTGTCGGTGTTTCGCTACACCGGCCTGATCGACCCGCACGGCGTCTTCCCGGTCTCGCCGGAGACCGACCGCACGGCCTATGTCATCGACCTGAGCGGCACGACCGCCGAGGCCTATCTCGAGGCCGTCCGCGCCGAGAGCCCCAAGAAGATCAAGAACTATCGCCGTCTCGACAACAAGCTGGACCGCGAGGTCGGGCCGGTGCGCCTGGTCGCCGGCGACGTCTCGCGCGAGGCGTTCAACCTGCTGATCGACTGGAAGCGCGATCAGCTGGCTCGCACGGGCGGCCACGACTTCCTGCGCGCCGACTGGACGCGCGAGCTGATGGCCGACCTGTTCATGGCGCGCGAGGGCGATTTCCAGGGCCTGATGATCAATCTCTATGCCGGCGACACGCTGGTCGGCGGCCATTTCGGCGTCCGGCTGGGCGAGGTCTATCACCCGTGGATCGCCTCGACCTCTCCCGAACATGCAGCCTGGTCGCCGGGCCAGATCTTCTTCCTGCGCGCCATCGCGGCGATGCCGGAGCTGGGCCTGAGCCGCTACGACCTGGGTCCAGGCCACGACCACTACAAGCGGGCCTATGGCCTCACCACCGTGACGATCGGCGAGGGGGCGGTGACGGCGTCGTCGATCGGCGGACGCGTCGCCTCCTCGATGGAAAGCGTCTGGAGCCTGGCCGGCGCCCACGGCGCGGGTCCGGTGGGCCAGCTGCGCCGGCGCATGGACGCCATCGCCAGCAGCGAACTGACCATGACCGGCCGCGTGCGCGACTTCGTCGAGGCCGTGGCCTCGCGGGCGCAGCGCCGTGGCGGAGAGCACACGGAGGCCTGATGGCGCGCGTGACGATCATGATCCCCACCCAACGGCGTCCCGACGGCTTGGCCGTCGCGGCGCGTTCGGTGCTGGGCCAGACTGGCGTCGACCATGCCGAGCTGGAACTGGTGATCGTCGACAACGACCAGGTTCCGTCCGCCCAGACCGTGGCCGATGACCTGGCCAAGGGCGCGCCGTTTCCGGTGATCTATGTGCACGAGCCGCGTCCCGGCGTGGCCTTCGCCCGCAACGCGGGCATGGCCAAGGCGTCGGGTGAGCTGATCGCCTTCCTAGACGACGACGAGGAGGCCCCGACCGGCTGGCTGGCCGCGCTGCTGGCGGCCCGCGAGCGGTTCGACGCCGACGTGGTGTTCGGTCCCGTGAAGACCCGGGCGCCCGCGCAGGTCGTCGAGCACCGCGACTATCTGGAGCGCTTCTTCTCCCGCGAGGGACCCGCCGAAGCCTGTCTCCTGGACCGGCACTACGGCTGTGGAGACAGCCTGATCCGTCGCGCGGCCCTGCCGGATCCGGTCGCCCCTTTCGCCGCCGAGCGCAACCATATCGGCGGCGAGGACGACATGCTGTTCGGCCACATGGGCGCGGCCGGGGCGCGCTTCGCCTGGGAGCCCGCCGCCTGGGTCTGGGAAGAGCCGGTGCTGTCGCGCCTGAACCTGCGCTACACCATCGCCCGCGCCTTCGCCTACGGCCAGGGGCCCAGCGCGCACTGCGCCGCCGCCGCGCCGCCCGACCGGATCGGCGTGGCGCGCTGGATGGCCGTCGGCGTGGCGCAGGCCGTCGTCTTCGGCGCCGTCGCCGGCCTCAAGTGGCTGACCCGCGCCAAGGACCGCGCCGAATGGCTGGACCGCGCCGCGCGGGGCCTGGGCAAGACCTTCTGGTGGGGCCCTTTCAAGATCCAATTCTACGGGAGGACCGCGTGAGCGTGATCACCGACTGGACGGCCGAGAAGGCCAAGGCTTTTGGGCGCGAGAACCTGATGTTCAAGCACGCCCTGCATGAGCGTCCGATGTTCGACGACGAGGGGCTGGCGCGCCTGCTGGACCTCTATCCGCGCGACAAGCTTGGCGTCTTCACCATGGGCGAGGACCCCAAGGCGTGGACGACCTGGCGCAAGGGCTCGGCCGGCAACCTGACCGGCGAGCAGTTGCTGGAGGCGGCCAAGACCGGACGCATCTGGCTGAACCTGCGCCAGACCAACGACCACGTGCCGGAGTACGCCGCCCTTTGCGACGAGATCTTCGCCGACAAGGAGGCGCACGTCCCGGGCCTGCGCACCTTCAAGCGCGACGTCGGCATGCTGATCAGCAGCGCCAACGCCCAGGTTTTCTACCATCTCGACGTGCCGCTGGTGTCGCTGTGGCAGATCCGCGGCGAGAAGAAGGTGTGGGTCTATCCAGTGGCCGCCCCCTATGTGGGCGACCTAGCCCTGGAGAAGATCGTGCTGCGCGAAACCGCCGAGCAGTTCGCCTTTGAGCCCGAATGGGACAAGGGCGCCCAGGCGGTCGACTTGACGCCCGGGAACATGGTCACCTGGCGCCAGAACGCCCCGCACCGGATCGAAAACGGCCCGATGCTGAACGTCTCGATCTCGATCGAATTCATGACCCCGCCGGCCCTGATGCGCGCCAATGTCATCTACGCCAACGGTGTGCTGCGCCGGCGCATGGGCCTGAACCCGCAGATCCAGGACGGCTTCGGGCCCAAGGCCCTGGGCAAGCTGGCGGTGGCGCGCGGGGCCAAGGCCCTGGGCCTGCAGACGCCGCACGTGCGCCATCTGCCGGTCACCTTCGGCCTCGACGCCAGCCAGCCAGGCGTTTTGATTGATCGACCTCAAGCCTAAAGCTTGCCGGGCGTCCTGCTTTGGCCCACTGCTTAGGCAATGAGTAAAGCGGTGACGATCGAACTGGGGGAGGGCGCCGAGCACGACGCCCGGGCTCTGCGCAACGCGTTCGGATGCTTCACGACCGGGGTGACCGTGGTCACGACCGTCTGCGACGACGGACGCAAGGTGGGTCTGACGGCCAATTCCTTCACCTCGGTGTCGCTGGACCCGCCGCTGGCCCTGGTCTGCGTCGATCTGAAGTCGTCCAGCCTGGCGTCGCTCGACGCGGCCGGATGCTGGGCCGTCAACGTGCTGCACGCCGAGCATCAGGCCCTGGCCCGTCAGTTCGTCCAAAAGCACACCGACCGCTTCGCTGGGCTCGAGACCGAAATCTGGAAGACCGGCGTACCGATCCTGCCGGGCTGCATGGCCAATTTCGAGTGCGAGACACATCACGTCTTCGACGCCGGCGACCACCGGATCTATGTCGGGCGGGTGGTCAAGCTGCGCTATGATCCCGACCATGAGCCACTGGTCTATCTGCAGGGCCGGTTTCGCCGGGTTCATGTCGACGCGGAGTAGGAAGCGGGATGGGCGGTCTGGTTCGACGATCCTTCCTGGCGCTCGCCGCGGCCTTCGCCGCCGGGCCCGTCCTCGCCCTGACCAAGGCCGAATGGGCCGCGATCGGTCAGTATGGCGACAAGGCCGCACCGCTGACGCTCTACGAGAAGGATGGGGCGCTGTTCGTCGACGGCGCTGGCCTGTTGGCCGCCCGGCTGACGCCCACGGGCGGTGGTCGCTACGCCATCTCTGGGGGCGGCGAGCTGGCGCTGGAAAAGTCCGCCGTCCGTCTGAACGGGACGGTGCTGGCCTTCCACGACTTCGGAGCCGAGACGCAGGCCGGGATCCACAAGGCCGTACGCGCCGACCCGGCCGCCCTGCGCCGGCGGGCGCTGGCCGCGACGCCGCCGGTGGAGACGCAAGAGCATCTGCCGGCGGACCTCGTCGACCTGACCACGGTGGATCCGCGCATCAAGCTGGACATCCGCTACGCCGGCTCTGACAACTTCATGGGCATCCCGCTGTACGAGCGCGCCGCCGCGTATCTGCAGCGACCCGCCGCCGAGGCGCTGGGGCGCGCCCAAAAGGCGTTGGCCGAGAAGGGTTATGGCCTGCTGATCCACGACGCCTATCGGCCCTGGTTCGTCACCTGGATGTTCTGGGAGGCGACCCCGCCTGAGGACCACGCCTTTGTCGCCGATCCGGCCAAGGGCTCGCGGCACAATCGCGGCTGCGCCGTGGACCTGACCCTGTACGACCTCAAGACCGGCAAGCCCGTCGAGATGCCCAGCCGCTATGACGAGTTCTCGCCGCGCGCCTATGCCGACTTCGTCGGCGGCGCGACCCGGCAGCGCGCCTTCCGCGCCCTTCTGCGCGAGGCGATGACGGCGCAGGGCTTCGAGGTCTATCCCGAGGAGTGGTGGCACTTCGACTACAAGGATTGGCGCCGCTACGGGATCGGGACCCGGAGCTTTACCCAACTCGCGGGTGGTTAGGTGATCCAGGCGAACTCGACGACCGCCCAGCCATAGGAGCGGATCCGCCAGGCGCCGTCCTCGCGCACCTGCACGAAGGTCCAGCCGCCCAGCTCCTCGAACGGCGCGTCATCGCGCACGCCGGTCCAGCGGGTGGGCAGGGTGAAGTGAACGGTGTCGCTGGCGACGCCGAAGTCCTGCGGGCGTTCGAACGCGTGCTTCAGCTCGTTGATCGCGCCGACATGCTTGGCCATGGTCGCGCGCCAGTGGGCCAGACCCGCCTGACCTTGGAAGACGTGCGGCGGGAAGTTCTCGAGAATGACCACGTCGCCGCAGGAGAAGACGCCCTCCAGCAGCGTTTCGTCGCCGGTCTCGAGGAACCGGGCCAGGGTCTCGGGGGCGGTCATCATCGCGGGATCGAAGACACTGGTCATGGGAAACTCCGTGCGGCCAAAACCTCGTCCTTCGACAGGCTCAGGATGAGATTTCTACTCGAACGCCAGGCCAAAAGTCGTCCTCACCCCGAGCTTGTCGGAGGACGAGGGCGGACCAGAGACGTCAGACGATCCTTCACCTCCAACGCATCCCGCGTCGCCGCGCCGAACCTAGTGTTGTCGAAGACGCACCAACTTTCGGACTCGTCCGCGAGCCGCGCAGCCAGCGTGTCCAGCGCCTCGCGCGGATAGGCGCTTTCATAGTTCACGGGAGAGCCGTGCCAGCGGCGATAGGTCAGGCCTCGCCAACCACCGGGCTCGGCGGCTTGCGGGACCACAGCCGGATCGGCGGCCACGCGGGCGATCCGGAATTCGGCCAGCAACTGCTCCGGCCCGTCCGCGAACCAGCTGGCATGCCTGGGTTCCAGTACGGTCGGCGCGTCGGTGTGTCTGCGCCAGGTCTCCAGGAACGACATCACGTGTTCGGCTTCGAACCGCAGGCTGGGCGGCAGCTGCACCAGAAGCGGCCCGCGTTTCTCGCCCAGGCCGCCGGTTTCGTCGAGGAACCGCGCCAGCGGATCGTCGATCGCGACCAGCCGCTGCTCATGGGTGAGGGTTCGCGGGACCTTCACCGCGAACCGGAAGTTCGCCGGCGTGCTTGCCGCCCAGCGTTCGTAGGTTTTGCGCTGATGCGGCCGGTAGAAGGACGAGTTGATCTCTACGCCGTCGAACCGCGCCGCGTAGCGCTCCAGCCCGGTCCCTTCGGCCGGGAAATCGAGATCGCGCGGAAAGCCCCAGCCGGCCGTGCCGATGCGGATGGTCATGCCCGATCAGCGCGCGAGGTCCCGTTCCGGTTCAGCCTTTGCCCGCCACGCGATGACGTCGGCGCTGTGGCCGACCCCGGCCTTGGCGCACATGCGCTTCACCGGGCACGCCCCGCACTGGGGCGCCTCGTGCGGGCACAGCATCTGGCCCAGCCCGCGCTTCATCAGCCAGTGCAGCTCGAACAGGTCGTCGGCGGTCCACGTATCCGGCGCCAAGCCCATCAGCGTATGATAGGCGTGGGTCGTGTCACCCGGGCCGACCAGGCCGATGCGCTCGGCCACGCGATGGACGTGGGTGTCGACCACCAGGCTGCGCATGGCCAGGTCGCTGAAATTCAGCACGCAGGCGGCGACCTTGACGCCGACGCCAGGCAGGGCCTGCAGCTCCCAGCGCGCCTGATCGACCTCCAACGTCTTCAGGTGGCTCAGCGACAGCCAGCCGACCTTGGCTTCGATCATCTTCAGGGCTGTGGTCAGGTGGCGCGCCTTGTCGCCGGGAAAGGTCACGTCGTCGATGATCCGCGCCACGGCCGCGACGGGCGCGCCGGCCAGGTCCTCCCAGCATTTGAACGCGGATCGCAGGCGCAGGAAGGCCGCCCAGGAGACGGCGTCCTGGGTGCGGCCGCTGATCGACGACTTCACCAGTTGGGAGATCGGATCCATGCGCGCGACGGGCCGCTGCGGGCCGAACTCGCAGAGCAGCGCATCGCGGACGCTCTCCAGCGGGGATCGCGCCAGGCCTAGGGACAGCTGCATGGGAATTCGCCGCTCAAGAACATAACGGGAACATTATGCGCGCGACGCGAACTTGTCCACAGGACTCGGCTCCGAGCTCGACGTGCTGCGCGCCAAGCCGGAATGAGAGTCTCTATTGTCGGTAACGGCCCCACAGCGCCGTCACGCGGCGGCGCAGTCGCTGGAAGGCCACGCGCACCGGCGTTGGCGCGGGGTGAGGGGCCGGGCGTTCCTCCTCCGGCAGGGCGACGCCGGCGAAGCGGGCGATCAGGCTGCGCAGCTCCGGCTCCTGCACGGCCAGGGCGGCCTCGACCGGACTCATCCATTCGAGCGTGCGCTGGCCCTTTTCCGGCCAGGTCTGATGCTCACCGGTGACCTGCAAGGGATAGACGTCGACCTTCACAAGGCGGGCCGCGCCGCTCTTCAGCTTCTTCAGATATTCGTATTCGCCGACCGGCCGCTTGGCGATGACGCCGTCCAGGCCCGCTTCCTCATAGGCTTCCGTGGCGGCGGCGGCGAAGTCGGTCCTGTCCTTCATTGGCCAGCCCTTGGGGATCACCCAGCGGCGGGTCTCGCGGGAGGAGACCAGCAGGATGCGCAAGGCTTCGCCTTCGCCCCGCCAAGGCAGGGCGGCGACCTGGCGGCGCTTGCCGCCCGACTTGCGTCCTTCCGGCTTGCCTCCTGTCTCCGTCACTTCATCCAGAACCCTAGATAATAGAAGAGCGCCGCCGTTAGGGCCGCCGCCGGCAGGGTGACGATCCAGGCGATGACGATGTCCTTGGCGACGCCCCAGCGCACGGCCGAGACCCGGCGCGAAGCGCCGACGCCGACAATAGCGCCTGTGATCGTGTGAGTCGTCGAGACAGGAACGCCCACATGGGTGGCCAAAAACAGCGTGATCGCGCCGCCGGTCTCGGCGCAGAAGCCCTGCATCGGCGTCAGGCGGGTGATCTTGCTGCCCATGGTGTGGACGATGCGCCAGCCGCCGAACAAGGTCCCCAGACCCATCGCCGTCTGGCAGGCCAGCACCACCCAGAACGGGATGTGCCCCGGCTGGTCGGTGGCGCCGTGGGCGAACAGCAGGGCGGCGATGATGCCCATGGTCTTCTGCGCGTCGTTGCCGCCGTGGCCCAGGCTGTAGAGCGCAGCCGAGACGAACTGCAGCTTGCGGAACACCCGGTCGGCGAAGAACGGCGAGCTCTTCACGAACGTCCAAGAGACGATCAGCACCAGAACCAGGGCCAGCAGGAAGCCCATGGTCGGCGAAACCACGATGCCGGCCGCGGTCTTGCCCAGGCCCGCCCACTGGATGGCGCCGACGCCGCCGACCTTGGCGATCGCCGCGCCGACCAGGCCGCCGATCAGGGCGTGCGAGCTGGACGACGGGATGCCCGCCCACCAGGTCAGCAGGTTCCAGCTGATCGCGCCCATCAGCGCCGCGAAGATCAGCCGATCGCTGATCACATGCGGGTCGACGATGCCCGAGCCGACCATCTTGGCCACGTGCAGGCCGAAGAACAGGAAGGCGATGAAGTTGAAGAACGCCGCCCAGATCACCGCCCAGCGCGCCGACAGCACGCGGGTGGAGACGATCGTGGCGATTGAGTTGGCGGCGTCGTGCAGGCCGTTCAGGAAGTCGAACGCCAGGGCGACGACGACCAGGAACACCAGGATCAGGAGCGTGGGGTCCACGACGATCAGACCTGTTCGACAACGATGCCGCTGATGCGGTTGGCCACGTCCTCGAAACGGTCCATGACCTTTTCCAGGTGACTGTAGATGTCGACGCCGACGATGAAGGCCATCGGGTCGCCATTGCGACTGGCCAGGAACAGGTCCTTGCGGCCTTGGTCGTACATCTGGTCGGACTGGTCTTCGATCTGGGTGATCTTGACCGCGATGTCCGACAGTTTCTGGGCGTTCAAGCGCATCTTCGGAAGCAGGTCGACGGCCTCCTGAGTCAGCTTGGCCGCCTCGACGATGATCCGGGTCATCTCGCGCATCTGCGGCTCGAAGGTCCTGACCTCGAACAGGCTGACGACCTTGGCGGTCTTGCGCATCTGGTCGATGGCGTCGTCCAGCGAGGTGGTCAGGTCTTGGATGTCGCTGCGATCAAACGGTGTAATGAAGCTACGGCGCACGGCGATCATCACCTGGCGGGTAACCTCGTCGGCCTCGTCTTCGTGCTGATCAACCCGCGCGCTGGCCGGGCCAACGGCGTCGCCGCCAGCGGTCATGTCGTGCAGGGCTTCGGCCCCGGCGACCAGCGTGCGGGCGTGAGCGGAGAACAGGTCGAAGAACTTGTCTTCCTTCGGCATGACGGCCTTGAACAAGCCCAGCATCGTGCTTCTTTCCTTCGTGCGAAGCGGTCGGGGAGCCCCAATAGGTGAGGCGAGAATTCCGTGCGGGACGACGTCCTTCCGTGGACGGATCGCCGCGCGGCGCACCGGAACCACGGAAGGATTTGGCCGTCAAATCCTATCTGTGAAAGTTATGTGACACCGCCTCGCGCGAACGGCGGCGTTAGGGCAGGATGACGCAACCTAGAGGAACGGGAGTTGCGTCATGGCGTTCACGCTGACCATCAATGGACAGAGCAGGACAGCCGACGTCGAAGGCGACACGCCGCTGCTGTGGGTGCTGCGCGACACGCTGGGTCTGGTTGGGGCCAAGTTCGGCTGCGGCGCGGCGCTGTGTGGGGCCTGCACGGTGCATCTGGACGGTGCGCCCGTTCGGGCCTGCATCACACCGGTCGAGAGCGTGGGCAAGAAGAAGGTCACCACCATCGAGGGCGTCGGCAAGACGTCGGTGGGCGCGCGGGTGCAGGAGGCCTGGAAGGCTGTCGACGTGCCCCAGTGCGGTTACTGCCAGGCCGGCCAGATCATGTCGGCCACGGCTCTGCTGACCCAGAAGCCCAAACCCACCGACGAGGACATCGACGCGGCGATGAACGGCAACCTGTGCCGCTGCGCGACCTACATCCGCATCCGCAAGGCGATCAAGGTCGCCTCGGGTCAGGAGCAAGCGTGATGGACGGCGAGATCCTGCGCGACCCGACGCGCCGCTTCGTGCTGAAGACCGGCGCCGCCGCGGGCGGAGGCCTGATGCTCAGCTTCACCATGGCCGCCGAGGGCAGCGCCGCGGCCGGCGCGACCCAGGTCAACGCCTATGTCCGCATCGCGCCGGACGGCAAGGTCGTCATCGCCTCGAAGGTCCCGGAGGTGGGGCAGGGGATCAAGACCTCGCTGCCGATGCTGATCGCCGAGGAGCTGGACGTCGACTGGTCGACCGTAAGCGTCGAGCAGGCCATCGCCGACACCAAGATTTATGGCCGCCAGGTGGCCGGCGGCAGCATGGCCACCACGCTGGAATATGACGGTCTGCGCCGTGTCGGGGCCACGGTCCGGGCGCTGCTGATCCAGGCCGCCGCCGCCCGCTGGAACGTTCCGGCCGACAGCCTGTCGACCGAGCGCGGCTTCGTCATCCACGCCGCTAGCAGCCGCCGCGCGGGCTATGGCGAACTGGCGCAGGCCGCCGCTAAGCTCACTCCGCCCGATCCCAAGACCCTAACCCTAAAGGACCCCAAGGCCTTTCGGATCATCGGCCGGAGCCAGAAGAGCCAGAACCTCGACGCCATCACCACCGGCCAGCCAACCTACGGCATCGACACCCGCCTGCCGGGCATGCTGTACGCCACCTTCGCCAAGGCTCCGACCTATGGCGCGGCCGTCGCCAAGGTCGACCTGGCGCCGGCCAAGGCGGTGAAGGGCGTGCGCGACGCGTTCGTCGTGGAGGGCGGGACCAACCTGCAGAGCATCGTGTCCGGCGTGGCGGTGGTCGCCGACAGCTGGTGGGCCGCTCGCAAGGGCCGTGACGCGCTGGAGATCCAGTGGGCCCAGCACCCCACGGCCGCCCAGAGCACCGCCGCTTTCGAGGCCAAGGCCGCCCAGCTGGCCAAGGCGCCGCCGCACCGCACGGCGTATAACGACGGCGACGTCGACGCCGCCCTGAAGAGCGCGGCCAGGACCGTCAGCGCCGCCTACAGCTATCCCTTCATCGCCCACGCCAACCTGGAGCCGCAGAACTGCACCGCCCAGGTCAAGGACGGCAAGGTTGAGATCTGGGCGCCAACCCAGAACCCCGAGGCTGGCCGCGGCCTGGTCGCCAAGGCCCTGAACGTCGATCCGTCGGCGATCACCATCCACCTGATCCGCGGCGGCGGCGGCTTCGGCCGTCGGCTGATGAACGACTACATGGTCGAGGCCGCCGTGATCGCCTCGAAGGTCGACGCGCCGGTCAAGCTGGTCTGGACCCGCGAGGACGACATCCAGCACGACTTCTACCGTCCCGCCGGCTGGCACAACCTGACCGCCGGACTCGATGCGGGCGGCGCGCTGGTCGCTTGGAAGGACCACTTCATCACTTTCGGCGAGGGCGAGACCTTCAACACCTCGGCGGGCATGAACTCGACCCAGTTCCCGTGCCGAGCCGTCGCCAACTACCGCCACGACATCTCGGTGATGCCGCTGGGCTTCCCGACGGGCTATCTGCGGGCGCCAGGCAACAACGCCTTCGGCTTCGTGATCCAGAGCTTCACCGACGAGTTGGCCCTGGCCGCGGGTAAGGATCCGGTGGCTTTCCGCCGCGAGCTGCTGGGCGAGCCGCGACTGCTGGGCGCGGCCGGCGAGCGCGAGAGCTTCCACACCGGCCGCATGCGGGACGTGCTGGACCTGGCGGCCGAGAAATCCGGCTGGGGCCGCAAGCTGCCCGAGGGCTCGGGCCTGGGCGTGGCCTGCCACTACAGCCACATGGGCTATGTGGCGGTGGTGATGCAGGTGACGGTCAAGGGCGGTTCGCTGAAGGTCGACAAGGCTTGGGCCACCGTCGACTGTGGCCGCCAGATCATCAATCCCAAGGGCGCCGAGCAGCAGGTGCAGGGATCAGTCCTCGACGCCGTCGGGGCGGCGCTTCACCAGGCGATCACCTTCGAGAACGGGGCGGCGCAGCAGAGCAACTTCGGCGACTTCCCGCTGCTGCGCATGGCCGACGCGTTCGATGTCGAGGTACACTTCAAGCTGTCGGACAACAATCCGACCGGTCTGGGCGAGCCGGCCTATCCGCCTGCGCCGGCGGCACTATGCAACGCGATCTTCGCCGCCACGGGCAAGCGCATCCGCACCCTGCCGATCGGCGACCAACTGGCTTGAGTTCGAAGGCCCGTGCTAGGAGCGTCGGACTACGCTCCTAGCAAGGTTCCGCCATGTCCCAGGTCACCGTCGTCAGCCACCCGCTCGTTCAGCACAAGCTGACCAAGATGCGGGACAAGCAGACCTCGACGAAGACCTTCCGCGCCCTGATGCGCGAGGTGGCCACCCTGATCTGCTACGAGATCACCCGCGACCTGCCGATGGATCCCGTTCAGATCGAGACCCCGGTCGCCCCGACCACGGCCTACGAGATCGCCGGCAAGAAGCTGGTCTTCGCCCCGATCCTGCGCGCCGGCCTGGGGATGTGCGAGGGCATGCTGGACCTGGTCCCGTCAGCCCGCGTGGCCCATATCGGTCTCTATCGCGATCACGATACGCTGGAGGCGGTCGAGTACTACTTCAAGGCGCCGGAGGACATCGCCGGTCGCCTGGTCATCGTCGTCGATCCGATGCTGGCCACGGGCCACTCGGCCATCGCCGCCATCTCGCGCCTCAAGCACTACGGCGTCACCAACCTGCGCTTCGTCTGCCTGCTGGCGGCCCAGCCCGGCGTCGATGCGCTTCAGGAAGCCCATCCCGACGTGCCGATCTGGACGGCGGCGGTCGACGCCCAGCTGAACGAGCACGGCTACATCGTGCCGGGCCTTGGCGACGCCGGCGACCGGACGTTCGGAACCCGATAGGCGACGGACCTAGTCCCGCGTCGGATCCTTCTCGGCGGACCAGGCCGAGGGCTCGTTTGGCGCGATCCGCGCGTCCTGGAAGGGCGCTTGCGGCGTGCGCATCGGGCGCAAGGTCGACTCGCGAGCGTTGGCGTCGCTGGGCGGCTCGACTGGCGTCGGCTCGGTATGGACGACATGGGCGATCTGGTCATGATCCTCGACCATCCCCGCCGAGCCCGGCGCCGGCCCGTGACCGACCGCGACGGTTCCGGGATCACGCGGAACGCTGGGGACCGGCTGGCGGGGGACAGCGATCTTGTGAACGCCGCCCAGACCGTCGGACGTCTCGGGATCCTTGCCTTGCGCCATGGCCACGCTCCTTGCCGTTCCTCATGGATCAGGAACGCGGGACGCGCCTGTCCGTTCTGGGCGGCCTCGAAAACCTGCCGGGTGTCAGTTTGGCAAGGCTTTGACGAAGGCCTTCACGACGGTCGCCGAGTTGTCGGAGGCCAGGGCCATGAAGGTGTGCATCTCGTTGGCGCCCGCACCGCCGCCGGCCAGGTCCGACAGGCTGCGGAAGGCGATGAAAGGTGTGTTGTTGACCAGGGCCACATGCGCGACGGCGGCGCTTTCCATGTCGACCACGCGCGCCTGGAACGTGGCGCGCAGGTATTTGCGATAGGCGGCGTTGTCCAGGAACACCGGGGCCGAGACGCCGTTGCCGCCGACCACGACCTTGGGCGGGTGGACCAGGCACTTGTCGGCGGCGCAGCGCTGCAGGGCGACCTCGGCGGCGACCTTGCGAGCGGTGTCCAGCAGGGTCGTGTCGGCCGGGAACCAGATGCGCGCCGGGGCCGACAGGTCTGTCCCCGGCAGGATGATCGCGCGCGGATAGATCATGCCGTAGTTGGCCAGCGGGCTGTTGCGGATGCTGGGCGAAACCTCGAAGCCCTTGTCGGTCTCGCGGGCGAAGGCGCTTTCCAGGTTCTGGGCCCATTGGTCGGCCACGACCACGTCGCCGATGTCCAAGCCCTCGTCGACACCGCCGGCGATGCCCGAGAAGACGATGCGGGTGATGTTGAAACGGTCCAGCGCCATCTGGGTGGTCATGGCCGCATTGACCATCGACACGCCGCTCAGGAACACCACGACCGGCTTGCCTTCCAGCGTGCCGGTGGTGAACCGGACGCCGTGAACCTCATAGGCCTTCTGCTGGCCAGTGGCCGCGTTCAGGGCTCCGATCTCGGGCGGGAAGGCCGAGATGACGGCGACGCGCGGGGTGTCGTCCAGGCGCTGGGCCACAGCTGGCGAAACGATCAGGCACAGCAGGGCCAGGACGAGGGCGGGCAGGCGCATGGCGACTCCTTGTCGGGACGACTCACTGCTTAACCGTGGCGCGGCGGCGACCCAAGGGCGATGCGAGCGCAGGCGGTGGCTTTTCGACGACCGCTCGCCGATTGATCGTGACGCCGGCGTCGGCCGCCCGACGGACGGATAACCTCGCGATGTGGTTTGACGCCTTAACCATCTTGAGCTTCATACGGCGCGAACAGCGTTCGTCGCCGAGTGGTCCGGGGCCTTTTGCAATCGATGTCCAAGCGCGCGCCCCTGATCTTCGTGGCCGACGATGACGAGCCGACGCTGGAGCTGGTCGGAGCCCTCCTGGCCCGTGATGGACTGGAGGTGGTGGGCTTCTCCACCGCGGAGCGGCTGATCGCGGCGGTGCCGCGGCGGCGGCCGGACGCCATCCTCCTGGACGTGCGCATCCCCGGCCAGAGCGGCCTGGACGCCCTGAAGGCGCTGAAGGACTCCGAGGCCGCCGATATCCCGGTGCTGATGCTGACCGGCGACGGGAGGTTGGACCGGATCGTCCAGGCCATGCAGCTGGGCGCCAAGGGCTATGTGATGAAGCCCTTCGATGGACCCACGCTGGTCAGCGAAGTCCGCGCGGTGCTGAAGGGCTAACCGACCAGGCTCCGGAGCCAGGCTACGAGGTCGTTGCACCAGGCCAGGAAGTTCTCGAAGACGCTGACCGGTTTCGGCGGCGGGGGCGGTTTGGCCACGACCGGCACGAACCAACTGGGCGCGGCGGGCGGCGCGCAGTTCATGCGCATGCCGACGCCCTTGAGATAGCCGCGCCGCACGCCGCCGGCTTCGACCGCGTTGCGGATGGCCTTGTCGTGCTTGGCCGCGCCGGTCAGCTTGCGGATCCAGCCTCGGAACGGCAGGACGTCGCGAGTGGTGTCGCGGACCCCCGAGACGCCGGCGCCGTAGACGGCGTCGGCCACCTTCTTGCCCTTCGAGCGCTGGTCGGGCGGCGGGGCTTCGTCCAGGTCTGGCCCGAGAGCCGCGTCGATCCGGCCGATCTCGGCGGCGATCGGCTCGCAGCGGGAGAGGCCTGTCATATCGTAGGGATCCTCGACCGCGCGCTGGAGTACAGGCGGGATCGATTTCTGCTTGAGGTTCAAGTCCTCCAGCGGCGCGGTCGCCGCGTCGCGAAACGTGTCGTGCTGCTGCAGCGTGCCCGGATCGGTCTGGGCCAGGGCCGGGCTGGCGAAGGCCAGCAGCAGGAGCGGGAAAACGCGGCGCATGGGGCGACTCGGAAAGGCTGGACGGTCAGCTAAGCCTAAACCGCTTCAACCGCCAAAGCGCAGATGGATCAGGGGGTAGGGCCGGCCCTGGCCGTCGGTCGCGGACCAACCGGTGCGCGCAAAGCCCATGTGTTCGTAGAAGCCGACGGCCTGGGCGTTCTGTTCGTTGACGTCGGTGGTCAGCAGCGGATGAACGGCCAGGGCGTAGTCGATCAGGATGGCCCCGACGCCGGCGCCCCGATGCTCGGGATCGATGAACAGCGCCTCCATGTGGCCGCCATCGATCAGCATGAAGCCGATGGCTCGATCGCGATCGTCGACGGCCAGGGTCAGGGGGGCGGACGGCAGGAAGGCCGCGACCTCGCGGCCGATCGCGGCGCGGTCCTCGGGACTGAGGAAGTCGTGGGTGGCGTCGACGGCCGCGGCCCAGATCTCGACGACGCGAGAGCCATCTTCGGGACGCGAGGGACGGAGCTTGATCATGGCGGTGGTCTAATCCGCCGAGGCCTCCTGCGCCAGCCGGATGCAGACTTCGGCAGTGTGGGCGTCGGCCGGGAAGGCGCACTCAATCCGCAGCTCGTCCAGGGTGACGTCGCGCGGGGCGGCGAAGGTGGTGATGGTCTCGAAGAACCGCAGCTGGCCCAGGTCGCTCTGGAAGATCAGGTTCAGCACCGGGGCGGGCTCCTGCTCGACATCGCGGAAGCGCCAGCGGGCCGGTACGTCGGGATAGGCCAGGACCTCGTCCAGCAAGGCCCGGGCGGTCTTGTCCGACGGAGCGGCGGCGATGTCGGCGTGCAGGTGGCGAAGGAACTTCTGGGCGACTTCGGGCCAGTTGATGATCACGGCGCGGAAGTCTTCGGGATCGAACACCTGACGCAGCAGGTTCGTGTGCGGGCTCTGCCTGCCGCGCATCAAGAGGTGGTTGATCCGCTGGGCGGCGGGGTTGGCCATCAGCACGTCGAAGTGGCGGTTGATGACGAAGGCCGGATAGGGCTCCTGGTGAGCCACGATCAGCTCGATCGCCTCGCGCATCCGCTCCAGGGCCGGAGTGACCAGGGCGGCCTCGGAGTACTGCGGCGCGTAGCCGGCGGCCAGGAGTAAGGCGTTGCGCTCGCGCAGCGGCATCGATAGGGCGTCGGCCAGGCGCGCCAGGGTCTCGCGGCTGGGGCGGGCCTTGCCGGTCTCGACACAGGATAAATGCCGGGTCGAGACGCCCGTCTCCAGCGACAGATCCAGCTGGCTGAGCCGCCGGGCCGCTCGCCACTCGCGCAGCAGCACGCCGACGGGCGGATGGGTGAGCCTGGCCTGCGCCGTGCTGGACGTCATGGTCGTTCCTTAGCCCCATGCGAACCTCGAAACCATGACCTCGCAGGTCATGATGTCCGCGCGTTCACAGCGATATGGGCGTTGACGGTTCGCGCATCGCTGCTGACACGTCCTGGCAAGGTCTTGGCCAAGGTTGCGGCGGTGTTAACCGGTGTGGAGGGCCTCTTGGAAAAGTACGACCTGCGGAAGGCCTTGAAGGGCCTTTACACCGCGCCCCGTGGGAAGTTCGTGCTCGTCGACGTCCTACCGCTGAACTATCTGGCGGTCGACGGCGAGGGCGATCCGAACACCGCGCCCTGCGCCGCGGCGATCGAGGCGCTGTACGCCTCGTCCTACACCCTGAAGTTCATGAGCAAGGAGAGGGGGCGCGACTATGTCGTGCCGCCGCTGGAGGGCCTGTGGTGGGCCGACGACATGGACGACTTCATCACCCGCCGGAAGGACCGCTGGCGGTGGCGGATGATGATCGCGGTCCCGGATTTCGTCGATGGAGCCATGGCGCTGGCGGCGCTGGATAAGGCCAAGGCCAAGAAACCGTCGCCGGCTCTGGATCTCGTGCGCTTCGAGCGGTTGGAAGAGGGACGAGCGGTCCAGACCCTGCACGTCGGGTCCTATGACGACGAGGGGCCGGCGCTGGAGGCTCTGCACAGCCGCTTCATACCCGACAATGGCCTGGTCCCGACAGGGCGGCATCACGAGATCTATCTCAGCGACGCGCGCAAGACGCCGCCCGAGAAGCGCAAGACCATCCTGCGCCAGCCGGTGAGACCTGCCTAGCCCGAAGGCCGGGGATCGCGCCCCGGCCTTTCCGCTGATCGGCGATGAGCGCGATCAGATCTCTTGATTGTACTTGCCCACCCGGTCGCCCAGGCGCGGCTTCACTTCCTGGCGGAACAGAGCGCGCATGTCGTCTTCCGACTGGGTGCTCTCGACCACGACGACCACCTCGGGCTTGTTCGACGAGGCGCGGACCAGGACCCACGAGCCGTCCTCCAGGTGGACGCGCACGCCGTTGACGGTGATCACCTCGGTGATCCTGCGGCCCAGGATCGAACCGCCAGCGGCGGCGAGGTCCTGGTATTCCTTCACCACCTCGTCGACGACGCCGTACTTCACCTCGTCGCCGCAGTGCGGGCTCATGGTCAGCGAGGTGTAGGCCACCGGCAGGGCCTTCTTCAGGTCGCTGAGCTTTTTGCCCGGATTGCGGTCCAGCATGGCCAGGACGGCGGCGGCGGCGGTCAGGCCGCAGTCGTAGCCGTAGCCCAGTTCGCCGTTCATGAAGAAGTGGCCGCTCTTCTCGAAGCCGGCCAGGGCCTTGAGCTCAGCGCTCTTGCGCTTGATGTAGCTGTGGCCGGTCTTCCAGTAGATGACCTTGCAGCCGTGCTGCTGCAGGATCGGATCGGTGGCGTAGAGGCCGGTGGACTTGACATCGACGACGAAGGTCGAGCCCGGATGCAGCGGAGCCAGGTCGCGGGCCAGCATCAGGCCGATCTTGTCGGCGAAGATCTCCTCGCCCTCGTCGTCGACCACGCCGCAGCGGTCGCCGTCGCCATCGAAGCCGAAGGCCAGGTCGGCCTTGTGCTCATGGACGGCGTGGGCCATCGCATGCAGCATCTCGGCGTCTTCAGGGTTGGGATTGTACTTCGGGAAGGTGAAGTCCAGGTCCGTGTCCATGGGGACGACGTCCGTGACGCCCATCTTCCGCAGGGCCTCGACCACGAAGGCGCCGGCCGTGCCGTTGCCGCAGGCGGCCACGACCTTCAGCGGACGGGTGATGCTGGCGCGCTTGGCGACGTCGTCGATATAGCGCTGGGCCTCGCCCTGCACGCGGATCAGCTTGCCGCCGTCGCGCTCGACGAACTGGGCGTTCAGCACGATGGCCTTCAGGCGGCTCATCTCGTCGGGGCCGAAGGTCAGCGGCTTCTGGGCGCCCATCTTGACGCCGGTCCAGCCGTTCTCGTTGTGGCTGGCGGTGACCATGGCCACGCAGGGGATGTCCAGGTCGAACTGGGCGAAATAGGCCGTCGGCGACAAGGCCAGGCCGATGTCGTGCACCTCGCAGCCGGCGCTGATCAGGCCCAGGATCAGGGCGTTCTTGATCGAGGTCGAATACGAGCGGAAGTCGTGGCCGACCACGATCTTCGATTGGCCCAGCTCGTGGATATAGGTCCCCAGGCCCAGGCCCAGGGCCTGCACGCCCAAGAGGTTGATCTCCGGCCCGAACAGCCAGCGGGCGTCGTACTCGCGAAACCCGGTCGGCTTGACCAGCGGTTCGTTTTCGTAGGCGGCGGTATTGGCAACGAGATCGGCGCGCGGCGCGGAGAACATCGAAAGCTCGCTTCAGTTATGACGGGCTGGCTTTAGCCGCCCGGCGCTCAGACGGCTAGCGCGATCACATGACAAAGTTCGGTAAATTCGAATGTGACCTAGATCACGCCGGCGCGGAGCAAGTCGTGAACATGCAGCACGCCCACCGGACGATCGGCCTCGACCACGAACAGCACGGTGATGCGCCGCTCGTTCATGGTCTTCAGCGCTTCGGCCGCCAAAGCCCCTGGAGCAATGGTCAGCGGGCCGCGGGTCATGACCTCTCCCGCCGTATGCTGAAGAAGCCCGTCCATGTGCCGGCGCAGGTCGCCGTCGGTGATCAGGCCGGCCAGACGACCGTCGCCGTCCACCACGCCGACGGCCCCGAAACGCTTCTCGCTCATCACCAGCAGGGCGTCGGGCATCGGTGCGTCGAGCGCGATCAACGGCAGCTCGTCCGCGCCATGCATCAGGTCGGCCACCGTGCGCAGCATAGCCCCCAGCTTGCCGCCCGGATGGAAGACGCGGAAATCGCTGGCCGTGAAGCCGCGCCGCTCGAGGAGGGCCACCGCGAGGGCGTCGCCCAGGGCGATCTGCAGGGTGGTCGAGGTGGTCGGGGCATTGACCTCCGCCGTGGCCTCGGGGGCGTCCGGCAGCAACAGCACGATGTCACCGCCCACGCCTAGCTGGCTGCCGGGGAAGGCCGTCATGGCGATCAGCGGGATCGAGAAGCGCTTGGCGTAGCCGATGATGTCCGAAAGCTCGCGCGCCTCGCCGGACTTGGATAGCGCCAGGATCACGTCGTCCGGGCCGATCATGCCAAGGTCGCCGTGGCTGGCTTCGGCCGGGTGCACGAACATCGCCTGGGCGCCCGTCGAGGCCAGGGTGGCGGCGATCTTGCGGGCCACGTGGCCGGACTTGCCCATGCCGGTGCAAACGATGCGGCCCTTGGCGTTGAACATCGTCTCGACGGCCTGGACGAAGGCGTCCCCCAGCGACTCGGACAGGGTCCGCAGGGCGTCGGCCTCGATGGCCAGAACCCGGCGGCCGATCGCGACGGCGTCGAAATCGCTCATTGCGGCGGCTGGTCCGGCAGCTGGCTGGCGGCCTCGACGGCCTTCTTGGCGGCGGCGTCGCGACGGATGGCGGCGTCCTTCTCGCGCTGGATCTTGGCCTTCATCTCGGGCGTCTGCTGCTCGGGCGTATGGCCGAACGGACCCCAGGAGCGGTCGCCCTGGCCCTGCGGCCAGACGAGCGAGAAGGTGATCAGCGCCAGGGCGATCAGCCCCATCAGCGGCATGAAGATGCGATCAGGCATGGCCCGCCTATAGCACGGCCATTGAGGCGGGGGAGAGGCGATCGCGGCATCCGTGCTTGACGCTGCGGTCGCCTGGCCTTAGCCCGCCCCTGTCATCTCCCCCGATACACGAAGGAAGCCCGATGCCGACGCTCGTCCTGCTCCGCCATGGCCAAAGCCAGTGGAACCTGGAAAACCGCTTCACGGGCTGGGTCGACGTCGATCTGACCGCCGAGGGCGAGGCCCAGGCCAGGAAGGGCGGCGAGCTGATCAAGGCGGCCGGCATCCAGTTCGACCATGCCTTCACCTCGGTCCAGACCCGCGCCATCCGCACGGGCAACCTGGCTTTGGACGCCGCCCAGCAGAGCTTCGTGCCGGTAACCAAGGACTGGCGCCTGAACGAGCGTCACTACGGCGGCCTGACTGGCCTCAACAAGGCCGAGACCGCCGAGAAGCACGGCGAGGCTCAGGTCACCATCTGGCGCCGCTCGTACGACGTGCCGCCGCCGGAACTGGCCCCGGGCGGCGAGTATGACTTCAGCAAGGACCGCCGCTACAAGGGCGCGAACCTGCCGACGACCGAAAGCTTGGCCACGACCCTGGTGCGCGTGCTGCCGTACTGGGAAAGCGACATCGCCCCGCACCTGAAGGCTGGCGAGACGATCCTGATCGCCGCCCACGGCAACTCGCTGCGCGCCATCGTCAAGCACCTGTTCAACGTGCCGGACGATAAGATCGTCGGCATCGAGATCCCGACCGGCAACCCGTTGGTCATCGAGCTGGATGCGAACCTGAAGCCGACCAGCGCGCGCTATCTCGATGAAAAGCGCGCCGAGGCTCTGCCGCAAGTGAGTTAATTTCCAAGCTTCACCGGAAGCCCTTGGAAAGACGACGTTAATTTTGATCGGTGCATGGTGAGGTCTCAATTTGGGATTCCATGCCTGACATGAGCGCCGCCGCGCCGACAACACAGGAGTACAAGCGCCTGACGCAGCATGACGTCGACGTCATCTGCGCCAAGCACGACCGCCTGTGGTCGGCCCGGATGGGCGGCGCGCGCGCCGTCTTCGCCTTCTGCGACATCTCAGGTCTTTCGCTGACGGGACGGAATCTCTGCGACGCCGACTTCACCGGCGCGGTGATGGTCGGCTGCGACCTGCGCAAGACCAAACTGGACAACGCCAACTGCTACGGCGCCGACATGCAGGGGGCGGACCTGACCGACGCCAGCCTGCGCCGCGCCGACCTCCGCGGGTCCAGCCTGCGCGGCGCCAACCTGACCGGCGCTGACATGTTCGAGGCCGACCTGCGCGAAGGCACCATCGCCGCCGCCGACCGCAAGGAAGGGTACAAGGTCATCGAGCTGACCCAGCGCGAGGCCTACGCCTCGGGCGCCAATCTGTCGGGCGCCAATCTGGAGCGCTCACGCCTGTCGGGCATCGTGGCGACCAAGGCCGACTTCAGTGACGCGATCCTCAAGGACGCCAAGCTGGTCCGCGCCAATCTGAAACAGGCCAATTTCAACGGGGCGAACCTCGCCGGCGCCGACCTGTCGGGCGCTAATCTGGCCGGGGCCGACCTGCGCAACACCGTGCTGGTGGGCGTCAAGACGATGTCGTGGAACGTCAACGACACCAATATGGAAGGCGCCCTGACCGACAAGCCGTCGGGGACCAACGTCTCCGACATGCCCTACGAGCAGATGATCGCCGACCACGCCCGCTGGATCGAGACCGGCGGAGCCGAGGGCAAGCCGTCGGTGTTCGACAAGGCCGACCTGCGCAATCTGCGCTCGATCCGCGGCTTCAACCTGACGGCCCTCTCGGCAAAGGCGGCGGTATTCTACGGCCTCGACATGGAAGGCGTGCAGATGCAGGGCGCCCAGCTGGAGGGGGCGGACCTGCGGGCCTGCAACCTGCGCCGGGCCGACCTGCGCGGCGCGCGGCTGAAGGGCGCCAAGCTGACCGGTTCCGACCTGCGTGACGCCCAGTTGGGCCCGCTGCTGATCGCCGCCGACCGGGTGCTGCCCGTCGATCTGACCGGGGCGATCCTCACCAACGCCGACTTCGCGCGCGCCGATCTTCGCCAGGCCAAGATGGCCGGGACCGACGTCTCGCGCGCCAACTTCACCGGCGCCCAGCTGAAAGACGTCGACCTGACCGGGGCGATCCGCCTCGCGGCGCGCGGTCTGGACGACGTGATCTGATAAAAATTTGCGGCAAGCGGACGCAGGCTTAACGGTTCGCTCGTCCTCCGCCGCTACAGTCCGCGTAACCGATAAAAGAACACCACGGGGAAAGCGTTATGAACGCCGCGCAAAGCGTGGCCGGGCGTCGTCGCCTGAGCCAAGCCGAGCTCGACATGATCGTAACGGCGCACGAGAAATTCGTTACCGGCAAGCAGGGCGGCAAGCGGGCCTCCCTACGCTTCATGCAGCTGTCGGGCCTAGATCTGTCGTTCCGGAACCTGACCGATGCGGACCTGTCCGCCTCGATCCTGGAAGGTTGCCGCATGGTCCGCACCAAGCTGGATCGCGCCAGCCTGTTCGGGTGCGACCTGCGCAAGAGCGACATGCGCCAGGCCTCGATGGTCCGCGCCGATCTGCGCGGCGCCTGCCTGCGCGGCGCGAACCTGGCCCAGGCCGATCTGACCCAGGCCGACTTCCGCGAAGGCCAGATCGCCATCCCGCATCCGCGCAAGGGTCTGGACACCCTGCGTCACGAGACGCGCCAGGGCGAGGTCGACGAGGTCAATTTCTCGGGCGCTGCGCTGGACGGCGCGCAGTTCGAGGGCGTGTCGGCGTTCAAGGCCGACTTCAGCGACTGCTCGCTGCGCGGCGCCAAGCTCTCCGGCGCGAACCTGAAGGAGGCCAACCTGGTCGGGGCCATTCTGGATGGGGCCGACGTCAAGGGCGCCAACCTCGAGGGCGCGAACCTGTCGGGCGCAGTCATGGCCGGGGTCGACACCTCCACCGCCCGGCTCAGCGGCGCCAGCATGGTGGGCGCCGTCAAGACCGTGACCCGCGAGGCGTTGGCCAAGGCCCAGGAGCTCTATCAACGCTGTCTGGACAACCAGCGCTGGTGTCAGACCGCCGGCAAGGAAGGCCAGGCGGCCCGGCTGGACGGCGAGGATCTGCGTCCCCTGGGCGACAGGCTGAAGGGCCTGCGCCTGACCGCCATGAGCGCCAAGGGCGCCTGCATGGTGGGTCTGGATCTTTCCGGCGCCCAGCTGCAGGGCGCAAACCTGCAGAACGCCGACCTACGCGCGGCCAATCTGCGCGGGGCCGACCTGCGCGGGGCCAAGCTGACCGGCGCCAACCTCACCAAGGCCGACCTGCGCCAGGCCTTCCTGTCGCCGCTGCCCTTGGGGCCGACGCGCCAGACCCCGTCGAACCTGCAGTCGGCGCGCCTGCGCTATGCCCTGGTCCAGGCGGCCGATCTCAGCGAAGCGGTGCTCGATGGGGCCGACCTGCGCGGCGCCGACTTCAACGGCGCACGCGTGGCCAAGGCGAGCTTCCGGGATGTCGACCTCAACCAGGTGCAGGGTCTCGACTTCTCCATGTCCTGAACATGAAAAAGGCGGCGCCTTTCGACGCCGCCCAGTTCAGAGGGGATTGGGGAGACTAGGAACAGGGCCGCGCGTTACGCGGCCTTTTCGCCTTCGATCAGGGTCGAAGACGCGCTCGACTTGATCTCCACCGTGCGAGGCTTCAGAGCCTCGGGCAGTTCACGCTTCAGCGCGATCGACAGCAGGCCGTTCGACAGATCGGCGTCAACCACGATGAGGTAGTCGGTCAGCTGGAACTTGCGCTCGAAGTTGCGCTCGGCCAGGCCGCGATGTAGGTACTGCTTGGTCTCGTCATTGGCGGCCTTGCGGCCGGTGACGGTCAGCAGGTTCTCCTTCACCTCGACGTTCAGCTCTTCCGGCTTGAATCCCGCCACCGCGATCTCGATGCGGTAGTCGTTCTCGCCGGTGCGTTCGATATTGTAGGGGGGATAGCCCGAGGCCGCTTCGTTACGGGCCGCAGCGTCGAGCTGATCGGCGAGGCGGTCGAAACCGACGAGCGAGCGGTACAGGGGCGAAAGGTCGATCGTACGCATAGGGTTAGATCCTTCTCATCAAGCAAGGTCTTCGATGTTCGTCCCGTCGGCGACCCGAATTCGGCGTCGCCAGGTGGTCCGGAAGGCCCGGGTTCCCAGCGCCTTCGTGAAACTAGTTGGTGACCGGATTTTCGGCTTCAAGGGCTGTCGAGGCGAAAAATCTGAATCGTTTGACGCCCCCTCCGGCGCGGCTAAGGTCGCGGCCTCCGTCACGCCGAAGGACACGTCCCCCATGCCGCTTCGCCGACACGTGCTGCTGCTCGCCGCCGCCCTGACCCTCTCCGCCCCCGCCGCCTTCGCCGCGACCGATCCGGCTCTGAAGGCCGCCGTGGCCTCGCCGGCGCGCCCCGCCGGCGACGTCGCTCGCGATGGCGCGCGCCACCCGGTCGAGAGCCTGACCTTCTGGGGACTGAAGCCCAAGCAGACGGTGATCGAGATCTCGCCCGGCGGCGGCTACTGGACCGAGATCCTGGCGCCTTACGCCAAGGCGACCGGCGGGACCTATGTCGCCGGCGTCGCCGATCTCTCCAATCCGAAACTGTCGGAAGGGGCTAGGAAGGGCCGCGCCGACTTTGAAGCCCGGTTCTCGGATCCGGCCAAGTACGGCAAACCCCAGTTCGTCAATTTCGGCGCCCAGTCGGGACCGCTGGGCGCGCCGGGATCGGCTGACCTCGTCTTGACCGCCCGCAACGTCCACAATTGGACCCAGCAGCCTGGCATGGCCGACAAGGTCTTCGCCGACTTCTTCGCGGTGTTGAAGCCGGGCGGCGTACTGGCCGTGGAGGATCATCGCGCCGATCCGCGCTCGGAAAAGGACGCCGGCGCCGACGGCTATCTGAACACCGCCACCGTGGTCGCCATCGCCAAGAAGGCCGGCTTCGTGCTCGACGCCCAGTCCGAGATCAACGCCAACCCCAAGGACACCAAGGACCACCCCTTTGGCGTCTGGACCCTGCCGCCCACGCGTCGCACCGCGCCAGGCGGCCAGCCGGCCGATCCGAACTTCGACCGGACCAAGTACGAGGCGATCGGCGAGAGCGATCGCATGACGCTGCGCTTCCGGAAGCCGGCCTGATTTGACGGGTCAGACTTTGGCCAAGGTCGGCGGGCAAGCTGGTCGGCGCATGACGGGGGGATGATGGGTCCAGCTCAGTATTGGTCGCGGCGGGGAATCCTGGCGAGCGTCGGCGCGCTCGGGCTGACCGCGTGCGGGAAGAAGAACGATCCGGCGAAGGCCCCAACCAAGGGGGCCGAAAAGGCGGGCTCCAGCACCATCGAAGCGGCGGTGGCCGGCGACTGGCGGCTGCCGGCCGACCGTGCTCGCGACGTCTGGCGCCATCCGGTCGAGAGCTTGAAGTTCTGGGGGCTCAAGCCCGGCCAGACGGTGGTCGAGTTCTGGCCCGGCGCGGGCTGGTACACCGATATCCTGGCGCCGTTCCTGGCCGACACCCACGGCAAGCTGTACGAGGCCGTGCTGCAGGCCAACGATCCAACCGAACCGGCCGCGGCCGAGATCGTCGAGGGCTATCGCCGCAAGCTGACCGAGAAGAAGAAGGTCTATGGCGACGTGGTATTCACCGCCTTCGGCCCCACCAGCGGCCCGGTGGCGCCGGCGGGGACGGTCGACCTGGTGCTGTTCCTGCGCAATCTGCACAACTGGATGGCCGGCGGCATCGCCGAGAAGGCGTTCAAGGACGCGCTCGCGGCTCTCAAGCCAGGGGGCGTTCTCGGCATCGAGGAGCACCGCGGCGACCCGGGCCGGGTGCAGGACGTGCTGGCCGCCGACGGCTATGTCCAGCAGGACTACGTGATCCAGATGGCCAAGGAGGCAGGGTTCGTTCTGGCCGGGACCAGCGAGCTGAACGCCAATCCCAAGGACACCAAGGACCATCCGTTCGGCGTATGGACCCTGCCGCCGACGCGCCTGTCGGCCCCGCGCGGCGAACCGGCCGAGCCCGGCTTCGACCATTCCAAGTACGACGCGATCGGCGAAAGCGACCGCATGACCCTGAAGTTCGTGAAGCCGAAATAAGGGCATGCCGCGCAGGTAAAGTTGACAAAAACCTCGACTAAAGGTCGCCTCCCATAACGGGAAGAAATAAGGCCCTGGGTCGTCTGAACGGTGTTTACTTAACCGGTCGGCCCGGTCTAGCTATCCGCAACACGACATTCGCGCAGAGGGAGATCGCGCTCATGGCCACCATTCAAGAAGTCACCGATCGCATCAAAGCCGCCGTGGGCGACGACAGCGGCCTGGGCAAGAGCCTGAAGTTCGACCTGAAGGACGCCGGCGTCATCCACATCGATGGCGGCTCGGTGACCAATGAGGACAAGCCGGCCGACCTGACCATGACGCTCAGCCTGGACGACCTGCTGGCTATCGGCGCCGGATCGCTGGACCCGACCATGGCGGTGATGACCGGCAAGCTGAAGCTGTCGGACATGGGCACGGCCATGGCCCTGCAGCCCAAGATGGGCGCTCTGTTCGCCAAGATGCGCTAAGCTGAAAATGACGGAGCCGGCGTTTCTGGTCTCGATTCCCGAGGCTCCGGTTCCCGACAATGGCAAGGCCGAATGGTTTAGCGGCGCGGATGGGGCGACCCTCCGCGCCGCGACCTTTTTCCCGGAAGGCTCAGACGCCAAGGAGAAGGCTCGCGGAACGGTGGTGCTCAGCCCCGGCCGCAGCGAGCCGATCGAGAAATATTTCGAGGTCATCGAGGATCTGCTGGCGCGCGGCTTCGCGGTGCTGGCGCACGACTGGCGAGGGCAGGGGCTGTCGGCCCGCGCATTGCCTGACCGCCTCAGAGGCCACGCGAAAGGCTTCAAGACCTTCATCGCGGACTATCGGGCGCTGCTGGACGTCTTCGAGGCCCGCATGCCCAAGCCGTGGGTTTGCATGGCGCACTCGATGGGCGGTTGCCTGGCGATGCTGGTCCTGGCCCACGGCGAGACGCGCTTTTCCGCCGCCGTGATGTCGGCCCCGATGCTGGGCGTCAATAGCGGCGGCATCCCGCCGTGGATCGCCACGCCGCTGTCCTGGACCATGGCTCGCACGCCCATGGCAGGGGAATATGTGCAGGGCGGCCAGTATGACCCGCTGGCCCAGACCTTCGTCGGCGACGCCCTGACCCACGACGAGAAACGCTACGACCGCTATCAGGCCCAGCTGCGGGCTAATCCCGACATCGCTTTGGGGGGCGTGACCTGGGGCTGGGCGGATTTCGCCCTCTCGGCCTGCGCCTGGCTGCGCAGGAGCCGGGGCGTGGAGCGGATCCAGATCCCGGTGACTCTGGTCGCCGCCGAGCTGGACAACCGGGTGCTCAATCCCGACCAGGCGCGCATCGCCGCCCGCATGCCGAACGGGCGCTATGTCGAGGTCCCGGGCGCCTTCCACGAGATCCTGATAGAGACCGACCCGCGCCGGGCGATCTTCTGGCGGGCGTTCGACGAGACGGTCGATCCCGTCGCACCGAAGGAGCCCATCATTTCGCCGAACGCTTCAGACTGACCAGGGCCTCGTCCAGGGGGCGGCGGTCGCCGGAGATGACGATCTGGCCGCCGTTCGGACCCACCGTCTGGCCGCGCCAGTCGGTGACCAGGCCGCCGGCGCCTTCGATCAGAGGAATGGCCGCCTCGATGTCCCAGGATTTCAGGCCAGCCTCGATGACCATGTCCATCTTGCCCATGGCGACCATGGCGTAGGCATAGGCGTCGCAGCCCATGCGGGCCAGCTTGGCGGCCGCGCGGACCTGCAGCCACGCGCCGCGCTCGGCGCCGTCGAAGCAGGCGTCGGCGTCCGTCGTGGCGATCACCGCGTCGGTCAGGTCGGCGCATTCGCGCACCCGGATCAGCGTCTCCCGGCCGCGCGACACCAGCCGCGAGCCGCCGGCGTGGCCCAGGAAGATCTCGTCCATGAACGGCTGACCGATCGAGCCCAACACCGGCCGGCCTTGATGGCGCAGGCCGATCAGGGTCGTCCACAGCGGCAGGCCCGAGATGAAGGCGCGCGTGCCGTCGATCGGATCCAGCACCCAGACGAACTCGGCGTCTGGGCGGTCTTCGCCGTACTCCTCGCCGATCACGCCGTGCTCGGGAAAGCGCTCGCCGATCAGCTTGCGGATCGCCGCCTCCGCGCCGCGGTCGGCCTCGGTCACCGGGTCGAACGCGGCGTGGTTGTCGCGCGGAAGGTTCTTGCCCGCCCCCTTGTCCTCCAGGCCGTGGTCGGCCCGGAAGAGCGGCAGGATCACCTCCGCCGAAGCCCGGTTGAGGTCGATGATGAAGGCGTCGAGCGCCGCGAGCCGATCAGCAGAAAGCGTCATGGGGCGGGGTTTAGCGTCCCCGCCTCAGGTACGCTACTTGCTTGTTGAGAAGCGTCCTTGCCGCCAAACCGACTACACTTTGGCGGGACGCTTCCGGCTCAAGCGTCGGCGTGCTCGGGCGCGCCGCCGTTCAGCGACTTGGCCAGGTCCAGCAGGCGACGACGCGGACGCTCGCCCAGCAGATAATAGGCGCGGATCAGGTCCAGCGTCTCCTTGCGAGCAAACATTTCACCGCCCTCGGCCGGCTCGCCGGCCGTCTCGCGGCGTACGTCCGACAGGCCGTCGTAGAAGTAGCCGACCGGCACTTCCAGGGCCTCGGACAGCTGCCACAGCCGGGCGGCCGAGATGCGGTTGGCGCCGCACTCATATTTTTGGATCTGCTGGAAACGCACGCCTACCGTCCCGGCCAGCTGCTGCTGGGTCAGACCCAGCAGACGACGGCGGCGACGAAGACGCTTGCCCAGATGCACGTCGATGTCGTTACCCATGGAAGCCTTGCCCCCTAGTTTGGCGCGCCGTCCCGAAACGGAACGGCCTGGGTCGACAGCCGCAAGTCGCGTGCCGGGCGAGAGTGCGTCCGGCGCCGTTGCGCGATACGTGCGAGCCAGCCTACTTAGAAGCCATGTCGGATAAGCGTCAGCCCTGGGTTCAGGACCTTCTTTGGCGGTTGGAGGCCCTGGGCTTCGACCTCTTCATCGGGGCCGTGCGTCTGATGGGCGTGGACCGCGCCTCGGATTTCGGCGGCTGGCTGGGCCGGACCTTCGGGCCGCTGAGCGGCGCGCACAAGGTCGCGACCCGCAATCTCAAGCTGGCCTTTCCGGAAAAGGACGCCGCTTGGCACGCGCGGATCCTGGATGAGCAGTGGGAGGGTCTGGGCCGCTCGTTCGCCGAGTTTCCGCTGATGGACAAGATCCTGCCGTCGACCGGCCGGGTCGAGGTCATCAACGCCGAACGCCTGGTCCAGATCGCGGAGCAGAGAATCCCGGTCGTGTTCGTCTCAGGCCACCTGTCGAACTGGGAGGTCATGCCGGCGGCCATCGTCGACAGCGGCGTGATCTGCGAGATGACCTATCGCGCGGCCAACAACCCCTATGTCGACAAGCGTATTCGCGACAGTCGCTTCCGCTATGGCGTACGCCTGTTCGCGCCCAAGGGCGGGGACGGCTCGCGCGAGTTGCTGCGCGGCATGAACGAGGGAAAGTCGGTCGCCCTGATGAACGACCAGAAGTTCAACAGCGGCGTGGCGGCCCCGTTCTTCGGCCACGATGCGCGCACAGCCCCGGGGCCGACGCGCCTGGCGATCCGTTTTGGCACGGTGCTGCAACCGATGTCGGTGCAGCGCCTGAAGGGCGCTCGCTTCCGGGCGGTGGTGCACGAGCCGATCGTCCCGCCCAGCACCGGCGACCGCACGGCCGACATTGAAGCCGGGGTGCGGATGATCAACGCCTTCATGGAAGACCGCATCCGCGAGCGCCCGGCCGAGTGGTTCTGGGTTCACCGCCGTTGGCCGAACGAGGTCTATGCCGAGCTGGCCGAGCGCGAGCGGGCGGCGGGCGGCGAGAGCGCCTAGATTTCCAGCGTGTCCGTCGGCGCATCCTTCTCGCCGGCGCGGCGGAAGGGACCAGCGTGGTGCGGGTCGTTGCGGCGGCGCCGGCACGGACCGAAATAATCCGGCGAGCGGATGAACGGCCGCGGGTGATAGATCACGGTGTTGATCCGGTCCAGCAGCGAGCGGGCCGTCACTGGCTTGACCACCACCTCGGTCACGCCGGCGTCGCGGGCCTCGAACACGCGGTGACGCTCGGCGAAGCCGGTCAGCATGATGATCGGCAGGAACGGATCGACGCTGTCGGGCGAATTGCGGACCAGCTGAGTGAACTGCACGCCGTCCAACGGGCTCATCTTGAAGTCGACGATGGCGATGTCCGTCTGCCAGTCGCGCAGGATCTGCAGGCCCTCGGCCCCGTCCATCGCTTCACGGATGTGCTTGACGCCGACGCCCTTCAGGATCGCCGAGACGATCGAGCGAATGTGCTGGTTGTCGTCCACCAGCAGAAAGCGCAGCTTTTCCAGCGCCGCCGACATGCGGGAGCCGCCTCCTCAAGGATCTTGCGGGAAGATCGGAACCGCGAACGCCGCTCCCCCTGCGGTGTTCCCATCCCGATAGCGGCGGCATAGCTAGCGAATGATTGGAATTCCCGCCAGGGGCGAATTGCCGGAATTCTAAGCGCGGAACGGCCCGGCCCCGACCAGCAGCGATGGATCCAGGTTGCGGCCCCGCCATTTCATCCGCCAGCACAGATGCGGACCCGTGGCCCGGCCTTCCTTGCCGGTTTCGGCGATCAATTGCCCTTGCGTGACGTAAGTGCCTGCCGAGACAAGGGTTTTGGACAGATGCAGGTAAGCCGTGATCAGGCCTTGGCCGTGATCGACCAGGACAAGTCCGCCTTCATAGTGGAGTCCGGTCTCGGAGAACGCGACCAGACCGGCGGCCGGCGCGCGCACCGGCGTGCCCACCGGCGTCGCCAGGTCGACCCCAAAATGGGGACGTTTCGGTTCGCCGTTCAGGATCCGCTGCCCGCCAAACCGGGCCGAACGGCGCGCGCCAACCACGGGAAGGATGAAGCCGTCGCGGAAGCCTTCCAGATCGGCCTGGCTGGCGAAGCCCGCCTGCTTGCGCAGGTTTTCGGCCGCGATGCGCTCCAGCAGGGCCGGATCGGTTGGCGTCACCTGCTCAGGCGGCAGGCCGTCGATGCGCTGGATGTCGAAGTCGCCAGGCGCGATCACCCGCTCGTCGACCGCCGAGCCGTCGGGCGTGGTCACGGTCAGCTTGCTGGCCGGCGGGGCGTCGCGATCGAAGCCGATCACGAACCAGCCGCTGGACGACGCGGTGGTCAGCACCTGTCCATCCAAGTCGACGACGGCGCGGGGCGCGGTGCGGCCGACGGCGAAGCCGCCTTGCACGAACTTGCCCGACAGCGACGGGCCCGGCGCGGCGGCGCTCGCGCCATCAACAAGGGCGGATAGCGGAAGCGCGGCCAGCACCGCGCGGCGGCTCAGGCGTCCTGCCAACGCTTCAGCGCCTCGGCGGGACCGGCATAGGCTTCCTGATGCTCGGGGCTCCAGTAGCGCAGGGCCTCCAGCGGGATCTGCTTGTTGGTCACGGCGCATAGCACAAAGCGGCCGGGGCTGAGCACGGCGTACTCGCCGTCGCCATAGTGCAGGACGGCCAGGCCGTCGGACTTGCCGAGATCACGATCGAAAGCGTTCATGGCTCTTACTTTACGCCGAACAGGCGCGTCAGAACAGGTCGCCCTGATCGGCCGGCGGGGCGGCCGGCTTGGGGCGGGGTTTGGGCGCCGGAGCAGCGGTGGGCGTCGGCGGCGGGACGAAGCCGCCTTCGCCGTCGATGACCGCATCACGATCGCCGCTCTTGAACTTCAGGTTCACGCGCTCGCCCGAGACAAGGTCGGCCGCAGAGCGGGCCAGGGTTCCATCGCCCTTGCGCACCAAGGCGAAGCCCAGTTCCAGGGGGCGTTCGGGATTCAGCGACAGACGCAGCTTGTCCAGACTGGCCAACTGCTCCCCGGCGCGGGTCAGGCGGCGCTGGCTGGCGGAGCCCAGGCGCGCCCACAGCAGCGGCAGGCGGGCGTGGTTCTCGACGCGGTCGACAGAGCGGGTCCCGCAGGCGTTCAGGCGGCGGCCCAGGTCGGCCAGGCGATCGGCCTTGGCCGCGTGCTGGCGGCGCAGGGCGTCCGGCGTCAGGCGGGCGGTGACTTTCAGCAGATCCTGCGCGTGGACGGTGGTGTTGCGATGCAGGGCCGCGTCCAGACGCCCCGAGGCGATATCGAAACGCTGCTGGGCCAGGGCCAGGAGGTCATTCGGGCGCGGCAGACCTCGGGCGGCCCCCAGCAAACGCGTGCGGCGCTCCTCGATCGTGCGCGAGCCGCAGCGGTTCAGGCGGCGATCGAAGTCCGAGATCAGGGCCCGCAGCTCGGCCAGTACGGGCGTCGCCATCTCGGCGGCGGCCGTGGGCGTGGGCGCGCGGCGGTCCGAGACGAAGTCGATGAGCGTCGTGTCGGTCTCGTGGCCGACGGCCGAGATCAGCGGAATGGTTCCCTCGGCCACGGTGCGGGCCAGGGTCTCGTCGTTGAAGGCCCACAGGTCCTCGACCGAGCCGCCGCCCCGGGCGACGATCAGGATGTCGGGGCGCGGCACGGGACTGGCGGGCTGCAGCGCGTTGAAGCCCTTGATGGCCGCGCAGACCTGGGCCGGAGCGGCGTCGCCCTGCACCACCACGGGCCAGACCAGCACCCGGCAGGGCCAACGGTCGCGGATGCGGTGCAGGATGTCGCGGATCACCGCGCCGGTCGGGCTGGTGATCACGCCCACGACGGCCGGCATCGAAGGCAGGGGGCGCTTGCGCTGAGCGTCGAACAGGCCTTCGCCGGCCAGCTTCGCCTTCAGGCGCTCCAGTTGCGCCAGGAGGGCGCCGACGCCGGCGGCCTCCATGCTGTCGATGACGATCTGGTAGCGCGAGCCGGCCGGATAGGTGGTGATCTTGCCGGTGACGATGACCTCGAGCCCGTGCTCGGGCCGAACCCCGAGGCTCCGGACATTGCCCTTCCAGACGACGCCGTCGATGGCGGCCTTGTCATCCTTGATGGTCAGATAGACGTGGCCGTTGCCGTGGTGCGTGACCTTGCTGAGTTCGCCACGCAGCCGCACGAACCCGTAGCGGTCCTCCAGCGTGCGCTTCAGAGCGAAGGCCAGCTCGGAGACCGAATAGGGCGGGGCGTTGGAATCGTTCGGCGCGAGGTCCGTCATGCGCCCTATCTAGAGCCTCTCCCCGAAATGGAAAATCCCGGGACGCATCAGCGCCCCGGGATCCGCCGCCTGAGAGACTTTATGTTCTTCTTAGATGTAGCGGCGAAGCGAGCGGGCGAGCTCGGTGGCGCCGCCCTTCTTCTTGGTCTGCTGCGGCTGGTACGCCACGCGGGCGTGCTCGACGCAGTAGGGGCCTTCCGACGAGCGGCGGCCGCAGAAGGTGAAGCCTTCCGACGACGGATCGCCGATCGGCCACTTGCACATGTGCGCGCCCAGAGTCAGCACGGTGGCCGAGCCCGGCTCTTCATGCCGGAAGGCCGGCAGCGGCGCCGGCGCGGCGGCCACGGGGACCGACGACGGCGCCTCGACCGGCGTCACGCGGCGCGGCGCTGACGGCATGGCCTGGGCGGCCGGACGCGCGGGGCGCGGGGCCTTGAACGCCGGACGCGCCGGCTGCGAGGGGGCCGCGCGGCCCGAGAGGCCCAGGCGGTGCACCTTGCCGATGACGGCGTTGCGCGTGACGCCGCCCAGCTGCTTGGCGATCTGGCTGGCGGACAGACCGTCCAGCCAGAGCTTCTTCAAGGTCGAGACCCGTTCGTCGGTCCAGCTCATAACCCGTCTCCGCCGTTCGATGGAGCAAAGCGCGTCCCCACGCCCTTCACCCCATATTTGGTGATCGGACCGCCCCGCCGGCGGTCGTCCTACTAGATATCGTAAAGAATGTGTTAAGGCGCACAATAGGCGCCAACGACTCTGTCCACAGAAACAAGATGTTGATTCCTGCAAGCCCAAGCTTGCGGAACATGTCTCCAGGGCGCACATGGCCAAGCAGAACAACGGGTTGAGCCTATGAGAGACATGGCGAAAAGCGTCATTCCGCCGCAGCCGCGCGACTACCACGGCTGGAATTGGTCGGGGTTCGTCACGCTGTATCAGCGCGAAATCCGCCGCTTCTGGAAGGTCGGGACTCAGACGGTGGCCGCGCCGGTGGTCACGACTCTGCTCTACATGCTGGTCTTCGTGGTCGCCGTCGGCGCCAGCCGGCCGGCGGTGGGCGGGGTGACCTTTGGCCATTTCGTGGCCCCCGGTCTGATCATGATGGCGATCCTGAACAACGCCTTCGCCAATTCGTCCTCGTCGCTGATCCAGGCCAAGATGATGGGCTTGACGCCCGACTTCCTGACGCCGCCATTGTCGGCGCTGGAGCAGGTTCTGGGTTTCACCCTGGGCGCGGCGACCCGCGGCATCGTGGTCGGCGCAGTCACCGCCCTGGTCATCGGTGTGCTGCCGGGGGCGGGCCTGTCGATCGCCCACCTGTGGGCCATCCTCTATTTCGGCGTGGCCGCCTCGCTGATCCTGGGCCTGGCCGGGGTGCTGGCCGGGCTGTGGTCGGAGAAATTCGACCAGCTGGCGGCCGTCACCAACTTCCTGATCATGCCCATGACCTTCCTGTCGGGCACCTTCTACCTAGTCGACAAGCTGCCGGAACCGTTCCGCTCGGCCAGCCATTTCAACCCGTTCTTCTATCTGATCGACGGCTTCCGCTACGGCTTCATCGGCCATGCCGACGGCTCGATCGCGATCGGCGTGGTCAGCACCGGCCTGCTGACGGCGGCGATGTTTCTCTGGTGCTGGCGCCTGTTCGTCACCGGTTACCGTCTGAAGAGCTGATTTTCGCCGATTTTTCAGGGGCTTTTTCTCAGTCCCTTGATTGACACGACGTCGTTCCACGGCGACAACCTGCGGCCTTCCGGTCCCCGCACTCACAGTGCGGGGGCTTCTTTCCTTTTAGGGAGGTCGGTCTTGAGCACCGCGACGTCGTCCAACCCCTCGCAGCACCACATCATGGGCGTCTACAACCGCGCCCCGCTGGCGTTCGAGCGAGGCCGAGGCGCGCGCCTGTTCTCGACGACGGGCGAAGAGTACCTGGATTGCGTGGCCGGCATCGCCACCTGCGGCCTGGGTCACGCCCACCCCGTGCTGGTCGACGCGTTGAAGACCCAGGGCGAGAAGCTTTGGCACGTCTCGAACATCTACACGATCCCCGAGCAGGAAGAGCTGGCTGACCGCCTGTGCGCCGCGACGTTCGCCGACGTGGTGTTCTTCACCAACTCGGGAACCGAGGCGATCGAGTGCGCCCTGAAGGCCGCTCGCCGCTATCACGTGATGAACGGCAACGCCGAGCGGATCGACGTGATCGGCTTCGACGGCTCGTTCCACGGCCGTTCGTACGCGGCGGTCAACGCCTCGGGCAACGCCGGCTATCTGGACGGCTTCGGCCCGCGCCTGCCGGGCTTTATCCAGCTGCCGTTCGGCGACCTGGACGCCCTGAAGGCCGCTATCGGCCCGACCACGGCCGCGATCATCATCGAGCCCGTGCAGGGCGAGGGCGGGGCTCGCGCCCTGACCGAGGCCCAGCTCCTGGAGCTGCGCCAGATCACCCGCGACGCCGGCGTCCTGCTGATCTACGACGAAGTGCAGTGCGGCATGGGCCGGACCGGCAAGCTGTTCGCCCATGAATGGGCCCCGGGCAGCGAGCCGGACATCATGTGCGTGGCCAAGGCCCTGGGCGGCGGCTTCCCGGTCGGCGCCTGCCTGGCCACCGCGGAAGGCGCCAAGGGCATGACCCCGGGCACGCACGGCTCGACCTACGGCGGCAATCCGTTGGCCATGGCCGTCGGCAAGGCGGCTTTCGACACGATCAACACCGAAGACCTGCTGGACAACGTCAAGACCGTCGCCGGCTTCTTCACCCAGCAGCTGAACGGCCTTAAGGACCGCTTCCCGGACGTCATCGTCGACATCCGCGGCAAGGGCCTGCTGATCGGCGTCAAGGTCGTGCCGAACAACCGCGAATTCATGGTCATGGCCCGCGATCAGAAGCTGCTGATCGCCGGCGGCGGCGACAACTGCGTGCGCCTGCTGCCGCCGCTGAACCTGACCGTCGAGGAAGCCAGCGAAGCGATCGCCAAGCTCGAGAAAGCTTGCGAAGTCGCCCGCGCCAAGGCCGCCGCCTAAGCATCAGACTTGTAAGACCCGCACCGGTGCGCCCGGGCGGGCGCAAGGGAGCGCCATATGAGCCAACCCCGCCACTTCATCGACCTGTGGAAGCTGGACGGCGCGACCCTGCGCCTGCTGCTGGACGACGCCCACGCCCGCAAGGCGGCCCGCAAGGGCTGGCCCCAGGGCAAGGTCGACGCCGACGCTCCGGCCGGGGACCGCGTCCTGTCGATGATCTTCCAGAAGAACTCGACCCGCACCCGCTTCTCGTTCGACGCGGCCATGCGCCAGTTGGGCGGGGCGGCGATCATCTCGACCGCGTCCGACATGCAGCTGGGGCGCGGCGAGACCATCGAGGACACCGCCAAGGTGCTGTCGCGCATGGTCGACGCGGTGATGATCCGCGCCAACAACCACGCCGACGTCGAGCGCTTCGCCCAGGTGTCGAGCGTGCCGGTGATCAACGGCCTGACCGACAAGAGCCACCCGTGCCAGATCATGGCCGACATCCTCACCATCGAGGAGCATCGCGGCCCGATCGCCGGCAAGACGATCGCCTGGGTGGGCGACGGCAACAACGTCTGCTCCAGCTTCATCCACGCCGCCCCGCTGCTGGGCTTCGAGCTGAAGATCGCCTGCCCGGCGGTCTATCACGCCGACCTGCACGACCTGGCCCGCGCCGAGAGCCTGCAAGGGCGGGTCAGCATGACGACCGACGCCAAGGCGGCCGTGGCCGGCGCCGACGTGGTCGTGGCCGACACCTGGGTCTCGATGGGCGACACCGATCATGACGAGCGCCTGGCCGCGCTTGAGCCCTATCAGGTCGACGACAAGCTGATGGATCTGGCGGCCGCCAACGGCGTCTTCCTGCACTGCCTGCCGGCCCATCGCGGCGAGGAAGTCACCGACGCGGTCCTGGACGGCCCCCGCTCGCTGGTCTGGGACGAGGCCGAGAACCGCATTCACGCGCAAAAGTCCGTGCTGGCCTGGTGCTTTGGGGCGATCGGGTAGGTCATGGCTTCTCCTCCCCCGCGATGCGGGGGAGGCGTCGGCGGAGCCGATGGAGGGGGCAAGCTTGAGGTTGGCCGAGTTGTCCCCCTCCGGCCCCTGGGCCACCTTCACCGCGCGGGGGGGGGGGGGGCATCCCCTCGCAATTCTCCCCCTATCATCCTATCTAGCCTCCCCATGACCGACATCGCTTCCCATCCCGGCGTCCTCGACGACGTCGTTTCCGCGTTTCAGATCGAAGGCTTGCCCGTGCGGGGCCGCGTGGTTCGTCTCGGCCCGGCCGTCGACGAGGTGCTGACGCGCCACGACTATCCCGAGCCGGTCGCCAACCTGCTGGGTGAGGCCTGCGCGCTGGCCGCACTGGTCGGCTCGTCCCTGAAGTTCGAGGGCCGCCTGATCATCCAGGCCCAGGGCGACGGCCCGGTGCGCTATGTCGTGGTCGACTATGACACCTCGGGCGGGCTGCGCGGCTACTGCCGGTTCGATCCCGAAGAGGTCGCCAAGGTCTCGGAAGGCTTCGCGCGTCCCGGCGCCAAGACCCTGCTGGGCGGGGGCGTGTTCATCATGACCCTGGACCAGGGGCCGGATATGGACCGCTACCAGGGCGTCACGCCGATCGAGGGCGAGACCCTGGCCCTGTGCGCCGAGCAGTATTTCCAGCAATCCGAGCAGACCCCGACCCGCGTGCGTCTGGCTGTCGGTCAGGCCGATACGGGCGAGGGCGCTCAGTGGCGCGCCGGCGGCATCCTGATCCAGGTCATCGCGGGCGACCAGGCGCGCGGCGACACCCAGGACGCCTGGACCCACGTGCAGGCCCTGTTCGAGACCACCGGCGAGGACGAGCTGATCGACCCGACCGTCTCGACGCCGACCCTGCTGTGGCGCCTGTTCAACGAGGATGGCGTGCGCCTGCTGGACGAAAAGCCGCTGCGCGCCTTCTGCCGCTGCTCGGAAGAGCGGATCGGCGTGGTGCTGGACTCGTTCTCGGCCGAGGAAGTGTCCGACATGATCGAGCCCGACGGCAAGATCCATGTGACGTGCGAGTACTGCTCGCGGGTCTACAAGCTGACCGCGCCGGAGGCCGCCTGATCCAGCGCTCTTGAAACGAGGAGCCGGCGTCCGTAAGAGCGCCGGCCTTTTCCTTGTCCGATAGCTTTTAGCTCAGTTCATCCGCAGCGCCGCGCCCGGCAGGTGCAGCGAGAACTCGGGGATCTCGACGTCGAACAGCTCACCTTCCGCGGTGACCATGGCATAGCTGCCCTTCATCGCGCCGGACGGCGTGGGCAGGGGGCAGTTGGAGACGTAGCGGAACGCCTCGCGCGGCTTCAGTTCCGGCTGCTCGCCGACCACGCCGCTGCCTTCGACGTCGTTCACGCGGTTGAAGGCGTCGACGATGGTCCAGCGGCGTGAGACCAGGGTCACCGTCTCGCCGCCGTGGTTTTCGATCTCGACCGTATAGGACCAGAGATAGAGGCCCTGCTCGGGCGAGGATTCCTCGGCCGCGTAGGTCGGGAAGACGCGCACGACGATGTCGCGGGTGCGCGCCTCGTAGGCCGCGCCGTCCTGGCCGCGGCGGCGGCGCATCCGCTGCATCGGCGGTGAGGTCTCACGCCTGATCGAGCGCACGGATCACATCCCGCTTGAGGTCTTCGACGGCTTCCAGGCCCACCGACAGGCGCACGCCGCCCTCGGTCACGCCCAGCAGCGGGCGCAGCTCCTCGGGCACCGAGCGGTGGGTGGTGGTCGGTGGATGGGTCGCCATGGATTTCGCGTCGCCCAGGTTGTTGGAGATGTCGACGATCTCCAGAGCGTTCAGGAACTTGAAGGCCGCCTCGCGCGAGCCCAGGTCCAGGGCGATTACGGTGCCGCCGCCGGTCATCTGCGCCTTGGCGATGTTGTGGCCCGGATGGTCGGGGCGGAAGGGGTAGAGAACCTTCTGCACCTTCTTGTGCTCGGCCATGATGTTGGCCAGTGCGAAGGCGCTTTCGGTCTGGCGACGAACCCGCAGGTCCAGCGTCTCGAGGCCCTTCAGCATGACCCAGGCGTTGAAGGGCGACAGCGACGGGCCCGTGTGGCGCAGGCTGTCGCGGTAGAATTCCTCGTTGATCGCCTCGCTGGTCAGGAGGGCGCCGCCCAGCACGCGACCCTGGCCGTCGATGTGCTTGGTGGCCGAATAGACGACCACGTCGGCGCCCAGCTCCAGCGGCTTCTGGAAGATCGGAGTGGCGAAGACGTTGTCGACGATGACCTTGGCGCCGACCGCGTGGGCCAGTTCCGACACCGCGCGGATATCGGTGATCTCCAGCACCGGGTTCGACGGCGTCTCGATCAGCACCGCCTTGGTGTTGGGACGGATCGCCGCTTCCCACTCGCGGATATCGGTGGCGTCGACGAAGGTCGTCTCGACGCCGAAGCGCGGCAGCCACTCGGCGACGATCCAGCGGCACGAGCCGAATAGCGCGCGGCCGGCCACCACGTGGTCGCCGGCGCGGACCAGGCCCATCAGGGCCGCGTGGATCGAGGCCATCCCCGTTGCTTGCGCGCGGCAAACTTCCGCCCCCTCCAGAAGCGCCAGGCGGTCCTCGAACATCTTCACGGTCGGATTGTTGAACCGAGAATAGACGAAGCCGGGGTCTTCACCGGAGAACCGGCGATCGGCGCCCTCGGCGCTGTCGTAGGTGAAGCCTTGCGTCAGGTAGAGCGCCTCGGCGGTCTCCATGAACTGCGAGCGCGCGATCCCCCCACGAATGAGCTTCGTCGCGACGTCCCAGTCTTTAGGATCCTCGGCCACCGGATGCCTCCTTACGCGTAAACCGGGGGCATAAGGAGCGGCGAGGGGGTCCTGGTCAAGCGCGAACGCCCCTTCCGCGACCGGAGAATTGTCACGGGCGAAAATCGCATTGTCACAGGCGAGCGAATTGACCTCGCGCCTTGCGTTTAGGGCTCGGTTTGGCGAGTGTCCCGCCGATGACCGACGCCCATGCCGCAGGGATTCTTCCCTGCCAGAACATCGAAGACCTCATCGCCCAGGAGGCGATCACCTCGGCCACGCCGTTCGACCTCGACCAGGTGCAGCCCGCCAGCCTGGACCTGCGTCTGGGCGCGCGCGCCTGGCGGATCCGCGCCTCGTTCCTGCCGGGCCTCTCCCGCAAGGTGCCCGAGCGCCTGCGCGACGTAGCCATGCACGAGCTCGACCTGACCAAGGGCGCGGTGCTGGAGAAGGGCTGCGTCTACATCGCCGAGATCCAGGAGAGCCTGGCCCTACCGATGACCGTGTCGGCGCGCGGCAATCCCAAGAGCTCCACGGGCCGGGTGGACGTCTTCGTCCGCCTGTTGACCGACCACAGCCGCGCCTTCGACGATGTGGACGCCGGCTACACGGGGCCGCTCTATATCGAGATCGCGCCGCAGACCTTCTCCGTGCTGGTGCGCGCTGGCACGCGCCTGAACCAGCTGCGGCTGAAGCGCGGCGAACCGGCCAAGCTGGCCACCCGCAGCGTCGGGGTCGATCTCTTGTCCGATACGGGGGTTGTAGGCTTCCGCGGCCGCCGCCACGCTGGCGTCGTCGACCTGGACCACGAGGACGGCCACGATCCGCGCGACTTCTGGGAGCCGCTGGAGGCGCGCCACGGCGAGCTGCTGCTGGATCCCGGCGAGTTCTATATCCTGGCCTCGAAGGACGACATCGAGATCCCGGTGCTGGAAGCCGCCGAGATGACGCCGATCGATCCGTCGGTCGGTGAGTTCCGCGTCCACTACGCCGGCTTCTTCGACCCCGGCTTCGGCACCGAGGAGGCGGCGGCGGTCGGCTCCAAGGGCGTGCTGGAGGTGCGCAGCCACGAGACGCCGTTCCTGCTGGAGGACGGCCAGACCGTGGCCCGGCTGGTCTACGAGCCGCTGACGGCGCGGCCCGTGCGCCTCTATGGTGAAGGCGGCTCGCACTACCAGCGCCAGGGCTTGAAGTTGTCCAAGCATTTCAAGGCCTGGAGCTGATCGAGCTTCAGCTGAGTCGTTATGTCGCGGCGGCCGTTCACTAACGGCTCAGCACACCTGCGCTTATCTCAGGGCCTCGTTTCGGTCGGGCGTTGAAGAGATGTTTCGTGGCGTGGTGAGGCGTCTGTCGCGCGGGGCGATCGCGGCGGGTCTCGTGTGGATGATGGGAGCGGGCGCGGCCAGCGCCGCCCCGGCGATGTGGGAAGTCCGCGACAAGGACTCCGTCGTCTACCTGTTCGGTTCGATGCATGTGCTGCGCCCCGACGCGCGCTGGCGCACCCGAGCCTTCGATCACGCCTATGCCGCCGCCGACCGGATCTGGTTCGAGACCCGCGCCGACCTGCCGCCCGAGCAGGTCAGCATCCTGGTCGACCGCTACGGCGTCGATCCCGACCGTCCTCTGACCCAGAAGCTGTCGCCTACAGGGCTCGCCACCCTGCGGCCGATCCTGGATCGCGATGGCGTTCCGCTGGAGCGCTTGGAGCGGCTGCGCCCCTGGGCGGCGGCCATGATGCTGTCGGTTGCGCCGATGACCCAAACGGGCGGCGACGTCGCCAGCGGCGTCGATGCGGCGACCACGCGCCGCGCCCGCACGGCTGACAAGCCGATCGCGACATTCGAGACCTTCGAGCAGCAGCTGCGCATCTTCGCCGACCTGCCCGAACAGGCCGAGCTGGACTATCTCGACGACGTCGCCCGCGAGCAGTTGTCGCCGCCCCGCGACGGCGTGGCCCTGGAGCGCGCCTGGTTGAAGGGCGACATGGGACGGCTGGGCAGTCGGCTGGTCGATCGCATGCGGGCGGAGCGTCCGACCCTCTACGACGCTCTGCTGCGTCGCCGGAACCTGGCCTGGGCCGACCGCCTGGACGCCGAGATGCGGCAGGGGCGAGGGACCGACCTGGTCGTCGTCGGCGCCCTGCACATGGCGGGCGGCGAGGGGCTGCCGGCCTTGATGAGGGCCCGTGGCTACGCCGTCCGGCGGATTCAGTGACCCGTCGCGACGCCGGCCGCGCGGCAACGCGCCGCACCACATCTGGTGGACAGCATGTGCGGTTACACAAATCCTAGTCTTCGTTCTCGCCGCAAGCGACTCAGTGAGTCGGACGGCGAGGGACCGGTGAAATCTCAACGGAGGCGGCCTTGGCCCGCACTGCTCAAGATCCGTTCCTGATCCTGCAAGGCCGCGTCGAGGCCTGGGAGCGCTGCGCGCGCATTCCCGGCTGCGACAAGGCCGTCTGGCGCCAGGACGCGGCGGGGCGGGTGATCCGCTGGCCCGACTTCGGCGACCGCTTCTCGCGCTATGGCTGGGAAGTCGTCAGCCGCCCGCGCCCTGGCATGCTGGGCCGCGCCCTCAAGCGCCAGGAGGCCGTCCACTGGCGCGGCCTGACCAAGGACGCCCTCTCCGTCGATCCGTTCCTGGGCCGCGAGGCCGCCTAGAACTCAGCCAAGTTCATCCGACAAAATGACAAGGTATCTTGACACGGCGGGCGCGTCTGTGACAAGTTAGCTTGTCAAATTGAATGGGGTGCTTGTCATGTTGGCCCAAATGCCCATGCGCTGGAGAGCGGTGCTGTTCACCGTCGGCGTCTTGATCCTGTCTGGGGCGATCTTCTTCGTCGGCAAGGTCCCTGCGCTTCACGGGGCAGCCAATCCGCTTGGCTATCTGGTGCTATTCATCTGGTTCACGGCGTTTCTGGCCTTCGTCTATTTCGGCAGCGCCTGGATGACGGCAGGGCAGGCGATACGGCCGGCCATCGCGCGCTATCGTCGGCGCATGGGCCTGCCGATGATGGCGTACTGCGTCATTTTGCTGGGCTCGATCGTGCTTCTGAAGAACAGCGCTCTTTCCGGGCCGCTTCTGTGGATCGTGGCCGCCGCGCCGGCCGGACCGATCCTTTGGGCGCTGGCCGTGATGGGCTTGTATTTGAAGGAGGAAGACGACGAACTGGAGCGTGCGATCCACGTCGAGGCCATGCTGTGGGGTCTCGGGATCGTACTGGCCGTTGCGACCGTCTGGGGCTTCCTCAGCAACGCCAAGGTCGCGCCGCCGCCGCCCGTCTTCCTGATCTTTGCGCTGTTTTGCGCCGGCTGGGGGGGCAGCCAGCCCTTCATCCGCAGGCGCTATCAATGAAGAATCGTCTCAAGGTCCTGCGCGCCGAGCGCGACTGGAGCCAGGCGGATCTCGCCGAGCGTCTGGAGGTTTCCCGCCAGACCATCAACGCCCTGGAGACGGGCAAGTACGATCCCAGCCTGCCGCTGGCCTTCAAGATCGCCCGATTGTTCGAGCAGTCGATCGAAGCGATCTTTCAGGACGAGGCGTAAGGCCGCTCGCTCCAACGCCGCAATCCTAGTCCTTCGGGGGTTTTCATGCTTCGTCATCTGCGCCGCGCCGCGGCGGGCCTCGCGTCCGTGCTGACCATGGGTTTCGCTGGCTCGGCCTTGGCCGAACCCGCGCTGTGGACCATCAAGGATCACGACTCGACCATCTATCTGTTCGGCACGATCCACGTGCTGAAGCCCGACACCTCGTGGCGCTCGGCCAAGATCGATCAGGCCCTGAAGTCCAGCGGCGACCTGACCCTGGAGATCGTCGGCGCCGACGACCCGGCGGTGATGCAGCCGCTGATCGTCAAGTACGGCCTGGATCCGTCGCGACCCTTGTCCACCAAAATCGCGCCCGACAAGTATCAGCACGCCATCGAAGTGGCGGAGGCCGGCGGCGTGCCGCCCCAGGCCCTGGGCATGATGCGTCCGTGGCTGGCGGCCGTGTCGCTGTCGATGCTTCCGGTGATCAAGGCCGGCTATGATCCCAAGAGCGGCGTGGAGTTCGTGCTGGCGGGCGAGATCAAGGCCGCCGGCAAGCCCGAGAAAGCCTTCGAGACCCCCGAACAGCAGATCCGCTTCTTCGCCGACCTGCCGCCCAAGACGGAAGCCGATTTTCTCAACTCGACCCTGGACGAGGTCGATGAGGGCGTCGGCAAGATCGACAAGATGGTCGCCGCCTGGGCCGCCGGGGACGTCGCCGAACTGGAGGCCGAGTTCGTCTCGGAGATGAAGGGCCAGTACCCGGAGCTCTATGACCTCTTGATCACCAAGCGGAACCAGGATTGGGCCCAGCAGCTGAAGACCAAGCTGGCCGGCGCGGGCGTCAGCTTCGTCGCCGTCGGCTCGGGCCACCTGGTGGGCCCCGACAGCGTTCAGGCGCAGCTGGCCAAGCTGGGAATCAAGGCCGAGCGGGTGGAGTAGCGGCGGCTATTCCGCCGCCGCCCGCAGATAGATCGAGCGCCTGGGCGTGGTCATCACCCGCTGCAGCATGGGTTCGAACGCTTCCAGAGGCATCGACTTGAAGTTCGGGTCGAAGGCCTCCTGATCGTACAGATGGCAGAACTTGGCCGTGTATTCGAAGTCCGGATGGCCGCGGAACTGGTCGCGCATGTCGCGGTCCAGGCCCAGGTGATGGAAGAAGTAGTAGCCCTGGAAGATCGCGTGGTGCGCCACCATCCAGTGGTTCCGCTCCGACACGAAGGGCTGCAGGATCGCCGCGGCGATGTCGGCGTGATTGCGCGGGCCCAGGATGTCGCCGATATCGTGCAACAGGGCGCAGACGACATATTCCTCGTCCTCGCCGGCCTGGTGGGCGCGGGTGGCGGTCTGCAAGCTGTGGTCCAGGCGGTCGATGGCGAAGCCGCCGCAGTCGCCTTTCAAGAGGTTCAGGTGCGCGATCAGCCGGGTCGGCAGCTCGCGCCCGAACTCCGCCGAGGCGCTGGCGATGACGCCCCAGTCCTCGGGCGTGCCCTGGGTCATGGCGTGGAACTTCGCCCGTTCCTGGGCGCGCGGATGATCCTCTCCGTCGGCCATGGCGCTTCTCCCCAAACGTCTGTTTGAGGCGATCGTGCGCTCGAAGCCGGCAGGCGTCAACGAACGCTCAAGGAGGAGGGGGAGAGCCTGGAGCGGGCGGGGGGAATCGAACCCCCGACATTCAGCTTGGGAAGCTGACGTTCTACCTCTGAACTACGCCCGCCAAAGGGACGCATCGTTTAGCCCGGCTCGCCCGCCTACTCAAGCGCCGATGGCCAGGCCTTGATTTCCGGCTGGGGATTTGCGTCTAGTGCGTCCCATCGGGACGGCAATTTCAGGTAGAGTATACATGTCGGGGGTTTCGTTCGGGGCGGCGGTCAACTTGGCCGCGCTATTGGTCGCGTCGACGGTCGCCCCCATGATCGCTCAGGCCGAGCCGTCCGCGGCCGCCAAGGCCTTTGGCGCGCGTGAGACGGTGGTGGACGCCAGCATCTCGCCCGACGGCCGCGCGGTGGCGCTGGTCCAGTCGCTGGCCGAGGGGCAGGCGACGGCGGTGTTCGTCGCGCCGCTGGACGGCTCCAGCCAACCCAAGCCGATCCTGACCTCGTCCGGCAAACCCGATCGCGTGACCGGCTGCGGTTGGGTGTCCAACACGCGCCTCGTCTGCGACATCTACATGTTGCTGGTGCGCGACGCCCGGAAGCTGGGCTTCACGCGCCTGGCCGCCCTGAACGCCGACGGAAGCAAGGTGGTCGAGCTGAGCGCGCGCTCGCGCAACTTCGTCTGGAGCTATCAGCAGTTCGGCGGCGGCGTCGTCGATTGGCTGGCCGACGAAGCGTCGGGGGCGGTGCTGATGACCCGTGAATATGCCGAGGAGGGCACCACGGGCACGCTGCTCGGCAACCAGCGCGAAGGCCTGGCCGTCGAGCGGGTGGACACCCTCAGCCTGGCCCGTACGCCGGTGGAGCCGCCGCGCGGCGACGCCGTGCAGTTCATCTCCGACCAGCATGGCGCGGTCCGCATCGTCGGCCAGCAGCTCAAGACCAGCGTCGGCTACAGCACCGCCCGCGTGAACTATTCCTACCGCCCGGCCGGCGGCGGCGCCTGGGTCGCCCTCAGCGCCTATGATGATGACGCCCATACGGGGTTCGCACCGGTGGCGGTCGACCGCGACCTGAACGCCGCCTACGGCTTCGAGTGGATCAACGGACGCCAGGCGGTGGTCCGCGTGAGCCTGGACGGGACGATGAAGCGCGAGGTGTTGGCCGCTCGTGACGACGTCGATGTCGATCGCCTGATCCGCGTCGGCCGCGATCGCCGGGTGGTCGGCGCCAGCTTCGCCACCGAGAAGCGGCAGACGGTGTTCTTCGATCCGGCCTTGAAAGGCCTGGCAGCCGCGCTCTCCAAGGCGCTGCCCGGTCAGCCGACCATCCGCTTCGTCGACGCCAGCCAGGACGGCGCGCGCCTGCTGCTCTGGGCCGGCAGCGACGTCGATCCAGGCCGCTACTATCTGTTCGACCGGACGACCAAGAAGCTCGCGGAAATCATGCCCGACCGTCCGGAGCTGGCGCAGTTCAAGCTCTCGCCGGTCCAGCCGGTGACCTACAAGGCGGCCGACGGCGTTTTGGTGCCGGCCTATCTGACTCTGCCCGTCGGTAGCGACGGCAAGAACCTGCCGGCGATCGTCCTGCCCCATGGCGGCCCCAGCGCGCGCGATGAATGGGGCTTTGACTGGCTGGCCCAGTTCTTCGCCCAGCAAGGCTATGCGGTGCTGCAGCCCAACTATCGCGGTTCCAGCGGCTATGGTGAGGCATGGTTTCAGCAGAACGGCTTCCAATCCTGGAAGAGCGCTATCGGCGACGTCAACGACGCCGGCCGCTGGCTGTTGTCCCAGGGGATCGCCGCGCCGGGCAAGCTGGCGATTGTCGGCTGGTCCTACGGCGGCTATGCGGCCTTGCAGTCCTCGGTGCTGGACCCCGATCTCTTCAAGGCCATCGTCGCGGTCGCGCCGGTCACCGACCTCGATGCGCTTCGTGAAGAGAGCCGCGCTTTCACCAACTTCAAGATCACCGACGCCTTCATCGGCCACGGTCCGCACGTCAAGGAAGGCTCGCCGGCCCAGAACGCGGAGCGCATCAAGGCGCCGGTGCTGCTGTTCCATGGCGATGACGACTCCAATGTCCGCATCGGCGAGTCGCGCCTGATGCTGTCGAGGCTGAAGGCGGCGGGGCGAAAGGCCGAGTTGGTCGAGTTCCCCGGTCTCGACCACCAACTGAACGACAGCGCGGCGCGCGCGACCTTGCTCGATCGAACCGACGCCTTCCTGCGCGCAGCGCTGGGGCTTTAGCGCCGCGCCTCGACCCTTACGGCAACGTTCGGACCTAATTGCGCCGCACAATCATCATTCTCATGCGCGCCCAAGCGGATGGGAGACGATCGTCGCGTGCCAGTTCTGACGGAGACCTCTCGGAAGACCGGCCTGGCGTTCGGTGAGGTCTCGATCGATCTCGAACGCCGTCGCGTGCAGGCCCCGGCCGGCGTCCGCCACCTGGAGCCCCGCGCTTTCGACGTGCTGCTGACCCTGACCGAGCGTCCTGGCCTGACGGTCTCGCGCGATCATCTGCTGGAGACGGTCTGGGACGACGGCGAAGGCTCTGGCGCGGCCCTGAATGTGGCCGTGTCCCAGCTGCGCGAGGCCCTGGACGACGACGTCCTGGCCCCGCGCTACATCGAGACGGTGCCCTGGCTGGGTTATCGCTGGATCTATCAAGACCCTCCGGCGCCTTCTGGCTCGCTCTGGCGCCTGGGTCCGGTGCTGGAGGCCGCCGGGGCCATGCTGGCCATCGCTGTCGGCGGCAACGTCCGCCTCCAGAACGAGCGCGCCAAGCGCGTGGCGCCTGAGCCCCGCAGTTTCGCAGACCGCTAGCTAGCGCGCGGTGTCGTCCAGGAACGCCGAGGCCCAGGCCAGCGGAGCGTTCCAGTTGATCGCCACCTCGTTCTGGGTGAAGGCGCGGTAGTCGTCGGTCCAGCAAGTCTGCGGCTTGCACTGGCCCTTCATCTTTTCGGCCACCGGGTCGTTCATGCTGGTCGAGTTGGGGCCGCCCGAGACCACCCCGGCTGGCGGGGCGGGATAGGCCGGGTTCGCCTGCCGGGCCCAGAAGCGGTGGTGCGGGTTGCGCATCGGCCGCGCGCCGAAGCCGGTGACGTAAGAGCGATCCAGCGGATTGCGGCCCAGGACGTAGTCCATCGCGTCGACCGCGCCGATGCGATAGGCGCTCTCGCCGGTGAAGTCATAGGCCAGGCCCAGCACGATCGCGCGGTTCAGCACCGCGCTGTTCGAGCCCCATCCATAGCCCGGCGGCGCATAGGGCAGGGCATAGCCCGTGTTGAGGTCGTCGGACATGTACTTGTCGGCGGTGGCGACCAGATTGGCTCGGGTCTGGGCGATCTCGGCCGGCTTCAGGCCGTTGGGCGCCAGGGCCAGGGTGATCGTGCCCAGGGCGCCGACCGAGCCCCAGCCCAGGTCGCCGGTCGGCCGCGCGCCCGCGGCCGGCGCGGCCAGGAACAGCGGCGAAGCGCGCAGGGCCTTCTCGTACTCGGCCTCGCCGGTCGTGGCGTATAGCTCGGCCGCGGCCCAGTAGGCCTCATCCGTCAGGTCGCCGTCGCCATAGCCTCCCGAGCCGGTGAACGGGCCGATCTGGTAGATCTCAGGATTGCGTTGGGCCGCCGCGAAAGCGCGGCGGGCGGCGTCCAGGCACTTGGCGGAGAAGGCCGGGTCAATCGTCTTCCAGACTCTGGCGGCCTGGGCGGCGACAGCGGCCAGGTTCAAGGTCGCGCCCGTTGTCGGATAGTAGAGATAGCGCGTCTGTTTGTCCTCGGCCGGGGCGGTCGGCAGACCGGTCCAGTGGCGGTCGGCGATCTTCTGGTGAGCCATGCCCGAGGCGTCGATGGCGGTGAGCTTCAGCTTGCCCTCGGCCGGCTTCTGCTTGCCGACCGGGACCTGCAGGGTCTTGCCCTCGGGGACCTGCATGGCCAGCAGGAAGGTCAGCTCGAAGCGGGCTTCGTCGAGGATGTCGGGGACGCCGTTGGCGGCCTCGGGGATGGCCAGGCCGCCGTCGCCCAGGGCTTTCAGCGCGATCGGACGCTTCAGCACGGCGGCGCGCTCATAGGCGTTGACCAGGGTCCAGACCGAGATACCGCCGTTGACGACATATTTGCCGTGGTCGCCGGCGTCGTACCAGCCGTCGCTGGCGTCCAGCGTATAGTCGCAGCCCGGCCAGACCTGGCCGCGCTCGTCGGCGAGGTCGAAGCAGGTCGCCTTGTCCGGGGCGTGGCCGGCAGGACGGGCCAGGTCGGGCCGCTCCACGAAGCGGGCCTCGATCGGCACGCTGGCGCGCTGCTGGTAGAAGAACGACAGGGCCGCCTTGGTCAGCTTGCCGTCGGGCTTGGCGCGCAGGGCGAAGGGGCGGCTCTCGGCCGCGCCGACCTTCAGGCGATAGCCGTCGGCGGATGTGCGCAGGCTGGAGAAGTCGATCTGGTGGACGTGCTCGCCCGAGGCGGCGTCGTCACCGAACACCTTCGTCCTTCCCTGGACAAGGACGGCGCCCGAGGCGTCCAGCAGCGTCCAATCCAGCGGGGTCTTGGACGGGGCGGCCAGCATGGCGCGCTTGGGTCCGTTGGCTTCCAGTCCCGTCTGGTTCAGTCGGATGGGGCGGGGCGCTTCCTCCGCGGACGCGGCGCCCGTCAGCACCAGCAGCGAGGCGAACGACAGGGCGGCCAGGCGGGTCATCAACGCTTCCTCAGGGCGCGTCTTCGAACCACGGAGCGCGCTCGGCGGCGAAGCTAACGGAGCGAAGACAGCGTTGTCACGAGCTTTGTGGCCCGATCTGGAGACCGGCCCGGGCGCCCGGAGCGCGGCGGCCGGCTCGAAAACGAAACGCCGCCCGGGGCTCTCGGGCGGCGTTCGCGATGGTGTCGAGACCCTAGTTCTGGGGCGGCGGGCCTTCTGGCGGCGGGCCAGGAGGCGGGCCTTCGCCGTCGCCTTGCTGCATGCGACGCTGGCGCATCTTCTCGAAGGCGGCCTTCATCTCGTCGAGGCTGACCTTGCCGTCCTTGTTTTCATCCAGCATCGCGAAGCGATCGGCCGGACGTCCGGTGGCGTCCCATTCGGCCTTGTCGACGGCGCCGTCGCCGTTGGTGTCCCAGCGCTTGAAGATGTCTTCCGGGTTCGGCATCTGGCGCGGCGGTCCGGGCGGCGGACCGTCCTGGGCCAGGGCTGCGCCGGCGACCAGGGTGGTGAGCGAAGCAAGCGCGACGGTGAGCGTGCGGCGCATAGAGGGTGTTTCCTTCCAGGGTGATGTCCCTGGATCGCTGGAATGGGCTTTGATTGTTGCGAGGGTGTTTCGCGAATACGGCGGGAAGGGGCTAAGCTTCTGGCTCGGTCTCCGGCGCGTCCGACGGCAGGATGATGTCGTCCAGGCTGCCGATCTCGAAGCCGTCAATGTCGAAGTCCGCCGCCAGGGACTCCGCCGCGGCCGACCGCCGGCGGCCCCGGCGCGGCGGCAACCTCTCCAGCGGATCATGCTTCGACAGGTCCGAGCCGTCCGCGCCGCACCGGAAGCGCAGGCCGGTGAGCCGCTCGATCGTCGCGATCCTGGTCTGGAACGTCTTATAGGCGCCGAACGGGGCCTCGGCGGCCTCGATGCCGTACTGAGCGATAACGGCTTCCTGGCTGGCGATATAGGCGGTGGCGAACAGCTTGCCGGACGCCGTCAGGGCCGCGACCACCTTCCAGAACTGCAGCGGGTATTGAACGCCGCGATAGTCTGGATCGCCCGGATCCAGCACGGGTCCGGTGATGATCTGGGCGCGGACATGCCCGTTGATGATCGACTCTTCCAGCAGATAGCGCTCGATACCCTGCCAGATCTCCTTGTTCTGATTGAAGCGTCCGTGCTGCGGCACGCAGTTCGTCCAGTGGCAGGTGTCGGCCGCCGACTGCAGGGCCGCGGTTGGGGTCGCGCCGAACTCGAGGTCCTCGCGCCGCGTCAGGTGGCCGCGGTCGAAGTTGTTGCGGGCATAGTACGAATTGCCGAGCTGAACATCCTGGTCGATCCGCGGATCGAAGCGCCAGACATCCGCCGGGCGGTTCATCGCGTAGCGATGGCCGAAATCGACATTGGCGGCGCTGTAGATGGCCATCCTGCGCCTGGTGTGCATCGCCAGGCTGTAGTTGTGATAGTTCAGAACGTATGCGTCGTCCTGCTCGACGAGACGCGCCAGCATCTTCCGGAGAGCGGCGTTTGGCTCGGGCAGCCAGACGCGCAGCGCGTCGGCGCCGAGGAAGTCGTCCTTATAGCCGTCGCGATCATCGTAGCGCGCGTTGAACGGCGCCTCGAAACGCGCCTGGGCCTTCTCCGCGCCGTCGGACGGCGCGGGAGCGCTGGCGGCCTCGATCGCTAAACGCTCGGTCGGCGCCGCCGCGACGCGGCCGCCTTCGATATCGAGCTTGATCTGGATCGGGATCGTGATGGTGCGAATCTCGGTCATGGCGTCGGACACCTGGCGATCGGAGGAGGGGGCGGGAACGGCGGAGGGCTGGGCCGAAGGCGGAGGGCGGGAAATGCGCGCCGAGGCGGGAGTCGCGTCGAACAGCGGCCGCAGCAGCGGATGTTCGGGCAACTCGGCCCGCAGGGTCTGGGTGATGCGGCTGGCGCGGATGCCTTCGTTGGCGATCCACTTCTTGCGGCTCTCGTCCATGGTGCGCGGGTCGAAGTCACGCCCGTCCACGGTCTGAATGACGCCGTCGCGGCGAAGCTCGACACCCATGTGATGCAGGGCCACGACGAACCAGTCGTTGTTGAACACGGGCGAGCCCGAGGAGCCTGGCGAGGTGTCCGTCGTGTACCAGAGCACGTCGGGGCCGCGCTTGATCAGCTTGTTCTCGCGAACGCAGACCTGCTTCCGTTCGCCATTGGGGTGCTGGATGATCGTCAGCCACTCCCCCTCCGACGCCTTGCCAGTGTCCTCCAAAAGGGGCAGGCAGCCGAAGCTGGCGAGGTCGGGCGCGTTCGCGTCGTCGGCGCCGCCGACGGCCACGACGGTGAAGTCCAGCGGCTGACAGGTGAAGAACAGGACAGACGGGTCCAGACGATACGAGATCGGCGGCAACTGTGTGTCGTCCAACCCGATCTCATAGCGGAACTGCGCCAGGGAGCCGGCGGCCGCGCCGGCGTCTGGCAGGACGTGATTGTTGGTGATGAGGACGCCGGGCGCGATCAGGAAGCCCGTGCCGTAGCCTTGGCTGCGCGCGGCCGCCGCGCCGATCGCCACGCGCGCCACCGCCTTGGCCGCGATGCCTCCGCGTTCCAGGTAGCTGGCGGGCTGCAGTTCGTCGCCGTCGATGATGCGCTCGAAGACCTTCTGGGCCTCGACGTCGTCTTGTAGGCTCTCGCGCAGGAACTGCCGGCGCTCGGCGATCGACTTCGGATCGGCCAGCTCAAGCGGACACTCGGAGTCCGCCGTCTGCAAGGCGTCCCGAGTGTAGTTCGCCAGCAGTCTGGGCTCGGGCCGCAGAATGGCCATGGCGACGCAGCTCCAACCTTGGATGGATCACGGACGCGCAGACGGGACGCTTACGAGCGAATGGCGCGAGCCTAGTCGCGTTTCGTGAAGGTTGTAAATCGGTAGGCTGAACCACTAGGTTTCATGGGGCAGGCCTAGTGCTTCCCGCGATCGCGTCCGAAGTTCGGCAGGGCGCTTTCCTGGCCGGCCGCCACGATGCCGCGGCGGATAGCGCGAGTGCGGGTGAAGTGGGCGTGCAAGGTGTCGGCGTCGCCCCAGCGGATCGCGCGGCTCATGGCCTGCAGGTCCTCGGTGAAGCGGCCCAGCATCTCCAGCACCGCGTCCTTGTTGGCCACGAAGATGTCGCGCCACATGGTCGGGTCGCTGGCGGCGATGCGGGTGAAGTCGCGGAAGCCCGAGGCCGAGTACTTGATGACCTCGTTCTCGGTGACGTTCTCGAGATCCGCCGCGCTGCCGACGATCGTGTAAGCGATCAGGTGGGGCAGATGGGACACGACGGCCAGGACGAGATCATGGTGCTTGTCGTCCATCAGCTCGACCTGGGCCCCGAAGGCGCGCCAGAAGGCCGACAGCCTGGCGACGGCCTCGGCGTAGTGCTCGTCGTCGCTGTCTAGCGGCGTCAGGATCGTCCAGCGGCCCTCGAACAGTTCGGCGAAGCCGGCGTCGGGACCTGACTGCTCGGTGCCGGCGATCGGGTGGCCGGGGATGGCGTAGATTCTCGACAGGTCCTGGGCGCGGAAGGCCTCGGCGACGTTGCCCTTGGTCGAGCCGACGTCGGTCAGGGTGGCGCCGGGCTTCATGGCCGGGATCACCTGGGCGGCCAGGCCGGGGATCGACAGCACCGGCGTGGCGATGACCACCAGGTCGGCGTCCTTGACCGCCTCGGCGATGTCGCCGGTGACGTGCTCGGCCACGCCCAGTTCGACGACGCGGGCGCGGTGAGCCTCGCTGGCGTCGGCCACGGTGACCTCCCCGACGACGCCGTGCTCACGGGCGGCGCGGATGATCGAACCGCCGATCAGGCCAAAGCCGATGACAGTGATCTTGGGATAGAGGATGCCCGGTCCCGACATCTAGCGACCCATGAACTCGGCCAGCAGGTCCACGACGGCGCGGTTCTGCTCTTCCAGGCCGATGGTGACGCGGATCGAGTCCGGAAGGTTGTAGTTGGCCACCGCGCGGACCAGATAGCCGCGCGAGGCCAGGAACGCCTCGGCGTCCTTGGCGGTCTTGCCGGGCGTGTTCGGGAAGGTGGCCAGCACGAAATTGGCCGCCGACGGCGTCACCTCCAGCCCCAGGCCGCCCAGCTGCTGGGTCAGCCAGGGACGCCACTGTTCGACCAGGGCCAGCGAGCGGGCCTGGAACGCGTCGTCGAACAGGGCGGCGACGGCGGCTTCCTGGCCGGGGATCGAGGTGTTGAAAGGCGGCCGGATGCGCTCGATCGGCGCGATGATGTGCTCGGGCGCGTACCCCCAACCCACCCGAAGCGCGGCCAGACCATGGATCTTCGAGAAGGTCCGCGTGACGATCACGTTCTCGGCGGTGCGGGCCAGATCGAGGCCGTCCTCGAAGCGCGGATCGCTGCAGAACTCGGCATAGGCGCCGTCTAGAACCAGGATCACCGACGGCGGCAGGGCCGCGTGCAGGGCGCGGATCTCCTCACCCGTCAGCCAGGTGCCGGTCGGGTTGGCGGGGTTGGCGATGAAGACGAGGCGCGTGCGCTCGTCGACGCATTTCACCACCTCGTCGATGTCGATGCGGTGGTTCGTTTCCTTGGCCATCCGCACCTCGCCCTGGCAGGCGCGGGCCCCGATGGCGTAGGCGGCGAAGCCGTGTTCGCCCTGGACGATGTTGTCGCCGGGCTCCAGATAGACCTGGCACAGCAGGGCGAAAATCTCGTCGCTGCCGTCGCCGAAGGTCAGGCGCTCAGGTTCCAGCTTGAAGCGCTCGGCCACGGCGGCGCGCAGGACGCCCGCCTTGCCGTCCGGATAGATGTGCATCCGGTCGACGGCGTTCCGATAAGCTTCCTTGGCCTTGTCGCTGCTGCCCAGGATGTTCTCGTTGCTCGACAGCTTCACCGGATGGGCGATGCCTTCGACCTTCGACTTGCCGCCGACATAGGCATGGATGTCCATGATCCCGGGCTTGGGAACGGGACGGGGCGCGGCGAAGCGGTCGGTGGTCATCGAACTACTCGGACTTACGAACGTCTTTGGAAAGGGCGTCTCTTACACGTCGAACTGTTCGGGCGCAGCCCCGATGACGCCCGTAAGGTCGCCGGGGGCGCGGGCCAGACGTTCATCCTGCGGCTGGAAGAAGCCCGACAGCGAAAACAGCTTCAGGCCGCCGGCCTCGGCGATCAGTTCGGCGGCGACGTCGGTCTGGCTCAGCGACTCGACGATGGCGGCGGCGCTCTTGGCCGAGTCGGTGACCCAGAAGGTCTGGTCGCCGCCGGTGGGCTCGACCTCGACCTCGGCCACCGCGAGCGCCGCCTGCGGCCCCCAGCTGGCCAGGCAGGGCAGGGCGGCGAACACCTTCAACTTCGGCTCGGCCAGAAGGCGGCCCCACCAAGGCGTGTCTGACGCCAGCGGCAGGACGGCCACGCCCCATGGCGAGCGGGCGATGGCCAGGGCGTCCTGCGCAGAGGAAACGACGGAGAGGCGTGGAGCCGCGCCGAAGCGCAGGCGGGTCAGCTCGACGGCGCGGGCGGCGTCGCGGCCGCCAAAGACGCCCAGGTGGTACGGGCCCTGGCGCGCCAGGTTGTCGGCCATGATCTCGCGCCAGATGCGGATAACCAGGGCGTCGCTGGCGCCCTTGCGCGGGGTCTGCAGCAGCTTGCGAACGATATGAGCCTCCCGGCCGGGACGCAGGCCGAAACCCGTGTCGCCCGAGGCGCGCTTGGCGGCCGCGACGGCGCCGGCCAGGCTGGCGCGTTCGTCCAGCAGCTTCAGGAGTTCAGTGTCGATGGCGTCGAGCCGCCATCGGACCTCTTCGAGAGACGGCGTGGCCGCCGCCTGGTCGCTGCCCATGTTCTTCCCCGAAATTGGAGGCGGGACCATAGTCCTTGCCGCTGAACACGCAATAGCCAGCCCTTGCGGGGAAGAAAATTGCGTCTTCGGCGATCGTTGCTCATTCTTGGCGATTAGAGCGCGGCGGTCGCCAAAACCGCCCACACTTTTGGCTGCCGCGCTCAGTACACCGTCGGCGCCGGGCCTGTGTCGAACAGGCCCAGCATCGTGCGGCCGTTGCGGAAGTTCAGGTCCGCCTCGATCACCGGCTCCTGGCCGATAGCCTGGGCGGCGGCCGCGACGGCCTGTTCTGGCGTCTTGATGGGTTGCGACAGGTCGGCCCGCTCCTTGATCGCCACGTTCAGCGAGCCGGTCACCCGGCCCTGGTCGTCGACCGACAGCATTCCGGACTTGGCCTTGCCCTCGGCGTCGCCGGCCAGGATCTGGCTCTGCTGCAAGGTGATCTGGCCGCCGGCCTCGCTCCAGCGCCTGACGGCGGCCTCCCAGTTGCGGCCGCGCAGGTACGAGACGTGCGACAGGCGGGTCTCCAGGATCATGGAGGCGGTCTTGTCCTGGGCGATGCGGCCGAGCAGGCCCGTGAACGCCGTTTTGGCCCCACCGGCCTTGAAGAAGATCGCCCCCTGGTCGTCTGGACCGGCGCGCAGGTGCAGCTGCATGTCGTCGGCCGAGACCAGCTGGAAGGGCTTGGCGCCGGGCGCGGGGGCGAAGGCCAGCTTGCGGCCCTCGACCGAGACGCGCGGCGGGTACTCGGTGACGTGCGAGATGCTGGCCCGCAGCGCCTCGCCGGTGATGGTCACGTCACCGGCCTCGGGGCGGGTCAGCACCACGCCTTGCGGCGCGACCAGCACCCAGTGCGTCAGGTCGAAAATCTCGGCCTCGCTCTTCAGCAGCGGGGCCCTGACGGCCCAGCCCGTGGGCTCGGCGACACGAGCGTCGGTCAGGTCTACGTTCAGGCGGAAGGGAAAGCCGTGAAAGGTCCGGCCGCTCCACGACAGATCATAGCCACGCGACTTCAGATCCGCCGCCTGGGCGTCCATCCGCTGCTCGGCCTGGCCGCGCAGCCAGAACCAGCCGTAGCTCCAGCCGCCCGCCACAAGCGCGGCGAGGATGAACGGCGTGAACAGACGGCTGCGCCGGGCTTTCTGGGGGGCTTTGCGGGACGGGCGGGCGTCGTTATGGGTCATGTAGAGGGCGCGTCCAGTCGGGATCGGTGATGAGTTTAGAGGGCGGCGGCGAGGATCGCTGGGTGTTCGGGTACGGATCGCTGATGTGGCGGCCCGGGTTCCCGTTCATAGACCGAAGAACGGCCGTGCTCCACGGTCGGCGGCGGGCCTTCTGCATCTATTCGGTGCATCACCGCGGCACCTACGAGCGCCCCGGCCTGGTGCTGGGCCTGGCGCCCGGCGGCGCGGTGCGCGGCATGGCCTATCGCGTGGCGGCGTCCGAATGGGAAGGCGTCTACGCCTACTTGCGCGAACGAGAGCAGCCGACCGAGACCTATTTCGAGACCTGGCGCGAGGTGAAGATCGACGGCGATGGTCCAAATGGGGGGCGGAAGGTCCCGGCGCTCGTCTTCCTGTCGGACATGAAGCACAGCCAATGGGCCGGAGCCCTGACCCTGGAGCAGCAGTCCGAGCTGATCGCCGGCGCGTCAGGTCTGTCGGGTCCGAACATCGACTACCTCAGGGATCTCGTCCTGCACCTGCGCGAGGACGGCGTGCGCGACCACGCCATGGAGAAGCTGCTGAAGATGGTCGAGGCGATCGAGGCCCCCTAAAGCCCCGCGTCCTCCAGAGCCTTGGTGGCCGTGTCGATCCGGGTCTGCAGCTCGCGCATGAACTCGCCGCGTTTCAGGCCGGCGGGGATGGGCTCCAGATATTCGAAGACGATCGTCCCGGGCTTGCGCAGGAAGCCCTTGTCCCAGTGGCTGCCGCAGTTGAGGGCCAGGGGCGTCACCGGCATGTTCAGTTCGCGATAGAGCGCCGCGATGCCCGGCTTGTAGTCGCCGGGCTGGCCGACGTCGCCCCGCGTGCCTTCCGGAAAGATCACGATCTGGCGGCTCCCCCTCATGCGCTCGACGGCGTCGCGGACCAGCTTCTTCAGGGCCGTGGAATGACCGTCTCGGTCGACCACGATCATGCCCGCCTTCAGCCCGTGCCAGCCGAAGAGGGGCACCATCAGCAGTTCCTTCTTCATCACGAAGCAGGCGTCGGGCAGCAGGGCGAACTGGCTGAAGACGTCGAACATCGACTGATGCTTGGCCGCGACAAGAGCCGGACCGGTCGGACGATACTGCTCGCCGCGCACCTCGACCTTGACGCCGACCAGCAGGCGCAGGGCGACGATCAGGCCCTTGGACCAGGTCGTCAGGCACCAGGTGTTGGCCCGCCGGGGCAGGGGGAAGGTGACGATCATGCCGATCGCCCAGACCGCCGACCACAGCCAGAAGAACAGCTGGAACAGGAACGAACGCAGATAGATCAAGATGCTTCCTTCGCCGCCGGCGCGGCCTTCCTTCCTGTCTTGCATCGGCGATGCAAGACAGGGGCTTGCTTAGATGAACGTGACAAGCGCCGAAACCGGCGACCACTTTCGGCTGTCACGTTCGCGGACCTAGGCCGAGAAACGCCTCGCGCCCCAGGATCGCCAGGTACTTGCAGTATTCCACGATCATCCGCCGGGCGCTGATGGAGGTCTTCCACCAGCGATGCGCGTTCAGGTCGGTCTTTACCGGATAGGGATAGAGCTTCACGCCCGGCATCGCGGCCGACAGCTCCAGCATCGAGCGCGGCATGTGATAGTCGGCTGTCACCACGATCAGGCTGCGATAGCCCTTGGACTTGGCCCATTCGGCCGTCTCCAGGGCGTTGCCCACGGTGTTGGCGGCGGCGAAGCCCAGGTCGACACAGCAGTCATAGATCGGCTTGACGGCCTTGGTCACGGTCAGCACGTCGGCTCGCGTGGCCTCGCGATTGACGCCCGAGATCAGGAGGCGCTTGCCCTTGCCTTCCTCCAGGAGGCGGGTGGCGGCTTCCAGGCGCACGTTCGAGGCGCCGGTCAGCACGACCACGCCGTCGGCGACGGGCGGTTCGGGCGCGGGCGTCGACTGGTCCACGCGGCCGGTGAAGGCCAGTAGTCCCAGGCCCCAGATCATCAGCGCTATGAACAGCGCGGCCAGGGTCTTCATGACGCAATCGTCTTCACGGCATCTCCCCCACGATGCGCGACGCCGCCAGACGCGCCGAGAGGCCGGCGATCAGGGCGGCCACGACCGGCGCGGGCAGGGCGGCCAACAGATCGATCCAGGCCAACGGCAGGACCGGCGCGACCCCCGCGCCGCCGCCGAAATAGCGTGCGATGGCGCCGATGATGGCCGCGCTTGCCCCGCCCAGCAAGCCCGCCAGCGCGCCCATGGTCGCGAAACGGTTCTGGAACAGGCCGGCGATGAAGCCCTGTTCGGCGCCCGAGAAGTGCAGCACCTCGATGACGTCGCGGCGTGCGGCCAGTCCCGCGCGGGTGGCGAAGGCGATGACGGCGGCGGCCGCCGCCGCGATCAGGCCGAAGACGGCCAGGGCCGCCAGGCGCGCCAGGTCGGCGGCGCGCTCGATGTCGGCGATCCAGCGGCTGTGGTCGTCGACCGTGGCGTCCACGCCGGCGGCCTTCAGCGCGCGATCCAGGGTCTCGGCGGTCGGCGGAGCCTTGGGATCCAGGTCCAGCGTGACCAGGCGCGGGGTAGGCAGGTCGTCGACCAGCGCCTCCTTGCCGATCCACGGCTCCAGCAGGGCCTCGGCCTTCTCGCGCGTCAGGGCCTGGGCCTCGATGACGCCCTTGACGCCAGCCAGGGTCTCGGCGGCGCGGGCGGCGGCGCTATCGGGCGTCTCGTTGGCGCGGGCCCGGACGACCACGGTGGCCGAACCGGTCAGTTGGCTGGTCCAGCCATGGGCGGCGCGGTTGGCGGCCAGGGCCGCGAAGGCCGTCACGCAAGCCAGAAAGCACAGGACGGCGACGACGAAGACCAAGGCGCCGTCGCGGCTGTCGCGTGGCGGCAGAAGCGGTCCGGGTTTCCAGCGGGCGACCTGGAAGAACGCGCTCATGGGCGGCCTCCCGGATTGGCCAGGCGACCTTGTTCCAGATGCAGGGTCGGACGCGCGGCGCGGGCCACCAGATCCTCGTCGTGCGTGGCGATCAGGACGGTGGTGCCCAGGCGGTTCAGCTCGACGAACAGCCGCAGCAGCCGCAGCGACATGGCCGGGTCGACATTGCCGGTCGGCTCGTCGGCCAGCAGCACGTCGGGACGGTCCACAACGGCGCGGGCGATGGCCAGGCGCTGCTTCTCGCCGCCGGACAGGGTAGCCGGCAGGGCGTGCATGCGGTCGCCCAGGCCAACCCAGCTCAGGAGCTCGGCGACGTCGTCGCGATAGGTGGCGGGCTTGCGCTTGAGAATGCGCAGGGGCAAGGCGGCGTTGTCGAACACCGACAGGTGCTCCAACAGCCGGAATTCCTGGAACACCACCCCGATGCGCCGGCGCAGGAACGGCAGGTCGGCGGCGTGGGTCAGGCTGACATCGCGGCCGAAAAGCTCGACGCGACCCCGTGACGCACGGTGGGCCAGATAGATCAGCTTGAGCAGCGAACTCTTGCCCGCGCCCGAGGCGCCGGTCAGGAAATGGAATGAGCCCGGGTCCAGGGAAAAGCTTATGTCTCTTAGGGTTTCGGGCGCTCGCCCGTACCGCATCGAGACGCCTTCGAAGCGGACCACCGGTAGAGCGTCATCGCCCTGTTGTGTGTCGATCCGCAAGGCGCGTCACTGGGCTTTCTGGACATCAGGGTTAAAATCAGCGACCCCATTTGGACATGTGGGGAGCGTTCGATTCGCGGCCATGATACTGACCTGTCCGGAGTGCGCCAGCCGCTATTTCGTCGAGGACTCCAAGGTGAGTTCGGCGGGGCGCGTGGTGCGCTGCGCCTCGTGCGGTCACCGGTGGACGGCCCGTAACGAGGAGGCCGTCGACCTGTTCGACGAGCCCGAGGCTCCGACCCTCGCCAGCCAGATCGAAAGCGCCGAACAGCTTCCCGAGACCGCCGCCGGCGAGACCGAGGAGCCGCCGGTCAGCGCCTTGCCCGGCGAGGAGCTGCCCAAGGTCTTCCGCGCTCGCGCCGACGCCGAACGCCGCCTGCGCGAGGCGACCACAACGGGCGTCATCTGGGCCGGCATGGCCGCCGCCATGGCGGTGGTCGTCGTCGCCGCCCTGATCTTCCGCATCGACGTCGTCCGCATCATGCCGGGCTCGGCCGGAGCCTATGCCGCCGTCGGCTTGCCGGTGAACACGGTCGGGCTGGTCATCGACCGCGAGAGCATCAAGGCCCAGCCCTCGATGCAGGACGAGCACGCGGCCGTCACGATCACCGGCACGATCCGCAACATCACCGAGCACGAGGTGGTCGCGCCGCCGCTGCGCGTCGAACTGCTCAGTAAGGAAGACAAGCGCGTGGCCGGACAGCTGGCCGCCGCCGCCGACCCCAAGATCCCGCCGGGCGAGGTGCGTCACTTCTCGATCACCTTCCTGAACCCGCCGCGCACGGCGCAGAACCTGCAGATCGGCTTCGCCACCGAGCCTGGCGCCGCGAAGGCGGTGAAAGGCGCCCTGAAGAAGCCGGAAGCGCATGGAAGCGAGCCGGAATTCGCGCTGCGCGGGGCTCAAGACGCCCTCGCCGAGCACGAAGCGGCTGGACAGGAACCCCCGGGGCATGAGAGCGGGGGGGAAACACCTCCCCCTGCAGACTCTCACGAACCCGCCCATCATGAATGACATCAAGAAGCCCGAGGTCCTGATCTCGGAAGCCGAGATCGCCGACCGGGTCCAGAAGCTGGCCGAGCAGATCGCGCCGCGCATCGACGACGACACGGTCGTGGTCTGCCTGCTGACCGGCGGCCTGTGGTTCGCCGCCGACCTGACCCGCGCCCTCTACAAGGCTGGCCGCGACGTCCGCTTCGACGCCCTGTGGCTGGCCTCGTACCACGACGAGCGCAAGAGCTCGGGTCGCTGCGAAGTGCGCGCCGACCTGCAGCGCCCGCTGGTGGGCCGCCGCGCCCTGGTCGTCGACGACGTCTTCGACACCGGCCTGTCGTTGTCGGAAGCCGCCCGCCTGGTCAAGGACGCCGGCGCCAGCGAAGTGCTGACCGCCGTCTTCGCCCGCAAGCCCTGGCCGACGTCGCGCGGCATGGAGCCCGACTTCGTGGCCTGGGAAGCGCCGGCGCGCTACCTCGTGGGCTATGGCCTCGACGACGAGGGCAAGAGCCGAGGCCTGCCGTACATCGGCGCGATGGACTGACGCTGGAAAGCAAAAGGCCCTCTCGATCGAGAGGGCCTTTCTCTTTGGAGCCTACACCCAGTCCGGCACGAGGTCCCGCGCCAGCATCTCGTCATAGGTCGGCCGCTTGCGGATCACCGCATAGCGCTCGCCATCGACCAGGACCTCGGGGACCAGCGGGCGGGTGTTGTACTCGCTGGCCATGGCCGAGCCGTAGGCGCCGGCCGACATGAAGGCCACCAGGTCGCCGGGCCCGAACGGCGGCAGGGCGCGGTCGCGGGTGAAGGTGTCGCCGGTCTCGCAGACCGGGCCAACCACGTCATAGACCGTCTCACCGGCGCGCTTCACCACCGGCCGGATGTCGTGGAAGGCGTCGTACATGGCCGGGCGGACCAGGTCGTTCATGGCCGCGTCGATGACCAGGAACTTGCGGCCTTCCGGGCGCTCGTGGACGTGGATCACTTCCGAGACCAGTACGCCGGCGTTGGCGGCGATCACTCGCCCCGGTTCGAAGGCCAGCTTGACCGGCAGGCCCTTGGTGACCTCGCCAACCATGACGGCGAACTCGGCGGGCGAGGGCGGTTCGGGATGGTTGAAATAGGGCACGCCCAGGCCGCCGCCCAGGTCCAGGCGCTCGACCGACAGGCCTTCGCTCAGCAGTTGCTCGACCAGGCCCCGCATCTTGGTGAAGGCGGCGCGCATGGGAGCCAGATCGGTGATCTGGCTGCCGATGTGGCAGGCCACGCCGATGGGCTCGAGATTGGCGTTGTTGCTGGCGTTGGCGTAGAGGCGCGCGGCCTCGGCGAACGAGACGCCGAACTTGTTCTCGGACTTGCCGGTGGCGATCTTGGCGTGGCCGCCGGCCGCGACGTCCGGATTGACCCGGAAGGCGACCTTAGCCTTCACGCCCAGCGCGGCGGCGACGTCCGCGATCAGGTTCAGCTCGGGCTCGGACTCGACGTTGATCTCGGCGACGCCCGTCCTAAGGGCGAATTCGATCTCACGCCTGGCCTTGCCGACGCCGGAGAAGACGATGCGTTCGGGGGGGATGCCGGCGGCCAGGGCGCGGCGGACCTCGCCTTCCGACACGGTATCGGCGCCGGCGCCCAGGTCGCCCAGCACCTTCAGCACCGCGACGTTGGAATTGGCCTTCACGGCGTAGGCGACCAAGGGGTCGACCACGCCGGCGGCCGCCAGGGCGTCACGGAACACGGTGAAGTGCCGCTCCAGCGTTGCGCGACTGTAGACGTAGACGGGCGTGCCGACCTCGGCCGCGATCTTGGCCAGGGGCGCGCCCTCGCAGGCCAGGCCCTCGGGGCCGTACTCGAAGTGGTTCAACGGTCTGCCTTAGTTCGGGGTCGCGCCGGGGAAGCCGGCGGCGGACGGACCGCCGAACGGATCCTTGGTGCCGGGCAGCGGCGCGGCGCGGATCGTGCGATTGCTGGAAGCCGGGTCGCGGACCTCCTGGTCGCCGCCGGCGCGGGCCGGCTGGTTGGCCTGGGCCGAGGCGGCGCGGCGCTCGGCCTCCCAGGCGGCGCGCTTGGCCGGGTCCCACATCGGGGCGGGACGCTCCAGGGCGCCCTGCTTGCCGCAGGCGGCGGCCGTGACCGCCAGGGCGGCCAGGGCGAGGATCGTCAGGGGGCGCGTAGCGGTTTTGGGCAGGGTCATGCCAGCAGTTCCTTCCAACGCGCGATCTGGGCGCGGACCTGGGCGGGAGCCGTCCCACCATAGCTCATGCGGCTGGCCGCCGAGGCGGCCGGAGTCAGAACGGCATAGACGTCGTTCGTGATCCGGGGCTCGATCGCCTGGAACTGCTCCAGGGAAAGGTCCGACAGATCGACGCCAAGACCTTCGGCGGTCTTCACGGCCGAGCCTGTCACGTGGTGAGCGTCACGGAAAGGCATGTTCAGCGTGCGCACCAGCCAATCGGCGAGGTCCGTGGCGGTCGAGAAGCCTGCGCCGGCGGCCTTGGCCATGTTTTCGGTGTTCGGGGTCAGGTCGGCGACCATGCCGGCCATGGCCAGCAGGCTCAGCTCGAGCGCGTCGAAGGCCTCGAAGGTCGGGACCTTGTCCTCCTGCATGTCCTTCGAGTAGGCCAGCGGCAGGCCCTTCATGACCACGGTCAGGGTGGTCAGCGAGCCCAGGATGCGGCCGACCTTGGCGCGGATCAGCTCGGCCGCGTCGGGGTTCTTCTTCTGCGGCATGATGGAGCTGCCGGTCGTGAAGGCGTCGGTCAGCTTGATGAAGCCGAACATCGGGGTCGTCCACAGCACGATCTCCTCGGCCAGGCGCGACAGGTGCGTGGCGGTGATCGAGGCGGCCGACAGGGCCTCTAGGGCGAAGTCGCGCGAGGAGACGCTGTCCAGCGAATTGGCGGTCGGGCGGTCGAAGCCCAGGGCCGCCGCCGTCTGGTGGCGGTCGATCGGGAACGGCGAGCCGGCCAGGGCCGCCGCGCCCAGCGGGCACTCGTTCATCCGGGCGCGGGCGTCGCGGAAGCGGCCGGCGTCGCGGCCGAACATCTCGACATAGGCCATCAGGTGGTGGCCGAAGGTCACCGGCTGGGCGGGCTGCAGGTGGGTGAAGCCCGGCATCAGGGCGTCGACATGGGTCTCTGCCTGGGCCAGCAGCGCCTTCTGCAGGGCCTCCAACTGGCCGACGGTGCGGTCGGCGGCGTCGCGGACCCACAGGCGGAAGTCGACGGCGACCTGATCGTTACGCGAGCGGGCGGTGTGCAGCCGGCCGGCGGTGGCGCCGATCAGTTCGCGCAAGCGCGCCTCGACGTTCATGTGGATGTCTTCGTACTCGTCGCGGAACGGGAAGGTCCCCGTGGCGATCTCGTCCTCGATCCTGGCGAGGCCGCCGAGTATTTCCTCGCCATCGCTGCTTGAAATCACGCCTTGGTTCATCAACATCCGCGCGTGGGCGCGGGAGCCCGCCAGGTCCTGCGCCCAAAGGCGCTTGTCGAAGCCGATGGAGACGTTGATCGCCTGCATCAGTTCCGCCGGCTTGGCCGAGAATCGACCGCCCCACATGGCTTGACCCTGGCCCTTCCCGGCCTTGGGCGTATCGGAGGCGTTGTCGGTCATATGAGCGAAGTCCAGTCGGAGGCGGCGGCCAAGAAGCGCAATCCCATAAGGATGGCGCTGGTTGGCGTCATCCTCGTCGGTGTGGCGGCGGTTCTATACGTCATCGCCAGTGCTTCGTTCAAACCCTCAGGTCCCGCCGATCTGACAGAATTCAAGAAGGGCACGCTCGAAAAGCTCGACGTGCCCGCCACGCCGCGCGCCGCGCCGGACACCGTCTTCACCAGCTTGGACGGAAAGCCCGCGACCCTGGCCGACTTCAAGGGACGCGTCGTGGTCATGAACCTGTGGGCGACCTGGTGCGCGCCGTGCAAGGCCGAGATGCCGACCCTGGCAAAGCTGCAGGCCGCCTACGCCGCCCAGCCGGTCACCGTGCTGCCGATCACCGTCGACCGCGACGGCGACCTGAACCTGGTCCATGAGGAGATGACGGCCAATCCGCCGCTGAAGACCTATCGCGATCCGGGCTACAAGGTCTCCTTCGCTCTGCAGCCGCGCGCCCAGGGCTATCCGACCACGGTGATCTATGACCGCCAGGGCCGCGAGCGCGCCCGCATGTCCGGGCCGGCCGACTGGTCGGGTCCGGAAGCCCGCGGCATCGTCGAAAAGCTGTTGGCTGAGAAGTGATCGATCCCGGCATCCTGGAGCCGCTGGCTGACGACGCCTGGCCTGCTCGCGTAAGGGAAAGGCTGGGCGGCTGGCGGCTGAACGCCTCGTCCGGGCGCTCGATGCGGATCAACGCCTGTTGGCCGCTGGAGGCGCCGGATCGCGATCCCGAGGCGGCGCTGGACGCCGTCGAAGCCTGGTTCGCCGAACGCGGCCTGCCGGCGCGCTTCAAGCTGACCGACGGCCTGATCGCTCCCGCCGATCTGGCCGAGCGCCTGGCCGCGCGCGGCTATGCGCCTAGCAAGCGCACGGTGGTCATGCTGGGCCAATTGAAGGATGTGGCGGGCGGGGAGGGCGATCCGGCCATCCGTCTCTCGACCGTGCCCGACGCCACCTTCGAGGCGGTCTTCACCGCCACGGCCGGTGATCCCGAAGACGGTCGTGAACGCGTGGAAGCTCTCGGCCGGATCCCCGCGCCGGCCCGCTTCGCGCGGCTGGACATCGACGGCGCCCCGGCGGCGATCGGCTGCGGCGCGATCAGCGGCCAGTACGTCGGCGTGTTCGGCATGCGCACCGCGCCCACTCACCGTCGCAAGGGCTTGGCGAGGCGCGTGCTGCGGGCCCTCTTGGCTGAGGCGGAAGGGCTGGGGGCGGAACGCGCCTGGCTGCAGGTCGAGGCGAGCAACGCCCCGGCCATCGCCCTCTACGCCGACGAGGGGTTCGAGCCGGCGTATCGGTATCAGTACTGGACGCGTTGAGGCGCTTCCAAACTCCCCCTGATTGTCTTCCTGGGCCTTGTGTCCAGGACCCATGGCGCGGCTTGGCTCGGTTCGTCCGGGCGGGCGCGGCAGGCGTTGGCCCACGCCAGGCAGGCATCTCGTCAACTGAACACTGGGCCTTAGGCACAAGGCCTAGGGAGGCTGAATGGGGAAATCTCCCAATCTCCAAGCTTGCCGAAAGATCATCGCTTCGTAGACTAGTTTACAAAACAGACTTGTTGATCCATGGTGCCGCCACCTTGGAAAAGGGGAGCCAAGTCATGCACGCGCCGCTCAGCGCCATTGAACGATCAACCGCCGCGCGGATCGATGGGCGCAACGCCCCGATCGGCGCCTTGCGCGCCTTCATCACCCTGCTGGTGATCGCCCACCACACCGCGCTGGCCTATCACCCGTATGCGCCGCCGCCGAAGGCGTTCGACGCCCAGCCGATCCTGTGGACGGTGTTCCCGGTGGTGGACCCGCAGAAGTTCGGCGGGTTCGGCCTCTTCACCATGGTCAACGACATGTTCTTCATGTCGCTGATGTTCTTCATCTCGGGCCTGTTTGTCGCCGGCGGCCTGCGGGCCAAGGGCGCGGGCGGGTTCCTGAGGGGCAGGGCGCTGCGGCTGGGGATCCCGTTCGTGATCGGCGCGGGCCTGCTGGCGCCGCTGGCCTATTTCCCCGCCTGGCTGCAATCGGGCGGCGGCCCCTCGCCAGCCGCCTTCGCCGGCGCCTGGACCCATCTGCCATTCTGGCCCAGCGGTCCGGCCTGGTTCCTGTGGGTGCTGCTGGCGTTCGGGGCGATCGTCTGCGGGATGTACGCCGTGACGCCCAGCGTGATCGATGGGCTGGGTGGGCTGGCCAGAGGGGCGGAGCGCAAACCGGGGCGGTTCTTCTGGGGACTCGTCGCCGCCAGCCTCCTGTTCTACCTGCCGGCCGCCATGACGACGCCGTTCGGCCACTGGACCACGATCGGACCGTTCCTGTTCCAGACCGCCCGCATCGGCCACTACTTCATCTATTTTCTGGCAGGAGCCGCGGTCGGCGCCGTCGGCGTCGGACAGGGGCTGAGCGATCCCGAGGGCAAGCTGGCCAAGCACTGGCCGCTTTGGCTGCTGGCCCCGGTCCTGCCGATCGTCGGCGGCGTGGCGGCCATGATCATGGCCTTTTCGCCCAACCCGCCGCCCCGCGTCTTGCTGGATGTCTTCGGCGGCGTGATGTTCGCCCTGGCCTGCGCGACCCTGTCCTTCGCGGCCCTGGCCGTCTTCCTGCGCTTCGTCCGCAGGACCGGCGCTCTTGCCGCCAGCCTGCAGGCCAACGCCTACGGCATGTACCTGGTCCACTACGTCTTCACGTCGTGGCTGGCCTGGATGCTGCTGCCGCAGCCGTGGGGCGGGCTGGCCAAGGGCGTGGCGGTGTTCGTCGGCGCGACGGCGTTCAGCTGGCTGACGACCCTGGTCCTGCGACGCATGCCGCTGTTGGGCCGAATCCTGTGATCATCAACGACGCCGCGCTGAAAGGGGCCAGGCCCATGAACGACAAGCTGAAGACCGTCCAGGACGACCTGGCCTTCCTGCGCGGCCTGGCCGAGGGCAGCGGCGACCGGGGCGGCGTCGGCGCCGCCGGCGGCGCGCTCTACGGGGCGGCCGGGCTGCTCTATGGCCTCCAGACCCTGACCTACTTCGCCCAGGAGAAGCAGGTGATCAGCCTGGGCGCCGGCGGCAATCTGGTGATGGCCTGGGCGCCGACCCTGATCTTCCTGATCCTGATGACCATCGTGATCATCATCGACCGAAAGCGGCCTCAGGTCGGCGTGGCCAGCCGCGCCGTGAACGCCGCCTTCGCCGGGACCGGCATCGCCAACCTGGCGCTGGTCCTGATCTTCGCCTCCGCCGCAAGCCGTATGAAGGACTTCCACTACTGGCTGTTCCACCCGGCGGTGGTCTTCGTGCTGCAGGGCGCGGTCTGGTACGTCATCTTCATGCTCCGCAAGCGGCTCTGGACCGCGCTGGTCGCCACCGGCTGGCTGGTTTCGGGGGTGGCGCTGGGCATGCTGATCTGGCGGGGCGACCTGTATTTGCTGGTCGCCAGCTTCGGGCTGTTCGCCTTCATGATGGTTCCGGGCTTCTACATGATGCGCCAGGCCCTGCGGCCGGCCGCCTGAGACGAACGTGGCGCCCAGGTTCGACATCAGCGGGCTTGACGACGTTATCCACGGCCGGGTGCGGCTGGGGATCGTCGCCTATCTGGCCAGCGCCGAGGTGGCTGACTTCACCGAGCTGAAGGATGTGCTGGAGGTCACCCAGGGCAATCTTTCCATCCACCTGCGCAAGCTTGAGGAGGCGGGTTATGTGGAGATCGACAAGAGCTTCGTCGGCCGTAAGCCGCTGACCCGCGTGCGTCTGACCGCGGCCGGGAGGACGGCCTTTTCGAACTATCTGAAGGCCATGGGCCAGCTGGTCGAGCAGGCGGGCGGGGGCGGCTAGAAGCCCAGGTCGGCCCGCAGGTCCGCAGCGCTCATGCCCGCCGCTCGCAACTGGCGAAGGGTTTGAGCCTTGTCTCTCTTCGCATACCGCTTGCCGTCCGGGCCGACCAGCAGGCCGTGGTGGCGATAGACCGGCGTCGGCAGGTCCAGCAGGGCCTGAAGCAGGCGCTGGATGTGGGCCGCTTCGAACAGGTCCAGGCCCCGGATCACGTGGGTGACGCCTTGCAGCGCGTCGTCGTGGACTACCGCCAGGTGATAGGCGACTCCGACGTCCTTGCGGGCCAGGACGATATCGCCCGCCGTTTCAGGGTGGGCTTGTATCAAGCCGGTCTCGCCATCGGGACCCGAGCCCTGTTCGACGAAGGTCAGCCCCTCGAACCCGCCCAAAGCCTCGCGCGCCGCCGCCAGCGACAGCCGCCAGGCGAAGGCCTCACCGCACGCCAGCCGTTCGGCTTCTTCGTCGGCGGGAAGCGGCGCGCCGACGTACGGAACCGCAGGCTCGTGCGGGGCGCGGCCGATATCGAGCTCCTTGCGGGTCTTGAAGCAGCGGTAGACCAGGCCGCGCTCCCGCAGAGTCTCGATCGCCGCGTGGTAGTCGGCCAGGTGTTCGGACTGCCGACGGACGGGCTGTTCCCAGGACAGACCCAGCCAGGTCAGGTCATCGAGGATCGCCGCGCCATATTCGGGCCGGCAGCGGGTGGTGTCGATATCCTCGACGCGCAGCAAGAAGCGCCCGCCGGCCTCGCGCGCGGCCTGGAAGGCCGTGAGGGCGGAGAACGCGTGGCCGCGATGCAGGTAGCCCGTCGGCGACGGCGCGAACCGGGTGACGAAGGTCACGCCCGGGCCCGGGCCTCGGCGAACTTCGAGAACATGCCCAGGTGCTCGAACACAGCGCGCAGGAAGGCTTCCTCGCCGCCCAGAAGCTCCTTCAGTGGGGCGAACTGCTTGAAGCCGATCATCTCGGCCAGGCCATGGCCAGCGCACCAGGCGGCGATGGTCGCCAGTTCCAGGTCGATCTCGGTGACGTGGCCGCCGCCGTTCTCGTTGATGGTGTCGCGCACCTGGCAGTAGGCGCCGTCGTCCTTCAGTTGGTCGGGCAGGGCGTCCTTGTCGCGCGAGCGGTCGTACATCACGCGGTACAGGGCAGGATTGTCGCGCGCGAAGCAGACATAGGCCACGCCCAGATTGGTCATCCGCGCACGCGGATCCTCGGTCTCGGCGCGGGCCTTGGCCAGCGCCAGGTCCAGCTCGTGCCAGCCCTCATGGGCCACGGCTTCCAGGAGCTCCGCCTTGTCCTTGAAGTGATGATAGGGCGCGGCGGGACTGACCCCGGCCTCGCGGGCCACGGCGCGCAGCGAGAGGGCGGCGGGGCCGTCGGTCTCAAGGATCTTGCGCGCGGCCTCGACCAAGGCGCGGCTCAGGTCGCCATGATGGTAGGGGCGGGATTCGGCGGTCGCGGTGCTCATCGGCCCTCACTCTAACCATAGCTTTCTAAAATTTCATCCAAACGCTGTAAAGATCATCTTGACGCCGTTCAGATGGATGTTATCTAAGCATCGTCCAGATTGGTTCGGCTCTTGAAGCGGCCAATGACCCATCGGGGGTTGGGACGTGACAAAAGAGAGTGGGATTTATCGTCATGCGTACGCTTAACGCCTTTGAAAACGCCTTCGACCGGATGGCCGGCGGCTATTTCCTCGTGATCGCCCTTGGCGTCGCCGCCGCCATTGTTGGCGTGGTGCTGTAAGGTTCGATTGCTCGCGACCGGCGGGCTCGGCGCGTTGTCTCCCAAGCGCCGCCCGCCGCCGCGTTCGGCTTGAGCCTTCCTCGGCGGGGAGCTAAACCAAGCCACGACGCGTTAGGCCTTCGACGCCTTTGATCCGTATGCGTCGCAGGCTTTCTCCATGATCCAGGACTTCTTCCGATGAGCGTCGCCTTCACCAAGGAAGGCGACAGCGAGGCCTTCGCGGCCGATCTGCCCGATCGCCCGATCTCCACCCATCCAAACCTCGTGACGCCGCAAGGCCTGGCCCAGATCGAGGCCGAGCTGGCTTCGGCGCGCACGGCCTATTCGGCGGCCCAGAGCGCCGGCGGCGCGGCTGACGGCGATCGTACGGCCATGGCGCGGGCCACCCGCGACCTACGCTATTGGTCGGCTCGCCGGGCGACGGCTCAGCTGATGGAGCGCGATCCATCCAAAACGATCGTGCAGTTCGGCGACCGCGTGACCTTCGAGCGCGAGGATGGTCGCGTGCAGACCTTCCGCATCGTCGGCGAGGACGAGGCCGATCCGGCGCAAGGTTCGGTTTCCTATGTCGCCCCGATCGCCCGCGCGATGCTGGGCAAGTCCGTCGGCGACACCTCGCCCGCGCCCGGCGGCGAGATCGAAATCACCGGCATCGAATAGTCTGGACGCAGAGTTCAGCAAGATCCGGATTGTCATCGGCCGCGGGGCAGGGTCCCTTGCGGCCGATGTTCGTTCCGCCGACCGCGCAAGCTCTCCTCGAAGCCCGCAAGCATCTGGCCGCCGCCGATCCGGCCTTGGCGGCGATGGAGGCCGTGACCCCGCCGTTCGAATGGCGCGTCAGCCTGGGCGGCTTTCCAGGCCTGCTGAAGATGGTCGTGCAGCAGCAGGTCAGCCTGGCCTCGGCCGCCGCCATCTGGGCGCGGGTGGAGGCGGGGCTGCCGGAGATGACTCCCGAGGTCGTGATGGGCCATGACGAGGCCTATCTGCTGTCTCTGGGTCTCTCGCGCCCCAAGGCCCGCTACGCCCGCGCCCTGGCCGAGGCCCATGTCACCGGGACCTGCGACTTCGACGCCCTGTCGGGCCTTTCAGACGAGCAAGCGATCGCGGCCCTGACCGCCATCACCGGCATTGGCCGCTGGACGGCCGAGGTCTATCTGATGTTCACGCAAGGACGTCTCGACATGTTCCCCGGCGGCGACGTGGCCCTGCAGGAGGCCATGCGCTGGGCCGACAAGGCCAAGGTTCGTCCGACCGAAAAGCAGGCCTATCAGCGCGCCGAACTCTGGCGGCCCTACCGCGGCGTCGCGGCCCATCTGCTGTGGGCCTGCTACGGCGCGGTGAAACGGCGGGAGATCGCGCCCTTCTAGAGCCAAGCGTGGCAGCTGAAAGTGTCAGCGGTTTCGGCGTCCGCCACGCGACAAGACAAAGACTTCCGCGACGTGTCTTGGTTCTGTCGCCGAGTTGGCCCATCCTTTCCCTGCGTTCGGGAATGAATGCCGATTCCCAGAATTGCGTAGGAAGGAGGCCCGTCTTCAGTCCTGTCGCGTACTTCATCAGCCGGAGCCTGATACGCTCCGAGGGGGGACTCTGATGCAGGTCCTCACACGTCCGCCATCTGGCATGCCGGCCCTGGTGCTCAACGCCGATTTTCGGCCGCTCAGCTACTATCCGCTGTCCCTCTGGCCCTGGCAGGAGGTGATCAAGGCGGTGTTCCTGGACCGGGTCGACGTCGTGGCCAGCTACGACCAGGTGGTCCATTCGCCCTCCTTCGAGATGAGGCTGCCCAGCGTCGTGGCGCTGAAGCAGTACGTCCCGCAGGAGCGACCGCCGGCCTTCACCCGCTTCAACCTTTTCCTACGAGACAGCTTTAGCTGCCAGTACTGTGGGTCGCCTGAGGAGCTGACCTTCGACCACGTGATCCCCCGCTCGCGCGGCGGTCGGACCACCTGGGAGAACATCGTCACCGCCTGCGCGCCCTGTAATCTCAGCAAGGGCGGCCGCACGCCGCGCGAAGCCGGCATGCAGCCGTTCCACAACGCCCGTCGCCCCTCGATGCACGAGCTGCAGGAGCGAGGGCGCAAGTTCCCGCCGGGCCGGCTGCATGTCAGCTGGCTTGACTATCTGTACTGGGACATCGAGCTGGAGGCGTAGCGCTCCGGACAGCAAAACGGCCCGGGCTTGTCTTGAAAGAAAGCGTTCCCGGGCCGTGGCTGTAGGCGGAAGGGGATCAGACCGCCGAAGCTGAACCTTAAATGCCGTCCTACGGCGAAGGTTCCGGCGTCTCCGAAAATTGCGGCGTGGACGCCATGCGGCGGGCAAGCTCGACCGAGTCATGCAACCCGAACCTCGGCCGGAGGGTTTTTATACCCGAGGCAAGAGCCACGGGAGGTACCCATGAACCGCCATCACACCGAAGAAGACGACAAGCGTCACTTCACCCACGGCACCGCTGCGTCCACCGCCGACATGGCTTCGGAAGGCGCGATCCGCCCCGAGGACCGCCACATCGACGCGCCGCACGCCCGCGCGGCCAAGCGTCCGCTGGCTGAAGGTGAGAAACATGACCAACTGGCCGGCAAGGTCGAGGCGTCCGAGAACCGTCAGGAGGCCCTGCTGGACGAGGGCCTGGAAGAGAGCTTCCCGGGCAGCGACCCGGTCAGCGTCAAGCGCATCACCTGATCAGCGCGCGGGGAACCGGCGGGCGGCGCGTTCGGCGAAGCTGAGCACGACCGCCGTCTCCGCAACTGATTGATTGACCACCGGCTCGAACGCCACGGCCAGGCGGCGACGACCCCGCCGCCGGTCTGTCGCGGCGATCTGGGCGAAGGTCAGCTGGCCTTGCTCGCGGGCCATTTTGCGGACCGTCTCGATCATGCCCGCGCCGTAGACGACCAGGATGCCGGTGGCGTCGGCCAGCCAGTCAGGGATGTTGCCGTCGCGATGGGCGATGACCTGAGCCACCTCAATGGCGCCGCCGAGCACCAGCGCCGCGATCGTCAGGTCGTTGCGCCGCATCCGCGGGAAGGCCAGGAACGATACGGCCAGGAGGCCGCCGAACGCGATGGCGTGAGCTTCCTTATCGGTCAGGCCGAAATGGCTCTCCGCCCCCTGGAACGGGCCCAGGGTCAGAACCGTCACGGTCAGGACGCCCAGCAGCAACGTGAGACGCGCCGCGGCGACGAAGTGGACGGGCTTGACCATGAAGAACGCGACCTCCGGAAGGACACCGGTCCTAACAGCGAAGGTCGCGCCATTCGGTAAATGCGTAGGGTTAGCGAGACCCTACTTCTTCTCCGCCTCGGCCTTCTTCTTGGCCTCGGCTTCGGCCTTGGCCGCATCGTCCTGGACCTTCTTCCAGGCCTGGAACTGCTCGATATAGGGCTGGCGGCGCAGGATCTTTGAGGCGGGATCGACGATCACCGGCACGGTGTCGCCCACCGTCACGCGGCCCGTCCCGTCTGCCATGGCCAGGGTGACGATCTTGTCGCCGACCTTGACGTCGACCGGCATCGGGAAGGGCTTGTCCTTGGGCGTCTTCCACGTCAGCACCAGGTCGCCGCCCTCGCGGGTCTCGACCAATTCCGGCGGTTGGGCCTCGTAGAGATAGATGTCGAAGAACCAGCCGTAGTCCTTGCCGGTCACCTGGTTGACGATCTTGATGTAGTCCTTGGTGCCCAGATACAGCGGCTTGAAGTTGCCGGGCCTGGGATCCGGCGTGCCGTAGACGGCCATGCGCGTGATGTTGAAGAACGCTTCGTCGCCGATCAGCGCCCGCAAGGTGTGCAGCACGTTGGCGGCCTTGTAGTAGATGTCGTTCCCCGGCCCACGGTCGCCGTTATAGACCTCGTCTTCCTTGAGCGGCTTGCCCGAGACGATCGGGAACCTGTTCTTGGTGTCGACGCGCATCTGGTTCAGGCGCGCCATGTACTCCATGTCGCCGTGCAGCCATTGCGACATCAAGGGCTGCATGTAGCTGCCGTAGCCCTCGTGCAGCCACATGTCGTCGTTGTCGCTGTTGGTCAGCTGGTTGCCGAACCACTCGTGCGCGAACTCGTGCTGCAGCAGCCAGTCGAAGCCAAAGATCTCCTTCTTGTACTTGTTGCCGTAGGCGTTGATCGTCTGGTGCTCCATGCCCAGGTGCGGGGTCTCGACCACGCCCATCTTCTCGTCGCGGAAGGGGTAGGGGCCGATCATCTGCTCGTAGAAGTCCAGCATGGGCGTGAACTCGGCGAACAGGCCCTTGGCCTTGTCGGCATTGCCCTTCAGGTACCAGAAGTTCATCGGCACGGTGTCGCCGAAGCGGCTCTTGTAGGTCCCCGACAGCTCCTCGTACGGGCCGACATCCAGGGCGATGGCGTAGGTGTTGGGGGTCTTGGCCTGCCAGTTGTAGGTCCGCCAGCCGTCCTTTTCGGTCATGCCCTTGAAGACGCCGTTGGCCGGGGCGACCAGTGGGGCGGGGACGGTGATGTGCAGGTCCACCAGCTTGGGTTCGCCGGTCGGATAGTCGATGCAGGGCCAGAAGATGTCGCAGCCGTCGCCTTGCACGGCGGTGGCGATCCAGGGGGCGCCGCTCTCGGTCTTGCTCCAGACGAAGCCGCCGTCCCAAGGCGCGCGCTTGGCCTCCAGCGGCACGCCGGCATAGGTGACGGCCAGGGTGACCGACTTGCCCTTGGCGACCTTCTTCGGGAGCTGGATGGTCATCCGGCCTTCGGGATTGGTCCAGGCCGAGGGTTTCAGCGCCTTTCCGTCGATGGTCAGCCTGCTGATCGCGAAGACCCGGTCGAAGTCGACGACCAGCTTGGTGAGCGGCGCCTTGGCCGTGAAGGTCAGGGTCGCCTCACCCTCGATCGCCTTCTTGTCGGGCAGGATCTTGAATTTCAGGTCGGCGTGGTCGAAGCCCAGCTTCTGCTGCTCGGCCGGCATCGGGCCGCCCGTCTCAAGCGACAAGGCGCTGGTCTTGAGCGGTTCGGCCGCGTGCGTTGCGGTCGAGAGGGCCAGCAGCGACGCCGCGCAGGCGGCGAGGTTACGGAAGGACAAGTGGGCGACTCCCCAGCGCGAAGACGTATCGGGGCGTATCGGTAGGCCCGCGCGGCGCGCCCGCCAAGAGCTTAGCCGTCGAAGGCGCTCGCCGACCCGGCGGGCGCCCTAGATCTTCTCGCTGATCTTGATGGCCGCGCGGCAGCCGGCCTGGATCACGGCAGTGAGCAGGGGATAGGCGGTCGCCTCGTGAGCGCCTTCCTCGACGGCCAGGTCGCGATGGGCCAGTTCGTCGTCGCGGAACTGAGTCAACTCAGCGGCCAGGGCCGGGTCGCGATCCTTCAGCTCCTCGATCTGGCCGGCATAATGCTTTTCGATCACCGTCTCGACGGCCTCGGTGCAGGCGTGGGCGGCCTTGTCGCCCAAGAGGGCGGTGCCGGCGCCCAGGGCGAAGGCGGCCGCGCGCCAGACCGGCGACATCAGGGTCGGCCGGACCTTGCGCTCGGTCAGCAGCGCGTTGAACCGCGAGAGGTGAACCTGCTCGTGGGCCTCCATCTCCTCCAACTGGTCGGCGATCCGCTGGCGGCCAGGCGCGTTGCGCATGACAGCCGCCTGGCCGCGATAGATGTGCACCGCCGCCAGCTCGCCGGCCTGGTCGACGCGCAGGATCTCGGCGAGGCGCGAACTCAGCGCGCCCTGGCCGGGACGAGGCGGAACCGGCTTGCTCATCACAGGGTCTCCGCCTTGCGCAGGCCGGCCAGCACCGACCATACGGTCAGCTTCAGCGAGACCAGAGCGTTCCAGCCGGCCATCGACAACCCCAAGAACACCCAGGCGGCCTTGTCGCACATCGGGACCTTGAGCTTCTTCGTGCCGTTCAGCATGGCCGACAGATCGCTGGCGCTGACGGCGCCGGCCCCCGTGCAGGTGGTCGGGCCCGGCCACCACTTCCACTCGACGCCGGCGTGGAAGACCGCCAAGCCTGTCCCGTACAGGAAGATCGCGCCCAGCAGCAGGTTCATCGGCTGGCGCAGGCGGGCCCACAGCGGCGTGCGCTGCAGGATGACGCCGACCAGGCCGACGGTCCCGGCGACCCAATAGACCTCGCGCGCCTTCAGGCACAGGTGGCAGGGGACGAGGTGGCCGAAGGTCTCGAAGGCGTGGGCGATGGCCAGCATCAGGGCGCTGGACAGGAAGGCGACCAGCGGCCAGTGGCGCGTCACCAGGTCGTAGACCCGGCCGACGAAGCCGTTCGATTGTTCAGTCGTCGTCATGCGGCGCAAGCTCCACCGTGTCCGCCCCCACCGATGAAATGGCTGGCCGTCAGGCCGATGACAACGAGGGCGATCAAAATTCCGGCGAAAAGCGCCAGGCGGCGCTCGACGACCGGCAGCAGGGCCGGGCCGAACTTCTTGATGATGAAGGCGACCAGGAAGAAGCGGGCGCCGCGGGTCAGGGCCGAGGCGGCGATGAACATCGGAAAGCTGAACGCGGCCAGGCCCGAGGCGATGGTCACCAGCTTGTAGGGGATGGGCGTCAGGCCCTTGGCCAGGATCACCCAGACGCCGTACTTGCCGTACCAGCACTGAAACTGCTCCAGCCCGCCCGAATGGCCGGTCGCGGCCATCATCCACAGGCCGAAGTCGCGCAGGAAATAGCCGATCGCATAGCCCAGGCAGCCGCCCAACACAGAGGCGATCGTGCAGATGAAGGCGTAGCGCCAGGCCTTCTCCGGCTTGGCCAGGCACATCGGCGCCAGCATCACGTCCGGCGGAATCGGGAAGAACGAACTCTCGGCGAACGAGACGGCGAACAGGCTGAGCGGGGCGTGGCGGGAAGCGGCCAGGCCCATGACCCAGTCGTACATACGGCGCAGCATGCGAACTCCGAGGAACGTGATGCGCGTTGCTAGCAGGGTGACGCGAGCTTGTCCGCAAGGATCGGCGCGCGCGGCTTCCCGGCCCGCGCGCGCCTCCGGTCCTGACTAGAACTTCAGCGCAAGGGAGACGCTGTAGTTCCGGCCAGGCTGGCTGTAGGCGTCCTTGACAGCCGAGTTGTCGGCCAGGCCGCGCGCGTCGCTCCACCACCAGTACTTCTTGTCGGTCAGGTTGAAGACGCCGGCGCGGGCCGTGACGTTTTCGGTGACCGCCCACCAGGCCGTCAGGTCGCCGACCGTGAACGCGCGCGGGGTGAAGCAGTTGTAGGGCGAGCTGCCGGGAACGGCGCCCGTGCATGAGACGCCCGCGCGCCCGGCCGGCTTGCGGTCCGAGTGGACGAGGCTGAGGTCGCCGCCGAACGTGCCCGACGGCGCGCGATAGGCCACGCCACCGGTCAGCTTGACCGGGTCGATCGAGACCAGGGGCGTGTTGACGCCGTTGGTGCGGGAAGCGCCTCGGGCGTAGGACACCGCCGCGCGGGCCGTGAAGCCGGCCCCCAGCTCGAACGAACCCTTGGCCTCGGCCCCGCTGATCTTCACGCCCGACAGGTTGACGTACTGATAGACGGCCGGGTTGGCCGCGGTGAAGTTCCCGGCCACCTGCACCTGCTCGATGAAGTCGTCATACTCCCCCGTGAAGCCGGTGACGGCCACGCGCCAGCCGTTGCGGTGCAGGCGGAAGCCGGCTTCCAGCGTCTTGCTGGTCTCAGGCTTCAGGTCGGGGTTCGAAATCGAGCGATAGTTCGACACCGGATTGGCGAAGCCGGTATTGACCTGCGACGGCGAGGGCGCCTTGAAGCCGGCCGCGACGTTGGCGAACAGGGTGACGAGGTCCGTGGCGTCCCAGACCACGCCCAGCTTGGGCGAGACGTGGGTGTCGCTCTGGCCGGACGTCGCGGTCGTGAACAGCGGGTCGGCCTTGGGATCCAGCTTGTAGTAGTCCAGACGCACGGCCGGATAGATCGTCAGCGCCCCGGCCGTGATCTCGTCCTGTACATAGAGGCCGGCCAGGGTGAAGTCGGTGGTCGGGAACGCCTTGGCGGGGAAGGTCTCTCCGGCCGGCGGGATCGTGCCGTCGCGCGTGCCCTGCTGGCGGGTGATCGAGGCGTCGCCGCCCCAGACGATCTCGTGCTTCAGGGCTCCGGTGTCGAACAGGCTGTGCAGCTCGACGGCGGCGCCGAACACCCGGTTGTCGAAGGTGGCGTCGCGGGTGCGGTCGGCGGCGGTATTGCGGTCCTCGGTCGAGAACTGGCGGGTGGTGCTCTTCTGCCAGTACAGCGAGGTGCGGGCCGCGCCGATCAGACCCTCGCCGCCGTCGAAGCGGTGGTCCAGGTTCACGCGATCGCGCTTGACCTTGTCGAAGGCCGTCAGGCCCAGCACGCTGGTCGAGGCCAGCGGCGGCTTGGCGATGGCCGACAGCACGGTCCAGTCGACGTCGCGGTCCATGTGGTCGACGGTCAAGCGGAAACGGTTCTTGTCGTTCGGGCTGTAGACCAGCTTGGCCAGCACCGAGTTGGACTGGTTGTCCTCGGGATTGGCGGTGGTGCGGTCGGTGTTGGCCGAGTCGTTGGTCCCGGCCGTCTTCTGGCCCTCGCCGTCGCGGCGGGTGTAGGCGACCAGGGCTTCCCAGCGGTCGGACTTGCCGGCCAGCACCAGGCTCTCGGTCCAGCTCTTGTCGGCCGAGGCGTAGCCGACGCGGGCGCGACCGGCGAAAGTGTCGCTCGGCTTCAGGATGTCGGACGGGTCCTTGGTGATGAAGGTGACCGAGCCGGCCAGGCCGTCGGCGCCATACAGGGCCGAGGCGGGCCCGCGTACGATCTCGACCGACTTCAGGATGTCGAGATCGACGTAGTCGCCGCGGCCGGTCGACTGAGCGCCGAAGGCGAAGCCGTCGGGCACGCGCACCCCATCGACGACGATCAGCACACGGTTGCCTTCCAGGCCCCGGATGTTGAAGCCGGCATTGCCGTCCCGGCCGGTGGAGGCGCCGGCGGCGGTGAAGCGGGCGGGGGCGTTGCGCACCGACACCCCCGGCTCGTCGCGGACCAGATCCTTGACGTCGCGAACCAGCCCGTCCTCGATCTCTTCCGACGAGATGACGCTGACGGTCACCGGAGCCTGCGAGACGGTCTTTTCGGATCGGGTGGCGGTGACGGTGACCTTGTCGAGCTCGACGGCGTCGGCGGCGGGAGGGGCCGCATCCGCGGCGTGCGCGGTCGTGGCCAACAGGGCGGCGGTCGAGGCGGCGGCCAGGGCGGCCAGCTTCAGGCGAGACATCGATTTCCCCTCGATGATGCTTTTTGCGAATTGGTCGCAATTGATGGTCGATGGCCTAAAGCGGCCTCTCAAACCGGTCAAGCTATTTGCAATTGATTCTCAGAAGTAATCGCAATATGCCGACTGGGCCGCGGCTGGCGCGGCGACTGGGGTGTTCCCGATGATCCGTTCTCTCCGCGCAGGCCTGATGGGCGGCGCGCTCCTGCTCGGCTTCGCCGGGCCAATGGTCCCCGGGGCCGCCCAGGCCCATTCGCCCTATCTCCTGCCCACCGTGTTCGACGCCTCGGACCGCAAGATCGTCACGGTGCAGGGCGCGTTCACCGAAAGCTTCTTCACGCCGGAAGTGGTGATGAAGTCCGACGCCTACGCCGTGATCGGTCCCGATGGCGTGCGCGTCCCGCTGACCCCGACCTATCTGCGCGAGGTCGCCCTGGTCGAGGCGGCGGTCGAGAAGCCCGGCACCTACCGCATCACCACCGGCCAGCGCGGCGGCCGCACCGCCAAGGCGGCTCTGGTGGGCGGTGAGTGGAAGTTCTTCGAGGGCGACAAGGCTCCGGCCGACGCGGTCGACATGCAGAGCCTGACCATGGCCGACGTCTATGTCACGCGCGGCGCGCCCAGCGACGCGGCCCTGGCTCCGATCGGCAAGGGGCTCGAGTTCAAGGCCATCACCCATCCCAGCAAGATCGTCACCGGCCAGGACGCCGTATTCGAGGTGCTGTTCGACGGAAAGCCGCTGGCCAACCAGCCTATCACCCTGCAGGGCGCCGACGACCGCTACGCGGACACCAAGGCGGCCGCGCGGACGGTGACCAGCGACGCCAAAGGCCGCTTCGCCGTCAAGGTCGACAAGTCCGGAATCTACCAGATCCAGACCCGCCACCGCGTCGCCCCGGCCGCCGCCGGCCAGCCCGGCCAGAGCTTCACCTACGCCCTGACCTTCGAATCTCTCCGCTAGGACCCGTCATGAAGACCCGCCTCATCCTCGCCGCCGCCATCGCCGCTTCGCTGGCGGCCAGCGCCGCCCACGCCGCTTCGCACGCGCGCGACACCTTCATCAAGGAGCAGGACCAGAACGGCGACGGCGTCGTTTCCAAGGACGAGTTCGCCGCCACCCGCGCGATCCAGTTCGCCAAGACCGACGCCGACAGGAACGGCTCGCTGTCCCAGGCCGAGTACGTGGGCGAGTTCAAGGTCCGTCTGGAAAAGCGCCTCGTCGCGGACGACCGCACGGCCGAGAAGAAGGAAGAGGAGCGCGTGCGCCAGATGCGCCAGGCCGATGTCCGCTTCGGCGTGCTCGACAGCGACAAGAGCGCCGCCATCACCCGCGCCGAGTTCGATTATTCCGGCTGGCGCATGTTCGTCCACCACGACACCAACAACGACGGAACGGTTTCGGCCGCCGACCCGGTCAAGGAAGACCAGCAGGACCAATGAGGGCGGAGCGTGTCGCCGACTTGGACTTTCGGCGTTTCGTGGCTATGACCGCCGGCCAAGACAAAGGGGCCGCGCGGCCCGGACCGAAAGCCTGAAGACCATGAGCGACACGCCTCCCGACCGCCTGTCCGTCAATCCGGACAGCCCGTACTACGACGCCGACCTGCTGGAGCGCGGCATCGGCATCCGCTTCAAGGGCGTCGAGAAGACCAATGTCGAGGAATATTGCATCTCCGAGAAGTGGGTGCGGGTCGCGGCCGGCAAGACCCTGGACCGCAAGGGCAATCCGATGACCATCAAGCTGCAGGGCGACGTCGAGGCCTATTTCCGCGACGACGCGCAAGGCTGAAGTGGCCGACGCTGATCTGCAAGCCATGGCGCGCGACGAGCTTTCGCGCGCCATGACCCTGCACTGGCAGGCGCTGAAGGGCATCGTGCCCTGGGGCGACACCTTCGAGGGCATTTCGCCGGCCGGTCGCTATGTCGAGGTCGAGCGCAGCTACATCTGGGCCTCGGATGAAGGCGGCGACATCCTCTGCGAGGTGACCGTCTACGGGGGACCGTCGCGCTACGACGCGGGCGAACGCGTCTCCAGCATTATTTCTCGCCCGTCCTGAGCACCTTGGCCGTGCAACGATAACGCTGTTGCGTTAACCATAGGCCGCGCTATTCGACGCGCGGGTGTGGGGCCGAGGGGGATCGCCGTGTACCAGTCTGAATTTCCGGTCGACCAGCCGGTGCCGGTCTTCGACCCAACCCTGGTGTTCCTGCTGGTTCTGGCGGGCCTGGCCATCGCGGCCTTGGCCTTCTTCGCCGGCCGCCTGACGGGGCGTGGCGACAAGGGCGAGAAGACGGGCGACGTCCCCAAGATCATCCACGAGGCCGTCAAGGCCAAGTGCGTGGCCGCCTCCAGCGCCCATTCCGGCGAGCTGGTGGTCAAGACCCAGGACCTGATCGACGAGGTCAAGCTTCGGGTCGGCCCGGTGCTGGCCTTCGGCGGCCCCTGCGCCAAGGCCTTCGAGCACCTGGGCAAGGCCATGAAGGGCGAGCCGCCGGAAGAGAAGAAGAAGGACGACCACGGCAAGGGCGACAAGCAAGGCCACGGCCATGGCAAGGACCACGACAAGGCTCACGGTCACGCCCATGATTCGCACGGCCAGGGCGGCGCCAAGGGCGGCCATGGCGAGGCCGACGTCGGCGTTTTGACTCGCAACGTGACGATTCTCGCACCGCAGACGGTGGTCATCGCCCATCCGGCCAGGCCCGATCCGCACGATCACGACGCCCACGGCCATCAGGACGACGCGCCCAAGTCCTTGGATCACAAGGAATATATGCAGCTTCTGCGCCTAGCGGTGGCCGAGTTCTCGGACTTCTGGAACCGCCCCAACTGTTTGCGCGAGCTCGAGGACTGCCAGAAGGTGCTGACCCAGACCCTGCCGCTGCCCAAGCTGAAGGCGCGCCTTTCCCAGCGGGATTAATCCCGCCCGAGCGACAAGAACGCCATTCAGAAAGGCGAGACGACTATTCGCTGCCCAAGCGGCGTGCGAAACTGCCCGTTCGTGCGAGTGAACCCGTCGCGGCGTTGAGCCGGCGATGGGGCGCGCCCACCAAGAGAACACGGCCGCGAGGCCGCGACACGGACTGGCGAAAGGCCGCTACTTCCGAAGGCGGCGCGCCCGGGAGGACGAAAGGAAGGACATGACCGCGACGGTGTCTCCGATCACCTCTGGCGCGCCCGAAGCGCCTGAAACCGGCGTCAGCCTCTCGGACTACGTCCCCTATCGCCTGGCCACAGCCTCGGCGGCGGTCAGCCGACTGATCGCCCGGGCCTATGAGGACCGCTTCGGCCTGACCATCCCGCAGTGGCGGCTGATGTCGGTGCTCGCCGAGGGCGGGCTGACCCAGCACACCGCCGTCACCCGCACCGCCATGGACAAGGTGAGGGTCAGCCGCGCGGCCCAGGAGCTGGTCGTCCGCCGCCTGGTGGCCCGGACCACGGTCCGCTCGGACCGGCGCTCGCACACCCTCGAACTGACGGCGGCCGGCCGCCGCCTGTTCGCCGAGATCGCCCCCCTGGCCCTGGCCTATGAGGCGACCCTGCTGGCGGGCCTGGCCCCCAGCGAGGTGGCGATGTTCAAGCGCCTGCTGGACCACCTGGAGACCGCCGCCATACAGCTGACCGGCGGAGAGACGATCGCGCCTCGCCCGGATGGTTCGCCGGACGGTTCGGTCGAAGCCGACTAAGCCTCTTCGCGAGACTGGAATTCGCTTTCGACCCCTGCTAGGAAGACCACCCTTCGCGGTGACGCGAAGCCTGCGGGCGTGGTGAAACTGGTAGACGCGCCGGACTCAAAATCCGGTTCCGAAAGGAGTGTCGGTTCGACCCCGACCGCCCGCACCAACTGTCTTCTTCAACGATGGCGCTCTGCCGCCTCCACCCGCTGGATCAGGCCGCGCAGCAGGCTACGGCCCTTGCTCCACGCCCCGTGGCCGCTGTCTACGTTGATGTGACCGGCGCGGCCCAGATCCACGAACTCTGAGCCCCACCCACGCGCGAAGGCTTCGGCGCGTTCGATCTCGACATAGGGGTCGTTGCGGCTGGCCACGACCAGGCTGGGGAAGGGCAGGCGCTGGCGGGGGATGGGGGAGAAGCCGACCAGCAGGCGGCCGGCCGGGCCCTCGCGGTTGACGTCGGCCGGCGCCACCAGCATGGCGCCGCCGACGCCACGTCCGCCGGTGACCTGGGCGAAGTGTGAGACCAGGGCGCAGCCCAGACTGTGAGCCACCAGGATGGCGCCGGGGCGCTGGCGCACCGCCTCGGCCAGGCTGATCATCCAGTCGCCCAGCAATGGCCGTTCCCAGTCCTGCTGCTCGACGCGCTCGGCGGTGGGAAAGTCGCGCTGCCAATGGGACTGCCAATGGTCGGGGCCGGAATTGTAGAGTCCCGGCACGATCAGGATCGGCGGGTCCTCGCGGTCGTCGCGATAGGGCAGGGCGGGTTCGAAGGCGGAGGCGGGAGGCAGCATCATGCGGAACTCGAGGGGCTTGGGCCGTCCAGATGCTGATGCCCGCTCGCATCGCGCGCCTCAATTCATATCAATTGGATAGAGATTGAGAAAAGCTGGGGCGAGACGGCGGTCTCGCCCCTTTCTTGCTCTTCAGCCGATCCTGTCGCCGCGATGCAGCGGATCGGGGAGGGGGTCGCCGTCCTTTACGAACTGCAGCGACACCGAATTGATACAGTAGCGGAGGCGTGTCGGGGCCGGACCGTCTGGGAAGACGTGGCCCTGGTGGCTGTCGCAGCGGGCGCAGCGGGTCTCGATGCGGACCATGCCGTACGAGGTGTCGCGGATTCCGACCACGTGGTCCTCGGCGAATGGGGCGTAGAAGCTGGGCCAGCCCGTGCCGCTCTCGAACTTGGTCTCGTGCTTGAAGAGCGGCAGGCCGCAGAGGCGGCAGGCGTAGACGCCGGGGTTCTTCTCGCCCAGCAGGCCACCGCAGAACGGGGCCTCGGTGCCGTGGTGCAGGAGGACGCGGGCCTCCTCGGCCGTCAGGTCGGCCTCCAGGCGTTCGCGTTCCGGCTCCGTCGGCGGCGAGAGGTCGAAACCGGCGGTTGAAAGGGTGGCTGCGTCTGTCATGACTGCCAATGTAGGCGCTTGAGCGCCTGTTCGGTAGGACCTAGGAGCTTCCCATGACCGTCGCCGTCGCATTCCTGCAGCCGGGCTGGGCCGATTGGGAGGCCGGGGGCGTGCTGGCGCTCTTGAGAGAATATCTGAAGGTCCAGATCGAGATCGCCACCCCGACCGGCGATCCGGAGACCTCGATCGGCGGGGTGCTGGCGGCGGCCGACTACCGGTTCGACGACCCGGTGCTGAGCGACGCCGACGTCTTCATCCTGATCGGTAGCGATGCATGGAGCGAGGGCGAGAACCCTGCGGTCTCGGCTTTGATCCGCCAGGCCTTCGCCGACGGCAAGCCGGTCGCCGGCATCTGCGCCGGGACCACGGCCCTGGCGCGGGCCGGGCTGTTCGACGGGAAGAAGCACACCTCGAACGGCAAGGACTGGCTGGAGGGCGTCGTGCCGGGCTATGCCGGCGGCGAGCACTATGTCGACACGCCCAAGGCGGTGACCGACGGCAAGCTGGTCAGCGCCTCGGGCCTGGCCCCTGTGACCTTCGCCGCCGCCGTCGCCCGCCTGATCGCGCCCGAGCAGGAAGAACTAATCGCGGGCTATGTGGCGATGTTCGCCCGCGAGTTCTCGTAAGTTGTAGCTTTGTTCAGCGCCGCCGCGTCCGATCGCGGACCGGAATCAGGGCGGGGACCCTCTCATGGCAGCATGACCTCGTCGTTCAAGGCGGTGTTCTGGGGCTGGGGCGAGACGATCCTGACCCGCAGGCCCTGGGCCTTCACGCCGGCCGGAATCCTCAGCTTCACCGAAGCGGTCTTGGGCGCTAGGTCTCGGGGCGCCTTCAGGGCAGGAATGGCGGCGCTATCCAAGGTCTTGCCCGAGGCGTCGACCAGCTCCAGTCTCGCCGCCTGGGCGTCCTGGGCCCCCAGGCTGTGGATCTTGGCGCTGATGGACGCGCCCTTCACCACCACATCGCCGCGCCCGATGCCCAGGTCGGCGCGCTTGGCGGGATCATCGCCAGGCGTGACCCGCTTCATGTCGATGATCGTCGTCTGGCGCGGGGCCAGGGTGACCTTGGTCCCCAGGCTGCGCTCGAAGGCGACCGAGCGGGGCGAAGCGGCGCCGTCAATGGCGTCGTCGCCATTGGCGTCGAGGCCTTCCGCCAGGCTCCATTGGCCCGGCGCGACGTTCCAGCCGGTCATGGTCGCGGTCACCGGCTTGTCGGTCCGGTTGTAGGCGATGACCTTGAAGCTGGTCTTGGTCGCGTCCTTGACCAGCAGCGCCACGTCCGTGCCGTCGGCGTTGTCGAATCGCCAGCTGACCACATGGCCCGGGGTCATCTGGCCGCGCTTGTTGGCGATGCCGCCCAGGCGCGAGCGTTGCAGGAGGTCGGACGGCAGTTCCACACGGTCGGACCACCAGTGACCTTCGGTGTGCATGTACATGTGCTGGGCGTTCCACTGGATCTCGTCGGCATAGAGGTCCTCGAGGAAGCTCTTGTCGCCGGTCAGGGTCCAGGCGCTGTAGCGCTCCAGGGCGCCGCCCTTCCTGGCCGCGGCGATGATCTGGTCCTTGTTGGCCTCGCCCAGTTTCAGTTCGGACAGGGCGTTGTCGTTGAGGCTGCCCAGCGACTTGACGCCGGCCTTGGCGATCCGCCACTTGATCGGCGCCAGGTACTTGGCGTCACCGGTCAGGCGCCAGGCGGCCCAGAACACCTGGAACGGACCGTCGGCGCCCGAGCCCTGCAGCACCGTGCCGCCGCGCTCGGCGTCGGTGCGCCAGTTGATCTCGTTCGGATACGAGCCGTCCTTCTGACTGACGTGGGCCAGATAGCCGTCGGCCAGGCCGATGACCGTGTCGCGGGCGGTCGAGTCGCCGTTGTAGTCGCTGATCAGGATCGACGGGTGGACGACGCCGAATGAATACGGCTTCTGCCACTCCCACGGGCCCTCCCGGTACGAGATCTTGCCGCTGTACCAGTTGGTGTTGAAGTGGACGTGGCCGGCCGGGTTCTTGTCGATCACCCGGGGCAGGGCCTTTACTGTGGTGAACAGCCGCTCGACGGCCAGCGGGTCGCCGTAGTTGACGTACATCGCCTCGGAGTTGCTGTTGATGCCTTCCTCATAGGCATGCAGCTCGTCGGTCACGATGGTCGAGAGGCCGTCGGTGAACATGCCGTTCTTGTAGACCGCGTCGGTCAGGCGGTTCAGCGAGTGGGTCAGCTTGTCGGGCTGGACGCCCATCAGAGCGACCCCCGGCCACTGCTGCAGCAGGTCGGTGTCGTCGGACAGGCCGCCGCCGAAGTCGCCGAAGTCGGCCTGGCGTTCGTCGATCCACCAGTTGATGAACTTCGACACCAGCTTCAGGTCCTCGGTCTGGCGGAAGGCCCACAGCGGCGTGCCGTCGGTCGGCTTGGGCTGGTCAAAGGCGGGCCAGCCCTGGCTGCCATAGGTGATGTCGCCCCAGTACTCGCGGCCGATCTGGTTGTCGGGATCCACCTTCAGAAGGTCGGAGATGTCGGCGTACAGGCGACGATACAGGCCCTGGCGCTTGGAGGTGGTGTGCTCCTCGACCAGGAACGCCCAGTTGTCCTTCACCTGGTTCAGGCGATCTTGGACGTGCTCGACCTTGGCCTTGTCGCGGTCCTTCAGCACCAGGCGGATCTTGGCGCCGTCCAGGGCCTTGGGCCCGAAATCGGCGCTGTCGGCGGCGATGGTCAGGTAGAGGCTGTCGGCGGTCAGGATGCGGTCACGCAGGTCCAGCCACACGGTGCGGGCCTCGCCGGCCTTCACCGAGACGCTGACATCGATCATGTTGCGGCCCGGCCAGATCGGGTCCTTCACCTGGATGTTCAGTGGGATGACCGCTCCGGCCGCGCCGGGCAGGGCGGGAATGTCGATCGCCACGCCGTCCAGGCCATCGCGGGCGTTCTCCCAGCCGTAGGCCCAGTTGCGGGCCAGCGGCTTGGCGGCCGGGGCGTCGCCGAAGCCCGACGGGATCAGCACGTGAACGATCGGCAGGCCGGGCGCGGTCAGGTCTGCCGCGGGGCGAGGACGCGAGGGCGCGGCGTCCGGGATGGCCACGACCGTGGCCCGCTCGCCCACCGGGTGGCGGCCGGCGATGTAGGCGTTCAGGTCCGCCAGGTTCAGATAGTCCGGCGCCACGTCGGCGCGGACCGTGTAGCTCATCTTGAACGCGTCCTTCGGCTCGGCGCCAACCGAGACGTTGTAGGCCCAGATCTCCTGGATCGGGGTCTCCTGGGCCACGTTGGTGAAGGTCAGCACGCCGCCTTGCAGCGGCTTGGCCAGGGTGGTGACGGTGCGGGCCTGATCCTTGACTCGGGCGGCGACGCTCTTGCCCCTGTCGCCGGCCTTGGCCGACCACGACAGGTCGCCGTAGGCCGGCCCCTGGATTTCCAGGCGGTTGATCGGCTCGTCGGGCAGGGTCAGGGTCAGGGCCTTGCCGCCGTCGACATAGACGTTCCAGTCCGGAAGCTGGAAGTAGTCGTCACGGCCGGGCAGACGCGAGCGGTTGTAGACGCCGGGCCAGGTGGTCTCCTGGATGCCGTCGTTGGCGCGCCACATCCATTCCTTGATGTCCTTGGCGTCGGCGAATTCGACCTTGCGGATCGTGGTCTTGGCGTCGGTCAGGACTGGCGGCAGCTCATTGTTCCACCCGTAGCGCTGCTTCCATGCGGCGTGGACGGCGGGATCGGCCAGGGTCGCAACCGGCGCCGCGGCGGCCGGAGCCTCGTTGCGAGCCAGGGCGGCGATGGCGTCGGCGGCTAGCGGGCGGTCGTAGACGCGCAGTTCGTCCAGGTCGCCGCCGCGGGTGAAGTTGTAGCGGCTCTGCACCTGGTGCGGGGCGATCACGCGACCGGCGACGCCGAACTGGTCGAGACCGGCGTCATAGACCGCCTTGGCCTCCTTCCGGGCCGCCAGCTTGCCGTCGACATAGAGCTGGACGCCCGTCGTCTCGTCCCAAGTGAAGGCCAGGTGGGTCCAGGCGTCGGCGGCCGGGGTCTTGTCGACCTTGAAGGAGACGCGGGTGCGCGCCAGGCCGTTGTCGGTGACGAAGGCGTCGAAGCCGTGACCGTTCCAGTCGATGCGCAGGAACGCCATGTCCCAGCTGGAGTGATCGGCATAGCCGACGCGGAAGATCACGAACGGCGCGACGCCGACCGCATAGCCCGAGCGCCAGAAGAACGAGAGGGTTCCGCGCTGGGCCTGGATGTTGCCGGGCGCGTTCCACGAGACGACGCCGTCGTCCTCGGCGTGGAAGCCTTTGCCGGCCTTACCATTGGCGATCGGCGTGACCTTGTCGGCGAAGTTGGGGATCGGGTCGCCGGCGGCGACGTCGGCCACCAGGCCCTTGTCGCCCGACACCTTGAACAGCAGCGCCGGCTCGGGGCTCTGAGCCGCAACGGCCGCGTTGGCCAGGATCAGCGCGCAGGCCGAACCCAGGAAAATCCCCTTCATGTGAACCGTCTCCATCCCGATGGCGGACATCACGGCTCTTGGTAACCGGTGTCATGCCTGGGTGCTGGTGTAGCGCCGTAAGGGCATGCTTGCAAACCCGGGAGGGGCTGATAGGCCATGCTGCAAAGCACAAAAATCATGGGCGGAATTGCCATGTTCTCGAAAATCCTCATCGCCAACCGGGGCGAGATCGCTGTCCGCGTGATCAAGACGTGCCGCCGGTTGGGTATTCGAACGGCGGTGGTCTATTCGGACGCCGACGCCGGCAGCCTGGCCGTCGAGATGGCCGACGAGACCGTGCCTATCGGCGCCTCGCCGGCCGCCCAGAGCTACCTCGTCGCCGACAGGATCATCGCCGCCTGCAAGCAGACGGGCGCCCAGGCGATCCACCCTGGCTTTGGCTTCCTCTCGGAGAACGCCGGCTTCGCC
>Ga0209676_1000225_pt1 | contig 124018 bp, 109 predicted proteins | sample AraplaCvi_mLB_r2_FD_184282 | JGI IMG/M metagenome (GOLD analysis project Ga0209676, IMG submission 184282) | Arabidopsis root microbial communities from North Carolina, USA - plate scrape MF_Cvi_mLB_r2 (SPAdes) (version 2) | ecosystem: Host-associated > Plants > Roots > Endosphere | place...
GTACACCGGCCAGGATGGCGTGGAGAAGTACTCCACCGACATCATCGCCGACGAAATGCAGATGCTGGGCGGCCGCGGTGAAGGCGGTGGCGGTGGCGGCGGTGGTGGCAACTTCGGCGGCGACCGTCCGCAGCGCCAGCAGGCTCCGCGCCAGGAGTACGGCGGCGGTGGCGGCGGCCAGCGGGGCGGCCAGGGCGGTGGTTACGGCAACCAGGGCGGTGGCAACCAGGGTGGCGGCTACGGCAACCAGGGCGGCAACCAGCGCCCGCAGCCGCAGCAGGCACCGCCGATGGACGACTTCGCTGACGACGATATTCCGTTCTGATCGGATTGTTGCTGGTCGTCTGGTCAAGGGGGGCTTGTGATCTAACGATTGCAGGCCCTTTTTTCATCTTGGCCGCCAGCAGACTCCGACTCTTCCTTTCTGTGGAGAAGTGACTATGCGGAGCGCTCTGAAAAATCGATCGCAATTGGCATCACTCCTGTCTCTGTCAATCCTTGCGGGATGTGCAACTGTGCCGTCCACCGAAGCGCTCCGCGTTCGTGACGCAGATGAAACGGTTGTCGCAGGTTGTCGTTTTCTAGGGCAGGTCCAAGGCTCTTCAGGCTGGGGCGGTCTGGCAGCGTCGGCAGGGATGGAGAACTCCAAGACAGAAGCGCGGCAAAGAGCTGCATCTCTCGGTGCGTCTCACATCGTCTGGCAAGCGGTAGCCGGGGGATACTCCCCCTATGCGTCCGGTCGCGCATATGCCTGCGATTGAGATTGCCAGCAGAATTCCGTTCTGACGCACGCTTGGCATCAGCCAGCAGAAAACCCCGGCAAAACCCTGTGCCTGCCGGGGTTTTTTATGAGCACTGTGCTGGGATCAACCCGCCGCGTTCATCCACTCCACCGCGTCATCGCCCCCGGGAATACGCATCGGCGCGTTCTCGTCGGTCACCGCACGCCACACTGCTTCGGCCACGGCCTGCGGCGTGGTCACCGGGCCGCTGCTGTCGCGGAAGCCGGCCAGCACGCCCTGCACCAGCGGCCCATAGGCCGGGTGCTCCATGCCGCCCAGATGCGGGAACGCGTTCTCGCCAAACCGCGTGGTCGGTGAACGACCCGGCAATACCAAGCGCACGCGCACGCCCAGCGGCGCGACTTCGATGGCCAGCGATTCGGTGAAGGCGTTCACCGCCGCCTTGCTGGCGGTATAGACGCCCACCAACGGCAGCGCTTTCACCGTCACCGTGGAGGTCACGTTGATGATCACACCGTTGCCGCGCTCGCGCATCTGCGGCAGCACGGCTTGGGTCATCGCCAGCGTGCCCAGCGTGTTGGTGTCGAACAGGGCGCGGGCGGTCTCCATCGGGGTCAGTTCCACCGGCACCGGTGCGCCGAACCCCGCATTGTTGACCAGCACGTCGATCGGGCCGGCCTCGGCGATGGCCCGCGCGATGCTGGCCGGGTCGGTGATGTCCAGGGCGAGCACGCGCAGGTGCGCGGAGGCGGGCAGCAGGTCGGTGCGCGGGGTGCGCATGGTGGCGATGACCTTCCAGCCACGGTCGAGGAACAGACGGGCGGTTTCCAGCCCGAAGCCGGAGGAACAGCCGGTGATCAGTACGGTTTGCATCGTGTACGCCTTCAGCAGGAACGAGTGACCATGGTCGGTCCCGCTGGATGGACGCGCTACAATGAAACGTCCATATTTCCTCGTCGAGCGTCCAGTGTCGTCCGATCCGCTGTCCGACGTCGTGGCGCTGCTGCAGCCCACAGCACGCTTCTCCAAGCGCGTCGAGGCCGCTGGCGAGTGGTGTGTGCGCCGCGAAGGGGAAGGCGAGCCGTTCTACATGGCGGTGCTGCACGGGCAATGCCGGCTGTCGGTGGAGGGTGGCGCGCCGATCACCCTGCAGGCCGGCGATTTCGTGCTGGTGCCGGCCCTGCGCGAGCTGGTCAACACCAGCATGCACGCACCGCCGGGCATCACCCCCAGCCTGCCGGTGCGCATTGCCGACGGCCACTTCCGGGTTGGGCGCGCGGACGGACCGGCAGCGTTGTGCGCGCAGATCGGCCACTGCGGATTCACTTCGCCCGATGCCGCCCTGCTGGTGTCGTTGCTGCCGCGCCTGCTGCATGTACGCGGTGAGCCGCGTCTGGCCACGTTGGTGCAGATGGTGGGCGAGGAGGCTCGTGCGCAGCGGCCGGCCCGCGATGTCGTGTTGGAACGCCTGCTGGAAGTGTTGCTGATCGAGGCGCTGCGCAGCGGCATGGACAGCGTCGGTGGCAGTGGGCTGGTGCGCGGGCTCGGCGATGAGCGGCTGGCTGCTGCATTGCGTGCCCTGCATGCGCGGCCACAGCACGCGTGGACGGTGGAGGCGCTGGCCGGGGAGGCGACGATGTCACGCTCGGGCTTCGCCGCGCGTTTCATGCAGGTGGTGGGCGTGGCTCCCATGGAATACCTGCTGCACTGGCGCATGGCGCTGGCCAAGCGCCTGCTGAAGGATCGTGCACTGAGCCTGGGACAGGTGGCCGAACGGGTGGGCTATGCCAGCGCGGTCACCTTCAGCGTGGCATTCGCGCGGTTGGTGGGCATACCGCCGGCGCGGTTCGCGCGCATGCGCGATTGACCACCTGTAGTCTCACTGCCGTTGTGCCCTGCAGCATCAATTTCGTGCACCGCGTCTTGCAAAAAAAAACATTCCTCCCGTATGGTGCAATCGATTGCATTGCTGTGAATCCTCAGTGTTTGCACCGGTTGGGAGGCCGGGAAGTGGATGTCGATCCATTCCATCGAACCGGCGCCTGCGCCGGGGCTCACGCGGCGCGATGCGCTGCGCATGGCCGTCGCCGGCAGCCTGGGCCTGGTGGCGGCGGGAGGCGTTCTGCCCCCTGCCGCATCTGCCGCGCCGCTCAAGGGCCGGCTGAAGCACTCCGTCGCCCGCTGGACCTTCCCGCAGTTGTCGGTCGCCCAGCTCTGCCAGACCGTGAAGGGCCTCGGCTTTGCCGCCATCGACCTGGTCGGCCCGGAGGACTGGCCGACCTTGAAGGCCCATGGCGTGGACAGCTCGATGTGCAACGGCGCCGAGCTGGGCCTGACCAAGGGCTTTGCCGGACGCGGGTTCCACGATGAACTGGTGGCGCGTTACACCCGGCATATCGACCTCGTGGCCGATGCAGGCTATCGCAACCTCATCTGTTTCTCCGGCAACCGCAACGGCATGGACCCGCAGGACGGCATGGCCAATGCAGAGGCCGGCCTCAAGCGCATCCTCGGCCACGCCGAGAAACGCGGCGTCGTACTGGTGATGGAGCTGCTGAACTCCCGGGTCGATCACGCCGACTATCTGTGCGACCACTCGGCCTGGGGCGTGGAGCTGTGCAAGCGGCTCGGCTCCGACAATTTCGGCCTGCTCTACGACATCTACCACATGCAGATCATGGAGGGCGACATCATCGCCACCATCGGTCGGGACCATGCGTACTTCAAGCACTACCACACCGCAGGCGTGCCTGGCCGGCACGAGATCGGTGACCAGCAGGAACTGAACTATCCAGCCATCTGTCGCGCGATCCGCGACACCGGTTTTGATGGGTATCTGGCGCAGGAATTCATGCCTGCAGCGCCTGATCCCGTTGGCTCATTGCGCGAGGCGATCCGTCTCTGCGACGTCTGAAACGATATCCACCCAGGTGATAGACCCATGGCAGATAATCATTACGACGCCATCGTTGTTGGCTCGGGAATCAGTGGCGGTTGGGCGGCGAAGGAACTGACCGAAAAAGGTCTCAAGGTCCTGATGCTGGAACGCGGGCGCAACATCGAGCACGTGAAGGACTACGTCAATGCGATGAAGGAACCGTGGGACTTCCCGCATCGCAACCGGCCGACCCAGGCGATGAAGGCGGCGTTCCCGGTGCTGATGCGCGATTACGCGCTGGCCGAGAACCTGGAGGGCATGTGGGCCGACGAACAGGACTCGCCCTACATCGAGACCAAACGCTTCGACTGGTTCCGCGGTTACCACGTCGGTGGCCGCTCGCTGATGTGGGGGCGGCAGAGCTACCGCTTCTCCGATCTGGATTTCGAAGCGAACCTCAAGGACGGCATCGCCACTGACTGGCCGATCCGCTATGCCGACATCGCGCCGTGGTACGACCACGTGGAGAAGTTCGCCGGCATCGCCGGTACGCGCGAAGGGCTGGACGTACTGCCTGATGGCGAGTTCCTGCCACCGATCCCGCTGAACATCGTCGAGAAGGACGTCGCCGCGCGGATCCAGAAAGCCTTTGGTGGCACGCGCCACATGATCCACTCGCGCACGGCCAACATCACCAAGCCGATGCCCGAGCAGGGCCGGGTCAACTGCCAGTACCGCAACAAGTGCATCCTCGGCTGTCCCTTCGGCGCCTACTTCTCGACCCAGGCGGCCACGCTGCCGGCGGCGATGAAGACCGGCAACCTGACCCTGCGGCCGTTCTCGATCGTCAAGGAAGTGCTCTACGACAAGGACCGCAAGCGTGCGCGTGGCGTGGAGATCATCGACGCCGAGACCGGCCAGACCTACGAGTACACGGCCAAGGTCATCTTCCTCAATGCGTCGTCGTTCAATTCCACGTGGCTGCTGATGAACTCGGCCACCGATGTCTGGGAGGGAGGACTGGGCTCGTCGTCAGGCGAGCTGGGGCACAACGTGATGGACCATCACTTTGGCGCGGGCGCATCGGGCCGCGTCGAAGGCTACGACGACAAGTACTACTTCGGTCGTCGCCCCTGCGGCTTTTATATTCCGCGCTTCCGCAACGTGGCGGCGGACAAGCGTGGCTACCTGCGCGGCTTCGGCTACCAGGGCGGTGCCAGCCGCAACGGCTGGTCGCGCGAGATCGCCGAGCTGAACATCGGTGCCGACCTGAAGGAGGCGCTGAGCCTGCCGGGTGACTGGCGCATCGGCATGACCGGGTTCGGCGAAATGCTGCCGCACCACGACAACACCATCCGCCTGGACCCCGAGCGCAAGGACAAGTGGGGGCTGCCGGTGCTGGCCATGGACGTGGCCATGCGCGAGAACGAGAGGGCGATGCGCAAGGACATGGCGGCCGATGCGGCGGAGATGCTGGAAGCCGCCGGCGTCAAGGATGTTGAGATGCACGACAACGACTACGCGCCCGGCAAGGGCATCCACGAAATGGGCACCGCGCGCATGGGCCGTGATCGGAAGACCTCGGTCCTCAACGCCAACAACCAGGTATGGGATGCGCCGAACGTCTATGTCACCGACGGTGCGTGCATGACCTCCAGTGCCTGCGTGAATCCGTCGCTGACCTACATGGCGCTGACCGCGCGGGCCGCCGACCATGCCGTGCGCGAACTGAAAGCGGGGAACCTGTGATGGATCGTCGTGAACTGTTGAAGATGATCTTCGCCGCCACCGGGGCGGCGATGATCGGCCTGCCGACGCTGGCCAGCGCCAAGTTGCCGACCGTGGCGCCAAGCGCTGGCTTCTCCGAGGCCGAGATCGCCACGCTGGATGAGATCGCCGAGACCATCCTGCCGCGCACCCGCACACCAGGCGCGAAGGATGCGGCAACGGGCGCCTTCATGGCGCGGTTCGTGACCGACTGCTACACCGGCCGGCAGCAGGCGACGTTCCGTTCCGGCCTGGCCGACATCGACAAACGCGCCGGCGGAAGCTTCGTCGCCCTTGCGCCCGATGCGCGCAGCACGCTGCTGCGCACGCTGGACGCCGAGGCCCGCAGGCGCGCGGTCGAGGTGAGCGAGACCGGCACCGGGGAAACCGCGAAGGCGATGCCGCATCCGTTCACCATGATCAAGCAGCTGGCCATCTTCGGCTTCTTCACCTCGAAACAGGGCGCGACCGAAGTGCTGAAGTACGTCGCCGTGCCCGGACGCTACGACGGCGACATGGCCTATGTGCCAGGTACGCCGGCCTGGGCCACCAGCTGATGGAGTACGACAGGATGATCAGACCTTTCTTGATGGCTGCGGGCGTGCTGGCGGCGGTGCCGGTGTTTGCGCAGGCCGGTGCGGAGCGTGATCCGGCGAAGACCGAGGTATGGGCGCCGGTGGCGGAAGTCGCCACGCCGGTCGGCGCTGCGCCGTCGGACGCGATCGTGCTGTTCGATGGCAGGGACGTGTCCGCCTGGGAGGCGGAGCAGGGCGGGCGGGTGCCGTGGACGGTGGCCGACGGCGCGATGACCGTAGTGCCTGGCAGCAAGGGCATCCGCACGCGGCAGCGTTTCTGCGACATGCAGTTGCATGTCGAGTGGCGCACGCCGGCCGATACCAAAGGCTTCGACGGCCAGAACCGCGGCAACAGCGGCATCTTCCTGCAGGAGCTGTATGAGCTGCAGGTACTGGACAGCCACGGCAACCCGACCTACGCCAACGGCCAGGCCGGTTCGATCTACAAGCAGGCCATGCCGCTGGTGAATGCCTCGCGTGCGCCCGGCCAGTGGCAGGCCTACGACATCATCTGGAAGGCGCCGCGTTTCTCGTCCGGTGGTGGGCTGACCTCACCGGCGCGCATCACCGTGCTGCACAACGGCGTGCTGGTGCAGGACGACACCGTGCTGGCGGGCCGGACCGAGTACATCGGCGCGCCGTCCTACTCACCGCATGGCTGCGCGCCGCTGTATCTGCAGGAGCACGCCTCCAAGGTCAGCTACCGCAACATCTGGGTGCGCGAGCTGTAACGCTCGCGCCTACTTCGCCAGGAAGCTGGCGAGGTCATCGATCTCCTGCGCGGACAGCTGGGAGAAGGGCGGCATCAGACCGCCGCCCTTGCTGATCTTTTCCTTGATCTGTGCCGGCGGCAGGCGCTTGCCGATGTCGGTGAGCGCGGGGAACGCGCCGGGCATGCCGGCGCGATCGGCACCGTGGCAGGCCACGCAGTGCGTCGCGTACAGCTTGGCACCGGCAGCAGGGTCTTCCTTGGACCACGCCGGCAGCGCATGGGTCGCCGCGCACAGGGTCAGGGCCAGGGTCAGGACAGTTTTCAAACGAAGCTCCTTTGCGGGCTAGCGCGAAGCGCGGGCGGGCAGGGTGACGGTCAGGTGTTCACGCAGGTAGTCGGCGCCGGTCTGGATCACCTTGGCCGGGTCACGCGGCTGGTCGTGCTCGACGATGTACCACGTCACACCCGCACTGGCGGCAGCCGGCAGGATCGCGTTCCAGTCGAGCACGCCCTGGCCGACGGCGGCGAATCCGCCTTCGTCTTCGGCCTGGCCTTTGGGCGCGTTGTCCTTGGCATGCACCGCGAACAGACGGCCGCGGAACTTGCCAAGCATCACCACCGGGTCGTGGCCGGAGCGGGCCACCCAGGCCAGGTCCAGCTCGGTCTGCAGGTTTGGGCCGGCAGCTTCGAACAGCAGCTCCAGGCCGGTGCGCCCATCGAAGTCGACCAGCTCGAAGTCATGGTTGTGGTAGGCCAGGCGCATGCCTTTGGCGCGCACCCGTTCGGAGATGCGGCCCAGTTCCTTGCCCAGCGCCGCCCAGCCAGCGGCATCTTTCGGCCGGTCCTTGCTGTCCAGGTAGGGCACCACCAGCGTGGTGTTGCCGATGGCACGGTTGAAGGCGACCACCTTGTCGAGGTCATTGCGCAGGTCGGCCAGGGCCGTGTGCGAAGAAATCGCCTTGATGCCGTATTTGTCGAGCAGCTGCTTCAGCTCTGCCGCGCTGACGTTCTGCGTGCCGACGGTTTCCACCGCGTGGACGCCTGCGTCGTGGACGATCTTCAACTGCTGGTCGAGCGTGCCGGCGTTGCGCAGCGTATACATCTGCACCGCAATGGGCTTTCCAGCGCCGCCGGTTTCCGCGGCGAAGACGGGCAGGGTGGCGAGCAGAAGCAGTGCGGCGGTGGCGATCCTGCGTGTTGGAGCCTTCATCCGTACATCCTCCGGGGATTCATTCAAGGGTGGCCCAGGCGCGCGACCTGGCCGATGCGATGACGCGGTCGACGATCCGCGCCGAGCGCAGGCCGTCTTCGAAGGTAGGCAGGCCCTGCGGCGTTTCGCCGTCGATGGCGCGATAGGTGTCGGCGACGAAGGCCTCGAAGCATTGCGCGTAGCCCTGCGCATGGCCTGGCGGCAATGTCGACAGACGACGCTGTTCGGCACTGCCGGCGCCGGGGCCGCGCACGAAGGTTTCTTCGCGCTGGTCGGGCCGGCCGATCCACAGCCGCTCGGGATCTTCCTGGTTGAACGCCACGCTGGCCTTGGCGCCGTCGATCTCGAACCAGAGGCGGTTGTGCCGACCCGCCGAGACCTGGCTGACGGTCAGCGATGCCAATGTGCCTGCGCCGGTGCGGAACATCGCCATGGCCACGTCCTCGCTGGACACTGCCTGCGTCGCGCCGCCTGCCGCGGGTGTGCTGAAGCTCTGCGCGCCCGCGGCGCTGCGCTCGGTGATCACCGTGGCGAAGGACGCGCTGACCTCGGCGAAGCGCTCGCCGCTGACCCATTCCACCAGGTCGCACCAGTGCGAGCCGATGTCGGCGAACACGCGCGAGGTGCCGCCCAGCACCGGGTCGACGCGCCAGTTGTTGCTGGCCGGGTCCAGCAGCCAATCCTGCAGGTAGCTGCCGTGGATGAGGTGCAGGGGCCCGAGGTCGCCGGCGGCGATGCGCGCGCGGGCCTCGCGGACCACCGGGTGGTAGCGGTAGACGAAGGGCACCGTGGCGACAAGGCCGCTGGATGCGGCCAGCGACGCCAGCGCCTGCGCATCGTCCAGGGTCGTGGCCAGCGGCTTCTCGCAGATCACGTGCTTGCCGGCTTCCAGGGCAGCCTGCGCCATCGGCCGGTGCAGGTGGTTGGGCGTGCACACATGCACCACCTGCACCTGCGGATCGGCGACGACCTCGTCGATATCGCGGTAAGCGCGCGGCACGTTCCACGCGTGCGCTTTTTCCTGCGCACGGTGCGGTGAAGACGCGGCCACGCCGCGTACTTCGGCACCGGCGAGCAGGGCGGCGCGGCGGTGCACCGCGGCGATCATCCCCGTGCCGACAATGGCGATTCCCAACTTTGGCATCGGCGTTGTTCTCAGCGTGTAGTGGCTGCGGTCGCGGCGGCGGGGCGGTCGCGGAACAGCAGCAGGAAGGCGATCAGCACGACCAGTGCAACGCCGGCCGGGAACAGCCAGATCTGCTGCCAGTCCGGCCCTGCGGCCGTGGTGTAGTGCTCCACCACCGCGCCGGACAGGAAGGTGCCGATCAGCATGCCCACGCCGTAGGTGGCCAGGGTGATGAAGCCCTGCGCGCTGCTGCGTGCATCAGGGCCTGCATGTGCATCGGTGTAGATCTGCCCGGTGACGAAGAAGAAGTCGTAGCAGATGCCGTGCAGGACGATGCCGATCACCAGCAGCGAGAAGCCGCCACCGGCATCACCGAAGGCGAACAGCGCATAGCGCACCACCCACGCCGCCATGCCCACCGCCAGCATGGTCTTCACCCCCAGCCGCACGAACAGGAACGGCATGGCCAGCATCAGCAGCACTTCGGACACCTGGCCCAGCGACTGCAGGCCGGCGGCGCCGCGCACGCCCAGGTCGTTGAGGTACGGGTTGGTGAAGTTGTAGTAGAACGACAGCGGGATGCAGATGGCGATGGAGGCCAGGAAGAACACCAGGTAGGCGCGCGACTTCAGCAGGCGCAGCGAGTCCAGGCCGAGGATCTGCCCCAGCCCGGCGTCGCGCTGCTTCGCCAGGGGCGGCGTGTGCGGCAGGGTGAAGGCATACAGGCCCAGCAGCAGCGACGCCACCGCCGCCATCCGGAAGGTCAGTTCGAGGCGGTGTGCCTGTTCCCAGCCCAGCCAGCCGATCAGCACGCCGGCGATGATCCAGCCGATGCTGCCGGCCACCCGCACCAGCGGGAACTGTTTCTCGGGCGACTGCATGTGCCGCATCGCCACGCTGTTGGCCAGCGCCAGCGTCGGCATGAACAGCAGCATGTAGCCCATCACGCAGGCCGAGAACGTGCTGAAGCTGGTCGCGGTGGAGGCCAGCCACATCAGTACCGCACCGGCCAGGTGCAGCACCGCCAGGATGCGCTGCGCGGCGAAGTAGCGGTCCGCGATCAGGCCGACCAGGAAGGGAGCGACGATCGCGCCGATGGACTGGCTGAGGAAGGCCGTGGCCACCTGGCTGGCGCTGGCCTGCAGCGGGCCCTGCACCAGATAGGTGCCAAGGGTGACGAACCACGCCCCCCAGATGAAGAACTGCAGAAACATCATCGCGCCCAAGCGCGACATGGCGTGCGTCATGGCTTGCCCTCCCGGGGCGGTGTCAGCTCAGATTCCCAGCATGCGGTGCAGTGATGCGGCATCGGTGCCACTGTCGGCGAAGTCGTCGAAGGCGCGCCCGGTGACCCGGATGATGTGGTCGCGGATGAAAGCGGCGCCCTCCCGTGCGCCGTCTTCGGGGTGCTTCAGGCAGCACTCCCACTCCAGGACCGCCCAGCCGGGGAAGTCGTACTGCGCGAACTTCGAGAAGATGCCCTTGAAGTCGACCTGCCCATCGCCGAGCGAACGGAACCGGCCCGGCCGATCGATCCAGTCCTGGTAGCCGCCATAGACGCCGCTGCGGGCGCTGGCGTGGTACTCCGCGTCCTTCACGTGGAAGATGCCGATGCGCGCGTGGTAGCGGTCGATGAAGCCGAGGTAGTCCATCTGCTGCAGCAGCAGGTGGCTGGGGTCGTAGAGAATCTTCGCGCGCGGATGATGGTCGACCACGTCGAGGAAGCGCTCGAAGGTCGCGCCGTCGTGCAGGTCTTCGCCCGGGTGGATCTCGAAGCACAGGTCGACGCCGCAGTCATCGAACGCGTCGAGGATCGGGCGCCAGCGGCGGCCCAGTTCGGCGAAGGCTTCTTTCACCAGGCCCGGCGGTCGCTGCGGCCAGGGGTACATGTACGGCCAGGCCAGTGCGCCGGAGAACGTGGCGTGTGCGGTCAGCCCCAGGCGCTGGCTGGCCTTGGCGGCCAGCATCAGCTGATCCACGGCCCAGGCCTGGCGGGCGGCAGGATCGCCGCGCTTGTCTGCCGGTGCGAATCCGTCAAACAGGGTGTCATAGGCCGGGTGCACCGCGACCAGCTGCCCCTGCAGGTGGGTCGACAGTTCGGTGATCTGCACGCCGTGCCCGGCCAGCATCCCGGCCACGTCGTCGCAGTAGGTCTGGCTTCGCGCCGCCTCGGCCAGGTCGAACAGGTGAGGCGCAGTGGTGGGCACTTGTACGCCAGAATAGCCCAGCCCCGCGGCCCATCCGGCCAGCGTGTCCAGCCGATCAAAAGGAGCCTTGTCGCCGATGAACTGCGCCAGGAAAAGCGCCGGACCCTTGAGCGTCCTCACGTTGATTCGCCCTCGATGCAATCGATTGCATTACCCTAGCATGCGCTTTCCGCAGATCCGTTGTGCAGTGCACAGCGGCAACAGGAGCTAGGACCATGGCAACCATCTACGACATCGCAAAGCACGTAGGCGTCTCCGCCGGGACGGTGTCGCGGGCGTTGTCGCGGCCGGAAAAAGTGCTGCCGGCCACCCGCGCGCGCATCGAACAGGCGGCCGCCACGCTGGGCTATGTGCCCAACACGGTCGCCCGCACGCTGAAGACCCAGCGCAGCGGCAAGATCCTGGTGACCGTGCCGGATATCGCCAACCCGTTCTTCGCGCAGATCCTGCAGGGCGCCGAAGAGGCGGCGCAGGCGGTCGGCTACGCGGTGCTGCTGGGCGATACCCAGCACCAGCCCGACCGCGAGGAACGCTACGCGCAGATGCTCCGGCGCAACGAGGCCGACGGCCTGATCGTGCTCGGTCATCGCCTGCCACCGACCGCGCGCGAGATCGTGCAGGCGCTGGGCGTGGCCGCGCCGGTGGTCAACGGCTGCGAATTCGATCCCGCGCTGGGTATTCCCAGCGTGCACATCGACAACGCCGCCGCCGCGCGTGCGGTGATGGAGCATCTGTATGCACTCGGCCATGAGCGCATCGCCGTGGTCGGCGGGCCGCCCGACAACCCGCTGCACCAGCAGCGCCTGGAAGGCGTGCGCAGTGCCGGCAAGGCGCGCGGCCGGCTGCGCAGCCTGAGCGTCGTACCCGGTGATTTTTCGCTGGAATCCGGCCATGCCGCGGCGAAGGCGCTGCTCGCGCTTCCGCTCGCGCCGACCGCGGTGTTCTGCTTCAGCGACCAGATGGCGCTGGGCGCGCTGGCTGCCTGCCGCGACCTGGGCATCCGCGTGCCGGACCAGCTGTCCATCGTTGGCTTCGATGATCTGGCCTCGTCCAGCTTCCTGACGCCGCCGCTGACCACCATCCGCCAGCCGATGCGGGAAATCGGTGCGCGTGCGGTCAACCTGCTGCTGGCGATCATCGAGCGCGTCGATGTGCCGCTGCAGCAGACGCTGGATTTCAGCCTGATGGTAAGGGGATCGACGGCGGCGCCCGGGCGCGGATGAGCGCAGGCCGCCACGCATGGCGTGGCGCTACCGCAGGTGGGCCTTGGTGCAGGCCAGCACGTGGTTGTAGTCGCTTGACATGCACTGGTAGAAATCGCGCTTGGCGTCGGTCGCGCCTTCGCAGTCGGCGTCGGTGATCTGCGGCAGCAGGCCGCGCATCGGCGTGGCCATGGCCTCGAACTTGGCGGCATCCATGTAGCCGCCGGCCACGTTCTTCGCGCCCACGTCCAGCATGGTTTCCAGCCCGTAGCGGGCGTTCTCGACGGCCTTGGGGCACGACAGTTCGACATCGGTGCGCTGCACTTCCAGCAGCGAGGCGGCGATGGCCTCGGCATCGGCCTTGACCTGCGGTGGCAGCGGCGTCGTGTCGGCAGCGCCGCCCGCGGCCAGCGTCGGCAGCGGGTAAACCATCAACAGCAGGGCGGCGGGCAGCAGGCGGGGCATCGGGCATCCATGCAGGCAGGTAAGGCGCCAGTGTGCGCTGGCGTGGGCGCGGCCGCCAGAGGGCTGAACGGAACGCCGCGCACTGCCCCGGAACCGCCCTGGCAATCCACTACCATGGGCCACCCCAGTGGATGTGCTGCCATGACCGACGTGATCCTTGCCCCGCCCAGGCCACCTGCCGCGCGCATCGCCGCCTGGCTGTTGATGCTGCTGGGCATGTGGCTGGCCCTGAAGCTGGGCCTGGTGGTCACCCTGCTGTCGGGCCTGCTGGTGTTCCAGCTGACCCACGTGCTGGCCAACACGGTGGAGGGCAAGCTGCCGCCGGGACGGGCGCGCGCGTTCGCGGTCATCCTGCTGTCGGCGGTCATCATCGGAGTACTGGTGCTGGCCGGCATCGGCGTGGCCTCGTTCTTCCGCAACGAGACCGGTGGCCCCGACGTGCTGCTGGCGCGGCTGATGGACATCCTCAACACCTCGCGGCACCAGGTACCCGCACTGCTGCAGCCGTACATCCCCGAAGACCTGACGCGGCTGCGCGAGGCGGTGAACGAATGGGCTGCCGAGCACCAGCGGCAGCTGGGCGTGGCCGGCACGTCGGTGGTGCAGGTGGGCGTGCGCGTGCTGATCGGCATGGTGCTGGGCGCGATGATCGCGCTGTACGACGAGTTGCCTCTGCCGAAGATGGGCCCGCTGGCGCAGGAACTGGTCGGCCGCACCACGCGCCTGGCCGTGGCCTTCCGCCAGGTGGTGTTCGCACAGGTGAAGATCTCGCTGCTCAATACGGTGTTCACTGCGGTGTTCCTGCTGGGCGTGCTGCCGCTGTTCGGCGTGCATCTGCCGCTGTCGAAGACGCTGGTGCTGATCACCTTCCTCGCCGGCCTGCTGCCGGTGGTGGGCAACATCATCTCCAACACCATCATCACCATCGTGGCGCTGTCGGTGTCGTTCTACGTGGCGGTGGCGGCGCTGCTGTACCTGATCGTCATCCACAAGCTGGAGTACTTCCTCAATGCGCGCATCGTCGGCGGCGAGATCCAGGCGCGGGCCTGGGAGCTGCTGCTCGCGATGCTGGTGATGGAAGCGGCATTCGGCCTGGCCGGGCTGGTGGCCGCCCCGGTGTTCTACGCCTACCTGAAGCGCGAACTGGTCGACCAGGGCTGGATCTGATCCCGGCCTGGTCGCCATGAGCCGGTAGCGCCGGGCCACGCCCGGCGGAAGCGTGAAGGCTGCGCCACCATTACTGCACACGCCAGTCACCGCACGCGGGGGACGCTGGGCTCCCTCTTTCATCCGGACCCAGTGCATGACCACGCTCACCCTGCCCGAATTGGCGAAGAAGATGGCCGGCATCGATTTTGCGATGCTGCAGACCCACGCAGCCGGCGAGATCGACGGCCGGCCGATGAGCAACAACGGCGACGTGGACTACGACGGAGACAGCTGGTTCTTCGCCCTGGAAAGCGCCGACATGGTGCAGCAGATCGAGGCAGATCCGAAGGTTGCGTTGGGCTTTACCGGCAGCAAGTCGCTGCTGGGCAAGCCACCGCTTTTTGTCCACGTCCGGGGCCGGGCAGAGATCATCCGCGAACGCGCGGTGCTGGCCGAGCACTGGGTTGAAGAGCTGGAGCGCTGGTTCGAGCAGGGCGTGGATACGCCGGGGCTGGTGCTGATCCACGTGCACGCACAGCGCATCCAGTACTGGGATGGCGAGGACCACGGCGAACTGAACGTCTGAACGCCTGCGGCAGCGCCGGGCCATGCCCGGCGGCTCAGGCCCCTTCGAACATACCCTCATCCACCCAGTCGGCCAGTTCCGGTGCCAGCGTGTGTTCCACCGCACGCCGCAGCAACGCCGGGGCGAATGTAATGGCGAATCGTTGCGCAGCAACCCCTGCCTTTGCCATCCTCCCCGCTGATTTCAATCCGTTGGAGCTGTGATGCGTGCTGCGCCCTGGTTGATGGCTGGCCTGCTGCTGCCCGTGCTGGCGGTGGCGCAGCCGACGCGCGCGCCGAAGCCGGCCGTCGCGCAGGATTCCTTCAGCGAACTGTTCGATACCGCGTGTATGCAGCACATCGGCGCCCCGGCACGCCTGCAGGCCCTGATGGAGGCCAATGGGCTGACCCCGCTGCAACCGGCCGAGGCGGCCACCCTGCTGCAGGGGCAGTCGGGCGTGGCATGGCTGGTGCCGCTGGCCAGCGGGCGTTATGCGGTGAGCTGGGCCGACGACGGCACCTGCAGCGTGTATGCGGAGAAGGCCGAGCCGGCGGTGGTGCAGAAGGGTTTCGCGCGGTTGATGCAGGCGGCGCCGAAACCGCTGCAGGTGCGTTCGCTGCCCGGCCGTGGGCCGCTGCCGGCCGACCAGGTGGCCATCCAGTACGGCTGGGCCACGCCCGGCGAAACCAGGCTGCGCGTGCGTTTCCGCCTGGTCACCCGGCAGGCCGCCGAAGCTGGCGTGCAGGCCATGGCCTCGGCCAGCCCGGGTGAAGCCATGCTCGAACAGGCGTCTACGCCGCCGGGCGACACGGCGCCCCCGCGCTAGGGCCGGGCGCGGGTCCTGCGATTCATCCAACGCATCCAGATGTGGTATATCGTTTATCGATAAATCCATCCCGGGCGGCGAGGCTGCCCCACACCGGAGGCTGCTTGACCGCTCGTCCCGCCCGCGCCGAACCCGCGCGAGGCTTGTTCACCCTGGCCCAGACCGCCGTGCAGGCCGTTCGGGCAATGTGCTGGCTGGGCATCCTGGCCGCGCTGCTGGCCGTGCCCCTGGTGGCCTACGACCGGCGCTGGCTGCTGGACAGCGTGCACGACGCGCACGCCGCGGCCGTCCACGGCAGCGATCTGTTCCTGCATTTCTGCATCGGCCTGGGCAGCATCGTCGCCCTGCTGGTGCTGTGCCTGGTGTTCCTGCGGCACCTGGCGCGCCTGCTGCGGTCGGCCGCCGGCGCGCGCCCGTTCACCCATGCCAATGCGCAGCGCCTGCAGCGCATGGCCTGGCTGATGCTGGCGATGGAAGTGCTGTCGATCATCATCGGCGTGTACGCCTCCTGGATGGGCCCGGACTTCGCCTGGATGGAAGTTGGCGGCGGCATGTCCATCACCGGCCTGATCGCGGTGCTGATGCTGTTCGTGCTGGCGCGCGTGTTCGCCGCCGGTGCGGCCATGCGCGATGACCTCGATGGTGTCATCTGATGGCGATCGTCATCACGCTCGACCGCATGCTGCAGGAACGGGGCATGACCCTGTCCGAGCTGGCCGGGCGCATCGATATCACCCTGGCCAACCTGTCCATCCTCAAGACTGGCAAGGCACGCGCCATCCGCTTTTCGACGCTGGATGCGATCTGCCGCGAGCTGCAGTGCACGCCGGGCGACCTGCTCGGGCACGACCCGCTGCAGGCGCAGGACGCAGACTGAAGACGCCCTTTTTCCCTTACCTCATGAAGAAACGGAACCGAAATGGAATGGTTGGCTGACCCCTCGATCTGGATGGGCCTTGCGACCCTGATCGTGCTTGAGATCGTGCTCGGCATCGACAACCTGGTGTTCATCGCGATCCTGGCCGACAAGCTGCCACCGCACCAGCGTGACCGCGCGCGGGTGATCGGCCTGAGCCTGGCCCTGCTGATGCGCCTGGTGCTGCTGGCCGCGCTGGCCTGGATCATGAAACTGACCGAGCCGCTGCTGACGCTGTTCGATCACAGCTTCTCCGGGCGTGACCTGATCCTGCTGGGCGGTGGCCTGTTCCTGCTGTTCAAGGGCACCATGGAACTGCACGAGCGCCTGGAAGGCCGCCAGCACGAGGACAACGGCAAGAAGGTCTATGCCAGCTTCGCGATGGTGGTGGCGCAGATCGTGGTGCTCGACGCGGTGTTCTCGCTTGACTCGGTGATCACTGCCGTAGGCATGGTCGACAACCTGGGCGTGATGTACGCCGCAGTGACCATCGCCATGGTGCTGATGCTGCTGGCCAGCAAGCCGCTGACCCGTTTCGTCAACAAGCATCCCACCGTGGTCGTACTGTGCCTGGGCTTCCTGCTGATGATCGGCTTCAGCCTGGTGGCCGAAGGCCTGGGCTACAAGATTCCGAAGGGCTATCTGTATGCGGCCATCGCGTTCTCGATCCTGGTGGAAGCCTTCAACCAGTGGGTGCGCTTCAACCGCGAGCGCAACGAGCGCCGCCAGCCGTTCCGCCAGCGCACCGCCGATGCTGTGCTGCGCATGCTGGGTGCACGCCCGGCCAATGGCCACGATGACGGCGGCGAAGAGGAGCATGGTGATGCGGAGGAGCGCCTGCAGCCGGCCGAGCACGAGATGATCCGCAGCGTGCTGGGCCTGGCCGACCGGCCGGTGTCGAGCGTGATGACGGTGCGCGCCGACGTGCAGTGGATCGACCTGGCGCGTGGCCAGGACGACGTGGTGGCGCGCTTGGTGGCGTCGCCGCATACGCGCCTGCTGGTGGGCGAGGGCGACCTGGACAGCCTGCGTGGGGTGGTGCAGAGCCGCGACCTGCTGGCGGACCTGCTGCAGGGCCGGCCGCTGCAGCTGGAGGGCAACCTGCGCGCGCCGCAGTACGTGCTGTCCAGCGCCAGCGCATTGCAGGCATTGGAACTGATCCGCCAGCACCCGGTGCCGCTGGCGGTGGCCGTGGACGAGTACGGCAGCGTGGAAGGGCTGGTGACCGCCAACGACCTGCTGGCGGCGATCGCCGGCGACCTGGCCGATACCCAGGACGAGCGCTACGGCGTGGTGGCGCAGGGCGAGGACCAGTGGGAGGCCGATGGCGCGCTGACTCTGGACGACCTGCAGCGCCTGGCGGGTGTGTCGCTGCCGCGCAGCAGCGACTACATGACCATTTCCGGCCTGGTGCTGGACCAGCTGGGGCGCCTTCCGGATGAAGGCGATGCCGTGGACGTGGCCGACGTGCGCATCACCGTGCTGGCGATGGAGAAGCGCCGCATCGCCCGCCTGCGCGTGCAAAGGCTGGCGCAGTCGTAACGCGCGGCCGCCTCTTGTAGAGCCGAGCCCACGCTCGGCTGCTTTTGCCCTCTGTAGATCCAAGCCGTGCTCGACTGCTTTTTCCGCAGCCGAGCATGGGCTCGGCTCTACAGTTGGAGCAGCCGAGCCCACGCTCGGCTCTACAGTTGGGGCAGCCGAGCCCACGCTCGGCTCTACAGTTGGGGCAGCCGAGCATGGGCTCGGGTCTACAGTTGGAGCAGCCGAGCATGGGCTCGGGTCTACAGTTGGAGCAGCCGAGCCCACGCTCGGCTCTACCCATTGCAACCTCCGCCCGTCACCATGGCGGGCCCCACGTTCTGGAATGCCGCAGTGCTGAGTACGATTGGTTTGTTGATGGGCCTGTACGTGGCCTGGCGCCTGTTCTGGCCGCTGCGCCTGCCGGTCTGGGCCAAGGCCCTGTTGTCGCTGCTGCTGGTGGGCCTGGCCGTGCAGCTGCGCATCGTCGCCACCTTCTGGGGCACGATGGCCTCGCCGGAAATCCCGAAGATGGCCATCGCCCTGCTGGCCACCGGCTCCACCGCCGTGCTGCTGCTGGCGCTGGCGATGCTGCTGTTCGATGCCGGCCTGCTGTTGGCGCGCGTGCTGCGCCTGCCGCGCGCCGTCTCGGCCCTGCGTTCGCCTTTGCTGCGTCCGCTGGCCGCAGGTGTCGCCCTGCTGCTCAGCGCCTACGGCGTCAGCCAGGGCATGGCAGTGCCGAAGCCGCGTCAGGTCGAGGTTGCCATCAAGGACCTGCCGGCCGCCTTTGATGGCTACCGCATGCTGCAGCTCACCGACATCCACGCCAGCCGCCTGCTGACCGGCGACTGGGTGCGCCAGGTGGTGGCCGAAAGCAATGCGCTGAGGCCCGACCTGATCGTGATCACCGGTGACCTGATCGATGGCACGGTGGATGCACGCCGCGATGACTTCCGTCCGCTGGGCGACCTGCAGGCGCCGGACGGGGTGATCGCCATCACCGGCAACCACGAGTACTACGCGCAGTACAGCGACTGGATGCAGGCCTTCCGCGCGCTGCACATGCAGGTGCTGGAAAACAGCCACACCCAGGTGCGGCGTGGCGGTGCGGCGCTGACCATTGCCGGCGTCACCGACCCGGTGGCGGCGCGCTACGGCCTGCCGCTGCCCGACCTGCAGGCGGCGCTGGCCGGTGCCGATCCGGCCGCACCGGTGATCCTGCTCGACCATCGCCCGCGGAACGCCGTCGATGCGGCCGCGCGCGGGGTGAAGCTGCAGCTGTCCGGCCATACCCATGGCGGGCAGATCATCGGCATGGACCAGCTGGTGAAGCGGGCCAACGGTGGTTTTGTCTCCGGCCGCTACGAGGTGGATGGCATGACCCTGTACGTCAGCAACGGTGCTGGCCTGTGGGCCGGTTTCCCCGCGCGCATCGGCGTGCCCTCGGAAATCACCCTGTTCACCCTGCGTCGCGCGCCCTGATGTCGGCCCTGGGGGCAGAGCCCATTCCCTGCGGAGATGGGATCCGACCCCACGCCCTGCCTGCAGATGCACCGCGCCGTCACCCCGCGCGTGACACCCTCCGGCCATGAATGAAATGACGGCGGCGCGGCAGCGCTCGATGTGGGTCGCGGGCCTGTCCACCGTGGTGGAGTGGTACGACTTCACTCTGTACCTGTATTTCGCCACCGTGTTGTCGCGGGTGTTCTTCGGTGGCGGCGAGCAGGCGATGCTGGTCACGCTGGCGGGCTTCGCCGTCTCCTACCTGATGCGTCCGCTCGGCGCACTGTGCTTCGGCCACCTCGGTGACCGCCTCGGCCGGCGCTGGATGCTGCTGGCCTCGATGGCGCTGATGGCAGCGGCAATGCTGGCCACCGCCCTGCTGCCGACTGCAGCGACGGCGGGCACTACGGCCGGCGTGCTGCTGCTGGTCCTGCGCTGCGTGATGGCCTTTTCGGTGGGCGGCGAATACACCGGCGTGGTCGCCTACCTGCTGGAAAGCGCACCGGCCCGCCGTCGCGGCCTGGTGACCTCGCTGGCCTCGGCCGCCAGTGAAGTGGGCGCGCTGCTGGCGGTGGCGCTCTCCGCGGTGACGGTGGCGATGCTGACGCCCGCACAGCTGGATGGCTGGGGCTGGCGCATTCCATTCTTCGTCGGTGCCGCGCTCGCGCTGGTAATCCTCATTGCGCGTTCGGGCATGCATGAATCACCCGAGTTCGAGCGCCAGCGTCGCGAGGGCAGCATTCCGGCGACGCCGCTGCGCCACGTACTGCGCAACCATCCCGGCGCCGTGGCGCGCACCTTCGCGATTTCCGCACTCGGTTCGATCACTTACTACGTCGGCATCACCTATGTGCCGGCGTTCCTGCATGCGCAGGGGCACGATGAAGGCGATGCGCTGTGGCTGTCGACAGTCGCGGCGGTGGCGGTCATCGCCATCACGCCGCTGTGCGGACTGCTGTCCGATCGCTTCGGGCGGCGGCCGATGCTGTTGGGGCTGACGGTGCTGGCGGCGCTGCTGCCGTTGTCGATGTTCGGCTGGATGGCCGAAGCCGCGCCGCTGGGCATCGCGCTGGCGGCGGTGGTGCTGGCCTGCGTGGCGGGTGGCATCAGCGCGGTAGCGGCACCGGCCACGGCCGAGCAGTTCCCGGGCGAGGGCCGGGTGAGCGGGCTGGCACTGGGGGTGACCATGGCCACGGCGGTGTTCGGCGGTGCGACACCGTGGCTGGCGCAGTGGTGGGTGGAACGCAGCGGCTGGGCGGCGGCGCCGGGCGCGATGATCGCGCTGGTGGCGGTGCTGGTGCTGCCGGTGCTGTGGACCCTGCCCGAGACGACCCCGGGCAGGGGCAAGCGCTAGGCGATCAGACCGCCAGGGTCTGCGCGATGTCGGCCAGCACGGCCGGTGCATCCACGCCGATGGCGATCGACTGCAGCACGTGGCCATCCCACACGCTGGGGCCGAAGGCCAGGCCTTCCGGCTTGGGGATGGTCATGCCGCGGGCAACGCCGTCGGTGGCCACGCGCACGCTGGCGCGCTCGAACTGGAACAGCTCCGGGCGGGTCAGGGCGATGCAGGCGCAGCAGTCGTGCACGACCATGCCCTTGTGCCCAGCCTGCAGGTAGAAGTCCACGTAGTCCTGCGACAGCGCACGCACCAGCGCGGCATCGGCACCGCCGATGGCAGCCAGCGTGTCCAGACCGTCACGGTCCATCTCCACGCGGGTGGTGACGTCCAGGCCGATGGCGGTGACCGGCCACTGCGCGGTGAACACGATGTCGGCCGCTTCGGCGTCGCCCCAGATGTTGGCCTCGGCGGCCGGGGTGATGTTGCCGTTGACGTGGAACGCGCCGCCCATGAGGACCACGCCGCGCACCAGGCCGGCGATGTCCGGGGCCTGCTGCAGGGCCAGGGCCAGGTTGGTCATGCGGCCGACCGCGACCAGGGTCACTTCGCCCGGGTGGGCGCGGACCAGGTCGATGATCAGCTGGTGGGCCGGGCGCGCATCGGCGGCCACGTCCAGCGCAGCCGGCACCGGGTGGTTGCCCAGGCCGTTGTGGCCATGGATGTGCACCGGCCAGGCTTCCGGGGTGGCTTCGGGCTGCAGCGGGCCGGCGGCGCCGCGCGCGACCGGGGCGGCAAAGCCCCAGGCCTGCTTCAGGTACAGCGCGTTGTGGGTGGTCGAATCCACCGACGCATTGCCGAAGGTGGTGGTGACGCCGACCAGGTCGATCTGGGCGTGCTTGTGCAGGTACAGCAGGGCCAGCGCGTCATCGACGCCCGGATCCGTATCGAAAATGACTTTCAGCATGTTGTTGTTCTTCTTCTTCCGTGTGGTGCAGGGGGGCCGGCGGGACCCAGGAGCCGGGCCGGCGCGCCCCACATTGTCCCATCTTCATGACAGGCAGGGCGAACCGGGGGCACGGCAGGGCCATAATGCCGCAACCCCCCTGCGCAAGGAGCTGCGCCATGCTGGTTGTCACTCTGGTCCTCATCGCCCTGGTGCTGGGCTTGAACTCGGTCGCCACGTATGTGGTGGTGCGGCGCGACGACGTGTCGGTGGGAGGACGGATGGTGCAGCTGCTGCTGGTCTGGCTGCTGCCGCTGGTCGGCGCGATCCTGTGCATGGCGATCGCCACCGCCGATGGCTCGGTGAGCCGCAGTGATGGCAGCTTCGCGGGCAGCTACGACTCCTCGGGCGGGTATGCCAGTGACAGCCACGGCAGCCACAGCCATGGCGGATCGGACTGCAGCAGCGACAGCGGTGGCGGCGATGGTGGCAGCTGCGGCGATTGAGGCGCAGCTGGCGATCCGCCGCCATCGGTAGCGCCGGGCCATGCCCGGCGAGGCAATACTCGCTCAGCCGCCGCCTTCGGTCGGCAGCGGTGCGGGCACGTTCAACAAACCGCCATCGGCCACGTACGCGGCCAGCGCCTGGCCCTGGCTCAGCAGGTGGCGTTCCATGGTGCGCTCTGCCGCCTGTGCGTCACGGCGGCGGAAACAGTCCATCAGCTCGCGATGCTCGGCCAGCGACTGCGCCGTGCGGCCCGGTGCCAGCAGCTGGCGGCCGCGGTGCATCTTCAGGATGCGGTGCAGGTCGTGGGTGATGCGGATCAGCCAGGGGTTGCCGGCGTAGTGCTGCACGGTTTCGTGGATGAGGTAGTTGTTGCGGTAGTACTCGGCGATGTTGCCATTGGCCGCTGCCGCTTCCATCGCCGCATGCAGGTCTTCCAGCTGCTGCACGCCGGCGTCGTCGATGTGCTTGACCGCCTCATGCGCGCAGCGGCCTTCCAGCATCGCCATCACCGGAAAAAGCTGGTTGAGGTCTTCCAGGGTCAGCCGGGTGACCCGCGCACCGCGGCCGGCATCGATCTGCACCAGCCCTTCGGCGGCCAGCAGCTTCAACGCCTCGCGCAGCGGCGTACGGCTGATGCCGAGTTCCTCGCACAGCGCGGGTTCGTCGATCCATTCGCCCGGCGGCAGCCGGTAATCGTAGATGCGCTCGCGCACATGCCCGGCCACCTCTTCGTACAAAGGTGCGCGCTTCTTCGGCGAACGCGGGGCGGGAGCAATGGCCATGGTGGAAGTGTACCGCCAGGTAGTGCCGGCCGCTGGCCGGCAACCCATGATCGCTGGATGGCTTCATGAGATTGCCGGCCAGCGGCCGGTACTACCGTTGGGTGGTTACATCCAGCCCGGCACCACGAACACCAGCCAGGCCAGCAGCGGCCCAAACGCCACCACCAGGCCGCTGTACACCAGGAAGCGGCGGAACAGCGTCTCGCGCTCTTCCTTCGCGGCCGAGGCCACCACCAGCGCGCCGTTGGTCGAGAACGGGCTGACGTCGACGATGGTGGACGACACGGCCAGCGCGCAGATCACGCCGGCAGCACCCAGGTGGCCCTGCATCAGGAACGGCACCGCCAGCGGAATGGTCGCGCCCAGCACGGCCGCCGACGAGGCGAATGCGGACACGATGCCGCCGACATAGCAGACCAGCAGCGCGCCCAGCAGCGGGATGCCGATGCTGGAAACACCATGGCCGATGAAGTCCACCGCGCCGGCGTGTTCGAGCACGCCGATATAGGTCACCACGCCGCAGATCAGCAGCACGGTCGACCAGCTGATGCCATCGACCGCACCCTTCTGGCTCTGCGGCGAGAGCAGGGCCAGCGCCACCGCGACGGTGATCGAGACCAGGCCGACGTTGAGGTTGTAGATCAGCGCGGCCACGCCAAGGCCAAGCAGGCCGATCAGGGTGAACAGACGCTCGCGGGTGAAGCCCACCGCATCCAGCGCGGCGGGGTCATTGGACAGCGTGCCACCACCGGCCGACACCAGCGCGCCGTGGCCTTCGATGGCGAACTGCCGCGACGACGCCTGCGGGCCACCGGCCATGGCGAGCTCGGCGTCGCCGACGCCACCGGTGGCGGTGATCGAACCGCGACGCATCAGCGCGATGCCACCGAAGGCCAGGAAGCAGATGATCGCCATCATGAAGTTGAAGCCGAGGCTGGTCAGGAACACTGCCATCTCGGTCACGTCCAGGCCGGCCTTCTGCACCACGCCGTTGGTGATGCTGCCGTAGACGCTGATCGGCGAGAAGCCACCGGCCTGCGCACCATGGATCACCAGCAGGCCCATCATCAGCGGATTGATGTTGTACTGCTTGGCGAAGCGCAGCGCGACCGGGCCGATGATGGCCACCGCCGCCGGGCCCAGCGCACCGAAGGCGGTCAGCACGGCGGTGATGACGAACATCACCCACGGAATGGCCACGATGTGGCCGCGTACCGCTTTCACCGCCCAGTGCACCAGCAGGTCGATGGTGCCGTTCTTCTGCGCGATGGCGAACAGGTAGGTGATGCCGACCAGGGTCAGGAACAGATCACCGGGGAAGCCGGCGAGCACTTCCTTGCCACCCATGTCGACGAAGATTCCGCCGATGATGAAGGCGAGGGCGAAGGCCACCGCACCCATGTTGATGGGCATCGCGGTGGCGACGATGAACATGATCACCAGACCGATGATCGTTGCGATTTGTGGACTCATGCGCCCTCCCAGACACGTGACTCGGGTACAGCTCGGATGGAGACCCGCCATCCCGGGGTAAGGCGTCGTACAACGTGATGCGTGATACGTACTGCTCGAACCCGTTACTGCAGCCGCTCCAGCGCGCTGCGGACCCATGCCGTCGCGCCGTCCAGGCTCTGGAACTCTTCCACCGCGCGCACCTCGCAGCACGGGTAGGACGACGCGACCATGCGCGCTAGTGCATTGCCCGGGCCCAGCTGCAGGAATACCCGCGCGCCGCGCTCGAAGGCCTGGCGCATCACCTGCGCCCATTCAATGGTCTGTGCCAGCTGCGCCGACAGCGTGTGCACCGCCGCTGCGCGGTCCCGCACCGGGCGCGCATCGATGCCCGCCAGCAGCGGCAGGCGCGGGGCCCGCAGCGGCGAGGCATCGAGTGCGGCGGCGAAGGGTGCGAGGGCAGCGTGCAGCAACGGCGTATGCGCGGGTACATGCACCGGCAGCGGGCGGATCTCCGCACCCTGCGCGCGCGCGGCATCGGCCAGCGCCTGCAGGGAGTCCTGCGTGCCGCCGACGATGAAGTGATCGCGGCCGTTGGCAATCGCCACATGCGCGCCGTGTGCTTCACACAGCGGCTGCAGGGTGTGGCGCTCCAGCCCCAGCACGGCCTGCATGCCTGCATCGGCGGGGCTGGCGGCATCCATCAGTCGCGCGCGCTGCGCGGCCAGGCCCAGGCAGGTGCTCGCATCAACGCTGCCGGCAACCGCATGGGCGGCCAGTTCACCGATGCTGTAGCCGGCCACCAGCAGCGGTGCCGGCAATGCTTCGCGCAGGCCGTGCCAGTGCGCCAGCGTTGCGGCACACAGCAGCGGTTGCGCCAGCGCGTTGTTGAAGCGTGCTTCGTCGGCGGCGGCCGCGAATACATCACGGCCGAGCACGTCGCTGGCCGACGCCAGCACGTCGCGGGCCGCTGGCAACTCCCGTACGCGGTCGAACATCGCCGCGTGCTGCGCACCTTGTCCGGGGCAGAGCAGGGCAAGGCTCATGCGCCCTCCTGCTGCAGCAGGAACCAGCTGCAGGCCAGCAGGTCGGCGCTTCCACCCGGGCTCAGGCGGCGTGCGATGAAGCCCTCACCGATGTCGTGCAGGCGTACCTGCCAGCCGGGTGCGAAGGCACCGCCTGCCTCGATGAAACGACGCGCCTGCTGCTGCGCCCAGGCCAAGCCCTCTGCGCCGCCGCGGTGCAGCAGGTTGAGATCGTCCACCTGCGCGACCAGCTGCATCAGGGTCTGGCACATCGCCGCATCACGTGGCAGGCCGTTGTGCAGGGCATGGCGCAGGGTCGGTACGGCCAGGTGGCGCAGCACGGGGTAACCGGCGGCGGCCTGTTCGCGCACGCCCGGCACGCCATGGCGCAGGCGCGCGCGCTGGCCGGGGCTGTTCGCATCCAGCGGCGCAGCGGCGAACGCATCGACCCAGTGCTGCACGGTCAGGCAGACCTGCGTGGCCGGCGCGGCGTGGCCCTGCTGGCAGCGGCAGCGTGCGGAAGCTGCCACCAGCAGGCCCAGGCTGAAAATGGCGCCGCGGTGGGTATTGATGCCGCCGGTAGCGCGCAGCATCGCGTGCTCGGCGGCGATGCCATGCGCGCGCAGGCTGGCAAACGGCGCATCAGCGGCACCGGCGTCGGCAATCGCGGTGAAGTAGTGGCGCAACGCGAACAGGCTGCGCAGGAACGTACCGGCATCCATGTCGTCATGACTGCCGGTGTCGAACGGAGTGACCAGGCCCGGCTTGGGTGCGCAGGCCAGTTCGGCATGCAGGCTGGCGATGGCCAGGCGGCCCAGGCGCGCGCTGTCGACGCGGCGCGCGACGCGGCGGCCAGCGTGGGCCTGGCCGTTCATGCGGCCACTCCGGTGGCCATGAACAGCCGTTCGCGGGCTTCCAGTGCGGCACCTTCCAGGCGTTTGACCAGCACCTGGCAGCTGCCACCGGCGTACTCGCGCCAGTTCACCGCGCCGCCGTCGGCCAGGCACAGTTCGCCGTCGACCCGACGGCCGTGCTCGGCCTCCCACTGCTGCAGTCGCGCCACCAGCGCATCGGCTTGGGTCGTGGCGACCACCTGCCACAGCAGGTCGATGTCCGATGCGGCATGCACGTAGGGCAGGCCACTCAGGTGCTGCCAGGCGAAGGCACCGAACACACGGGCCGGGGCAAGGCGCGCCAGTGCGTGCAGCGCGGCCTGCCAGTCGTTGGCAACGCCGGGGGTGAGGATGGCTTCCAGCGTCGGCGGCGGCTGCTGGCGCTGCACGTCGTGCAGCGGCACGCGCAGGGCCAGGCGCTGCTTGCCTTCGCTCGGCGGCAGCGGCACGCCGAGTCGCAGCTGCGGGTCGGGATCATCCACGGCACGCCGTGCCACCATCGCGGGCAGCCCCTGCGCGAACCACGCCGCCAGGCGAGGTTCCTGCGCGGCCACGTCGGCCCGCCAGTCGGCATGTGCCGACAGCCAGACCAGCGTATGGCGGGCGGGCCGGTCAGGCATCCCCGCGGGCCACCGCTGAGCAGACATCGGCCGCCAGCGCACGGCCACCACGTTCGGCGCCGCGTGCGGCACGCAGATCGCCGTCGCTGGGCGTGCGCAGCGCCCGCAGCAGATGCTGGGCGAGGTCGCCGTCCCACAGCGATTCGACCGCGCCCATCGACACGTAGTTGGCCACGCCCGGTGCGAACACCGGCGAGCTCTGGCTGAGCGCCTGCAGTTTTTCCAGCGGTTGCTTGGTTACCCGCGCCATCGCGCGCAGGTCCATCACCCGCACCTGTGCATCGGGCAGGGCATGGATGTGGTCGGCCATCAGGCCGAAGGACAGGAAGCCCCCGCTCACCGATTCGCCGTAGACCAGGGTGACCAGGCGCGCGCCACGACGGCGGGCCAGGTCGAGGGTCTGCGCGAGGTGGGCGAAGTAACCGTTGATGCCCAGCAGTTCATCGCGGCGTGCCAGGCGCTGGCCGGCGGTGTCGGCCAGCATCACGATCGGCCGCTGCGGGTGTGCGGCGGTACTGGCCAGCACGGTTTCGGCCAGCGCCAGCGCGTGGTCGACGCCGACTTCGATGCGGTCGGTGGTACCGATCACGGTCACTTCGCCATCTTCGGTAGTGGCGGTGCCGGTCAGCACCGAATCGTGGCTGTCGATGCGGTGGCCGCGCGGGAACAGGGCGTCGAGCAGGGTCTGCAGCGGGGCGCTCATGGCAGGCTCCGGTCGGCGGTGGCGGCGAGGAAGGCGTCGGTGTCCAGCAGCGGCAGGCGCTCGGGCTCGGCGATGCCCTGGCGGGGCCAGATCTCCAGTCCATCGCGGCAGTCGCCCCAGGCCTGCACGCGTGCCTTCAACGCGGCGTGGCGGGCCTGCAGGGCGCTCAGTGCAGCTTCGGTATCGGCGCTGACGGTGTCGGCCTGCAGTGCATCGGCGGCGGCGCGGGCGAAGGCTTCGATGGCGTCAGGCACCAGCACCTGCGCCTGGTCGATCAGGTAGCGGTGCTTGCCACCGGTCACGCGCCAGACCAGGGCCCGGTCGCGCGAATCGAATTCCTCCACGCCGCGCACGGTCTCGATCACTTCCGGCCCGGAAAGCGACAGTCGGCCTTCCTCGGACATGATGACGGTAGTGCAGCAGCGGGCGACGATGCCCATGCCGCCGAACGCGCCGTTGCCGCTGCCGATCAGTGCCACCACCGGTACGCCGACGGCGCGTGCGCCCAGGGTGGCGCGCATGATTTCGGAAATCGCAATCAGGCCGGCATTGGCTTCGTGCAGGCGCACACCGCCGGTATCCAGCAGCAGTAACACGCCATCGGGGCGGGTTTCCGCCGCGCGGCGCAACAGCCCGGTCAGCTTGGCGCCATGCACTTCGCCGACGCCACCGCCCATGAATTCACCCTGCTGCGCGGCCAGCAGCACGCGCTTGCCCTGCAGCGTCGCTTCACCCACGACGATGCCATCGTCGAAGGCGGCCGGCTGGTCGAGCTGGGCCAGGTGCGGGCTCATCATGCGCCGCGCGGGGCCGAGGAATTCGCGGAACGAACCGGCATCGACCAGCCCGGCGATGCGTTCGCGTGCATCGGCTTCGTAATAGCTGTGGCGTTGCACGTGGCTCATGGCGTGCCTCCGGCCAGCAGGGTTTCCACGGCCTGGTCCAGGCGCAGGCTGACCACGGCCGGGGTTGCACCGGCATCGTTGATCGAGACGCGCACGTCGCGCAGGGGATGGCGCTGGGCAAAATCGGCGATGACCGCCTGCCAGATGGTGCCGAAGCCCTGCGCGGCGGTGATGATGCGCACCGTCATTGCACCGTCCTGCGCGGCGGGTTCCAGCAGGATTTCCAGGTTGCCCGAGGCGAGCACGCCCACCAGCACCGCATCGCGCGGGAACTGCACGGGGGTACGGCCGTCGAATCGATAGTCGAGGGTTTCCATGCTCAGTCCCTTACCAGTTGCGGAAGCGCTTGGGCGGGTCGTACAGGCCGCCGGACCAGCGCACCAGGTCCTTCACCGAACGCGCGGCCAGCAGGTCTCGGCTGGCATCGCGCGGCGAGATGCCGAGATCTTCAGGACGACGGATCACGCCGCGGTCGCGCAGGTTTTCCACCATCGCGCGGTCACGGCCGAGGCCGACGGCGGTGTAGCCGGAGACGCCGCGGATCGCCTGTTCGCGTTCCTCCGGCGTGCGGCACAGCAGCAGGTTGGCAATCCCTTCCTCGGTCAGCACGTGGCTGACGTCGTCGCCGTAGATCATCACCGGCGGCAGCGGCATGTCCGCGCGCTCGGCCAGTTCCCAGGCATCGAGGCGTTCAACGAAGGCCGGCGCCATGTGCTCGCGGAAGGTTTCCACCATCTGCACCACCAGCTTGCGCCCGCGCGGCATCTCGCCCGGCCGCGCGGCCTGCTGGCCGGCCTTGATCCAGGCATCGCTGGCGTGGCGGCGGCCGCGTGCATCGGAGCCCATGTTGGGTGCGCCGCCGAAGCCGGCGATGCGGTCGCGGGTGGCGGTGGAGCTGTTGCCCTGCAGGTCGATCTGCAGGGTCGAGCCGATGAACATGTCGCAGGCATACAGGCCGGCGGTCTGCGAGAACGCGCGGTTGGAGCGCATCGAACCGTCCGCGCCGGTGAAGAACACATCGCCACGTGCGGCGATGTACTTCTCCATACCCAGTTCCGAGCCGAACGAATGCACCGATTTGACGAAGCCCGATTCGATCGCCGGAATCAGTGCCGGGTGCGGGTTCAGCGCCCAGTGCTGGCAGATCTTGCCCTTCAGCCCCAGCGATTCGGCATAGGTGGGCAGCAGCAGTTCGATGGCCGCAGTGTCGAAGCCGATGCCATGGTTGAGGCGGTTGACGCCGTACTCGGCGTAGATGCCCTTGATGGCCATCATCGCCATCAGCACCTGGATCTCGGAGATCTGTGCCGGGTCGCGGGTGAACAGCGGTTCGATGTGGTTCGGGCGCGGCGCCTGCACCACGAAGTTGACCCAGTCAGCGGGGATGTCGACGCGGGGGAGGGTGTCGACGATTTCGTTGACCTGGGCGATGACAATGCCGCCACCGAAGGCGGTGGCCTCGACGATCACCGGAGTGTCTTCGGTGTTTGGGCCGGTATAGAGGTTGCCGTGGCGGTCGGCGGCCTGCGCGGCGACCAGCGCCACGCGCGGGGTGAGGTCGATGAAGTAGCGGCCGAACAGTTCCAGGTAGGTGTGGATGGCACCGATCTGGATGCGTCCCTCGGCCACCAGGTTGGCCAGCCGCACCGATTGCGGTCCGGAGAACGAGAAGTCCAGCTTCGACGCGATGCCGCGCTCGAACACATCCAGGTGCGAGGGCAGGGACAGCACCGACTGCACCATGTGCAGGTCGTGCACGCGGGCGGGGTCCAGATCGGCGAGGGACTGGGCGAGGAAATCGGCCTGCTTCTGGTTGTTGCCCTCCAGGCAGACCTTGTCGCCCGGTTCCAGCAGGGCGTGCAGCAGTTCGGCCACATCCGCGGCGGCGACCTCGCGGCCCCTGGTCCAGGGCGCGGCCCGTTCCAGGCGGGCCTGGCGGCTGCGTTCCAACGTGTCCCAGCTCGGGTTCATCGACCGGCTTCCGATTGGTGTTGGGATAATTACGGCATAATTATGGAGCGGTGTGCAACCCGCAGCGCAGCAAAAAAAGGGCCCGCACGCAGGCGGGCCCATTCATGTAGGCCACGACCGTTGGTCGTGGCAGTGCGGGGGAGGCAAGTGCCGACCAACGGTCGGCCCCACCGGGATTGCGCCCGGTGTGGGGTCAGAGCCCTTTCCTGCGGAAAGGGATACGACCCCGGGCATGCGGCGACCTTAGAACTTCCAGCGCAGGCTGGCCGCCACGAAGCGCGGTTCGCCGTAGTTGTTGTAGTCCAGGTTGGCCCAGTAGGTCTTGTCCAGCGCGTTGCGCACGCTCAGCGTCGCCGTCCAGTTGTCGCTGATGCGGTAGTTGGCGTTGAACTGCACCAGCGCATAGGCCGGCTGGTTCACCGTCACCGTGCCGCCCAGCGGGTAGGGGATGTTGTAGCCCTGCACCTTGCTCTGCCACTGCACGCCGGCGCCGACGCTCAGGCGGTCGAGCACGCCGGGCAGGCGCACCTGGGTGTTCAGCTGCAGCAGGTCCTCGGCCGGGTTCGCGTACAGCAGGTCGGTCGCGGCGCGCGTGACCTTGACGTGGGTGAAACCGGCATTGACCGTCCAGCCGGGCAGGATCTCGCCGTTGATGTCCATTTCCCAGCCGCGCGCCTTGGTGCCGTTGATACCGATGTAGGCCGAGCTGCCATCGCTGAGCGAACCGTCCGGCACGCTCATGTCACGCACCGCGTAGTTGTCCTGCTTGGCTTCGAACACCGCCGCGTTGGCGGTCAGGCGGCCGTCGAACCACTGCGTCTTGATGCCCGCTTCGACGTTGGAACCCTGCACCGGCGCCAGCAGGTTCTCGTTCCTGTCCTTGTAGTTCTGCGGGTTGAAGATCTCGGTGTAGCTGGCGTAGACGGACACGTCCGGGGTGATGTCGTAGACCAGGCCCACGTACGGCGTGACTTCGTCGCTGACCTTGTACGCACCGCTGGTGCCGGTGTACGCGCCGGTGGCGTTGTAGGTGCGGGTGCGGGTTTCCCAGCGGCTCAGGCGTGCGCCGGCGATCAGCGCCAGCGGGTCGGCCAGGCGCAGGCGGGTGGCCAGGTACACGCCACTCTGTGTGGTCCTGGCCAGGCGGCGCGCACCGGTGCGGGTGTAGGTCACCTCGGAGATGTCGCCGTTCCAGTCGTAGATGTTGGGGATGTAGTAGCAGCGCTCGTTACCGCAGCGCGCCCAGTCGCTCGGGAAGTTCAGCGTGGTGGTGTGGGTGGTGGCTTCCAGGTCCGACCACTGCGTGCCAAGGGTCACGTCGTGCTCCTGGCCCCACAGGCTGAAGGTGCCGGTCAGGTAGGCATCGACGTTGCGGCGGGTGTCTTCGGCATCGCCGGCGGCGGCGCGCAGGAAGATGCCCGAGCCGTCCACCGGGTTCGGGTTGCCGGTGCCGTACAGGCGCACGTTCTGCACGTTGCCGCGGGTGTAGGAGGTGTTGACCTTCAGCAGCCAGTCGTCACCGAAGCGCTGCTCGAGGTTGGCGAACACGGTGCTGGTTTCGCGCTGCCAGTAGCTCCACTTCGGCGACACGTTGGTCGAGCGCGGCAGGTGGGCGAAATTGCCCTGGCTGCCGAAGAACGGCACGGTGCCCCAGGTCGAACCCACCGGGTTGTTGTCCTGGGTCTGGTAGCCGACGGTGATCGTGGTGCTGTCGGTCAGGTCGCCTTCCAGCACGGCCATGCCGGCCATCTTGTTTTCCTTGTAGCGGTCGTAATAGAAATCACGATCGGTATAGGCGGCGACCACGCGGCTGCGGAAGCGGCCATCGGTGGTCAGCGGCGCGGTCACATCCGCCTCCATGCGGCGGTAATCCCAGCTGCCGGCGCTGACCGAGAACGAGGCGTCGAATTCCTTGCCCGGGCGCTTGCGCAGCAGGTTGACCGTGGCCGACGGAACGCCGGCGCCGCTGAGCAGGCCGTTGGCACCGCGGATCACTTCCACGCGGTCGTAGAAGGCGGTGTCGTATTCCTGGTTGGTCGAGCCGCTGTAGGTGGGGATGCCGTCGACCTGGAAATCGGTGATGGCGAAACCACGCGCGTAGTACAGCGGGCGCTGGGTGTCATAGAAGGACACGCTGACGCCGGTGACGTTGCGCATCACGTCGTTGATGCTGAACAGCGATTCGTTCTGCAGTCGCTCCAGGCCGATCACCGTCGACGACTGCGGGGTTTCCTGCAGCGTGATCGGCAGGCGGGTGGTGCTCGACGGCGGTGCCGTCTGCTCCGCGCGCACGCTCACCCGGTCCAGGGTCTTGGCGTCGGAGGCATCGGCGGCAGCAAACGCGCTGGGCGCCGCCAGCAGGGACAGCGACGAAAGCAGGGCCGCCGGCAGCAGCGCGCGGCGGGGCAGGCGGTTACGCAGGGTCAAGGACATGGTGGGCTCGAGGGTTGGAAGCGGGGAAGGGTGGCGACAGTCGTCCAGTACCCGGGGCGACGGCTTCGGGCACATCAGGTCCATCTGGGAGGGCGCAGTCGCTGCGCAGGGCGCAAATGTAAATAATTCTTAACAACATTACAATTCGTATCAGTGGACATGGGCGTCCCGGCGCCGGGCACCGCCTTCTGTAGAGCCGAGCCTATGCTCGGCTGCATTTGGCTGGAGCCGAGCATGGGCTCGGCTTTACACCAGGGAGCCGCCCAAATACGAACGGCCACCCGAAGGTGGCCGTCCGTGTACCGCAGCGGGCAAGCAGGCTTACAGCGCCTGCAGCTCCTCGTTGGCGTTGCGCTTTTCCGGCGCGGCCGGCGCAGCGGCCGGGGCCAGCGCCGGCGTCGCACCGGCTTCCACCGGCACGTCCAGATACGGCAGGTGCAGGGTCTGGCTGGTCTGCGTGCGGATCTCGTTGGTCAGCGCGGCGCTGTCATTGAGCTTGCGCCCGTACGACGGCACGATCCCGCGCAGGCGGGTTTCCCAGCCGGCCTTCATCTGTTCCGGGAAGGCCTTGGCCATCAGGTCCAGCATGATCGGCGGCGAGGTCGAGGCACCCGGCGAGGCACCCAGCAGGGCGGCCAGGGTGTGGTCCTTGTCGGTCACGATCTCGGTGCCGAACTGCAGCACCGGGCCCTTCAACGGGTCGCGCTTGATGATCTGCACGCGCTGGCCAGCCGTCACCAGCTTCCAGTCAGTCGGCTTGGCGTTGGGAAAGTACTTGACCAGCTCGGCCTGGCGGTCGGCATCATCCAGGCGCGCCTGGGCCATCAGGTACTGCACCAGGTCCAGGTTGTCCTTGCCCACCGACAGCATCGGGCCGACGTTGTTGTGGTTGACCGACGAATACAGGTCCCACCACGAGCCGTGCTTGAGGAACTTGGTGCTGTACAGGGCGAAAGGCCCGAACAGGATCACTGGCTTGCCATCGAGCTTGCGCGCATCCAGGTGCGGCACCGACATCGGCGGCGAACCGGTTTCGGCCATGCCGTAGGCCTTCACGTGGTGGCGTGAGGTCACGTCCGCGCCTTGGAAGGCGAGGAACTGGCCGCCCACCGGGAAGCCGGCGTAATCCTTCGATTCGGGAATGCCGGACATCTGCAGCAGCTTCAGCGCGGCGCCACCGGCACCGATGAACACGAAGCGGGCATGGGTGGTGGTCTCGGTGCCGGCCTTGAGGTCCTTCACCGTCACGTTCCAGCTCTTGTCGGCGTTCTGCCGCAGCGCGCGCACTTCATGTTCCAGGTGCAGGCCGAAGTTCGGGCTGCGCTGCAGGCCGGCGGTCAGCTGGCGGGTGATGACGCCGAAGTTGACGTCGGTACCGAGCGGCATCCAGGTCGCAGCGACCTTCTGCTTCGGGTCGCGGCCTTCCATCAGCAGCGGTGCCCACTGCTTGATCTGCGCCGGATCCTCCGAGTACTGCATGCCGTAGAACAGCGGATTTTTCACCAGCGCCTGCTGGCGCTTGTGCAGGTAGGCGATGTTGTCATCGCCCCAGACGAAGCTCATGTGCGGGGTCGGGTTGATGAAGTCGCTGGGCTGGCTCAGCCGGCCTTCCTTCACCTGGTGCGACCAGAACTGGCGCGAGACCTCGAACGATTCGGCGATGCCGACCGCGCGCTTGGTCTCGATGCTGCCGTCGGGCAGTTCCGGGGTGTAGTTCAGTTCGGCGAATGCCGAGTGGCCGGTGCCGGCGTTGTTCCAGCCGTCCGAGCTTTCGCCGGCGACGGTGTCGAGCCGCTCGTAGACCTGGATGTTCCAGTCCGGCTGCAGTTCCTGCAGGTAGGTGGCCAGGGTGATGCTCATGATGCCGGCACCGACCAGGACGACGTCGACCGGCTTGTCGTTGCTGGCGGCGGGCACCGAGCGCTGGGTCAGCGGCCAGTACAGGAACAGCGCGGCGGCCAGCAACAGCAGCACGAGCAGGGCGATAAGAGCCTTGCCAAATTTCTTCATGGGAATGACTTGGGCGTGGGGAAGGGGGCAGGATGCGCGCTGGGACAGCAAATGGCGTGAAGAAACAATGCCTTGCAGAAACCTGGCGCGATTTTAACCCGATCCGGTCCTGTTTTGATGCAATGCAGCATTCCGCTCCCCGGCGTCACGTGCTCAGACCAGTTCCAGGATCTCGTCGCCCGCCTCGTCCACCTCGCCGGTGGCCTGCCAGCCCAGGTGCCGGTAGAAACCATGCGAACGCGAGCGCGGATCGGCCGAGCAGGCCAGGAACAGGCGGCGATGGCCGGCGGCGCGGGCGAGTCCGACCACCTCCTGCAGCAGGCGCTGGCCGATGCCGCGGCCTTCGTAGTCCGGCAGCAGCGCCAGCACCAGCACCTCGCCACTGTCGCGGTCGGCGAAGCCGTAGCCGACCACCGTGCCGTCGTGCTCTGCGATGCGGCCGACGAAATCGCCCTCGGCGATGCCTGCCGCCCAGCTTTCCGCGGTGATGCCCAGTTCGGCCAGCTGCGCGGCGTTGAAGGCGTTCTCGCGGGTACGCCCGCGCAGGTCGATGCAGGCAGCCGCATCAGTGGCAAGGGCGGGGCGGTAGTGGATCGTCATGCAGGTTCCTTCGGTAGCGCCGGGCCATGCCCGGCGGAAGCATTCAATCACTGCCGATGGTGAAGTACTCCGCGGCGAAGTAGCCCACCTGGTACGCCAGCGCCACCCCGGCCAGCACCACCTGCGCGCGCGCCGTGCGCAGGTTCCAGCCCAGCACGCAGACCACCAGCATCAGCGCCGTGTGCAGCGGATACGCCTCGCCCAGCAGCCGCCAGCGACTCTGCCCCTTGATCGCGGTATCCACAAGATCCAGAAGCGTCAACGTGGCGATCACGCTGAAGATCCAGCGCCGGCGCTGCATCAGGTAGGCGCCGTAGCTGCTGAAATCGCGCAGGTCATCGGGAAACAGCAGGGCGCACAGCAGGAACCACGTGGCGCAGTAAGCGATCACGAACAGATAGATCTCGAAGGTCCACTGGTGCACCTGGATCAGGCGGAATTCCCACCACCAGAACGTCACCAGCGAGACCAGCGTCCACGCCACCCAGCACAGGTGCAGGGCCGAACAGCCACGCCGCTGCGGGTGCTCGATGATCTGCGCCAGCCCCTTCAGCAGCGTGGTGATCGACAGGCCCAGGATGATGCCCATCACCACGCGGATATGCAGGAACACCGGTTCGGTCTGCATCGCCCAGCCCCCAGAAGGTCGGTTGCCGCGATGCTGGCACAGAAACCAGCCCCAAAAAATGGGGTCAGAGCCCGTTGCGCGGCAACGGGATCCGCCCTCGTGCCGACCAACGGTCGGCACCCACCACCAGCAGCACCATCAGCAGCACCATCAGCAGAAGCATCATCAGCAGCAGGTTCCAACAGCTCGCAGGAAACTGTCGAAGGCGGGGTGGGTCCGGTTGAGGGGGTGTGAGCGCCATGGATGGCGCGACCAAGCCCCCATGGATGGGTTCACGGCGTCCCCCTCAACCGGACCCACCCCGCCATCCCACGGATAGCCAGCTTTTGACGTTGACGTTGATTCGGCAGGTGCAGGGCGGCAGCCCCGCCGCGTCACCGCTTCCGCCGGACCAGCGTGCTTGACGCCTCCAGCACCGCCCGGGTCAGCAGCGCCATCGTCTGCACATCACCCTTCCAGTGCTGCCAGTACAGCGGCACGTCTTCCCACGCACGCTGCCGCACATACACCAGCCGCCCCGCATCCAGATGGCGCTTCACCAGCGGCAGCGGGTTCATCGTCCAGCCCAGCCCGCCCAGGTTGGCCTGCACGAAGGCCCGGGTGGAGGGGATCCACCACGTCGGCGCCGTGCTCGGCAGCGCATCGCCGGCCATCCGCTGGGCGAAGCGCGACTGCATGTCGTCCTTGCGGTTGAACACCAGCACCGGGGCCTGAGCCAGCGCCTGCGCCGTCACGCCCTTGGCGAAATGGCGCTCGCGGAACTCCGGCGTGCACGTCGCCGCATAGCGGATGCTGCCCAGCGCATGGATCTGGCAGCCCTGCACCGGCTCGTCCAGCGTGGTCACCGCGCCCAGCACCGTGCCTTGGCGCAGCAGCTCCACCGTGTGGTCCTGGTCTTCCACGCGCAGGTCCAGGGTGGTGCCGGTGTTCTGCGCGAACTGCTGCGCGGCCTGCGGGAACCAGGTTTCCAGGCTGTCATGGTTCACCGCCACCGGGATGCTCGCCTGCGGCAGGTCCTCGTCGGCCAGGCCCATGCGGTGCAGGGCGTCGTGCTCCAGCAGCGCGGTCTGTTCGGCCAGCTGGACCAGCAGCTGGCCCTCGGCGGTGGCCGTGGCCGGGGTGCCGCGCTTGACCAGCAGGCGCCCGATCCGGTCCTCCAGCGCCTTCACCCGCTGCGAGATGGCCGAAGGGGTGACATTGAGCGACTGCGCGGCGCGGTCGAAGCTGCCTTCGCGGATGACCGCGGCCAAGGCCCGCAGCTGGGCATGGTCGATGCGCATCGAATTAAGCTCCGCTAATGTTGGTTTAGTAAGTTTAGCTCGTCTTTCAAATGTTGCGGCGCGACAATGGCGCCCATTCCGGTGCTGTCCGCCCTCGCGAGGCACCGTTCCCCCAGCAAGACAAGGCAGTGAATCCATGTTCTCGGTCATCTCCGCCAGCACCGGCCTCGGTGCCTGGTTCTCTGGTGCAGCTACCGGCGTCGGCCTGTTCGCCGTGGTCGGTGCCCAGAGCGCCTTCATCCTGCGCCAAGGCATCCTGCGCAAGCACATCGTGCCGGTGGTCGCCACCTGCGCGGCCATCGATGCCATCTTCATCTTCGCCAGCGTGGCCGGCCTGCGTACGCTCACCTCGGCGCTGCCGTGGCTGACCAGCGCCGTGCTGTGGACCGGCGTGGCCTTCCTGGCGTGGTATGCGATGAAGTCCGCGCGCCGTGCCTTCGCCGGTGGCGGTGGCATGGGCGAGGCCGACAGCGATGACGGCAGCCGCCGTGCGGTGCTGCTGGCTGCGGTCGGCTTCTCGCTCATCAACCCGCATTTCTGGCTGGACATGATGGTGATCGGCTCGATCGCCGAGAACTTCGGCAATGCGCGCATGGCGTTCGCTGCCGGCGTGGTCACTGCCAGCTGCCTGTGGCTGACCGCGCAGGGCCTGGGTGCCCGCCTGCTGGCGCCGCTGTTCACCAAGCCCAGCACCTGGCGCGTGCTGGACGGCACCATCGCCGTCATCCTCAGCATCCTGGCGCTCACGCTGGCCATCCGCGGCGTGCACTGAGCACTGCACCGAACACCACACTCTCTCCAAGGTCGTGGCTGCGGCGGCATCGGAAACGATGCCGCCGTTCTTTTTTCTGCGGCGCGGGTCTTCGTGGTGCTGGCGGCCGGGTAGTGCCCTGCATAGAATTCCCGCAGGCAGACAGGGTGTCCGCGGCAAAGGGGATGGATGCGCAGTATTTTTCTGGCCGTCGGGCTGGCCCTGGCGTCGATGCCGGTTGCCGCGGCGACGGTCGACCTGGATCGTTTCCTATGGCGCCTATTCGGCGATGATGGGCGCCGTACGCGAACCGGGCCTGTATCGCTGCGCGGCCGGTTTTGCCGGTGTCTATGACCTGCCGTTGATGCACGTCCGCGGCGACATCCGCGCCAACGTGTCGGGAAAGACCTATCTGCGCGAGTGGCTGGGCGAGCCCAAGGAGCTGGCCGCGTGGTCACCGGTCAACCTGGCGGGGCAGATCAAGGTGCCGGTGCTGCTGGCTGCCGGCCGCGACGACGTGCGCGCGCCGCCGGTGCACACCGAGCGCATGGCCGCTGCGCTGAACAAGGCGCGCGTGCCGGTGGAAACGCTCTATTACCGCCATGAAGGGCACGGCCTGTACCGCGAGGCCAACCGCCGAGACTACTTTACGCACCTGCTGGCGTTCCTGTCGCGCAGCCTCGGCGGTGCCACGGCCAGCCCGGCAGCGGCGCCGGCCACGCGGGCGGCACGCGCCACACGGGCGCCCTGACGGCCGGGCATGCAATCGGACACTGGCAGGCCGTCCATCGGCCTGCCTACAATCGGGGGTGCGGACAGGGTGTCCGCTGTATAGGGGGAAGGATGCGCAAGACAATGATGGCCGCGCTGCTGGCGCTGGCCTGTGCCTCGCCGGCTGCGGCCGGTGCCGTGGACTTGGAAAAGTACATCCGCCAGGAGACATTCCAGGACATCAAGATTTCGCCGGGGGGCGACTACTTCGCTGCCACTGTGCCGATGGAAGACAGCACCGCTGTCGTCATCATGCGGACCTCGGACAACACGCCGGTGGGCAGTTTCCGCCCGCCCCGCAACAACCATGCGACCAGCTTCGACTGGGTCAGCAACGAACGCGTGCTGATCGAGCTGTCCGAGAAGTTCGGCTCGCTGGATACGCCGCAGCGCACCGGTGAGCTGTACGCGGTCAACGCCAATGGCGGGCGCGGCGAGCTGCTGGTCGGCTACCGCGTGGAAGGCAACGGGCCCGGTACCCGCATCCAGCCTAAGAAGGTGGAGGCGGTGGCTGCCTTCCTCACCGACGAGCTGGCCAACGACGACCGCAACGTGCTGGTCGCGGTGTGGCCGTTCAGCAACGATCCCTTCACCCGCGTGGAGCGGCTGGACGTCACCACGGGGCGCCGCGTGCAGGTCGCGGGCTCGCCGGTGCGCAAGGCCAGCTTCACTACCGACAACAAGGGTGAGGTGCGCTTTGCCCGCGGTGCCGGTAGTGACAACGTCAACAAGCTCTACTACCGCCAGCCGAGCAACAACCAGTGGGTGCTGGTCAACGACGAGGCACTCAGCAACCGCGTCGAGAGCGCCATCGGCTTCGCTGAAGACAACAGCGTGGCCTACCTGCAGGTCCAGCAGCCGAAGGGCCCCGACGCCATCGTCAGCTGGAACCCGCAGACCGGCGAACGGAAGACGCTGCTGGCCGATGACGTGGTCGATCCGTACCACATCATCTTCCGCAACGGCACCCGCGTGCCGGTAGGTGCGCTGTACGTGGGCGATACCACCCGCAGCCGTTTCTTCGACGAGACCTCGGCCGATGCGCGCCTCTACCACAGCCTGGAAGCGGCCTTCAAACAGCCGGTCTACATCACCTCCAGTACGCGCGACGGCAAGAAGGTGTTGGTGGAAACCTGGACCGGCAACGATCCCGGCGCCTTCTACGTGTTCGATACGGTGGCCAAGTCGGCACAGCACCTGATCAGCCGCAGCGAGTGGCTGGACGTGGACAAGACCGCGCCGGTGCGCGCTGTATCGCTGAAGGCCCGCGATGGCCTGCCGCTGCACGGCTTCCTGACGCTGCCGCACGGCAGCAACGGTCGCAACCTTCCGATGGTGGTGCTGCCGCATGGCGGGCCGTACCAGGTCTTCGACAGCGGACGCTATGACATGGAATCGCAGATGCTGGCCGACGCCGGCTATGCGGTGCTGCAGATCAACTTCCGTGGCTCGGACAACTACGGCCGCGCGCATGCCCAGGCGGGTGCGCGGCAGTGGGGCGGCACCATGCAGGACGACGTCACCGACGCCACCCGCTGGGCCATCTCGCAGGGCATCGCCAACAAGGACCGCATCTGCATCTACGGGGCCAGCTACGGTGCCTACTCGGCGATGATGGGTACGGTACGCGAACCCGGCATGTACCAGTGTGCCGCCGGCTACGTGGGCGTGTACGACCTGCCGATGATGTTCACCCGTGGTGATGTGCAGGAGCGCGGTTCGGGCATGACCTACCTGCGTGACTGGCTGGGCGATCCGGCGAAGCTGGGTGCGGTCTCGCCGGTCACCCTTGCCGGGCAGATCAAGGTGCCGGTGTTCCTCGCGGCCGGTGGCGAAGACAAGCGCGCTCCGATCGAGCACACCAAGCGCCTGGAAGCGGCGCTGAAGAAGGCGGGCACGCCGGTGGAAAGCCTGTACTACAGCACCGAAGGCCACGGTTTCTACCGCCCTGAGCACGAACGCGAGTACTACAGCCGCCTGCTGGCGTTCCTGTCCAACAGCCTGGGTGGGGCCAAGGCCAGTGCGGCGCCGTCGAAGGACAGCGGCAAGGCACCGTAAGCCCAACCGCGCGCTTGAGCAGGCCGGGCAGCCAAGGCTGTCCGGCCTGGAAACACCATGAGACCCGCTGCGCTGTGGGTCGGGCTGCCCGCGCCGTCTGACGGCGGGCAGGCCAGGGCGCCCTGATCGGGCGCCGCCGGGTCGAGGGTCACTTCACCCCGTGCATCATCCGCTTCAGCAGCGGCGCGGCGATGAAGGCCAGCACTGCACAGCCCAGGCCGATCCACATCAGCAGCCAGAACAGGTGCGCATAGGCGCCGGCGGCCGCTACCCTGTCCAGCGTCTCGCCTTCGGGCACCTCGATCGCCGCCAGCTTGCCGAACAGCGCGGCCAGCGTTTCGGAGAACGCGGTGGCCAGGAACCAGGTGCCCATCATCAGGCTCATCACCCGCGGCACGGCCAGCTGGGTCACCGCCGACAGGCCGACCGGCGACAGGCACATCTCGCCGCTGGCAAGCAGGAAGTAGGCCAGCACCAGCCACCACACGCTGGCCATTTCGCCGGTGGCGCCGACCTGCTGCGCGGCCAGCGCCAGCGGCACGAACGACAGCGCGCCGATGACCAGGCCCCAGGCGGACTTGACCGGCTTGCCCGGCTCCCAGCCGCGGCGGTCCATCCAGGTCCACAACGCGGCGAACGCCGGTGCCAGCAGCACCAGGAACAGGCCGCCCAGATAGGTAAGCGAACCGGCGGTCTGCGGAATCACCAGGCAATCGCGCACCAACAGCACCAGCATCAGCGCGACGATGGCGATGAAGAATGCCCGCGGCGCGTTCGAGCCCGGGCGACGTTCGGACAGGCGCGCGCTGACCACGAAGCCCAGCGGTGCCAGCAGCAGGGAGACGATCGACCACGGCAGCGGGGTGCCGCCGGTAATGACCAGCGCCGGCACGATGTCCTTGGTCAGCAGGCGATCGGTGAAGGTGACCCACGAGCCGTAGGACTGCTCGTACATCGTGAAGAACACCAGCGCCATGAAGATCAGCACCATCAGCGCGATCATCTGCTGGCGCTGCACCGGGGTGCACTTGCTGCCGGTGAACCAGGCGAACCAGACCAGTACGCCGCCCAGCACCACCAGCATCAGCATCAGCGCCAGGCTGATCTCGCCGCCGAGGGCGAAGGCGCCGTTGCCGGCGGCCCACATCAGCCACGCCACCGGCAGCACGCCGACCACCGCGCACAGGTAGATCAACCATTCGCGCGGCAGGCCCAGCACCTTCTGCTTCAGTGCGGCCGGCTGCGGCGGTTCGGCGTGGCCCTGCAGGTACTTCTGGCCCCACAGGAACATCGCCAGGCCGGCCAGCATGCCGATGCCGGCGGCGCCGAAGCCGTACTTCCAGCCATAGGCCTCGCCGAGGAAGCCACAGACCAGCGAGGAGAACAGCGCGCCGAGGTTGATGCCGGCGTAGAACAGCGAGAAACCCGAATCGCGGCGCGGGTCGTCCTGCGGGTAGAGCTTGCCGACGATGGTGGAGATGTTCGGCTTGAGGAAGCCGACGCCCATGATGATCAGCGCCAGCGACAGGTAGGTCACCGCCAGGGCCGAGGTATCGCGCACCACCTCACCGTTGACCCGGTAGGCGGCGTGGCCCTCGAAGGCCATGCCGAGATGACCCAGCACCAGCAGGATGCCGCCGAACAGCACTGCCCGGCGCATGCCCAGCCAGCGGTCGGCCAGCATGCCGCCGAACACGGGGATGCAGTAGACCAGGCCGCCATACGCGCCCAGCAGGTCCAGGCCGGCCTTGTCGCCGAACAGGTGGTACTTGGTGAGATACAGCAGCAGCAGCGCCTTCATTCCGTAGAATGAGAAGCGCTCCCACATTTCGGTGAAGAAGCAGACGTAGACGCCCTTCGGGTGGCCGAGGAAGTCGTCGGAAGCGATAGCGGCAGAATTCATCGGCGGATTATAGGCGTGTGCCGCAGGCACACGCCGGGTAGCGCCGGGCCATGCCCGGCGGCACTACGCAACGCCGGGCATGGCCCGACGGCCTCAGTAGACCCACGCCATGCGTGGATGGGGCTCATCACCCGCGGTCGATTACAGGTAGCGCAGCCAGGCCAGGTCGCGGCGGCGGGCCTTGAAGCGGCCGAACAGCAGCGTCGGCGGGTACATCGCCACCGCCAGCGCGCAGGCCACCAGCAGCAGGCCGGCCACCGAATCCAGCGCGTACAGGCTGCCGTGGGTGGGGCCCCAGGCCGTCAACGCGGCCACGTACAGCAGCTTCAGCACTTACAGATGCAGCAGGTAGAAGAACATCGGCGCCGCACCGATCTCGGCCAGCGGGCGCAGGGTTTCGGCCAGCGGCGGCCATTCGTACAGGCGCAGCAGCAACAGGCCCACGCCCAGGGTCAGCAGCAGGAACTGCAGCGACGGCGGGTACTTGGTCACGTTGAACACGCTCATCCAGGTGCGCAGGGCGCTGTCCTGGTGCTGCCACGGCGCATCGCCATAGCCGTTGGCCAGGCGCAGCAGGGCGAACGCGGCCAGGGCACCCAGCCCGGCCCACAGCAGCCAGCGCTGGCGCTGGGCCGGGTCGCGGTCGCGGGCGAACCACGGTCCCATCAGGTAGCCCAGCACGATCACCCCGATCCACGGCAGCACCGGGTAGGACGTACGCAGGCGCAGCACGCCGGTTTCGATCCAGTCGCGCTGGTGCAGCACCTTCCACAGCACCGCCAGTACGCCGTTGCCTTCCACGCGCACGCCATCGAACAGGTTGTGGCCGGCCACCAGCAGCACGCCCAGCACCAGCAGTGCCGGGCGCGGCAGCCACAGCAGTCCGGCCAGCGCGATCATGCTCAGGCCGATGGCCCAGATCACCTGCAGGTACAGCGTGTCCGGCGGGAACTGGAAGGTCCAGGCGAAGTTGACCAGGGTCAGTTCCAGCACCACCAGGAACAGGCCGCGCTTGAGCAGGAAGGCGGCGATGGCGCGGCACGGGTCGGCCTGGCGCTGGCCGTACAGCCATGCCGACAGGCCGGTGAGCAGCACGAACACCGGCGCGCACAGATGCGCCAGCAGGCGGCAGCCGAACAGGGCAGGGGAGACGCTGGCCGCGTCCATCGGGTCGCCGATCTGGTGCTGCAGGAAGAAGGTCTCACGCACGTGGTCGAGCAGCATCAGCAGCATCACGGTGCCGCGCAGCTGGTCGATGGAGGCCAGCCGGAGAGAGGGGGAAGGGGGCATGTAAAGCAACGGCTGGGTACAACATAAAGATATAACATATCATTTGCAGGGCGGCCAGTCCGGGTTTGCTGCATCGGCCGGTTGCCTGTGCACGTCCGCGGCCGTTGCACTGCAGCACCCGGCCCCATCCTTTGGCACGCTGGACTTGCTCTCCCCTGAACGCTAGCGTGGCAGGGATTTTTTGCCAGCAGGGGCTTCCATGAACCATGACGCTGCGCCCAAGCAGCTCACCTTCCGCGCAGTGGCCCTGGCCATCGTGCTGGCGGTGGTGCTGTCGGCGGCCAACGCCTATCTCGGTCTGTTCGCAGGCCTGACCATCGCCACCGCCATTCCCGCGGCGGTCATCTCCATGGGCGTGCTGCGCCTGCTGGGCGGTGGTTCCATCCTCGAAAACAACATCGTCCAGACCGGCGCTTCGGCCGGTTCGTCCATTGCCGCCGGTGTCATCTTCACCATCCCGGCGCTGGTCATCATGGGCTACTGGCCGGACTTCAAGTACTGGTGGGTGCTGGGCATCGCCGGTCTCGGCGGCCTGCTGGGCGTGCTGTTCTCGGTGCCGCTGCGCCGTTCGATGATCGTCGAAGACCCGCTGCCCTTCCCGGAAGGCAAGGCCGCGGCCGAAGTGCTCAAGGCCGGTGAAAACCCCGGCCCGGGCCTGAAGATCCTTGGCCTGTCGGCCGTGATCGGTGCCTTCGTCAAGCTCGCCGCCGAAAGCGGCCTGCGCCTGATCCCCGATGCCTGGTCGACCTCGGCCTACGTCGGCGGCTCGAAGATCACCGCCTTCATCGGCACCAACCTGTCGCCGGCCCTGCTGGGCGTGGGCTACATCGTCGGCCTGAACGTCGGCATCGTGGTCGTGTCCGGCTCGATCCTGACCTGGCACATCGCCATTCCGATCTACCAGGCGTTCTTCATGAACACCGATCCGGCCCTGGCCGCGTCGGTCGCCGCCGCCTCCTCCACCGAGGCCGCGTTCGCCATCTGGGGCGCGAAGATGCGCTACCTGGGCGTCGGCGCGATGCTGATCGGCGGCATCTGGACCCTGATCTCGCTGCGCAAGTCGCTGCTGAACGGCGTCAAGAGCGGCTTCGCCGCCGCGCGCAAGAGTGGCGGCCCGGTGCTGGCGCATACCGAACGCGACCTACCGATGAAGTGGATGCTGGTGGCCCTGGTGGTCTTCGTGCTGCCGCTGCTGGCCCTGTACCAGGCCATCGTCGGCCAGTGGCACGTGTCGATCCCGATGACCATCATCATGATCGTCGCTGGCTTCCTGTTCGTGTCGGTCTCGGCCTACCTGGCCGGCCTGATCGGTTCGTCCAACAACCCGGTCTCGGGCATCACCATCTCCACCATCCTGTTCGCCTCGGCCGTGCTGGTCGTGCTGCTGGGCGCCGATGGCCTGAAGCCGGTCGGTGCCGGCGGTGCGCCGCTGGGCGCGGTGGCCGCCATCATGATCGGCGCGGTGGTCTGCTGCGCCGCCGCGGTGGGCGGTGACAACCTGCAGGACCTCAAGGCCGGCTACATCGTCGGTGCCACCCCGTGGAAGCAGCAGCTGATGCTGGGCATCGGTGCGTTCTCGTGCGCGCTGATCATGGCCCCGGTGCTGAACCTGCTGGCCACCGCCTACGGCATCGGCGTGAAGTCCGAGCTGCACCCGAACGCGCTGGCCGCCCCGCAGGCGAACCTGATGGCCTCGGTGGCCAAGGGCCTGTTCGGCGGCGAACTGCCGTGGACCTTCATCGGCATCGGTGCCGTGGTCGGTGCGGTCATCATCGCCTTCGACAGCTGGCTGAAGTCGCGCAACTCGCGCTTCCGCGTGCCGGTGCTGGCCGCCGCCATCGGCATCTACCTGCCGCTGGAACTGATGGTGCCGATCTTCCTGGGCGGCCTGATCGCCTACCTGGTCGAGCGCTTCCACAAGGTGCGTGGCGATGACGAAGAAGGCCGCGACCGCGTGCACAAGCCGGGCGTGCTGTTCGCCGCCGGCCTGATCACCGGCGAGGCGCTGATGGGTATCGCCATCGCCGTGCCGATCGTGGTCAGCAGCCGCGCCGACGTGCTGGCCGTGCCGTTCCACCTGCCGGCCGCGCAGTGGTTCGGCCTGGCCGTGCTGTTCCTGGTCGGCTGGCTGATCTACCGCACCGGCAAGCGCGCGATGGCGTAATGCCAAGGGGTCGGATCCCTTCCCAACGGGAAGAGCTCTGACCCCGGATCGCCGCCGGACGCTGGGCAGGGGTCAGAGCCGATTCCTGCGGAATCGAGTCCGCCCCCGACGCAGCACCCGCAAACCCCGCTCCGGCGGGGTTTGCTCGTTGTGGCGGCGCGGCAACCCCGCCCAGGCGGCCATGACCGATGGCCTTGGCAGCCCCGCCCGCACGGGCCTACCATCGGTTTTTTGCCGTCCTGCGGAGATCCCGATGAAACTGCGTCATGCCCTGCTGCCACTGAGCCTGCTGGCCGCCCTGCCCAGCGTCGCCGCTGCCCGTGGCCTGGAAGTCCGCGACATGGTGGCCATGGATCGCGTCTCCGCCCCGGTCCTGACCGCTGATGGCGGCACCGTGGTGTTCGCCAAGCGCACTACCGATGCCAACCTCAAGGCCAGCACCGCGCTGTTCGCGCGCAACCTGCGCACCCGCGATGCGGCACCGCCGAAGCAGATCACCCCGGCCGGCTGGAACGTCAATTCGGCCTCGCTGTCGGCCGACGGCCAGACCGTGTACTTCCTCAGTGCCAAGAACGGCAGCCAGCAGCTGTACGCGCAGGGCATCAGTGGCGGCACTCCGCGCCAGCTGACCGATTTCCCGGTGGACGTGGACAGCTACCACGTCTCGCCGCAGGACGACCGCGTGCTGTTCAGCGCCGGCGTGTTCCAGGCCTGTGCCTCGGACCTGGCCTGCACCGGGAAGAAGCTCAAGGACGTGGCCGACGCCAAGGCCAGCGGCAAGGTCTTCGATTCGCTGTTCGTGCGCCATTGGGACACCTGGAACGACGGCCGCCGCAACACCCTGTTCGTGGCCCCGCTGCCGGCGGCCAAGGCCGGCCCGGTGAAGGGCGCCTCGGCGCTGAGCGCGACCATCGATGGCGACGCACCGTCCAAGCCGTTCGGCGGCAATGACGATTTCACCTGGTCGCCGGACGGCGCCAGCGTGGTCGCCAGCATCCGCGTGGCCGGCAAGCAGGAACCGTGGTCGACCAACTTCGACCTGTACCGCTTCGATGCCGCCGGCAAGCAGGCGCCGGTCAACCTGACCGCTTCCAACCCGGCCTGGGATGCCGGCCCGGTGTTCAGCGCCGACGGCAAGACCCTGTTCTACCGCGCCATGAAGCGCCCAGGCTTCGAAGCTGACCGCTTCGGCCTGATGGCGATGGACCTGGCCAGCGGCAAGGCCCGCGAGATCGCCCCGCAGTGGGATCGTTCGGCCGGTGAGATCACCCTGTCCGCCGATGGCGCCAGCATCTACACCACCACCGACGACCTCGGCGAGCACCCGCTGTTCCAGATCGACGTGGCCAGCGGCAAGGCCACCAAGGTCATCGGCGACGGCACCGTGTCCTCGGTCAGCGTGGCCGGCAACAGCGTGGCCATCACCCGCAACAGCCTGAAGAGCAACGACCAGGTGCTGGTCGGCATGCTGCCGGCCGCCGGCCAGCCGATCGGCGAGCTGCGCGCGCTGACCCCGACCGCCGGCGAGGTGCTGAAGGACGTCAACTTCGGTGATTTCGAGCAGTTCGAGTTCAAGGGCTGGAACAACGACACCGTGCACGGCTACGTGGTCAAGCCGCACAACTACCAGGAAGGCAAATCCTACCCGGTCGCGTTCCTGATCCACGGCGGCCCGCAGGGCAGCTTCGGCAACGGCTGGAGCTACCGCTGGAACCCGCAGACCTACACCGGCCAGGGCTATGCCGTGGTCATGATCGACTTCCACGGTTCCACCGGCTACGGCCAGGCCTTCACCGATGCGATCAGCCAGCACTGGGGCGACCGCCCGCTGGAAGACCTGCAGAAGGGCTGGAGCGCGGCGCTGAAGAAGTATTCCTTCCTCAATGGTGACAAGGCCTGCGCACTGGGCGCCAGCTACGGCGGCTTCATGGTCAACTGGATCGCCGGCAACTGGAACAGCCCGTTCAAGTGCCTGGTCAACCATGACGGCGTGTTCGACCAGCGCATGATGGGGTACGCCACCGAAGAACTGTGGTTCACCGAGTGGGAGCAGGGCGGCACGCCGTATGAGAAGGCCGCCAACTTCGAGAAGTTCAACCCGGTCAACCACGTGGCCGACTGGAAGAAGCCGATCCTGGTCATCCACGGCCAGCAGGACTTCCGCATTCCGGTCGAGCAGGGCCTGGCCGCGTTCACCGCCGCCCAGCGCCAGGGCATCGAATCGAAGTTCCTGTACTTCCCGGACGAGAACCACTGGGTGCTGAAGCCGAACAACAGCATCCTGTGGCATGACACCGTCAACGCCTGGCTGAAGCAGCACATCGGCGAATAAGCCGGTCCAGCGCCGCCCCCCGGGGCGGCGCTTCTGTTTTCTGTAGAACCGAGCCATGCTCGGCTGCTCTGAGACTCCTTTCCCGCCAACAGCAGCCGAGCATGGCTCGGCTCTACTTGAGCGCCTGCATGCCTTCGAATGCCCTGATCCAGAACGACATCGTCGTCTTCGGTTTGATCGCCGCTACCCTCGGCGCCGTGTTCTGGACCGCCTCGCGCGAACAGGGGGCGTGGAAGCGGTTCTACACCTTCGTGCCGGCACTGCTGCTGTGCTACCTCATTCCCGGTATCTACAACACCGTCGGCCTCATCGACGGGCAGAACACCAAGCTCTACAACCCCATCGCACGCGACATCCTGCTGCCGGCGGCGCTGATCCTGCTGACCCTGGCGGTGGACATCAAGGGCATCCTGCGGCTGGGCCCGAAGCTGGTGCTGATGTACCTGGGCGCCTCGGCCAGCATCATGCTCGGCGCGGTGGTGGCCTTCCTGGTGATGCGCGCGATCCATCCCGACACCGTGGCCGGTGACACCTGGGCCGGCATGGCCGCACTGGCCGGCAGCTGGATCGGTGGTGGCGCCAACATGCTGGCGATGCGCGAAGTCTTCGACGTCAACGCGACCACCTTCGGCCAGTTCGCCGTGGTCGATGTCGGCGTGGGTTACGTGTGGATGGCCGCGCTGATCTTCCTGGCCGGGCGTGCGGCGAAGATCGATGCGCGCAGTGGCGCCGATACCTCGGCCATCGATGAACTGAAGGAGCGTATCGCGCGCTTCCAGGCCGAGCACGAGCGCATTCCCAGCCTGACCGACCTGATGCTGATCGTGGCGGTGGCCTTCGGCGGCGTCGGCCTGTCGCACGCCATCGGCGCGCCGCTGGCGGCATGGTTCAAGGCCAATGTCAGCTGGGCCTCGCAGTTCAGCCTGGATGCGCCGTTCGTGTGGGTGGTAGTGCTGTCGACCACGCTGGGCCTGAGCCTGAGCTTCACCCGCGCGCGCACCCTGGAAGGCGCGGGCGCCTCGCGCCTGGGCTCGCTGCTGCTGTACTTCCTGATCGCCTGCATCGGCATGCAGATGGACCTGCTGGCGCTGCTGGACCGCCCGTGGCTGTTCCTGCTCGGCATCATCTGGATTGCCGTGCACATCGCCCTGCTGTGGTGCCTGGGCAAGCTGCTGAAGGTGCCGTTCTTCTATTTCGCCATCGGTTCGCAGTCGAACATCGGTGGCCCGGCCTCGGCGCCGGTGGTGGCGGCGGCCTTCCATCCGGCATTGGCGCCGGTGGGCGTGCTGCTGGGCACGATGGGCTATGCCACCGGCACGTACCTGGCGTACATCGTCGGCATCACCCTGCGCGCGCTGGCTACGTGACGCACGGTAGCGCCGGGCCATGCCCGGCGTTACCTACGCCACCAGCAACCCGCGTTCGATCAACCACGCCCGCGCGTCTTCCGCATCCTGCTCAAACCACGCCTTCGTCGACCCCAACCGGTACGTATACCCCCACGCATCCATGTCGGCCATCAGCTGTTCGCTGCCTACGCCGGGCAGCTGCCCGGCCAGCACGATCTGCAGGTAGCAGGTGGCATCTTCCTCGGGCACCGAGTCGGTGGCGTCGGTATGTACCTGCGCGCGCCGCTCCGGGGGCAGCACGATCAGGTGGCAGGCCTCGTGCAGCATCGAATGCACCGGCGTGTCGTCGCGCACGTAGACGTCGCTGGCGATGATGCCGGCCTCCGGTTCGCCCCAGTAGCTGCCGGGAATCGGCGCACCGGCAGCCACGTGGTGCAGGCGCAGGTCATGCGCGGCGAGCAGGCGCTGTGCATCGGCGAAGGCGATATCGCCGACGCGGGTGACGTTCGGTTCGGGTGCGGTGTCGGTCATGCGGGGGTCACACGGCCCCGCCCATGCAGGCACGGGCGGGGCAGGAGGTCAGGGTTTTTCCGGGCCTTCGGGCAGCGCCACCGAGATGTCCAGCACGTCGTGCTGGCCATCCTTCACCAGGTCGACCTTCACCGCGTCGACGTCGATGTTGACGTACTTCTTGATCACTTCCAGCAGCTCGCGCTGCAGCAGCGGCAGGTAGTCCGGGCCACCGCGGTTGCTGCGTTCCTGCGCGATGATGATCTGCAGGCGGTTCTTCGCGGTTTCGGCGGTGGTCTTCTTCGCTTTGAGGAAATCGAACAGGCCCATGCTTACCCTCCGAACAGCTTGCTGAAGAAGCCCTTCTTCTCAACGGTGGTGAAGCGCATCGGGCGCTCTTCGCCGAGGATGCGTGCAACGGCATCGTCGTAGGCCTGGCCGGCGGCCGATTCCACGTCCAGGATGACCGGCTCGCCCTTGTTGGAGGCGTTGAGCACGTCGCCCGATTCAGGGATCACGCCGATGGCCTTCAGGCCCAGCACTTCCTCGACGTCGGCGATGCTCAGCATCTCACCGCTTTCCACGCGCACCGGGGTGTAGCGGGTCAGCAGCAGGAAGGCCGGCACGTTCTGGCCGGATTCGGCCTTGTGGGTCTTCGAATCCAGCAGGCCGATGATGCGGTCCGAGTCGCGCACCGAGGACACTTCCGGGTTCACCACCACCACGGCGCGGTCGGCGAAGTACATCGCCAGGAAGGCGCCCTTCTCGATGCCGGCCGGGGAGTCGCAGATGATGTAATCGAAGCCGTCGGCGGCCAGGTCCTTCAGGACCTTGCCTACGCCTTCCTGGGTCAGCGCATCCTTGTCGCGGGTCTGCGAGGCAGCCAGCACGTACAGGTTGTCGAAGCGCTTGTCCTTGATGAGGGCCTGCTTGAGGGTCGCTTCGCCGTGCACGACGTTGACGAAGTCGTACACCACGCGGCGCTCGCAACCCATGATCAGGTCGAGGTTGCGCAGGCCGACGTCGAAGTCGATCACGGCCACCTTCTTGCCGCGCCGAGCGAGGCCGCAGGCCAGGCTCGCGCTGGAAGTGGTCTTGCCGACGCCGCCCTTGCCAGAGGTGACTACGATGATTTCAGCCAAAGGACTTCTCCTGATGATTCTGTTTTGGGGCTGCGTCAGTCCAGCGCAGCGATCTTGATCTGGTCCTGTTCCAGCCACACCTGCACGGCCTTGCCGCGCAGGTTGTCCGGCACATCGTCCAGTACCTTGTAGTGGCCTGCAATGGCGACCAGTTCCGCATGGAAATCACGGCAGAAAATACGTGCCGCTGTGTTGCCCTGGGCCCCTGCCAGCGCGCGGCCGCGCAGGGTCCCGTAGATATGGATGCTGCCGTCGGCGATGACCTCGGCACCTGCGCCGACGGTGGCCATCACGGTCAGGTCGCAGTTTTCCGCATACAGCTGCTGGCCCGAGCGCACGTTGCCCAGCTGCATGCGTCCCGGCTGCGGCGCGGCCGCATCGGCGGCGTTGCCCACCGGTGCGACGGGGGCCGGGGCCGGGTCGGCCTTGGCTGCACGACGCGGTTCCGGTGCGGGTGCGGGCGGCGGCGGGACCTGTTCGGCCTCGGCACGCTCATACTGCGCACGGAACTTGGCCAGCAGTGGCAGGCCCAGCTGCTGCGAGAGCAGGTCGACCGCCGTGGTGCCATAGGCCAGCGCCACCGGCAGCACGCCCGCGCTGCGCAGGCCATCCACCAGCGCCTGCGCGGTGGCCGCGTCGGGCACCTGGCTCAGGCCTCCGAAATCGAGGATGACCGCGGCGCGGCCGAACAGCTTCGGCGCACGGTTCACGCGCTCCTGCATTTCCTGCACGAGGCGTTCGACATCAAGGGTACGGATGCGCAGGTTGGCGATGCCCACCTGGCCGATCTTCAGTTCACCGGCCTGTTCATAATCGAAATTCACCGCCACGCTCAGGTCCCCGTCGGCCGCTGTGCCTGCACCGGCAGCTGCCGGTCACGCGCCCATGCCACATCCGGCAGCTTGCCGCCGTAGGTCTCGTGGACCCACGGGTAGCTGCACAGTTCCTTGGCCAGCATGCTGGCGCGCACGTCGACGTGCGGCATGGTGTTCTGGCCCAGCTCGCGGAAGCCGAAGCTGCCGTGGAAGAGCAGCGCGGCGTCGGCGCCGTGGTCCAGGAACACCTCGCAGGTCATCTGCGGGTAGCGCAGCTCGGCAAAGCTCTGCGCATCGGCATAGAACGCACGGCCGACGCCACCACCGCGACGGCGGCTGGCGACCACGATGCGGTCGATATAGAAGAAGGGCGTGGCCAGCTGCTGCTTGAACCAGGCGAAGTTGCTGCTGTCGTGCTGGCTGTCGCTGCCGAAGCCGATCAGGAAGCCGGCCAGGTTGCCGTCGCGCTCGGCGACGCGGAAATACTCAGCGGTATCGTAGAACAGGTGCAGGCGTGCGGCATCCAGCGGAAGGATGGCCAGGCCAGCATTGTTGTTCAAAGCCAGGACGGAATCGAGCTCGTGCTCGCGCACGTCGCGGATGACAATCGACATTGTGACTCCGTGGGGTAACGCGGTTGGTCCATCAACGGACCCTGCGCACGATTATTGCATGCCCGGGGCGGGCTGCGGCATGAACAGGGGGAAGGGCATGCATGACTTCCGCCAGAGTGCACCAGGAGGGCTTCAACCGTAGAGTGCTGGCATGTTGGGAGTCCTCAGCCATACCCGTGTCCTGCGACTGGCCGGCCTGTTTACCTGGGTCATGGTCGGCCTGCCCCTGGCCTATTCGCAGTTCGAGAACCTGCATGCCCGTGCCGATATGGGCGGCTGGGCCGTGCTGCTGTTCCTGGCCTACCTGTCCTTTGGCGCCGCCTACTTCCGGCTGACCCGCTCGCTGCGCAGCGACAGCCACACCACCTGGCTCGACCGGGGCCTGCTGCTGCTGCTCACCGTGTCCGCGCTGGGGGTCAGCTTCCTCAGCGGCTCGGGCCTGGGGAGCATCCTGATGATGGTCGCCGCCGGGGTCATCCCGTGGATGCTGTCGGTGCGGCTGGGCGTGCTGTGGCTGCTGGTCAGCCAACTGGCCGTGGCGCCGGTCTATTACATGCTGCTGCGCTTCCCGCTGTTCGAGGCGGTGATGCAGTCGCTGCTGTATGGCGGCTTCTCCATGTTCATCTTCGTGACCAGCCTGGTCGCGCGGCAGCAGACCGAGGCCCGCGACGAGCAGCGCCGCCTGAACGCCGAGCTGCGCGCCACCCGCGCCCTGCTGGCCGAAAGCGCACGGGTCAACGAGCGCACGCGCATCTCGCGCGAGCTGCACGATGTGCTGGGCCACCAGCTGACCGCGCTGACCCTGAACCTGGAAGTGGCCGGGCACCTGGCCGACGGCCAGGCGCTGGAACACGTCAAGCGCTCGCATACCCTGGCCAAACTGCTGCTAGGCAACGTGCGCGAGGTGGTCAGCCAGCTGCGCGAGACCGGCGCCATCGACCTGGCCGCCGCGCTGCGCCCGCTTACCGAGAACGTGCCCTCGCTGGACATCGTGCTGGACGTGGAGGAGCCGCTGAACGTGGAAGACCCGCAGCGCGCCCACGTGCTGCTGCGCTGCACCCAGGAGATCATCACCAACGCGGTGCGCCACGCCCAGGCGCGCCACCTGTGGATCCGGGTGTACCGTGAGGTGCCGGGCCTGGTGGTGGTGGACGCCCGCGACGATGGCGTCGGCGCAGAGATGGTCAATGCGGGCAATGGCTTGCGCGGGATGCGCGAACGCCTGCAACAATGTGGCGGCCAGCTGCAGGTGGATACCCACCCCGGCGAAGGCTTCCGCCTGCGGGCCACGGTTCCGGCAACGGTACTGGCGGCCCTCACCGAGGTTCCTGAAGGAGTGCGTTGATGATTCGCGTCTGCCTGGTCGATGACCAAACCCTGGTGCGGCAGGGAATCCGCTCCCTGCTGGCGCTCGACGACGGTATCGAAGTGGTGGCCGAGGCCGCCGATGGCCGCCAGGCCGTCGAACTGGTGCCGCAGGTGCGTCCGGACGTGGTCCTGATGGACATGCGCATGCCGGTGATGTCCGGCCTGGAGGCGCTGCAGGTGCTGTCGCGCCAGGAGCAGCTGCCGCCGACCATCATCCTGACCACCTTCGACGACGACCAGCTGGTGCTGGCCGGGCTGAAGGCCGGTGCCAAGGGCTACCTGCTCAAGGACGTCACCCTGGCGCAGCTGGTCGGTGCCATCCGCACCGTGGCCGACGGCGGTTCGCTGGTGCAGCCAGCGGTGACCCAGCGCCTGCTGTCGGGCCTGGAGCACATGCGCAACGACTTCGTCAGCCTGGACCGCCCGGACCCGCTGACCGATCGCGAGACCGAGATCCTGCGCCTGATGGCCAGCGGTTTCTCCAACAAGGAGATCGCCAATTCATTGGGGGTCGCCGAAGGGACCATCAAGAATCACGTGTCCAACATCCTGTCCAAGCTGGGGGTGCGCGACCGCACCCGCGCCGTGCTGAAGGCGTTCGAACTTCAGCTGGTCTGAAAAATCCTTTTGCGACAACGATTTGGGCCAGGCCCGGGGCGCCGGAGCAGGGTGCCCCCTACTTGCGGGGCCCCCGGATGCGTTACTCTTCAAAATCTTTGTCCATACAAATCCGCAGCCGGCACGGAAACCGGTGCGCCAATCCGATAAACAATGCCTGCGAAGCCTGCTAGGATTGGCGCTTCGCTTCAATCAACCCGGCCGTGGGATCGGCCCCGGAGACTCTCTGAATGACCCGTATTATCGAGTTCCTGATCGCCTTGGGGATCGTGGCTGGCCTGTTCGTCATTATTGGCGTCTGTCTACCGGGCGAGCGTCACATCACCGAAAGCATCGAGACCAACCGCAAGATGACGATCGTGTACGACACGGTCAACAGCCTGCGCCGCTTCAAGGACTGGAACCCGCTGGTACTGCGCGATCCCGCCGTTGATCTGAAGCTGTCCGGCCCGGCCTCCGGCGTCGGTGCCACTCTCGACTTCTCCTCCAAGGACCTGGGCAACGGTTCCTGGAAGATCACCGAGTCGGAAGAGAACAAGCGCGTTGTGATCGCCGTCGAAGACCCGACCAAGGGCCACGACAAGGTGACCACCTTCACCCTGGAGCCGACCGGCAAGGGTGGCCGTAACGTCAAGATCACCCAGGATTACTCGGTGAAGTACGGCTTCGACCTGTTCGGCCGCTACGCAGGCCTGTATGTCAGCCGCCAGATCGGCGATGACATCAAGATGGGTCTGTCGCGCATGGCGAACATGCTGGCCACCGTGCCGAACGTCGACTACCGCACCGCCGAAGCCCCGCTGACCGATCTGGCGATCGTGGAAGTGCCGGCTGAAGACCTGCTGGTCGTCAACGCCGGTAACGTCGACCGCGGCCAGGACACCATCACCAAGTCCATCAAGGACAACCAGGAGTGGATCAAGCGCGTGATGGAGGCCAATGGTCTCGAAGCCGCCGGCCCGTTCCGCATCATCACCACCGATTTCGGTGCTGAGAAGTACGCCTTCGACATCGCCCAGCCGGTGAAGAAGAAGGGTACCGAAGGCACCGCCGCTGAAGAACTCAGCGTCAAGATCGACGGTGGCGCACCGGTGAAGTACGTCCGCGTTGCTCCGCATCGTTCGGCCCACGCGGCCTACACCGGCCACATGGCTGGCCTGGACATCGCCCGCAACGCCCTGCGTGCCTGGGCTGTGACCAACGGTTCGGAAGTGGTCGATCGCCCGTACGAATCCTGGAAGGACGGTCTGGACAAGTCGTTCACCCCGGAAGGTACCTACGACATCTACTGGGCCGTCAAGTAAGCCTCGGCTGACCCATGTAATGTTGGACACGAAAACGCGCCGCTTCCTGCGGCGCGTTTTTTTTTGATCTGCGCCCCATGGGCGCTGCGCAAGGAGCAGTCATGTTCAATCCGGAACGACGCGCGCGTAGACCTTCCCTGCTGGCCTGCCTGGGCGCGCTGCTGGCAGCGGCCTCGATCGGCCTGTCCGCCTATGCAGCGCACGGCGTGGCCGATCCGCTGGCCCAGCAGCATCTGAACATGGCCGCGCTGTATGCCTTCGCCCACGGCGCGGTGCTGCTGGCGCTGGGCCCGCGCGCGCAGGGGGCGATCGCCCACCTGGGCCTGTATGTGCTGCTGCTGGGCGTACTGCTGTTCTCCGGCAGCCTGGCCGGTGCGGCGTTGTGGCAGTTGCCAACGCGGCTGGCACCGGTGGGCGGCACCACGCTGATGGCAGGGTGGGTGCTGCTGGCGATCAATGCGCTGAGGCGCTGAACGCCGTTGCGACGACGGCCGCCGGGCACGGCCCGGCGCTACAGGGTGGGTCAGCGTGAACCGTGCAGAGCCGAGCCCATGCTCGGCTGCGTTTGATCGGGGCCGACCCTGGGCTGGGCGCTACAGGGAGCCGTTCCAGCACCAGTGCCACGGCTCGTAGATGATGCCGTGCGGGTTGTCGCGGGGATAACTCAGGCTGAAACCATGCGTGCCGGCGTGCGCCTGCAGCCAGGCAAACGCGTCCGTTGCTTCGAAGGTTTCCTCGGCCGGGGCATCGCCCGGCGTGCCGATGTCCAGCGCATGGCCGCTGTGGTGTTCACTGAACCCCGGGGCCGCGTTGACCTTGAGGATGTCGGCCACGCTCAGCCCGCGCGCGAGTTTCCGTTCGAAGATGCCCAGCTGGTAAGCATGGCTGCGGAAGCCGGAGATCGCATCCAGCGCTACCCCATCGCGCGCGGCATGCAGGCGCATGCGGCGCCAGCCCTGCGCGGCGCCACGGCGCAGCCACAGCGGGCGGCCGAAGCGGTCACGGCCGGCAAAATGCAGCACGCAGGGCTCGGCCTCCAGCGCCAGGCCGCTGTCCTGCGCGTACTGCGGTGCATCCAGCCCCAGCTGCTGCAGGCGCTGCTGCAGGCCGGCCAGCGACAGCCACTGTGCGCCCAGAATCGCAGCAAACGGGCGCGCTGCGGCAGCGCCCGCCAGAAGCGCCAGCGCGTCCTCCACGCCGGGTTCGCGCGGCAGGTGCGGCACCAGCGAATGCACGCCCTGCGGCAGCACCGCCGCCAGGTAGCGGCCATCGCGCTTGCGTCGCAGCACCCAGCGAGCACGCGCCAGCAGGCGCGCATCGAGGTTGCTGCGCGCACGTAGCAGATCGGCCGGCCACAGTTCCACGGCCTCGGTGTTGATGAGCAGGGGGGCATGACGGTGCATGCCCGCAGCTTACTGCGGTGGCGTGGTGGCAGCCACCTTGCGCAGTGCATCCAGCAGGGCCTGTGGCCGGTCCAGGCTGAGCAGCAGGGTGCTGCCGCCGCGCACCGGAATGACCAGCGTGTGCTGGCGATCAGTGACCAAGGCAAAGCCGTTGCTGCCGCCCTGCAGGCGGAAGTGCCCCGAGTAGAAGCCCGGCATCGAGTAACCGTTGGTTTTCATGCGCAGGCCGTAGCGGCGGTCGCGGCCAAGGTCGACCACCTCGGCCTGGTCCAGCTGCATCTGTGTCACCGGCGTGCGGCGGCGGTACAGGGTCGAGCGCACGTCCAGCACATCGCCGGCCAGGCTGACCCGGCGGCGGAAGAACGCGGTGCCCAGGCCCGCACCGATCAGCACCAGCGTCGCCAGGCTCCAGGCCGCGCTGCCCCACATCCGGAAGAACGGCGGCGACAGGGTGATCTCCATCCATGGCGCATCGGCGGGTGCGTCCTTCAGTTCGGCCCAGACACAGAGGGCAAAGACCACCAGCACCGGACCGAGGATCCACAGCACGCGCAGCGGCGAACTCTCTGCAACGTCGAACGTGCGCGGATCACTACCGCTCATCGCTGTGCCTCCACCCAGCGTGCGACATCGGCGATCAGCGCCGGGTCGACGTGCCCGGGCTGGGCGTACTCCTTCAGCGAGCTCGGGCCGTTGCCGGCCACGCCGATATGGTTGAGGGCCGGGTAGGCCTGCCACTGCACATCCTTGCGGCCCTGCAGCGCCTGCTTCCACAGCTGCCAATCTACGTCGGGCACCTGGAAATCGCGGCCACCGTGCAGCATCAGCAGCGGCGCGCGCAGTTCCTTGGCATCGGCCCGTGCGTTGACTGCTTCGATGCTCCTCCAGAACGTCTGCGGCACGCCCAGCGGCAGTTCGCTGGCGGCGACCGGTGCGCTGCCGTGGGCGGCGGCGATCTGGGCGTCCAGTCTGTCCAGGAAGGCCTGTTCCGGCGCCGTGATGTTGCCGTCCAGGCTGAGCAGGTAGCGGTTCTGCTCGGGAAGCAATTCCAGCAGCGTGCGTGCCGGCGCGGCCCAGAGGATCGCGCCGCGCGCCTGCGGCCAGCGGCTGGCGATGCGTGGGGCCAGCATGCCGCCCTGGCTGTGGCCGAGCACGAACACGCGGCGGTCATCGATGCGCGGATCGGCGGCGAGCGCGGTCAGTGCGGCCACTGCGTCGTCGGTGGTTTCGTCATCGACGGTGAAGCTGCCGCCCTGGAAATCCTGCGGGCGGGCGAGGGTGCGCTTGTCGTAGCGCAGCACCGCGATGCCCTGCGCGGCCAGGCCGCGGGCGATATCGAGGAACGGGCGGCTGGCGCCGATCGTTTCGTCACGGTCCTGCGGGCCCGAACCATGCACCAGCAGCACCGCCGGGAACGGCCCCTTGCCCTTCGGCAGGGCCAGCGTGCCCGGCAATGCGCCGCGCGCCTGCGGCACGCTGAACTCCGTCTCGGCGTAATTCGCGCCGGCCGGCGGCGGTGCTGCCTTGGCCGCCGGGGCAGGGCGAAGCATCAGGCCGGCGACCTTGTCCTGCGCGTCCACCGCCACCTGTGCGACCACCGCGCCGCTGGCGAACTGCAGCGGCACCTCGACCACGTGCACGCCCCGCTGTTCGCTGCTGTGGGCGGCGCCGCGCTGCTTCAGCTCACCCAGCGATTGCCACAGCACCTGCAGCTTGTCGGCCGGTACGGCGCTGGCCATCTGCGCGGTTAACATCGCCTCGGCCTCGGCCATGCGGCCGGCCTGCAGGTGGTCCAGCAGCTGCGAGGCCACCTGCTGCGGCTCGGCGGCGAGGGCACCGCCGCTGAAGGCGGCCAGTGCCACGGCAAACAGGGAGGGGCGCAGGCGCATGGTTACTGCTCCTTCTTGAAGACAAGCATGGCCGGGCGCATCGGCGCCGGGATGATGATGTTGACCAGTTCCCAGCCGAGCTGTCCCTGGCGGCTCAGTTCGGCCTGGATGTCCTCCGGCTTCTGCAGGCCCATCAGCGACGTTTTGACTTCAACGGTCAGGTAGCTCCAACGCTTGCTCATTCCTTGTCCTCCGACGATGGCTTGGGTTTTGGCAGGCGTCCTGCCTTGCGCAGGGCGTCGCGCAGCACGTATTCGATCTGCGCGTTGAGGCTGCGCAACTCGTCGTCAGCCCAGCGCTGCGCGGCGGCCAGGACATCGGCGTTGATACGCAGCGGATAGGCTTTCTTCTCACTCATGCAAGCTCCTGGCGGGGCGGTGGGGCGCCCCGTTGCGAGGGTTCAGTACAGCGAACCAGCGTTGACGATCGGCTGGGTGCCGCGGTCCGAGCACAGCACGGTCAGCAGGTTGCTGACCATGTGCGCCTTGCGTTCCTCATCCAGCTGCACCACGCCGTTCTTCTGCAGTTCGGCCAGGGCCATTTCAACCATGCCCACGGCACCGGCGACGATGCGGGTACGCGCAGCGATCACCGCGTTGGCCTGCTGGCGCTGCAGCATCGCCTGGGCGATCTCGGCGGCGTAGGCGAGGTGACTGATGCGTGCGTCGATCACCTGCACGCCGGCATCGGCCAGGCGCTCGGCCAGCTCGTTCTTGAGGTGCTGGGAAATCTCGCTGGCGTGGCTGCGCAGGGCCAGCTGGCCCTCTTCATGCTGGTCGTACGGGTAGCTGGTGGCCATCGCGCGCAGGGCGGATTCGGACTGGATGTGCACGAAGCTCTCGTAGTCGTCCACGTTGTAGACCGCCTCGGAGGCATCGATCACCTGCCAGACGATCACCGCAGCGATCTCGATCGGGCTGCCGTCCAGCTCGTTGACCTTCAGCTTGCCGCTTTCGAAATTGCGCACGCGCTGGCTGACCCGGCGCTTGCTGTAGAAGGGGTTGTTCCAGCGCAGGCCGTTGTCCTTGACGGTGCCCACGTACTTGCCGAACAGGCTCAGCACCGCCGCCTGGTTGGGCTGCACGGTGTAGAGGCCGGCCAGCGCGAAGATGGCCAGCGCCACGATCACGATCCCGCCGAACAGCATCAGCAGGTTCGGCGAGCCGGCAGTCGCCTTGGCCGCGACGCCGAGCACGAACAGCCCGGCGCCAGCCAGCGCGACCAGCAGGGCGCCCGCCAGCATGCCCAGGCCGTTGAGGGAGGAAAGCGACTTCTCTTTCATGGCAGTACGTCCTTGAGGAATCGTAGAAACGATATCAAATTGATATCAGTTAGCAAGTGCCGTTCGTCGGCTGGCCGGAGGCAGACCGGCTAGAATGCCCACCCGCCTTCACATTGCTGCCGGACCCCCGCCATGGCCAAGCTTGGAACCCCGTTGTCCCCCTCCGCCAACCGCGTACTGCTGCTGGGCTCGGGCGAACTTGGCAAGGAAGTGGCCATCGAACTGCAGCGCCTGGGCGTGGAGGTGATTGCCGCCGATCGCTATGCCGATGCCCCGGCCATGCAGGTCGCGCACCGCTCGCACGTGATCGACATGCTCGACGCGATGGCGCTGCGCGCGTTGATCGCCCAGGAGCAGCCGCACCTGGTGGTGCCGGAAATCGAGGCCATCCACACCGAGACCCTGGTCCAGCTGGAGCAGGAGCAGGGGCTGCGGGTGATCCCGACCGCGCGCGCTGCACGCCTGACCATGGACCGCGAGGGCATCCGCCGCCTGGCCGCCGAGACCCTGGGCCTGCCGACCTCGCCGTACCGCTTCGTCGATACCGAAGCCGAGTACCGCGCCGCCGTGGCCGCCATCGGCCTGCCGTGCGTGGTCAAGCCGGTGATGTCGTCCTCGGGCAAGGGCCAGAGCACCCTGCGCAGCGAAGCGGACATCGCCGCGGCGTGGGAGTACGCGCAGACCGGCGGTCGTGCCGGTGCCGGCCGTTGCATCGTCGAAGGCTTCATCGATTTCGATTACGAGATCACCCTGCTGACCGTGCGCCATGCCGGCGGCACCTCGTTCTGCGCGCCGATCGGCCACCTGCAGAAGGACGGTGACTACCGCGAAAGCTGGCAGCCGCAGCCGATGTCCAGCGCTGCGCTGGCGCGTGCGGAGGAAATCTCGCGCGCGATCACCGACGACCTCGGCGGCTGGGGCCTGTTCGGCGTGGAGCTGTTCGTGAAGGGCGATGAGGTGTGGTTCAGCGAAGTCTCACCGCGTCCGCACGACACCGGCCTGGTGACCCTGGTCTCGCAGGAGCTGAGCGAATTCGCCCTGCACGCCCGCGCGATCCTCGGCCTGCCGATTCCGGTGATCCGCCAGAGCGGCCCGTCGGCCTCGTGCGCGCTGCTGGCGCATGGCGAAGGCGTGCCGTACTTCAACAACGTCGCCGCCGCACTGCAGGTGCCGGACACTGCCGTGCGCCTGTTCGGCAAGCCGAGCGTGCATGGCCACCGCCGCGTGGGCGTGACCCTGGCGCGCGCCGCGACCATTGACGAAGCCCGCACCATCGCGCGTGATGCCGCCGAAACCATCGGCGTCGAACTGCGCCCGTAAGCAGGTAGCGCCGGGCCATGCCCGGCGGCTCTGCGTGTGTGCAACGGGGTCTGGAAAAGCCGCCGGGCATGGGCCGGCGCTACCGGGTTACTTGACGTCCACCCACACCAGGTGGTGGTCGCTGCCGTCGGCGATCTTCGCTTCCGGGCTTTCATTGGCCGGCCAGAAGACGCCGCTGCCGACGTACTCGAAGCCGGTCGAGGGCAGCACGTAATCCAGGCGCATGGTGCCGGACTTCGGGCCGAAATCGCCGGTGGCGTGGAACGGCGCGCCCTTGCGCACGATGCCCTTGGCCGCATAGGCCAGGCTGGTCTGCTCGCCACCGACGCTGCGCGGGGTGGGGTAGCGCAGCACGCGCGGATTCTCGATCAGGTTGACGATGGCGTCGTGGCGACCGTCGCCGTCCACCGGGTCGTTGTTCAGATCGCCGAAGATCACGAAGCGCGCGTCCTGGGCCAGGCCGCCGCAGTGGCCCTTGTCATCGCACAGCCACGGCTTGTCGCCGGCCGACAGGTATTCCTGCCACAGGCGCAGTTCGTCGTGGTTGCGCGCGGCATTGCGCTTTTCCGGGCCGTCGAACACCGGCGGCGTCGGGTGCGAGACCAGCGCGTGGACCACGCCGGCCGGGGTCTTTACCGGCACGTCCCAATGCGACTTCGAGGACAGGCGCAGCTGCGACCACACCTGGTCGTTGTAGAAGCTCTTGCTGGTGCGCGGGTCGACCGGGCGGATCGCGCCGGGCATCGTGCTCCACTTCAGCAGCTGGAAGCTGCGCACCTTGGCTTCGTCGATCGGGTAGCGCGACAGCACCAGCATGCCGTACTGGCCCGGGTGCAGGCCGTAGCCCCAGGCGTCGTTGCCGCGGCTGCGGCCTTCGCCGCCGACCGTGCCGTTGCCGTCCAGGTCCAGGCCGCTGGGCACGCCGGTGTTGACCGGCGCCAGGTAGCGGTAGGCGAAGTGCAGCGGCTTGCCGCCGCCGGGCTGGGCCACTTCCAGGTAGCGCTTCTGGAACAGGTCGGCGGCGCGGTGGGCGTCGTCGAAGTCGAATTCGTTCAACAGCACCAGGTCCGGGCGCACCTGCTGCAGCACCGCGGCGATCTTGCGCGCGTGCTCGCTGTCGCCTTCCAGTTCCTTGATCAGGCCGCCGGCATCATCCGAATACAGCGAAGTGTTGTAGGTGGCCAGGCGCAGCGTCGAGGACGGCTTGTCGGTCATCGCAGGGGACTTGGCGAAGGCGGAGGCGTTGGCGCCGCAGAGCAGGGCCAGGGCGAGGATCAGGGGACGGCGGCGGGTGATGTTCATGGGCCGTATTGTGCACCCGGCCCGGTGTCAGCGGTTTGTCAGCGTCCGTCCAGATCGCTGTCGAAATCATGCCAGCGACGGCCGTCGTAGGCCTCCAGCGGGCGGTAGCGGCGCTTGTAGTCCATCTTCTGGTGGTCGCGGATCCAATAGCCGAGGTACAGGTGCGGCAGGCCCTCGCGCCGGGCCCATTCGATCTGCTGCAGGATGGCGAAGGTGCCCAGGCCGCGCGCGGCATGGTCCGGATCGAAGAAGGTGTAGACCGCCGACAGGCCGTGTTCGGTCACGTCGGTCACCGCAACCCCCAGCAGCTGGCTGGGCTGGCCGTCATGGCCGGGCAGGCGCATCTCCAGGAAGCGGGTATGCGACCAGCTGCCGATCAGGAACTGCTCGAACTCGTGCGGGCCGTGGTCGTCCATGCCGCCGTTGGCATGGCGATGGGTCAGGTAGCGGTGGTACAGGTCGAACAGGTCCTGGCGCGGCATGGCGGCGGTGATGCGCACCTCCAGGTCGGCATTGCGCGCGGCGCAGCGGCGCTGGCTGCGGTCGGCGGCGAACCGCGCCACCGGGATGCGCACGGCCACGCAGGCATGGCACTGCGCGCAGTGCGGGCGGTAGACCAGGTCGCCACTGCGGCGGAAGCCCCAGCTCAGGGCCAGCGGGTACAGCCCACCGAGGCGGCGGTCCTGCGGGTCCAGCACCAGATCGCGCGCAACGCGGTCCGACCAGTACCCGCAGGGGTGCTCGCCGGTCTGGAACAGTCTCAGTTCGTCGTCTCTGTCGCCGTGGATCGCCATGGGCACAGCATAGCCCCAGCGTGTCGCAATGGCCGCGACTGTCCGCCGGATGAACGGAACCGGCAGCTGCGTCAACCGATGTCGTGGTCGGGCGTTGTTGTCTCCCGAGGGTGAAGTGATCACCTCGACGCAATGACGCAATCCCCATACCAGGAGTGACTCCATGATCCGTACCCCCCTGCTGCTGGCCCTGCTGCTGGGCACCTCCGCCACCGGCATCGCCCTGGCCGCCGATACCCCCGCCAACCCGAACGCCCCGGCGCAGCGTCATGCCAAGCTGGACACCAATGGCGATGGCGTCATCGACCGCAGTGAAGCCGCCGCCAACCCGCGCCTGGCCGCGAAGTTCGACGCGCTGGACAGGAACAAGGACGGCAAGCTGTCGCGCGACGAGCTGCCGCGCTGGAAGCATGGCCGTCGTGGTGGCCCGGGCGCCTGGATGGCCAAGCTGGACGTGAACAAGGACGGCCGCATCAGCCGTGATGAAGCCAAGGCCGATCCGCGCCTGGCCGCGCGCTTCGACCAGATGGACGTCAACAAGGACGGCTACCTGGACAAGGCCGACCGCGAGCTGCGCATGAAGCAGCACCGTGATGCCTGGTTCGCCACCGCCGACACCAACAAGGATGGCCAGCTGAGCAAGGCCGAGTTCGATGCCGCCAAGGGCCCGATGCACGGTGGCCCGCGCCACGGCGGCCCGCGTGATGGCAACGCACCGAAGCCGCCGCGCTGAACCCCGCAGCGGTGACCAACGACAACGTCGGCCTCGTGCCGGCGTTGTCCGTTGCAGGGTCCTACAGTCGCCCGCTGCGCGCCAGCGAATACACCAGCAGCGCCACCACCATCACGTTCATCGCCAACACGCCGGTCCGGCCGTAGGCCAGTTCATAGCTCCAGTTCCTCGCCGAGCGGCCCTTGCGCGCGGCGTCGCGGGCAATCAGCGGTTTCATGATCCGCTGCAGCGGTACCAGACACTGGTAATTCACCACGCCCAGACCGATGACCAGGAGGGCAAGCTGCAGCCACAGCGGCACGGCCAGCATCAGCGAGACCAGCAGGCTGGTGCAGACGACCATCGCAGTGAACGTATTGAGGTGCACGAACCGCCGCACCTCGGCCTGCTCCTGCGGCGTGTCTGCAAAGCGCAGCAGGAAGCGACCGCCGAGATAGCTGCCGGCAATGCCGCCGATGACGCCACCGGCAATGGCCCCCCAGTTGCTGGCGGGAATCAGGTGCAGCTGGCTGGCAGCGGCGGTCAACGAACCCATGGCGGCACCGCCCGCGGCGCTGACCCCGCCCAGGCCCAGCTTGCTGCCGCCCACGCCTACCCCGGTGCCCAGCAGGATCGCCGCGCTGGCCGTGCCCGGTGCAGCGATCAGCACCATTGACACCACTGTTGTCGCAAACGCGGCACTGGGCGCACTGCTGCGGGCGAAGTCGCCGAAGCGCTGCAGCAGGCCGTCGCGCACCTGCGCGCGTGCACGTGACAGGCGCTTGCGCACGGCTGTATCGCTGAGGCCGAGCAGATCGGCCACCTGCTGCGAACGCTGGCCCTCGCGGTAGTAGAGCAGCAGCACCTCGCGGCTGTCGCTGGGCAGGGCCGATATGATGTCCTCGGCGGCCACTTCTTCTTCCAGCCGCTGCAGGCGGTCGGCCGCGCCCGGCGTCGGGTCGGCGGCCATGCCCAGCGCGACCTCGGCGGCGTCGCCGGTCAGCGGACGGCCGCGCTGCGCGCGCAGCCAGTCGCGGGCCAGGTTGCGGGTGATCTGCCGCAGCCACGGCAGGAAGCTGGTCGAGCTGCGCAGCTGGTGCAGCTGCTGCCAGGCTTTGACGAAGGCCTCCTGGGCGATGTCCTCGCTGGCCTGGCGGTCGCGGGTGATCGCCAGGGCGATGGCGGTGACCGTGTTCTGGCAGGCCAGCACGATGCGCCCATAGGCGTGCTGGCAGCCAGTGCTGGCCGCCGGCAGCTCGCGTTCCAGCGTCTCGTCGATCGTTGCAGCGAAAGTCGTCATGGCGGCAGCTCCTGCTGGGATTGTGTCCCAAGACGGAGCTGCGCGCCGGGTGTGACCAGTTTGCGTTCCGGTAGCGCCGGGCCATGCCCGGCGGCTCATCCGTCAGGCCGCTGCGCTCGCCGGGCATGGCCCGGCCCTACCTGCGCATTACGTGGACGGCTGGATGCGGACGCGGACTTCTTCCTCTTCCGGCGGCGCCTGCGGGGCCGGTTGCGCCTGCTGCGGCTGTGCCTGCGGGGCCGGGGCCGGTGCGGCGGGAACCGGGGCGCCGCGGTGGCGAAGGCCGATCACCAGCGCCACGCCGGCGATCACCACCAGCAGGGCGATGCGGATGCGCCAGGCCCAGCCGCGGCCACTGCCGGTGGTCACGGCGGTATCGCGGAAGGCGAATTCGGCAGTCGGGTGGTCGCGGCGGGTGGTGTCGAGCAGGCGCGCGTCACGCAGGATCTCGCGTGCACGCGGCTGGTCGTCGGCACGCACGATCCACACCGCCGGGTAGCCCTGGCTGTTGCCCAGGTCGGTATAGCTGAACTGGCCACGGCGACGGGTCTTGTACGAGCGGCCGTTGGTCACCTTCACTTCGATGTCGTGGCTGCGCAGCAGCTCGGCCACGCCCTCGACGGTTTCCACGCGCTGGCTGCTGAAAATCTGGCGCATTGCTTACTCCTTGGCCGGCACGGCGGCCGCGGCATCCTGGTCCGGTACCACGCGGATCAGGCCTTCCTGGGCGGTGCTGGCCACCAGCACGCCATCACGGGTGAAGAACTGGCCACGCGCCAGGCCGCGCGAATCCTGCGCGCTGGGGCTGTCCAGCGAATACAGCAGCCAGTCGTCGGCGCGGAACGGGCGGTGGAACCAGATCGCGTGGTCCAGCGAAGCCATCTGCACGTGCGGATGGTAGTAGCTGATGCCGTGCGGGAAGGTGGCCGTGCCCAGCAGGTGGAAGTCGGAGGCATAGGCCAGCAACGCCTGATGCAGCTCGGGCGCATCGCCGACCGGTTCGCTCAGGCGCAGCCACACCTGGTGGTAGGGCGGGCGCTTGGGTGGGTTCAGTTCGTCGCGCGGGTACACGTGGCGGAACTCGAACGGGCCCCCGCGCGAGAGCCAGCGCTGCACCTTGATCGGCAGCCGCTCCAGCACCTCGGCCGGCAGCGGACGGTTCGGTTCGATGTCCTCCGGCTGCGGCACCTCGGGCATCTTGTGCTGGTGCTGGGCACCGGTCTCGGCCTGCTGGAACGAGGCCGCACAGAAGAAGATCACCTTGCCGTGCTGGATCGCGGTGACCCGGCGCACGGAGAAGCTGCCGCCATCACGGGTACGGTCCACGTCATAGACGATGGGGTGGTCGATGTTGCCGGCACGCAGGAAGTAGGCATGCAGCGAGTGCACGTGGCGGCCGTTGTCGACCGTGGCCTGTGCCGCCGCGAGCGCCTGGCCCAGCACCTGGCCGCCGAACACGTACTTGGTGCCGATGTCGCGGCTCTGCCCGCGGAACAGGTTGTCCTCCAGCCGCTCCAGGGTGAGCAGGTCGATCAGCTCGGAGACGACGGGTTCGGGCGTGTCGTTCAAGGGGGCGGCCACAGCAGTGAAGAAGCCTTGATTATACCGGTCAGGGGTCGGATCCCTTTCGCTTTGCGAAAGGGCTCTGACCCCAGGGCAGGCGCGGCGGTTACTTGCCGAGCCTCGCCACCAGTGCCTGCAGGGCATTCTGCGCATCCGGCGCGAACCACGCGTCAACGAACCGGTCCAGCTGGATCAGGTCCGGGTGCAGGGCCTCCTGCAGGTCGGCACGGGCCACCGCGCGGGTCAGCAGCATCGGCTGGCGCGGCTGTTTCAGCAGGTTCTGCAGCCAGGCAATGGCGCGTGGCACCACCAGGTCGCCGTCGGCAAGTTCATCGACCAGGCCGATCTGCAGCGCCTGTTCGGCCGGCACCAGCGCGCCCGTGGTGAGCAGGATGCCCGAACGGTGCACGCCCACTGCGCGGCGCAGCAGGCGCTGGATGCCTTCGGGCGCCACCAGGCCCACCTGCACCTCGTTCAGGCCGATGGCATAGGGGCGGGCCGGGTCGGCACTGCGCGCCATCACCCGGTAGTCGCAGCACAGCGCCAGCACGCAGCCGCCGGCCGGCGCATGGCCGGTGATGGCCGCTACCACCGGGATGCGGCTCTCGGCCACGCTGCGCACCGCGCCGAAGAAGGCGTTCCAGCTGTCCAGCAGCTTGTGCTTGTCATCGCCGTGGGAGAGCAGGTGCGGCACGTCCATGCCGCCGGTGAAGACCCGCTCGCTGCCCGACAGCACGATGCCGTGCGCGTCCTCGGCCATCGCCAGCTCGATGGCGTGGATCAGCTGCCGGCACAACTCGGTGTCCAGTGCGTTGACCGGTGGCCGCGCCAGGCGCAGTTCGCGGATGGGGCCATGGTTGATCACCTCGATGAGCATCGTCATGCTGCGGTCTCGTTGCGGACAGGAATCTGAGGCGATGATAACCAAACCATTCGTTGGCGTATTGTTGCTGCTTTGTGCGGGCGCAGCATCGGCGGCGACCCCCGTGCCGGCCTGCGTCACCGTGCAGCAGGGCTGGGCGCGCCTGCCGCCAAACCCGGCCATGCCGATGACCGCTGGCTACGGGGTGATCCATAACGGCTGCGCGAAAGCGGTGGCCATCAGCGGCGCACGCAGCGCCAGCTTCGGTGACGTGTCGCTGCACGAAACCACGATCGTCGATGGGGTCAGCCGCATGCGTGCGGTCGAGCGCCTGCCGCTGGCACCGGGTGCGCGCGCCGAGCTCAAGCCGGGCGGCCTGCATCTGATGCTGATGGAGGGCAGGGGCGCGCTGAAGGAAGGGCAGGTCGTGCCGCTGCAGCTTCAGCTGGAGGGCGGTGGCGAAGCCAGCGTGACGTTGACGGTGCGCAAGGCCGCGCCGTAACGCGTCGCCTGTCCGCCGGGCATGGCCCGGCGCTACCCCGACATACCGCCGGATCATCACCGGTAGCGCCGGGCCATGCCCGGCGGGGTTTTACGACCAGTCGAACGTAAACAGGACCGTGCGGCTGTGCGGTTCGTAGAACATCACGATGGCATCGGCGCCGGCCGCGACCCAGTTGCTGGCCGGCACGCTGGCCACATGGAAAAAGGCCTGGCCGTCGCGGGTCAGCTGCAGGCCATCGTCGGCCAGCTGGCTGCTGTCATTGCGGAAACGCAGGCTGCCACGCTGCCGGTAGCCGGCCAGATCCTGCAGCTGGAACGCCGCAGGCAGCGGGGCATGGCCGGACCAGTTGCCGAACCAGATCGGGCCGCCCAGCTGCTGCAGCCATGCCTGCTCGTCCAGCTCGCCGTCACCGTAGCGCGAGCAGCTGGCCAGGCGCCCGTGCTGCTGGAAATACGCACGTGCCTTGGCATGGCTCTCGCGCATTTCCACGATATGGGCGCGGGCGTCGTCGCCCTCCACGGCGTCACCCAGGAAGTATTCCTGCGTGCCGAGGAAGCGCATGCGGTTGTCCGCGGTCAGCTCGAAGGCGATCCAGTTGATGCCGGTGAACGCGTTGTGGTGCGCGGTGGTGTCGTCACCGATGCAGCCTTCATACGGCTCGATCGGGCACAGCATCGTCGCCACCTGGCCAGCCAGTTCGGGGCGCAGCACGCCCAGGTCGATCTTCAGCAGCGGCAGCAGGTGCTGGCCGAGCCAGGCCTGGTCGGCGGGGAAGACATCGGCGGGGAAGGGCACCATGCCGGGCAGCAGGTCGCGCAGTTCGGTGTGGTGGATCATTTCAGTCCTTTGAATTGCAGCGGTAGCGCCGGGCCATGCCCGGCGTGCGAAACGCCGGCCAGGGTCGGCACCTACCAGAAGCGGATCAGGTGGAAGCGTTGCGGATCGCGTCCGGCAGCGGCGCGCTCTTGCCGGTCTGCGTATCCATCCACACCACCACCACGTTGCCGTCCGAATACAGCCTGGTGTCGTCCTGCTGGTCGACGATGCGGTGGCCGATGGTCACGCTGCTGTTGCCCAGGCGCTCGACGAACAGCTCGACCAGGATGTCGTTGGGCCACACGATCGGCAGCCGGTAATTGACGTTGGTCGCAGCCACCACCGGTGCGATGCGGTCGGTCATCGACACGCCTTCCACGCCCAGCATCCAGCGCACGCGCGCTTCTTCCAGGTAGGAAATGTACTTGGCGTTGTTGACGTGGCCCATGCTGTCCATGTCACGCCAGCGCACGCTGATCGGGATACGGGCCAGGATCTTGTGTTCGTTGCTCATCAGGCGTCCTTCTTCTTGCGGGGCGAAGCGGTCTTGCTGGCCTTGCCGGTGCTCTTGGCAGCGGCCGCCTTCTTCGCCGGCTTCTCCGGCTTGACCTTGCGCGGCGGGCGCGCATCGGGCTTGTTGGCCACAGCGGCGGGCTGGTCCGGGCGCGCGCTGGTGGACGGCAGCATGCGGGCCAGGAACTGGCCGGTGTACGACTGCGGGCAGGCCGCCACGTCTTCCGGCGTGCCGGTCACCAGGATGGTGCCGCCGCGGTGGCCGCCTTCCGGGCCGAGATCGACGATCCAGTCGGCGGTCTTGATGACGTCCAGGTTGTGCTCGATCACCACCACCGTGTTGCCTTCGTCGCGCAGCTTGTGCAGCACGCCCAGCAGCGCTTCGATGTCATGGAAGTGCAGGCCGGTGGTCGGCTCGTCGAGGATGTACAGGGTGCGGCCGGTATCGCGGCGCGACAGTTCCTTGGACAGCTTCACGCGCTGCGCTTCACCACCGGACAGCGTGGTCGCGCTCTGGCCCAGCTTGATGTAGCTCAGGCCCACGTCCACCAGCGTTTCCAGCTTGCGGGCGATCGACGGCACCGGCTCGAACAGCCTCAGCGCATCTTCGACGGTCATTTCCAGCACGTCGTTGATGTTGTAGCCCTTGTACAGGATCTCCAGCGTCTCGCGGTTGTAGCGCTTGCCGTGGCAGACGTCGCAGGGCACGTACACGTCCGGCAGAAAGTGCATCTCGACCTTGATCAGGCCATCGCCCTGGCAGGCCTCGCAGCGGCCGCCGCGCACGTTGAAGCTGAAACGGCCCGGCGAATAGCCGCGCGCACGCGCTTCGGGCACCTGTGCGAACAGCTCGCGCAGCGGCGTGAACAGGCCGGTGTAGGTGGCCGGGTTCGAACGCGGGGTGCGGCCGATCGGCGACTGGTCGATGTCCACCACCTTGTCGAACAGGTCCAGGCCATCGATCTCCTTGTACGGGGCGATCGGGTGCGAGGAGCCGTTGATCTCGTTGGCGGCCAGCGAGAACAGGGTGTCGTTGATCAGGGTCGACTTGCCCGAGCCGGACACGCCGGTCACGCAGGTCAGCAGGCCGGACGGAATCGCCAGGTCCACGCCCTTCAGGTTGTTGCCGCTGGCACCGCGCAGGTGCAGGGTCATCTTCGGGTTCGGCTTGTGCCGGCGCGCCGGAATCTCGATCGCGCGCTTGCCCGACAGGTACTGGCCGGTCAGCGAACGCGGCGCATCCAGGATGTCCTGCAGGGTGCCCTGGCCGACGATCTCGCCACCATGCACGCCCGCGCCCGGGCCGATGTCCAGCACGTAGTCGGCCAGGCGGATCGCATCCTCGTCATGCTCGACCACGATGACCGTGTTGCCGAGGTCGCGCAGGCGGGTGAGGGTCCCCAGCAGGCGTTCGTTGTCGCGCTGGTGCAGGCCGATGGACGGCTCGTCGAGCACGTACATCACGCCGACCAGGCCGGCACCGATCTGGCTGGCCAGGCGGATGCGCTGCGCTTCGCCACCGGACAGCGTGTCGGCCTTGCGCTCCAGGGTCAGGTAATCCAGGCCGACGTCGACCAGGAAGCCCAGGCGTTCGCCGATTTCCTTGACGATCTTCGAAGCGATCTCACCGCGCCAGCCCGGCAGGTTCAGCTCGCTGAAGAACTTCAGTGCTTCGTCGATCGGCAGCACCACCAGGTCCGGCAGCGGGCGGTCGGCCACGAACACATTGCGCGCGGCCTTGTTCAGGCGCGCGCCCTTGCACTCGGGGCAGGCGTGTTCGCTGATGTACTTGCCCAGCTCTTCCTGCACCGCCGCCGATTCGGTTTCCTTGTAGCGGCGTTCCAGGTTGGGAATGATGCCTTCGAAGCGGTGCTTGCGCTGGGTGCGGCCACCGGCCTCGGTGAAATAGGTGAAGGTGATCGCATCATCGCCGCTGCCGTACAGCACGGCCTGCTGCACCTTGTCCGGCAGCGAGTTCCACGACGCATCGACGTCGAACTTGTAGTGCTTGGCCAGCGAGGCGATCAGCTGGAAGTAGTAGGCGTTGCGACGGTCCCAGCCGCGCACCGCACCGGCGGCCAGCGACAGTTCCGGGTGCACCACCACGCGCGCCGGGTCGAAGAACTCGGCCATGCCCAGGCCATCGCAGCCGGGGCAGGCGCCCATCGGCGCGTTGAAGGAGAACAGGCGCGGTTCCAGCTCGGGCAGCGAGTAATCGCAGACCGGGCAGGAGTACTTGGAGGAGAACAGGGTCGGCGCGGTCCCGGCGTTGTCCAGGCTCTGCACCGAGGCCATGCCGTCGCCCAGCTTCAGCGCGGTCTCGAAGCTCTCGGCCAAGCGCTGCTTGATGTCCTCGCGCGGGCGGAACCGGTCGATCACCGCTTCGATGGTGTGCTTCTGGCGCAGCGCCAGCGGCGGCACCGCGTCGATTTCATGCAGCTCGCCGTCCACGCGCACGCGCACGAAGCCCTGCGCACGCAGCTGGTCGAAGACCTGCGCATGCTCGCCCTTGCGGTCGCGGATGACCGGGGCCAGCAGCATGTAGCGCTGTTCCGGGTCCAGGGTCAGCACCTGGTCGACCATCTGGCTGACCGTCTGCGCTTCCAGCGGATAGCCGTGGTCCGGGCAGCGCGGGGTGCCGACGCGGGCGTACAGCAGGCGCAGGTAGTCGTAGATCTCGGTGATGGTGCCGACGGTCGAACGCGGGTTGTGCGAGGTCGACTTCTGCTCGATCGAGATGGCCGGAGACAGGCCCTCGATGTGGTCCAGGTCCGGCTTTTCCATCACGCTGAGGAACTGCCGTGCATAGGCTGACAGCGACTCGACGTAGCGGCGCTGGCCTTCTGCATAGATGGTGTCGAACGCCAGCGAGGACTTGCCCGAGCCGGACAGGCCGGTGATCACGATCAGCTTGTCGCGGGGCAGGTCGAGGTCGATGTTCTTGAGGTTGTGCGTCCGCGCGCCGCGGATGCGGATGAAATCCATCGCCATGGGGGATCCGGTTATGGGGGGACGTTGGCTGGGTGCCGGGCCAGCGGGGGACGGGCAATCGGTCAGCCTACCGAGGTGACCAGATGGGGGCAATAAGCGACAATGCCAGCGCGGTGTCTCACCTTGTGAGACAAGGCGACAGCTTTGTGTGGAGCCGAGCCATGCTCGGCTGCCTCGACCCCGAACCGTTCAGCCGAGCATGGCCCGGCTCTGCTGGGGCCGGGGGCGGATCCCGGCCGGGCCGCCCAGGGTTGACTTGACCGGCGCCCATTGATCTGCGTACAATCCCGCTCCTGTCCGCCCTCGATGGCGACAGTCCATAGACCACAATAACTACAGAGGAAGTCTGGTCATGTACGCAGTACTGGTCACCGGCGGTAAGCAATACCGCGTGGCGCAGGGCGAAAAGCTCCGCATTGAAAAGCTCGAAGCCGACGTCGGCAGCGAGATCAAGTTCGACAACATCCTGCTGCTCGGCGACAGCGATGGCATCAAGATCGGCGACGCCCTGAGCGGCGCTGCGGTCACCGCCACCGTCCTGTCCCAGGGTCGTGCTGACAAGGTCCGGATCATCAAGTTCCGTCGCCGCAAGCACCACATGAAGCGTCAGGGTCACCGTCAGTACTACACCGAAATCGAGATCACCGGCATTGCCGGTGGCAGCAAGTAAGGAGATAGGTCATGGCACATAAAAAAGGCGTAGGCTCTTCGCGCAACGGTCGCGACTCCAACCCGAAGTACCTGGGCGTCAAGATCTTCGGTGGCCAGGCCATTGAGGCCGGCAACATCATCGTGCGTCAGCGCGGCACCCAGTTCCACCCGGGTTCGGGCGTCGGCCTCGGCCGCGACCACACCCTGTTCGCCCTCGTGGACGGCAAGGTGGAGTTCTCGGTGAAGGGCGCCAAGAAGCGTCGCACCGTCAGCGTCGTGTCGGTCGAAGCCTGATAAGGCTGGACTGGCGGCCATGCCCCGGCATGGCCCTGCTGGTCGAATCGCACGCTGCATGAAGAGCCCCGCTTCGGCGGGGCTTTTCGTTGGAATCAGTGGTACAACGGGCACGGCCCGACATTCAAGCAAGGTGGCGGCACGCAGGCCGCGCCCATCGCAGGCATCGAAACAATGAAACTGGTAGACGAAGCAGAAATCGAAGTGTTCGCCGGCAACGGCGGCAACGGCTGCATTGGCTTCCGTCGCGAGAAGTTCATTCCGCTCGGCGGCCCGGACGGCGGCGACGGCGGTGCGGGCGGCAGCGTGTACATCCGCGCCGACGAAAACCTGAACACCCTGGTCGACTTCCGCCATGACCGCATCTTCAAGGCGCAGCGTGGCGAGAACGGCATGGGCCGCCAGGCCTATGGCAAGGGCGGCGAAGACCTGACCATCACCGTGCCGGTCGGCACCGTGATCATCAACGTGGCCACCGACGAAGTCATCGGCGACCTGACCCAGCACGGCGACCGCCTGCTGGTGGCGCAGGGCGGCCGTGGCGGCCTCGGCAACATGCACTTCAAGAGCTCGACCAACCGCTCGCCGCGCCAGGCGCTGCCGGGCGAGCCGGGCGAAGAGCGCACGCTGAAGCTGGAGCTGAAGCTGCTGGCCGACGTCGGCCTGCTGGGCTTCCCCAACGCCGGCAAGAGCACCCTGATCCGCGCCGTCTCGGCGGCAACGCCGAAGGTGGCCGATTACCCGTTCACCACGCTGTACCCGAACCTGGGTGTGGTGAAGGTGGAGAACTACCGCAGCTTCGTCATCGCCGACATTCCGGGCCTGATCGAAGGCGCGGCCGACGGTGCCGGCCTGGGCGCGCAGTTCCTGCGCCACCTGCAGCGCACCCGCCTGCTGCTGCACCTGGTGGATATCTCCCCCATGGAAGGCGGCGTGGAGGGCATTTCCCCGGTCGAGCAGGTGCGTGCCATCGAGCGCGAGCTGGAAAAGCACGACCCGGAGCTGCTGCAGAAGCCGCGCTGGCTGGTGCTGAACAAGGCCGACCTGATGTTCGAGGACGAGGCCAAGGCCGCGGCCGAGCAGATCGTCGCCGAGCTGGGCTGGAAGGAGCCGTGGTTCCTGGTCTCGGCGCTGGGCCGCGAAGGCACCTTCCCGATCATGAGCCGGGTCATGGCCTTCTTCGACCGCCAGAAGGAAGACGAACTGGAAGCCCGCAACGCGCTGTGATGGTGTTGTGGTTCCGCACGAAAAACCCGGCTTCGGCCGGGTTTTTTGTTCTGGTAGTGCCGGCCGCTGGCCGGCAGCCCTGGCGGGTAGAGTCGACTGTCAGTCGACTGCACTTGGCGGAAATGGCAAAACCCCGCGCTGCGCGCGTTAGTCGACTGACAGTCGACTCTACCGGGTCGACATCATCGAGCGGGTCGACATCATCGGATGTGTGGCAATCCCAGATCGCGGGCAACAAAAAACCCGGCCGAGGCCGGGCTTTTGTCTGCTGCCCGACCCCGAAGGGCAGGGCGGCAACGCCGGATCAGGCGGCCTTGAGGGCCTTGATGCGGTCGTTCAGGCGGCTCTTATGACGAGCAGCCTTGTTCTTGTGGATCAGGCCACGCGCGCTGAAGCGATCCAGGATCGGCTGGGCAACGGCGAAGGCGGCTTCGGCGCCGGCGGCATCGTTGGCGTCCAGCGCCTTGATCACTTTCTTGACAGCGGTGCGCAGCATCGAGCGCTGAGCCACGTTGCGCGCGTTGCGCACGACGGTCTGCTTGGCGCGCTTCTTGGCGGACTTGATATTGGCCACGGTGGTGGTTTCCTGAAAAAATCGGTGTTATGGGAACAGCAAGCTAGCTAGTATGATGGCGTAAGAAATGCACGTCAAGTCGATTGTCAAGAGGGACGCTGAGTGAGTTCACCCAAGTTGTTGCGGGGCCTGCTGTCGTTCAGCAGCATGACCATGGTCTCGCGCGTTCTCGGACTTGTCCGGGACTTCGTGGTGACCACCACGTTCGGCACCAACGCCATCACTGATGCTTTCTGGGTCGCCTTCAGGGTACCCAATTTCCTGCGCCGTTTGTTCGCCGAAGGCTCATTCGCGACCGCTTTCGTGCCCGTGTTCACGGAAGTGAAAGAGACCCGCAGTCATGAGGAGCTGCGCGAACTGATGGCGCGCACGGCCGGCACCCTCGGCGGCATCCTGATGCTGGTGACCGCCGTGGCGCTGATTTTCGCGCCACAGCTGGCGTCGGTGTTCTCAAGTGGGGTGGATACCGATCCGGTCAAGCAGGGCCTGCTGGTCGACCTCTTCCGCCTGACCTTCCCGTTCCTGCTGTTCGTCTCGCTCACCGCCCTGGCGGGTGGCGCGCTCAACAGCTTCCAGCGCTTTGCCATGCCGGCGCTGACCCCGGTCATCCTCAACCTGTGCATGATCGCCGGCGCGCTGTGGCTGGCGCCGCGGCTGGGCGGCACCCCGGAAAAGCAGATCCTGGCGCTGGGCTGGGCGGTGCTGGCCGCCGGCATCCTGCAGCTGCTGTTCCAGCTGCCCTCGCTGAAGGGCATCAACCTGCTGACCCTGCCGCGCTGGGGCTGGACCCACCCGGGCGTGCGCAAGGTGATGACCCTGATGGTGCCGACCCTGTTCGGCTCGTCGGTGGCGCAGATCAACCTGCTGCTGGATACCGTCATTGCCGCCAAGCTGACCGACGGCTCGCAGTCCTGGCTGTCGCTGGCCGACCGTTTCCTTGAGCTGCCGCTGGGCGTATTCGGCGTGGCCCTGGGCACGGTGATCCTGCCGGCGCTGGCCCGCCACCATGTCAGCACCGACCGCGAAGGCTTCTCGCGCTCGCTGGACTGGGGCCTGCGCATGACCCTGCTGATCTCGGTGCCGGCCATGCTGGGCCTGCTGTTCCTGGCCGAGCCGCTGATCGCCACCATCTTCCAGCACGGCCAGTTCAGCGCTTTCGACACCCGCATGACCGCGCTGTCGGTGTACGGCCTGAGCTTCGGCCTGCCGGCGTTCGCCCTGCTGAAGGTGGTGCTGCCGGCCTTCTACGCCCGCCAGGACACCAAGACCCCGGTGCGCGCCGGCGTGGCCGCGCTGGTGGCCAACATGGTCTTCAATTTCGCCCTGCTGGCCGTGCTGTATCAGGTGATGGTGCCCGACGACCTCAAGGCGCAGGGCGTGATGGCCGCCATCGGCAAGCAGCCGGGCCTGCACCTGGCCTTGGGCATCGCCAGTGCGCTGTCCAGCTACCTGAACCTGGGCCTGCTCTGGTACTGGCTTGGCAAGACCGATGTCTACCAGCGCCGGCCCGGCTGGGGCGGCTACCTGATCCGCCTGCTGGTGGCCTGCGTGGCCATGGTGGGCGTGTTGCTGGCCCTGCTGCACTGGCTGCCTGCCTTCTCGGCCATGGGCGTATGGGCGCGGATCGGCGCCCTGGGGCTGCTGGTCGGCGGCGGCGGCCTGACCTATCTGCTGGCCATGCTGGCGATGGGCTTCCGCCCCCGCGACCTGCGCGGGCATTGATCGGGGCCCACGGCGGCTATACTTCAGGGTTACACCATTGAAGCGGCGGCCCCGGGTGGGCCGGAACGAGAGTTGATGAGCAGGCTGTTCAGAAGCGTCGAGGGCGGGGAGCTGTTCCCCAACGGAAGCGTGGTCTGTATCGGTGCATTCGACGGCCTCCACCTGGGGCATCGTGCGCTGGTCCGCCACGCGGTCGCCCGCGCGCGCGCCTTGGGCGTGGCCGCGGTGGCCGTGGCATTCGAGCCGCTGCCGCGTGAATTCTTTGCCCGGGGCACGCCGCCGCCGCGGCTGACCCTGGCCCGCGGCAAGGTCGGGATCCTGCGCGAACTGGGCGTGGATGCGATCGGCCTGCTGCGCTTCGACGCGGCGATGGCGGCCATGCCGGCCGAAGATTTCGTTCATACGCTGCTGGCGCAGCGCCTGGGCGCGCGCGAAGTGTGGATCGGGCCGGAGTTCTGCTTCGGCAACCGCCGTCGCGGCGACCTGGCCCTGCTGCAGGCGATGGGCGGCGAGCTTGGCTTCACCGCGGGCGAGATCGAAGCGGTCGACCTGCATGGCGATCGCATTTCCAGCACCCGCATCCGCCAGCTGCTGCAGGCCGGCGATTTCACCCGTGCCAACGATCTGCTCGGTCGCCCCTACGCGATCAGCGGGCGGGTGGTGCGTGGGCGCCAGCTTGGCCGCACGCTGGGCTTCCCCACCGCCAACCTGCGTTTCCCGAAGACGCCGGCGCTGTCGGGCATCTACGCCACGTGGGTGCATGGGGTTTTCGACCAGCCGTGGCCGTCGGTGTCCAGCTTCGGCACCCGGCCGACGGTGGAAGGCGTGGAGCCGCTGCTGGAAGCCCACCTGTTCGATTTCCAGGGCGACCTGTACGGTCGACACATCGAAGTGGAATTCGTCGCCAAGCTGCGCGACGAAGAGAAATTCAATGATCTGGCGGCACTGACCGACCAGATGCACCGCGACGCCGACCAGGCGCGCGCCATCCTTTCCGAACATAGATTGCGAGCCACTGCGTGAGCCAGGACTACAAGACCACCCTGAACCTGCCAGCCACCGAATTCCCGATGCGCGGCGACCTGCCCAAGCGCGAGCCGGGCATTCTGGCGCGGTGGGAAGCGCAGGGGCTCTACCAGCAGCTGCGTGACAACGCCGCCGGCCGCCCGCTGTTCGTGTTGCATGACGGCCCGCCGTACGCCAACGGCCGCATCCACCTGGGCCACGCGGTCAACAAGATCCTCAAGGACATCATCGTCAAGTCGCGCTACCTGGCCGGCTTCGATGCGCCCTACGTGCCGGGCTGGGATTGCCACGGCCTGCCGATCGAAATCGCGGTGGAAAAGAAGTGGGGCAAGGTCGGTACCAAGCTCGACGCGGTCGAATTCCGGCAGAAGTGCCGTGAGTTCGCCGAAGAGCAGATCAACATCCAGCGCGCCGATTTCAAGCGCCTGGGCGTGACCGGCGACTGGGACAACCCGTACAAGACCCTGAGCTTCGATTTCGAGGCCAACGAGATCCGTGCGCTGGCCAAGGTCGTGGCCAACGGTCACCTGGTGCGTGGCGCCAAGCCGGTCTACTGGTGCTTCGACTGCGGCTCGGCACTGGCCGAGGCGGAAATCGAATACCAGGAAAAGGAATCGCCGGCGATCGACGTGGCCTACGCCGCGCGCGATGCGCAGGCAGTGGCCCAGGCCTTCGGCGTGAGCCTGCCGGGCGACGTCGAAGTGGCCGTGCCGATCTGGACCACCACCCCGTGGACGCTGCCGGCCTCGCTGGCGGTGTCGCTGGGCGCGGAGATCCGCTACGTGCTGGCCGAAGGCCCGGCGCACAACGGCAAGCGCCGCTGGCTGGTGCTGGCCGCTGCCCTGGCCGAGCGCGCCCTGCAGCGCTATGGCGTCGAAAACGTGGTGCTGCACGGTGAAACCACCGGCGCGGCGCTGGAAAACCAGCTGCTGGCGCATCCGTTCTACCCGGAGCGCGAGATCCTGGTGCTCAACGGCGAACACGTGTCCGACGAGGACGGTACCGGTGCGGTGCACACCGCCCCTGGCCACGGCCAGGAAGACTACGTGGTCAGCCAGAAGTACGGCCTGCTGGACAAGTACAACGCCGGCCAGGTCACTCCGATCGACGGCCGTGGCGTGTACCTGGAATCGACCCCGCCGGCCGGTGACGTGGTGCTGGCGGGCCAGCACCTGTGGAAGGCGCAGGAAGCCATCGTCGGCGTGCTGCGCGACAACGGCGCGCTGCTGGCCTTCCACCCGATCCGCCACAGCTACCCGCACTGCTGGCGCCACAAGACGCCGGTGGTGTTCCGCGCCACCCCGCAGTGGTTCATCTCGATGGACAAGGCAAACCTGCGCAACGATGCGCTGGCCGCCATCGATACCGTGGGCTGGTTCCCGAGCTGGGGCAAGGCGCGCATCCAGAGCATGGTCGACGGTCGCCCGGACTGGACCATCTCGCGCCAGCGCACCTGGGGCGTGCCGATCGCGCTGTTCACCCATCGCCAGACCGGCGAGATCCACCCGCGCACGGTGGAGCTGATGCAGCAGGTCGCCGACCGCGTCGAAGCCGAGGGCATCGACGTGTGGTACTCGCTGGACGCGGCCGAACTGCTGGGCGCCGAAGCGGCCGACTACGAGAAGGTCACCGACATCCTCGACGTCTGGTTCGATTCGGGCGTCACCCATGAAGGCGTGCTGGCCGCGCGTGGCTTCGGCAAGCCGGCCGACCTGTACCTGGAAGGTTCCGACCAGCACCGCGGCTGGTTCCAGTCCTCGCTGCTGACCGGCGTGGCCATCGACCAGCGTGCCCCGTACAAGCAGTGCCTCACCCATGGTTTCACCGTGGACGAGCACGGCCGCAAGATGTCCAAGTCGCTGGGCAACGGCATCGAGCCGCAGGACATCATGAACAAGCTGGGCGCGGACATCCTGCGCCTGTGGATCGCCTCGGCCGACTACAGCAACGAGATGTCGCTGTCGCAGGAAATCCTCAAGCGCAACGCCGATGCCTACCGCCGCCTGCGCAACACCGCGCGCTTCCTGCTGGGCAACCTGGATGGTTTCGATCCGGCCCAGCACCTGCGCCCGCTGAACGAGATGGTCGCGCTGGACCGCTGGATCGTGCATCGCGCCTGGGAGCTGCAGGAAAAGATCAAGGCCGCGTTCGACAACTACAACATGGCCGAGATCGTCCAGCTGCTGCTGAACTTCTGCAGCGTGGACCTGGGCTCGCTGTACCTGGACGTGACCAAGGACCGCCTGTACACGATGCCGACCGATTCGCACGGTCGTCGTTCGGCACAGAGCGCGATGTACCACATCGCCGAAGCGTTCACCCGCTGGATCGCGCCGATCCTGACCTTCACCGCCGACGAGCTGTGGGGCTACCTGCCGGGCGAGCGTGCCGAGCACGTGCTGTTCACCACCTGGTACGACGGCCTGGCGCCGCTGCCGGCCGATGCCCAGCTCAATGCCGCTGATTTCGATCAGCTGCTGGCCGTGCGCGAGCAGGTCGCCAAGGTCCTCGAGCCGATGCGCGCCAACGGTGCGATCGGTGCTGCGCTGGAAGCGGAAATCACCATCGCCGCCAGCGAAGAGCAGGCCGCGAAGTGGCAGCCCCTGGCCGATGAACTGCGTTTCCTGTTCATCAGCGGCGACGTGCAGGTGCGCCCGGCGACCACCGACGAAGTGTTCGTCAGCGCCCAGCCGACACAGAAGAGCAAGTGCGTGCGCTGCTGGCACCACCGTGCCGACGTCGGCAGCAATGCCGACCACCCGGAACTGTGCGGCCGCTGCGCGGGCAACATCACCGGTGCTGGTGAAGTGCGGAGCTGGTTCTGATGGCCGCGCCCCGTCCGCATCCGAACGCCCTGGTCTGGCTGCTGCTGTCGGCCGCCATCATCGGCCTGGACCAGTGGTCCAAGGCCTGGGTGCTGTCGAGCCTGCCGGAGTTCCAGCCGGTGGTGGTCATCGACGGCTTCTGGAACTGGTACCGCACCTACAACACCGGTGCAGCGTTCAGTTTCCTGAGCGATGCCGGTGGCTGGCAGAAGCACCTCTTCACCGTGCTGGCCATCGCCATCAGCGCCCTGATGGCGTGGTGGCTGCGCGCCACCGCCCGTGGCAACTGGAAGGCGGCGGTCCCGTACGCGCTGATCATCGGCGGTGCCATCGGCAACGTGATCGACCGCCAAGTGCACGGTCACGTGGTCGATTTCATCCAGTGGTATATCGGTGACCATGTCTGGCCAGCGTTCAACGTGGCCGACTCGGCCATCGTGGTCGGTGCCGTGGGCATCGCCCTGTTTGGCCTGTTCGACGGCAAGTCCGCCAAAAAGGCGGATAATGCCACCCCGAAACCGTAAGCCGGCCGCTGCCGGGAGACTGAACTGATGGATGTGCTGCTCGCCAACCCGCGTGGTTTCTGTGCCGGTGTCGATCGTGCGATCGAGATCGTCAAGCGCGCGATCGAAACGCTGGGCGCGCCCATCTACGTCCGCCATGAAGTGGTGCACAACCGCTTCGTGGTCGACGACCTGAAGCAGCGCGGCGCGATCTTCGTCGAGGAACTCGATGAAGTGCCGGACAACAACACGGTCATCTTCAGCGCGCACGGCGTCTCCCAGGCCGTGCGCCAGGAAGCCGACCGTCGTGGCCTGAAAGTGTTCGACGCCACCTGCCCGCTGGTGACCAAGGTTCACTTCGAAGTGGCCCGCCACTGCCGTGCCGGCCGTGACGTGGTGCTGATCGGCCACGCCGGTCACCCGGAAGTGGAAGGCACCATGGGCCAGTGGAACCGCGAAGCCGGTACCGGCCAGATCTACCTGGTCGAGGACGTGGAGCAGGTCGCCACGCTGGAAATCAACCAGCCGACGAACTTCGCCTACACCACCCAGACCACGCTGTCGGTGGATGACACGCGCGGCATCATCGAGGCGCTGCGCGAGCGGTTCCCGGAGATGCAGGGCCCGAAGAACGACGACATCTGCTACGCCACCCAGAACCGCCAGGACGCCGTGCGCGATCTGGCCAAGCGCTGCGACCTGGTGCTGGTGGTGGGTTCGCCGAACAGCTCCAATTCCAACCGCCTGAGTGAGCTGGCCCGCCGCGAAGGCGTGGAAAGCTACCTGATCGACGGTGCGCACGAGATCGACCCGCGCTGGGTGGAAGGAAAGCAGCACATCGGCGTGACTGCCGGCGCCTCGGCACCGCAGGTGCTGGTGGATGGCGTGCTGGCCCGCCTGGCCGAGCTGGGCGCCAATGGCGTGGGCGAGCTGGACGGCGAGCCGGAATCGATGGTGTTCGCGCTGCCGAAGGAACTGCGGCTGCGGTTGGTGGACTGACTGCGGAAGGTGGTTCGCCGGGCATGGCCCGGCGCTACCGGGTGCATGTCATCCACGCATGGCGTGGATCTACTGCATCCGGTCGGCACACCCGTAGATCCACGCCATGCGTGGATGGGCATCGCCCATGATCTTGTCCGCCCACGCGCGCCAGTAGATCCACGCCAAGCGTGGATGGGCGCACCGCGCGTGACCTTTTCCCGCTTGCGCATCGCAAATAGGTTCACGCCATGAGTAGATGGGCGCAGCGATGGTGAGTATCGAGGGTACCATCGCTGGAAGCTGCCGAATAAACACGCGACCCGTGCTCAGCTCATTGCTGGCTGAGCAGATGAGCGATCATGCCACTTGAACACTCCGAGCTTTGATGCGCTGTTCCATCAATGGTCTCGCCCGAGGTCTTTCACTCTGCGAACGCATGGCGGTTTGTCTTCAAAATCATGACGCTTGCCCCTGATGCCGAAAAGTTTTAACGCGTTCTCGTTTCGGGTGTGAACGGCTGCAAATAGCGGAGTCTTTAGGAATTTTCCTATGATGAAAAAGGACTATTGGGGCTATTTTTTGAGTCGGATCGCTGTGATCCAAGGAAAGGGGTAAACAAATGGTATGGAAATACCTGATTTTGATCATCTCACTTCTTTGTCCGACCTACGCGAAATCGCAGGCCTTCCCTGTAACTGGTTTGGGCCAGTGCGTAGACTTCATCTCCGCTGCTTCCACCACGCTTACCTCCCAGATCCAGGCACATGTGGGGGTAAGAGCATACGGCCTTCCACCTAGTTACGACCCGCTGACGGCGAAAATATTGGTTCCACCATACTCTTGCGATAGCAATGACTGGCCTGGGCTCTATAAAACTGTGGGCTATCTGAGTCATGAGCTTGGTCACCACGAGGCAGGTGTTCCCAATATTGATGCTCCGATCACCAAAGCCCAGTATGTCGAAAGGAATTGCGTGTGGGAGGCTAAGGCCGTAGTTAACAACGCGGTAGTGAGTGATCAGATTCGCGTGGCATCTGAAGGATTTGTTGAAGTCCCATTGATTTCCGAGAACTCCGCTAAGCTATGGAGCATGTGGTCGGGTGGTGAGTCATTGGTGGATATCGGGAAAGTTTTCTGCGATAACAATCATGTCGCGTCGGGAAAAACGTATACCAAGCAGCACGAGGACTACTACGATGCCAACTATCCTTGGTGATTTTGTTAGGGCGTCAGTGAAATCATTGCTGACCTTGCCTATGATTGTTCCGCTCGCCGCTGTAGCGGCAACCCCGCCCCCTCAGGCATGGAGTTCCGCGGCAAAAGCTTCGCAGCTCGAGGCACTCGATTACATCGAGCGACTGGAATTGGCGCGAAGTGCGGGACCGGATGCCGCCGCTGATGCTTTGGGTATAAAAAACGGCTTGCTTGCTGATGTCGCCACTGCTACCGGGACCGTTCGTAATTTCGGCGGTATTGAGCTTGCCACCGAACTTAACCAACGATCCGGCCAGACAACGATAATTGTGAAAGCATCGGGCGGGTGTATCGATCGGGACGTCGCGAAGGCGAAACTCGTACTTGGCAAGGTTGTATGGGCGCCGCTGGCCGATTCGCCGGCACCGGTTTTCGGTTATGCACACTTCCAAGGGGGTTCGGCATCGACTGTATTTTTTGATGCAACGGGTTCCAAGTGTTTGACAGGCGTCAGAATCGAAGATCCGATGAGGTTGAAGGGGGCAATTGAAGCCGCTTACAAGCAAGAAGCATCAAAATAGGTTCCCGATCCAGTTGGCTTGCCAGACCGTCGATAGGCCTGGCAAGCCAACGCTCGGAAGAAGTGCATCGGTGTTCCCCAGAGATGCTGGGGGGGGGGGGCTAGGGACTGCTTGGGGCTTTCAGCAAGTCTGTCTCCCATGACCTTTGGCCATAGGGCCACGCGCGCCACAGGCCTAGCATCAAAGGTTCTACCGTAGCTGGAACCTGCCTGATGAAGACCCGTGCCCTGGTGATGTCCGTGCTGTTCGCGCTGGCTGCCACGCCTGCGCTGGCGCAGACCTCGCCGCCGGGCGACGCCGCGGCCCCTGGCCTGCTGCGCATCGATGTAGATGCACGTGACCTTGCCCGTCGCATTTTCAAGGTGACCGCCACCGTGCCGGTCACGCCCGGTCCGGTCACTCTGCTGTACCCGCAGTGGATCCCCGGCAACCATTCGCCCACCGGCCCGATCGACAAGCTGGCCGGCCTGCGCGTGACCGCCGCCGGCAAGCCGCTGGCCTGGCAGCGCGACCAGTTCAATGTCTATGCGTTCAAGGTGGACGTGCCCGACGGTGTCAGCGAGATCGTCGCGCACTTCGATTTCCTCTCCTCGCAGGGCGGCAGCCAGGGTCGTGTGGTGATGACTCCGGAAATGCTCAACCTGCAGTGGAACGCCAACTCGCTGTATCCGGCTGGCGTTGATGCGCGCAACCTGCAGGCGCAGGCCAGCGTGACGCTGCCCAAGGGCTGGGGCTATGCCACCGCACTGGAAACCGCGCGCCGCGATGGCGACACCGTGGTGTTCAAGCCGATCTCCTATGACCACCTGGTCGATTCGCCGCTGTTTGCCGGCGAGCACCACCAGCGCATCGACCTCGACCCGGGCGCGAAGGTGCCGGTGCACCTGAATGTGTTCGCCGACGACGCCAAGTCGCTGAAGCCGACCGACGAACAGATCAAGCTGCACCGCGCGCTGGTGCAGCAGGCCGACAAGCTGTACGGCGCACGCCACTACGATCACTACGAATTTCTGCTGGCCCTGACCGACCGCCTCGGCGGCATCGGCCTGGAACACCACCGGTCCAGCGAGAACAGCGCCGCGCCCGGCTACTTCACCGAGTGGGACAGCAACGCGTGGATGCGCGACCTGCTGCCGCACGAGTACACCCACTCCTGGAACGGCAAGTACCGTCGCGGCGCGGACCTGGCCACGGCCAACTTCAACGTGCCGATGGGCGACAGCCTGCTGTGGGTGTACGAGGGCCAGACCCAGTTCTGGGGCCAGGTGCTGGCCGCGCGCTCGGGCCTGTGGTCGAACGAGCAGACCCGCGACATGCTGGCCAACGTGGCGGCGACCTACGACCGTGGCCGCCCGGGCCTGGCCTGGCGCGCGCTGCAGGACACCACCAACGACCCGGCCATCGCCCAGCGCCGTGGGCTGGCCTACCGCAACTACCAGATGAGCGAGGACTACTACTCCGGCGGGCAGATGCTGTGGCTGGAAGTGGAAGGCAAGCTGCGCGCGCTGAGCGGCAACCGCCGCAGCCTGGATGATTTCGCGCGTGCGTTCTTCGGTGTCGGTAACGGCGACTGGAACGTCAAGCCGTACACCTTCGAGGATGTGGTGACGACCCTCAACGGCATCGCACCGTACGACTGGGCCAGTTTCCTGCGGCAGCGCCTGGACGGGCATGGTTCGCTGACCGGTGGCCTGGAGCTGGCGGGCTGGAAGCTGGCCTACCGCGATACGCCGAACGAGGCCTACAAAGCGCAGGAAAAGCGCGCCAAGGCCGCGCTGCTGGCCTACTCGCTGGGTGCCACCGTGCTCGACACCGGCGTGGTCGGCGATGTGATCTGGGACAGCCCGGCCTTCAACGCAGGCCTGGCGCCGGGCATGAAGGTGATTGCCGTAGGTGGCCGCGAATACAGCAGCGAGCGCCTGAAGGACGCGGTTGCTGCCGCGGCCAAGGACAAGGCGCCGATCGTGCTGCTGGTCAAGCAGTTCGACCGCATCGAGACGATGAACATCGATTACCACGGAGGCCTGCAGTACCCGGTGCTGGAGCGCATCGCCGGCAAGCCGGACCGCCTTGCCGAGCTGTGGAAGGCGCGATGATGTGGTGATTTCTGTAGAGTCGACCGTTGGTCGACTGCCTTTGGCAGAAGCAGCCGAGCATGGCTCGGCTCTACAGAAGAGCAGAAGCAGCCGAGCATGGCTCGGCTCTACAGAAGAGCAGAAGCAGCCGAGCATGGCTCGGCTCTACAGAAGAGCAGAAGCAACCGAGCACGGCTCGGTTCTACAAGAGCGGCAGCAGTCGACCAACGGTCGTCGCTACAAAAGCGTTTATTCGACGTCGGCCGCGCTTTCGCAGATGCGCTCCGGCGCGCACAGGCGATCCAGCAGGGCCAGGGTCACGCCGTTGCTCCAGCCGAAACCATCCTGCAGCGGGTATTCGCCGCCGCCACCGCCGCTGGCCGAGCCGTCCACCACGTACTTCTCCACCAGCTTGCCGTCGCGGTCGTAGACCGATTGCACCGTGTGCAGGAAGCGCACGCCCAGCGTCCGCGCCAGCGCCTGCTGGCCGTACTGCTGCAGCCCATCCACCGCCACCCACTGCAGCGGCGCCCAGCCGTTCGGGGCGTCCCACTGCTGCCCGGTGTCGTGCTGCGTCGTCAGCAGGCCGCCTGAGCGCAGCAGGCCGGCTTCCACGGCATCGGCGGTGCGCTGCGCCTGTGCTGCGTCGGCAATCTTCAGCCACAGCGGGAACAGTGCTGCGGCGGTGAGGGCAGGGCGTTGCTGCCCGCTGTCCAGGTCGCGGTCGACGTAGTAGCCCTGGCGTGCGTCCCACAGCAGCGTATTGATGGCCGCGCGGCGGGAGGCCGCCAGTTGCTGGTAGTGATGTGCATCGTGGCGCGCACCAGACGCGGTGCTGGCACGCGCCAGCGTCTGCTCCAGCCGGAACAGCAGGCTGTTCAGATCCACCGGCACGATGGACGTGGTGCGGATACTCGACAGCTGCGCCGGATCATCCAGCCAACGCGAGCTGAAATCCCAGCCGGATTCGGCGCCGGCGCGCAGATCGCGGTAGACCTGCGAGGCTTGCCGCTGCGAGGCCTGCGCAGCCGTAGCCAGATCATCCGTCCACGATTCAGTACGCGGCACCGCACGCGCATCCCAGTAGCGGTTCAACAGTTGGCCATCAGCCAAGCGCACCACGCGTTCGCGCGCCTGGCCCGGTGCAAGGCCCTCGGCGCCGTGCATCCAGAACGCGTGTTCGATACGCAGCTGCGGCAGGTAACGCCGGTACGCGTCGTCACCCTCGTGGCTGGCCAGCAGTTCCACCATCAAGCTGAAGAACGGTGGCTGCGAACGGCTGAGGTAGTAACTGCGGTTGCCGTTGGGGACGTGGCCGTACTGGTCCAGCTGCCAGGCGAAGTTGTCGACCATGTCGCGCACCTGCTGCCAGCGTTGGCTGGATGCCAGGCCGAGCAGGGTGAAGTAGCTGTCCCAGTAATAGACCTCGCGGAAGCGGCCGCCGGGTACTACATACGGGTGCGGCAACGGCAGCAGCGAACCGTGCGGATCGACGCTGGCGGTGTGCCGTTGCAGGACCGGCCACAGGCCCTCGATGTGCGCGCGCAGCGTCTCTCCGGACGGTGGCACGTAGGCGGGTGCATCGCCGGGTACGTCGAAGCGGGTCGCGACGAAATCGCGCAGCGTGTACCCGGGTTGCCGCTGTGCGGTTTGCCAGTCGGCCAGTACGGCCGCAGCCCGCTGGCGTGGCACGGCGTCGGCGAAGGTCTTCTGGTCGGCAAACAGGTGCGCGCGTTGTACCTGCTGGAACAGCGGGGCCAGTTGCTGGTCGGGCGCGGGCGGGGTGGCAGCGTGCGTCTGTGCTGCCACCGTTACACATGTCGCCAGCAGTGCGGGCAGCACCAGCCAGGCGGAACTGCATCCGGGGGGGCGCATGGGAGCCTCCGTTTTCGCCAACGGGCACTGTAGGCTGCCCGCTGTGAAAAGATGGAGACTGCGCATGCAGGCCGCCGTTCCGGATCAGTTCTTTTCAGCCACCTTCAGCAGAGTGCCGGCCTTGTCGAACGTGAGGCTGATGCTCCTGCGGTCACCATGCACTTCATCTGGGCGCCAGGACAGGCGTGCGTTGCTACGGATGACCAGATACACGTAGTCGACCTCCTCTGGCGTGGCCATCACGGTCGCACGCTGTTCCTGCAGAGCCTTGGCGACGCGGGCCACGGCGGTGAAGTCAATGTCATCCAGGGCCGCGCTGTTGTCCTGCAGATTGAACAAGCTGCCCATCCGGTGCAGGTTGACCGGTTCGCCCTTGCGCCACGCATCGTTCGCGAAGTGGTAGCTGTCCACGTTGCCGGCCACGTCCGGATCGATCAGGTCGAGGTTGATGCGGCCATCGCCATAGACATTGATGCCGCGATAGATGCGTAGCGACTTGCCCTGAAGGCCCGGCATGGCCTGCAGCGCATCACGCGCGCCCTGCAGACGCTCGGGATCGAACACCAGGTTGGATGGCTGCGGTGCGGGCGCCTGCACGGGGTCAGGTGCAGGTGGGGGGGCGGCCCCCTGCTGGGCGTACTCGCCGGGTGCGCTGGGCAGCGGGTGGCCGGCAAGCGTTTCGCGCAGCGTCTCCACTGCGCCACCAGCCATGGCAGCCGCGGCCAGCAGCAGCACGATCAGCGCGAAGATCAGGGGGGTGGAAGGTGGGCGCTTCATGACAGCTCCATCCGCACGTTGCTGCGGTCATCCGGATCGTAGAGCAGGGTGACCGCATCGCGCGGTACCTTCGCCAGGTCCAGCAGCGATACGATGCGGCGCACGCTGACCCTGTGTACGACACCGTCGCTGTCGGTGAACTGCAACTGGAATTCCAGCTGCGGCTGTTCGTTGATGTAGGTGCCGGTCTGGCGCACAGCCAGTACGTCGGCCCGCACGCCGATGCCGCGGTACTTCAGCGCTTCGCCGCGTTCATCCATCTGCAACGCACGGCCAAGCAGGCGCAGGCCGCCCACGTACACGCACAGCACCAGCGGGCAGACCAGCAGCGGATGGCCGAGGGAAAGAAAGGTCCAGCCCTGGCCCTCGCCCTGCAAGCGCCAGCACAGGACATAAGCCATCACCACAACAGCAATGCCAAGCAGGCCGGCCGCTGCACGACGGCACAGGCTGGCCACGTCCATTTCCGGGGCCGCACCGGCCAGCACCAGATTGGGAAACACGCCGGGCGAGCGGCTTACGCGCGCTTCCAGCTCCTTGCCAACGGCAAAGCGCTGCAGGTGCGGCTTGCTGTCGACCAGCACCAGCTGGTCGGTGACCGGCGTGCCGGAAAGATTGTCGAACGAGAGCTGCAGTTTCCACTGCGCAAACCCCCGCACATGCACGCCGGTCTGCTCGGCGTGTTCGATACGCGCGCTGCGTGGCTCGCCGTCGGCAAGGATATCGCGTACACGGTGGATCGCCCGCAGTGGCGCAAGCATCAGGTAATGCAGAAAGGCGTATAGCAATGTCAGTCACAGCGTCAGCGAAGTGGCCAGCAGAGCCAGCGCAAGCCAAGGCGCGCTGCGCGCAGCATGCGGGATCGAGCCATCGGTGCCGAAATACAGAATGCAGGGGAAGGGCAGCGCGAAGAACAGCAGGAACGCGCCCCAGAACCAGAGTTGTCCTTTCATGGAAGCAGGTGTTGGTGAAACAGGGGGCGCAGCGTACTACGCTTCACCGGAACTGCAGCGTCAGCAGGAAGTAACGTCCCAGCGGATCATCCAGTCCGGCCATCTGTCCACCACTACCCACCAGGTAGTTCACCGGTGCGGTATCCAGCACGTTGTGCACGTCCAGCGCCGCCACCACACGCGGGCTCAGCTTGCGTGCCACGTGAAGGTTCCAGCGCAGCTGCGCAGGGTTCATGCAGCGATGCGCCTCGCGCTGCTCCGCCGGGCAGTCCTCGCCGGCCAGCCACGCGCGGGTGCGGCCCACGCGGTTGCCACGCAGGGCGATGTCCCACGAGGGGTTCTGCCACTGCACGTTGATGATGCCGGCGAAGGTGGGCGTGGCGTGCCCGCGCAGGTCCACCGATTCACCGTGCGCGCGGTCGCGGCGCAGCTCCTGCTGTTTCAGGCCATCCAGCGAGAACAGCCACTGGCCATCGCGGCCGGCATCGATGCGGTACTCGCCGCGCAGCACCCAGTTGCGCGAGGTGGTGCGGCCGATGTTGTCGAAGGACAGGCGCAGGTCGCGCAGGCGGCCCTGCTCGTCCAGTTCCCACGTATCGGGGTTCCACAGCGCATCGCTGGGCTGCAGCGCGAGGATCTCGTTGCGCAGCTCGACGATGTTGTGGGTCAGCGACAGCGAGAAGGCATCGGTGGGCGTCCAGCTGGCGGCCAGCGAATGGCTGCGCGAGGTTTCGGCGCGCAGCGCATCATTCTCCACCACGTCCACTTCCACCGCGCAGCCACCGCCGCGCAGCGTGCGAGCACACTGCGGCAGGGTGTCCGACGCGGGCAGTGCCAGCAGGCCGAAGTAGGCCGGTGGCCGGCGCCGCTCGAACAGGCTGGGGGCACGGAAGCCGCGGCCACTGGCCAGCAGGAACGACCAGTGCGGGCTCGGGCTCCAGCGCAGGCCGGCACGCGGCGAGAACGCGCTGTCGCCATCATCGTGGTCCAGCCGTGCCGCCAGGTCCAGGCGCAGCGTCGAGGCCAGCGGCAGGCCGACTTCGGCATACGCCGCGTTGCTCGGCCGCGACAGCCGCCGTTGTTCCAGCGGCAGGCCCAGCGCCAGTTCGCCCTTGCCCAGCAGCGGATCAGGCAGCGAGGTCCAGCGTTCCTGGCGCAGGTCGAGGCCGGTGGCCAGCTGCGCCTTGCCGCCGGGCAGGTCCATCAGTTCGCGCTGCACGCCCCACCAGCCCTGCAGCTGGGTGGTGCGCCCGCGGTTGCGGATGGTCGGGAACAGTTCGTCGGCCAGGCCCGGTGGCAGGGTGGAAAAACCGGGCAGGAAGTCCAGTGCGAGCGCGGCCTCCAGCAAGCGTTCGCTGCGCACGGCGCCGCCGGTACGCAGGTCCACCTGGCTGCGCTGCGCACTCAGTCCGGCCTCCCAGCTGCGGCCGCGCTGGTCGCGGCCGATGCCAACGGTCAGATCGCCTTCGCTGGCGCCCACCCGCGGCTGCACCTCGCCGCCCTCCTGCAGCACCACGTTGAGCAGGGCATTGCGGTTGAAATCCAGCGCCACCGCGGTCGGGCCCAGTTCGAAGCGCTGGCGGTTGTGGCTGGCACGTGCTTCGACATAGGCGTAGCGGCCTTCGCCACGCTCGTGGCGGTAGCGCAGGTAGCCGGCCACCGTGTCCGAGGCCGGCTGCAGCGAACGCGGGCGCACGCTGTCGTACCAGCAGCCGTCCTCGTCCTCCTGCAGCGGCGCATGGCATTCGCTGGCCGGGTAGTAATCGCCGTTGGCCAGGATCAGGCCGATCGGGTACAGCGCGCTGTCGGCATGCCAGCTACGGCGGTCGCCGGCCACGTGGCGCAGGCGGTGCAGGTCGAGGCCGGCGAACCAGCGGTCACCGTTGTCACGCACGCCGCCGGTGGCCGCCTGCACGCGGTGCTGGTCACCATCGCCGCGGCCGCTGACGCCGGTCTGCAGGGTGGCTTCCGGGCCATCGGCCTGGTCGCGCAGGATGATGTTGACCACGCCGGACATCGCGTCGGCGCCATAGATGGCCGAGGCGCCGCCGCGCACCAGTTCGATGCGTTCAACGAAGCTGAGCGGAATGCCGCCGAGGTCGGTCAGGCCGCCTTCTTCCAGCGACACCATCGGGTAGCGCGGCAGGCGGCGACCGTTGACCAGAAACAGCGTGGCGCGCGGGCCCATGCCGTCCAGGCTGGTGGTGGCGGCCGCGCCCACCGGCAGGTACAGCGAATCGCCGCCGCGCGAGGTGCTCAGCGGCGGATGGCCGTTCATGCCGGGCAGGTGGCGCAGCAGATCGAACAGCGTGCCGTAGCCGCTGCGCAGGATGTCCTCGCGCTCGATCACCGTCACCGGCAGGGTGGTCTGCACCGAGGTGCGCGGCAGGCGGCTGCCGGTCACATGGACCGGTGCCAGGTCCACCTGTGCCGGCCGCTGCGGTCGCGGCGGCGGGGCGGGCGCAACCGCAGCAGGCGCCGATGCCGCCACCGCATGGCGACGCAGCACGTAGCCACCGCCGGCGGTGCGCAGGATGTTGACCGGCCGGCCGGCCACCAGCGCCTTCAGCGCAGCGGCAGGTTCCTGCGGTCCCTGCGTCCCGGGCGTGCGCAGGTCGGCCAGCTCGCGTGCATCGAACACCAGCGATACACCGCTCTGCCGCGCCCACTGCTGCAGCGCCGGGGCCAAGGGGCCGGCGGCGATGTGGTATTCGATCGGGGCGGCGGCGGGCGATGCTGCGGTGGCCGTGGCACCGGCCAGGGCAAGCCACAGCAGGACCCTCAAACGCTGCCGCAGTGCCCCGGGGCTGGGCATCGGCGCCGCCTCAGTAAGTGCGGCGCAGTTCCAGCGCGCCATCCTTGCGCGGCTGGCCAGCGATCGACCACCCCAGTTCCAGGGCAGACAGCAGTTCATGCGGATCGCCGGCACGGAAGCTGCCGCTCACGGCCAGGTCGGCGATGTCCGGGTCGGCAATCACCAGCGGCGTGCTGCCGTAACGGTTCATGCGCTCGACCACGGTGGACAGCGGCGTGGCATCGAACACCAGGCGGCCCTCGGGCCAGGCTTCGGCCGCGGCGGTGGTGGCCAGCTGCGGGCCCGGCTGGATGCGGCCGGACGGCGACACCTGCAGCTGCTGGCCCGGGGCCAGCGTGTGCTGGGCGCTGCCGCTGGTCACTTCCACGGCGCCTTCCAGCAGCGCCACTTCCACCCGGCCATCGCTCAGCCGCTCGACCTGGAAGGTGGTGCCGATGTCGCGGATGCTGCTGCCGCCGGCCTGCACCCGCAGCGGGCGCAGGGAGGCGGCCACCTGCAGCTGCATGCGGCCGCGTTCCAGTTCCAGTTCGCGCTTGCGCCAGCCGAAGCGGGCGCTCAGCGTGGTGCCGGCATCGAGGGTGGCGATGCTGCCATCGGCCAGCGTGCGTACCTGCGGCAGGTGGCTGGCGTTGGCGTAGAGCTGCGGGGTGGGGTTGCCGTCGGTGTAGACCATCCAGCCGATGCCCACGGCCAGGCAGACACCGGCCGCCGCCGCCACCGAGGGCAGCCAGCGCCGTGCAGGCGCACGTGCGGCGCGGGCAGCGGCGGTGCGCAGCCACGGGTCGCCGGACAGGCCAGCGCTGCGCAGGTGCAGCTTCTCGGCCTGTGCCCAGGCGGTAACGTGGGAGGGGTGCTCGGCCAGCCAGTCCTCGAACGCGTCGCGCTCGATCGAGGTGCAGTCGGGGGCCTCCAGGCGGGCCACCCAGGCGCTTGCGCGCTCGAACAGCAACGTGTCATCCATGTATGCGTCGCGGGTCACTCACTCTCTCCATCAGTGTGGAGAGGATTGCTGCCCAGCTCCTTGCGCAGGCCCTGAAGGGCACGGGCGATGTGTTTTTCCACCGTCTTGGCGGTGATGCCGCAATGCCGGGCGATCTGTGCATAGCTCATGCCGGTGATACGGTTGAGCAGGTACACCTCGCGGGCACGTTCGGGAAGCTTGAACAGTGCCTGTCGCAGCAGCGCGATCATCTGGCCGGATTCTGCCTGACGCAGCGGATCGGGAGAAGTGCCGTGCGGCTCCTCGCTGCCGTCGCGTTCACCCAGCGGCAGGTGACCGCGCGCGTGTGGCGAACGGCCGCGGTCAGCCAGGCGGTTGCGGGCGATGCGGTACAGCAGCAGGCGCAGCTCGTCGGTGCCGTGGCCGCGGTAGCGGATCAGCCGCTCGATGCTGTCCTGCGCGATGTCCTCGGCATCCTCCGGGCCGACACCGCGCATGCGCAGGAAGGCGCACAGCGGCGCACGTTCCTCACGGATGAAGGTGATGAAGGCATCCGGAACCCCGGCCGGGTCCGGCGCGCGCTGGGGCAGGGGGGAGGGGGCGGACAGGGGGAAGGCCTCGAACGACAAACGCGTCATCGAGTTTTACAAGACGAAGACCGCGGGGGGAAGTGCGTGTCGTTTGCGACATGCCTGGATGAATGAGTTCAGATTTTCGCGTGCGGTGCGCTGGGGGTGTTCGGCGCGCTGCGGCGTTCTGCTTTCGTCCCGCGTGGTGCGGGTTGGAGAGAGAGAGCGCAATGAAGCATTCGAAGTTGAGCCTGGCCCTGGCCGGCCTGGTGGGTATGGCAACGCTGGGCGCGATGGGGGACGCAGCGGCGATGAACTACCACGTGCAGGACGACCGCGTCGTTCTCAGTGGTGGGGTGACCTTCGCTGATGTCGTCGCGCTGCCGGCGCTGCTGACCAAGGCGCAGGAAGAAGGCCGCCCGATCCGCGAAGTCGTGCTGCGCACCTCCAACGGTGGCGCGCTGATCGCCGGTGAGTGGCTGCAGGCCATCATCCGCACCCAGGGCCTGGACACCATCGTGTCTGGCCACTGCATTTCGTCGTGCTCGATCATGCAGTCCGGCGGCGTCAACCGTTACCTGGCCGGCGACCTGCCGGTGGTCGATTCGGTGCAGATCCATGCCGCCAGCAGCGGCGGCCGCATCACCTACAGCCCGTCGCCGCGCATGACCAATATCTACACCGGCAACTACGGCGGCGGCATGGATGCCGGCCTGCTGCACAAGGCCATGTATGAAGTGGTGGCGCCGAACGGCCTGCTGGTGTTCCGCGACCCGTCGCGCACCAATGGCACTTCGGTCAGCTTCGACCCCGATGGCAGCGGCCGCAACCTGCAGCTCTTCCCGGGCCAGGACATCCGCAGCAACAACATCATCACCGAGGCCGGCTACCGCGACCCGGGCGATACCCTCACCGTCACCGGCAACGTCAGCGGTGACATCAACCCGGGCTACATGGCCACCGCACGCAAGCTGCAGGCGCTGGTGGATGATGACTTCGCGCGCTGGAACGACGACGAGTACGAGACCACCTACATCAACTATGCGGTGACCCTCTACAACCTCGCGTCCAACGGCCCGAATGGCGTTGGCCAGTTCTCGCTGCAGGACTACCTCAACAATCCGGGCAACCAGGCGTTCCTGCAGGGCCAGCTGCGCCTGGCCGATCTGGATGCCTCCGCGCTGGCCAACTCGGCCGGCGTGATCCGCGTTGCCAAGGGCGGCACCTGGCGCACCTCGGCCACCACGGGTGCTGATTTCATGCTGGTCGACGGCGGTACCCTCGCCCTGGAAGGCGGCGCACTGCGCGCACCGGAAGTGCGGGTGATGGCCGGCGGCCTGGTGGTCGGCCATGGCGACATCGCCTCGCTGGAAACCGACACCGATGCACTGCTCGACGCCACCGGTCCGTCGCTGCGCGAGGACGGCTTCAACCGACTGCGCGTGTACGGCACGCTGATGCCGCGCGGTGGCGACCTGGTCACCCACGGCTACGTCAACATCATGCCGGGCGGCAACGTGCTGTTCGATGTCACCGAAGCCGGTGGCAGTGCCGCTGGCCGCCTGCGCGTGGGCAGCTTCTTCGACGACGGCCAGAACGATGGCGCGCTGGTGATCTCGCCGGGTGCGCACCTGGAATTGAACGTCGCCCAAGGCTTCTACGCCGGCAACTACCAGCGTGAACTGGTCACCGGCCCGATCTACGAGGATGGCTTCGCCGATGCCGTCCGCCTGGGCGATACCGGCTACAGCGCCAGCATCACCGACAACGAAGTCTTCCGTCCGCGCCACAACTCGCTGCTCAGCTTCAACATCCACCAGAGCGAAGACGGCCTGTCGCTGACCGCCAACCCGGGCTTCGACCAGCTGGCACAGCTGACCGCCAGCAACGGCAACCAGAGCCTGGGCGTCGCCCTGGCCGCCGCAGGGGATCGCCAGGACGCGCGCCTGAAATCGCTGCTGGGCGCCCTGCAGTTTGCCGACCGCGATGTCATCGCCCAGCAGGCCGGTGCCCTGCGCGGTGACGCGCACGCCAGCCTGCGCCTGGCCGACAACGCCCTGCTGGGCAGCATCGGCAACGTCGTCACCCAGCACCAGGCCGGCCTGCGCAGTGGCAGCGGCGATGCCGGCGGCCTGGCTGCGCAGGCGGCACAGGCGGCGTCGGCACAGCCGGGCATGGCCAACGGCAGCCTGTTCAACCAGCTGGCCATGCACCTGGTGGAGCCGGCCGCGCAGGCGGTGGCCGGTTCGAGCGGCGTCAACTATGGCCCCGCTGAGCGCAACCACGGCTTCTGGGGCCGCGGCTTCGGCAGCCATGGCCGCATCGATGGCGACGGCGGCGTGGCCGGCCTGACCCACACCGTGGGCGGCATCGTGCTGGGTGCCGATACGCGCGTGGCCGATGACCGCGTCAGCCTGGGCGTGAGCGTGGCGGCGGCTGACATGTCGACCAAGGCCCGCGATGGCTCCGGCTTCACCGGTGACGTGCGCGCGCTGGATATCGGCGGTTACATCGATGCCACCTATGCGCGTGGCTACCTGTCTGCCGCCGTGCGTTACACCGACCTGCGCCACGACACCCGTCGCGGCATCGCCGGCATCGACGGCCTGGGCGATCCGCTGCGCGCCAAGTACAACAACGATGCGATCTCCGCGCGCCTGGAACATGGCTTCAGCTTCACCACCGGCAACGGCCTGGTGGTGCAGCCGCTGCTGCCGGTGGTGGATTACGCGCGCACCTCGGCCACGCGTTTCAATGAAGGGCAGGGCGCCGGCGCACTGGCCGGCCGTGGCGACAGCCTGGAAAGCATCCGCGTCGGTGCCGGCCTGCAGCTGTTCAAGACCTTCGACGGCAACAACGGCGAGCGCATCACCCCGCGCGCCCGCGTGGTCTGGCAGAAGGAACTGGGCGACACCCAGGCCCGCTACAGCACCGGCTTCGCCGCCGCCCCGGACCTGGTGTTCGGCAGCAGCAGCCAGACCCTGGGCGAACAGGTGCTGGCCTGGAACCTGGGCGTCACCAGCCGCGCCAGCGACCGCTTGTCGGTGATGGTCGACTACGTGGGTGAGCGCCGCGACGGCCAGGTGCAGAACGGCGTGATGCTGGGCCTCGGCTACGCGTTCTGAGTAAAGGGCACACCGGCGGCAGCATCGCCGCCGGTGCGCTATGGTCTGCGCAGGATTCCCGTGCAGGCCCGCCCATGCAGATTGCCGTGTTCAGCGCCCGTCACTACGACCGCCGCTTCCTGGAAGAAGCCAACGCGCGCGACGGCGCCGGGCAGGGCTTCCAGTTCGTCCATTTCGACGCCGCACTGGATGTGCACACCGCGGCACTCGCGCAGGACTGCGCCGCCGTCTGCGTATTCGTCAACGACCGCCTCGATGCCCCCGTGCTGCAGGCGCTGCATGCACAGGGCGTGCGCGCCGTGCTGCTGCGCTGCGCCGGCTTCAACAACGTCGATCTGGCCGAGGCCGCGCGCCTGGGCCTGTTCGTCGCCCGCGTGCCGGCCTATTCGCCCGAGGCCGTGGCCGAACACGCGCTGGCGCTGGTGATGACCCTCAACCGCCACACCCACCGGGCCTACAATCGCGTGCGCGAAGGCAACTTCATGCTGGATGGCCTGCTCGGCCGCACCCTGCACGGGCGCACCGTGGGCATCGTCGGCACCGGCAAGATCGGCCTGGCGACTGCGCGCATCTTCCGTGGCATGGGCTGCACCGTGCTTGGCCATGACCCGTACCCGTCGCCGGACTTCGACGGGGTGGGGGAGAGCGTGGGGCTGGACGACCTGCTGGCGCGTGCGGACATCGTTTCGCTGCACTGCCCGCTGACGCCGGACACCCAGCACCTCATCAACGATGCCTCGCTGGCGCGGATGAAGCCTGGCGCGATGCTGGTCAACACCTCGCGCGGCGGGCTGGTGGATACCCACGCGGTGACCCGCGCGCTGAAATCGCGCCGGCTGGGCCACCTGGCCATCGACGTCTACGAGCAGGAAAGCGCGCTGTTCTTCCAGGATCTGTCCGGCGAGATCATCGACGACGAGGCCTTCCAGCGCCTGATGACCTTCCCCAACGTGCTGGTGACCGGCCACCAGGGCTTCTTCACCGTGGAGGCGCTGCAGGAGATCTCGGCCATCACCCTGGGCAACCTGGCCGATTTCGCCGCCGGGCGGGCATGTGCCAACCGGGTAGGGGCGGATTGACCAGCGGGGTGGGCTGCCCGTAAAATCGCCTGCTCAGCCGGAATAGCTCAGTTGGTAGAGCGGCGCATTCGTAATGCGTAGGTCGCAGGTTCGACTCCTGTTTCCGGCACCAGTTGCATGAAAAGCCCCGACCCAGGTCGGGGCTTTTTTGTGCTCTGGTAGCGCCGGGCCATGCCCGGCGGAACGCCGGCAACCCGTGGTGCCAGCCCATGGCTGGCAGCCGTCGATCCCCAGCCTTTGGATGGGAGGTCATACTCACAACCAGCGGCCGCTGTGGCCATTGGAAGAGGAGTGCGGACTGTGATGTCCAACGACTACCGGGTGCTGCTTGAACGCCACTACGCGGAAACCTGGGGCGAGGGCCTGGAGGCCGTCGCGTTTCCACGCAGCCCGCATTCCCGCCTGCCGTGCCCGTTCGCTGTACTGACGATGCCTCAACGGCCGGACCGCGACGTGTGGACCTATGCCACCTGCGGCATGTCCGATGGAATGGCCGCGCCTATCGAGCTGTACGCGCTGAGCGATGGCCCCAGTGCCGTGATTCCCGAGTTCATGGCTGCCATTGCCAGCTTCCACCACGAGATTGGGGGCGTAGGTCTGGGTGATACGGCGTATCTGGGCAAGGGATGGGCGGAAGGTTCGTTGTGCGAGCACGCCCTTGTCTCGTTGCCCTACCTGGACGGACCTGTGTTCGGTACCTTGGATGTGGCTGGATACGCGGTAAACATCTACTGGTTACTGCCTCTTACGCGAGCTGAGGTGGAGTTCAAGAAGGCTCATGGTCTTGAGGCCTTGGAGGAGGCGCTGGAGAGCTCCGGGTTCAACTATCTGGATATGATGCGGGAGTCGGTGGTCTAAGCCGACGTGGGGCGTTTGCGTGGGTGGTGGTCAGTGTTGGGCTCAAGTCAGGATAGTTGCCGCGTTGCTTGATATTGTGTTCGCAGTGGGTTTTGCATCGGTATTTGGCTGCCTTGCCTTGTTCCTGGGGTTTGCCAAGCGATTCCCAAGCGCTATCCGGAATTGCTTTTGTCTCGGCGGCAATCATGACGAGCTGACCGGAGCTTTGTCCGCACGGAATCGGGGATCGCACTCGTGGGAACTGAGGACTACGCCTTTCTCGCACATCTGCTTGAGTCGGGTCTGTTGGCCGTCGGCAACAGGATCGATCCAGTGCAGATGGACGCGTATTGGTCAGGAGACATCGGGGTTCCGGTGCCGATTGTTGCGGACGTTGACGCGTATCTGCTGCGTGCAGACTCCGATGCATTGATCCGCGCGGCCTTGTGGGTCGTGCGCAATCACTTTCTGTCCGCTACCCATCCCGCGCTGCACATGCGCGTGGTTCGCTTGCTGTTTGCGCAGGATCGACTGGCACGGTCCGAGCTGCTCGGCTTGCTTGCGCTGATATCGCGCCATGGGCTGGACCAGGACGGTGAGGAAATCGCCCTGATCGCGGCGGACACGCTGGAAGAGGGGAGGTTGAACGAAGGCGAGGAGCTGATTGTTCCCATGCTGTGGTGCCTTGGCCCGTCCACGGCGAGACTGTTTGTTGATTTCAACTACCGCGATGCCGACGGCCACCTGCGGCTCAATCTGTGCGGCACGCAGAACGACGTTGCCGCGCAGTCGCTCGTTCTACAGGAAGGGTTGATCGCCACTGGCTATGACGGCGAGCTGGCTGCGGCGATCATCGTGATGGGACCGGGCAGGGAAGGTGTGTGGAGAGCCAGGATCGTGGATGGCCCTTGGGAGGAGCTGCGAAATTTGAACGTTTGAGGTTGCGGAGGAGGGAGCCCAGGCTGCCGTATTTCAATGTAAGAACGTTGTATCGGGGTGCAGTGATTCTGATGGCACATCCCGAGCAGTTTGAGGGGCGGGATGTGGAGTTCCGGGCGTGGGCTCGAGTAGCCAGCGATGCCACCCTCCTGTTCCCGACCAAGGAGGCCATGGACGATAGTGAGTCTGTCTCGTCCGTGGTTGTTTATGGGGAAGCGATGGCGCCCGATCTTCTGCAGAGAGCGCGCGTTGCACGCGTCATTGTGCGGGGAAGGTTCTATCTGTCTGAGGGAAAGGCGCATTCTTTGGACGCCGAGCGACTTGGGGTCCTCCAGAACGCCGTGATCCTGCCTTAGGCCGGAGTGTGGCCGGCCCATCTTTCGCCCAGGCTGTCGGTTCCTGCACGCCACATCGGCCGTTTGCGTCACAACGCCCCGCGTCCACGCGTTGTCCGTGCATGCCTTGGAAGTTCCCCATGCAACAGTTGGGAAGCGAAAAGCGTCACGCGTCCCGCTGATTCCCGGCCCGTCTGCGCCACTCCATGTCGTATACACCCTCACATCAGCGCACTCGCGACTTTCCATGTCGTCTCTGCCACCCCCGCGCGCATGCAACACTCCTCCCGCACGCTCGACGCATCCGATCATTTCGGATTTTTCTCATTGAGTCGAACGTGCAGGCGTAAACAACATGGCGCGCCACCGAAAACGGGTGGCCGGGCATCCAAACCCGAAGACGTTTAGTTTTTTACGCTTGCCAGTCGGCACCGTCCTGAAGCGGTGCCGGCTGGCAATCCGTCGGCCTCTATGGCGGGCGGTGCGTGGGGATCTTCGGATCCGCCGGTCTCAGCTAAACGTCCCGGTTTGGAACCCGCACCGTCCGCCACCCGCCTCCGCGCGGTGGCGCTGTTAAGTACAGCCACGGAAGCCGACGCCATGACCAACCGCAGAACTCCGCCATTCCCCATCGATGACCCCATCAACGACGACGCCAACCCGGCCGATGAGCTGAGCACCTTCCAGGGCTGCCTCCGGCGCATCCGTGATGGCGAAGGTTCCGATGGCATGCTCTGGCCGGAAGAGAATCTGTCCGAAGGCCGTCGCCAGTCTCTGGCGCGCATCGACCGCGCCGCCGTCGCCATCCTGACCGCCGTGGAGATGCTGCACGCGGCCAGTCGCTGCGAGTCGGTGGCCACGCCCAAGCGCCATCTGGATGAGGGCGTGGTCGAGGGGCTGTTTTTCGCCTGCCGCGAACTGGCTGAACTGGTGTGCAGGGAAGTCAGGCCAAGCTGATACGCTTCGCCTGCACGCCGCGCCGCGCGGCCCCAGGGAGTGTGTGCCATGGCATCAGGGAATGTGTTGCGCCGGTCCATCCTCGCCGCAGCCTTCGTGGTTGCGGCCACACTGCCCGCGCTGGCAGGGGCCGCGCCGGAGGACGAGACCGCCCGGTTCGTGCGGGAAACCCGGCAACTGGAAGTTTCTCCACTGCAGCCCGGCGCAGATGAGATGCGCCGGTGGCTGTTCAACTGGGCGCTGGAAACCCCGGATTATCAGGTGATTATCTGCCCGGTCCTCGGGCTGCCCGAGACCGTGGATGAGGAAACCTCGATCGCGCCGGAAGTCCTCGCGCAGCAGACCTTCGGAAACCTGGCGTACCAGATCACCGAGGGCAGCGACGGCGAGGAGCTGGATCGGCAGCTGGCGGGCGTGGAAAGTGCGCTCAAGGCCTACGCGGTGTTCATGAAGGCTGATCCGTCGTTGAACATCCCGGGCGTGGATCACCTGGCCGCGCTGAAGAAGGCAGGCGCCCTGCGCGCGCATGTGGCGGCGGTCCTTGATGAAAAGTGCGGCGCCGATGCTCCCCGGAAAACCCTGAGCCTGGACGCGGAGGATGCAGCGCCGTCGGACCTCACGGTATTACTGGGCGATTTCCTGCGCGGCACCAGCGTGGTCTATCCATTGCGGGTGGGCCAGTGGCAGGCGGTAAATGAGCGCCGGTACGACGATGTGCTCGGTGGCGCTTCGGTCCGCTTTGAGCGGCCGGGCGACAAAACCGGCTGGATCGACCTGTACTTCTATCCCGCCGGCGTGCAGGAACCGGCCCAGCGGCGGGCGGCGGCCGAAGGCGAGCGCGAGGCGTTGCTGGACGCGCGCAGGGAAAAGATGGCCAGCGAGCGCGACATGTCCCCGCTGCAATCAATGGTGGTGCCGGTGGCCAGCCTGGAGCCCAGTGGGCCTGCACGGGTGGATGCGAACGTGCTGGACTTCCGTTACAGCCACGAGGGCACGGCCTACAGCTCGGTGATGATCTACGCGATCGACCGCATGTACGCCATCAAGCTGCGCTACAGCGTGGAGGCCACTGCGGCCAGCCGCGAGCAGGCGCGCCGCGAGGCGGAAACCTTCTTCAAGACACTGCTGTCGGGCCTGGAGATCACCAGCTTCGGCAGTTGCGGCGGGGTGCCTGCGGCGGATCAGCTGCGGCTGCGCGTGGGCTGCGTGGGTGCCGATCCGCTGCTGCCGGTAGTGGGCGAGGGCCAGCGCGAGCTGCGCTTCGAGTACCCGGCGGTCCATGACGCGGCGGGGCAGTAGGGTCACCAGCCGTATCCATTCCTGAATTCGTTCATCGGGCTTTGCCGATTCCGGCATCCGCGCGCTCTGCGCACCCGGTGCGACAACGTGTCGCAGCGATATCCGGCCACTTCCTGCGCTGGATCATTGTCAATGCCCTTCTTAAATGATGCGTGACGGCCTAAAATTGAAAGGCTGACTCGACCCCACCTCACTGCCTGTCTCAACCGCAGGCGGGACCGGCTTTGGCCGGAGCGGGTAGGACGGGGAACGGCATTCCCTCGCAATTGGATCGACCGATGATTCCGTTGAAAACCCTTGGGCGCTGGTTGCGCCCGGGCCTGCTGCTGTCGTTGCTGGTGATGCTCACCGGTTGCGATGCAGTGGCCATCCTCAGTCCGAAGGGCCAGATCGGCCAGGATGAGAAGACCCTGCTGATCACGGCCACCGTGCTCATGCTGCTGGTCGTCATCCCGGTCATCATCATGACCCTGACCTTCGCGTGGAAGTATCGCGCCTCCAACACCAAGGCCCGCTACGAGCCGAAGTGGTCCCACTCGACGGCGATCGAGGTGGTGGTGTGGTCGATCCCCTGCATGATCGTGCTGGTCCTGGCGGTGCTGACCTGGCGGTCCTCGCACGCGCTTGACCCGTACAAGCCGCTGGAATCGGACGTCAAGCCGGTCACCATCGAGGCGATCTCGCTGGACTGGAAGTGGCTGTTCATCTATCCGGAAGAGAAGGTTGCGGTCGTCAACGAGATCAAGTTCCCGGTCAACACGCCGCTGAACTTCAAGATCACGTCCGACACGGTGATGAATGCGTTCTTCATCCCGCACCTGGGCAGCATGATCTATTCGATGGCGGCGATGGAGACCAAGCTCCACCTGATCGCCAACGAGACCGGTGAATTCCCGGGCATGTCCTCGCACTACAGCGGCCTGGGCTTCGCCAAGATGCATTTCACCGCCTATTCGGTCACCGATGCCGAATACCGCCAGTGGCTGGACCAGATCCGCGCCGGCAAGGAAACGTTGGACCAGGCCTCCTTCAAGGCCCTGGGCGAAGCGAAGAACTCCGAGTGGTACCCGGTGACCTACTACGGCACCGTGGAAGAAGGCCTGTTCGACTGGGTCCTCGCCAAGCACATGGGTGACAACAAGCACTACGGCATGAAGCATTCCCACGCGGGTGCTGCTGCCGCCGATGCGTCTACCCATGAAGCGCACGAGGGGCACGCCCCGACCGAGGCGCATGATTCCAAGGAATCCGGGAAGAACCTGGATGCCACTGACGCAGACGAACACGGTGGCCATGAAGGCCACATGGGTTCGGGAGAATGAACATGCTGGGAAAACTCTCTCTTGAGTCGATCCCCCACGATCCGATCGTGCTGACCACCCTGGTCGGCGCGGTGCTGGGTGGCCTGGGCGTCATGGCCCTGGTCACCAAGTTCAAGCTGTGGGGCTATCTGTGGAAGGAGTGGTTCACCTCGGTGGACCACAAGAAGATCGGCGTGATGTACCTCATCGTCGCCTTCGTCATGCTGCTGCGCGGTTTCTCCGACGCCATCATGATGCGTACCCAGCAGGCCATCGCCGTCGGCGGGTCCGAGGGTTACCTGCCGCCGCACCACTACGACCAGATCTTCACCGCCCACGGCGTGATCATGATCTTCTTCGTGGCGATGCCGCTGATCACCGGCCTGATGAACCTGGCCGTGCCGCTGCAGATCGGTGCGCGCGACGTCGCGTTCCCGTTTGTCAACTCGCTCAGCTTCTGGCTGTTCGTGTCCGGCGCGGTGCTGATCATGCTGTCGCTGTGGATCGGTGAATTTGCCGCCACCGGCTGGCTGGCCTTCCCGCCATTGTCGGGTATCGAGTACAGCAACAATGTAGGTATGGACTACTACATATGGGGCCTACAGGTAGCGGGCCTGGGTACCACCCTGAGTGGTATCAACTTCTTCATCACCATCCTGAAGATGCGCACCCCGAGCATGAAGCTGATGCAGATGCCGGTGTTCACCTGGACTGCCCTGGTGACCAACGTGCTGATCGTCGCTGCTTTCCCGGTGCTGACCATCACCCTGGTGCTGCTGACCCTGGATCGTTACCTGGGTACGCACTTCTTCACCAATGATGGTGGCGGCAACGCCATGCTGTACATCAACCTGATCTGGATCTGGGGTCACCCGGAAGTCTATATCCTGGTGCTGCCGGCCTTCGGCGTCTTCTCCGAAGTCATCGCGACCTTCTCGCGCAAGGCACTGTTCGGCTACAAGGGCATGGTCTACGCCACCGCCTGCATCGGCGTGCTGTCGTTCATCGTGTGGCTGCACCACTTCTTCACCATGGGCTCGGGTGCCAACGTCAATGCCTTCTTCGGCATCACGACGATGATCATCTCGATCCCGACCGGCGTGAAGATCTTCAACTGGCTGTTCACCATGTTCCGCGGCCGCGTGCACTTCACCACGCCCGTGCTGTGGACCATCGGTTTCATGGTCACCTTCGTCATCGGCGGCATGACCGGCGTGATGCTGGCGATCCCGGCCATCGACTTCGTGCTGCACAACAGCCTGTTCCTGATCGCCCACTTCCACAACGTCATCATCGGCGGCGTGGTGTTCGGCATGTTTGCCGGCATCACCTACTGGTGGCCGAAGATGTTCGGCTACCGCCTCAATGAGTTCTGGGGCAAGTGCGCCTTCTGGTGCTGGTTCATCGGCTTCTATGTGACCTTCATGCCGATGTACGTGCTGGGCTTCATGGGCATGACCCGTCGTCTGCAGAGCACCGTCAACCCGGCCTACGAGCCGTTCCTGCTGGTGGCTGCGGTGGGCGCCTTCATCGTGGGTGCCGGCATCCTGTGCCAGATCATCCAGGTGGCCGTGTCCATCCGCGACCGCAAGAAGACGGCCGACCTGACCGGCGACCCGTGGGATGCCCGTACGCTGGAGTGGGAAACCTCTTCGCCGCCGGCCTTCTACAACTTCGGCGCCCTGCCGGAAGTCACCGAGCTGGACGATTTCTGGGAGCGCAAGCAGCGTGGTGAAGCCTGGCCGAAGCCGGCCAAGTACACCGACATCCACATGCCGCGCAACACCGGCACGGGCGTGGTGATCGGCGCCTTCAGCATGGTCTTCGGCTTTGCGATGATCTGGCACATCTGGTGGCTGGCCATCATCGGCTTCGTCGGCATGATCGCCACGTTCATCTACCGCACCTTCGACCAGGACGTGGACTACTGGGTCCCGGCCGCCGAGGTGGAACGCATCGAGAACGAACACCGCAAGCACCTGGAAGCCCAGGGCCTGGTGAAGTCGGAGCTGAAGGCATGAGCACCAATACCTCGACCCTGAGCCACGGGCACGCCGCGCACGCGGCGGCCCATGGCCATGACGACCACGAGCACCACGAGCACCACGACACCGGCGGCAATACCGTCTTCGGTTTCTGGGTGTACCTGATGAGCGACTGCCTCATCTTCGCCTCGCTGTTCGCCACCTACGTGGTGCTGGCCGGCGGCACCGATGGCGGCCCCGGCGCGAAGGACCTGTTCGAACTGCCGTTCGTGGCGTGGGAAACCGCGCTGCTGCTGACCTCGTCGCTGACCTTCGGCCTGGGCATGATCGCCATGCACCGCAAGCAGGTCGGCCAGATGTTCCTGTGGCTGGGCGTGACCTGGCTGCTGGGCTTCGGCTTCATGTGCATGGAAGTCTATGAATTCCAGCACCTGATCCATCAGGGCTATGGCCCGGACCGCAGTGCCTTCCTGTCGGCATTCTTCGCCCTGGTCGGTACCCACGGCCTGCACGTCAGCGCCGGCCTGCTGTGGCTGCTGGTGATGTTCGTGCAGCTGAAGAAGTACGGCCTGACCCCGACCAACAAGACCCGCATGGCGTGCCTGAGCCTGTTCTGGCACTTCCTGGATCTCATCTGGATCGGCGTGTTCTCCGTCGTCTACCTCAATGGAGCGCTGTAATGGCACATGACAACCATGCACATGACCACGCAGCGGGTGGCGAGAGCCACGGCAGCGTCAAGTCCTACCTGATCGGCTTCGTGCTGGCGGTGGTGCTGACCGTCATCCCGTTCTGGATGGTGATGTCCGGCGATTTCTCGCGCACCGTCTGCGGTGTGGTGATCGCGGTCACCGCGGTGCTGCAGATGCTGGTCCATCTGGTGTTCTTCCTGCACCTGGACCGCTCTTCGGAAAGCCGCTGGAACGTCAACGCTGCTGCCTTCACCGTCGTGGTGATCGGCATCATCGTGGCCGGTACCCTGTGGGTCATGCACAACATGAACGTGCACATGATGCACTGACGTCTTCGCGACGTTGCCCCACGCGAAAAGGCCGCCCTTCGGGGCGGCCTTTTCGTTTGGGTGGGGGAGGGCGGGATGCTTCGTGCGCCCGCCGGGCATGGCCCGGCGCTACCGGGGATCGCGGCGGGGCGTTTCGCCGGGCATGGCCCGGCGCTACCGGGGGATCGCGGAGGGTCGTTCCGCCGGGCATGGCCCGGCGCTACCGGGGGGGGGGGCGTGCGTTGGTAGCGCCGGGCCATGCCCGGCGGCAGTAGATCCACGCCATGCGTGGATGAACCGCCCGCTCACCCCACCTTGCGCAGGAACTCGTCCGGCTCCATCGGCCGACCCAGGTGGTACCCCTGCAGCTGGTCGCAGCCCAGCCCGCTCAGGTACTCCTGCTGCTCGCGCGTTTCCACGCCCTCGGCCACCACCTGCAACTGCAACGACCGTCCCAGCGCCACGATCGACGACACGATGGCCGCGTCCTCGGCATTCTTCTCCAGGTCGCGCACGAACGCGCGGTCGATCTTCAGCTCGGTGGCCGGCATCCGCTTCAGATACAGCAGGCTGGAATAGCCGGTGCCGAAATCATCGATGGAGATCTGCACCCCCATCGCGGTCAGGTCGTTGAGGATGGCCAGGCTGGCTTCAACGTCCTTCATCGCCGTGGTTTCGGTGATCTCCAGGGTCAGCCGCTCCGGCGCGATCGCATGGCGGGCCAGCACGTCGCGCACGTTGTCCACCAGCGAGGGCGAGGAGAACTGCAGCGCCGACAGGTTCACCGCCATCGTCCATTCCGGGTGGCCCGCATCGTGCCAGCTGCGCAACTGTGCACAGGCCTGGTCCAGCACCCAGTCACCGATGGGCAGGATCAGCCCGCTGCGCTCGGCGATGGGAATGAACACATCCGGGGCGAGCATGCCCAGCTCCGGGTGCTGCCAGCGCAGCAGGGCCTCGGCGCCCACTGCGGGCGTGCCGGCGGCGACGAATTTCGGCTGGTAGTGCAGGCGCAGCTCGCCGCGGTCGCTGGCGCGGCGCAGGTCCTGCAGCAGCCGCAGCTGGCGGTTGGCGCTGACCTGCATCGACGGGGTGAAGAAGGTATAGCCGTTCCGGCCACCATCCTTGGTGTGGTACATCGCCGCGTCGGCATGCGCCATCAGTTCGCGCTCGGTGGCGCCGTCGTCCGGGTACAGGGCGATGCCGAGGCTGGCACTGACCTGCAGCTCGGCGGCGTCGATCAGGAACGGCTCGGCCACGGCGGCGATGATGCGCTCGGCCACCACCACTGCGTCGTCCGGCTCATCCACGGCCAGCACGATCACGAACTCGTCGCCGCCCAGCCGGGCGAAGGTGTCCTGCGGGCGCAGCAGGCTGCTGACGCGCTCGCTCATGCGCACCAGCAGGCGGTCGCCCAGCTGGTGGCCATAGGCATCATTGACCGCCTTGAAGCCGTCAAGATCGCAGAACATCACGGCCAGGCCATGGCCGCGGCGGCGTGCCTTTTCAATCGACTGCTCGATGCGATCCTGCAACAGCATGCGGTTGGGCAGCTGGGTGAGGGGGTCGTGCAGGGCGGCCTGCAGCAGCTTGTCGTTGGCTTTCTCCAGCGATTCGGCCAGCAGACCGGTGCGCTCGCGCATCTGCCGGTCGAACAGCGAGGCCACCAAGGCGATGCCGAGGGTGCCCAACGTGGTGACGATGACCAGCACCGCCAGCCAGCGGCTGTCGATGCCACCATGGATGGCCGCGCCGCAGATGCTGCCTTCAGGGAAGTTGGCAGCGGCCATGCCGGTGTAGTGCATGCCGACGATGGCCAGACCCATCACCAGGGAAGCCAGCAGGCGCAGCCGCACGGTGCGCGCACCTTGGGCACGCAGGCGGAAGGCGATCCACAGCGCGGCTCCGGCGGCACCGACGGCAATCAGGATCGAGGCGGCAAACCACACGGGGTCATAATCAATGCCCGGCTGCATGCGCATGGCGGCCATGCCCAGGTAGTGCATGGCCGCAATTCCCAGGCCAAGCAGCACGGCACCGGCCAGCAGCCGGCGGGCGGGCAGCAGCGGGCGCGAGACCAGCCACAGCGCGTACGCCGATGCGCCCACCGACACCGCCAGCGAGTAGAGGGTGATGGCCAGGTCGTAGCCGATCGGGATCGGCAGGTTGAACGCCAGCATGCCCACGAAATGCATCGACCAGATGCCCAGGCCCATCGCCATGGCGCCACCGGTCAGCCACAGGCGCGCCTCCCGGCCCTCCGTCGTGGCAAGGCGGCCGGCCATGTCCAGTGCGGTATAGGACGCCAGGATGGCGACCAGCAGCGAGAAAACAACCAGGCTCTGGCTGTAGGTGCCAGTCATAGAACGTCCTTCGGGGGCGGAGTAGGGGGCATGGAGGCGCGGACTATAGCGGCCGCGCGGTGCTGCACTTTATTGCATCAAAATGTGATGTTCATCTCATATTGGGAGATGTCATGACCGTGTCGCCCTCTTGCCAGGGGTCGCAGCGCCTGCGACTGGCCTCGGCTATCCTCCTTCACCTCCCCGCACCGAAGTCCTGCCCCATGGCCAAAGCCCGCCTCACTGCCTATGTCTGCAACGAATGCGGCGCCGAGTACAGCAAGTGGCAGGGGCAGTGCACCGAGTGCAACGCCTGGAACTCCTTGTCGGAAATCGTGCTGGAGAGCGCGGCGGCGGCCAAGACGCCTGCCTCGCGCCGGGCCGGCTGGGCCGGAAAGATCGACCCGCCGAAGATCACCGCGCTGAAGGATGTCGAGCAGACCGAGCACCGCCGGGTCAGTACCGGCATCGGCGAGTTCGACCGCGTGCTGGGCGGCGGCCTGGTCGAGGGCGCGGTGGTGCTGGTCGGCGGCGACCCGGGCATCGGCAAGTCCACCCTGCTGCTGCAGGCGGTGGCGAAGATGGCGGCCGTGCTGCCGGTGCTGTACGTCACCGGCGAAGAGTCGCTGGCCCAGGTGGCCGGCCGCGCGCACCGGCTGGAACTGCCGCTGGACGGGGTCAACGCGCTGGCCGAGACCGGCGTCGAGTCGATCCTGCAGCACGCGGCCAAGGCCGGCCCGCGGCTGATCGTGGCCGACTCGGTGCAGACCCTGTGGACCGAAACGCTGACCGCGGCGCCCGGCTCGGTGAGCCAGGTGCGCGAAAGTGCTGCGCGGCTGGTGCGCTTTGCCAAGGAAACCGGCACCGCCGTGTTCCTGGTCGGCCACGTGACCAAGGAGGGCGGCATCGCCGGCCCGCGCGTGCTCGAACACATGGTCGACGCCGTGCTCTATTTCGAAGGCGAGAGCGGCAGCCGCTTCCGCCTGCTGCGTGCGTTCAAGAACCGCTTCGGCGCGGTCAACGAGCTGGGCGTGTTCGCCATGGGTGACAAGGGCCTGAAGGAAGTCTCCAATCCGTCGGCCATCTTCCTGTCCGGTGCCAGCACCCATCAGCCGGGCAGCTGCGTGATGGTGACCCGCGAGGGCACCCGGCCGCTGCTGGTGGAAGTGCAGGCGCTGGTTGATGCCTCGCCGCTGTCCAACCCGCGCCGTGTCGCCGTTGGCCTGGAGCAGAACCGCCTGGCCATGCTGCTGGCGGTGCTGCACCGTCATGGCGGCGTGCTGGTGGGCGACCAGGACGTGTTCGTCAATGTCGTAGGTGGCATCCGCGTGCAGGAGACCGCCGCCGATCTGCCGGTGCTGCTGGCCGTGCTGTCGTCGCTGCAGGACCGGCCGCTGGCGGAAAAGACGATTGCCTTCGGTGAGGTCGGCCTGTCGGGCGAGATCCGCCCGGTGCCCAATGGCGAGGACCGCCTGCGCGAAGCGGCTACCCACGGATTCAAGCGCGCCATCGTGCCCAACGCCAACGCCCCCAAGGGCGGCACGGTGAAGGGCATGGAAGTGATCGCCGTCGAACGCCTGTCCGAGGCCATCGACGCCGCGTAAACCGTGGCGGTGGCGCCGGGCCAGGCCCGGCGGCTTTCCTCGCTTTTCTGTAGAGCCGAGCCCATGCTCGGCGGCTTCTCCGCCAAGAGCAGCCGAGCATGGGCTCGGCTCTACACACCTCCGATGCACTGACGGTCAGCTTGGCTGTGCTAGTTTTCCCGGCTCGACGACGGCGCACCCTGGCGCCTTGTGTGGCAAGGAGTAACCGATTTCATGCAGGACCCGACGCTCAGCCCCCCCGCCGCCGAAATCCGCCGCGCAGGGGTCGATCTCAATGGACTGATGACGGTGCTGGGCAAGCACCTGTATTCCACCCCGATGGTGGCCCTGCGCGAGCTGGTACAGAACGCGCACGATTCGATCATCCGCCGCCGCCTCGAGCAGCCGGGCATCGAGCTGCCGTCGCGCATCTCGGTGCAGGTCGATGCCGCCGCCGGCGTGCTGCGCATCATCGATACCGGCGCCGGCCTGACCCGCCAGGAAATCCACGATTACCTGGCCACTGTCGGCGTCGGCTACACCCGTGGCCTGCGCCAGGGCGGTGATGACCAGGACGGCCTGATCGGCATGTTCGGCCTGGGTTTCCTCTCGGCCTTCGTGCTGGCGCGCCGGGTGAGCGTGCGCACCACCTCCTACCAGACGCCGGAGCTGGGCCACCTGTATGTGTCCAGCAACGCCGAGCAGTACACGGTGAGCGAAGTGCCCGCGCGCGCCGTCGGTACCGAAGTGGAGCTGGAGCTGCACGCCGATTTCCTGCCGCTGGCCAACGAGGCGCGCCTGTACGAGGTGCTGGGCCGCTACTGCGCGCTGCTGTCCGAGCCGATCTTCATCGGCGCGGCCGCCGAGGCCCTCAATCCCGAACCGCCGCCGTGGCGCGGGCAGGGCGAGGTGGCGCTGCACCCGGTGCAGGCCCGTCGCCAGGCGCTGCAGTTCGCTGCGCGGTTCGAGCATGATTTCGAGCCCATCGTGACCGTGCCGCTGCGCGCGGACGCCGACAGCGATGCCACCGGCATGCTGTGGGTGCAGGACGGTGCGACCTACGGCACCAGCGACAACCGCAATCTCTCGGTGTTCGTGCGCGGCATGCTGCTCGATGACGATGCGCGTGACCTGCTGCCGCCGTGGGCGGGCTTCATCGGCGGCGTGATCGAATCCTCGCGCCTGACCCCGACCGCCAGCCGCGAGGACCTGCAGCGCGACGACCAGTACCGCGCCGTGCAGCACGCGCTGCTGGAAGCGCTGATCGACGGCCTGGCCGACGTCGCGCGGCAGCAGCCCGAAGCGTGGCGACGCGTGCTGGCCCGCCACAACGAGGCGCTGCTGGGTGCGGCGCTGTGCGATGAGCGCCTGTTCGAACTGCTGCTGGAACACGTGCGCGTGCCGACCTCGCAGGGCGACCTGCCGGCCAGCGCGCTGCCCGCGCGCGGTGCCGTGCACGTGATCCTCGACAACGGCGGCGGCTTTGAAGAAATGCTGTTCCGCGCGATGGGCGTGCCGGTCGCGCACGGCCATCGCTATGCGGTGGTGCCGTTCCTGCGCCGCTGGACCCAGGCCAAGGGCCTGCGCCTGGTGGAGCTGGGCACCGAGCAGGGCAACCGCGCGCTGTTCCGCACCGATGACAGCCTAGATGCCGCGCAGCTGGCGTGGCTGGGCGAGCACCTGGGCGATGGCGAGCAGCTGCTGCCGGCGCGCTTCAGTCCCGAAGCGTTGCCGGTGGTGGTGGTACCCGACCGCGAGGCCGAGCTGAAGCAGCGCCTGGAAGACGACGAGAACGACAAGCGCGTGTCGATGGCCGCATTGCGTCTTGCGCGTCAGTTCACTGCGCGCATCGAGGCGCGGGCACCGTCGCGGTTGTACATCAACCTGGACAACCCCGCCGTGCAGGCCCTGCTGCAGGCTCAGCGTGACGGGCATCCGCAGGCAGCGGCGGCAGCACGGCTGCTGCGCTCGCTGAAGATCATCGTCTCTGCGCAGGGCCGCCCGCTGGCCAGTGGTGCGGCGACGCCCGGCCCGGACCTCAACGGCGCCTTCAGTGATATCGCCGGTGCCCTGCAGCAGATGCTGCGCTGAGCACCGCACACACTTTTTCTCATCCAGCCTCTCGCTAGACAGGAGCACCAACCCCCATGGATATCTGGAACTGGGTCGAAAAGCTGCAGGAAGACCTGCGCCAGGCCGGCCAGGCGCAGAACGCGCACCTGCTGACCCGCCTTGCCGACGAAGTCAGTGAACTGCAGGTCGACCGCGTCGACGCGCTGCTGCCCGAGGCGCGTGCGCTGGGCAAGGCGCTGGACAACCCCTGGGTCGATGTCTACGTCGGCCACTGGGCGCTCCGCAACCGCGTGGGCAACCGCGTCGAAGGCGAGAGCGCGCTCGGCGAGGCGGTCTCGCTGTTCGAGCGTGCGCATCGCGAGGACACCCTGGAATGCCCGCAGTCGATCTGCGTGACCCAGGATCTGGCCGCCTGCTACGGCAACATCGACGGCCCGGGCTGGGTGCCCGAGCGCATCGAGGTCTGCGACGAAACGCTGGCGCGCATCGATCCGACCTGGGCGTGCTTCCAGTGCCTGAGCTGCGAGAAGGCCGATGCGCTGCTCGATGACGGCCGCACGCAGGACGCGCTGGATTACCTGAAGGCGCAGGCCGATGCGGTGGAAGCGCGCGGCAAGGAAGTGTTCGACAGCTTCCCGGAAATGCAGATCAAGATCCTGCTGGCCAGCGGCCGCGCCGAGGAGGCGATGGTGCTGATCGAGCAGCGCGAAGCCGAGGTGGCCGCGGCCGGCGAATACGAACCGGCCAACTGCACCGTGCCGCGCCGCCTGTCGCGCGCGTGGGCGCTGGCCCAGCTGGGGCGCGACGAAGAGGCGCTGCAGCAGCTGGTGCCGTGGAGCGAGCTGACCCCGAACACCTGGCGCCTGTGGGCCAACACGGTGGCGCTGCTGTGCAGCCGTGACGGGGCCCGCAACACCTGGGACCTGGGCACGCGCTTCAACACCATCATCGAGCACTTCGCCAGCGTCGGTGCCCACCGCCTGGTGATCGAATTGGCCGCACTGAGCCTGGAACTGGCGCTGCAGCGCGGCGCGCGCTGGGTGGCGCAGCGCCAGCTCGGCCTGGCCCGCACCCATCTGGCACAGCTGCGCCAGGACCGCGGTGCGGGCGAGCTGGTGGCCAGCCTGGCGGCCCGTATCGACGCACTGCCCGAGGTCGAACCGCTGCCGGTGCCGGCCGCCGAACTGCTGGCGTGGCTGGAAGCGCGTGGCGAACAGCAGCAGTCGCGCGATCCCGAACGCGAGGCACAGTGGCTGCTGCAGGCGCACGCACAGTGCCCGGATGACGAGGCGCTGGCCGAGGTGGCCGCATCGGCGCTGAACGCCTGTGGTGCGCAGACCGAAGCACGCGCGCTGCTGTGGGAGTTCGTGCGTGCGCATGCCCAGGAGGACGGCGCCGCTGCCTACACGCTGATGCGCTGGCTGACCGAGCAGGGCGACGATGATGGCCTGCGCCGCCTGGCCGGCACCTACCGCGGCAGCGTGCCGGTGTTCGCGCACTGGTGCGAGGTGCAGCGCGCACGCCGCGTGTCCGACTGGCCGGCGCTGGAGCAGGCCGCGCAGGCGCTGCTGGCGCTGTCGCCGGGCTCGCATGGCGCGCGTGGCACGCTGGCGCGCATGTACATGGAAACCGGCCGCTTCAGCGATGCACAGGCCTGTTATGCGCAGCTGGTGGAAACGCTGGAGGATCCCAATGCCGCGCACTGGGACCACATGAGCGCCGCCAGTGCCGCACGCGACTGGGACGCGGTGCGCCGCTCGGCCGCGGCCATCGGCATGGAGCTGTCCAGCCAGGACGGCGTAGTCGAAGAGCCGTGGGGCTGGGTGATCATCCGCAGCCTGGAGCAGGGCGAGCCGATGGAGTACTACGCGCGCCGCACCGGCCCGGTGACCGCACGCATCGTCGAGAACGCGCCGGCCAACCGTGCCCAGCAGGTGGGCGACTGGGTGGTGTTCGATGCCGCGCTGGTGCACCCGGCGCCGGAAGAGGAAGAGCAGCGCCAGCACTTCATTCCGACCTATGCACAGGTGCACGTGCTGGAGCGCGGTGGCTTCGAGCGCAGCTGGCTGATCGACGGCGCGCACCCGGGCGAAGACGCCTGGAATGCGTTCGTGGAAGGTGCCGAGGCGCAGGGCTGGCAGGTGTGGGCGCACAGCCGCCCGGATTACACCGTGACCGACCCGGATGCGGACGAGGGCACGCTGCCGGGCCTGCTGTTCACCGTGGCCCAGCCGCAGGGGCATGCGCCGCTGGCGCTGCACCGCTACCTGCAGCAGGCCACCGCCGGCTGGCCGCATCCGATGTGCTGGCTGCGCCTGGCCGAAGCCTGCGGCCAGGACCGCCAGCCGCATCTGGATGTGATCGAGCGGTACGGCTTGTAGGCTCAACCGCGCTGCGCGCTTGCCGGGCATGGCCCGGCGCTACCGGTCCCCGGTGGGTGCCGACCGTGGGTCGGCACGCCTTTCCTCGATCACGCCGACGGCGCCATGCAGCGGCCGCACCGTGCGGATTGCTGTAGAGCCGAGCCTATGCTCGGCTTACGCGGCAAAGCAGCCGAGCATGGGCTCGGCTCTACACACCTGTCGCGCGCCCTGAGGTGGGTGCCGACCGTTGGTCGGCACGCCTTTAGCGGGTATGCCCGAACACCAGCTCGATCACGAACTGGCTGCCGAAGAACGCCAACAGCAGCAACAGCATCGCCGACAGCGTCCAGTGCACCGCCTTCGTCCCGCGCCAGCCGTAGCGGCGGCGGCCGATCAGCAATACGCCGAACACGATCCACGACAGCACGCTGAGCACGGTCTTGTGCACCAGCTTCTGCGCCAGCAGGTCATCGACGAACAGCACGCCGGTGACCAGGGTGAGGGTAAGCAGGGCGAAGCCCACGGTGATGACCCGGAACAGCAGCGCCTCCAGGTCAGCCAGCGGCGGCAGCGCACGCAGCCACGGACGGAACTCGCGGCGGCGCAGCGCCCGTTCCTGCAGCCACAGCATGATCGCCAGCAGTGCAGCGATGCTCAGCGTGGCGTAGGCCAGCAGGGCCAGCCAGGCGTGGCTGGCTAGGCGCCAGCCCAGTACCTTGCTCGGTTCGTGGCCGTAGCCGTGGTAGACCGCCAGCAGCAGCGCGGCCAGCGGGAACACCACCACGCCCAGCGCCGACATGCGCCCACGCGCGCCGACCAGCGAGGTCAGCCAGGCCATGCCCAGGCCGACCAGCGACAACGCGGCGAAGAAGTGCATGTCCGGGCCGCCGGTGGTGCGCATCGCCACCAGCACGTGGTAGCCGCCGTGCAGCAGCATGGCCGGCAGCGCCGGCCACAGCCAGATGGGCGAACCGACGGCATCATCGCGGCCAAGCGCACGCACCAGCAGGGCGCTGGCGGCCAGGTAGAGCAGGGTGGCGATGAGAACGATTAACATCGGTGCAGTTTCGCATACCCCTGTGATGCTGGCGACGGCCCCGTGGTCGCAGCCCGGGAAGGCGGGCGGACCCGTTATACTGTCTGCATTATTGTCCCCCGCTTTCAGACAGGTTGCGCCGCATGTTCGAGTCCCTGACCCAGCGCCTTTCCGGCACCATCGAGCGCCTGCGTGGCCGCGGCCGCCTGACCGAGGAGAACATCCGCGAGGCGACCCGCGAAGTGCGCATCGCGCTGCTTGAAGCCGACGTCGCGCTGCCGGTGGTGCAGGCCCTGATCGAGCGCATCAAGGTGCGCGCGGTCGGCCAGGAAGTGCTGAAGTCGCTGACCCCGGGCCAGGCCCTCATCAAGGTCGTGCGCGATGAGCTGACCGCGGTGATGGGCGCCGAAGCCAGCGACCTGAACCTCAACGTTCCCGCCCCTGCCATCATCCTGATGGCAGGCCTGCAGGGCGCCGGCAAGACCACTACCGTGGGCAAGCTGGCCAAGCACCTGAAGGAAAAGCGCAAGAAGAAGGTGATGGTGGTGTCGGCCGACGTCTACCGTCCGGCCGCGATCGAGCAGCTGAAGACCCTGGCCGAGCAGGTCGGCGTGCTGTTCTTCCCGTCCAGCGCCGACCAGAAGCCGGAAGCCATCGTCCGCGCCGCCATCGACGATGCACGCCGCTCGTTCGTTGACGTGCTGATTGTCGATACCGCCGGCCGCCTGGCCATCGACGAAGCGATGATGGCCGAGATCAAGGCCCTGCACGCGGCGGTCAACCCGGCTGAAACCCTGTTCGTGGTCGATGCCATGACCGGCCAGGACGCTGCCAACACCGCCAAGGCCTTCGGCGATGCGCTGCCGCTGACCGGCGTGGTGCTGACCAAGACCGACGGTGACGCCCGCGGCGGTGCCGCGCTGAGCGTGCGCTACATCACCGGCAAGCCGATCAAGTTCGTCGGTGTCAGCGAAAAGCCGGAAGGCCTGGACGTGTTCCACCCGGACCGTATCGCCAGCCGCATCCTCGACATGGGCGACGTGCTGTCGCTGGTTGAGCAGGTCGAGCAGCAGGTCGACAAGGACAAGGCCGCCAAGCTGGCCGAGAAGGTCGCCAAGGGCAAGAAGTTCGACCTGAACGACATGCGCGACCAGCTGGAGCAGATGCAGAACATGGGCGGCATCGGCGGCCTGATGGACAAGCTGCCGGGCCTGGGCAACATCCCCGAGCACCTGAAGCAGCAGGTCAGCCAGGGCAAGGAAGTGCCGCGCATGATCGCCATCATCAGCTCGATGACCAAGAAGGAACGGCGCAACCCGAACCTGCTCAATGGCTCGCGCCGCGCGCGCATCGCCAAGGGCTCGGGCGTGACCCCGGCTGACGTCAACAAGCTCATGAAGCAGTACATGCAGATGGAAAAGATGATGAGCAAGATGGCCGGTGGCGGCATGAAGGGCATGATGCGCAGCATGAAGGGCATGATGGGTGCCATGGGCGGCCGCGGCATGCCGTTCCGTTGATCCTGGTCTTGTCCGTAATCTGATGTAGCGCCCGAGCCCATGCTCGGGCGACGGCGCAGAAGCGCCGCATCCAGCAACGAGCAAGCTCGACGCCGGCCCCATCCTGCGCGCACCATGGGAGCCTGTCCGAAACGATGGGCTGTCATGCAGAGTTCCACCGTATCTTCCCGCGCCGAGGCGTTCTGCCAGCGCTTTGGTGTTTCCGTTCCGATCCTGCTGGCACCGATGGCCGGTGCCTGCCCGGTGCCGCTGTCGGCCGCGCTGGCCAATGCCGGCAGCATGGGCGCGATGGGCGCGGTGCTGTCGCCGGCCGCCGATATCGGCCGCTGGATGGATGACTTCCGCGCCGCCTCCGCCGGCCCGGCGCAGGTGAACCTGTGGCTGCCGGATCCGGCGCCCGTTCGCGATGTCACCGCCGAAGCCACCAGTCGCGCCTTCCTCGCCCAATGGGGCCCGGACGTGCCCGCCAGTGCCGCCGACGCTACGCCGGCCGATTTCGACGAGCAGTTTGCTGCCTTGCTGGCCGCGCGCCCGGCGGTGGCCTCGACCATCATGGGCGTGCTGTCGCCGCGCCACGTGCAGCAGTTGAAGGACGCCGGCATCGCCTGGATCGCCTGCGCGACCACGCTGGCCGAAGCGCGCGCGGCGCAGGATGCGGGCGCCGACGCGGTGGTGGCGCAGGGCGCCGAAGCCGGCGGCCATCGCGGTGCGTTCGACCCGAGCCAGGCCGAGCGCCAGCTGGTGGGTCTGTTCGCGCTGCTGCCGCGCCTGGCCGATCACCTGCAGATTCCGGTGATCGCCGCCGGTGGCATCGGCGATGGTCGTGGCATCGCGGCGGCGCTGACGCTGGGCGCCAGCGCGGTGCAGATCGGCACCGCCTTTCTGCGCACGCCGGAAGCGGCAATCGCCTCGGCCTGGGCTGATGGCCTGGCCGCCACCGAACCCGAAGACACCTGGCCGACCCGTGCCTTCAGTGGCCGCCTGGGTCGTGGCCTGGCCACGCCCTATGTGCGTGCCGCTGCCGCGGACGGTGCCCCGGCGCCGCGTCCTTACCCGGTGCAGCGCGGCCTGACCGCACCGATGCGCAAGCAGGCGGCGCAGGACAACCGCCTGGCCGCGATGCAGGCCTGGGCCGGGCAATCGGCCTGGATGGCACCGGCAGCACCCGCCGCTGACGTGCTGCGCGACATGTGGCAACAGGCGCAGGCGCTGCTGCGATGACGGTGTCCTGCAATGGCCGGCCGGCGCAGGTGGACGATCTGCTGCCGGCCCTGGTCAACTACGGCCACTTCACCTCGATGCAGGTGCGTGGCCATGCCGTGCAGGGGCTGGATCTGCATCTGGCGCGGCTGTCGCAGGCCACGCGCGAACTGTTCGGCAGCGAACTGGATGTCGCGCAGGTGCAGGCCTGGATGACGCAGGCGCTGCAGCAGGCCGGGCAGGGCGATGTCTCGCTGCGGGTAACGGTGTATTCGCGCCACTTCGATTTCCGCACTCCGCTGGTTGCCGTGCCGGTAGATGTGCTGGTGGCGGTGTCCGCACCGGTGGCGCTGACCGCACCGAAGCGCGTACGCAGCGTGGTCTGGCAGCGCGAGCTGCCGCAGATCAAGCACGTGGGCACGTTCGGCCTGTTTGCCGAACGCCGTGCGGCGATGGCGGCGGGCTTTGACGATGTGCTGTTCGTGTCCGCCGAGGGCGGGATCAGCGAGGGCAGCACCTGGAACCTGGCGTTGCACGATGGCGAACGCCTGATCTGGCCGCAGGCCCCGGCGCTGCGCGGGACCGCCGAGGCGCTGCTGCAGCGACATTGGCCGGGGGCACAGGCCACGCAGCCGCTGCGGCTGGCCGATCGGGCCGGTGTGAAGGCGGCCTTTGCGTGCAATGCCAGTGGCCTGTGGGCGCTGGAGGCCATCGACGGGCAGGTGCTGCCGGGATCGCAGGCCTTGGCTGAACAGGGCAGGGCGGTGTTGGCCAGGGCGCCGTGGCAGCCGCTTTCCTGAACGATGCGCACGGGCTGCCGGCCGCCGGGCATGGCCCGGCGCTACCGTGGCAAGGCGCAACCGGTAGCGCCGGGCCATGCCCGGCGGATGCTTCCGCAGCGCAGAACCCTTCAGGAGATCCAATCAGTCATGGGCACGGTCACCGAGCAGCATCGCGCGGTAGCGATGCACGCAATCAAGATCATGGGCGGTGAGGGGCGGCCCAAGGTCCAGGCCTTTCACGATGATCATCGCCAGCGTTCGGTCGATATCCTCACCGCGTTCAGCTCCCCGCAAGCAGGACAGAAGTCCATCGCGTCCATCGGGCTGTCGGACTTTCCGTTGCACTATCCGGATGGTCGCGAACTGGAAACCCGTGTCGAGCTGTGTGCGTGTGTGGAAGAAGACGCGCCGTGCTGGGACAACATCGTTGCATCGACGGCCTTTGCAATCATGCGCGACCGTGCGGCGGTGCGCCCCGGCAGCGTGATTCCCGACATCCTGCAGGACTACTTCCCATCCACTCGGATGCCGCACGTCTATCTGGTGCCGCCCTTCTTCTGGAATGACGCCAGGTTCCCGGGACTGCAGTCCCCGCCGGTGGCGATCAACTGGCTGCAGTGCATCGCCATCCACGAATCCGAGCGGCAACTTGTCGAGCGGATTGGCGGTAACGCATTTGATGACCTGTTGCAGCAGCAGGAGACGGACGTGCTGGACATGCATCGGGCACCTGTCACTGGAGCACTCTGACGCCATTGCCAAGGGGGCGTCGGCGGGGGCGGTGGGAGATTTATCACATTGCTGAACGAAAGCCGCCGGGCATGGCCCGGCGCTACCGTGCCCCATGGGGTTGGCTCTGCCGCGCTCTGCCGCTATAATCGCCCGCTTACCTCGCCATCCTGGCGACTGGGCAATAGGAAAAACACCATGGTCAAGATTCGACTGACCCGCGGCGGCGCCAAGAAGCGTCCGTTCTACCACATCATCGTGACCGACGTGCGCAGCGCGCGCGACGGCCGCAACATCGAGCGCGTTGGTTTCTACAACCCGGTCGCCCAGGGCGGCGAGAAGCGCATCGAGCTGGACCTGGCCCGCGTTGACCATTGGGTCAAGAACGGCGCCCAGCCGACCGAAAAGGTCCGCAACCTGATCAAGGAAGCGGCCAAGTCCCAGGCCGTTGCGGCCTGAGTCTGAAGGGCCACGCTTCGGCGTGGCCCTCTCGGTTGACGAAGATGAAAGATATCGAGCGCCGCATCCTGCTGGGCAGGGTTGTCGGCGCTTTTGGTGTGCGCGGCGAAATCAAGCTCGAGTCTTGGACCGAGCCTCGTTCCGCCATTTTCCGTTACCAGCCGTGGATCCTGCGCAGCCCCAACGGGCAGGAATCGACGCTTGAAGGCGCTCGTGGCCGTGACAGCGGCAAGCACCTGGTCGCCAGATTCCCCGGCGTCGAGGACCGCGATGTCGTCGAAGCCATGCACGGCACCGAGGTCTATGTGGCCCGCAGTGCGCTGCCGCCGCCGAAGCCCGACGAGTATTACTGGGTCGACCTGGAAGGCCTGGATGTGAAGACCACCGAGGGCGTTGCCCTGGGCCAGGTCTCGCACCTGTTCAGCACCGGCGCCAATGATGTGGTCGTGGTCCGTGGCGACCGCGAGCGGATGATTCCGTTCGTGCAGCCGGACTTCGTCAAGTCGGTCGACTTCGAGGCCAACCTGGTGGTGGTCGACTGGGATCCCGAGTTCTGAGTGTGAGCATGCGGTTTGACGTCATCACCCTGTTCCCCGAGTTCCTCGCCCAGTCCGCTGGGCTGGGCGTGGTCGGGCGCGCGCAGGAGAAGGGCCTTTTCAGCCTGCACGGCTGGAACCCCCGTGATTTCGCCGAAGGCAACTACCGCCGGGTGGACGACCGTCCGTTCGGCGGTGGCCCGGGCATGGTGATGCTGATCGAACCGCTGCAGGCCTGCCTGCAGGCGATCCGTGATGCGGATCCGACCCCGGCGCGGGTGATCCATCTCAGCCCGCAGGGCGCGCCGTTGACCCAGGCCAAGGTGCGGGAACTGGCGGCATTGCCGCGCATGGTCCTGCTCTGCGGCCGGTACGAGGGCATCGACGAACGCTTTCTGGAGGCCAACGTCGATGAAGAGATTTCCCTCGGCGATTACGTGCTGTCCGGCGGAGAGCTGGGCGCGGCGGTCATCATCGATGCCGTGGCCCGCTTGCAGGAAGGTGCCCTGAACGACGCCGAATCCGCAGCCCAGGACAGCTTCGAAGGCGAATTGGGCCTGCTGGACTGCCCGCATTACAGCCAGCCGGCCCAGCACCCTCTGGGTGATGTGCCGGACGTGCTGCGCTCGGGCAACCACGCGGCCATCGCGGCCTGGCGCCGCCAGCAGTCGCTGGTCCGTACCGCCGAGCGACGCCCGGACCTGCTGGATGAACAGGCGCTGGGCAAGGCTGACCGCAAATTGCTGGACCAGGGCCGCCAGGCCCGCAGACAGAAGGCCAGCCCCTAGCGCAGGGCTGGCTCTATCGGCTATCATGGCCAATTCCCGCCAGCCCCGGCTGGCGCGCGCAGTACCCACAACAAACGTGCAGCACAGTTCCGTGACTGCATGAGCCCACGTTGTCGACACGACACGCCCACCCGAACAAGAATCGGTGTAACCCATGAGCAAGCTGAACAAGTCCATCGTCGCGGAATTCGAATCCGCCCAGATCACCCGCGAACTGCCGAAGTTCAGCCAGGGCGACACCGTTGTCGTCAACGTGAAGGTGAAGGAAGGTACCCGCGAGCGCGTGCAGGCCTATGAAGGCGTTGTCATCGCGACCAAGAACGGCGGCCTGAACTCCTCGTTCACCGTCCGCAAGATTTCGCACGGCTACGGCGTCGAGCGCGTCTTCCAGACCCACAGCGCCATCATCGACTCGGTCGAAGTGAAGCGTCGTGGTAAGGTCCGCGCCGGCAAGCTGTACTACCTGCGTGG